>Ga0207712_10000002_pt1 | contig 706628 bp, 707 predicted proteins | sample KBSS44metaG_FD_184402 | JGI IMG/M metagenome (GOLD analysis project Ga0207712, IMG submission 184402) | Switchgrass rhizosphere microbial communities from Kellogg Biological Station, Michigan, USA - KBS S4-4 metaG (SPAdes) (version 2) | ecosystem: Host-associated > Plants > Roots >... | reverse complement strand
GCGCCGGCCGCCTGCGGATAGGAACTGAGCAGCCACAAGGCGATCGTCACCCCCATGATGATCGTGCCGGCGCGGCGCAGGAACACCCAGGCGCGCTGCCACAGGCCGATCAGCACATCACCGATCCGGGGCATCTGATAGCGCGGCAATTCCATCAGGAAGCCGCTGTTGGCCGAGCGTGCGATCGTCTTGCGCAGCACGAACGCGACCAGCACCGCCCCGACGATGCCGGCGACATAAAGGCCGAACCAGACCACGCCCTGCAGGCCGACCCCCCAGCCGAGATCGCGCCGCGGGATGAAGGCGCCGATGATCACCGAATAGACCGGCAACCGGGCCGAACAGGTCATGATCGGCGCGATCAGGATCGTCGTCAGCCGCTGCTTGGGATCGTCGATCGTCCGCGTCGCCATGATGCCGGGAATCGCGCAGGCGAAGGACGACAGCAAAGGGATGAAGGCGCGGCCGTTGAGCCCGACCCGCGCCATCAGCCGGTCCATCAGGAAGGCCGCGCGCGCCATGTAGCCGGTCGCCTCGAGCAGCAGGATGAACAGGAACAGGATCAGGATCTGCGGCAGGAACACCACCACCGATCCGACGCCGGCGATGATGCCGTCGACGATCAGCGAACGCAGGAAGCCGTCGGGCAGCAGATGGGTGAAGCCTTTCTGCAACAGGCCCTGCCCGGCCTCGATCCAGCCGATCGGCGCCTCCGACCAGGCGAACACCGCCTGGAACATCAGGAAGAACATCAGCAGCAGCAGCACGACGCCGCCGACCGGGTGCAGCACGATCGCATCGATCGCCCCGGTGGCTTGGCGGGCCGGCCGTTCGGACACCACCGCCCTGGCGGCGATCGCGCGCGCGCGGCGCTGCACGGTCGTGAATGGCTCGATCGTCTCCGGCGGCGGGACCGGCTTGCGTGCCAGCGCGAGCGCCAGCGCTTCCCTCAATTCGTCGATGCCGCGGCGGCGCACGGCGACGGTGGGGATCACCGGCACGCCCAGTTCGGCGGCAAGCACGGCCGCGTCGAGCACCAGCCCGTCGCGTTCCGCCATGTCGATCATGTTGAGCGCGATGATGACGGGGATGCCGAGCGCGATCAGCTGAAGGGCGAAGCGGAGGTGATGGTCGAGATTGCCCGAATCGACGACCACGATCAGCGCGTCGGGCCGGCGTTCGCCCGCCTGTGCGCCCATCAGCACGTCGCGCGTCACCGCCTCGTCGGGGCTTGCGGGATCGAGGCTGTAGGCGCCGGGCAGGTCGAGCAGTTCGATCGGCCGCCCATCGGGCAGACTCGACCGGCCGCTGTGCCGTTCGACCGTGACGCCCGGATAATTGGCGACCTTCTGACGCGCGCCCGTCAGCGCGTTGAACAGGGCGCTCTTGCCGGCATTGGGGCTGCCGGCGAGCGCGACCAGGGGTGCCGGGTTCATGCCGGCTCGACCGCGATCGCGGAGGCTGCCGCGCGGCGCAGCGCGATCGTCATGCGGCCGACCCGGCAGGCGATCGGATCGCGGCCCAATATGCTGCCGCTGTGCAACGCCTCGATCGCGAGCCCCACGTCGAACCCCAGTTCGCGCAACCGCCGCGCCTCGGCCGGCACCAGCGCCGCCCAGTCGATCGACGCGATTCGCGCGGGGGATTTCAAGGGCAACTGGTCAAGGCGCACGGGCAAGGCTTTCGTCGCAGAACTTCTGCGAGCGATTATCAATAGAAACAGGGAATAGCCAGCGCTTCTTGGATTCGCGTCAACCGATCACATCGCCGGATAGCGCAGCCGCCCGATGAATCGCGACAGGCTGAGCCGGCGCTCGGCCTTGGCGCCGAACCGGCCCTTGGCCTTTTCGATGCGCATCACATTCTCGATCCGGCGGGCGAGGAAGGCGCGCGTCTCCGCCTGGCCCTCGCTCTCGTCGTCGACCAGCACCAGCAAGGTCGTCGCATAGACGCCGAGCAGCAGCGTACGCTTGCTGTAATGGTTGAAGTCAGTCGCGGTGTCGCCGGCGAGGCGCCAGATCCGGTCGGCGGCGCGCCAGCCGAGTTTCGCGGCGCGCGGCACATTGGCAGGCAGCGCAAGGACGGCATGCGCACGGCGCAGCGCTTCGCGGTGCGGCAGCAGCAGATCGATCCGCGTTTCGACCAGCGCCTGGATGCGCGCCCTGATCTTGAGCGCGGCGATCGCTTCGGGCGCCCACGCCGCCGCCATCGCGTGGTCGATATGCGCGAACCAGGCGTCGATCATGTCGACCGCCCCGCCCGGAAACGCCAAGGCCGCGATCGCGGGATTGACGGCAAGCTCCGCTGCCGCGCCGTCGAGCGCTGCGGAGGTCCATCCGTCGAACGCGGCATGGGTGGGGATCACCGGCGCGAGCGCTTCGCGCAGTTCGTCGAGCGTGGGATCCGGAGGAAGCGTTGCCATCACGCGACTTTATAACGGCCGCGCCGCGCGTGACAGCCCCAAACGGCCATGATAGGAAAACGGCAGGCCGGTTCGGTCACGAAACGAACACCAACACGGGGGCATATATGGCAAAATTTTTCGGCAATCTCAACGCGGTGCTGGGGGTCGGGGTGGTCCTGCTCCTGCTCGTGATCTTCGGCGTGCAACAGGCCTTCGACGCGAACTACCTGTTCCGCTTCCTCCATGTGATCTGCGGGATCATGTGGATCGGCCATCTCTATTATTTCAACTTCACGCAGATCCCGACGATGCCCAAGGTACCGGCCGAGCTGAAGCCCGGCGTCTCCAAATATATCGCGCCGGTCGCCCTGTTCTGGTTCCGCTGGGGCGCCGCGGCGACCGTGGTGACCGGCCTCATCGTCGTGATCCAGGCGGGCTATGCGCATGAGGCGTTCACGCTGCAGAAGCCGTTCCGCACGATCGGCATCGGCATGTGGCTGGCGCTGATCATGGCGTTCAACGTGTGGTTCATCATCTGGCCGGCGCAGAAGAAAGCGCTGGGCCTCGTCGAGGCGGATGCCGATACCAAGGCGAAGGCGGCGACCCGCGCGATGATGTTCTCGCGCACCAACACCTTGCTGTCGATCGCGATGCTCTACTGCATGATCTCGGCCGAATCCGGCATCTGAGATCAGGATCGAGCGGCGCCTCGCCCCGGACGACGGGGCGCCGTTCGGTCGTTCTGGCCGTATCGAATACGGGATACGCGACGTGGGCTCCGACCGAGCTTTTCCCGCGCAAAGATAAACTTGCCCGGAGCAACAGGTGCAATAATTCTCTAGCGTTCTATCTCACACCAATCCCTGAGAGAAAGCGCGTCGATGCCCACTTTATTCGATCCGATCCAGCTCGGTGCGATCCAAGCACCCAATCGCATCCTGATGGCGCCGCTGACGCGCGGCCGCGCGACCCGCGACCATGTGCCGACGCCGCTGATGGCCCATTATTATGCGCAACGCGCCAGCGCCGGGCTGATCATCAGCGAAGCGACCGGGATCAGCAGCCAGGGACTCGGCTGGCCTTATGCGCCCGGTCTCTGGTCGGACGCACAAATCGAGGGCTGGAAGCCGGTGACGCAAGCGGTCCACGCCGCGGGAGGGCGAATCATCGCGCAGATCTGGCATATGGGCCGGGCCGTCCATGACAGCGTCACCGGCGAGCAGCCGGTATCGGCGAGCGCCACCGCCGCGCCGGGCAGGGCGCACACCTATGGCGGCAAGCAGCCCTATCCCGTCGCGCGCCCGCTGGCGCTCCCGGAGATTCCAAAACTGCTCGACGATTATGCCCGGGCGGCACGCAATGCGCTGAAGGCCGGTTTCGATGGCGTCCAGATCCATGCCGCCAACGGCTATCTGATCGACCAGTTCCTGCGCGATGGCAGCAACCGGCGCGACGACGACTATGGCGGCCCGATCGCCAATCGCGTCCGCCTGCTGCGCGAAGTGACCATGGCGGTGATCGACGCCGCCGGCGCCGATCGCACCGCCGTGCGCCTTTCGCCCAATGGCGAGACTCAGGGCGTCGACGACAGCGACCAGGAGGCGCTGTTCCCGGCCGCGGCCAGGCTGTTGTCCGATCTGGGCATCGCCTTCCTCGAACTGCGTGAGATGGGACCGCAGGGTTCGTTCGGCCATTCGCTGCGCCCGCCGGTCGCGCCGCTGATCCGCAAGGTCTTCACCGGACCGCTGGTGCTGAGCTCGGACTATCGCGCCGATACCGCGCAGGCCGCGCTCGACAGCGGTGTTGCCGATGCGATCTCGTTCGGCCGCACCTTTCTCGCCAATCCCGACCTGCCGCGCCGGCTGGCCGAGGGCGCACCGCTGAACCCGGACGATATCAAGACCTGGTATAGTCAGGGACCGGAGGGCTATCTCGACTATCCGGGACTGGAAGCCGCGCGCATCTGAATGCGCCCGGATTCGTTCCCGACTTCACGCGGAGATGGCATAATCGTAGAAGCGACGCGCAGACGGCGCGAACAACTCTCGATTCGACGTATCAAGACACGCCGCAACCGGTATTTGGGCACGTCGATGGCCAACCTAACTGCCTATTAAGACCTCGACGACCAATGTGGTGGGATGAACGCGTCCCTCATCATGGCGTCGCGTAGCAAGCGACGCTCACCATTCGTGACTTACATCGCTTTGTCTGCGCTGGCGGGCGTGGCGATGCTGGCCGGCGTCTTGACTGCGGTCGTGCTCTTTTCGGCGAATCAGGCCAACGCGCTTGCTGCGGAGCATCAGCAGGCTCTGCTGACGACGGTTCTCGAACAAAGCGCTGCCCGCATCGCCCACGACCAGGAAGGCCCGACGATCTGGGATGAGTCCGTGCGCAAGGTGCGGTCGCCACAGCTGGACGGCCAATGGCTCGACGCGAACCTGGGCGCATGGATGCACAGCTATCATGGCCATGACGCGACCTTCATCGTCGACGACCGGAATCGCGCGATCTATGCGATGCGTGACGGGCGGCGCGTTTCGCCCGAAGCGTTCGGCCACGATCTGTCGCCTGCCGCGATCCAGCTGGTCGCCGACCTGCGGCGCAAGCTTCGGAATCCATCGCCGGCGGAGATGAACGCGTCGGTCCGAAGCCCCGGCGTCATCGATCTCGCCATGGTCGGTGGTCATCCGTCGATCGTCAGCGTCAAGCCGATCGTGTCGGACAATGGTTCGCCAAGGCAAATCCCCGGCAGCGAATTCCTGCACATCAGCGTTCGCCGTCTCGACGGAAATTTCGCGTCTTCGCTTGCCAGCCAATATGCGCTCGACGATGCGCATGTGTCCGATCGCCCCGGAACCGATGGCGATCTGGCCTCGGTTCCGCTCACGTCCAAGGCGGGCAAGACGCTCGGCTATTTCGTCTGGCGGCCGTTCACGCCCGGGGCGATGATGATCAGGCGCATCGCGCCGGTTGCCGTCATCGCGGTGCTGATGATCCTGGGGATGGTGCTCTGGCTGCTGCAGTGGATACGAAGGAGCGCGCTTCAACTCCAGGCCAGCGAGGCGCAATCGCAGCATCTGGCATTTCACGACGCGCTCACCGGCCTCGCCAATCGCGCATTGTTCGACGACCGCCTCAGTCGGGCGCTGGCCGATGCGCACGGCAAGACCAGTTCGGTTGCCTTGCTCCATTTCGACATCGATCGATTCAAGACCGTCAACGATACGCTCGGCCATCCGGCCGGCGACGAACTGATCTACGCCATGGGCCGGCGGCTGGTGGAAGCCACGCGATCCACCGACATCGTAGCGCGGATCGGAGGCGACGAATTCGCGATCATTCAGCGCGGCGTGACGTCCGCCGCCGAGGTCGAAATCCTTTGCATGCGCACCGTCGAGGCGTTGAGCGAACCCTTCGACCTTGCCGGCGCGAAGATCAGTATCGGCGTCAGCATCGGCATCGCGATCGCGCCGGCCGATGCCAACGACCGCACCGAACTGGCCCGCAAGGCCGGCATCGCACTTTACGAGGCGAAAGCCGCCGGCAGCGGCCGCTATGTGTTCTTCGCCGAAGCGATGGATGCCAGCATCCGCCATCGTCGCCGGATCGAGCAGGATCTTCGTGCCGCGCTGGCAGCGGGCGACCAGTTCGAAGTCCTGTACCAGCCGCTCTATGCAGCGCAATCGGGCATCATCACCGGCGCCGAGGCGCTGGTACGCTGGCATCATCCCCTGCTTGGAACGATGATGCCGGCAACCTTCATTCCCATCGCGGAAGCCACCGGGCTGATCGTGCCGCTGGGCGAATGGGTGCTCGAACGGGCGTGCGCGACCGCCGTCGGCTGGCCGATCAATTCGGTATCGGTCAATGTGTCGGCGGTGCAGCTGCGCGACGATCGGTTCGCGGACATGGTCCTGGCCATATTGGCGAGAACGGGACTCGATCCGGCCCATCTCGAGCTCGAGATCACCGAGACCAGTTTCATCGAGAGCGCGGCCAAATGCCAGCTGCAGCTCGCCACGCTCCGCGCCAGAGGCGTGCAGATCGCACTCGACGATTTCGGCACGGGCTATTCCTCGTTCACCCATTTGCGCCATTTCGACATCGACCGGATCAAGATCGACCAGTCCTTCGTCAGCGGCATCGACATGCGGGATGGCGGCAGCGCGATCATCCAGGCCATCGTCGACCTTGCGAAGGCGAGCGGGATGCAGGTCACCGCCGAAGGGGTGGAGACCAGGGAGCAGAGCGCGTTCCTGACCGAGGTGGGCTGCAACGCGCTGCAGGGCTATCTGCTGTCGTGGCCGCTGGCGGTCGACCAGCTCGACGCGTTGTTCGAGAGCAGCGGCACGACCGCCGCCGGCGGCACGGTGCGAGGCGACCGCCGCGCCTTGACCGCCGCACGGACCAAGATGAACTGAGCGATTGCCGCCGCCGAAAACGACGGCGGGGCGCTCAGTTGCCGAACCGGCCCTTGAGCGCGAGCATGGCGATGGCGGCCTTGGCGGCCTCGCCGCCCTTGTCCTTGTCGGTCTTGCGCGCGCGGGCGAGCGCCTGGGCTTCGTTCTCGACCGTCAATATGCCGTTGCCGAGCGGAATGGCGTCCATCGTCAGCGCCATCAGGCCCCGCGCGCTTTCGTTCGAGACCACTTCGAAATGATAGGTCTCGCCGCGAATGACGACGCCCAGCGCGACGAAGCCGTCATAGCGCCCGGTTTCGGCCGCCATCGCGATCGCGCCGGGGACTTCGAGAGCGCCCGGCACCGTCACCGTTTCGTGGACATGGCCGGCATCCTCGAGCGCATCGCGCGCGCCTTCGAGCAGCAGATCGTTCAGATGTTCGTAGAAGCGTGCTTCGACGATCAGGAATTTGGCCATCAGCCGAGCGCCTCCGGAATCGGTCGTTCATCGACGATGTTGAGACCATAGCCCGCGAGCGCGACCAGAGTGTGGTGCGAATGGGTCAGCAGGATCATGTCGTGGATGCCGAGATCGGCAAGGATCTGCGCGCCGATGCCGTAATCGCGCAGGTCCATGTCCGGCGCGGTACCTTCGACGAGACGGGCGAACCGGCCCGGCCCGGCGGCGGGCGCCAGCAGCACGATCACGCCCGATCCATGGTGACCGATCGCGGTCATCGCACGCTGGAGCTGGCGCTTGCGCTCGCCCGGCTTGCCGAGCATGTCGTCGAGGATCGAGATCGCATGCACGCGTGCGAGCGTGGGCTCGCCAGGGATTACCCGACCCTTCTGCAGGACGAGATTCTCGCTGCCATCGACCTTGTTGCGATAGGTGATCAGCTTCCAGTCGCCGCCATAATCGGAGGTGAACGGACCCTCGTTGACCTTCTCGACGAGATGGTCGTTGCGGCGGCGATAGGCGATCAGATCGCGGATCGTGCCGATCTTGAGATTGTGACGCTGGGCAAAGGCGACGAGATCGTCGAGCCGTGCCATCGTGCCGTCGTCGTTCATGATCTCGCAGATCACGCCCGAGGGATTGAGTCCGGCGAGCCGCGACACGTCGACAGCGGCCTCGGTATGGCCGGCGCGCACCAGCACGCCACCCGGCTTGGCCACCAGCGGAAAGACGTGGCCCGGCGTGACGATATGTTCCGGACCCTTCGACGCGTCGGTCGCCACCGCGATCGTGCGCGCGCGATCGGCGGCGGAAATGCCGGTGGTCACGCCGTCGCGCGCCTCGATCGAGACGGTGAAGGCCGTTTCATGGCGCGTGCCATTATGACGGCTCATCAACTGCAGGCCGAGCTGCTCGACGCGCTCCTTCGCAAGCGCGAGGCAGATCAGCCCGCGGCCGTGCGTCGCCATGAAATTGACCGCGTCGGGCGTCGCCATCTGCGCGGGGATGACGAGATCGCCCTCATTCTCGCGATCCTCGTCGTCGACGAGGATGAACATGCGGCCGTTGCGCGCCTCGTCGATGATCTCGTCGGGCGACGAGAGGAAGCCGTGGCGCAGGCGGCCGAGCTCAGGATTGCTGGACATGTCGAACTTGCTCCATGCGGCCCAGATAACGGGCGAGAATGTCGATTTCGATATGCACCGCGTCCCCGGCTGCGAGAGTATCGAACGTGGTCACGGCGGCGGTGTGGGGAATGATATTGACGCCGATCAGCACGACATCGGCCTCGTCCGCGACGGTGTTGACCGTCAGCGAGATGCCGTCGAGCGCGATCGACCCCTTGGCGGCGACATAGGGCGCGATCGCGCGCGGCGCGGCGATCGTGATCCGGTGCGAATCGCCCTCGGCCGCGATCGACGCGACGGTGCCGATATCGTCGACATGGCCGGTGACGATATGGCCGCCGAGCTCGTCGCCGACCTTCATCGCGCGTTCGAGATTGAGCCGCCCGCCCGCGGCCCAGCGGCCGGGCGCGGTGCGCGCGACGGTTTCGGCCGAGATATCGACCGCGAACCAGCCCGGTCCCTTGTCGACCACGGTCAGGCACGCGCCCGAGCAGGCGATCGACGCGCCGAGGCTCACGCCGTCCATGTCATAGGCCGTGGCGATCGTCGCGCGCAGATCGCCGCGCTGCTCGACCGCGTCGATCCTGCCGATATCGGTGATGATCCCCGTGAACATTCAAGCCTCGCTTCGAGCGCGCTCGTAGACCTCCAGCCGGTCGCTGCCAAGCATGCGTGTGTCGGCCATGCGCCAGCGGCCATGTGCGTCGGCGAGCGAAGCCAGGCCGATGTCGCCGAGCGCATGCCGGCCCGCCCCGATCAGGATCGGCGCACGATAGAGCAGCAGCCGGTCGACGAGGTCGGCGGCGAGAAACGCCGCGGCTGCGCCGGCGCCGCCTTCGACCAGCAGATGGTCGACCGCGTCGAGCGTGCCGATGGCCGCGGGTGCGGCCAGCGCCGTCCAGCCCTCGGGCGCAACTCCGCGCGTCAGGATCAGCCGGCGGGGCGATCGCGCCTCCAGTCCGGGCAACCGCACGTCGAGCTTCGGCGCATCGGCGTCGACCGTGCCGCGGCCGACGAGAATTGCCTCGGCGCGCGCGCGCTCCCTATGTCCATGCGCCCGCGCGGCGGCGCCGGTGATCCAGCGGCTCTCGCCCGACGCCATCGCGATGCAGCCATCGAGCGAGGTGGCGAGCTTCAGCGTCACATGCGGCCGGCCGAACCGCAGCCGGGCGAGAAAGCCCTCGATCGAGCGGCGCGCTTCGGCCGCATCCGGGCCGAACGACGTCGCGACTCCGGCCGCCTCGAGCCGGTGATGGCCCTTGCCGTCGGTGCGTGGATCGGGGTCGCGCAGCGCCGAGACGACGCGTGCGACGCCGGCGGCGACCAGCAGCCCCGAACAATGCGGGCCGCGCGGACTGTCATGCGCGCAGGGTTCGAGCGTGGTGTAGACGGTGGCGCCGCGTGCCTTGTCGCCGGCTTCGGCCAGCGCGACCGCCTCGGCATGCGGACGACCGCCCGGCTGGCACCAGCCGCGGCCGACGATCGCGCCGTCGCTGACGATCACGCAACCGACATTGGGATTCGGCGCGGTCCGCCCGCGCCCACGGCCGCCGAGCGCTACGGCGACGGCCATGTAGCGGGCATCGTCGCCTATGCTCGAAGGCCGAAATTCTTCGGCGGCGCTCAAAAGCCGATCTTCTCCATCTGCTTCTGCAGCTTGCGATATTGCTCGCGCTGCTCGGCCTTCCTTTTCTCCAACTCGGCCTCGGCGATGTCGCGCTTGGCCTGATCGATCTTCTGCTGCGCCTTGATCAGCGCGTCGCTGCGATCGACGTCCCAGCTTTCGACATATTGGACGTTACGGTGCCATTCCCGCTTGTGCTTGAAGTCGCCGAGGAACAGCAGGCCGATGAACGCGGTCGCACCGACCGAAAGCACAGCGAACAACAGCCCGTGCCGGTGGCGGTGACCGAAGACATTGCGCAGGTCGCGAAACAGGCCTCGGGGCGAGGCAGGACGGGGAAGCAGAGCCATCACGCCAAGATAGGACGGGCGGGCGGCGCGCGCCAGCCCGTCCCGGTTCGGCATCAGCTTTCCATCTTGAAGCGCACGGTCATCGTCCGCCAGCTCTCGACGGGCACGCCGTCACGCGTTGCCGGCCTGAAGCGCCAGCGCGCGAGCGCCTGCTCCTCGGTGGCGCGGTAGAAGGCGGGGTCGTCGGCCGAAACCTGCTGCACCTGCTTGACGCGACCGTCGGTGCCGACCAGAATCTTGACGGTGACGGCGCCTTCGATGCCTTGGCGCTGCATCCGGCCGGGATAGGCCGGCTGCAGCGCGCGGATATAGCGCGGATCGACTTCGGCGCTCTTGAAGATCGGCGTCGCTTTGGGCGGATCGGGTGTGACGATGGGTCCATCGCCGGTGCCGATGATCGGCCCGGCGCCCAGGTCGATGTCGGGCAGCGGCTTGACCACAAAGACCGGGTCGGCGGTCGGTGCGATCGGCGTGACCGTATCGACTCTGGAAACCGGTGCTTCGGTCTCCGGTTTTGGTGCCGGCATCGGCGGCGGCGGCTCGGTTAAAGGATCACGAAAGTCGAGCGTTATAAAGGGCTTGACGTCCTTGGGCACGATCTTCGGTGCCATCGTGATCAGGCCGGCCAGAATCACGCCCTGGATCGCGAAGGCGGCGCCCAGCGAGACGGGCGATCGGCGGCGTCGGTTCAGAAAACCACTCTCGATCATCACATCCTCCATCGTCGCGGCGCACTCCCGGCGCCGACCGATAGGGATGTTACATCATTACATAACGATGTCTAGATGTAATGTGACAACGTCACAGCGGAAATATGAAGCAGCATCTGAAGGCTTGCGGGATGATCCGGATCTTCCAGTTGCCAACCTCTGGGCTGCGCCGAACCTTCGATCGTTGATGAGAAACGCCAATGGTCGATCGCTTGATCTTCAAGCGAACGTCGCAATGCCGGGCCGATACCAGTTGGTAATCTGATGGCCTTCGCGCGTCCGTCTCCACCGATCAGAACCGGCGCGAAGATTTCTATCTTCCCGCCATGGTCGAAAGACCGCACGATACGAGCGCGTTGCGGCGAGGTCGCCGCAACGTGATAAATCTCGAAATGTGCGGCTTCGGTGGCGAGATTTCTGTCGGCTACAATCGGGCGAGCGTGAACATCCAGCCTGTCTCCGAATTCGATCAGTCCGTTCTTTGAGCTCTCGACCGACATGTCGATATCGAAAACGTCGACGAGAAGCGGATCCAAGTCGGCTGGCAAATCATATGTATAGAGCGCGTTGCGCAGTACGCCGATTACCGGCTCCGGATCGTTGCCGTCGACGAATTGTACGAGGTCGAACACCTTTTGCAGGGGCTGCCCCGAATGGAAGTTTGGCCGCACGATCATCCCTACGAGACCGATCAGCAGTGCCTCGGCCAACAGCGCCATGCCAAACGCTGTGCGCCGAAACCTGCGTAGCTGTCCGACCAACCGCCCAACCCCTGCCCGACCACGTCATCCGGAAGATGTTACATCAGCTTGTGGTGCTGTCGATATGTAATGTGACAACATTTCATTTGACGTAGAAGGCCTTCTGCCGCTTGCGCGAGAGAGAAAGCGGGCCGGTCGGCCCGGACGCGAAACGGGTGATCGCCGTCATGCAATGACTGTCGTGTCTGTCATGGCGGTGACTTAGGGCCGGTGCACAGGGGCGGCCAGCGGCCCCTGTCCCTACCCCCGGCCTGTACCCCTTCCCCTGCCCGGCCACCGCCGCTAAGGGCGTTGCGGCACGAGACCGGTGGGGACGCATTTCCATGAAACTTTTGACCGGCAATTCCAATCCGCCGCTGGCGCGCGAGATTTCGGACTATCTGGAGGTCCCGCTGACCGACGTCAGCGTCCGCCGCTTCGCCGACGAGGAGGTGTTCGTCGAAATCCACGAGAATGTCCGTGGCGAGGACGTGTTCGTTATCCAGTCGACCTGTTTTCCCGCCAACGACAATCTGATGGAATTGCTGATCTGCATCGACGCGCTCAAACGCGCGTCGGCCAAGCGCATCACCGCCGTGATCCCCTATTTCGGCTATGCCCGGCAGGATCGGAAACCCGGCCCGCGCACGCCGATCTCGGCCAAGCTGGTCGCCAATCTGATCACCGTCGCCGGCGCCAACCGCGTGCTCTCGATGGATCTCCACGCCGGCCAGATTCAGGGCTTCTTCGACATCCCGACCGACAATCTCTATGCCGCGCCGGTGATGTCGGCGGACATCCAGGCGCGCTTCGGCGGCAAGAACCTGATGGTGGTTTCGCCCGACGTCGGCGGCGTGGTGCGCGCCCGCGCGCTTGCCAAGCGGCTCAACAACGCCCCGCTCGCGATCGTCGACAAGCGCCGAGAGCGCGCCGGCGAATCGGAGGTGATGAACATCATCGGCGACGTCGCGGGCCGCTATTGCATCCTGATCGACGACATCGTCGATTCGGCCGGCACGCTGTGCAATGCGGCCGCGGCGCTGACCGAAGCGGGCGCCGAGGCGGTCGTCGCCTATGTCAGCCATGGCGTGCTCTCGGGCGGCGCGGTCGCCCGGGTCGAGGGATCGGCGCTGCTCGAACTGGTCATCACCGATTCGATCGGCCCGCCCGACGCGGTGCGCGACGCGAAGAAGATCCGTCATCTGCCGGTCGCGCCGTTGCTCGCCGAGGCGATCAAGCGGATTGCGGACGAAAGCTCGGTCTCGTCGCTGTTCGATTGAAGGCTTGCCGCCGAAGCAGGGCGACTCCCCCGATGGATCGGCCGAATCCATGGCGCGAAGCCTAGCGGCCGGCCGGCGGCTCGGCTAAGTTTCGCGCCATGGTCACCGAGAATGATATGACGCTGGCGGGACGGCTGGCCGACGCTGCCGGCGCCGCGATCCGTCCCTTCTTCCGCGCGCGCTACGACATCGAGACCAAGAGCGATCGATCGCCGGTAACCGAGGCCGACCGCGCGGCGGAAGCGGCGATCCGCACCATTCTTGCCGCCGAACGCCCGGCCGACGGCATCATCGGCGAGGAATATGGCATCGAGCGCGGCGATGCCGAGCGGGTGTGGGTGCTCGATCCGATCGACGGCACGCGCGCCTTCATCGGCGGGCGGCCGATCTTCGGCACCCTGATCGCGCTGCTCGTGGCCGGCGTCCCGGTGCTGGGCATCATCGACCAGCCGATCAGCGGCGAACGCTGGGTGGGCGCGCGCGGACGGCCGACCTTGTTCCAGGGCAAGCCGGCGATCACGCGCACCTGCCCGATCATCCCCTCCGCTCTGTTCGCGACCACCGCGCCCTGGCTGTTCGACGAGGTCGGCGGCCACTGGTTCGAGACGTTGCGCGCGCATTGCCGCGACACGCTGCTGGGCGGCGACTGCTATAATTATGGGCTGGTCGCGTCCGGCCATATCGACCTCGTCGTCGAACAGGGGCTGAAACTCTATGATTTCGCCGCGCTCGTGCCGGTGGTCGAAGGCGCCGGCGGGCGGATGTGCGACTGGTCGGGCCGGCCGCTGAACGGCGCGAGCGACGGTCGCGTGATCGCCGTCGGCGATCCGGCGCTGGCCGATGCGGTGCTCGCCATACTGGGCTGAATGCGCGGTACCACCGATTATGGAATTGCGTCGGCGCATTATCGGCCATATTCCCCCTGAGTCGCTATTCTCGTGTTCATTTCGTCAAAGCGAGGAGGAGGGGGTCTTCGCAGCGCATGCCGGCAACCGATCCGTTCATCACTGCGACCATCGGCGGACTCGAAACCCGTTTCAGCATCGAGCGGCTGGGCGTGTGCCGGATCGGCCGCAGCCCGCATTCGACGATCATCCTCGACGACCAGGTGGCATCGCGCGATCATGCGATGATCCGCCGCGACGCGACCGGCTATTGCATCCTGTCCGACAGCGGCAGCCGCAACGGCACGATGCTCAACGGCCGGCAGGTCACCACGCCGACGCGGCTGGGCGACGAGGACGTGATCCGCATCGGCCTGCAGGAGCTGCTGTTCCACCAGCCCGAACCGTCGACCGCGATGCGCATGCCCGAGGCGCCGGCGACGGCGACGATGATCCACCTCGCCAACAGCCTGATCAGCGTGCTGGTCGCGGATCTGCGCGGCTATACCGTGCTGTCGCGCGAGCTGGGCGAAGCGCGCATCTCGACCTTGATGAGCGAGATCTTCCGCGAGACCGGCGAACTGCTGTTCCGCAACAAGAGCTGGTCGCAGAAATATATCGGCGACGCGGTGATGGCCGTGTGGCTGCATCCCAACGGGACGGTGATGCCCGACGAGTTCGCCGCGATCATCGACACGATCGCCGAACTCCGGCTGATCATGGAGCCGATGCAGGCGAAATATGATCTGCCGCGCGCGCTCGCCTTCGGCGCCTCGATCAACACCGGTTTCGCCCAGATCGGCAATATGGGCAGTTCGGCGATCTCCGACTTCACCGCGCTGGGCGACACCGTCAACAAGGCATTCCGGCTGGAGACCGCCTGCAAGGAGCTGGGCTGCGACATCGTGATCGGCAAGGCGGCGCTCGACATGCTGATCGCGCCGATCGCGCCCGCGATTAGACCGCCGGCGAGCCATGTGATGATCAAGGGCTATGACGCACCCGAGACCGTCTACCGGCTGATGTTCAGCGATCTGCCGCGGCTGGCCACTTTGGTGATGACGGGCAGCGACGGACCCGCCACCGAGCCCGCCGACTCGTGACGGGTCCCGAATTCAGTCCAGTCGCGGTCAAGCCGGCGGCGCCAGTGCGATCCTGACGACGACGGCGCTGACATTGTCCGGCGCGCCGCGATCGAGCGCGAGCCGCAGCAGCGCATCCGCCGCCCCCGACGGATCGGTGGTGCACAGGCGATCGGCGATCTCGATTTCGGTGACGATGTCGCTGAGACCGTCACTGCAGATCAGGAACATGTCTTCGGGTTCGGCGCTGGTCCCGAAGCTGCCCGCCTGCAGCTTGACGTTGACGCCGACCGAGCGGCTGAGCCTGTGCGCCAGACCGTGGCGGCGCGACTCCTCGAACGTCAGCGCGCCGCGATCGACGAGGTCCTGGACGAGGCTGTGATCGTGCGTCAGCAGGTCGAGCCGGCCGCGGCGACGGCGATAGACGCGGCTGTCGCCCACCCAGATCCCGCTGATTCGCTGACCGTCGAACAGCAGGGCCGCAACGGTCGACCCCATCGTCATGCCGCTGTGGGTTGCGGCGAGGACGATCTCGGCATTGCCGGCAGCAAGCGCGCGGTCGAGCGCGTCGACCTGGTCGACAGCCTGTGTCGCCAGCCGCGCCAGCGTTTCGACGACCGTCGCCGACGCCCAGATCCCGCCGCGATCGCCGCCCATGCCATCGGCGACCGCCCAGATCCCGAGATCGTCGCGTGCCAGGATCGCATCCTCGTTGATCGCCCGCCGGCCGGGATGCGTGCGCCCCGCCGACGAGATGACGACATGCCTCATCGCATCCCCACCCGGCCCCCATTACGGCCACGACGGCGATGATAACGATCAATGGTTAGGACGGGTTGAACGCCCTGCATCAGAAGATGCCGAGGAATTTCTTTTTCTGGCGCGCCTCGGAGGCTTTGCTGCGACCGCCATCCTCGCTCTTCGCCGTCGTCCCCTTGCCGACATCGTCGCGCGGCTTGCCCTTGGTGGTGCGCTGCGCGGTCGCGTGTGCGCCGGCCAGCACCGGTCCGCACGCGGCGGACTTGGCGTCACCGACGTCGACGAACGCGAGGACGGCGGCGACCGGGCTCGCCACGACCGCCAGGCCGATGCCGGCGCCCGCCCGCGCGAGGAGTTGCTTGCTGATCGGATCGAAGCCCGGCTTGGCGAAATAGCCTTTGATGCCGACCGGCGACTGGCCGGCGAACAGGCTGAACTTCTTCGAATCGGCGCGGAAGGCGAGGTCCATCGACTCGTTCTTGAAGCTGAAGCCGCCGCGGCCGAGCATCACATTCTTCTGCGTGTCGATCAGGATCGGATCGGCGGCGGCGATGCCGTCGCGCACGGTGAAGGCGACGAGACCGCAATTGATCTCGACCGGCTTTTTCAGCTTCTTCTGGAACATCTTCCACACGAACGTGCCGACATCGAGCTCGCTGAGCTGGATGTTGCGTGTCCAGAACGTCCCCTTGGGCAGGATGAACGCGATCCGGCCATTGGCGGTGGCGAGCGATTCCTGCACGCTGTTGCCGGTGCCGGTCATCTTGATCCGCGCCTTGACCGTACCGGTCGTGCCCGATTCCTCGACGCCGAACCCGGCGAGCAGCACGCCGAGCGGCGTCGGCGACAGGCGGATGTCATAATCGGTAAACACCGGATTGCGCCGCGCATCGATGATGATGTCCGATGCGACATGGCCGCGGGCCATGTCGAAGGTCAGCGGCGACAGCTTCAACAGGCTCTTGTTCAGATCGAGCGTCAGCGCGATGTTCGAGACCGGCAGGCTCTCGGCCCGCACCCGGCGGACGGTGTAATCGACATGGGCGTCGAACGCCCTGACCGCATCGAGCCGCAGCCTCGCGTCGGGCAGGATGCGCGGGGTACCATTGACCTTGCGCACGATCGCGGCGGCGCCCTTCGCGGCTTCGTCGGGATTGTAGCCGATGAACGGCGCGACATCGATGATGTCGACGGTCTGCGTCGCGAGATCGGCATCGAGCATCACGCGATTGTCGGGCATGGTGATCGTCATCCGGCCGGCGAGGTCGCTCCGGCCGAACATGCCGCGGATGTGCGTGAACTTCCATGCGCCGCCGTCCTTGGTCAGATGCGACACGAAGCGATAGGCGCGGGTATCGGGCACCGCGACGCCGATGATGTCGAACAGCAGGCGGGCATTGGGACCGCGCACGCCCATGCTGAGGTCGGCGCCTTCGAGCCGGGTCGGCCCGGCGAGCGTGCCCGCCACCGTCATCCGTGTCGGCCCGGTGTTGGCGGCGAGCGCGAACCGGTTGCGGCCGCCGGCGACCGTCTCGTTGGGCGACATCAGGCTCCCGGACAGATTGAACGGCCGCCCGCGCGCCGTGCCGCCGCCCGAGAAGCGGATATCCTCGGCGAATTTCGTGTCGGTCGCCTTGACCGTCTCCACCTTGATGTCCGCCGCGATGCGCATCACCGGATCGCGATAGCGGATGTCGGTGCCGGCAATCAGCCCCCGCCGGATCAACGGCAGTTCGAGCGGCTCGCCCTTCGCGTTCGGATCGCCGAACGTCCAGGTGTTGCGCTTCGCCTGCGCGTCCCACTCCAGATCGACGTCGCCGTTGATCATGTCGAGCCAGTTCACGCGCTTGCGGCCGAACAGCATCGTGAAGGTGGAGAGGTTGGTATCGACCTTGTCGGCCGAGAAGAAGGTCGGCCGCGACGCCCAGGCCGGGTTCGAGACGGTGAGTCCCTCGGCGTAGAATTTGATGTTTACGGGATTGAAGTAGAGCTGGAAGTCGCCGGCGACCTTGACGTCGCGCTCGGACAGGCGGCTCGCGACGGTCTCGAACGGGTGGCGCAGGAAGCGGCCCTTGGTGATGTAGAGCACGGCCCAGGCAAGCACGATCAGGCCGACGATCGTGGCCAGCACCGAGACGATGGCTGCGATCGGCGCGGGTGGGGTGCGGCGGATCGCGGTGGTGCCTGTGCCAGAGCTGCCTGGGCGCGCGTCGTGCCGTGCCGCCGCCTTCCTGGCGGCCGCGTCCAGCGCATCATCGTTGACGCGCAGTAAAGGATCGGCTTCGGCCATCTGAAGCAAACCCGCGACGGACCGAGTCGTTCCGATTCCGATTCGCGCGGTTGCAATTCGACCGCGCTTCGCTTAAGCGCCCCGCTTTCCGCGATTCAAGGGATTGTCCGGCTCAAATGGGCTGCCGAGGCCATCCGCGATCGTCGATCATAAGGAGACGAAAATGCCCAAGCTCAAGACCAAGAGCGGTGTGAAGAAACGCTTCAAGATCACCGCGACCGGCAAGATCAAGCATGGCGTGGCCGGCAAGCGGCACCGTCTGATCAGCCACAACGGCAAATATATCCGCCAGAACCGCGGCACCTCTGTCCTGTCCGACGCCGATGTGGCGACGGTCAAGGCGTGGGCCCCCTACGGCCTGCGTTGAGGAGACATAAGATATGGCACGCGTAAAACGCGGTACGACGACGCGGGCGAAGCATACCCGCATCCTCGACCAGGCGAAGGGCTATTACGGCCGTCGCAAGAACACCATCCGCATCGCCCGTCAGGCCGTGGAGAAGGCGGGACAATACGCCTATCGCGACCGCAAGGTGAACAAGCGCAACTTCCGCGCACTCTGGATCCAGCGCATCAACGCCGCTGTCCGCGCCGAGGGCCTGACCTACGGCGTGTTCATGCACGGCCTGAAGCTGGCCGGCATCGACCTCGACCGCAAGGTCCTGGCCGACATCGCCATGCATGAAGGCGACGCGTTTAGCGCCATCATCGCGCAGGCGAAGGCCGCGCTGCCGGAGGGTGCCCGGGTTTCGGCCTGAACCTTCGACAGGGTGATCGAGCCAGAGGGCGCGGGCGGCTTTGCTTCCCGCGCCCTTTGCATTCCTCGTTTCCTCCCGTCATTCGTTCCCTGTTTCCGTCATTCCCGCGAAGGCGGGAATCCATTAACGCCGAAGCCGAACGATGGAAAAACGCCCCTTCGTCTACATCGTCGCAAGCCGGCGGCATGGCACGATCTACACCGGCGTGACCACGAACCTGATGGCCAGAGTGCGCCAGCACCGCGAAGGGTTGATCGACGGCTTCACGCACGACTACGGCGTCCGGCGGCTGGTGTGGTTCGAGGAGCATGAGGCGATCACCGAAGCGATCCGGCGCGAGAAGCGGATCAAGAAGTGGAACCGGGACTGGAAGATTCGGCTGATCGAAGCTGATAACCCGCATTGGGATGATCTCGCCGTCGAGCTTGGCTTTGCGCCGCTGTCGAAGCTGGAGTGATGTTGCGACGAAGCGCTGGATTCTGATGCGCCGGCGTTAATGGGTCCCCGCCTTCGCGGGGATGACGGTTTTTGGGTGATGAAGAATGGGTGACATGACCGACCTCGATACGCTGAAATCATCATTGCTGGCCGAGATCGACGCCACCGATACCCCGGATGCGATCGAGGCGGTGCGCGTCAGGGCGCTGGGCAAGGCGAGTCCGATCGCGGCGCTGATGAAGACGCTGGGCGGGATGTCGCCCGACGAGCGGCAGCAGCAGGCGCCGCGGATCCAGGGGCTGCGCGGCGCGGTGAGCGATGCGATCGCGGCGCGCAAGGCGGCGCTGGAGGCGGCGGCGCTCGACGCCAGGCTCGCCGCCGAGCGGATCGACCTGACCTTGCCGGCGCCCGAATGTCCGCGCGGATCGGTCCATCCGGTCAGCCAGGTGATGGACGAGCTCGCCGAGATCTTCGCCGACCTCGGCTTCGCGGTCGCGACCGGCCCCGAGATCGAGGACGACTGGCATAATTTCACAGCGCTCAACATCCCCGAGAGCCATCCGGCGCGGGCGATGCACGACACTTTCTATTTTCCGGAGACCGAAGGCGGCGAGCACAGGATGCTGCTGCGCACCCACACCTCGCCGGTGCAGATCCGGACGATGACCAGGACGCCGCCGCCGATCCGCATCATCGCGCCCGGCCGCACCTATCGTTCCGATTCGGACGCGACCCACACGCCGATGTTCCACCAGGTCGAGGGGCTGGTGATCGATCGCGGCATCCACATGGGCCATCTGAAGTGGACGCTCGAGACCTTCGTGAAAGCCTATTTCGAGCGTGACGACATCGTGCTGCGCATGCGCCCGAGCTATTTCCCCTTCACCGAACCGTCGGCGGAGGTCGATGTCGGCTATACGCTCGACAAGGGCCGGCGCGTGATCGGCGGCGCGACGCCCGACGGCTGGATGGAGATCCTCGGTTCGGGCATGGTCCACCCGAAGGTGATCGCCGCCTGCGGGCTCGACCCCGACGAGTGGCAGGGCTTCGCGTTCGGCTGCGGCATCGATCGGCTGGCGATGCTCAAATATGGCATGGACGATCTGCGCGCCTTCTTCGACGGCGATTTGCGCTGGCTGAGACATTATGGCTTCGCCGCGCTCGACGTGCCCACATTGTCCGGAGGAGTCGGGGCATGAAGTTCACCCTGAGCTGGCTCAAATCGCATCTCGACACGCAGGCGACCGCCGACCAGGTGGCCGAAGCGCTGACGCGGATCGGCCTCGAGGTCGAGGGAATCGACAATCCGGCGAAGGCACTCGCGCCGTTCCGCATCGCCAAAGTGCTGACGGCGGAGCGCCATCCGCAGGCGGACAAGCTGCAGGTGCTGAGCGTCGACGCCGGGGACGGCCCGATGCAGGTCGTCTGCGGCGCGCCCAATGCGCGCGCCGGCCTGGTCGGCGTGTTCGGCGCGCCCGGCGCCTGGGTGCCCGGCAGCGGGATCACGCTGAAGGTCGCCGAGATCCGTGGCGTCGTGTCGAATGGCATGATGTGCTCGGTGCGCGAACTGGAGCTCGGCGACGAGCATGACGGCATCATCGAACTGGCGGCGGACGCGCCGGTCGGCGCGATCTATGCCGACTGGGCCGGCCTCGACGATCCGGTGTTCGACGTCGCGATCACGCCCAACCGCCAGGATTGCATGGGTGTGCGCGGCATCGCGCGCGACTTGGCGGCCGCCGGCCTCGGCACGCTCAAGCCGCTGGCAATCACGCCGGTGGCGGGCGACGGACCCGGTCCCGACGTGCGCACCGACGATCCGGCGGGTTGCCCGGCCTTCTACGGCCAGTCGGTGACCGGCGTGACCAATGGCGCGGCACCCGCATGGATGACCAAGCGGCTGAAGGCGATCGGGCAGAAGCCGATCAGCGCGCTGGTCGACATCACCAACTATGTGATGATCGATCTCGGCCGGCCGCTCCACGTCTATGACAAGGCGAAGCTGACGGGCGGGCTGGTCGCGCGCAAGGCCGTCGCCGGCGAGGCCGTGCTGGCGCTCAACGGCAAGACCTATACGCTCGATCCGTCGATGACGGTGATCGCCGACGATGCGCAGGTCCACGATATCGGCGGCATCATGGGCGGCGAGGATTCGGGCGTGTCCGAAACGACGACCGACGTCGTGATCGAATGCGCCTATTTCGATCCGGAAGGCATCGCGATGACCGGGCAGAAGCTCGGCCTGACCAGCGACGCGCGCAGCCGGTTCGAACGCGGCGTCGATCCGGCGTTCCTCGACGATGGCCTGGCGATCGCGTGCGCGATGGTGCTCGACATCTGCGGCGGCACGGCGAGCATGGTGACGCGGGCCGGAACGCCGCCAATGTCGGCGAAGGTCGTCGCTTATGATCCGGGTCATGCCGAGCGGCTCGGCGGCGTGGTGGTCGAGCCCGCCCGGCAGAAGGCGATACTGGAAAGTTTGGGCTTCGGTGTGTCGGACGCACCCTCACCCAGCAAGGCGGCAGCCCTGTCCCCCGGACAGGGCCAAGAGCCGCCTTGCTCCTCTCCCCCGAGGGGAGAGGGGGCTAGCTGGCAGGTATCGGTGCCCTCGTGGCGGCGCGATGTCGATGGGTCGGCCGACATCGTCGAGGAGGTGGTGCGGATCATTGGGCTCGATGCTGTGCCGTCGACGCCCTTGCCGCGCGCGCCGGGCGTCGCGCGGCCGACGGCCACGCCGGAGCAGCTCGTCGAGCGCCAGGTGCGGCGCGCGGCGGCGGCGCGCGGGCTCAACGAGGCAGTGACGTGGAGCTTCATCTCGGCGGCCGAGGCGGCGGTGTTCGGCGGCGGCGCGTGGACGCTCGCCAATCCGATCAGCGAGGATCTGAAGGTCATGCGGCCATCGCTGCTGCCCGGCCTGCTGGCGGCGGCGGCGCGCAACGCCAATCGCGGCGCGACGGCGATCCGGCTGTTCGAGCTCGGCCGGCGCTACCGCGCCGATGCCGAGCGCCCGACGGTCGCGCTGCTGCTGGCCGGCGAACGGTCGCCCCGCCACTGGCAGACCGGCAAGGCGCGGCGCTTCGACGCTTTCGACGCCAAGGCCGAGGCGCTGGCGCTGCTGGCGGCGGCCGGCGCGCCGATCGACAATCTCCAGGTCATGGGCGATGCCGGCGCGGTCTACCATCCCGGCCAGTCGGGCACGCTGCGGCTGGGGCCGAAGACGATCCTCGCCGCGTTCGGGACCTTGCATCCGACGACGCTGAAGGCGTTCGATCTCGACGGACCGGTCGCGGCGGCGGAGATTTTCCTCGATGCGATCCCCGCCAGACGCGGCGGCGCGACGCGGATGCGCAGTGCCTATGCGCCGCCGGCGCTGCAGCCGGTGACGCGCGACTTCGCCTTCCTGCTGCCGCGCGACACCGCGGCGGATACGCTGCTGCGCGCGGTGAAGGGCGCCGACAAGATCGCGATCGCCTCGGCACGGCTGTTCGACCTGTTCGAGGGCGCAGGCGTGCCCGAGGGCGAGAAATCGATCGCGATCGAAGTGGTGCTTCAGCCCGGCGCGAAGAGCTTCACCGACGAGGAACTCAAGGCGGTGTCCGACCGGATCGTCGCGGCCGCCGCCAAGGCCGGGGCACGGCTGCGCGGATGAGCGAGGATGTCCTCATCGCCGACTCGTGGCTGACGGCGACGATCTCGCCGCTCGGTGCCGAATTGCGGACCTTGCGCGATGGCGGCGGCGCGAATCTGTTGTGGGATGGCGATCCGGCGTATTGGACCGGGCGGGCACCTTTGCTGTTCCCGATCGTCGGCCGGCTGAACGGTGACCGCTACCGGCTCGACGGACAGGAATACAACCTGCCGCAGCACGGCTTCGCGCGGCGGCGTCCGTTCAAGCTGGTCAAGCGGGATGCGGCCCGCGCGCTGTTCCGGCTCGAAGCCGACGAGGCGACGCGCGCGGTCTATCCGTTCGCCTTCGCGCTCGACGCCGATTATGCGATCGACGAATCGACGCTGACAATGGCGATCACCATCCACAACACCGGCGACGTGCCGATGCCGGCAAGTTTCGGCTATCACCCCGCCTTCCGCTGGCCCTTGCCCTATGGCCAGCCACGCGACGCGCATTACATCCGCTTCGAGAAGCCCGAGCCCGCGGCGCTGAGCGCGTTGTCGGCGGATGGGCTGATCGTGTCGGACGATCGGCCGACGCCGGTCGTCGGCGACACGCTGCGGCTGACCGACGATCTGTTCGCGCACGACGCCTTGATCTGGAAGACGCTGAACAGCCGACGGCTGGTCTATGGCGCCGATGACGAACGGCAGCTCGACATCGCCTTTCCCGACACACCGTGGCTCGGACTGTGGTCCAAGCCTGGCGCCGGCTATGTCTGTATCGAACCGTGGGCGGGCAGCGCCGATCCCGCCGGCTTCGACGGTGAGATCTGGGACAAGCCGGGGATCATCGCGATCGAACCCGGCGGCGCCCGCATGTTCCGGATGATCGTGACGCTGACCGGCAGGCGGACGTCGTTCGTCGAAAGGCCAGGCTGGCCGGACTTGCGTGAGGCGCCGTTTTAGTTACAGCCGCGACCAATTCCGTTGGAGTACGCTCATGCGCGCGCTGTTCGTCGCCTTCCTCGCCTTTGCCTTTCTGTCGGTTCCGGCCGCGGCGCAGGAGGTCCCGATCGGCAAATTGCCGCCCGGTGCGACGCCGACCGCATATCGCCTCGACCTGACGATCGATCCCGAGGCCGCGCGCTTCCAGGGCCATACCGAGATCGACGTGACGCTCGACAAGGCGACCCCCGGCCTGTTCATGCACGGTCACGGCCTCAAGGTGTCGAAGGCAGTGGCACGGGTCGGCAGCAGGACCATTGCTGCGACCTATGCCGAGGTCAACGACAAGCTCGGCGTCGTGCGGCTGAACTTCGCCACGCCGCTGCCGGCCGGCAAGGTCGTGTTGAGCTTCGACTATGACGCGCCGTTCAGCGACGGACCGGCCGGCCTCTACCGCGTCAAGGTGGGCGACATCCATTATGCCTGGACGCAGTTCGAGGCGATCGACGCGCGCGCCGCCTTCCCCGGCTTCGACGAACCCGGCTTCAAGACGCCGTTCACCGTCCGGCTGACCACGCCGAAGGGGCTGGTCGCGATCAGCAACGGTGCCGAGACCGGCGCGACGCCGAACGGCAAGCTCGTCACGCACAGCTATGCGACGACCGAGAAGCTGCCGACCTATCTGGTCGCCTTCGCCGTCGGCCAGTTCGACGTCGTCTCGGGCACTGTCCCGCCGACGCCGCAGCGCGCGACGCCGTTGCCGATCCGGATCGTCGCGACCAAGGGCCAAGGCAAGGATCTGGCCTATGCGCTCGCCGAGACGCCGCGGATCGTGCAATTGCTCGAGGCCTATTTCGACAGCCCCTTCCCGTTCGCCAAGCTCGATCAGATCGCGTCGCCGGTGATGGGTGGCGCGATGGAGAATGCCGGCGCAGTCGTTTACGACGACACCTTGCTGGTGCTGGGCGACGATGCGCCGGTCCACCAGAAGCAGGGCTTCGGCATGGTCGTCGCGCATGAACTCGCGCACCAGTGGTTCGGCGACCTCGTGACGCCGGCATGGTGGGACGACATCTGGCTCAACGAGAGTTTCGCCAACTGGATGGGTTATCGCATCGCCTCCGAATGGCGCCCCGAACTCAACATCCAGCTCGGCGCGATCGACGAGGCGTTGACGGCGATGAACACCGACGCGCTCAAGGTCGGCCGGCCGATCCGCCAGCCGATCACCGATTCGGGCGAGATCGACAGCGCGTTCGACGCGATCACCTATGGCAAGGGCGGCCAGGTGATCGACATGACCGCCAATTACATGGGCGGCGACGCCTTCCAGAAGGGCGTGCGCATCCACCTGCAGAAATATGCGCGCGGCAACGCCACCACCGACGAATTCTTTACCTCGCTGTCGCAAGGCGCCGGCGATCCGCGGCTGGTGTCGGCGATGCGCGGCTTCATCGAAGAGCAGGGCGTGCCGGTGGTCGACGTCAAGAGTGCGGGCGATACGCTGTCGGTCACCCAGCAGCGCTACGCCGCGCTGGGCAGCACGGGCGTGCCCGATACCCAGTGGGTGATTCCGTTCTGCGTCAGCCGCGGCGGCGCGAAGAGCTGCGCGCTGATCGACCAACCAGCGATGAACATCACCGTCGAGGGCAGCGGGCCAGTCATGCCCAACGCCGGCGGGCGCGGCTATTACCGGTTCGACCTGTCCGACGCCGATTGGGCGGCCTTGATCGCTTCGGGCACGAAGCTCCCGGCCGGCGAGGCGCTGGCGGTGACCGACAGCCTGTGGGCGAGTTTCCGGGCCGGCCATGCCAGCCCCGCGCGGCTGGTCGAGGCAGCGCGCATCCTGGCAAAGCATAGCGATTCGTCGGTCGCGGTCGATGGCGGCGAGCGACTCGCCGGATTGCGCACGCGCGGTCTGGTCACCGCCGCCAACGCCAAGGCGTTCCAGGCACTGATGGGGTCGATCTACGGTCCGCGGCTGAAGGCGATCGGCTTCGATCCGAAGCGCGGCTCGCAGGCGGCGGACGATCCCGACCGGCAATCCTATCGCAACGCGCTGATCGGCCTCGTTGCCAATGATGCGCGCGATCCGGGCACCCGCGCGGTGCTGGACACGGCGGCGGTCGCCTATTTGAACGGCGATGCCGCCGCGCTCGACCCGGCGTTCCTGCGCACCGCGTTGGGCGTCCACGTCGAAGAGCGCGGCCTGGCCGCGGCGAAGGCGGTCTATGCGAAAGCGGTCGCCTCGCAGGACGCGATGTTCCGCGCGGCGGCGCTGGGTGCGGTCGCGGGTTCCGGCGACATGCCGACGGCGCAATGGGTGCTCGGCCGGATCGACGATCCGGCGTTGCGCGCGACCGAGAAGGTCGCGATCGTCGCCGGTCTCGCCCGGCCGGCCGAAACCCAGACGCTGGCGATCGACTGGCTGAAGGCGAACATGGACCGGCTGATGAAGGGCACCAATCTCAGCAGCGTCAGCCAGCTGTTCGCGATCCCGGGCAATCTCTGCTCGGTCGCCGACGCCGATTCGGTCGAGGCGCTGCTGCGGCCGAAAGTGACGGCGATGGGCCGCGGGCAATTGTCGCTCGATCGCATCGTCGAGCGCGTCCGTGCCTGCGGTCAGCTCAAGGATGCGCGCGGCGCCGAAATCAACGCGGCGATCGGCGGGCGCTGATCGCCGGCACCAGCCGGGTCATTCGACCCAGTCGGCGCGCAGCGGCCTGGCGGCCAGCGCCATCAGCAGCGCCGCCAGCAGATAGAAGACCAACCCCGCGAGCATCGCATAGCTCAGCGCGGCGGAACCATAGCGCGCGGTCAACCCATCCGAGAGCGCGCCGAGCACGAAGGTGCCGCCGCCGATGCCGACGAGATTGTTGATCAGCAGGAAGCTGGCCGACGCGGTCGCGCGCATCGGCGCCGGCACGAGATGCTGGACGGCGGTCAGCACCGGCCCCAGCCAGACATAAGCGAGCGCCTGCGGGATCAGGAACAGCGCGAAGGCGAGCGGCACCGATCCGGACACTATGCCGGCGGCGAACAAAGGCACCGCCAGCACGAACGCCCATGCCGGCAGCCGCGCGAAATTGGCGCGGTCGCGCGACCCCAGCCGATCGCCGAGCAGGCCGCCGCCGAGCACGCCGGCGGTGCCACCGATCAGCAGCACGCCGCCGTAGAACCAGGATGTGTGGGTCAGATCGAGGCCGAAGCTGCGCTGGAGCAGTTGCGGAAACCAGAAGGCGAAGCCGTAGCCGAGCATCGAGCTCGATGCGGCGCCGAGCGCGAGCAGCCAGAAGCTTCGTTTGGCGGCAAGAATCCGGAAGACCTGCGCCATCGGCACGCGCGCATCGACGGCAGGCCGCGCCGGCTCGCGCACGACCAGCCGGAACAAGGGCGCGATGACGACGCCCGCCAGGCCGACGACGACGAACGCCATCCGCCAGTCGACCCGAACCGCGATCCATGCGCCGAACAGGACGCCCAGCGCCGCGCCGAGCGGAATGCCGAGCGAATAGACCGCGAGCGCGCGGGCACGTTCCCCGGGTGGGAAGTAATCGGCGATCAGCGCATAGGACGGCGCGACGCCGCCCGCTTCGCCGACGCCGACCCCGAGTCGCGCGAGGAACATCGACCAGAAGCCGGTCGCCGCGCCGCACAGGGCGGTGAAGCCGCTCCACACCGCGAGCGAACCGGTGATCACCCACGACCGGCTGGTGCGGTCGGCGAGCAGGGCCAGCGGCACCGCCATCGTCGAATAGAGGATTGCGAAGGCGAGGCCACCGAGCAGACCGAGCCGGGTGTCGCTGAGCGCGAGTTCGGCCTTGATCGGGCCTGCGAGGATGCCGAGGATCTGCCGGTCGATGAAGTTGAAGGTGTAGACCAGCAACAGCATGGCGAGGATGGCGAAGCGATAGCGGCGGGAAGCCGGGGCAGTCATCTCGTCGATTCCTCTTCTCCCCTCCCGCTTGCGGGAGGGGTCGGGGGAGGGCCTGTCGGCCGCCCCAAATGGGGTATCCAGAAAGCGGACACGCCCTCCCCCAGCCCCTCCCGCGAGCGGGAGGGGAGTGATCAGAACTTCAGCCCGAAGGTCGCGAACACCTGGCGCGGGTTGCCGTAGAAGGCGGTCACGACGCCCTCGCGGCCCAATGTCGGGGTGATGTTGCCCTGCGCGTTCAGGATCGGCGCGCCGGTCGTGGGGTTGGTCGCCGCGAACTGATAGCCCGAAGTGATATATTGCTTGTCGGTCAGGTTCTTGCCGTGGACGCCGAACGAATAGCGGCCGCTGTCCGAGGTCCAGACGAGGCTGGCGTCGAGCAGGGCATAGCCCTTCTGGTCGAGGAACGGACTCGGCGTCTCGAACTGGTTGGTCTTGCTGCGCCAGGACAGCCCGGTCGAGGCGTTGACCAGGCCCGACGCCACCGGCACGCTGGCATCAATGCTCCCCGACAGCGTCCATTCAGGCGTGTTCTGGATCGCGCGGAACTTCGACACATCGACGCCGAGATTGTTGATGAATTTGCGATACTTCCCGTCGATATAACCGAGCGCGCCGTTGAAGTTCAGCGCCGAACCGCTGCCGGCGAAGTCGCGGGCGAGCCCGGCATAAAGCTCGAACTCGACGCCCTTCATCCGCGCCTTGGCGGCGTTGGTGGTGACGCCGATGAACGTATCGAAAATGCCGTCGCCGTTCGAATCGAAGCCCGCCGATCCGGGGATCTGGACGTCCTTGTAATCGGCATAGAAGCCGGTCAGCGCGAGACGGACGCGCCGGTCGAACATCGATGCCTTCCAGCCGATCTCATAGCTGTCGACCTTTTCGGGATCGAACGACAGGAAGTCGTAGATCTCGTCATAGCTCTTCACGCCGTCGCGATTGGTATCGGGCGCGGCGGTGGAGAGTCCACGCGGATCGAACCCGCCGCCCTTGAAACCCTTCGAGTAGGACGCATAGATCGTGTGGTCCGGGGTCGGCTTGAAGCTGATCGAGGCGCGTGGCGTGAACTCCTTGAAGGTCGCCTTGCCGCGGAAGTTGGACGTGGTCGCGAGGACGACGGGCGTGCCGCCGAATTCGGCCGACGTCCCCAGCTTGGTCTGGCGCAGGATGGTCGAATCGCGCTTGTCGTTGGTGAAGCGGCCGCCGACCGAGACCGCGATCTGGTCGGTCACGTCATAGGTGAAGTCGCCGAACACCGACCAGGTGTCGGTCAGGACATTGCCGGCCGTATAGGCGTTGAGACCCGCCACGGTGGTCGAGAGCAGCACGTCGAACGCGGTCGAGGCCTTGGCGTCGAGATAATAAAAGCCGACGAGGCCCTTCAGCGTCTCGCCTTCGTAGAGCAGCTGGAATTCCTGGCTGATCTGCTCGTTGCGGTAGACCGCCGGCACGTCGACGTCGACCGCGGGCAGGGCGTCGAAATCGATCGGGGTGAAGCTGGTATCCTTGCGCCACGCGCTGATGCTGCGGAAGGTCAGCGTGTCGGTGAGCCCGGCCGAGATGTTCATCGCCAGGCCATAGGCTTTGACGTCCTGCTTGGGATTGTTGAGCCCGGCCTGGGTGTCATAGACGTCGTCAAGCACCGGCGCACCCGAGCGCAGGCCGGGGATCAGGCGGTGGCCGTTGCGCGGATCGGACTTGTCGCGAGTATAATCGCCCGAGATGCGGATCACGAAGCGGTCGTCGGGCGAACCCAGTTCCACCGTGCCGCGGCCGGCCCAGACATCCTTGTTGTAATTTTCGAGGCCCGGCACGGTGAGATTGTCGCCGAAGCCGCCGCGCGACAGCCGCGCGATCGACCCGCCGACGCGCAGCATGTCGGTGATCGGGACGCCGACAGTGACGACACCGTCGGCCTGATCATAGGAGCCATAGGTGCCGCGCAGCTTGAGCTGGAATTCGTTCGGCAGCCGCTTGGTCACATATTTGATCGCGCCGCCGATCGTGTTGCGGCCGTAGAGCGTGCCCTGCGGCCCGCGCAACACCTCGATCCGCTCGACGTCGTAGATGTCGAGCACGGCGGCCTGCGGACGGTTGAGATAGACGTCGTCGAGATAGATGCCGACGCCGGCCTCGAAGCCGGGCACCGGATCCTGCTGGCCGACGCCGCGGATGAAGGCGGTCAAGGTGGAATTGGTGCCGCGCGAATTCTCCAGCGTGGTGTTCGGCGTGAAGTTCGACAGATCGGTGATGTCGACCGAGCCCTTGGCCTCGAGCTGCTCGCCGCTGAACGCCGAGATCGCGACCGGCACATCGAGCAATTTCTCTTCGCGGCGGCGCGCGGTGACGACGATCTCGCCATCCTCATAGCCGCTCTCGGCGGCGGGAGCGACGGCGTCCTGGGCGAGCACGGGCTGCGCCGCGACCACCGTGAACGCCGCGCCGGCAAAGAACAGAGCGCGCGTCGAAATAGTGATGCGATTCATGACGATCCTCCCAAAAGCGACCCGTGCTATGCCGGGTTGCGCCAGTTCGAAACGAGCTATACTGAAACCTGAACCGGGTTTCAACTTCGGTCTTGAGTGAGGGGAAAGAAATGGCTGACGAGCGTGGCACGGATGTCACAGCTTCATCCGACTCGGCCGGTGGCGCGGCTGCCGGCGGCGAGTCGCCGACCAGCGAAGCCAAGACGCCCCGCACCGAGCGCGGACGCCGCACCTTGCGCGCGATCCTCGACGCGGCAGCGGCGGAGTTTGGCGAGAAGGGTTTTCACGAGGGCTCGATCAGCGGCATCACCAGCCGGGCCGGCGTCGCGCTGGGCAGTTTCTACACCTATTTCGATTCGAAGGACGAAGTGTTCCGCGCGCTGGTGCGCGACATGAGCGCGCAGGTGCGCGACCATGTCGGCCCGCAGGTACGGGAAGCGACCGACGAGATCGACGCCGAGCGGATCGGGCTGCAGTCGTTCCTCGAGTTCGTCCGCCAGCACAAGGAGATCTACCGGATCATCGACGAGGCCGAGTTCGTCGACCAGGACAGCTATCGCCTGCATTACGGCAATTCGGTCGAGCGCATCCGCAGCCGCCTGCGCGCCGGCGCCGAACGCGGCGAGGTGCGCGCCGATGCCGGCGAGATCCACGCCTGGGCGATCATGGGGATGAACGTGTTCCTGGGGATCCGCTACGGCGTGTGGAGCGAGGATGTCGATCCGGCCGAGGTCGCGGCGATCGCCAACGACATCTTGCGCAGGGGGCTGGCGCCGGAGCGGTGAGACTCGAAGGCGCGGGGAGAAACGGTGAAGAACGACTTTCGCTGGGAGTTATGCGCCCCTTCCCCCTCGATGGGGGAAGGTTGCGCAGACTTGGGTCCGCCTCTTGGCGGCCCTTAGTCGGAGCTGGATGGGGGTGATGTTTGGCATAGAGCCATTCGCCAAACATCACCCCCATCCAACTGCGGCTAGGCGGCAGAGCCGCCAAGCCTCCGTATCCTTCCCCCATCAAGGGGGAAGAAAAGAAGGCTCGTCCGCGCCTGACATGTCGGCCCGTGAAATGCCGCTGAAACCTCCCCGAGAAACCGCGGAGTCTCGCTACAGCCGGATCAGCCGCTTGCCGAAATTCGCGCCCGCATAGAGATCGGCGATCGCGCCCGGCGCCTGCTCGATGCCGTCGACGATCTCCTCACGATAGCTCAGCCGCCCGTCGCGGATCCATTGCGCGAGGCGCGCGCTGGCCGCGCCGAACTCGGCCATATAATCGAAGATCACGAAACCCTGCATCCGCACGCGCTTGGTCAGGATGTGCCGTTCGACGCGCGGACCGGTCGGAACCGGGTCCCAGCTCGAAATCGACGCGGTGCCGCAGATGACGACGCGCGCGCCGATATTGAGATGGCGCAGCGCGGCGTCGCTGATCGCGCCGGCGGTGTTGTCGTAATAGAGGTCGACGCCGTTCGGGCAGGCGGCGGCGATCGCTGCGTCGAGTCCGGGCGCGCGATAGTCGATCGCGGCGTCATAGCCGAAGTCTTCGGTGCAGATCCGCATTTTGTCGGCAGGCGCGGAACATCGCGTAGCGTTCGCTGAACATCCGGTCGACCGCATCGGCGACCAGCGCGTCCTTCGATTTGAAATGCGCATGGAAGCCGCCGACCGTCATGTCCTCGCTGGCCATGCGAGACGCCCTTCCTCGTCGTTCAGCCTGATATCGATCTGCCCCGCAACCGTCTCAATCATCCTCGTCGTCATAGCCGACGAGGTCGAGCGAGCGGGCCTTGATCTGGCGGGTCATGCACCAGTGGACGAGCGCATCCTCGCGCCCGTGCGTCACCCACACTTCCCGTGGCGCGATCTCGGTCAGCGTGTCGGTGAGTTCGGTCCAGTCGGCATGGTCGGACAGGATCAGCGGCAGTTCGACGTTGCGCTGGACCGCGCGCTGCCGCACCCGCATCCAGCCCGACGCCATCGCGGTGATCGGATCGGGCAGCCGGCGCGACCAGCGATCGTTGAGCGCCGAAGGCGGGCTGAGGATGATCGCGCCGCGCATCTCGTCCTTCTTCGCGTCGGCGACGAGACGGAGATCGCCGAGGTCGACGCCATGGTCGACATAGAGGTCGCACAGCCGCTGCAGCGCGCCGTGGATGTAGATCGGCGCTTCGTGCCCCATAGCGCGCAACTCGGCGATCACCCGCTGCGCCTTGCCCAGCGCATAGGCACCGACCAGCACGCAGCGTTCGGGATTGGCGTGGAGGCCGGCGAGCAGCTTGTCGATCTCGTCATGCGTTTCGGGATGGCGGAACACCGGCAGGCCGAACGTCGCTTCGGTGATGAAGATGTCGCATTTGACGGGTTCGAAGCGCGCGCAGGTGGGATCCGGCCGGCGCTTGTAATCGCCCGACACGACGATCCGTTCGCCCAGATGATCGAGCACGATCTGCGCCGAGCCGAGGACATGGCCGGCGGGCACGAAACCGATCTCGACATCGCCCAGGGTCAGGCTTTCGCCATAGCGCATCGGATGGCCCGCCTGCGAGCCGTAGCGCACGTCCATGATCGCCAGCGTCTCGGGCGTCGCCCACACCGCGCCATGGCCGCCGCGCGCATGATCGGCATGGCCATGCGTGACCAGCGCGCGCGGCTTGGGCTGCGACGGATCGATCCATGCATCGGCGGCGGGCACGTAAATGCCCTCGGGGTGGGGTTCGATCCAGGAACCGAGACGCGTCATCCGGCTTATATGGTCCGGCGGGCATAAGGGTTCCACTCCTCTTACCCTTCCTCGTTCATGCGCGTAATCGAATGGGAAGGGACAGAAGTGGAAAGCATTGCAGCCTGAATCCCCCCTCCCGGCACCGCTCGCCGACTGGTTCGCGGCGAAGGGCTGGATGCCGCGGCGGCACCAGCGCGAGATGCTTGCCGCCGCCGAAGCCGGCCGCCACGCGCTGCTGGTCGCCCCGACCGGCGCCGGCAAGACCCTGGCCGGTTTCCTGCCGAGCCTGGTCGAGCTGATTCGCGCCCCGTCGATCGGCCTGCACACGCTCTACATCTCGCCGCTGAAGGCGCTCGCGGTCGACGTCCAGCGCAATCTGCTGACGCCGATCGCCGAGATGGCGCTCGACATCCGGGTCGAGACGCGCACCGGCGACACGCCGTCGGACCGCAAGGCGCGGCAGCGCGCGCGGCCGCCGCAAATGCTGCTGACCACGCCCGAATCGTTGAGCCTTTTACTGTCCTACCCCGACAGCTTCATGCTGCTCTCGACCGTCCGCACCTTGATCGTCGACGAGGTTCACGCCTTCGCCACGCAGAAGCGCGGCGATCTGCTCGCGCTGTCGCTCAGCCGGCTGCAGGCGATCGCGCCGGCGATGCGCCGCGTCGCGCTGAGCGCCACCGTCGCCGATCCCGACGGCTATCGCGCCTGGCTCGCGCCCGACGGCGACATCGACAGCGTGACCAAGGTGATCGGCGAACCCGGCGCGCCGGCCGACATCGCGATCCTGCTGCCCGAGGATCGCGTGCCCTGGTCGGGCCATTCGGGCAAATATGCCGCGCCCCAGGTGATGGCCGAGATCGAGACGCACGACGGCAGCATCGTCTTCTGCAACACCCGCGGCCTCGCCGAGCTGATCTTCCAGGAATTGTGGAAGGTCAACGACCAGAAGCTGCCGATCGCCATCCATCACGGCTCGCTCGACCGCGAAGCCCGCCGGAAGGTCGAGGCCGCCATGGCGGCAGGCCGGCTGCGCGCGCTGGTCGCGACCGCCAGCCTCGATCTCGGCGTGGACTGGGGCGATGTCGATCTCGTCGTCCAGATGGGGGCGCCGAAGGGTTCGTCGCGGCTGCTGCAACGGATCGGGCGGTCGAACCACCGGCTCGACCGCGCGTCGGAGGCGGTGATCGTGCCCGGCAACCGTTTCGAATATCTCGAGGCGCGCGCCGCGATCGACGCGGTCGAGGCGGGCGAACTCGATCCCGACATCTTCCGCCCCGGCGCGCTCGACGTGCTCGCCCAGCATCTGATGGCCTGCGCCTGCGCCGCGCCGTTCGATGGCCAAAAGATGCTGGCGGAGTTGCGATCGGCCTTGCCGTACAGCGCGCTCGATACCGAGACGTTCGATCGCGTGCTGGGCTTCATCGAATCGGGCGGCTATTCGCTGCGCGCCTATGACCGCTTCAAGCGGCTGACGAAAGGCGTCGACGGGCTTTGGCGGGTCAGTCATCCCAACTTCGTCAAGCAGCACCGGTTGAACGCGGGCATCATCGTCGAGGCGGTCAGCCTCGACGTGCGCTTCCGGAACGGCCGCAAGCTGGGCACGGTCGAGGAATATTTCGCCTCGACCTTGTCGCCGGGCGACACCTTCTTCTTCTCGGGCCTGAGCCTCGAAGTCGAGAAGATCGACGTCAGCGACGTGATCGTCCGCGCATCGAGCCGCCCCGCGCGCATTCCCAGCTATGGCGGCACGCGCATGGCGCTTTCCACCAATCTCGCGCGGCGGGTGCGCGGCTTCCTCCACGATCGCAGCCAGTGGCCGCGCTTTCCCCACGACGTGCGCGAATGGCTGGAGATACAGGACCGCCGATCGACGATGCCGGCGCCCGGCCAGTTGCTGGTCGAAACCTTCCCGCACGAAGGGCGGCATTACATGCTGGTCTACAGCTTCGAGGGCTGGAATGCGCACCAGTCGCTGGGCATGCTGATCACGCGGCGGATGGAGACGCAGGGCCTGAAACCGATCGGCTTCGTCTCGAACGATTATGCGCTCGCCTGCTATGGCCTCGAGCCGATCGTCGATCCCGCCAGCCTGCTCTCCGCCGACATCCTCGAACATGAATTCGTCGAATGGGTGCAGGGATCGGCGTTGCTCAAGCGCGCGTTCCGCGAGGTGGCGGTGATCGGCGGTCTCGTCGAACGGCAGCATCCGGGCAAGCGCAAGACCGGCCGGCAGGTCACTTTCTCGACCGACCTGATCTATGACGTGCTGCAGCGCTATGAACCCGGCCACCTGCTGCTGCAGGCAGCCTGGGCCGATGCGCGCGCGCGGATGACCGATGTCGGCCGGCTCGCGGACCTGCTCGAACGCGCCGCCGGCACGATGCTGCACGTCGATCTGCCGCGCGTCACGCCGCTGGCGGTGCCGGTGCTGGTGATGATCGGGCGCGAGAGCGTGGCGCAGGGCAGCGTCGACGATGCGTTGCTGATCGAGGCCGAAGCGCTGGCGGCCGAGGCGATGCGGATGGACTGACGACTTGCCAAGCCCGCGCTTGCACTCAACAGTGGCGGCGATGCGCGCGCTTCCGCTTTTCCTCATTCTGGCCGCCTGCTCGGCGAAGTCGCCGCCTGCGAGTCCGCGGCAGATTCACGAGCGGCTGCTGGTGCTCGACACCCATCTCAACACGCCCGTCAATTTCGTTCGCCCTGCCTGGGACGTCGCCGAGCGCCATTCGATGGCGACCGACATCAGCCAGGTGGATCTGCCACGGATGGTCGAGGGGGGACTCGACGGCGGCTTCTGGGTGATCTTCACGCCACAGGGACCGCTGACCAAGGCGGGCTATGACAAGGCGAGAGCAAACGCGTTCAACATCCAGGACCGGATCATCGCAACCGTCGCCATCCACGCCAATGCGATGGCGATGGCGACGACGCCGGCGGATGCGCTCCGCATCGCCCCGACCGGCAAGCGCATCGTCTTCCAGAGCATGGAAAACAGTTATCCGCTGGGCGAAGATCTGTCGGTGCTCGCCGAATTCTACCGCAACGGCGTGCGGATGGCAGGACTGGTCGACAACGAAGACAATCAGTTCGCCGACAGTGCGACCGGCAAATATACCTGGGGCGGTCTCAGCCCGCTGGGACGGAAATGGGTTGCGACGATGAACCGCCTCGGGATTTTGATCGATGCGAGCCATGCCTCGGACGAGGCGTTCGACCAGATCCTCGCGCTGTCGAAGGCGCCGATCATCCTGTCGCATTCGGGACCGAAAGCCGCGTTCAACCATCCCCGCAATCTCGACGACGCCCGGATCAAGGCGCTGGCGTCAAAGGGCGGGGTCATTCAGGTCAACAGCGCTTTCCTGGCGCAGATCAACAATTCGAGCGAACGCGCCGAACTCGATGACATGAAATCGCGCTTCGATGCGATGACGCCCGAGGTGCAACGCAAGCTTGCCGCGCGCTATGCCGAACTCGATGCGAAGGCGCCGCTGCAGGACGCCAATTTCGAGATGTTCATGGCCAGCCTGCTGCACGTGCTCAAGCTGGTCGGACCCGATCATGTCGGCATCGGCGCCGACTGGGACGGCGGCGGCGGCGTGAAGGGCATGGAAGATGTCACGGCGCTGCCCAAGATCACCGAGCGGCTGCTGAAGGCGGGTTATTCCGAGGCCGATATCGGCAAGATCTGGGGCGGCAATGCGATGCGCGTGCTCGCGGCGGCGGAAGCGGGCAGAATCAGATAAGCGGCGCTTGCCGGACCCTGCGAACAGGCATAGCCTCTTCGCACATAATCCTTGGAGGGGATGACATGGCCTATCGCGCGACGTTGCTGGCGACGCTGGCCCTCTTGATCGGCGCGCCGGCAAGCGGACAGGAAGCGGCCCCGCCCGCATCGCCCGCGCCAGAATCGCCACCGCCCGAATCGCCACCGGTGGTTGCGGCGGTCGAAACCCGCCCCGACATCGTCACGACGCTGACGCGCGACCGGTCGACGCGGATGACGATGCCCGTCAGCATCGGCGGCCGCGGCCCATTTGCCTTCCTGATCGACACCGGCGCCGAACGGACGGTGATCGCTGCGGACGTGGCGAATTCGCTGGGTCTGGCCTCTTCGGGCTCCGTCCGGCTGCACAGCGTCAGCGGCGAGGAACGCGTGCCCACCGTCGCCATCCCGCTGCTCGAACATGGCTCCGGCCGGATCGAGCAATTGTCGGCGCCGTCGCTGTCGCACCAGAATCTCGGCGCCGACGGCATTCTCGGCATCGACAGCCTTGCCGGCAAGCGGCTGACGATCGATTTCCGCAACAACAGTATGACGATCGGCCCCGCCCAGAAACGCGAGGAATATTGGGGACCCGACACGATCGTCGTGCGCGCCAAGCGGCGCCATGGCCAGCTGATCCTGGTCAATGCGGCCGCGAACGGACAGAAGATCGCAGTCATCCTCGATACCGGAACGCAGGTGACGATCGGCAATATGGCGCTGCGTCGCAAGCTCGACCGCGCGCAGCGGCGGCGGGCATCGCGGCCGGTGACGATCAGCAGCGTGACGGGCGGCGAGGTCGTCGCCGAATATACCTCGATCGCGCGCATCAATCTGGGCGATGCGATCGTCAACGACATGCCCGTCGCCTTCGCCGACGTGCATCCGTTCAAGGCGCTCGATCTCGAGGACAGGCCGGCGCTGCTGCTGGGCATGGATGCGCTGGCGCTGTTCGATCGCGTGTCGGTGGATTTCGCCAACAAGAAGGCACGGTTCGACATGCCGGACGGTCCGCGCCGGCCGTTGCTCGGCTCGCGTCTGGCGAGCATCGGCGGTGGCGACCGCGCCCGCTGATCAGATCGGAGAGGAAAGACCGGACACGAAAAGGCCAATGCGATCGCGAACCGTCTCGACGGCGGTGGCGGCGCGGCGCTATAGCCGGTCCATGGTTCTCTTTTCGTTCGCAGGCCAGGCGCTGGCCGCGCTCCCGCAGGGCGCCTTGTGGTGGCCCGGCCGGCGCGCTTTGCTGGTCGCCGATCTGCATCTCGAGAAAGCGAGCTGGTTCGCACGCTTCGGCCAGATGCTGCCGCCGTGGGATTCGGTCGCGACGCTCGCCGACCTGACCGCGCTGGTCGATGCCACCGACGCCCGCGAGATCTGGTGCCTGGGTGACAGTTTCCACGACAGCGCCGGCAGCGCACGGCTGCCGGCCCGGGCGCGGGCGATGCTCGACGAACTGATCGCGCGCACGCGCTGGACGTGGATCACGGGCAATCACGACGCCGGTATCGGCGCCGAGATCGGTGGCAGCGTAATGGGCGAGGCGCTGGTCGACGGCCTGCTGCTGCGGCACGAGGCCGATCCGGCCGAGCAGCGCCCGGAATTGTCGGGCCATTTCCACCCCAAGCTGCGCGTCAGCCTGCGCGGGCGGCTGGTCTCGCGGCGCTGTTTCGTCGCGACCGCGCGCAAGCTGATCCTGCCGGCGTTCGGGTCGCTGACCGGTGGCCTCGACGCCGGCCATCCCGAAATCGTCCGCGCGGTCGGCAGCGATGCGCAGGCGCTGATCCCGCTCGCCGATCGGCTGCTGCGCTTTCCGATCGCCGCCTGAAGCCGGCGGACGCTGGAACCGCGAGCCGTCATCGGGCATTGGAGGCGTAACGATCGCCTTCACGGGAGAAACCGAAGTGACCGACCAGAACGAAGCCCCCGTCAACACCGCCACGACCGAGGAGGGCGTGCCCCCGCTGGCGGCGGAAGCGGTGCTGGAGGCGAAGGCGGTCAAGGCGGCCGAGAAACGGCGCCTGGCCGGCCTCAGTTCGACCCAGATTGGCATCGGGGTGGGCGTCGGATCGGCGGCGCTGCTGGCGGCCTTGCTCTACACCCGGCGCAGCCGCAAAAAATAGTTGCCCGCGCGACCATCGTCGCGCCCCAAACGCTTCCCCAAGGCTTGCGTGGCTTTTTTGCAACGCAACATAAGCGAGTTGTTCCCCCCGGGATTTCGGCGCTTTCCTGTCACGCAACCGCAATATATGCGCGTCACAGGGACCTCCTGAACGGCGATTGATCGTCGGCCTATCAGGCTATGTACAGCCAAGGGGAAAGCACATGAAAACTCAGTATCTGTTCGGTGTGGCGTTTGCCGCACTGATGATTCCTGGCGCGGCATTCGCGCAGTCGACGGGTTCGATCGATTTCGACGAAGACATCATCGTGACCGCCAGCAGCAAGGACGACGGAGTCGCCGGCGTCGAGCTCCCCGACACGAGCAAGGCGAAGGCCGTGCTCAACCAGGAGTTCATCGGCCGTCAAGGGCCTGGCCAGACCGTCAACGACATCATCAACCAGCTTCCCGGCGTGTCGTTCCAGAACAATGATCCGTTCGGTTCGGCGGGCGGTACGCTGACGATCCGCGGCTTCGACGATACCCGCATCAGCCAGACCTTCGATGGCGTTCCGCTGAACGACTCGGGCAGCTATGCGCTGTATTCGAACCAGCAACTCGATCCGGAACTGATCGACCAGGTCAACGTCAATCTGGGCTCCACCGATGTCGACAGCCCGACCGCGGCGGCGTCCGGTTCGACCGTCAACTACCGCACGCGTCTGCCTTATGAGGATTTCGGTGCGAAATTCGCGGGTTCGGTTGGTGAATACGGCTTTTTCCGTATCTTCGGATCGGCCGACACCGGCGTTTTCACGCCGTGGGGCACGCGCGCCTTCTTCTCGGCGAGCCACGCCGAGAATGATGCGGTCTTCAATCGCGGCGGCCCGCTCAACCGCAAGGGCGGCGTCGACAAGGAACAATATAACGGCCGCATCTATCAGCCGATCGGCGACAATGGCGACTTCATCTCGGTTGCCGGCCACTACAACGTCAATCGCAACAACTTCCTCGGTTCGGTACCGCTGCGGCTGGACACGACGAACTCGACGGTCAACGGCGTCACCGGCCCGCGCAGCGTTGGTCCGCGTTCGGGCAACCGCTTTCCGCTGACCAAGGATGAGCGCTTTTATGCGATCGCGCGATGCCAGATCACCGGCAAGTCACCGGGCGTGGCGACCGACGATGGCTCGACCGCGGTCGTCGGTGGCGTCGTGCAGGGCAATTTCTGCGGTGAGTCCTTCGACGAGCGCTTCAACCCGTCCAACACCGGCAATATCCGCGTCAGTTCGCGCTTCACGCTGTCGGACGGCCTGGTCCTGACCGTCGACCCCAGCTTCCAATATGTGAAGGCGAACGGCGGCGGCACCGTGGTCGCGCGCGAAGGACGTGCCGACGTCGACCCGTCGGCGGCAACGTCGCTGCAGACCGGCTATATCGGCGGCATCCCTTACTTCAACGCCGACATCAACAATGATGGCGACTTGCTCGACCGGGTTCGCCTGCTCGCGCCCAGCCAGACGCAGACGCGGCGCTACGGCGTGATCGCCTCGTTGCGCTACGAACTCAACGAAACCAACACCGTTCGCATCGCCTATTCGTTCGATCGCGCCCGGCATCGCCAGACCGGCCAGGTGGGCCGACTGCGTTCCGACGGCACGCCGTTCGACGTTTTCCCGGTCAACGATCCCCTCGCCGACGTGAATGGCAATACCCTCCAGAAGCGTGATCGCCTGTCCTATGCGATCCTCAACCAGATCTCGGGCGAGTATCGCGGCGAGTTCTTCGATGAGAAGCTGACGGTGAATCTCGGCCTGCGCGCACCGTTCTTCAAGCGCGACCTGAACAACTATTGCTTCACGTCGAGTGCGACCGGCTTCGTCGAATGTTTCGGCACCAACACGACGGGCGAGGCTGCCTATGCGGCGGCGAACCCGGCGATCCAGGGGCCGCAGCAGCGCATCCTGAAATATGACAAGCTGCTCCCCAACATCGGCCTGACCTTCGACGTTACGCCGAGCGCTTCGGTTTTCGGAAACTATTCCAAGGGCCTGCAGGTTCCGGGCACGGACAATCTGTACAACTCGTTCTTCTTCGCGTCAGACACCGCGCAGGCGAACCCGGTGCCCGAAACGACCGACAATTTCGATCTGGGCGTGCGTTTCCGTCAGGGCAAGATCCAGGCGCAGCTGAGCGGCTGGTACACGAAGTACACCGATAGGCTCGCCTCCGCTTATGATCCGGAACTCGATCGCACGGTTTACCGGAACCTCGGCGCGGTCGACAAATATGGCATCGACGGCAGCGTCAGCTACCAGCCGATCCCCGAACTTTCGCTGTATGTCTTCGGCTCCTATCTGAAGTCGAAGATCAAGGCGAACGTGCAGACGGGTGGCGGCGGCGCGATCGATTGCGGCACCACCGAAGGCAGCGCACCGGCGGGCTGCGCGCTGACGGCGGGCAAGCGTGAATCGGCCGCCCCGGTCTATACGCTCGGCGGCCGCATCCAGGGCCAGCTCGGGCCGGTCGAGCTCGGCGTCCAAGCCAAGCGGACCGGCAAGCGCTACGTCAACGACCAGAACCTGCCGATCGTGATCAGCGGCGTACAAATCTTCGGTGCCGCCGCGCCGGCCTATACGCTGGTCGATGTCGATGTGCGCCTGCCGCTCGGCTTCGCGGGGCTCAACGACAAGACCTATTTCCAGCTCAACGTCTCGAACGTCTTCGACAAGCTCTATGTCGGCGGGTTCGATGGCGGCCTGCTGACGACGGCGGTCCCCAATGCGCAGATCGGATCGCCGCGGACGTTCATGGGGTCGCTCGTCGCGGCCTTCTGATCGACCGTTCCGGGAGCAGGACAGTCCGCCGTCCCGAAAGGGACGGCGGATTTTCCATTCTTACCGTCGTCCGAAGTGTCCGGGGCCGGTCAATGCCCCTTTTGCTCGCGCAATTTGATGCCGATCGTCCGCGCATCATCGGCCTGGCTATAGGCGTCTTCCACCACCTCTTTTGCCTGCGCTTCGAGTGCCCGGGCGTGATCGCGATCCCATTCGGCTTCGGCACCACTCGATCCCGCCGCCGATTCGTACCGCGAACGCGCCTCCGATTCGAGCACGCCGGCCTCGTCGGTGGCATAGGACTCCAGGGCGGTCGCATAATCTTCCTTGCGCTGCTGGACTTCGGTGGCGGCCACCGACTGCGGCGGCCCGTCACATCCGGCAACTGCCGTGCTCGCCGCGACCATAAGCGGCAGATTTTTCCACAACCAACGCATGCAGCATGGCTATGCAGCTTGTCGCAGCCACGCAACGGCTCACGGCACAAAGCACGCCGTGCCGGTGCGTTAGCGGGACGAGAGGCCGCACCAAATCGGAATGATGCAGTCGGGTACGAACCTGGGCTATGCGCTGGGCATGCCGCTCGCGCGCCTCGCCCTCACCGATTTCCGCAATCATGCCGCGGCAGCCATCGCGCCCGGACCCGGCTTCGTCGTCCTGACGGGCGACAATGGCGCCGGCAAGACCAACATCCTCGAGGCGATTTCGCTGCTCGCGCCGGGCCGCGGACTGCGGCAGGCGGCCTATGGGGAGATGGCGCGCGCGCAGGGGAGCGGCGGTTTCGCGGTGTCGGCGGCGCTGGCTCCGGCATCGCCGGCGGGGGAAGGTGAGGGAGAGGGCAGGGGCGACGAGGTCGTGCTGGGCACGGGCACGGCGGCGTCATCGCCCGACCGGCGGCTGGTGCGGATCAACGGCGCCTCGACCGCCTCGACCGCCTTGTCCGAATGGGTGTCGATCGTCTGGCTGACGCCGGCGATGGACCGATTGTTCGTCGAGTCCGCGGGCGGACGGCGCCGCTTCCTCGACCGGCTGGTGCTGGCGCTGCATCCCGGACATGCGGTCCAGTCGAGCCGCTATGAAGCGGCGATGCGCGCGCGCAACAAGCTGCTGGCGGACGAGCGGCCCGCCGATCCGTCATGGCTTGCCGCGCTCGAGATCCAGATGGTCGAGCATGGCGCGGAGGTCGCCCGCGCCCGCGCCGAAACGGTGGCGGCACTGGGCGAGGCACTGGCCGCGCAGCCCGAGGGTCCGTTCGCGCGCGCCGGCCTGACACTCGACGGCTGGACCGACGACGGCGCGCTGGCCGGCGCTTTGGCCGCAGGCCGCACGCGCGATGCCGCGGCGGGCCGCACGCTGGCGGGGCCGCATCGCACCGACCTTGCGGTCTTCCATCTCGGCCGGCGTGATATCGCGGACAGGCAGCCCGCCGCTTTGTGCTCGACCGGCGAGCAGAAGGCGCTGCTGCTGGGCATCGTCCTCGCCCATGCCGACCTCGTCGCCCGGCGGGCGGGTCGCCGTCCGATCCTGCTGCTCGACGAGGTCGCGGCGCATCTCGACCCCCGGCGCCGCGCCGCCTTGTTCGAACGGCTTGCGGCGGGCGATGGCCAAGTGTGGATGACCGGGACCGAACCCGCCTTGTTCGCCGAACTCGGGATCGCCGCCACCCGGCTCACTGTAGCGGACGGCACCGTCCGGCCAGGGTGAGTTGCACGGACGTCACGTCGCCGCCTTGCGCCCCAGCCACCTCGCCCGCGCGTCGGCCGGCAGCGCCTCGATCGCATAGCGCAGCATCGTCCGCGGCATCGTCGCGGCGTGGCGGTCGAGGAACGCGTCGAGACCGGCCGGGTCGTGCCGGCCGGCCCAGCGCAGCACGCCGCCGGTCGCCTTGTGGATCAGGTCTTCGCGGTCTCCAACCAGGATTTCGGCGAGCGCGAAGGCGTCGGCGGTGTCCTGCCGCATGAAGGCGAGCGTCGCATAGATCGCCGTGCGCCGTTCCCACAGGCTCCCGGACCGCGCCAGCCGGTAGAGGATGTCGCGCGACCGGTCGCGCAGCCAGTCGCCGACGACGTGCCAGGCGCCGAGATCGACCAGGTCCCAATTGTTGATGCGGTCATGGCGGCGCAGATAGAGCTGGTACAAGGCCTCGCGGCGTTCGGCACCGGTCTTCTTCGCCTGTGCCTGCTTCGCCATGATGCTGACCGCGCCGGCGCGCGCCTCGTGCACCTGATGATCGAGCAGCGTTTCGATCTCGGTGAGGTCCATGTCGATATGGGCCTTGGCCAGTTCGAAGACCTGGCCCATCCGCACGCCGATGAAGATGTCGCCCTCGCCATAATCGCCGGGACCCGACTTGAAATAGCGCGCGACGCTGGCAAGCTCGTCGGCCGAGCGAAAGCCGTCCAACGCCTTCAGGAAGTTGGCGGCGGTCGCTTCGCCCGCCGCAACCTTGGCCAGCTTGACGACATCGGCCACGGCTTACACCCGCGCCATGGCTTGCACCCGCGCCATCGGTTACACCCGAGACTGCGCGACGAGGAAGGCGATCGTGCCCGCCGCGCCGAGCATCGAACGGACCGCATGCAGCCGTCCCCAGATCCGCATCAGCGGCCGGATGCCGCCTTCGCCGGTCGGCGCGGTCAGCAGTTGCCGGTTGATCCGCATGATCACGAACAAGGTGAACGGCCAGTTGGCGAACATCAAACCGGCGCCGATCAGCCACTGCGCATGGGGGTCCTGCCGCCAAGCCATGCAGCCCAACAAGGTGGCGATCACCGCCAGCGAAGCCTGCATGGCATAGCCGCGGGCATAGGCCAGCTTCCACTGGATCAGCATCGCCTCCTCGTCGAGACGCATCCGCGCGGGCTGCTCGGCCACGCTGATATAGATCGCGGCACCGCCAAAAATCGCCGCGCTCACCAGCGCCAGCAGTCCGATCATCGCCACACTCCACCGACCTTGGCCCAGGTCGCGCCGAGCATGGCCGAAAAGCCGACGCCGGGCCATCCTTGACGACGTCCGTTTCGCCTAGGCATTTCGCTTGGGTTCCGCACCTCGATTCCCTATATGCTCGGCATGGCAAGCGAACCCTCGAAGAACGACTATGGCGCCGATTCAATCAAGGTCCTCAAGGGCCTCGACGCCGTCCGCAAACGTCCCGGCATGTATATCGGCGATACCGATGACGGCTCCGGCCTCCACCACATGGTGTTCGAGGTGTCGGACAATGCGATCGACGAAGCGCTGGCCGGCCATTGCGACCTGATCCTGATCACGCTCAACCCCGACGGTTCGGTCTCGGTCGAGGATAATGGCCGCGGCATCCCCACCGGCATCCACACCGAGGAAGGCATCTCCGCCGCCGAAGTGATCATGACCCAGCTCCACGCCGGCGGAAAATTCGAGAACACTTCGGAAGACAATGCCTACAAGGTCTCGGGCGGCCTCCACGGCGTCGGCGTGTCGGTGGTCAATGCGCTCAGCGACTTTCTCGACCTGACGATCTGGCGCGACGGCGAGGAGCATTATATGCGTTTCGAGCGTGGCGACGCCGTCGCCCCGCTGAAACTGCTCGGCCCGGCCCCGGAAGGCAAGAAGGGCACGCGCGTGACCTTCCTATTCAGCCACGACACGTTCAAGAACGTCACCGACTATGATTTCGAGAAGCTCGAGCATCGCTATCGCGAGCTCGCCTTCCTCAACTCGGGCGTCCGCCTCAGGCTGATCGATGCCCGCCACGCCGAACGCGTCGAGCATGAGCTGTATTACGAAGGCGGGATCGCCGCGTTCGTCAAATATCTCGATCGTGCCAAATCGCCCTTGTTCCCCGAACCGATCGCGATCTCGTCCGAGCGCGACGGCATCGGCATCGACGTGTCGCTGGAGTGGAACGACAGCTATTACGAGAACGTCCTCTGCTTCACCAACAACATCCCGCAGCGCGACGGCGGCACGCACCTGGCCGCGTTCCGCGCCGCGCTGACGCGGACGCTCAACAATTATGCCGACAAGTCCGGGCTGCTGAAGAAGGAGAAGGTCTCACTGACCGGCGACGACATGCGCGAGGGCTTGACCGCGATCGTCTCGGTCAAGCTGCCCGACCCCAAATTCGGATCGCAGACCAAGGACAAACTGGTCAGTTCCGAAGTGCGCCAGCCGCTCGAAAGCCTGATGTCGGACAAGCTGGCCGAATGGCTCGAGGAGAATCCGGCCAATGCGCGCTCGATCATCCAGAAGACGATCGACGCCGCCGCCGCGCGCGAGGCCGCCAAGAAGGCGCGCGAGCTGACCCGGCGCAAGGGGGTGATGGACATCGCCAGCCTGCCCGGCAAGCTCGCCGACTGCCAGGAGCGCGATCCAGCCAAGTCCGAACTGTTCCTGGTCGAGGGTGATTCGGCCGGCGGCTCGGCGAAGCAGGGGCGCGACCGCAACATCCAGGCGATCCTGCCGCTGAAGGGCAAGATCCTCAACGTCGAACGCGCGCGCTTCGACCGCATGCTCTCGTCGAAGGAGGTCGGCACGCTGATCCAGGCGATGGGCACCGGCATCGGCCGCGACGATTTCAACCTCGACAAACTCCGCTATCACAAGATCGTGATCATGACCGACGCCGACGTCGACGGCGCGCATATCCGTACCCTGCTGCTGACCTTCTTCTATCGCCAGATGCCGGCGATCATCGAGGCCGGTCACCTCTACATCGCCCAGCCGCCGCTCTATAAGGTCGCCAAGGGCCGGTCCGAGGTCTATCTCAAGGACAATCAGGCGCTCGACAATTATCTGGTCGATGGCGGCGTCGGATCGATGGTGCTCGAAACCACCGGCGGCGCGCGCTCGGGCGCCGATCTGCGCGCTTTGCTCGATCATGCCCGGCGCATGCGCACCTTGATGACCTATGTGCCGCGCCGCTATCCGGCAGCGGTGATCGAGGCGCTGGCGCTGACCGGCGCGCTCGATCCCGAACAACCGCCCGAGGCGCGCGCCGCCGCGGCGAAGCTGGCCGCCGAATGGCAGGGCCGCGCCGATCCCGAGGCCGAATGGAGCGCCGAACTCGCCGAGGGCGGCGGCTATCATTTCCGCCGCATGTGGCGTGGAGTCGCCGATCACCACATCATCGACGGCGGCTTCGTCGCCTCGGCCGAGGCGCGCAAGCTGCACACGCTCGCGACCGAACAGGCCGACAGCTATTCGGGCGTCTCGCGGCTGGTCAAGCTCAGCGGCCCGGCACCGACCGGCGCACCGGAACCCGCCGAAGCCGACGACGACGCGCCCGCCCCCGACACCAAGGGAATCATGATCACCCGCCCCAGCGAACTGCTCGAGGCGGTGTTCGCGGCGGGCCGCAAGGGCCTGTCGATCAGCCGCTACAAGGGTCTGGGCGAGATGAACGCCGAGCAATTGTGGGAAACCACGCTCGACCCGGCCAATCGCTCGCTGCTGCAGGTGACGGTCGACCAGGCCGACGTGACCGACGAGATCTTCACCCGGCTGATGGGCGACGTGGTGGAACCGCGCCGCGAGTTCATCCAGGAAAATGCGCTCAACGTGGCCAATCTGGACGTTTGAGGTCATCGAGAGGAAGGGATTTGGCCCCTTCCTCCGTTCGGGCTGAGCCTGTCGAAGCCTTCTTCTCACTTCGCACGAAAGAGGAAGACGCTTCGACAAGCTCAGGGTGAAAGGCGTTATTGCATCGATCGGCTGTCTTGCAAAAGTGCAATGATTGCACTATGGGTTCTTGATGCCAAGGGTTGCCCGTTTCTCCTCGACGGAGATCGCCATGTACTTCGCCGATCATAATCCGCCGCACTTTCACGTTCTGGGCCGCGACGGAGCAGCGCAGGTCAGGATCGACACGCTGGAAGTGATCAACATGAGCGGCCGTCTCGATCTTCGTGAAGCGATGGATTGGGCGGCGGACAATCGCAACCTGCTGCAGGCAATGTGGGAAGACTATAGCGGAGGTGCCGCATGACGTTGGGCAAAATGACATCGGTCGGCGCACACGGCGCGTCGATCCTCGACATCGCCTGGGACGATGGCTTTCGAGCGCGGATCGATCTGGCGCCGCTGATCGCTGCTCGCCCCCGGCTTGCCCCGCTTGCTGATTCCGCGCAGTTCGTTGGCGTCAACGTGTCAGCAGATGGCTGGTCGCTCGAATGGCCGTGCGGTATCGATTTCGGCGCACCGCAGCTCCGTCGCTGGGCCGATGAGCAAGCCGGAGAAGCGATGCCCGCCGTTGCGTTTCGCGCGTGGATGGACGGCCATGGTCTCACGCTCGACCGGGCGGCGGACGCGCTGGGTGTTTCTCGCCGGACGATCGCCTATTATCTGTCGGGCGAACAGCCGATTCCGAAAACAGTGATGCTTGCCACCGAAGGCTATGACCACCGTCAGGCGGCCTGACGCACTTCTTTCCGGATCACCTGCCCGATTGCCGATCGACCTCACCCCGCCATCGGCTGAAGCGCCGCGCGGCGCCGGATCGTCTCGTCGAGCACGCAGTTCGGAATCACGATCGCATCGATCGAGCCGCCCGCCGCCAGCGCGTCGCACGTCGCGTCGCGCGTCTTGATCCAGGCGCGCTCCTCGTCGCGCAGCACTGCCTGGCCCGCGGCATCGCGCTTGCCCATCGCCGATTTATAAGCACCGTTGAGGCGCTCGTCCTGGATCTTCAGTTCCGCGGCGACGCAGTCCGCCATCGCGACGGTCACGCCCTTCGCGGCATCGCCGCTCTCCATGCAGGCCTTGAACGCCGGCGTGTATTGCGCTTCGACCTGCTCTTTCGAGAGCGACACGGCACCCGGTGAGGCGTTGGGCGGCGCGGGCGTGGTCGTCCCGATCGTCGAATTGATCTCGGCGGGCCCGGTATCGGCACCACCGTTGGGCATCGCGGCGCCGCTATTGTCGAACACTTCGGCCACGCCGCTGCCGGCGTCCTCCGCCTCATTCGCCAGCATGACGCTTTCGCCGCCGCCCGAACAGGCGGCGAGCAGCAGGATCGGGGCAATCGTAGCGGCTGAACGCATCACGCTCTCCTTTGCGGGCCAGCATAGCGCGCGATTTGCGCGAGGCGAGCCGCGCATGCGATAAGCATCGTCCGGAGAGACCGGGCCGACGCGTCCGGTGAGACGAGCGAGGAGAGGAACGATGGCGACGGCGCTGCAGGACCGCCCGAAGATCAGCAACGTGGAATGGGAGGCGCGGCAGGAGCTTGCCGCCTGCTATCGCGTGTTCGCCATGCTCGGCTGGGCGGAGATGATCTACAACCATATCACCGTGAAGGTGCCGGGCGAGGACAATGCCTTCCTGATCAACCCCTATGGCCTGCACTTCAGCGAGGTCACCGCCTCCAGCCTCGTCAAGATCGACATCGACGGCAATATGCTCGACGACAGCGATTATCCGGTCAACCTCGCCGGCTTCGTCCAGCATGCGCTGTTCCATCGTCATCTGCCCGATGCGCATTGCGTGATGCACAGCCACACCACCGCCGGCATGGCCGTCTCCTCGGTCGAGGGCGGCCTGCGCCCGATCAATTTCTATGCATGCAGTTTCGCCGGGCAGATCGCCTATCACGACTTCGAGGGCGTGACGGTGCGCCCGGAGGAGGGCGAGCGCCTGATCGCCAATCTCGGCGACAAGAGGGCGATGCTGCTGCGCAACCACGGCATCCTCGTCATGGGCCGGACATTGCCCGAGGCGTTCCTCAAGCACTGGTCGCTGCAGCGCGCCTGCGAGATCCAGCTGGCGACGCTGGCGATGGGGACGCCGATCGCGGCGCCGGCCGATGTGGTCGCGGTCCACCAGCGCGACCTCTATCTGGCGCAGGCGCCGGGCGGCGCCGGCGATGCCGATTTCAAGACGATGGTCCGGCTGGTGGACCGGATCGACCGCAGCTGGCGCGACTGAATCAGCCGAAGCGGTAGCCCGACACCGCCCAGCCCAGCACATGGCCGGCATGATCATGCCGCGCCGGATCGTCGCCACCAGCGCCGAGCGCGACCATCAACGGGATCAGATGCTCTTCGCGCGGATGGGCGAAAGCGGCGCTCGGCAGCCTGCGCCAGTCGGCGACGCGCGCTGCCCGCGCTGCGGGATCGGGATCGGTGACCGCCGCGGTCAGCGCCGCGTCGAACGCTTCGGACGGCGCGGTCGCCTCCGGGCCGCGGACGCGCAGATTGTGGAAGCTCATGCCCGATCCGACGATCAGCACGCCTTCGTCGCGCAACGGCGCCAGTGCGCGGCCGGCGGCGATGTGCGCGGCGGGATCGAGATCGCGCCGCAGGCTGAGCTGCGCCACCGGGATGTCGGCCCCTGGCACCGCGACCATCAGCGGAATGAATACGCCATGGTCCCAGCCCCGCATCCGCTCCTCGGCGGTCGCGAAGCCAGCCGATTCGAGCAACGCCGCAGCGCGCGAAGCCACAGCGGGCGCGCCGGGCGCGTCCCAGCGCAGCTGGTAGGTGTGCGGCGGAAAGTTGTAATAATCGAACAGTAGTGCGGGCCGCGCACCGGTGTGGACGGTGAAGTCCGCTTCCTCCCAATGTCCGGAGACGATCAGGATCGCCTTCGGCCGTTCGGCCAGGCCATCGACGATGGTCCTGAGATAGGTCTCCATCGGCCGCCACATCGGATCGGGCGGCGCGCCTTCGTTCATGAAGAAGCAGGGACCCCCGCCATGGGGAATGAACAGGCTCGGTTGTTTCATCGCCGCGATATCGGTGCACGCGCGACCGGCGGCAAGCGCATTGGGCCGCAATATCGCCTCGCCGCCCGGCAAACTCTGCTTTAGGCTGGAAGCGCATGACAAAATTCACCGTCAACAACCAGCCCGTCGAATATCGGATGGACCCCGAAACGCCTCTGCTGTGGGCGCTCCGCGACGCATCGAACCTGACCGGCACCAAATATGGCTGCGGCATCGGCGAATGCGGCGCCTGCACGGTCGATATCGACGGGCGCGCGGTCCGGTCCTGCACCGTCACCATTGCCGCCTGCGAGGGGCGGTTCGTGACGACGATCGAGGGGTTGTCGCGCGATCGCAGCCATCCGGTCCAACAGGCATGGGTGGCGGAAAATCTGCCGCAATGCGGCTATTGCCAGCCCGGCATGATCATGGCGGCATCGGTGCTGATCCGCCGGCTGCCCAATCCGACCGAAGCCGAGATCAAGAGCGGCATCACCAATTTGTGCCGCTGCGGCACCTATCCGCGCATCGTCCGCGCGGTGCAGCGCGCGGCGCGGTCGGCGCGCGGCGAGGAGGTGATCGTCGCAGCGCCGCCGCCAGGTATCGATCCGGCCGACGCGGCGCATGCAGTGCCCGCGCTCAAGCCGCCGGTAGCGCCGTGACCCGTGCGATTCCTTTCAATCGGCTGACGTGTCAATTCAGCATGACGTCAGCGCGACAGGTGCAAAGCGTTGCATGGTCGCGGTCAGTGCCGCGGTATTGAAGGAGTTTGGAGACGATGAGAAAGCTGTTGATTGCGGTCCTGATGGCCGCAACCGCGGCGACCCCGATCCTGGCGGAACGCCCGGATCGAGGAGATCGCGGTTCCCGCGCCGAGCGCGCGGAGCGTGCAGCCCCGGCCGAACGCGCACCGCGCGCCGAGCGGGCTGCCCCCTATGTCCGCGCCGAACGGGCCGCGCCCCAGGTTCGCGACGCACCGCGCGCCGTTGAGCTGCGGCGGGCCCCGGATGCCGGCCAGCGCGGCGGGCAGGCTTATCGTGGCATCGGCCGCGATGGCGCCTGGCGCGGTGATCGCGCGCAGAATGATCGCGGCGGTCAGCGCGATCCACGTGCGGGCGGCTACACTGGCCAGCGCGACCCGCGGGCTGGCGGCTATGCCGGTCAGCGCGATCCGCGCGCCGGCGGCTACACGGGTCAGCGCGACCCCCGCGCGGGAGGCTATAATGGCCAACGCGACCCGCGTGCCGGCCAGCGCGACTGGCGCGATGGACGGCGTGACGATCGCCGCGACGGCCGGCAGGATTATCGTCGCGATCGCCAGAACGATTATCGGGCCGATCGGCGTGACGACCGGCGCGACTGGCGGCAGGATCGCCGCGGCGACCGGCGCTGGGACCGCAACTGGCGCAACGACCGGCGCTATGACTGGCAGGGCTATCGGTCGCGCTACAGCCAAATCTACCGGCTGCCGCGCTATTACGCGCCCTATGGCTGGGGCTATGGCTATCAACGCTACTCGACCGGCATCTACCTGAACTCGCTGCTGTTCGGTTCGAGCTACTGGATCAACGATCCGTGGTATTATCGCCTGCCACCCGCCGAGGACGGCTATCGCTGGGTCCGTTATTATGACGACGTCCTGCTGGTCGATATCGACAGCGGCTATGTGGTCGACGTGATCTACGACTTCTTCGACTGATCGTCGCCGCGGTGACGAGAGAGGCTCCGGCGTTCGCGCCGGGGCCTTTTTCGTGCTTGCGCCGTCCGCCGCCAGTCAACAAATAAGGGCGCTATGGGCCATGACATGACTCCCGGGGCGCCGTCCGCGCGCATGGCTGCGATCGGCCGGACCGTTGCAGAGCGGCTGGACGCGGTGCCGGGCGTCTTCAAGGCGGACACGCCACTGATCGAACTTTATTATGCCGAGGACTGGCTTCCGGCAGACCAATGCGACGCGTTGATCGCGATGATCGAGGCAGGCCGCGTCCCGTCCGAGCTGATGGGCAATCCCGGCGATCCCGAATTCCGCAACAGCGACAGCTGCAATCTCGATCGCTGGGATCCGCTGGTCGCGGCGATCGACACGCGCATCGCCGACATGCTGGGCATCGCCCCCGAAAATGGCGAGACCGTGCAGGGCCAGCGCTATGGCCCCGGCCAGCAGTTCAAGACGCACAGCGATTATCTCCACCCCGGCCTGATGCCCTATTCGGATGCGCAGGCGACCGGCGGCCAGCGGAGCTGGACGGCGATGATCTATCTGAACACACCCGAAGCCGGCGGCGAAACCGACTTTCCCTATGTGCCGCTGCGGATCGAGCCGCGCACGGGCATGCTGCTGGCGTGGAACAACATGAATCCCGACGGCGGCATGAACCCGATGACGCATCACCAAGGCTTGGCCGTAACCGCCGGCGTCAAATATATCATCACGAAATGGTTCCGCGAACTGCGCTGGCTGCCGGTCTACTGAGCGTCGCTGCCCATCCTGCGACAAGTTGCGACAATAGTTTCTCCAGCCTTTCCAACGCATTCCCGCGCCGTTCAGACCGACTCGCCTAGAACGGAACCGTGGACAGCAAGCGGTGTTCTCACCGTGTCCCCCCACAGGGTAAGGAGTCAGTTCAGATGCGTAAGTTGATCATCCTGGCGTTGATGGCCGCCACTGCGATGCCTGCGGCCGCCAGTGCACAATCTGCCGGCGAAGTCCGGCGCAGCGGGCGCGAGGTGCGCGAGCAGCAGCGCGACCTGCAGCAGGCCCGGCGTTATGGCGATCGCGACGACGTTCGCCGCGAACGGCGCGATGTCCGCGAAGCCCGGCAGGAATATCGCGAGGATCGCCGCGACTACCGGCGGGATCGGCGTCAGGATCGCCGCGACGACTGGCGCAGCTACCGCAACCACAACCGCTCGGTCTATTCCCGCGGCAACTGGAACGCGCCGTTCCGCTATCGCACGTTCGGCATCGGCGCGACGCTCGGCCGCAACTATTATGCGCCGCGCTATTACATCAGCGATCCCTATCGCTATCGCCTGCCGGCCGCCGGCCGACACCTGCGGTGGATCCGCCATTATGACGACGTTCTGCTGGTCAACGTCCGCACCGGCCGGGTCGTCAACGTGATCCGCAACTTCTATTGGTGATGCGATAGAGGCCAGTTGCGGTCTGTCGCCCCCGGAGACTCCCTGCTCCGGGGGCGGCTTGCCGTCCCGTGGCTGACCCGTTAGCCGTTGGCGATGAATCGCCGCTTCGCGTTTTTCCTCGCATTCGTAACTCTCGCCGCCTGCACGGTCAGCCCCCAAAACGGGCGGCCGGGTGCGGTTTCGGCCAATGCCGCGATCCGGTTGAAAACCCTGTTCGCGGAGAGCGATGCGGCTTGGCTCGACCGCAATCCGATCGCGGCAATCTATCGCGGCAAGCTCGATCATGCCGGCCGGCTCGGCGACAACAACAGCGATGCCTATTTCGCCGCCGAGGAAGCGGCCCAGCGTCATGATCTTGCGATGCTCGCGACGATCGACCGCGCCGCGCTCTCGCCGACCGATCGCATCGCCTATGACAGCTTCAAATGGCAGGCCGAAACGACGCTGAAGGGCTATGCGCCCGCGCTGTTGCGGCTGCAGGAATTGCGGCCGATCGACCATTTCACCGGCATCCAGACCTGGTATCCCGATCTGGCATCGGGCGCCTCGCCGGCGCCATTCGCCACGCCCGGCGACTATCGCGACAATCTTTCGCGCAATCGCGACTTCGCCCACCAGGTCGATCGCGTGATCGCGCGGATGCGGCAGGGCATGGCCGCCGGCATCGTCCAGCCGCGGCTGATCGTCGACAATGTGATCGCCCAGCTCGACGCGCAGCTTGCGCAGCCGGTGGAGGATTCGCCCTTTTTTGCCCCGGCGACCCGAATCCCGTCCAGTCTGTCGAAGGCGCGAGCCGAAGACATCAAGCGCGAACTCGCCACCTCGATCCGGACCGACGTCTATCCCGCCTATCGCCGGCTCGCGATCTTCCTGCGGCAGGTCTATCGCCCGAAGGCGCGCGCGCAGGTCGGCCTGTCGGCGATGCCCGGCGGCGACCGGCTCTATGCGTGGCTGATCGAGGCCAATACGACGCTGCCGATGACCGCGGACGAGGTCCACACGCTCGGCCTCTCGGAGGTCGCGCGCATCCGCCGCGAGATGGATCGCATCCGCGAGACGACCGGCTTCAGGGGCGATCTTGCCGCCTTCTTCGATTTCCTGCGCACCGCGAAACGCTTCCAGCCGCCGTCCGCCAACTGGATCCGTGCCGAATATGAGGCGATCGGGCGACGCGTCGATGCCCGTGTCGGCGAACAATTTTCGACGATCCCGAAGACGCAGCTCTCGATCCAGCCGGTGCCGCCCTATCGCGAACAGAGCGATGCGGGTGGATCCTATGCGCAGGGCGCGCCCGACGGCAGCCGGCCCGGCACCTTCTATTACAACGCCTATGACCTGCCGTCGCGTTTCACCTGGGGCATGGAGACGCTCTATCTGCACGAGGGCGTGCCGGGCCATCATTTCCAGATCAGCATCGCCCAGGAAAATGCCGACCTGCCCAATTTCCTGCGCTTCGGCGGCAACACCGCCTATGTCGAAGGCTGGGCGCTCTATGCCGAGACCCTGTGGCCCGAGCTGGGGATGGAAACCGATCCCTATCAGCGCTTCGGCGGTCTCAACGACGAGATGCTGCGCGCGATGCGGCTGGTGGTCGACAGCGGCATCCACGCCAAGGGCTGGAGCAGGAAACAGGCGATCGACTATATGCTCGCCAATTCCGGCATGGGCCGCACCGATGCGACGATCGAGGTCGATCGCTATATCGCGATCCCCGGTCAGGCGCTGTCATACAAGGTGGGACAGCTGACGATCCTGCGGCTGAAGGCGAAAGCCCGCGCCGCGCTCGGCCGGCGCTTCGACCCGCGGGCGTTCCACGCGCAGATCCTCGATACCGGCGCGCTGCCGATGGCAGTGCTGGAGCGCAAGATCGACGACTGGCTGGCCGCGAAAGTCCACTGACCCCTTGGCCGCGCCGGCGAGTGCGCTCCGGCGCGGCCGACACCGATACATCCGGCATCGGTCCGAAAGGGGGGAGGGACCGGAGGAGATAACGGCGACACGGCGAGAAAGGTTTCGGCGTGAAACTCGGTTCGTCGTAAAATTCTGCGTTTCGTCGTCTAGGCCGAGTCGACCGCGACGATTTCGAGCGCCGACGCGATCAAAGCCCGCGAATTCGCGACGCCATAGAGCGCGATGAAGCTGCCCATGCGCGGCCCCTGACTCGATCCCAGCAACGTCTCGTACAGCGCCTTGAACCAGTCGCGCAGCGCCTCCTTGCCGAAATGGGTCTTGCCGATCTCATAGACTTCGGTCTGGATCGCCTCGGCACCGGCACCATCGCCGAGCCGCGCGAGCGCCGCGTCGAGATCGCGCAGCGCGGCCGCCTCGCGCGCATCGGGCGCGCGCCGGATCAGGGTCGGGGCTACGAAGTCGCGCGTGTAGGCGAGCGCGTAACCGACCAGCCGGTCGAGTTCGGGATGTTTTTCCGGCGACGCATCGGGCACATAATTGGCGAGATAGGTCCAGACCTGCGCCGGACTCGCATCGCCGAGCACGCCGGCGAGGTTGAGCAGCAGGCCGAACGTCACCGGCAGCGATTCGGCGGGCACCCTGCCGTCATGAATATGATGGACCGGATTGCCGAGCTGCTGCTCGATCGGCTGGGCGGCATAATTGCCGCGGAACTGCCAATAATCGTCCACCGCGCGCGGGATCACGCCGATGTGGAGCGACTTCGCCTTCTTCGGCTCGCGGAAGATGTAGAACGCCAGGCTCTCTTCGGGGCCATAGGTCAGCCATTGCTCGAGGCTGAGGCCGTTGCCCTTGGTCTTGGAGATCTTCTCGCCCTTTTCGTCGAGGAACATCTCGTAGTTGAAGCCCTCGGGCGGTTTCGCGCCGAGCACGCGCGCGATCTTGCCCGACTGGACCACCGAATCGATCAGATCCTTGCCCGCCATCTCATAGTCGACGCCCAGTGCGACCCAGCGCATCGCCCAGTCGACCTTCCACTGCAGCTTCGCCCGGCCGCCGAAGATCGACTGCTCGATCGTCTCGCCCTGCCCACCGCCGCTAGGGTCGACGAAGCGGATCGTGCCGGCCTCGGCGTCGACCACCTCGATCGGCACCTGCAGCACGATGCCCGACTTCGCGCTGATCGGCAGCACCGGCGAATAGGTCGCCCGCCGCTCGGCCCGCAAGGTCGGCAGCATCACGCCCATGATCGCATCGTAATGACGCAGGACCGCCTTCAGCGCCCCGTCGAACCGGCCCGAGCCATAGCAGTCCGTCGACGACAGGAATTCATAGTCGAAGCCGTAGCGATCGAGAAATTCCCGCAGAATCGCATTATTATGGTGAGCGAAGCTCTCATATTGTCCGAATGGATCGGGCACCTGCGTCAGCGGCCGGCCGATATGCGCTTCCAGCATCGCCTGGTTCGGCACGTTGCCGGGCACCTTGCGCAGCCCGTCCATGTCGTCGCTGAACGCGATCAGCCGGGTCGGCTGGTCGGACAAGGCATGGAAAGCGTTGCGCACCATCGTCGTGCGCAGCACTTCGTTGAACGTGCCGATGTGCGGCAGGCCCGACGGCCCATAACCGGTTTCGAACAGGATCGGTTCACCGCCGGGCTTGCCTTGGGGATAGCGCGCGAGCAATTTGCGCGCCTCCTCATAGGGCCACGCCTTCGATGCCAGCGCGGCCGCGCGCAGCTCCGGGGATATGGGAGAGCGATCGTTTGCCATTTGTTCTACTGTGCCTTACCCGTTTGGCCATGCCTTTGCCGCAAAGCCCGGCGGATATGAAGCCCTGAGGATATGAAGCCCCGAACCATGTCCCTCCTGTACCCCCGCGCATGAGCGACCTGCTCCCCTGGCCCGCGCTCCATGCCAGCCATGGCGGCATCTGGATCGCCACGCCCGACGGCACGACCCGCCGGCTCGGGCGGGGCGAGGCGATCGCGCGCGCCGCCGAGACGCCGATGATCCTGCTCAACGCGCCGCTGGTGGGGCAGCGGCTGGGCTATCCCGATCTTTCGGGGCTCGATCTGCTCGAACTGTTCGCCTTCATCCACCCCGCCCGCTTTGCGGTGCCGACGCCGCGCGGCATGGCGCATGTGCTGGGCCTGACGCCGGCGACATCGGACGCCGATGCCGCGCCGGTGCTGCTCGGCATTGCCCGCGCCCTGCTCGATCGCACGCAGGCGACCGACTGGCGCGAGCGCGAAGGGGCCTGGAGCGGGGCACAGACGCTCGGCCGGCTGCGCTGGCCGTGGGCGGCGGCGCTGAACGAACGAATCGCACGGCCCAAGGAGGCTGAGCGCTGGCTGTTCTCGCGCTTGCCCGAATGGGATGATGCGGGCGCGCGCCCGCAGCCGCGCACCGTGACGATCGATCCGGCCGAAACCGCGGCCCGGCTCGACCTGTTGACCGGCGCCGGCGCCGAAACCCGCGACGGCCAGCGCGCTTATGCCCAGGCGGCGACGGCCACCTTCGGTCCGCGCCCTTCACGCGACATGCCCAACATGCTGCTGGCTGAGGCGGGTACCGGGATCGGCAAGACGCTGGGCTATCTCGCCCCCGCCTCGCTGTGGGCCGAGAAAGCCGATGGGGCGGTCTGGATTTCGACCTATACCAAGGCGCTGCAGCGCCAGCTCGATCGCGAACTGATCCGGCTCTATCCCGACCCGCTGATGCGCAAGCGGCGTGCGGTGATCCGCAAGGGGCGCGAGAATTATCTCTGCCTGCTCAACCTCGAGGATGCGCTGCAGGGCGGTTTCGCCGGCCGCGCCGCGATTCTCGCGCAGCTCGCCGCGCGCTGGGCGGCCTATACCCGCGATGGCGACATGATCGGCGGCGACCTGCCCGGCTGGCTGCCGTCGCTGTTCCGGCGGACCGGCGCGACTGCACTGACCGACCGGCGCGGCGAATGCGTCTATGCCGGCTGCCCGCATTACCGCAAATGCTTCATCGAACATGCCGCGCGAGCGAGCGCGCATGCCGACATCGTCGTCGCCAACCACGCGCTGGTGATGGTCAACGCCGCGCGCGGCCGCGACGTCGCCAACCGGCCGCAGCGGATCATCTTCGACGAAGGCCATCATCTGTTCGATGCCGCCGATTCGATGTTCGCGACCGCGCTGTCGGGGCAGGAGGCGATCGAGCTGCGCCGCTGGGTAATCGGCCCCGAATCGCGGTCGCGCGGTCGCCGCCGCGGTCTCGCCGCACGGCTTTCCGACGTCGCGAGCTACGACGATGAGGGCGCGATCGCGATCACCGACGCCGCGCAGGCCGCGCAGGCCCTGCCCTCCGATGGCTGGCTGACGCGAATCGGCGAGGGCCAGCCGTTCGGCGCGATCGAGGCGCTGCTCGCGGCGGTGCGCGGCACGGTGTTCGCGCGCGGCGACGGCGTCGACGCCGGCTATGGTCTCGAAACCGAGATGGCGGCGCTCGACGGCGCCCTGGTGTCCGCCGCCGGCCCAGCCGCCGAGGCGCTCGACGCGCTGCTCAAACCGCTGGTCAAGCTCGGCCGGCGGCTGGAGGCGGTGATCGAGGAGGGTCCCGACTGGCTCGACGGGCAGGCGCGTGCGCGGATCGAGGGCGCGCTCGCGAGCCTCGCCTGGCGGCGCGACACCGTCGCCGGCTGGCTCGCCTTGCTGTCGCGGATCGGTGGCCCCGCCGATCCCGACTATGTCGACTGGCTAGCGGTCGACCGCTTCGAGGGCCGCGAGATGGATATCGGCATTCATCGCCGCTGGCTCGATCCGACCCGGCCGGTCGCCGAGCTGGTGCTGAAGCCGGCGCATGGCGTCATGGTGACGTCGGCGACGCTCAAGGGTGCGGAGAGCTGGGATTCGGCCGAGGCGCGCAGCGGCGCCGCGCATCTGGCGATGCCGGCGCGTCATTTCGAGGCGGAGAGTCCGTTCGACTATGCGGCAATGGCCGAGGTGCTGATCGTCACCGACATCAAGCGCGGGGACCTGCCGCAGCTGGCGCATGCTTATGCGAAGCTGATCGCGGCCGCCGGTGGCGGGACGCTGGGGCTGTTCACAGCGATCCGGCGACTGCGCGCGGTCCATGCGCGAATCGCCGATCGTCTCGCGCAGGATGGCCTGCCGCTTTATGCCCAGCATGTCGATCCGATCGATACCGCTACCCTGATCGACATCTTTCGCGACGAGGCCGGCGCCTCGCTGCTCGGCACCGACGCGCTGCGCGATGGGGTCGACGTGCCCGGCGATTCGCTGCGGCAGGTGATCATGGAGGGTGTGCCGTGGCCCAAGCCGACCGTGCTCCATGCCGCGCGGCGCGCGGCGGGCGGCGGCGGCGCCTATGATGACCGGCTGATCCGCGCGCGGCTGGCGCAGGCGTTCGGGCGGCTGATCCGGCGCGCCGACGATCGCGGCGTGTTCGTGCTGCTGTCGGCGGCGATGCCGTCGCGTCTGCTCTCGGCCTTCCCCCGCGGCGTGCCGATTTCGCGCGTCACGCTCGACGAAGCCGCGGCGCGCGTCTCGGCGCGACTTTCATCCGTAACGCCTTTGAGGCATGGCATGGCTTCACCGGCGGAATCGGAGGGGCCATGAAGACGCTGACGCTGTTGCGCCACGCCAAATCGAGCTGGGACGACAGCGTACCACGCGACTTCGACCGGCCATTGAACGGCAAGGGCGATCGCGCCGCCGTGACCGTCGGACGTCATCTGAAGGCGGAGAAGATGGCGTTCGATCATGTCGTCTCCTCGCCTGCGGTCCGCTGCGTCGAGACGCTCGAGAAATTCTGGGAGGGCTATGGCGACGAACTGGCGCCGACCTGGGACAAAAGAATCTATCTCGCCTCGTGCGTGACCCTGCTCGACGTGGTGCAGGACGCACCCGATAGCGCCGACAGATTGCTGATGGTCGGCCACAATCCCGGCCTCGAGGATCTGGTGCTGCTGCTGGTGCCGGATAGCGGCGAAAATCCGCTGCGCGACGAGCTGGAAGAGAAATTCCCGACCGCGAGTGTTGCCGAAATGCGGTTCGACGTCCAGCGCTGGGCCGATGTCGATGCGCGCAAGGGCGTGCTGGTCCGCTTCATCCGCCCGCGCGATCTCGATCCGACCTTGGGACCGGATCGCAACTGATGCTCATGGACGTGAGGCGTGCCGTCGCAGGCGATGCAGCGAAGCTGGCGATCCTCGGCGCCGCCACCTTCCTCGAAAGCTTCGCCCACGATCATCCGGGCGACGGCCTCGTCACCCACATCGAGACCCAGCATTCGCGCGACTGGTACGCAGCCGCGCTGGTGCGCGACGACATGGCGCTGTGGATCGCCGAGACTGAGCTGGGTGCGCCGGTGGGCTATGCGATTCTCGGCCCGGCGACCTTGCCCGACTCCGCATCGGACGACCTCGAACTCAAGCGCATCTATCTGCTCGGACCCTGGCAGGGCGGCGGCCGCGGCCGGCTGTTGTGCGACCTGGTCGTGGCGGAAGCCGCCGCGCGCGGGGGCCGGCGGCTGCTGCTCGCGGTCTATGCCCGGAACGAAAAGGCGCGCGCCTTCTACGGACGGCAGGGATTCGCCGAGATCGGCCGGACAAATTTCATGGTCGGCGACACGCCGTTCGACGATCTGGTGCTGGCGCGGCCGCTTTAGGCCGCGTCGCGCTCCAGCGCCGCGGCGAGGCTGTCGCGAATCGCAACCAGCGCGGTGCGAAGGTCAAGCACGGGTTCCGCCGCTGCGGGTTCTTCCACCACGGCGAGCTTCGTCGCGAGCAATTTCTGGACACCCTTGATCGTATAGCCCTGCTGGCCGAGCAGCCCGTGGATACGCCGCACCAGCACGACATCGGCCGGGCGGTAATAGCGACGCTTGCCCGCACGCTGGAGCGGCCGGAGCTGGGGAAAGCGGGTCTCCCAATAGCGCAGGATATGCTGCGGGATGCCGAGTTCGTCCGAAAGCTCGCCGATCGTGCGGAATGCGCCTTCGGCCTTGCCGCTTTCCGCCATGATCGGCCGGTTCAGCGCGACTCGACGATGCGGTCGCGCATCATCTGGCTGGCGCGGAAGGTGAGCACCCGGCGCGGCGCGATCGGCACTTCGACGCCGGTCTTCGGGTTGCGGCCCACGCGCTCGCCCTTGTCGCGCAGCAGGAAGCTGCCGAAGCCCGAAATCTTGATGTTCTGACCGTTGGCCAGCGAATCGCACATATGCTTCAATATCTGTTCAACGACCGAAGCCGATTCGGCCCGCGACAGCCCAACCTCACGATGCAGCGCTTCAGCCAGATCCGCTCGCGTCAACGTTCCCGCAGCTTCCATTGGAGCCCCCTCCCTACGAGTCATCAACCGGCAACATCTTATCGTGTCGCGCGGCGAGGTCAAATGCTTGAACGACAGGTTGTTTCCGCATTGTTGCGGCGCAACAACCACCCGGTGTGCGTCAGAAGCGCAGGATCGACGCACCCCAGGTGAAACCGCCGCCCATCGCCTCGAGCACGACGAGATCGCCGCGCTTGATCCGGCCGTCGCGCACGGCGACGTCGAGCGCCAACGGAACAGATGCCGCGGACGTGTTGGCGTGATCGGCGACCGTCACCACCACCTTGTCGGGGGACAGGCCGAGCTTGCGCGCGGTGGCGTCGAGGATGCGCGCATTGGCCTGGTGCGGCACCAGCCAGTCGACCTCGTCGGCCGTCACCCCCGCCGCGGCCATCGTCTCGCGCATCACCGCCGCGAGATTGGTGACGGCATGGCGAAACACCTCCTGCCCCTTCATCCGGAGCTTGCCGACCGTGCCGGTGGTGGAGGGGCCGCCATCGACGTAGAGCAGACCGTTGTGGCGGCCGTCGGCATGGAGGCGTGTCGCGAGGATGCCGCGGTCGCCCGGTTCGTCCTGCCCCTCGATCACCACCGCGCCGGCACCGTCGCCGAACAGCACGCAAGTGCCGCGATCTTCCCAGTCGAGGATCCGGCTGAACGTCTCCGAGCCGATCACCAGCGCGCGCCGTGCCGAACCGGCGCGGATCATGCTTTCGGCAACCGACAGCGCATAGAGAAAGCCCGAACACACCGCCTGGACGTCGAATGCGACGCAATCGTCGATGCCCAGTGCCGCCTGGACCTTGGTGGCCGAGGCGGGAAAGGTCTGGTCGGGCGTCGCGGTCGCCAGCACGATCAGGTCGATCGCCGTCGCCTCGAGTCCCGACGCGGCCAGCGCCTCGCGCGCCGCCGCGGTGGCAAGCGTCGCCGTGGTTTCGTCGCGGCCAGCGATGTGACGGTTGCGGATGCCGGTGCGCGCGACGATCCATTCGTCCGACGTGTCGACCGTCTTCGACAATTCCTCGTTCGACACGCGGTGCGCCGGCAGCGCCGAACCGGTCCCCAGTATCACTGCGCGTCGTGTCATGCCGTCAATGCCTCTGGACCCTTATGTGCTTCGAAATTCGCGAGATCCTCGACGATCCGGCGGGTAAGGTCGTCGCGCACCAGCCGTGCGGCGAGCGCGATCGCGTTGGCGACACCCGCTTCGTTGGCGCCGCCATGGCTCTTCACGATCAGGCCGTTGAGCCCGAGGAAGATCGCGCCGTTGTGGTTGTTGGGATCGAGATGATGGCGCAGCAATTCGGTGGCCGGGCGCGAGATCAGGAAGCCGATCTTCGAGCGGATCGAACTGGTGAAGGCGCGGCGCAGCAGATCGGCGACGAAGCGTGCCGTGCCCTCGATCGTCTTGAGCGCGACATTGCCGGAGAAGCCGTCGCACACGATCACGTCGACCTCGCCGCGCGACATCCGGTCGCCCTCGATGAAGCCGGTGAAGTTCATCGACAGATAGTCGGCATCGCGCAGCGCCGCGGCGGCGTCGCGGACTTCGTCGGTGCCCTTGAGTTCCTCGGTGCCGATGTTGAGCAAGGCGACGCGCGGCCGGGCGAGTTCCATTGCCGAGCGCGCATAGGCCGCGCCCATCACGGCGAACTGGGTGAGGTTGCGCGCATCGCATTCGGTGTTGGCGCCGAGATCGAGCATCACGACGTCATTGTCGCCCAAGGTCGGCAGCAGTGCCGCGAGCGCCGGGCGATCGATGCCCTTCATCGTCCGCAGCGCCATCTTCGACATCGCCATCAGTGCGCCGGTATTGCCGGCCGACACGGCCGCACCCGCACGCCCGGTCTTCACCGCATCGATGGCAAGACCCATCGACGTGGTCTTGGCGCGCCGAATCGCCTGGCTGGGCTTGTCCTGGCCAGTGATCGTTTCGGGCGCGTGGAGAACCTCGGACGCGGCAGTCAGATTAGGATGGCGTTCGAGACCTTCGCGGATGGCAGGCTCGTCGCCAACCAGCAGGAAGGTCATGCCCTCGTGCCGGCGACGTGCCGCAGCCGCGCCGGCGAGCATCACTGCAAGTCCGACATCGCCGCCCATCGCGTCGATTGCGATTCGCGGCGCTTCAGCCACCCGCAATCACTCCCCCAGATTAAGGCCGGCCCAATTCGAAGGGGACTCAGCCCTCGACCGAAACGACCTCACGGCCGTTATAATGGCCACAGGCACTGCATAGATTGTGGGGACGCTTGAGTTCACCACAATTCGGGCATTCCTGGAACGCATCGATCGACAGCGAATCGTGGCTGCGGCGCATGTTACGCTTGGAAGGCGAGGTTTTTCTTTTCGGGACCGCCATGTCGGCACCTTATCCGTTTCAAGTAGAGCAATATCCAGCGACTCCGCCATAGTGCCATAGTGACAGCGGCAGGAATTGGGCCGCAGGCCATGGCGGCCAGACTCGTCGCGAGCGAGTGAGGCCCTATAGCGATTTAACACCGCGTTGCAAGCATGCCACGGGCGTGGCAGGCGAGCGCCGACACGTGCAGGGGAATCTCATGATATTGCCGATCACATTAACGATCGCGGGCGCCGCGGCGCTGCTCAACCTCTGGCTGGCGATCCGGATCGGCCGCATCAGATCCGCGCAAAAAGTGTTCATGGGCGACGGCGGCAACGAGGCGCTGATCGGTCGCATGCGGGCTCAGGCCAATTTCGTCGAATATACGCCGTTCTTCCTGATCCTGCTGGGGCTGGTCGAAATGGCGCGCGGCACCAACTTCTGGCTGTGGATCGTCGGCGCGCTCTATATATTGGCGCGGATCGCCCACGCCCTGGGCATGGACGTGCAGAACAGCCGCGCGACTCAGCAGCGACTGCGCGGCGCCGGCATCCTGATCACCATGGTGGCGCTGCTGGGCCTCGCCATCTACGCGCTGACCATTCCCTATTTGTCGGCCGCGGGCATCACAACGCAACGCGTACCCGTGGGATAATCGACGACTCAGCCCGCCGCCGGCCGCCGCAATTCGTGCGCTCGGGCGCGCAGCCGGCCGAGCAGCGACTTCAGCACCGCGATCTCGTCTTCGCCGAGCACCGCCAACACCTCGGCCTCGATCCCGAGTGCGGCGGGAACGATCTGCGCATAGAGCTTACGTCCGGCGCGGCTGAGCGTCAGCCCGTGCGAGCGCCGGTCGTCCTCGCTGGGCAGGCGTTCGACGAGACCGCGCGTGACCAGCGCCAGCGCCGCGCGACTCACCGTCACCTTGTCCATCTCCGACAGGCCGCAGAGTTCACGCTGGGTCTTGCTGCCGCGCTCGCCCAGCAGGGCCATCAGCCGCCATTCGGGAATCTTGAGCCCGAACAGCGATTCATAGCTGTCGGCGATCAGCTGGCTCACCGCGTTCGACGCGACCGACAGCTGGTAAGGCGTGAAATCGCCCAGCCGCAGCAGCGGCGAATCGGACGACGCCGTCCTGGTCATGCCGTCGCCCGTCCGGCGGGGGCTTCAGCCCAGGCCGGCGTTCGGCCACCGAACAAGGCGACGAGATGATCGACGACTGCCTGGACGCGGGCGGCACGCGGTCCACCCGGCGGCAACAACAGATAAAGGCCGGATTCCGGCCCCTGCCAGCCCGGCATCGGCGTTTGCAGCACGCCTCTGGCGATCCGGTCGCGAATCATGAAGTCGGGATGGAGCGAAAGCCCGAGACCCGCTTCCAGCGCGGCGTCGAACGCATCGGCATTGTTGGCGATCAGCGGCCCCTCCACGCGTATCTGCTCCTCGTTGCCGGCCGTGTCGGTGAAATGCCAGACCGGCGGGAGGTTCGCGTAGATCAAGCAGCTATGGCGCGCCAGATCGGATGGCCGTTCCGGCATGCCGCGCTCGACGAAATAGCGAGGAGCGCCGACCAGCAGCAGGCGGACGCTGCACAACCGGCGCGCGATCAGGCTCGAATCGGCGAGCGTGCCGATTCGCAGCACGATATCGACACCCTCGGCGATCGGATCGATCATGCGGTCGTCGAGCCGGAGGTCGATGCGGACCAGCGGGTGACGCGCGAACAAGGCCGGGAGCGCCGGCGCGATGTGGCCGAGACCGAAACTCATCGGGACCGCCAGCCGTACCAGCCCCTGCGGCACCGCCGAAGCGGCCGACGCTTCCGCCTCCGCCGCCTCGCCCTCTGCCAGGATCCGTTGCGCGCGCACGACCAGCACCCGCCCGGCCTCGGTCAGCGCGAACCGGCGCGACGTCCGGTGGATCAGCCGCTCGCCCAGCCGCCGCTCGAGCCGTGCGACCGCTTTCGAGACGGTGGCGGTCGACAGCCCGGTCTGCGCTGCGGCGCCGGCGAACGTGCCGGCTTCGGCAACGCGTGCGAAGATCGCCCAGGCTTCGAGATCGGGCAGCATTGGCACTCCGTTTCGGAAACGATGTCTTTCTATCATTTCTGTTTTCAACCGCAACCCTAAGTCCCATCTGTCTGTCCGAGGCGCTGACGGCGCCCTCCCAACACGGAGACAGACGATGATCGAACGGAGACCTTTTGCCGACCTGGGCCACGCCAATCATGGCTGGCTCGACGCCACCCATCATTTCAGCTTTGCGAGCTATTATGAGCCGAAACGGATGGGCTGGGGCGCATTGCGCGTGTGGAACGACGACAGCATCGCGGCGCAGAGCGGCTTTCCACCGCATCCGCACAACGACATGGAAATCATAACCTATGTCCGCACGGGGGCGATCACCCACAAGGATTCGATGGGCAATACCGGCCGCACCGAGGCCGGCGACGTCCAGGTGATGTCGGCCGGCAGCGGCGTTCGCCATTCCGAATATAATCTCGAGGACGAGGTGACCACCCTGTTCCAGATCTGGATCGAACCCGCGGGCCGCGGCGGCGAGCCGAGCTGGGGCGCCAAGCCCTTCCCCAGGGACGATCGCTCGGGCCGCTTCGTCACCCTCGCCAGCGGCTTCGCCAATGACGAGGACGCGCTGCCGATCCGCGCCGATGCGCGGGTAATGGCAGCGACGCTGAAGGCCGGCGAACGGACGACGATCGACGTCGACCCGAAACGGCACCTCTATCTGGTGCCGGCCAAGGGCGTGATCGAGGTCAATGGCGTTCGCATCGACGCCCGCGACGGCGCCGCAATCACCGATGTGGCGACGCTCGACATCACCGGCATCGACGACGCCGAAGTGGTGCTGGTCGACGCTGCCTGACGTTTCACGCGTCGCGTTCCCCCCGGGGCGCTTCGTCGCGAAGCGCCCGCCGCCGCCCGGTCCCCCTGCCGGGCGGCGGCAACTGGCCCTGATCCCACTGAACGACAAGGAGATTTTCGATGGCAAAGGTTCTGGTGCTCTATTATTCGACCTATGGGCATATCGAGACGATGGCGAACGCCGTTGCCGAGGGTGCCCGCGCGACCGGCGCGACGGTGGACGTCAAGCGCGTTCCCGAAACCGTGCCAGAAGAGATCGCGCGCAAAAATTATTTCAAATATGACCAGGACGCGTCGGTCGCGGCGATCGCCGACCTCGAAAACTATGACGCGATCGTCGTCGGCACCCCGACCCGCTTCGGCCGGATCTCGGGCCAGATGGCGGCCTTCCTCGACCAGGCCGGCGGCCTCTGGCTGAAGGGCGCGCTGAACGGCAAGGTCGGCGCGGCCTTCACCTCCTCGGCCACCCAGCATGGCGGGCAGGAGACCACCCTGTTCTCGATCATCACCAATTTGCTGCACTTCGGCATGACCATCGTCGGCCTCGATTATGGCTATGCCGCGCAGATGGGCGTCGGCGAGGTCAAGGGCGGCGCACCCTATGGCGCGACGACGATCGCGGACGGCGACGGCAGCCGCCAGCCGAGCGAGGACGAGCTGGGCGGCGCCCGCTATCTCGGCAAGCGGGTCGCCGAGACCGCGGCGAAACTGTTCGCCTAAACCCCCTGCAACACCCGGCGGCCGGGCAGGACCGACAGGGTTTTGCCCGGCACCGTCGCGACCGAGCGGGTCGCGATGGTCGCCATGTTGACCCATTCGCACGATGCCTGCTGCGGCGTCAGTTCGACGCGCATATAGCCGCGATGCTCGGTATCGGCCCATTTCAGTTCGGGACTCGCGGCGATCAATCCGCGCGCCACCGCAGCCGCGCCGATCTTGCGGGTGACGCTTTCATAGCCCGGCGAGGTGACGCTCTGGCCGCCGAACTCGACGCCGGCGGGCTTGCCGCCGTGCGCGAGGTCGAAACTCCAGGCATTATGGCTGTCACCGGCCAGCACGATCAGATCGGCCTCTGCCGACTGCGCCATCGACAGCAGCCGCGCCCGCGCGGCGGGATATCCGCCCCATGAGTCCATATTGAACGGCATGCCGGCCCGGCCCATCGCCACCCCCGACGCCATGCTGGTGCGATAATAGCCGGGCGCGCCGGGATCGAGCCAGTCCGGCGCCTCGGGCGGCAGAATCAATTTGCCGACCAGCGTGCCCGAACCGAGCAACTGCCAGCGCCTGCCGGCAGCGACCGAGGCGCGCATCGCGGCCGACAGCCAGGCTTCCTGCGTGGTCCCCATCATCGTCGCCGATGGATCCATCCAGATCCCGTCGCGGAACGCCGCCACGGCGGCCCCGACATTGCCGCCGGCCGGAATGTCGAGATGGGCCTGACGGGTCCGCGCCGCCAGCCGCGTATCGGTGCGGTAGAGCGTGCCGAGATTGCCGAGATCATAGCCCTTCCAGGGCTCTTCCGAGACCGGCAGCCATTCCCGCCACGCCTGCATCGCGGCGCTCTTGCGCATATTCCAGTCGCCTTCGTCGGCATCGTGGTTCTGTGCGCCGCCTTCCCAGCTGTCATTGGCGGATTCGTGATCGTCCCAGGACGCAATCATCGGCACCGCCGCGTGCAACGCCCTGAGATCGGGGTCGGCGCGGTAACAAGCATGGCGCAGGCGATAATCGGCCAGCGCGATCGTCTCGCCCGCAGGCTCGATCACCCGTCCCGCCACGACATCCTTCGCGTCGGGATAATATGCACGGCGATACTCGTAATAATAATCGCCGAGATGCAGCGCGAGATCGATGTCGCCGCGCTGCGCGGCATGGGCATAGGCGTTGAAATGGCCGAAGGGGAGGTTGGCGCAGGAGAAGACCGCCAGCGCGAACCGCTCGGCGCCGCTGCCCGGCAAGGTCCGCGTCCGCCCGACCGGCGACATCGATCCATCGGGTGCGACGAATCGGTAATGATAGCGCGTCGCCGGCGCGAGGCCCGTCACCGTCGCTTTGGCGGTCCAGTCGCGCCACGGGCCGGTGCGCACTTCGGCACCGCCGGCGATCTTCGCGAACGCCGCGTCTTCGGCAAGTTCGACTTTCAGCGTCGCGGCCCCATCGCCGACATAGCGGGTCCACAGCAGCACCGAGTCCGCACCGGGCTCGCCGCTGGCGACGCCATGGGTGAATCCGCGCCCGTCGAGGATCTGCGCCACCGCGCGGCCGGCACCGAGCGCGATCGCACCCAGCCCCCATGTCCCCGCGGCGAGCAGCGCGCGGCGGTCGATCGTCAGCGTCATGAATATCCCTTCGTGCTCAGAGCCTCGTCCGCAAGGTCCAGAGCTCCGGAAAGGCGCGCTTGGACAAAGTGGACTGCAGATACGGCACGCCCGCCGTGCCGCCGGTGCCGCGTTTGCCGCCGATCACCCGCGCCACCGTAAGCACATGTTTGTGACGCCACGTCGCCATCGCGTCGTCGATATCGACCAGTTTTTCGGCGAGCTGATAGAGTTCCCACCAGCGCTCGGGATCGCGATACACCTCCGCCCAGCCGGCCTCGACCAGCGGATCGGGCTGATAAGCGAAACGCCAGTCGCGTTCGAGCACGTGAAGCGGCACGTCGAAGCCGGCGACCGCGAGCTGGGCGATCGCATCGTCCCACAGGCTGGGCGAATCGAGCGCCGCCTCCATCGCGCGCTTTGCATGCGGACGATCCTCCTGATGATGGAGGTGGGCGGCATCCTTCAGCCCAAGCAGATATTCGACCGTCCTGAACTGATCGGACTGGAATCCCGAACTCGGGCCCAGCACGGCGCGGAACCGGCTGTAATCGCTGGGCGTCATCGTCGCGAGCACATCCCAGCTCAACGTCATCACCGCCTGGATGCGCGACACCCGCGCGAGGCTCTTATAGGCCGGATGCAGCAGACCCTCGCGCACCAGCGCCTTCGCGCGCCACAGTTCGGAGATGGTCTGCTTGAGCCACAACTCCTTGGTCTGGTGGATGATGATGAACAATTGCTCGTCATCCTCGGTAGAGATCGGCCGGGTGGTGTCGAGCAGCTCGTCGAGCGCCAGATAGCGCGCATAGGTCATGGTCGAGGCGTCGGTCATGGCGCGAGTGTAGCGCCTTCCCCTTGGGGTGCCAGCCGGTTAGGCTGCGCGCCAAGTCGTTTCCAGGCGAGATAAAATGATGCGCAAGACAATTTCTGCCGCCCTGCTGCTGATCTCCTGCGCATGCTCGGCACCCGGAACGTCGAACGAGGCGTCGGCGATCTCGCCCACCGATCGCTACGACCTGGCCGGACAGCGCGCCAAGATCGCCCGCATCGACATGAAGGCCGACCTCTCCTTCCTCAGCGACGAGGACAGGAAGGTCGTCAATCTGCTGATCAAGGCGTCCGACCTGATGAGCGAGATCTATCTGCGCCAGGCCTATGCCGCGAACCCGGATGTGCGCGCGAAGATCGCGGCGATGCCGGCGGGCGCGGAGCGTGATGCGCTGCTCGACATGTTCGATCTCCATTTCGGACCCTGGGACACGCTGGCCGAGGATCATGCCTTCTATGGCAAGGCGCAGCGCCCCGCCGGTGCCGGCTTCTATCCCGCCGACCTCACCAAGGCGGAATTCGACGCGTATCTCACGGCGCATCCCGATCAGAAGGCGGCGCTGACCGATCCCTACACCGTCGTCCAGCGCGATGGCGCGAAGCTGGTCGCGATACCGTATTCGGTCGCCTACAAGGCCTGGCTGGAGCCGGCTGCGAAACTGCTCGACGAAGCGGCGGCGACCACCACCAATCCCAGCCTGAAAAAATTCCTGTCGCTGCGCGCCAAAGCGTTCATGACCAATCATTATTATCAGTCCGAACTGGCCTGGATGGACCTGACCGGCACGCCGATCGAGATCGCGATCGGGCCGTATGAGGTCTATACCGACAAGCTCTATGGCGCGAAGACCGCGTTCGAGAGCTTCCTGACGATCAAGAACCCGGCCGAAAGCGCGGCGCTCGACAAATATAAGCGCTATCTGCGCGACATGGAGGCGAACCTTCCGGTCGAGGAAAAATACAAGAATTTCCAGCGCGGATTCGAATCGCCGATCGCGGTCGCCGAACAGATCCGCGGCGGCGGCGACAATGTGCCCGGCGTCCAGACGATCGCCTTCAACCTGCCCAATGACGAGCGTGTCCGCGAGGCCAAGGGCGCGAAGAAGGTGATCCTCGCCAATGTGCTGGGCGCCAAGTTCGATCGCATCCTCGCGCCGATGGCGTCGCTGGTGCTGGTGCCCGATCAGTCGGCGCTGGTCGTGAAGACATATATGGAAGCGGAAACCCTGTTCCACGAACTGTCGCACAGCCTGGGGCCGGGCTCGATCGTCGTTGGCGGACGCAAGACCAATGTCAGCGCCGAACTGAAGGAGCTCAACTCGTCGGTCGAGGAGGGCAAGGCCGACATCATGGGGGTGTGGAACATCCTGTTCATGATGAAGAAGGGCGAACTGCCCGCCGCCGAGGCGCCGCAGCTCTGGGCGACCTATTTCGCCGGCATCTTCCGCGCGGTCCGCTTCGGCACCGACGAGGCACATGGCCAGGGCGCCGCGATGCAATACGGCTTTCTGAAGGAGAAGGGCGCTTTCGCCTGGGACCCGGCGGCGAAACGCTACCGGATCGACGATGCGAAGATGGAGGCCGGATTGCGCGACCTGATCGCCGCGATCGTGCGCCTGCAGGCAACCGGCGATTATGCGGGGACCAAGGCCTTCCTCGCGAAATATGCGGTGCTGGACGGCAATGCCGAAAGCGTGATCGCCTCGATGAGCGCCATCCCGGTCGACATCCAGCCGATCTATCCGGCGCGGATCTGAGCGTCTATCGCGCGTAATTGTCGCAGTCGCGCGGCGCGACTTGCGCCACGCGTCAGGACAATGCGCTGCAGATTGCCGGTATCACGGTCGGGCCGAGCGACACCGCGGCAATGATCGCCGTGCGTAACAAATCCCAGCCAGTGCGTTGAGCCGTCATGCGAACGGTGATGCCGCCGAACTTTCAATATAACCTTAATTGCGTCACTATCCGAACACCCCTGACGAAAGCCCCGCGTGCCCAGCCCTGCAATCGCCTGCATCAATGCCATCGGCACCGCCGTCCCCGACCACGACATCCATCGCGCGTTCATCGAGTGGGCCTCCAGGCGCGTTTCCGACCCCAGGCAGCGCCGGCTGTTCGAACGCATGGCCGAACGGTCGGGCATCGTCGCGCGCTGGTCGGTGCTGCCGCCGACGCCGGACGGCGGATCGCCGGTCGCCGCCGGCGGCTTCTATGCCGACGCGCTGCTGCCTCCGACCTCGGCGCGGATGGCGCTGTATGCCGACGCTGCGCCGGCACTCGCCTGCGATGCGATCGCGCGCCTGGGCGAGCAGATCGCGCTCGACGGCATCAGCCATCTCGTCGTCGCGAGCTGTACCGGCTTCACCGCGCCCGGTATCGATCAGCTGATCGCCGGCCGGCTCGGCCTCGATCCGGGTGTCGAACGCATCTTGATCGGCTTCATGGGCTGCTACGCGGCGGTGACCGCGCTGCGCACCGCGCGTCACATCGTCCGCTCGGAACCGGCAGCGCGCGTGCTGGTGGTCTGCGTCGAGCTTTCGACGCTCCATCTCCAGCCGCACGACGAAATCGAGCCGTTGCTGGCAATGCTCCAGTTCGGCGATGGCGCCGCCGCCGCGCTGGTCAGCGCCGATCGCGCCGGCATCGCGATCGGCGCGCCCTTTGCCGCCACCTTGCCCGATTCGGACGGGCTGATTCGCTGGGCGATCGGCGACCAGGGCTTCGCGATGCATCTGTCGGGTGAAGTGCCCGGCCGCATCCAGGAGGCATTGCGCGACGACGCGTTCAGGCAGACGATGACCGCCGGCGCCGGACTCGACTCGATCGACGGCTGGGCAGTTCATGCCGGCGGACGGTCGATCCTCGACGCGGTCGAGCATGGCCTCGAGCTCGACCACCAAGCACTCGACGCCTCGCGCCGGGTGCTGGCGGAGAATGGTAATATGTCGTCTGCGACCTTGATGTTCGTGCTGGCCGAGATGCTCGCCGCCCAGCCGCCGGCGTGCGGCGTGGCGATGGCGTTCGGTCCCGGCCTCGCCGCCGAGGGTTTTGCGTTCGGCGCGGCGCGATGAGCCGTCTCGCGCAGCGCACCATCGCCGAAGAGCAGATGGACGCCGCCGATCTCGACCCGACGGTTTATGATGCAGTGCTGACCGATCTCGCCGGGGTCAACCGGCTGGTGATGACGGTGCGCCCGACTCTGGCCTTCCTGAAGCGCGCGCTGAAGGGCCGGACGCGCTTCTCGCTGCTCGATGTCGGTTTTGGCGATGGCGACATGCTGCGCGCGATCGCGCGCTGGGCGAGCAAGCGCGGGATCGCCGCCGAACTCAGCGGCGTCGACCTCAACCCGAAGAGCGTGGACGTCGCCCGCGCAGCATCGACCGGCTACCCGATCGCCTTCCATACCGGCGATTATCGCGATCGGCCCGATACCGACTTCATCGTCTCCAGCCTCGTCGCCCACCATATGAGCCACGAGCAGCTGGTCGCGTTCGTCGCGCACATGGAGGCGCATGCCGCGTCGGGCTGGTTCGTCAACGATCTGATGCGCCACCGTTTCGCCCATTTCGGCTTTCCCCTGCTCGCCCGGATCATGCGCTGGCACCGGATCGTGCGCGAGGATGGCCAGCTTTCGATCGCGCGTTCCTATCGCCCGGCCGAATGGCCGCCGATCCTGGCGCAGGCCGGCCTGGCCGAAGGCACCGCCCGCGTGTTCCGCAGCTTCCCGTTCCGCCTGTGCGTCGAACGCCTGCGCTGATCGTCGGCGGCGGCCCGGCGGGGTCGGCGATGGCGATCATGCTCGCCCGGCTGGGTGCACGGCCGCTGCTGATCGAGCGCCAGCGCGAAACCGGCGATGCGCTGTGCGGCGGTTTTCTCAGCTGGCGCACGCTGGCGCGACTCGAGCGGCTGGGACTCGATCGGCCGACGCTGGGTGGCGCGCCGGTGCATCGCGTCAGGATGTTCGCCGAGGGGCGCGTGGCGGACACCGCTCTGCCGGCCGCTGCGGTGGGGGTTTCGCGCCATCGGCTCGATTCGCTGCTGCTCGCTCTGGCCGACCGTTCCGGCGCGGCGATCGAGCGGGGCGTTGGCGTACGCGAAGCGAATGGGCGCGAACTCAGGCTGGCCGATGGCGCCTCCATCATCGGCGAATCGCTGTTCCTGGCCACCGGCAAGCATGAACTGCGCGGTCTCGCGCGCGATGCCGCACCCGACCCCGATCCATGGGCGGGACTGCGCGTGCGGCTCCACGCGACGCCGCGACTCGCGCGTCTCGTCGGCGATGCGGTGGAGCTTCATCTGTTCGCCGGAGGCTATGCCGGGCTGGTGCTGCAGGAGGACGGCACCGGCAATCTCTGCGTGGCGCTGCGCAAATCGGCGCTCGCACGCGGCGGGGGCAGGCCGGCGGCGCTCTTCGAGATACTCGGCCGCGATCTGCCGGCGCTCGGCGATCGACTCGCGGAGGGAATCATGGCCCAGGCGGATGCGGTCGCCGCCGTGCCCTATGGCTGGCGGGCACGGGAATCGGCACCCGGGCTGTTCCGGCTGGGTGATCAGGCCGCCGTGATCCCGTCGCTTGCGGGCGAGGGAATCGACATCGCGCTGGCGAGCGGAATGGCGGCAGCCACGGCATGGGCGAAGGGCGGGGCGGCCGCGGCACCAGCGTTCCAGCGCCGGTTCGCCGCTACCACGCGCCGCCCGATCGCCTTTGCCAATTTGCTCAAGACTGCCAGCGAGCGACCCGCACTGGCCGGGCCGGGCGTTGCCCTGTTCGACCGCCTGCCGCGGCTTGCACGCGCGCTGGCGCGGCTGACGCGAGTCGCCGATTGAACGGTTGACCGCCACTGCGGGCGGACCCACATAAGTGCGATGGACAAGCTGGACCTGCCCGAGAGCGAATGGCGCAAGCGCCTGACGCCGGAACGTTACCATGTGCTGCGCGAAGCCGGCACCGAGCGCGCCTTCAGCGGTATTCTCAACGACAACAAGGCGCCCGGAACCTATCGCTGCGCCGGCTGCGGCACGGCCTTGTTCAGCAGCGACGCCAAATATGATTCGCATTCGGGCTGGCCGAGTTTCTTCGCCCCCAAGAGCAACGATGTGGTGACCTTGCACGAGGACAGTGCCCACGGCATGCGCCGGGTGGAGGTGCGCTGCGCCCGCTGTGACGGCCATCTCGGCCACGTCTTTCCCGACGGACCACAGCCGACCGGCCAGCGATTCTGCATGAATAGCGCCGCACTGGACTTCAAAGGCGACGACGCTCGTCGTTGACCGCTTGTGAGTGTGAGGCTTAGCGCGTAACCAACGCCGACCGATGGCTGCCGCGCGCAAACCCGTCCAGAGAGGCCCGTGGCGTACCGCATTCGTGCGGACGCTCAAGATCTCGGCAGTCGCCGCGCTGATCGCCCTGATCGCGCTGGTGGTCGCCGTGGGCATCGCGATGTCGACCTTGCCCAGTTACTCCGAACTCAAATCCTCGCTCAACGGCCAGATGATCCGCGTCCATGCCGCCGACGGCACGGTGATCGTCTCGCTCGGACCCAGCTTCGGCCAGTGGCTGGCCTATGACGACATTCCGCCGGTGATGGTCGATGCGATGGTCGCGGTCGAGGACCGGCGCTATCGCAGCCATCTCGGCGTCGATCCGGTCGGCGTCGCGCGCTCGGCCTGGGTGCGGGTGCAACGCGGTGTGTGGACGCAGGGCGGCTCCACCATCACCCAGCAGCTCGCGCGCAACATCTTCCTCACCAACACCCGCACCTTCGGCCGCAAGGGCCGCGAGATGATCCTGGCGCTGGCGATGGAACGCAAGTTCACCAAGGACCAGATTCTCGAACTCTATCTGAACAAGGTCTATTTCGGCGGCGGCGCCTATGGCATCGATGCCGCCAGCCGCAAATTCTTCGATCATCCCGCGACGAAGCTCAGCCTCGCCGAAGCGGCGGTGATCGCCGGTCTCGTCAAGGCGCCGTCGCGCTATTCGCCGACCGCCGATGCCGAGGCGGCGATCGGCCGCGCCGGCGTGGTGCTGAAGGTGATGCAGGACGCTCGGGTGATCACCGCGACGCAGGCGGCGGCCGCCCATCCGGAGGACATCAAGCTCGCGCCCGAGCCCGGATCGAACAGCGTACGCTATTTCACCGACTGGGCCTTGCCGCAGCTCGATACGCTGATCGAGGAAACCAAACAGCCGATCGAGGTCTGGACCACGCTCGACCTCGGCATGCAACGCTCGGCCGAAGCGGCGATTCGCGCCAACGTGCCCAACGGCGCGCAGGGGGCGCTCGTCTCGCTCGACCGCGACGGATCGGTCAGAGCCATGGTCGGCGGCACCGATTATGTGAACTCGATCTACAATCGGGCGACACAGGCCGTGCGCCAGCCCGGATCGGCGTTCAAGCTGTTCGTCTATCTCGCCGCGCTCGAAGCCGGCTACACCCCCGAGAAGCAGGTCACCGACGAGCCGGTGACGATCAACGGCTGGAGCCCGCGCAACAGTTCGGGTCGCTATTCGGGCGAGATCACGCTCCGCACCGCCTTCGCTTATTCGATCAACACGATCGCGGCGAAGATCGGCGCCGATGTCGGCACGTCGAGCGTCGCCGACATGGCCCGTCGCTTCGGCATCTCGACGCCGGTCAACACCCAGCCCTCGATGGTGCTGGGCACCTCCGACGTGCGGCTGATCGAGATGACCCGTGCCTTCGCCTCGGTCGCGTCGAAGGGCGTCGCGGTCACGCCCTTCGGCATCACCAAGGTGACCACCGCCGACGGCGAGATCCTCTATGCCCACAAGGTCGATACGTCGCGTGTGCTGGTGGCGCCATGGGTCGCAGCCCAGATGACCGACCTGCTCCAGACCGCGGTCGCCACCGGGACCGGCCGCGCCGCGCAGATCGGCCGACCGGTGGCGGGCAAGACCGGCACGACCAGCTCGAACAAGGATGGCTGGTTTCTCGGCTTTTCGAGCGGAATCACCACCGGCGTGTGGATGGGCCGCGACGATGCCAAGCCGGTCGGCGGACTGCAGGGCGGCCGCGCGCCGGCCGGCGCTTTCCACGATTACATGATGTCGGCGGTGGCGAAGCGGCCGATCGAAAAGTTCGACACCGAGGTGACCCTGCCCGAATGGCAGCTCGAGCCCGACAACGAGACCTATTATGGCGCGCCCGATGCGCCCGGGCCGTTCGTCGACGAGAATGGCATGCCGATCGAGACTCCGCCGGGCAGGCCGATCGACGATCCGTCGGCCGACGACGAACCGGTCGAGGTTCCCGAGAAGATGGACGACGAGTGGATCGCCAAGATGACCCGCGGCCAGGACCGGCAGCCGGAACGCGATCGTGACAGGGATCAGCCGCAGCCGCGGATCACGCCGCCGCCGCGCCCTCAGGATCCGCGCCCGACTCCCCCCTGATCGCCGGCGTCCTGCGCACCGACCCTGTGCAGCGAAGAGCCATGCTGACGCAGCCACGTCCGCGCCGGCTTCGGGTCCGCGCCGAGCAGACGGGCGACGAGTGCATGGAAAGCCGGCGAATGATCCATGTGGACGCGATGCGCGACCTCGTGCGCCACGGTCGCGATCCGGACGAAATCGGGGGCGAGGATCAGCCGCCAGCTGTAGCGGATATCGCCGTTCGACGAGCAGCTGCCCCAGCGCGACCGCGTATCGCCGACGCCGACCGCCGCCACCGTCACGCCTGCGCGGGTCGCGATGTCGCGGGTCTCGGCGTCGAGCAGCTGTTTCGCCTGCGCCCGCAGCCAGCGCTTGACCCGTGATTCGACGGTTTCGACCGGTCCGCCGAGGATCAGCCGGTCGCCATCGTGCCGCGGCGCGCGCGGACGTTCGGCCGACCAGTCGATCAGCAGCGGGCGGCCGCGATATGGTATCGATTCGCCGGGCGCGATACTGGCTGCCGGCATCACCCGGCCCAGCTGCACCTCCACCCAGTCGCGCTTGGTTTCGACCCATTTCAACGCCTGGCCGAGCGCCATCCGCGGCGGCAACACCAGCCGGATTGCGCCGTTGCGCGGATCGACGCTGAGTTTCATCTGTCGCGCGCGGGCGTTGCGCACCAGGGTCAGCGGGCGCGCAGGCTGGCCGAAATGCGGCAGCGTCGGTTGCGTGCGGCGAAGGCGGGCGAACATGGGGGAGATCAGAGTTCGCGGTCGATCAGATGATTTTCGAGATCGCCGACATCGTCCTCCGACACCGTCCAGCCGCGCACCGACATGCCCGCGCGGTGGACCGATTCGGGATCGCCGCTGATCAGATGATGCCAGTCCGGCAAGGGCTTGCCCTCGTCGACCAGCCGATAGGCGCAGGTGATCGGCAACCAATCCATGTCGCGCAATTTCGCCGGCGTCAGCCTGATGCATTCGGGGACATAGGCATGACGATGTTTATAGTCGGAGCAGCGGCCGGAGCGCCGGTCGAGCAGGCGGCAGGCGACGTTGGTGGCATGAAGTTCGCCGGTGTCCTCATCCTCGAGCTTGTGGATGCAGCATTTGCCGCAGCCGTCGCACAGCGATTCCCATTCGCCGCGGTCCAGCGCGGACAGGCGCTTTTCCTCCCAGAATCGGCCGGACGTTGCGCTCATTTGACCCAGCGCCCGAGTTCCGTGGCGAAATCGGCGGGCGTCTTGCCGGCTTCGGTCGGCATCAGCGCGATCGGCGCGCCCGCCGGGTCCATCAGATAGACCTGATTGCCGTGGTTCATCAGATAGTCGGTCGAACTGCCTTCGCCGCGACTGTAGGGAACGCCATAGATCCGTGCCATCGCCGCGATCTCGGCGGCGCTGCCGGTCAGGCCGATCATCCGCGGGTGGAAATCGGCGAGATATTGCTTGAGACGCGCCGGCGTGTCGCGCCCGGGATCGATCGAGACGAACACCGGCTGCACCTTCGCCCCCAGTGCCGGCTGCTTCGCCTCGAACGCCTTGAGCCCGGCGCTGATCAAGGCGAGATCGGTCGGGCAGGCGTCGGGGCAATAGCTGTAGCCGAAATACATGATCCGGTATTTGCCGGCGAGTGTCGCGTCGGTGATGCGCGCGCCATCCTGGTTGGTGAGCGCAAACGGGCCGCCGATGCGCGCGCCGGCCAGCGGCGGTGCGGCCGATTCGCCACAGGCGGCGAGCAAAAGCGCCAGCAAAAGCGCGCCGATCAGGCCGCGGAGAGAATCAGGCGTTCCATTCATTTCCCGGCCAGCCATGCTTTGCTATCGACGTTGAGGCAAGATAGGCCTTTATGGCTGCGAAAACAGGGACGCTCTGACGAAATGAAGCGAATGCGCGCGATGAACGGCCGGATTCTGGTTCTGGCGGTAGTGGCGGCGGCCGCCGCGGCGATGGCGCCCGGCGACGCCGTGGCCCAGCAATTCTCCGACTCCTATGTCTTCCTCAAGGCGGTCAAGGACAAGGACGGCGCCAAGGCGACCCGGCTGATCGACGAGCCCGGCACGACGATCATCGACACGCGCGACAACGCCACCGGCGAAACCGCGCTGCATATCGTCGTCAAACGCCGCGATAGCGAGTGGCTGGGCTTCCTGCTCGGCAAGGGCGCGCGGCCCGATATCAAGGACAAGGACGGCAATACGCCGCTGATGGTCGCCACGACTTTGCGCTTCGCCGATGGCGCGCAACTGCTGATCCAGCTGCGGGCCAATGTGAACCTGGCCAACAGCAGCGGCGAGACGCCCCTGATTCGCGCGGTCCAGCTGGGTGACGCCCAGATGGTGCGGCTGCTGGTCGCGGCGGGCGCCAATCCCGACCAGCGCGATCTGCTCGCAGGCATGTCGGCGCACGATTATGCGGTGCGCGACCAGCGCTCGGCGGTGATCCTGCGTGAACTCGACAATGCCAAGCCGAAGTCGACCAAGCCGACCCAAGGTCCCAAACTCTAAACGCCAGACTCTAACCGGGCGACCCCAGTTCGGGATCGATGCCCGCCATCCAGCGGTGCGCGGCGCGCCGGGCGAAGCGCAAGGTCTCGGACCGGCGGCGGGCCGGCGCCATCGCGTTCGTCGCCGCTTCGCGCAGGATCGCGCCGGCATAGCGATCGGCGACGATCAGACCCGCAGTCCCGGGCAGAAAGGCCTCGGTCTCAAACGGCGCGAGATTGAAGCCCGGCGGCACCGCCCAGAAGAAGCGGTCGCAATAATCGAGATAATCGCGCCATTTCGGATCGCCGAGCAGATCGGCCCGACTCACCTTGATCTCGACGATGACGATCCCGCCGCGCGCGTCGATCGCCATCAGGTCGGCGCGGCGGCCATTGCCCAATGGCACTTCGCCGATCGCGAGCAGATCGTGGCTGTAGAATAGCCGGCAAACCCCGCGCGCGACATCGGCGGCGCAGATCGCATCGGCAAGCGCGGCTGAATCGGTGGCCATCGCCACCAGATAGAACATTCGCGGAACATGGAAAAGGGCCGAAACCCTTGGGCGTCAACGATAGAAGATGTGATTGCCGATGCGGCCGATGCGCTTGAGTTTCCAGCGTGGCGACACGCAGCTCGCATGGAAAAACAGCGCCTCGCCGACGCTGCTGTCCCATAGATCGTTGCGCGCGATCTGGGCGATCGCGACGGCGCGTTTCCATTGCGCGCCCGCGCGCTGGATCGCCGGCATGCCGCCGCCGCGCACGAACGAGAATTGGTGGGGCTGGAAGACGACGCCGCAGACCGAGCCGGGAAAACGGCCCGAGGTCGTGCGGTTGATGATCACGTCGGCGACGGCGAGCTGCCCGTCGAGCGGTTCGCTGCGCGCTTCGAAATAGATCGCGCCTGCGAGGCATTCGGTTTCGGCGTCGAGCGTGCCCGGCATATCGCGGGCTTCGACCAGGTCGGAGAGCGAGGCAGGCTTGCCGTAGGTCTGAAGCGACGGAAGCGACTGGGACTCGACGACGATCTCGGCCTTCGGCTCTTGAAGCGGCGTCTGCGCGAGCGGAGGTTGAAAGACGATCGGCTGAACCGCACTGGCCGGTACCTGATCGATCGTCGCGGCCTTCGCCGAAGCCGGTGCGAGGCCGAGCGAGGCCGCGGCGGCAAGGAAACACAGAGTCGCGAGGGCCGCAGCTTCGAAACTGGAACGCATATATCCGTCTGGCAATGCGGTGAGCAGACCCCCGCGCCCGATACCGAGGCTCGTGGACTATCCCCCCGTCTGCGTACTGCCGGACAAAAACGCGTCCTTGCGGCAGCCCCCGCGTTGAAGTGAAGCGGGCATCGGGACCGGCTGCCGTCGAGTCAACCCGTGCCCGTGGTTTCAGCGGCGAAGCGTTCGACGCCGGCGATGTCCAGTTCGACGAGCCACAGATCGGGGTCGCGGCTGCGGCGGCGCTCGAGATAGGCATCGCGCGCCGCCTCGTCATCGGCTTCCGGACCGCAGCGCGCCCAGCGATAGTCGCCGTCGTCGATCAAGCTGCGTTCGAGCAAGGCGACGAAACGGCCGCGTTCCATGCACAGCAGCAGCACGGCGCCCGCGCCATCGTCGCCGCGGCGGAGCACGGCGGCATTGCCGCCATGGACATGCGCGCGGCGAATCAGCGCGCTGACCAGCATCTGGCTGGTCAGGCGGACGGTCATGACCCGGCCGGCCGGGCATAGCCCGGCAGTTTGGCCAGCGCGATCTGCGATCGCATGAAGGTGCCGGTGCCGCGCGCCACTTCGTCGCCATCGGCGGTGACCAGCCGGGCATCGCCGACGAACACGCGCCGCCGTCCGCTCGCCCAGCGACCCTCGGCGATGACCGGACCGGCGGTCAGCGGACGGGTGAACAGCAGGTTGAACTGAGTGGTCAGCAGGAAGCGATCGGTGACGAGGCTGTTGCAGGCATAGAAGGCCGCGTCGTCGAGCATCTTGAAATAGATCGTGCCGTGTGCGGCGCCGGCGGCGTGGAACATGCTGGCGTCGATCTCGAACAGGATCCGCGCGAGACCATTGCCGGTCACCTCCAGCCGCGACGGAAACAGGCGGTTGATCGGTGCGGCGGCATAGAGCGATTCGAGCGCCCGATAATGCGCATCGGCGCCGGATGGCGGCCCCGAAGACCGGCCGGCGGCCTCAGGCCGCGTCACGCGCATCGACGCCGACGAGCAGCGCATAGAGGGCGTCGGTCGATGCGGCGCCGCGCAGCTTCGCGACGAACGGACGGTCGCGCAGGCGGCGGCTGACGCGCGCCAGCGCCTTGAGATGGTCGGCACCGGCGTCGGGCGGCGAGAGCAGCATGAAGATCAGATCGACCGGCATGTCGTCGATCGCCTGGAATTCCACCGGATCGGTGAGGCGGAAGAAGACGCCGACGACGCGGTCGAGACCCTCGATCTTGCCATGCGGAATCGCAACGCCGCCGCCGAACCCGGTCGAGCCGAGCCGCTCGCGCTCGCTCAGCCGCTCGACGACGAGTCGCTGCTCGATCCCGAACTCGCGTTCGGAAATCTGCCCCAATTGCTGGAACAATGTCTTCTTGTTGCTCACACCTTGCGCGACCTCGACCGCGCCAGGCATCAGCATGTCGCTGAATTCAATCATCTTGAGTCTGGCATCTTCGTTCGGGTCCGGCGTGCGCGCCGCGCGCGCACGCCCCTATTCACTCTGCCGCCGGTCAGCCGGCGCGGTTCGGCTCGACCCAGCCGATCGTCCCGTCGCCGCGCCGATACACCATATTGTAAATGCCGGTACCGGAATTCTTGAACAGCATGGCGTTGGTGTGACGCAGATCGAGCATCATCACCGCGTCCGAAACGGTCGCATCGGGCACGTCGATGCGGGTTTCGGCGATGATCGGGGGATTGTCGGCAACCTCCTCGGCATCGTCGACCGCGGCGAACAAGGTGTAGCCCGCATCCGCCGGAATCTCGCCGGCATGGCCGTTGCCGTGCCGGTCCTTCAACCGGCGCATATAGCGGCGCAACTGCGTCTCGATCTTGTCGCCGGCGCCCTCGAACGCGCCATGCGCGTCCGCACCCATCGCCGAGGATTTCAGGATCACCCCCTGCATGACGTGGGAGACGATGTCGCACACGAAGCGTGCGTCATGCGGTCCCTTGCCGAAGGTAACCTGCGCCGAGATGGCGCGGGCGAAATATTTGTCCGCTATACCCTGCAGGCGTTCGTTGACGTGCGTCTTGAGCGCGTCGCCGGTGTCCACCTGATGACCGGAAATACGGATGTCCATTCGCTTCTCCTTTTTAGGCGGCATGCCGTGAAGCACGCCGCCGGGAGCGTCAACCGGACGCCCCGGCAACCGTCCAGAGCGGATCGGTCAGTTTCGCAACGAAAGCCCGGTGACGCTCCAGCTCCTCGGGCGAGGCACTGTGCGGCCGCGGCGCACGGTCCTTGCGCTCGAACGAGTCGCGGAGCGTCACGGGTTCGTTCACGATCTTGCCATCGTCGGCCAGCATCAGCCCGATCTGCCGGCCGCCGGTCAATTCGACGTAGATTTGGGCGAGCAACTGCGCATCGAGCAACGCACCATGCTTGACGCGATGACTGCGATCGATGCCGAATCGCACGCACAGCGCATCGAGGCTGTGCTTGGCGCCGGGATGTTTGGCGCGCGACATCGACAATGTGTCGATCATCCGCGACGCGCCGACATGGAGCCGTCCGCAATTGCCGAGCTCGGTGTTGAGGAAGGCGAAATCGAACACGGCATTGTGCGCGACCAGCGGGCTGTCCTCGAGGAAATCGAGCAAATCCTCGCAAATGTCGTAAAACAAGGGCTTGTCGGCGAGGAACGCCTCCGACAGGCCGTGAACGGCCTGTGCCTCGGGCGGCATCGAGCGCTCGGGGTTGCAATAGCTGTGGTAGAACCGGCCGGTCTCCACACGGTTGATCAGCTCGATGCAGCCAATTTCCACAATCCGGTCGCCGTTGAGGGCGCTCAGTCCGGTCGTCTCGGTATCAAAAACGATTTCACGCATTTGACGCATTATCGGCCCTGCCGGGCGCTGAGGCAAGCGATCAGGTCACGAACGGCCTTGCGCGTCGCAGACATTGTCCCGCCGGTGGGGATGACGATATCGGCGCGACGGCGTTTCTCGGCATCGGGCATCTGCAACCGCATGATGCGGCGGAATTTCTCGACCGTCATGCCGGGTCTCGCCAGCACCCGCCGGCGCTGTTTCCACGCCGGCGCGGACACCACGACGACCACGTCCACATGTTCGCGACCGGCCTTTTCGAACAGTAAAGGGATGTCGAGCACCACGATCGGCCGCGCGCGGTGACGCCGAAGGAAGGCCATTCGCGCCGATTTGACCGCGGGCAGCACGATCGCCTCGAGATCGGCGAGCGCGGCGGGATCGCCGAACACTGCTTTGCCCAGCGTGAGTCGATCGAGTCCCGCAGGACCGGTCGTCCCGGGAAAGCGCGACTCGATCGCCGGCAGCACGATGCCACCGGGTCCCTGCAGCCGATGCACCTCGGCATCGGCGTCGAACAGCGGTACGCCCTCACGCCTGAACATCGCCGCCACCGCCGATTTGCCCATGCCGATCGAACCGGTGAGGCCGATCCTGATCATGCGGCGTCCGAACGCGGCATCATTGGCCAGCCATCCTGTTGTCCAGCCATCTCATTGTGATGTCAGCAGTGCGCGCAGCCGGGCATTGCTGTCGGGATCGTTCGGCGGCTCGACCCCGTAGAATTGCCGGAAGGCGAGACGCGCCTGACCGACCAGCATCACCAGCCCGTCGACCGCCTTGCGGCCGCGCCGCCGCGCCGCCGCGAGCAATGCAGTATCGAGCGGATCATAGACCATGTCGAACACCGTCGCGTCGGGCAGCGTCGCATCGAGTGCCCGCATCAAGGTCGGCGGCATCGCCGGCTGGCCATGCATGCCGAGCGGACTGGCATTGATCACCAGCGCAGCGCCCTCGCAAGCGACTTCGGCCGATTCGAATTCGAGGACCGCGGCCGGCATGGAGAGATCGTCGATCAACGCGCCGACCTTGTCGCGATTCCGCGCGAGGATTCTGAGACCGGCGACCTCCTGCGCCTTGAGCACCGCCAGTGCCGCGCGGGCCGCCCCGCCCGCGCCGATCAGGCACACGGTCTGTCCGCGCGCGGTTCTGCCGATCGCCGCCTGCACGCCCGCGACGTCGCTGTTCAGCCCGATCAATGAACCGCGTTCGCGATAGACGACGTTGACCGCACCGACCGTCTCGGCCGAGGTCTGCAGCCGGTCGAGCAGCGGCATGATCGTCTGTTTGAGGGGAATCGTGACGTTGCAGCCCAGCCAGGCATGATCGGCAAAGGCCAGCCGCAGATGCGAGGACAACGACGCGGCGGTGACGCGGCGCGCGCGATAATCGCCCTCGATGCCGAGTTCGCGCAGCCAGAAACGATGGATGACCGGCGATTTCGACTGAGCGATCGGATCCCCGATCACTTCGGCGTAGTGCAAGGTCATTCGGCGAAGTGCACGGTCATGTGGCGAGAATCCCCCTCGTCCGCAGATAATCGATCAGGGGAAGCAGCGGCAAACCGACGATCGTGAACTGACTGCCCTCGATCCTGGAGAAGAGCTGCACCCCTGGGCCTTCTATACGGTAACAACCGACGCAGCCCTCTGCATGTGCATATTCCGCATCCAGGTAAGACTCGATGAACGCATCGGACAGCGATCGCATAGTCAGCCGCGCGCGATCGACGATCCGCCAGACCGCGGACCCGCCTTCGGCGATCACCGCCGCGCTGAACAGGCTGTGGGTGCGGCCCGAGAGCAGGCGCAGTTGTTCGGCGGCGGCCGCGCGATCGGCCGGCTTGTCGAGCAGCGCGCCATCGTCGAGCGCCAGCACCTGATCGCAGCCGAGTACCAGCGCGCCCGGGTTGCGCATCGAGAGCCTGAGCGCCTTCAACTCGGCAAGCGCATCGGCGAGATCGCGCGGCGCGATTCCATCCGCCTTCAGCGCGGCTTTGGCGGCATCCTCGTCGACACCCGCTGGCTTCGCTTCATAAGGCACGCCGGCTGCGCTCAGCATGGCGCGACGGCCGGCGCTTTGCGACGCCAGGATCAAAATCATTCGGGATCGCCTTCGCCTTCGCGCGCGACGCTGCCGCGCTCGTTGAACAGATTGATGATCGCCGCAGCGGTCTCCTCGATCGAGCGCCGCGTCACGTCGATCACCGGCCAGTCATTGTCGGCATAGATTCGCCGCGCGAACGCAACCTCGCGCTGGACCGCATCCTGATCGACATAATCGGTCTCGGGCGCCTGATTGAGCGAGAGCAGCCGGTTGCGACGGACCTGGATCAGCCGGTCGGCGCTGGTGGTGAGGCCGACGACGAGCGGATTCTTGAGCGAATAGAGCGAAACCGGCGGCGGCGAGGCGGGGACGATCGGAACATTCGCGGTCTTGAAGCCGCGATTGGCGAGGTAGATCGATGTCGGCGTCTTCGAGCAGCGCGAGACGCCGGCGAGGACGATGTCCGCTTCTTCCCAATTCTCCCAGCCGACCCCGTCGTCATGCGCGATCGTGAACTGGATCGCGTCGACGCGCGCAAAATAGGCGGCGTCGAGCATATGCTGGCGCCCCGGGCGGGCTTTCGCTTCCTGGCCGAGCAGGCTCGAAAGCGCATCGATCACCGGATCGAGCGCCGGCACCGCGGGCAGGCCGAGCGCGCGGCAACGCGTTTCGAGCTTTCGCCGCGTATCGCTGTTGACGAGCGTGAACAGCACCAGACCCGGATTTTGCGCGACTTCAGCGAGGATCCGCTCGAGATGCCCTTCCGAACGGACCATCGGCCAGAAATGCTTGATGGTCTCGACGCCGTCGAACTGGGCGAGCGCGGCCTTGGCGATAGTCTCCAGCGTCTCGCCGGTCGAATCCGACAGGAGGTGAAGGTGCAGGCGCGTCATGTTCACAAGGCTGTGGACGACTCGCCGTATTTGGCAAGGATAAATGGGTGCGCCCGGCAATCGACCGATTCCGTCCCCGCAGCCGGCGATTTCGTCCACAGCCAGTCCACAGGTGGGCCGATCGGTCCACAGCCTGTGGATGACGGGGACGGCGTACGCGAATCCGCTGGATCGCGCGGCGTGCGGCGAGTCAAACTGTTGGCAATTCTGCGCATCGCGCATAAACCCCGCTGATCGCCCGACAACTACCCCTGTCACCTCTTTCATATAAAGAATCTTAGGAAGAAGAATGGAGCCGGAGAGCCTCGTTTCGGTGGATTGCCCCTTGCTGGCCGTGTTGCGCGGAGAGCGTCGCGAGCGCCCACCCGTCTGGCTCATGCGCCAGGCTGGGCGCTATCTGCCCGAGTATCGCGCGCTCCGGGCCGAGAAGGGCGGCTTCCTCGAACTGATGACCGACAGCGACACCGCGGCGGAGATCACGCTGCAGCCGATCCGCCGCTTCGGCTTCGACGGGGCGATCCTGTTCTCCGACATTCTCGTGATTCCGCATGCGCTGGGCCAGGATCTGCGCTTCGAGGCGGGCGAGGGGCCGCGACTCTCGCCGCCGCTGGTGGATGCGGCACTCGGCGCACTGGAGGCGGTTCCAGAGCGCTTGGAGCCGGTCTACGGCACGGTGCGGCGGGTGCGGGCGCTGCTGCCCCCCGGCGTCACCTTCCTCGGCTTTGCCGGCAGTCCCTGGACGGTCGCGACCTATATGGTGGCTGGGCAGGGCAGCAAGGAGCAGGCCGAGACGCGGCGCTACGCCTATCGCGACCCGCAGGCCTTCCAGGCGATCATCGATGCGATCACCACCGCGACGATCGACTATCTCTCCGGCCAGATCGTGGCCGGCGTCGACGCGGTGCAATTGTTCGACAGCTGGGCAGGCAATCTGTCGCCGGCACAGTTCGAACAATGGGTGATCGCGCCGACGCAGGTCATCGTGCGCGGTCTCAGGGCGCGTCACCCGCACGTTCCGATCATCGGCTTTCCGAAGGGCGCCGGCGGCAAGTTGCCGGCTTATGCTCGCACGACCGGGGTCGATGCGGTCGGGATCGACGAGACCGTCGATCCGGTCTGGGCCGATCGGGCGCTCCCCGCAGGCATGCCGGTGCAGGGCAATCTCGATCCGCTGGCGCTGATCACCGGCGGGGAGGCGCTCGAAAGTGCGGCACGGCATATCCTTGCAGCGTTCGCCGGCCGGCCCCATATCTTCAATCTGGGTCACGGCATCCTGCCCGATGCGCCGATCGCACATGTCGAGCAGTTGCTCGCGATCGTGCGAGGCTAGGGCGGCATGACCGGTTTCCTCGGCGTGGCCTATCTGTGGGTCAAGGCGGCCCATATCATTTTCGTGATCTTCTGGATGGCGGGCATGTTCATCCTGCCGCGCTATCTGGTCCATCACCAGGACGCGCTCGGCGATGCGGCCGAATCCGCGAAGTGGGTCGAGCGCGAGACGAAGCTGCGCCGCGTGATCCTCTCGCCGGCGATGGCCACCGTCTGGTTGCTGGGCATCGCGCTCGCGCTCAACGCCGGTCTGATCGACGGCACCGCCGGCTTGGGCTGGCTCCACGCCAAACTGCTGCTGGTGCTGCTGCTGTCGGGCTATCATGGCTGGGCGGTCGGCTATGCGAAGAAGCTCGCGGCGGGCAAGCCGACATTGACCGGGCGCCAGCTGCGCATGCTCAACGAGGTGCCCGCGCTTGGCGTGACGCTGATCGTGATCCTTGCGGTGGTCAAACCCTTCTGAGCCGCGCGTACAGCCAAGGGTTGAACGGCCGTTGACCACTGCTTGACTTGCCCGAATGTGCGTCCTAACGCCGCCGGACAGCCTTTGCCGTCCGCGCAAAAGACGCTTTCACAAAATCTCATTCGCGTTCGCGGACTGACCATTTTTCACCGCCACTCGACGGACTTCCCCCTATGCATTTGAAAGACCTCAAGAAAAAAACCCCGGCCGAGCTGGTCGAGATGGCCGAGGAGCTTGGCGTCGAGGGCGCGTCAACCTTGCGCAAGCAGGATCTGATGTTCGCCATCCTCAAGGTCCAGGCCGAAAATGGCGAGCAGATCATGGGTCTCGGCACGATCGAGGTGCTGCCCGACGGCTTCGGCTTCCTGCGCAGCCCCGAAGCGAATTATCTCGCCGGCCCCGACGACATCTATGTCTCGCCCAACCAGGTCCGCAAATTCGGCCTGCGCACCGGCGACACGGTGGAAGGCGAGATCCGCGGACCCAAGGATGGCGAACGTTATTTCGCGCTGGTCCGGCTGGTCTCGGTCAATTTCGACGATCCCGACGCCGTCCGCCATCGCGTCAATTTCGACAATCTGACGCCGCTCTATCCCGAACAGAAACTGACGCTCGACACGCTCGACCCGACCGTCAAGGACAAGTCGGCGCGGGTGATCGACATCGTCAGCCCGCAGGGCAAGGGCCAGCGCGCGCTGATCGTCGCGCCACCGCGGGTCGGCAAGACCGTGTTGCTGCAGAACATCGCCAAGGCGATCACCGACAATCACCCGGAAGTCTTCCTGATCGTGCTGCTGATCGACGAGCGGCCCGAGGAAGTCACCGACATGCAGCGTTCGGTGAAGGGCGAGGTGATTTCCTCGACCTTCGACGAACCCGCGCAGCGCCACGTCCAGGTCGCCGAGATGGTGATCGAGAAGGCGAAACGGCTGGTCGAGCACAAGAAGGATGTCGTCATCCTGCTCGATTCGATCACCCGCCTCGGCCGCGCCTACAACACCGTCGTGCCGTCATCGGGCAAGGTGCTGACCGGCGGCGTCGACGCCAACGCGCTGCAGCGACCGAAACGCTTCTTCGGCGCCGCCCGTAATATCGAAGAAGGCGGTTCGCTCTCGATCATCGCGACCGCGCTGATCGACACCGGCAGCCGCATGGACGAGGTGATCTTCGAAGAGTTCAAGGGCACCGGCAATTCGGAAATCGTGCTCGACCGCAAGGTCGCCGACAAGCGGATCTTCCCGGCGCTCGATGTCGGCAAGTCCGGCACGCGCAAGGAAGAGCTGCTGGTCGACAAGGGCAAGCTCTCCAAGATGTGGGTGCTGCGCCGCATCCTGATGCAGATGGGCACGATCGACGCGATGGAATTCCTCCTCGACAAGATGAAGGATTCCAAGACCAACGAGGATTTCTTCGACTCGATGAATCAGTAGGTCTGCGTGCCGGCAGCGGGCGGCGGATGGCTATCCGTGCCCCTCTCGGCTGAGGGCGATCATCCTCGCAAATTTAAAGCCAGACTTTAAATTTGCGAGGATGATGCGCGGAAGGCGATCTGCCCGCTTATGGATCGGCGTTAATCAGCCGAGATGCTCGGCGAAGAAATCCGCAGTGCGCTTGTCCGCCAGTGCGGCGCCGGCCTCGTCGCGGCGCTGACCGAGTTCGGCGGCGAAGCCGTGGTCGAGTCCCGCATAATCGTAGATCGTCACCTTATGATGATCGTCGAGTCCGGCGTGCATCGCTTTCTGCGCTTCGGGGCCGACGAAATGATCAGCGGTGGGGACGTGCAGCAGCACGGCATGCGCGATCGCATGTTTCTCGCCCAGCAGGCCGTCGATCCCGACGCCATAATAGCCGACCGACGCTTCGACGTCGGTGCGGGCCGCGGTCATGAACGCCAGCCGACCGCCGAGGCAATAGCCGACGCAGCCGACCTTCTTGCCACCCGACAATGAGCGCCCCGCACGGATCGCCGATTCGATGTCGGCGACGCCTTTGGTCTGGTCAAACTTGCCCATGAGGGCGATCGCGCGCGCGAAGTCGTCGGGGACGTCGGCATCGAGTTCAACGCCCGGCTCGATCCGCCAGAACAGGTCGGGTGCGACGGCGAGATAACCCTCGGCGGCGAGCTTGTCGCATTTTTGCCGGATGCCGGCGTTCACGCCAAAGATCTCCTGAATCACGACGATCGCCGCGCGCGGTTCGCCGGCGGGGGTGGCAACATAGGCGTCGAAACTGCCCGATCCGTCGATCGCGGCGATGCTGTGGGTTTGGCTCATGCGAACATCCTCTCCTGTGTTGGGCGCATTTCATGGTCGAGCAGCCATTGCTTGGTGGCCGGGCCTTCACCTGCCGAGTAAGCGCCGAGCCGCCCGCCGGCGGCAAGTACGCGATGGCAGGGAATCACGATCGGGAACGGGTTGCGCGCGCAGGCCTGGCCGATCGCGCGCGGTCCGGAATTTGCGAGTCGGGCGAGGGCACCATAACTCAACGTCTCGCCATAGGGGATCGCTGCCATGGCCTGGCGCAATGCCATACCGCGTTCGCTGGCGAGGGGGGCGAGCGGCAGATCGAACTGCATCGATGTTCCGGCGAAATAGGCCTGCAACTGGGCGATGGCTTCGACCAAAGGTCCGGCGTGGACAATGTCGTCTTCGGCCGGGACCGCGACGATCGCGATCCGCGAAAGCTGCCTGCCGTCGCCGACGATTTCGATCGTCCCGATCGGCGTTGCGATGCGGGCTGTTTCAAGCGCATAGTTCATCGCTGGCGATGGTAGCAGCGTAGGGCAGCGGCTTGAAGCGGGAGTATGGGCATGAAGATGAATGTCGAGGTCGACTGTACACCCGAAGAGGCGCGGCGTTTCCTGGGCCTGCCCGATCTGACGCCGGTCCATGACAAATATATCGCCAACATGGTCGAGACGATGGAGCAGGGTCTCTCCCCGGAGACGATGGAGAAATTGATGAAGGCGTGGTCGCCGATGGGTGAGTCGGGTTTGCGCGTGTGGCAGCAGCTGTTCGATTCGATGAGTGGCAGCAAGCGCTGAGCGACGATTTCGGACGGACGGTGATGAACGGCTTGCGGCCGGGTACGATCTTCGCGCTGTCGAGTGGCCCCCCACCGGCGGGTATCGGCGTCGTTCGCATCAGCGGTCCGGCAGCGGCCTCGGCGCTGACGGCGCTTGCCGGCATCTTGCCGGTGTCGCGCCGCGCAACTCTTCGCCGGCTGGCAGATCCCGTCAGCCACCAGCCGCTCGATCATGCCTTGGTCCTGTGGTTTCCCGGTCCCGCGACCGCGACGGGTGAGGACCTCGCCGAACTCCATCTTCACGGCGGACGCGCGGTCATTGCAGCGGTGCTTGCAGCGCTTGAAACCTTGCCGGCAGTGCGCCCGGCCGAACCGGGCGAGTTCACCCGGCGCGCGTTCGAGACCGGCCGGATCGATCTGTCGGAAGCCGAGGGTCTCGCCGATCTGCTCGCAGCCGAGACCGAGGCCGAACGGATCAACGCGCTGCGTCTCGCCGAGGGCGGACTGTCGTCGCAGGTGGCCGCGTGGCAGCGTGCGACACTGGATCTTGCGGCACGGGTAGAAGCGCTGATCGACTTCTCCGACGAGGACGATGTGGGGGAGGGCGATCCCGCCGGACTCCGCGCCGGCTGTGCCGCGCTCGCCGGGACAATCGGCATCGTCCGCGATGCGCCGCCCGCCGAGCGATTGCGCGATGGCATCCGGGTCGTGCTCGGCGGCCCGACCAACGCCGGGAAATCGACATTGCTCAATGCGCTCGCCGGTCGCGACGCGGCTTTGGTCTCGCCGATCGCCGGCACGACTCGCGACGTTATCGAGGCGCCGGTTTCGCTCGGTGGACTGCCGCTGCTGCTGATCGACACGGCGGGTCTGCGGCATGATGCAGGTGAGCCGATCGAAGCGATGGGGATCGCGCGCGCGGGTCGAACGATCGCGGCGTCGGACATCCTGTTGTGGTTGGGTGCGCCCGACGACTGCCCGGAACCCGAGCGTTCGATCATCGTTCATGCCCGTGCCGATCAGCATCCGGATATGGTTGCGGGCGCCGATATTGCGGTGTCGGCGGTGACCGGCATGGGCATGGATACACTGCGCGGGCTGGTCCTGTCGCGGGCGCGATCGCTGCTGCCGCGACCGGATGCCTTGGCGATCAATGTGCGTCAGCGGGCCGCCGTGGCCGAGGCGGCGGCGATGCTCGGGGAAGCGGCGACGCAGTCGGACTGGCTGCTGGTTGCCGAACATCTTCGTCTCGCGCTGGCGGCGTTCGACCGTTTGACGGGCCGGGCCGGGACTGAGGACATGCTCGACGCGCTGTTCGGACGCTTCTGTATCGGCAAGTGACGATGTTTCACGTGGAACATTTTGACTTGAAACGCCGTGCGGCGTAGCGGCTGAAGCATGGATCAGCATTATGACATCCTCGTCGTGGGTGGCGGGCACGCCGGCTGCGAAGCTGCGTCGGTCGCTGCACGGATGGGCGCGCGCGTCGCTTTGATCAGTTTCGACCGCACGGGCATCGGGGCGATGTCCTGCAATCCGGCGATAGGCGGATTGGGTAAAGGCCATCTCGTGCGGGAGGTCGATGCCTTCGATGGACTGATCGCAAGAGCGGCCGACCACGCCGCGATCCACTATCGCATGCTCAATGCGAGCAAGGGCAGCGCGGTCCAGGGGCCGCGGATCCAGGCCGATCGGCGACGCTACAAGGTCGCGATCCATGCGCTGCTCGATGGCCAGGCCGGACTCGATATCGTCGAAGGCGAGGCTGCATCGCTGCGGATCGAACAAGGTCGCGTGACCGGGCTGGAGCTGGCAGACGGTCGGAGCTTTGCGGCATCGGCGGTGATCTTGTGCACCGGCACATTTCTCAATGGCCGGCTGTTCAGAGGGGCCGAGCGACTCGCAGGCGGGCGAACGGGGGAGGCGTCTTCGGTGACCCTGGGCGCCCAATTGCGTATGCTCGATCTGCCGATAGCGCGTCTCAAGACGGGGACACCACCGCGCCTCGACGGCCGCACGATCGACTGGTCCGTCCTTGACGAGCAGCCTTCGGACGAAACCGGCTGGACGATGTCACCACTCGGCCCCGGCCGTGTCGCGCCTCAAACCCATTGCGCGATCACGCGGACGAACGCCGAAACCCACATGATCATCCGCGATGCCTTGCCGCAATCGCCGTTGTTCAGTGGTGCGATCGAAGCGCGCGGACCGCGCTATTGCCCGTCGATCGAGGACAAGGTCGTCCGATTCGGCGACCGCGACGGCCATCAGATTTTCCTCGAGCCCGAAGGACTCGACGATCATCTGATCTATCCGAACGGCATTTCGACATCGCTGCCGGTCGATGCGCAGGCCGCGATGATCCGGACGATGACGGGGCTCGAACGCACCGTGATCGTGCAGCCCGGCTATGCCGTCGAATATGACCATATCGATCCGCGCGCGCTGCATCACACATTGGAACTCCGCGTGCTGCCTGGACTCTATTGTGCTGGCCAGATCAACGGCACGACGGGCTATGAGGAAGCCGCGGCGCAGGGACTGGTCGCCGGACTGAACGCTGCCCTGGCCGTCGCTGGGCGATCGCCGCTGATCCTCGATCGGGCATCGAGCTATATCGGCGTGATGATAGACGACCTCGTCTTGCAGGGTGTGACCGAGCCTTATCGCATGCTGACGGCGCGGGCTGAACATCGGCTCCGCCTGCGGTCGGACAACGCAGCGACGCGATTGACCCCGCTGGCGCTCGCGGCCGGGTGTGTGGGAGCCGAGCGGGCTGGCTGGTTCGCTGCGCGCGAAGACGTGCGTGGTCGCGTGATTGAGGTACTAACGGACTCCACTCATGCCGGCGTTGCGCCGACGGGTGAGGGTGGCCGACGCACGCTGTGGGACTGGTTGCGGTTCTCCAGTGTCGATCGCGATGTGCTGGTCAGCGTCGATCCGGTCCTGGCACAGGTGCCGACCGACCTGCTCGGCGAGTTGATCGAGGACGCACGCTACGCGCCTTATGTCGCCCGGCAGGACGCCGAGATCCGCGACCTCCGGCACAACGATAGCGTGCCGATCGACGCTGCATTCGACTATCGCGGTGTGGGCGGCCTGTCGACTGAGATGGTCGAGCGGCTCGATGCCGCGCGCCCGTCCACTTTGGGTGATGCGGCACGGATCCGCGGCATCACACCGTCGGCGCTCGCCGCCATTCTGGTTGCGACCCGGCGCATCGCGGCATGACGGAAGACGCGCGATGACGGAAGAGGGGGCGAGAGCCTGGCTGGCGGACAGGCTCAGCGTTCCACGTGGAACAATGGACCGGATCGAGCGCTTCGTCGCGCTGCTCATGGCCGAGGCGACGCAACAGAATCTGATCTCGGCTTCGACACTTCCGTCGATCTGGACGCGGCATATCGTTGACTCGGCGCAGCTGATTCTGTGCGCCAAGCGACCCGAAGGTCGCTGGCTCGATCTCGGCTCCGGCGCGGGTTTGCCCGGTATCATCATTGCGCTGTTGACCGACGCGCCCGTCGTCATGGTTGAATTACGTCGGCGGCGTGTCGACTTCCTGCGCGCAGTTGCGGAAGAAGTTGGCTTGCGCAACACCGACATCCGACTGGCGCGGCTCGAGACGCTGGATTCATTCCCGGCCGACACGATTACCGCGCGCGCTTTCGCGCCCTTGCCCAAGCTCCTCGAACTCGCCCATCGTTTTTCGACAAAAAAGACCTTGTGGGTGCTTCCCAAGGGCCGAAATGCAGAAGCGGAACTGGCAGATGTCGCCGGAACATGGCAGATGATGTTCCACGTGGAACGAAGCGTCACCGACGATGAAGCGAAAATCATCGTGGCGCAGGACGTCCGGCGGAGACGATAATGATCAGGATCGCGATCGCAAATCAGAAGGGTGGCGTCGGCAAGACGACCACGGCCATCAACGTCGCCACCGCGCTTGCCGCGACCGGCTGGAAAGTCTTGCTGCTCGACTTCGATCCGCAGGGCAATGCCTCGACCGGACTTGGCGTCGGCAATACCGAGCGTGAACGGTCGAGCTATCACCTCGTGACCGGAGACTGCACCGTCGAGGAAGCGGTGATCGCGACCAAGGTTCCACGGCTGGATCTGATCGCCGCGACGGTCGATCTGTCGGGCGCCGAGATCGAACTGGTCGATTATGAGGATCGCACCAGCCTGCTCGACCGCGCGCTCGACGCCGCCACACCCGGGCGCTGGGACATCTGCCTGATCGATTGTCCGCCGTCGCTCGGCCTGCTGACGATCAACGCCATGGTCGCCGCTCGGCAGTTGCTCGTGCCGCTGCAATGCGAATTCTTCGCGCTCGAAGGACTGAGCCAATTGCTCCAGACGATCGAGCGCATCCGTGTGCGCTTCAATCCGACGCTCTCGATCCTTGGCGTCGTGCTGACGATGTATGATCGGCGTAACCGGCTGACCGAGCAGGTGGCGCAGGACGTCAGGGCCTGTCTCGGCAATGTCGTGTTCGAAACCGTCATCCCACGCAACGTCCGGCTCTCCGAAGCGCCGAGTTATGGTCTGCCGGCTTTGATCTACGACATCCGCTGCTCCGGCTCGGAGGCTTATATGAAGCTCGCGAGCGAGTTGCTCGGACGGCTGCCCAAAGGTCTCAAGGCGGCATGAGCGAAGAACCGGTTCCGGTTGCGCCAACGCGAAAGCCGCGTCCATCAGGGCTCGGCAGGGGGCTGTCCGCTCTGCTCGGGGACGTCCAGCGCGAAGAGCCGGTGGCAGTTGGAGCGCCGCGCCCCGCCGGTATCCAGACGATGGCGGTTGCCGATATCACGCCGCATCCCGATCAGCCGCGCCGGCATTTCGACGACGATGCGCTCGACGAACTGGCCAAGTCGATCTCGACGCGCGGACTGATCCAGCCGATCGTCGTGCGGCCCTATCAAGGCGGCTATCAGATTGTCGCAGGCGAACGGCGCTGGCGGGCGGCGCAGCGGGCGCAGCTCCATCAAATCCCGGTGATCGTCAAGGCGTTCGACGACGCCGAGACGCTTGAGATCGCGCTGATCGAAAACATCCAGCGCGAAGATCTCAACGCGATCGAAGAGGCCTCGGCCTATCGCAAGCTGATCGCCGAGTTTGGTCACAGCCAGGAGGCGCTCGGCCGGCTGGTGCACAAGTCGCGGAGCCATGTTGCCAATCTGATGCGGTTGCTCGAACTGCCGGAGCCGGTTCAGCAGTCGGTTGCCGATGGCCGGCTGACGATGGGTCATGCCCGCGCGCTGATCGGTGCGCCCGATGTCGAACGGCTCGCCGAGGAGGTCATCGACAAAGGCCTGTCGGTGCGCGAGGTCGAGAAACTCGCGCGCGGCGCCAAGCCGGCGCGTCCACGCCAGACCAGCCTGCCTTACAGCAGCAGCAATGCCGACCTCGAAGCACTCGAACGCCAGCTCGGCGATTTGCTCGGTCTCAAGGTCAAGGTCGCGCACGGCCCCGACGGCGGTTCGGTATCGCTCCATTATTCGACGCTCGACCAGCTCGACATGATCTGCCAGCGGCTGAGCGGCGAAAAAATCTGACGTGACCGTCTCCCGGTCCGGGGAGGATTGGTCCTACCGCAATCGCGCCGCCACCCGCGAGATTGCGATCAGTTCGGCATCGACCAGCATCGGCCCTGCCGAAGCCGAACTCTTCACCGCGCGTTCGGCGTCGAGCACGCGTCCCAAGGCGGTCGCAAGGCGGGCGGCCGGCCACATCCGCAATTGCCGGGTGACCGCGTCTTTTTCTTTCCAGAACAAGGATTTGCCTGCCGACGCGATGACCGCATCGGGCGTCGCTCCGCGTTCGACCTCGGCCCGCAACTGAATCAACAGATGTAGCCGGCGCAGCAGCGCGCGGAGCAAGGCGATCCCATCGATGCCCTCCTGCGCCAGTCGCGCGAGTTCGGGGCCGATGCCGTCGGGCCGCCCACCCATCACCGCCTCGACCATGCGCGAGAGATCGCTTTCGCCGGCATCGGCGCCGATGGCATCGAGCGCGTCATGCCCGGCTTCGCTCGGCCGGTCGGGTGCGGCATCGAGATAGAGCGCCAGTTTCTCGATCTCACGCGCAAGCACCGCGCGATCGCTGCCGGCCGCCCGTGCGAGCCGCGCGGCCGCATCGGCATCGAGCCGCAAGCCGGCGTCACGCGCCATCGCCATCGCCAGCCGATCGGCCTCCTGTCCCTCCGGCGGATAACTCGCAAACACCATGGCTGCGGGCGATGCCAGCCCGAGCTGAAGCAGTTTCGACGTCGCTTTCAGTCCGCCCGCGATCAGCACTGCGGGATTGCCCGCCCGTTCGGCACCCAACAGCGCCTCGACTGCGCCCAGACATTCGTCGCCCGCCGGCGCGACGCGGATGTGGCGCGCCCCGCCGAACAGCGAGATCGAGGCTGCCTCGTCGGCCAGCCGCGCCGGGTCTCCCTTGAGATCGCTGCCTTCGAGGTCGATCCGCTCGGCGTCGGCGCCCATTGCGCGTTCGAGTCGTTCGGCCAGCGCGCGCGATCCCGATTCATCGGGGCCGTACAGCAGGAACAGGCGGATGTCGGCCGTCGGTGCGTTGAGCGCGCGCTCGATCTGGCCGCGATTGGCTTTCACGGCACCGCGGGTTTGGCCGGAGCCGGCGCTTCGGTCCGCGATGCGTAGAGCGCCAGACGCGCGACGATCTGATCGGCGATCACCTGCGAAAGGCGCTCGAGCGCAGTGCTTTCCGCGGCGATGGTCGCATATTCGGAGCTGACGACGTCGATGCCGGCGTCCGATCCGGCGGCTGCATCGATCACCACCGTGCCGCGACCGACCTCGACCAGGCGATAACGTGCGCGCAGCGAGCGCCGTTCGCGCGTCACCGCATCGTCGGCGCGCACGCCGAACCCGGTGATCTGGTCGTCGAGTTCCACCTCCAGCCGATAGGCCGGCGTGGCCGTGCCGGCAGCGCCGAGACGGTCGTTGAGCGCGTTGCGTACGAGCCATCCGGCACGGCCCTGGATCGGTGCGACTTCGACGGTACCCAGCGATTTTGCCACGGGCCCGGCACCCCCGCCGCTGTAAAGCGGCTGCAGCCCGCAGGCGGAGAGCAGCAGCGCGCAGGCCGCAAGCGGGAAACTACGGATCATGCGACGATGTTTACCAGACGATCGGGCACGACGATCACTTTTTTCGGCGTGGCACCGTCGAGCGTGCGGATGACGCCGCCGGCCGCGAGCGCCAGTGCCTCGAGCACTTCGCGGCTTTCGCCCTTGGCGACGATCAGCGTGTCCCGCAGCTTGCCGTTGACCTGGACCGCGACCGTGACCTGATCGTCGACCAGCAATGCCGGATCGACCGCCGGCCACGCGGCGTCGGCAACCAGCCCGGTTTCGCCGAGTCGTTCCCACGCTTCTTCTGCCAGGTGCGGCGCCATCGGCGCGACCAGCCGGACCAGCGTGCGGACTGCGATATCGCGCGATGCGCTGGGACCCGCTTTCTCGATCGCGGCGGTCAGTTCGTAGATCTTGGCGACCGCCTTGTTGAAGCCAAGCGCTTCGATGTCGGCCGCAACGCCCGCAATCGTACGGTGGAGCTTGCGGTCGAGTTCGGACTCGGTGCCGGCGGCATGGCCCGCGACGCTGTCGACCAGTCGCCACAGCCGATTGACGAAGCGCCAGGCGCCCTCGATGCCCGCTTCGCTCCACGGCAGGTCGCGCTCGGGCGGACTGTCGGACAGCATGAACCAGCGCACCGCGTCGGCGCCGTACTGGTCGACGATGCCGGTGGGATCGACCGTGTTCTTCTTCGATTTCGACATCTTCTCGACGCGGCCGCGGATCACCGTCTCGCCGGTCGCCGTCATCACGATGTTGCCGTCACGCACCTTGATCTCGTCGGGCGTCAGCCATTGGCCCGATGGCGCCTGATAGGTTTCGTGAGTCACCATGCCTTGGGTGAACAGGCCGGTGAACGGTTCGGCGACGTCGAGCTTGCCGATATGCTTGAGCGCACGCGTCCAGAAGCGGGCGTAGAGCAGATGCAGGATCGCATGCTCGACCCCGCCGATATATTGGCCCACCGGCAGCCATTGCGCGGCCACCGCCTTGTCGAACGGCCGGTCGTCGGGCTGGCTGGCGAAACGGATGAAATACCAGCTGCTGTCGACGAAGGTGTCGAGCGTGTCGGTCTCGCGCCGCGCCGGCTTGCCGCAGGCCGGGCAGTCGACATGCTTCCACGTCGGATGACGATCGAGCGGATTGCCGGGAATATCGAAGCTGACATCCTCGGGCAGCACGACCGGCAGCTGCGCCTTGGGTACGGGCACGACGCCGCAGGCGTCGCAATGGATGAACGGGATCGGCGTGCCCCAATAACGCTGGCGCGAGACGCCCCAGTCGCGCAGCCGCCAGACGGTGGTGCCGGTGCCCCAGCCGCCATGTTCGGCGCGGGCGATCACCGCCGCCTTCGCCTCCTCCACCGTCATGCCGTTGAGGAAGTGCGAATTCACCAGCCGGCCCGGGCCGACATAGGCCTCGGTGCCGATCGCTTCATGCTCCGCACCCTCGGGCGCGACGACACGCTCGACGGGGAGATGGTATTTGCGGGCGAAGTCGAGGTCGCGCTGGTCATGCGCCGGGCAGCCGAACACCGCGCCGGTGCCATAGTCCATCAGCACGAAATTGGCGACATGGACGGGCAGATGCCAGGCCGGATCGAGCGGATGCTGGACGGCGAGGCCCGTATCGAACCCCTTCTTCTCGGCGGTTTCGACGTCGGCCGCGGCCGTGCCGCTGCGCTGGCATTCGGCGACGAAAGCCGCGAGTTCGGGGCTGTTGCGCGCCAGTTCCTGCGCGACCGGATGGTCGGCGGCGATCGCGACGAAGCTGGCGCCATACAGCGTGTCCGGCCGGGTCGTGAACACCTCGATGCCGCGGTGCGACACGCCGGTGCCGACGAAGTCGAACCGCAGCTTCATGCCGCGGCTCTTGCCGATCCAGTTCTCCTGCATCAGCCGGACCTTGTCGGGCCACTGGTCGAGCTTGCCGAGTCCGGCGAGCAGATCGTCGGCGAAGTCGGTGATCTTGAGGAACCACTGGCTGAGCTTGCGCTTCTCGACGGGGGCGCCCGAACGCCAGCCCTTGCCGTCGATCACCTGCTCGTTGGCGAGCACGGTCATGTCGACCGGGTCCCAGTTGACGGCCGATTCCTTGCGATAGACCAGGCCAGCCGCGTAGAGATCGAGGAACAGCGTCTGTTCATGACCGTAATACTCGGGCTCGCAGGTCGCGAGTTCGCGATCCCAGTCGAGCGCGAATCCCAGCCGCTTGAGCTGCGCCTTCATCGCCGCGATGTTCGACCGCGTCCATGTCCCCGGATGGACCTTCTTCTCCATCGCCGCATTTTCGGCGGGCATGCCGAAGGCGTCCCAGCCCATCGGATGGAGCACTTCATGGCCGGTCATGCGCTTGTAGCGCGCCAGCACGTCGCCCATCGTATAGTTGCGGACATGGCCCATATGGATGCGCCCCGACGGATAGGGGAACATCTCGAGGACGTAAGCGCGCGGCTTGGCGCTGGCGTCGTCGGCGGCGAAGACCTTGCGGTCCTCCCACACGGTCTGCCAGCGCGCATCAGCCGCCAGCGGGTTGAAGCGCGTCGTCACTGAAAAATCCTTCGAATCAGCCGACGGAGCTGCGCCTGAGATCGCGCGCCTTGGTGAGGATGATCTCCTCGAGCTTCTGCACGGTCGCCGCCCCGACCGGTGCGTCGACCCAGGCGCCGTTCTGGTTGAGCTGGCGCGACGCCGCGACGCGGACCGCGTCGGCGCGCAGATCCTGGTCGAGGATCGAAACCGTCAGCTTCATGCGTTCGCCGGGCGCGCTGGGATTCACATACCAGTCGGTCACGATCACGCCGCCGTTCGAATCGGTTTGCAGCAGCGGCATGAACGACAAGGTGTCGAGTGTCGCGCGCCAGAGATAGGAATTGACGCCGATCGTCGTGACCTTCGACGCCGCCAGATCCGCCTTCGGCCGCTCGCGGCCGCCGCATGCGGCGAGCGACGAGATCAGGGCGATCGCGATCGCGATGCGGGCAGGTCGGGTCATGCGGATGGTCCTTGGAAAAACGGTTACGCGCGCCATCTATAGATAGTCCCGCCATGCCCGCAAGCGAAGGCGTCTTTACGGCCTGTCTTTTGGGCGAGGTCGTCGGTGGGAGAGGGCGCCGGAGTCTGGCGTGGCTGTGGATATCATGTCACAGCGGCCGCGAAAACGGTGTGGGGCGGTGGCGTGATGCGGACAATCCGTGCTAGTCCAATATTGCGAAGGGGATGAAGACAGTGTTCGGGGCGAGTCGCATGAAAGCGGGATGGATCGGATCGGCGGCGGCCGTGACCGTCCTTTCGTTGTATCCAGCGTATGCGGCGCAGGATTCGCAGCGTATGCGGCTGACTCCCAGAAAAGCCGTCTCGCTCAATGCCCGCGGCGGCATTGGATCCTTTACCCCGGCATCGGCCGATCCGCGGCTGGCGGCGAGCTTTGCGCGGGCGGGCATGACCAGTTCGGGCTTCCGTTTCACGCCGTCGACTGCCGCCGATGGCCGCAGCCGCGCCGTCACCGTCGCGGTCCGCGCACGGTCGAGCATCACCCGCGCCGATGCGGAGCGAATCGCTTCGGCGGCGCCGCCGGTCAGCATCACGCCGATCGCCTATAATCTCGGTGTCGCGGTCGGCTGGAAGAGCTTTGCGCTGTCGGGCGACGTTTCGCGCGTCGATACCGGGCCATTGCCGGGCGGGCGTGAAGCCGTCGATGTCGGCGTCAGCTACACCGGCAAGAAGTTCTCGGCGCGCGTCCAGGCGGGCGCCGATCGTCCGACGCAGGGGCAGCCGACGTTGATCGAAGGCGGCAAGGCCTATTCGGTCGATCTCGGCACCAGCTACTCGCTGACCCGCAATCTCGATGTGACCGCCGGCGTCCGCTATCGCAGCGAGCGCGACCGGCTTCTGCCGACCACCGACGACCGGCGCGACAGCCAGGCCGTCTATATCGGTACCGCCTTCAAGTTCTGAGGCCACTCCCGCCGTTCGCGCCGAAGCCTTATTTTATCCCTTATTTTCAAGCGTGAAGTCGCCCGCGGCGCCCCAGGCGTCGATCGCGGCCCAGCCATCTGCGCCGAGCTTCCCCAGCCGCCGCCAACGGTGCGAATCCATCCCGCCGAGCGCGATGATCGGAGCATGCGCGTATCGGGCGAGCGCAGCAAAGCGCCACCGACCAAGCGTCCGTCCGCCCGGGTGCGATCGCGTCGCGAACACCGGCGACAGAAACAGCAGATCGGCGCCAAGCCGTGCGGCAAGCGCCATTTCGCCGATATCGTGCACCGGCGCCGAGCGCAGCAGCTTCGGCCCGACCGCATTGCGACCGCGACCGTGGACGCCGTCAGCCCCCCACGCCCGTGCCTGCTCGGCGCTGTCCGCGAGCAACAGCATCAGTCGGCGCCGGCGCGCCAGCCGACGAACACGATCGAACAGCAATCTGCGCTCCGCCGCCGGCGTTGCATGATGGCGGAAAACGATGCCGGCGCCACGCGGCAATCGGGCGAGCGCGTCCCACAACGATTCGCCCAGGCGTTCGTCGGTCATCAGCCAGACGGTCGGAATTACGCGTGATGGGCGGTGGCGGGGCGGCATCGTGCTTCCTATAGCAGCCGGCATGACCCTATCCGAAGCTGCAACCCGCCTTGCCGCGGTGAACGACACCATCGCCCGCAATGCGCGCATCGCCGGCCGTGAATCCGATGCCGTGACGTTGATCGCGATCTCGAAGACCCATGATGCCGATGCCATCCGGCCGTTGATCGGCGCCGGCCAGCGCGCCTTCGGCGAAAATCGCGTCCAGGAAGCCCAGGCGAAATGGCCGGCGCTGAAAGGCGAGGCGGCGGGTACCACGCTTCATCTCGTCGGCCAGCTCCAGTCGAACAAGGCGGCCGATGCGGTGGCATTGTTCGACGCGATCCATTCGGTCGATCGTCCTTCGCTGGTCGACGCGCTCGGCCGGATCGCCGCGACCGGCACGGCGATGCCACGGCTGTTCGTGCAGGTGAATATCGGCGCCGAGGAGCAGAAGGGCGGCTGCGCGATCGCCGACTTGCCCGCCCTGCTGGCGCGCGCGGCCGATGCCGGCCTGACGATCGACGGATTGATGGCCGTCCCGCCGGCCGATGTCGAGGCCGCGCCCTATTTCGCGCTCGCGGCGAAGCTCGCGCGCGACAACGGCCTTGCCGGGCTCAGCATCGGCATGTCGGGCGATTATGAGACCGCGGTGATGCTGGGGGCGACCCATGTCCGCGTCGGCAGCGCCCTGTTCGGCGCGCGCTGACGTGAAGATCGGCGTGCGATTCGACGGCATCATTTTCGACTTCGACGGCGTGCTGCTGGAAAGCGAGTTTGCCGGCAATGTCCATCTCGCCGAGGTGCTGACCGCGCTCGGCCATCCGCTGTCGACCGAAGAGGCGATGGCACGCTTCATGGGACTGGCGGGCAAGGATTTCCTCGAGGCGATCGCGACTTGGATCGGCGCCCCGGTGCCGCACGCGTTCCATGACCTGCGCGCCCGCGAGGCTGCGCGAGCGCTCGCCGAAGGCATCGGCGCGGTCGCCGGCGCGGTGGACTTCGTCGAATCGCTGCCGCCTGGCGTGCCGCGCGCGATCGCGTCGTCGAGCAGCACGCACTGGATCGGGCGCCATCTCGATCATCTCGGAATCCGGGCGCGTTTCGCGCCGCATATCTACAGCGGGCACGAGCATGTCGCGAACGGCAAGCCGGCGCCGGACATCTATCTCCATGCCGCGCGCGCCATCGGCATCGACATCGTGCGGACATTGATCATCGAGGATTCACCGGTCGGCGTCACCGGCGCGGTCGCATCCGGCGCTTATGTCATCGGATTGTGTGCGGGGAGCCACTGCGCGCCCGATCATGGCGCGCGGCTGGCGGCGCTGGGTGCCCATGACGTCGTCACCGATTTCGATTCGCTGGCGGCGCTGATCGCCTGAGGCCATGGCCTTAGAGCTGGTGACCCGTGCGGTCGCGCTTGGTCGCCAGATAGTGCGCATTATGCGGGTTCGATGGCAGCGCATGCGGCACGCGCTCGGTCACCGTCACACCGGCGGCTTCGAGGCCGGCCACCTTGGCCGGATTGTTGGTCAGCAGCCGGATCCGGCGCTGCCCGAGCAGCTGCAGCATGCGCCCCGCCACGCCGAAATCGCGTGCGTCGATCGCGAAGCCCAGCCGGAGATTGGCATCGACCGTGTCGAACCCCTGATCCTGCAACGCATAGGCGCGCAATTTGTTGACCAGACCGATGCCGCGTCCCTCCTGCCGCAGATAGAGCAGGATGCCCCAGCCCGAGTCCGCGATCGCGTGGAGCGCCGCGTCGAGCTGCGGCCCGCAATCGCATTTGAGGCTGCCGAGCACGTCGCCGGTCAGGCATTCGCTGTGCAGGCGCACGAGCGGGGTCGAACCGTCCGGCGTGCCGAGGATCAGGGCGACATGTTCGCCCGCCTGCTCGGGGCTGCGAAACGCGACGATCTCGGCATGTTCGCATGCAGCGACCGGCAGGCGCGCGCGGGTGGCGATCGCCAGCCGTCCGGCATCTTCATGCGCTGCGATGTCCTGGCGGGTGATCGGCGCGGGGTCGCCTTCCGCAGCGACGCGGACGAAGAACGCAGGCATCAGTCCGGCGATCCGCGCCAGTTCGAGCGCGGCGGTGGCGGCTTCGGTCTGGTCGACCGGCACCGCGCGAAACGGACCCTTGAACGGCGTCGCGAGGTCGAGCACCGGGTCGGCGATCGCCGTCGCCGTCGCCATGTCGAGCCAGGGCGCACGGCCGATCCGGACCGGTCTCGTCGGTTCGGCGGCGTCGCGCTGATTGGCGAGCTTCAAGGTCGTGGCGCGGGTTGACGAGATCAGGATATCGGCCCGGCCGAGCGCGTCGAACGCCTCCAGCCGAGGTTCGTCGGCCGCTTCGATCGCCATCACGCTGATCGTGCCGCGCGGGTCGGCGATCGCCACCGGCCAGCCCCGTCGCAGGGCATCGACCGCCCGCGCCGCGGCATGCGGGTCGCTCAAAGCGCAAGCTCGATGATCAGCGGCACATGGTCCGATGGCCGGGTCCAGCCGCGGACCGGTTCGAGCACGCGATGCGTAACCGCCTGGGCCGCGAGGTCTGGACTCGCCCACATATGGTCGAGCCGGCGGCCGCGATCGCTCGCCGCCCAATCCTTCGCGCGATAGCTCCACCAGCTGAAATTGCGCTCGGGCGCGGGAATGAACTTGCGGCCGAGGTCGACCCAGTCATGGGCCGCCTGCAGCTTGCCGAGTGCTTCGACTTCGATCGGCGTATGGCTGACGACGTCGAGCAATTGCTTGTGGCTCCAGACATCACATTCGAGCGGTGCGATGTTGAAGTCGCCGACCAGCAGAGTCGGCTCTCTGAGACCTTCGGACCAGCGCGTCATCCGCTCGACGAAATCGAGCTTCTGGCCGAATTTCGGATTGATCGTGCGATCGGGAACGTCGCCGCCGGCAGGCACATAGACATTCTCCAGCCGGAAGCCGTTCTGGAGCTGGACGCCGATATGGCGCGGTTCGCCATTGGCCTGCCAGTCGAGCCGGTCGTCTTCGCGCATCGGGACGCGGCTGACGATCGCCACGCCGTGATGCATCGGCTGCCCATGCAGCACCTGGTGATGATAGCCGAGCTGGTGGAACATCGCCGCGGGAAAGATGTCGTTCACGACTTTTGTTTCCTGCAGGCACAGGATGTCGGGCTGTTCCTCGCGCAGCAGGCGTTCGACGATCTCGATCCGCGCGCGGACCGAATTGATGTTCCAGGAGGCGATCTTGAGGCTGGCGGTCATGGCGGCGATGTAGCGATGGAGCAGGGTGATTGCCAGCCGGCCCCATAAGGCCGGCCCAATAAGGAAAGACCCTCGCTCCGGGGGCATGGAGCGAGGGCCAACCTAGCGTTCGTCACGCAGGCGGGCCGTGGAGCCAAAGATGGGCAACAGGGGGAAAATCCCACCGGGCCCCACGACCGCAAGACAGTATTTACCGAATCGAAGCTGTCGCCCTGATGAATGAAAGCGCCGAAAGCGTTCAGACCAAAACTATGTCGGTCCCAAACCTATCTTGGCCCGCGCGCCTGCGGACGCGGATCGCGGAACTTGAATGACGCGTCTCCGACCGCGACGTTGAACCTCTGGTCGCGCAGCCTGACGGTGGTGCGGTTGTTCTGCGAATCGAGCGCGACCCAGCCCTGCAGCATCAATCCGCCCGGCGCCGATGGCGTTCGCGCGAAGGCGAGGGTGATCGCGCCGAACTCCGGACGCCTGGGATCGCGCGCCTCGACCAGCAGGATACGGGGATCGACGGTGGGCATGATCCTGGCGATACGCGACAGATCCTTGTTCGGATCGAGCAGTACCGCCAGCGGCGAATTGCCGATTGGCCAGCGCGACAGCTGGCGAACCGAATAATCGATGAAATACAGCGATTTGCCGTCGGCGACGACCAATGTGTCGACGCCTTTCTGATATTCGAAGCGAATCTTGCCGGGCCGCTTGAGAATCATGGTCCCGCCGATCGCGCGCCCGGCGCGGTCAGTCTGGGTGAAGGCCGCGGTCATCGTCGTCACCGCCTTCATATGCGCCTGCACCATCGCGAGATCCGCGGCGGGCCGGGGTGCGGTCTGGGCGATTCCGGTCGGCGCGAAGACGGCGCCGGCGGTGATGGCGGATGCGAGGCCGAGGCCGAGCGCGGTACGAAGCGATTTGATCATCATATTTCCATTCATGCGCGCAGCCGTGCCCGAACGGCGTTGAACGCGTCCTGAACTCTGCGGTTGCTCAATTGACGGAATAAGCGAAAAGACAAGTGCCGTCCGGCCGGATTTCAAGCCGGTTCCGGCCGATCACATCCATCCCGATGATCATGTCGAAGCTGTCTGTATCTGCCAGACCGATACCGAGGATCGTCATATTCAGAACGGTCGGGAACTGCGGTCCGTCGTGATTCTGGCTGAAGAATCCAACCCTGAACATATATCGATCGGACTGCATCAGCCCCGAAGCCGTCTGCACCGGTTTCTTGCCGAGACTGGGCAAATCCAGTTGTCGGGAAATGCGAGGCGTAAGGCCGCTGGATGTGGCGCCGGTGTCGAGCAGGGCATCGACTTCGACCGAGGTCAGGGCGTTCGGTGCGCCGACCGGCGGCATGACGGCCGCCCTCATGATCAGACGGCGGCGGTCATGGTGCCACTCAATCTCCGGCATGCGAAAAAATACCAAGGTCGATCGGCTCGTCGTCGACCTCTTGAATCGAAAAGAGATGATCCGAAAAGCGCCTCAATCCCGCGCGATACGCATCGCCCGGGTCGTCGAAGAATTCGACGACATCGCGATCGCGCATCAACGCATATTGGCCGCGCCGGTCTGCCAACAGCGATGCGAGCATGCGTTGAAAGGCATCGTAATTCTGATCGACCTGCTGGCGCTGCTGAAGACTCGTCACAGGTCCAACTCCCCTTCATCCATGATAGACGCGTTCGAAAGCCCGTCGGTCGTCAGTGCGGCTGGCCGTCGGCATCGACCAGCACTTCGCGCCGGCCGACATGGTCGGGCCGCGAGACCAGGCCATCGCGCTCCATCCGCTCGATCAGGCGTGCTGCGCTGTTATAGCCGACGCGGAGCTGGCGCTGCAGCCAGCTGGTCGAGGCTTTCTGGCTCTCCGCCACCAGCTGCACCGCCTTGCGGAACAATTGTTCTTCGGGGCTGTCGTCGCCGTCGGGGGCGCCGTCGATGCTGTAGCCGCCGTCCTCGGGTTCCTCGGTGACCGCGGTGATATAATCGGGCGTGCCCTGGCCGCGCCAGTGATCGGCGACCATCCGCACCTCCTCGTCGCTGACGAACGGGCCGTGGACGCGGGCGATCTGCTTGCCGCCGGGCATGTAGAGCATGTCGCCCTTGCCCAGCAGCTGTTCCGCGCCCTGTTCGCCCAGGATCGTGCGCGAATCGATCTTGCTCGTGACCTGGAAGCTGATCCGCGTCGGCAGATTGGCCTTGATCACGCCGGTGATGACGTCGACCGATGGCCGCTGCGTGGCCATGATCAGGTGGATGCCGGCGGCGCGCGCCTTCTGCGCGAGCCGCTGGATCAGGAACTCCACCTCCTTGCCGGCGGTCATCATCAGGTCGGCAAGCTCGTCGACGATCACGACGATATGCGGCAAGGGTTCGTAATCGAGCTTCTCTTCCTCATAGATCGGCTGGCCGGTCTCGGCGTCATAGCCGGTCTGGACGCGGCGGCCGAGTTGCTGGCCCTTCGCCTTCGCCGCGCGCACCTTGTCGTTGAAGCCGCCCAGCCCACGGACGCCGACCGACGCCATCATCCGGTAGCGGTCCTCCATCTGCTCGACCGTCCATTTGAGCGCGCGGATCGCCTTGGCGGGCTCGGTCACCACCGGCGAGAGCAGATGCGGGATATCGTCATAGCTGCTCAGTTCGAGCATCTTCGGGTCGATCATGATCATCCGGCACTGATCGGGCGTCAGCCGATACAGCAGCGACAGGATCATGCAGTTGAGGCCGACCGATTTGCCCGATCCGGTGGTGCCGGCGACCAACAGATGCGGCATCGGCGCGAGATCGGCGATCACCGGATCGCCGGCGATGTTCTTGCCGAGGATGATCGGCAGCTGCGCCGACATGTCCTCGAACGCCTGCGTCGCGACCAGCTCGTGCAGCACGACCGATTCGCGCTTCTGGTTGGGCAGTTCGATGCCGATCACGCTGCGTCCGGGAATCGTCGCGACGCGCGCCGACAGGGCCGACATGTTGCGCGCGATATCGTCGGCGAGCTGGATCACGCGGCTGGCCTTGATGCCGGCGGCGGGTTCGAGCTCGTACATCGTCACCACCGGACCCGGCCGGACCTCGACGATCGAACCCTTGACGTGAAAATCGTCGAGCACCGATTCGAGCAGCCGGGCATTGCGCTCGAGTCCGGCCTTGTCGATCTGCTGGCCGGTCGAGGGCGGCGCCGCCTTCAGCAGGTCGAGTGGCGGCAGCGTATAATTGTCGCGCAGGTCGAGCGAGGCCTGGCGCGCGCGCTGCGTCGCCTGTGACGGCGGCAGCGCGCGGTCAGCGATCACCGGACGCGGCTTGGTTTCGGCGATTGCAACCGGGCGCGGTGCCGGATCTGCCGCCTTCTCGGTCCGGCGCGGCGGTGCCGGGGCCGCACGCTCATCGATATCGACGATCGCGTCGCGTTCGTCATCGCCGGTCTCCGCAGCGGCCCGCCGGCGAAACAGCCAGGCGCGCTCATCCTCGTCGAGGCCCAGGCTGCGCGCCCAGACGAAGAGGCCGCCAAGACCGATCAGCGCGGCGACCGCCAGCCGCGCCCACCAGATGACCGACGCCTGGGGAATGAAGCCCAGTGCCCAGTCCATCGCCGACCCGGCGGTGATGCCGAGCACGCCGCCAAGGCCGGCGGGAAGCCCGGCGATTGCCCCGCCTTTGACGAGCGAGAGCGAGGTGCCGATCAGCAGGATGCCGCCACCGGCACGCAAGACCATGCCGCGCCAGCGCCCGGTCGGCGCGCCGCGCCACAGCCGCAGCGCGATCACCAGCATCAGCGGGGCGAGCAGGGCGATGGCGGGACCGAGCAGGGCGAGCAGCCCGTCGGACAGCCAGGCACCGGGGAGGCCGACGAGATTGCGTGCCGGTCCGCCGGCTGCGGTGTTGATCGCGGGATCGCTCGGGCGATAGCTCGCCAGCGCGAGGACGAACAAAAGGGTCGCGACGAACAGGATCGCAGCGCCGATCAGCGCCCCGCTGCGCACCGCGCCTCGTTTCATGTTTTCGCGCCAGCCGGAATCTCCGGCCGTCGCAACGCGGCTCGCCATGGCGACCCCCTGATTTGTGCGTCAAATGTTCCGATCCGGGACAATCGCCGAGCACGGACTCCACGTCAAGAGATTGCGGATTCCGCCGCCGGGTTCGTCGGGGCCTCAGACGCTGCAAGCGCGAATCGAATCACGAGCCTGATCAGCCGAGTCGTTCGGGCTCCGCCGCGGCATCCTCGACCAGCACCGTCTCGGGCGCGAGCGCTTCCCACGGGAACACGAACCAGCGCTTGTCGGTCGCGCGGTCGATCGTCCGCGAACAATAATCGGCATGCGCGTGCGAGCGGATATTGTTGATCAGCACGGCGACACGGACGTGATCGGAAATGCCGCCGGCTTCGGCGATCGCACGCCGCAAATAGCCGATCGTCTTGCCCGAATCATTGATGTCGTCGACGATCAGCAGCCGATGCCCGGCGCGTGTCTCCGCCGCCAGCTTGATCAGCAGCTCGTCGGCGAAGCTGATATGCTTGCTCGAAACATCGACGCTGAGCAGCGGGATGCCGCTGGCCTGGCTCAGATAGGCGCCGGGCACCAGCCCGCCGCGGCCGACGCCGACCAGCCAGTCGGGCTTCCAGCTTCCCGCCGCCAGCCGGCCCGCCAGCGCCAGGACGTCGGCGACGAAGGTCTCGTGATCGATGGGCGCGAATTCAGGCATGATCATCCACATAGGCATCGAGTGCGGCGAGATGGGCGGTGACGGCGTCGTCCGGCAGGAACGAACCCAGGAAGCTGTTGCGTGCCAAGGTCACGGCCTCCTGCCTGCCGATGCCGCCGGCCGCGGTCAAGGCGCGGAAATTATCGTTGATATAGCCGCCGAAATAAGCGGGATCGTCCGAATTGACCGTGGCGCGCAGGCCCAGCCGCAGCATCTCGGGCAGCGGGTGGCGCGCCATGTCGTCGACCACGCACAATTTCAGGTTGGACAGCGGGCAGACCGTGAAGGTCATGCCGCTACGCGCCAGCCGCGTCACCAGCCGCGGATCCTCGAGCGCGCGATTGCCATGGTCGAGCCGCTCGATCCCCAGCACATCGAGCGCCTGGTGGATATAATCGGGCGGACCCTCTTCGCCGGCATGGGCGACGACCTTGAGTCCCTTGGCCTTCGCCGCCGCAAACACCCGCGCGAACTTTTCCGGCGGATGTCCGACTTCCGACGAATCGAGGCCGACGCCCGCGATCCGGCCGAGCCAGGGCTCCGCCGCCGCGAGGGTGGCGAAGGCGGCCTCCTCGTCGAGATGGCGCAGGAAACACAGGATCAGCTTCGACGTGATGCCGGCCTGCGCCTCGGCCTCGTCCATCGCCGCGAGCAGCCCCTCCATCACGGTCGCGAAGGCGATGCCGCGATCGGTGTGGGTCTGCGGATCGAAGAAGATCTCGGCATGACGGACGGTGTCGGCGGCGGCGCGCGCGAAATAGGCGGCGGCGAGATCGTGGAAGTCGCGGGCGCGGATCAGCACGCCGGCGCCGGCATAATAGATGTCGAGAAAATCCTGCAGGTTCGAGAAATCATAGGCGGCGCGCACCGCCTCGACATCGGCATAAGGGATCGACACGCCATTGCGTTCCGCCAGCGCGAACATCAGTTCGGGTTCGAGGCTGCCCTCGATGTGCATGTGCAGCTCCGCCTTGGGCAGGCCGGCGATGAAGGCGTCGAGATCGGACATGGCGCGAACATGGGCGGAAAGCGGGTGCGTCGGCAAGCCTCGTCGATCGCGCGTCGAGGATTGGTTGCGTCGCCGGACCGCGCTATCAGCGGGCCATGACCCGACATGATGTGATCCTCCTCGGCGGCGGCCTCGTGGGCCAGACGCTGGCGCTCGCCCTCGCAAGCGGCGGGCTGACCGTCGCGATCGTCGATCCCGCCGATCCGTCGACCGTCCTCGCCCCCACTTTCGATGGCCGTGCGTCGGCGGTGTCGAGTTCGAGCTGGCGGATGCTGCAGGCGATCGGCGTCGCCGAGCGGCTCGGTCCCGGCTGCGCGATCAGGGCGATCCGCGTCAGCGAAGGGCTGGGTGCCGGCGGCCTCGATTTCGAACCCGGCGAGGGTGACGAACCGCTCGGCCACATGTTCGAGAATCGCGAACTGCGCAAAGTGTTGCGCGCCGCCGTGCTCGATCAGCCGCTGATCGACCTGTTGATGCCCGCCAGCCCGCAGCATGTCGAACGCGGCCTCCACGACGTCACCGTCGATCTCGCCGATGGTCGCCGGTTGAAGGCCGGCCTGCTGGTCGGCGCCGAGGGGCGGCGGTCGCCGACGCGCGATGCGGCGGGAATCAGGGTGGCGCGCTGGCACTATGATCATGTCGCGATGATCGCCGCGGTCGAGCATGAGAAACCGCACGGCAACATCGCCTACGAGATCTTCTATCCCGCCGGGCCGTTCGCGATCCTGCCGATGCTGCCCGGCACGCGCTCGGCGATCGTCTGGACCGTCGCCGCGAAGGATGCGCCGGCGATGCTGTCGCTGTCCGAACGCGCGTTCGCGCATGAAGCGGAGAAACGGATGGGCGGCTTCCTGGGGCCAGTCCGGATGATCGCGCCGCGTTCCTCCTATCCGCTCGGCTTCCACCACGCCGCCAGGATCACCGGCGATCGGCTCGCGCTGGTCGGCGACGCCGCGCACGGCATCCATCCGATCGCGGGGCAGGGACTCAATCTCGGCTTCCGCGACGCCGCGGCGCTGGCCGAAGTGCTGGTCGAAGGCGCGCGGCTGGGTCTCGAACCCGGCGATGCGCAACTGCTCGCCCGCTATGAGCGCTGGCGCAGCCTCGATACCTTCATGGTCGCGGCCTCGACCGACGGCCTGACGCGGCTGTTCGGCCTGCCCGGCAAGACCGCCAGCGCGGTGCGGCGATTCGGGTTGGGCGCGGTGCAGCGAATCGCGCCGCTCAAGAACCGCTTCATGGCCGAGGCGCGCGGCGAGAGCGGGGCGATGCCGAAACTGCTGCAGGGTGAAGCGGTCTGAAGCGGCTTCAGGACATGATCTGCCGCGCTTCCTCGATCAGCAGCACCGGCACGCCGTCGCGTACTGGAAAAGCGAGACCGGCGACATCGGAGATCAGTTCCTGGGCGTCCGCATCGTAGCGCAACGGCGTGCGGGTCGCGGGGCAGACGAGGATCGCGAGGAGGTCGGCGTCGATCGCGCTCACTGCAACGTCACAGGATCGTCGTCGTCCGCCGCCCGCCGGCCGAAGAACTGCATCAGCTGGATGATCAACTCGCTCCGCTCGGCGAGATCCGCCGATTCGAGCAAGGCCTGTTTCGCCGCGACGTCGAACGGCGCGATCTGGGCAATGCCGTTGACCAGCGATTCGTCGTCGAGCCGCGCCACCGATTCCCAGTCGACCACATAGCCCTGCGCCTCGGCGAAGCGCCGCGATTCGCGTTCCAGTGCGGCGCGGCTGGCGATGCCGAGCGCGCCGGGTTCGCCGGCATCCTCGAGCACCGCCTCGACCTGGCGGAAGGCGGTGACGACATCGAGTTCGCGGACCAGCTTGAAGCGCGCAATCCCTTCGAGCACGAGATTGTAGCGGCCGTCGTCGAGCGCCTCGACATGGGCGATCTTGCCGACGCAGCCGATGGTGAACAACGGCGGCGGCTCGCCGGGGCCGCGCGGCTGGATCATGCCGATCCGCCGGTCGCGCGCCATCGAATCGCTGACCAGCGCGCGATAGCGCGGCTCGAAGATGTGCAGCGGCAGCTGCATCCGCGGAAACAGGATCGCGCCGCTGAGCGGAAAGATCGAAAGCCGCGTCGCCGCGACGCCGGTCCCGGTGGCGGGCATCAGGTGAACAAGACCGCCGACAGCCGTCGGCGCTGCGCGCTCACCCACGGATCCTCGAGACCGACCACCTCGAACAGTTTCAGCAGCCGCTGCCGTGCGGCGCCCTCGTTCCAGTCGCGCTCCCGGCGGATGATCTCGAGCAGCGAATCGGCCGCGCCGTCACGGTCGCCCGCCGCCATCTGGCCGCCGGCCAGTTCGAAACGTGCGTCATGATCGTCGGGATTGGCGGCGACGCTGGCGGCGAGACCCGATAGGTCGTCGACCGGCTGCGCCTCGCGCGCCAGCGCCAGCGCGGCCTGCGCCCGCTGGATCGCCGGATCCTTGGCCAGTTCGGGCGACAGGCCGGCGAGCAGCGCCTCGGCCTCCTCGGCCCGTCCCAGCGCGACCAGTGCCCGCGCCTGACCGGACATCGCCCGTGCATCGTCGGGCGCCATCTCGGCGATCTGGGTGAAGACCGAGAGCGCGCGTTCGGCATCGCCGCTGCCCAGCACCTCTTCGCCCATCTCCAGCAGCGGGGCGATGTCGGCGGCCAGCGCCTGCGCTTCGCCCTGGATCGGCAGCTGCCGCAGGATCTGGTCGAGCATCTGCCCCAGTTGCGCCTCGGTCCGTGCCGGCGTCAGGTCGGCGACCGGCTGGCCCTGGAAGATCGCATAGACCGTCGGGATCGAGCGGATCTGGAACTGCGCGGCGACGAACTTCTGTTCGTCGACATTGACCTTGACCAGCTTGACGCCCTTGGTCGCATAATCGGCAGCGACCTTTTCGAGCACCGGCGTCAGCGCCTTGCATGGTCCGCACCATTCCGCCCAGAAATCGACGATCACCAAAGCGGTCATCGACGGCTCCACGACGTCGCGCTTGAAGACCTCGATCGCCTCGCGTTCGGCTGCGCTCATGCCAAGAGTGGCCAAGATTCTGCTCCAGAAAACCGGTTGTCGTGCCCATATGGGGGCGCTGCCCGCCCGCTGCCAACCCTTTTCGATCAAGTCGATGCAGTGTGAAGATCAGGGGTTGCGACTCCCGAAACCCGGTGCTAGTTGCCGCGACCTTACCCGCCCCCGGGACGACCAGGGGTGTACGTCGAGCGGGCGTAGCTCAGGGGTAGAGCACGACCTTGCCAAGGTCGGGGTCGAGGGTTCGAATCCCTTCGCCCGCTCCAATTTCCTCACATCATCTGGGTGTCAGGCCGCCGGCGCCGATGTCGGCGTCGCCTGTGATACAGGCTTTGGCGCCGGCGCAGCGGCCGGCGCCTCCTTCGGCTCCAGAATCGCCGCCGTTTCGATGATGTCCAGCGCCTGCCGCGCCTCGTTGTAACGCCGCGCCGCGGTGATCCACGCCTGCGCCTTCTCGCGGCCGGGCATGCGCGCAACCTCGGCCAGCGCCGCATCGACGCGTCCGCCTTCCAGTCGTCGCTTCGCGCGGGCCAGCCGTTCCGCCGGCGCCGGTGACGGCGCGCCGTCCTTGCGGATCACGACCAGGCCGGACAATTCGCGCTGGAACGCTGCCCACCAGCTTTCGTCGGGACCGCCGCCGACCAGTTCGGGCGCGGCATCGTCCAGCGCCACGCGGAGATCCTCGATCGTCACCGGCATCTGCGATGCGCCGATGATGACGCCGACGGCGCGCGGCTGGCTCGCGCCGAACCGTTCGCGCAATTGCCCCTCGATATAGCCGAGCTGCATGCCGCGATCGAGCGCGCGGCGCGCCGCAAAGGCGATCAGCAGCCCTTCGGCGCGCGTTGCATTGCCCGATGCCGCCTGCGCGCGCACGTCGATGCTGGCGAGCCGCGCTTCGAGTTCGGCGACGCGCGCGTCGAGCGTCGTCGAAGGGATCGCCGGATAGACCGGCACCGCCTGCACCGGCAGGCCCGTGCCAGGCTGGGTCGCGAGCATGCCACTGGGCTGTGCCGTCGGATCGGTCGGCGTCCGGCTGCGGTCGAGCCAGCCGCCGGGCTGGCTGAGCCGGTTCATCGCCCAACCCATCGCCACCAGCCCGGCGAGGAAGGCGATCGCCATCAGGATCAGCCGGTTGCGCCAGGGGTGCGAGCGCGGCTCGGCTGTTGTGGGCAGCGCCGTCTCGGCGTCCATCGATGTTCCTCGTTCAGTCGTTCTGGCCCCACTCATCGCACAAGCGCGCGGCGACCGCCAGCAAGGCGCCATCGGTCGGACGATCGGCGACGTCCAGCGCGCGCCAGCCGTCACTGGCGGCCGCGGCCGACGCCGCACTGATCGCGGCGATCGCGATTCGCGACCGGTCCGGTGCCAGCGTGGCGAATCGGCGCGCCGCACGCGCCGAATGGACCAACGCAACGAGATTCTCGTCCGCCAGATCGCCAAGTTCGGGCGGCACGCGGTCGACCGACGTATAGACGATGACGCGATCGATATCGGCATCGTCCACCGCGACATGATCGGCGCCGACGAAATGAAGCAGCCGGCCGACGCCGTCGGCACGGGCCTGCGCGATCAGCGCGGCCGCATCTGTGGCGCCGACGACGACATCGCCGAACCCGGCGGTGCGCGCCGCCGCGGCCGTCGCCTCGCCGACGACGTAGAGGCGATGCCCGCGCCAGGCGTCCAGACCTTCACCGCCCATTCGCGCGGCGTTCGCGCTGGTCATCATCACTGCGTCATAGCCGCCGGCGCCGGGCGGTGCCCATGCCACCGGTTCGATCGCGAACAGGGGCGCGACGATCGCGTCGAGGCCAAGCGCCGCAGCGCGCGCCGCCGTGGCGCCGGCGCCGGGCTGGGGACGGAGAATCAGCAGCCTGGGCGTCATCCGCGCAAGAGGGGCAAAAGTGTGGGAAAGATTCCGAGAATATCTTGTTCCCCGGCGAAGGCCGGGGCCCAGGAGTCGCGCACTCTGAGCGTGTGACTCCTGGGCCCCGGCTTTCGCCGGGGAACTGCAACGTTCTCGCCCGGACTATCGCCCCTCTTGTTCATCCGCCGAAGAGCAGGCGCAGCGCCGGCGTCGCCCGACTCAGCATGTCGTGCGCCAGCGCACGCGCCGCGTCGGGCGAGTCGCGGTCGATCACGATCTCGCCGCTCACCTGATCGGTGCCCTCGAGGTCGAGGATCTCCGCCCGCAAGGCGATCGATCCTCCATCGATCCGCGCCAGCGCAGCCACCGGCGAGCGGCAATCCGCCGCCAGCGCGCGCAGCAGCGCCCGTTCGGCCAGCACGCAATCATGCGTGTCGCGATGATCGATCGCCGCCAGCATCGCCCGCATCCCGGCGTTCGCGGTCAGCGTCTCGATCCCCACCGCGCCCTGCGCGGGCGCGGGCAGCATCGTCTCGATCGGCACGGCATGACCCACGTCGCTCTGGCCCAGCCGGTCGAGTCCGGCGGCGGCGAGCAGGGTCGCCTGCGCCTCGCCGGCCGCCAGCCTGGCGAGGCGGGTCGCGACATTGCCGCGGAACAAAGTGGTCCGGATATCCGGCCGCAATCGCTTGAGCTGCGCCGCGCGGCGCGGCGAACTGGTGCCGACCAGTGCGCTTTCGGGCAGTTCGGCGACCGAATCGGCACCGATCAAGCGGTCGCGGACGTCGGCACGCGGCAGCATCGCGGCGATCACGATCTCGGCCGGACGCACGGTTTCGACATCCTTCATCGAATGGACGCAGAAATCGACATCGCCGTCGCCCAGCGCGCGATCGAGCTCCTTGGTCCACAGCGCCTTGCCGCCGACCTCGGCCAGCGGACGATCCTGGATGCGGTCGCCCGAGGTGCGGATCGCCACGATCTCGATCGCGTCCCCGGCCAGGCCGTGTGCGGCGATCAAGGCGGCCCGCACCATGTTCGCCTGCACGAGCGCCAGCGGCGATCCGCGCGTGCCCAGACGGAGGGAATGGCCGAGACGCAGAATTGGGCGGTCGGACGCGAGGGACGATTGAGGCATGGAGGTTGTGCTAGCCGCCGGCACGGGTAGAGGGAAGTCCGATGAGCGTGATCCTCGGCCTCGAATCGAGCTGCGACGAAACCGCCGCGGCGCTGGTCACATCGGACCGCCGCATCCTCGCGCACAAGCTTGCCGGCCAGGAAGAGGCGCACCGGCCGTTCGGCGGCGTCGTGCCCGAGATCGCGGCGCGGGCGCATGTCGAGCGGATGACGCCGCTGGTGGAAGCGGCTTTGGCCGAAGCCGGCCTGGCGCTCGCCGACGTCGATGCGGTCGCGGCCACCGCCGGACCCGGGCTGATCGGCGGCGTGATGGTCGGGCTGGTGACCGCCAAGGCGCTCGCGCACGCCGCGAACAAGCCGCTGATCGCGCTCAACCATCTCGAAGGCCATGCGCTGAGCCCGCGGCTTTCGGATCCCGATCTCGACTTTCCCTATCTGCTGCTGCTGGTTTCGGGCGGTCATTGCCAGTTGCTGCTGGTCGCCGGCGTCGGCCGCTATCGCCGGCTCGCGACGACGATCGACGATGCCGCGGGTGAGGCGTTCGACAAGACCGCGAAGCTGCTCGGCCTCGGTTTCCCCGGCGGACCGGCGGTCGAGCGTGCGGCCGCGACCGGAAACGCCAGAGCGGTGAAGCTCCCGCGCCCGTTGCTCGGTTCGTCCGAACCGCATTTTTCGTTCGCCGGTCTCAAGAGCGCGGCGTTGCGCGCGCGCGACGCCGGCATCCATCGCCCCGAAGACATCGCCGCATCGTTCCAGCAGGCGGTGATCGACTGTCTGGTCGATCGCACGCGCCGGGCGATCGAGGCGGTGCCGGAGGCGACGGCGCTGGTGATGGCGGGCGGGGTCGCCGCGAATCGCGCGATTCGCGGTGCGATCGAGGCGCTGGCGGCGGCGAACGGGCTGCGCTTCGTCGCGCCGCCCTTGTGGCTGTGCACCGACAATGGCGCGATGATCGCCTGGGCTGGTGCCGAACGCTTCGCGGCGGGGCTGGTCGACGGACTCGATGCGCCGGCCCGGCCGCGCTGGCCGCTCGATCCGTCCGCCGAAAAGGCCAGGGGTGCAGGGGTGAAGGCATGACGATGCGGTTGGGGGTGATCGGCGGCGGCGCGTGGGGCACGGCGCTGGCGCAGGCGATGGCGGTCGATGGCGAGCCGGTGCTGCTGTGGGCGCTCGAACATGAGGTGATCGAGAGCGTCAACGGCGCGCACGAGAACCGGCTCTATCTGCCCGGCATCGCGCTCGCGCCCTCGGTGCACGCGACCGGCAATCTCGCCGATCTCGAGATCTGCGACGCCTTGCTCGTCGTCACGCCGGCGCAGCATCTGCGCCAGGTGCTCGGCAAGGCGTCGGTGGCGCGGCGGCCGCTGGTGCTGTGCGCCAAGGGCATCGAGGCGGGCACCGCGATGCTGATGAGCGAGGTGGCGGCGCAGGTGCAGCCGGGTGCGCCGATCGCGGTGCTGTCGGGTCCCACCTTCGCGCACGAGGTCGCGCAGGGCCTGCCGACTGCGGTCACCCTGGCCTGCGAGGACGATCGCGCCTGCGCCGCTTTGGCGGGCCGGATCGCCAGCCCGCGCTTCCGGCCCTATGCCTCGCGCGACGTGATCGGCGCCGAGGTCGGCGGTGCGGTCAAGAATGTACTCGCGATCGCCTGCGGTGTCGTCGAGGGCGCTGGGCTGGGCCAGAATGCGCGCGCCGCCCTGATCAGTCGGGGCTTCGCGGAGATGACCCGGTTCGGTCTCGCCCGGGGCGCGAAACCGGAGACCTTGGCAGGGCTCGCCGGGCTCGGCGATCTCGTGCTGACCTGCTCGTCGACCAGTTCGCGCAATTTCTCGCTCGGCCGCGGTCTCGGCGAAGGACGCACGGCCGCCGAATTGCTCGGCGATCGCCGCACGGTGGCCGAAGGCGCGTTCACCGCGCCCGTGTTGCGTCAGGCGGCCGCGGCGGCCGGTGTCGACATGCCCGTGGTCGAGGCGGTGTGCGCGTTGCTCGACGGCGCGGCGTCGGTCGGCCGCGTCGTCGAGGGCCTGCTGGCACGGCCGTTGCGCACCGAGGGTGCGTGATCCCGCACGGGCGCTAGAAATCGATCGCGATGCCCTTATGGACCCAGTCGCCGAAGCGCGTCGGGTCGCTGGTGTCGGCGGGATCGCGGATGTCGGGCTTGTCGATCGGCTCGGGTTCCGGCACCGGCGGACTCTTCGAGAGATAGGCTGGCGGTTTCACATGCGGTGGGCGCTTGCCGTCCATCGGCGGTCTCCTGATTGAAGCGGCTGCAACGATCCCCACATTGGCGCTCGAGAGGAGTTTGCCAAGTGAAGGGTTTCAGGACCGCGATGCTGCTCGCCGCGATGACGGCGCTGTTCATGGCGCTGGGCCTTGGTCTGGGCGGGCCGCGCGGTGCGATCGTCGCTCTGCTGGTCGCCGGGGCCATGAATCTGTTCACCTGGTGGAATGCCGACCGCATCGTCCTGCGCATGCACGATGCGGTCGAGGTCGATGCGCGCTGCGCGCCCGAACTGGTCGGTCTCGTCCGCCGGCTGGCGCTGCGGGCCGGGCTGCCCTGCCCACGGGTCTATGTGATCAGGAGTGCGCATCCCAACGCCTTCGCCACCGGCCGCGATCCCGACCATGCCGCCGTCGCGGTCACCACCGGTTTGCTCGCGATGCTCGACCGCGACGAGATCGAAGGCGTGCTGGCGCATGAGCTCGCCCATGTGAAACATCGTGACACGCTGGTGATGACGATGGTCGCGACGATCGCGGGCGCGATTTCGATGCTCGCCAATTTCGGGCTGTTCTTCCGTGGCGATCATCGCGGCAATCTGCTGGCGACGGTGCTGGCGGTGCTCGTCGCGCCGTTCGCCGCAATGATCGTCCAGCTGGCGATCAGCCGCGGCCGCGAATATGGCGCCGACCGCGGCGGGGCGGAGATCAGCGGCAAGCCCCGCGCTCTGGCCTCGGCGCTGATCAAGCTGACGGATGCGGCGGGTCGCATTCCCAATCCGGTGGTCGCGCGCAATCCGGCTGCGGCGCAGCTCTATATCGTGCCCGCCGTGGCCGGCTGGTTCTCGACGCATCCGGGGACCGAGAACCGGATCGCGGCGCTCGAGCGGATCGCGCTCGAGATGGGCGAATCGATTCGCCACGATGTGCCGCGCCGGCAACGGCCGTCCGCGCTCGATCCGCGAAAGAACTGATATAGATCAGTATTGGGCCGAGCCAAACGTAAATTTTTTTGCCGTAAAAGGCTTTCACGTCACGGTATATTCTGATCTTAGCGGCCGCGATGACCAGTAAACGTGACGACGGGGCAGGCGTGCCCGCGCGGCGGGCCGCCTTGCGGATTCTCGATGCCGTCATGCGCCAGGGACTGCCGCTCGAGGCAGCGCTCGACAGTGCGACGCGGGGCCTGCCCAAGGATGCCGATCGCGCCTTCGCGCATGCGATCGCCGCCGAGGTGCTCCGGCACGTGCCCGATCTCGACGCGCTGATCGATTCCGCCACCCGTCGCCGCCTGCCCGACGACGCCAAGGCGCGCTTTGCGCTGCGCATCGCGCTGGTGCAGGCGCTCGCGCTGGGCACGCCGCTCCATGCCGCGATCTCGACGGTGCTGCCGCTCGTTGATGGCGGCCCGCGCAAGCTCGTTCACGGGGTGTTCGGCGCGGTGACGCGCGAGGGTGCCAAACTGCCCGATCCACCCAACCTGCCGGCCGATGTCTCGCAACGCTGGGGGACGGCGTGGGGCGATGCCGTAGTCGAGGCCGCGCGCCACGCGATCGCCCGGCTGGCACCGATTGACCTGGTGTTCGCCGATCCCGCCGCGATTCCCGACATGCCGGACGCGGTGAGCCTGTGTCCGGGTCATCTGCGCGTGCCCGCCGGCACGCCCGTGCGCGCGATGCCCGGTTTCGCGGAGGGCGGCTGGTGGGTGCAGGATATCGCCGCCGCCATTCCTGCCCGGCTGCTCGGCGCCGGTGACGGCCGCGTCGCACTCGATCTGTGTGCCGCACCCGGCGGCAAGACGATGCAGCTCGCGGCGGCCGGCTGGTCGGTGACCGCGGTCGAGGCGTCGACCGGCCGGATGGGCCGGCTGCGCGAGAATCTGGAGCGGACGCGGCTGGCAGCCGACCTCGTCGAGGCGGACGTGCTGGCGTGGGCGCCGCTCGAACCGGTCGATGCGGTGCTGCTCGACGCGCCGTGCAGCGCGACCGGCATTTTCCGCCGCCATCCCGACGTGCTTCACCGCGTCCGGCCATCGGTGGTCGCCGAGATGGTGACGACGCAGGGGGCGATGTTCGCGCGCGCCGCCGACTGGGTCAAGCCGGGCGGGCAGCTGGTTTATGCCACATGCTCGCTGGAGCCTGCCGAAGGCGAGGAACGGCTCGCCGCATTCCTGGCGCAGCGCCCGGACTTCGCAATCGAGCCGGTCCGTCCCGAAGAATTGCCCGAAAACGTGGCTCCGGCGGCCGACGGCACGGTGCGGACATTGCCCGGAATGCTCGGGCCGGCGGGTGGGCTCGACGGCTTCTTCATCGCGCGAATGCGCCGGAGTTCTTGAACCCGCCGAATCGCGAGTCTAAGGCCGGCAGACCAAAATGCCGATGTCACCTGTCCTGATCGCCCCTTCGATACTGTCCGCCGACTTCGCGCGGCTGGGCGAAGAGGTCCGCGCCATCGACGCCGCCGGCGCCGACTGGATCCACGTCGACGTGATGGACGGCCATTTCGTGCCCAACATCACGATCGGGCCCGCCGTGGTGAAGGCGCTGCGCCCGCACACGACCAAGCCGCTCGACGTCCATCTGATGATCGCGCCGGTCGATCATTTCCTCCAGGCGTTCGCCGATGCCGGTGCCGATATCATCACCGTCCACCCCGAAGCCGGTCCCCACACGCACCGCACGATCCAGGCGATCAAGGCGCTCGGCAAGCTGGCCGGTGTCGTGCTCAATCCGGCGACCCCCGCCAAGATGCTCGACTATCTGATCGACGAGGTCGATCTGGTGCTGGTTATGAGCGTCAATCCCGGTTTCGGCGGGCAGAGCTTCATCGAAAGCCAGCTCCGCAAGATCGAGGCGATCCGCAAGATGATCGACAAGACCGGCAGGGACATAAGACTGGAGGTGGATGGCGGCATCGATGTCGCGACGGCGCCGCGGGCCATCGCCGCCGGCGCCGACGTGCTGGTTGCCGGCACCGCGAGCTTCAGGGGCGGACCCGATTCCTATGCCTCCAATATACTGGCCCTGCGCGGCGGGTGACCACCCCGGGGCCGATCGATCCGGACGCCGACGGCATCGAAGAGGGCAAGCGGCTGATCCGGCTGGGGGGCGACAAGGGGCTGTCGTTGACCGAACGTGTCGCGAATCAATTTCACCGATTGACCTGGCGCACGCCGTTGCACGCGTTGCGCCTGCGCGGCCGCTATCCGCTCAAGCTGATGGCGGTGCCCGAGGATCCGATCGCCGGCGATACACGCGTCGGCCTCTCGCTGCTGAAGCGCGAGATCCTGTGGCGCGGCGAGCGGCTGCCGATCGCGGATCTCGATTTCGCCAAGCTCGGTGCGTCCGTGCCGCTGGCCGATTATCTCCACAGCTTCGCCTGGCTGCGCGACCTTGCCGCCGCCGGTACGCGCGTGGCGGCGGCGCCGGTTGCCGAAGCGCTGATGCGCAAATGGCTCGAGGCGCATGGCAATCTCGTCGCCAATCCCGCCTGGCGCTATGATCTGTGCGCAAAGCGGATCCTGTTCTGGGCCGCGCATGCGCCGTTGATCCTCTCGGCGACCGATCTCGTCTATCGCTCGGCGGTGCTCAACGGGCTGGCCCGGGCGGCGCGTCATCTCGATCGCGGTGCCGATCGCTCGGCGCAGGGCGGCGCACGCATCATCGCCTGGTGCGGCGTGGTTGCGGCAGGCCTGCTGATCCCGGGCGGCCAGCCGCGACGCGCGTTCGGCGAGGCCGGGCTGGCGCGCGCGCTGACGACCGGCTTCTTCGAGGATGGCGGCCTGATCTGCCGTTCCCCGGCCGAAATGCTCGATACGCTCGCGACCCTGGCGATGCTGCGCCATGTCTATGCCGTGCGGCGCGAAGAGATCTTCGCGGCGGTGGAAGCGGCGCTCGCGCGCGCGGTGCCGGCATTGCTCGGCGTGATCCATGGCGATGGCGCCTTGTCGAGCTGGCAGGGCGGCGGCCCGCTGTCGGCCGAGCTGGTCGAATCGGTGGTCGCGGCCACCGGGGTGCGCAGCCGTCCGCTGCGACAGGCGCGCGACTGGGGTTATCAGCGGCTGGTCGGGGGCAGCAGCGTCGCGATCATGGACGCCGCCCCGCCGCCGATCTCGCGACTCTCGGCCGGCGGCTGCGCCTCGACGCTCGCGATCGAATTGTCGGACGGGCCGCATCGGCTGGTGGTCAATTGCGGCGGCGGCCGGATGGGCGGTGCCTGGCTGCAGAGCCAGCTCGCCGATGGCCTGCGCACCACCGCCGCGCATTCGACGTTGATCGTCTCGGACAATAATTCGACGGCGATCCACGCCGACGGCAGCCTCGGCAAGGGCGTCGGCGAGGTCGCGCTCGACCGGCAGGAGAGCGAGGGCGCGAGCCGGGTGGAGGCGAGCCATGACGGCTATGTCCGCCGCTTCGGCTTCATCCACCGCCGCACTTTGCTGATGAATTCGGACGGCCGCGAGTTGCGCGGTGAGGATGTGCTGCTGCCGTCGGGCCGCAAGCGCAAGGGCACGGCGCCGTTCGCGCTGCGCTTTCACCTCGCGCCCGGCGTCGAGGCATCGCCGACCGCCGATGGGATGGGCGCTTTGCTGCGACTCGTCGAGGGTCCCCTGTGGCAGTTCCGCTGCCGCGGCGGCGCGCTGGCGGTCGAGGAAAGCCTGTGGATCGATGGCGGGGCGCGCCCGCGCGCCACGCGCCAGCTGGTGATATCCGGCGAGGCCCATGCCGGCGGCGCGACCGTCGGCTGGCTGTTCAAGCGGGCGAGCTCATAAAATTCGGGGAAAGACGTGATGACGGATGTGAAGATCGCGCGGGCACTGCTTTCGGTGTCCGACAAGACGGGTTTGATCGCGCTCGGCCAGGCGCTGGCGGGGCACGGGGTCGAGCTGGTGTCGACCGGCGGCACGGCGAAGGCGCTGCGCGACGCCGGGCTCGCGGTGCGCGACATTTCCGACCTCACCGGCTTTCCCGAGATGATGGACGGCCGGGTCAAGACGCTGCATCCCAAAGTCCATGGCGGGCTGCTGGCGGTGCGCGACGATCCGGACCATGTCGCTTCGATGGCGGAGCATGACATCGGCGCGATCGATCTCGTCGTCGTCAACCTCTATCCGTTCGCGCAGACCGTGGCGAAGGGCGCCGGGCGCGACGAGATCATCGAGAATATCGATATTGGCGGTCCGTCGATGGTGCGCTCGGCCGCCAAGAACCACGCCCATGTCGCGATCGTCACCGATGCCGCCGACTATGCCGAACTGATCGCCGAACTGGCCGGCAAACACGGCGCGACCGGACTCGCCTTCCGCCGCCGGCTGGCCGCCAAGGCGTTCGCGGCGACCGCGGCCTATGACGCCATGATCTCGCAATGGTTCGCTTTCGCCGACCAGCAGCAGATGTTCCCCGATATGCTGGCGATGACCGGCGATCGCGCGGCCGAACTGCGCTATGGCGAAAATCCGCACCAGCAGGCGGCGCTCTATATCCCCGCCGGTCCCCATGCGCGCGGAATCGCCCAGGCCGAGCAATTGCAGGGCAAGGCGCTGAGCTACAACAATTACAACGATGCCGATGCCGCGCTCGAACTGGTCAGCGAGCTCCGCGATGCCGCGCCGACGGTGGTGATCGTCAAGCACGCCAATCCCTGCGGCGTCGCCACCGGCGCGACCCTGGTCGAAGCCTATGAGGCAGCTTTGGCCTGCGACTCGGTCTCGGCGTTCGGCGGCATCATCGCCGTCAACCGACCGCTCGACGGCGCGACCGCGGAGGCGATCAGCGGCATCTTCACCGAAGTGGTCGCGGCGCCCGACGCCGATGCCGATGCCCGCGCGATCTTCGCGAAGAAGAAGAATCTCCGCCTGCTGCTGACCGGCGCACTGCCCGATCCGGCGCGCGGCGGACTGACACTCAAGACCATCGCCGGCGGCTGGCTGGTCCAGTCGCGCGACAATGGCCGGGTGACGCGCGAGATGCTCAAGCTGGTGACGAAGCGCGCGCCGACCGAGCAGGAACTCGCCGATTGCCTGTTCGCCTGGACGGTGGCCAAGCATGTGAAGTCCAACGCGATCGTCTACGCCAAAGGCGGCGCCACCGCCGGCATCGGCGCCGGCCAGATGAACCGCCTCGAATCGGCGCGGATCGCCGCCTGGAAGGCGAAGGACGCCGCGGAAAAGGCCGGCTGGGCCGAACCGCGCACGATCGGTTCGGCGGTGGCGTCGGACGCCTTCTTCCCGTTCGCCGACGGCCTGATGGCGGCGGTGGAGGCCGGCGCGACCGCCGTGATCCAGCCGGGTGGCTCGATCCGAGACGAGGACGTCATCGCCGCCGCAGACGAAGCCGGCCTGGCGATGGTGTTCACGGGGATGCGCCACTTCCGCCATTGAATCTCCCTCTCCCGCAAGCGGTAGAGGGCAGGCGCTCAATCGGTCACGACCGCGTCCTTCATCTCGCCCGGCCGAAGCGTGCGCGCGAGATGGACGAACGCATTTTTCGCGATGTGCGTGATCCACGGCATGCGTGATCGCCAGGGCTTCGCGAACCCCGCGAAAACCGTCTGACCCTCCATCGACGCGGAGATGAACAGTGCCAATGTTTTGCGTTCGTCTGCCGGCAACAGTGGATTGATCTCGGCGATCAGCGCGTTGAGCGAAACGCGGGCGCGCTCGTAAAGCTCTTCCATCCGATCCTGCACGAACGGATCATGGTTGGAGAGCGCCCAGAGTTCGGGGAAGAAGCGCGTCGTCTTCTTGGTGGTGATGTCTTCGAGGATCAGCGTCACCAGCTTTTCGAGCCGCGCTGCCGCGTCGGCGCCCGCCTCATGCATGATCGCGTCGAACGAATCTTCGTAGCTGCTGATCACCGCATTCAAGAGCTCCCGGACCAACTCGTCCTTGGAACGGAAATAATAGTTCAGATTGCCGACGTTCATGCCGCATTCGGCAGCGATTCGGCGGAGCGTGAGCGCCTTCGAGCCATGTTCGACGAGCAGTGACAATGCGGCGCGCAGAATTTGCTCGAACCCTTCCTGGCCTCGCGCATAGCCGCCTTCGCGCGGCACGATCTTCAGATCGGGAACGATAAAATCGGTCAAAATCAACGTGCCTCCGCGTGTCGCACATCATTTAGGTGCGCACGCACGAGCGATCAACTTTGATCGCTTGACTAAAGTTGGTCGATCGATCTATATCTGCCGCACAGTCGGCCGAGAGCCACGATGGCCCGGCGGCTTTCTGCGGTGAAGGATTTCTACATGCATCCTGTAGTCAGCCGATCTGCGCGTGCCGTGCTGGCCCTGTCGGCCTGCATGACGATCGTCGCGCATGCTGCGGACTACCCGCAGCCTTTGCCGGAGGAGCCGGTTCCGGCCACCGTCGAACTGCCCGAGAATTATCCCGATTCGTGGCTGTTCGTGCAGGACCTCCATTTCAACAGCCTGCCTGACGGCCGTGCCGCCATCGTCGATGTCGCGGCCGAGAACCGCAATTTGAAGGGCCAGATTCCGGTCGCGCAGTTCGGCAACGTCCTGCCTGCGACGACGAAATCCGAAATCTACGTCGGCGAGACATTCTTCTCGCGTCTCACGCGCGGCGAGCGCACCGACGTCATCACGATCTGGGACACGAAAACGCTGGCGCCGAAGGGCGAGGTGATCCTGCCCGGCGGCAAGCGCGGCCTGTTCGTGACGCTCAGGAACAGCCTCCAGTTCACGAACGACGAAAAATGGGCGCTGGTCTTCAATTTCACGCCGGCCTCTTCGGTGACGGTTGTCGATCTCGACGCGCGCAGGGTGCTTGGCGACATCGATCTGCCGGGCTGCTCGCTCGTCTATCCGACGGGACCGCGCGGCTTCTCCGCGCTCTGCGCCGACGGCACGATGACCAGCATCGTGCTTGATGCCGAAGGCAAGGTCGCCTCCAGCGTGACCGGCAAGGCGTTCAACGACATCGACGACGATGCCCTGTACATGACCCCGGCGATGATCGGCCGGACCGCCTGGTTCGCGAGCTTCCGGGGCAATTTGCGGGGCGTCGATCTTTCCGGCGCGGCCGCGCGCGATCTTGGCGCCTTCAGCCTGCCCCGGGAAGCGGGCGGAGATCCCGAATGGCGCCCGGGCGGATGGCAGGTCATCAGCTCGGACAAGGCCGGGCTGCTCTATGTGCTGATGAATCCGCACGGCAAGGAAGGCAGCCACAAGGACGGCGGCACCGAAGTGTGGGTCGTCGATCCCGTCAGAAAAACACGTATCTGGCGGATTGCGCTCCAGAATCAGGCGGTGTCGATCGAGGCCACGCACCAGGCGGTGCCACTGCTCGTCGCCTCGCGGGCCGACGGATCGCTCGATGTCTATGATGCGGGCAGCGGCGCCTTCAGGCGCACCATCGCCGGCGTCGCGCATGATCCGATGACGATGACGGCGGTCCGTCGATGACCGCGATCGTCAGCCCGCTCGGCTATTTTCTGGCGCTGGTCCTGATCGGTGCCGGCGGACACAAGCTTCTGGCCAGCGATCGCCTGGTCGCCGCGACGGGGCGACTTCTCCGGCTCGTACCACCGCTCGCTCGCTGCGTGATGTTCGCCGCGGCGGCGGTGGAAGGCGCAGCCGCGATCGCGTTGCTCTTGCCGGCGTCGCGGCCGCTCGGCGCGGCGATCGCCGCCTTGCTCTGGTCGTTTTACGCGATTGCGCTATCGGCCGCACGGCTGCGTGGCGACGGCGCGCTCGACTGTGGCTGCAGCTTCGCCGTCCATCGCCGGGGCATAGACACATTCGCACCGATCCGGGCTGTCGGCCTCGCATTGCTGGCCGGATGGGTCGCGCTGTCGTCCGGTGCGGAAGCGGCTTTCGAAGTGGAATCGCTCTTCGCGGCGCTCGCGCTTTTCAGCCTTTTCCTGGCCGCGGGCGAACTCGCCGCGCTGCCGTCTCTCCGCGGGAGTTCCATCCGATGAGCAGCCTGTTTCTCGCATCGCAGATCCTCCTGTGGATCGCCCTCGGCGTGCTCGGCGTACTGGTGGCGGCGCTCGCCCGCCAGGTCGGGGTGCTGCATGAGCGGATCGCGCCGGCCGGCGCGCTGACACTTCATCAGACGCTGAACAGCGGCGACAAGGGTCCCGAAATGCGCCTTGCCGGGCTCGCCGGCAGCGCGGTCGCGATCGGCGGCAAGCGCGCCGGGCGAAGCCAGTTGATCTTCTTCCTCTCCCCCGATTGCCCGGTCTGCAAGACGCTCCTGCCGGTCCTGAAATCCTGCGCCGCGGCCGAACGCGGCTGGATGGACGTGGTGCTCGCGAGCGATGGCGATCCCGCGGATCATCGCCGGCTCGTCATGGCGCACGCGCTGTCGGATTTCCCCTATGTCCTTTCCGAAGTGCTGGGCCGGGCACTGGGCGTCTCCAGGCTCCCTTATGCCGTGTTGCTCGACGAGCAGGGCAGGATAGCGTCGCTCGGCCTCGTCAACAGCCGGGAGCATCTCGAGAGCCTGTTCGAAGCCAAGGAACGCGGCGTGGCGTCCATCCAGCAATATCTCGCCCAGCTCTGAACCGCCGGAAGGACAGGAGATCGTGGTGCATATGGACAGACTGATCGAACGGCTCACCCGGCAGGTCGCGCGCGGAACCTCGCGGCGAAGCCTCCTCACCCTGATCGGCGGCGCGATCACCGGCGCTGCGGTCTTTCCGGTGCTGCCCGTGTCACGCGCGCAGGCGCAGAGCCATGGCGGCGGCAATAGCGGAATCGCACCGCAATCGAGCGGCAACCCCCAGGATCCCGGCGACCAGACCCAGTGCGATTACTGGCGCTATTGCGCGATCGACGGCTTCCTGTGCAGCTGCTGCGGCGGCTCGGCGAACGCTTGCCCGCCGGGCACCGAGATGTCGCCGATCACCTGGATCGGCACCTGCCGCAACCCCGCCGACAATCGCGCCTACATCATCAGCTATAATGATTGCTGCGGCAAATCCTCGTGCGGGCATTGCCTGTGCAATCGCAACGACGGCGACCGGCCGATGGTGCGGCCGCAGGCGAACAACGACATCAACTGGTGCCTCGGTACGGCGAGTGCGATTTACAATTGCTCCACCGCGGTCATTCTCGGCGTCGCGACGGAGACGCGATGATGGCGGTCGTTCGCACCCGCCTCGCAGTCGGCATCGTCCTCGCTGCAGCGGCAGCGTTCGCCATGCCGGGCGCGGCGGCACCGGCAGTCGATGAGGGCGCGGCGGTCTATAAGCGATGCGCCGCCTGTCATCTGGCGAATGGCGCGGGCGTGCCCGGCGCCTTTCCGCCGTTGCGCGGCGATATCCGGGCGCTCGCCGCCAGGAGCGCCGGCCGTCGCTATCTCACGCTGGTCGTCACCAGGGGCGTGTCGGGACCGATCACGGTCGAGGGCAAGATCTTTCGTGGCGTCATGCCTGCGCAAAGTGGACTCGACGACGCGCAGGTCGCCGCCGTTCTCAACCATGTGCTCGGCACGTTCGCGAAGGTAGGGCCGGCGGCAAGGCCCTTTACCGCCGCCGAGGTCGCCCAGGCGAAAGCGGGCAGCGCGGGGCTCACCCCGGCGGCGATCGGCAAGCTGAACGCACAGCTTTCGGGTCAATGACATATCGGGCCGCGCTCGCGCTGATCGCTGCGGCCGGGGCGGGCGCCGCCGGGCATGCGATGGTCGAGCCGGTGGCAGGCGGGCCCGCCATCGTCACCGGTGTGGCAAATCCTGCGCGCGCGCGGCAGAACTGGATTCTCAAATGCCAGGGCTGCCACCGCGCCGATGCGAGCGGCTCGCCCCGGACGACGCCCGCCATGGCGGGGATCATCGGGCGCTTCCTCGCGACGCCTGAGGGCAGGACCTATCTCGTTCAGGTGCCGGGGGTCGCGACTGCGGCGCTGCCCGACGAGGAACTCGCCGAACTGCTCAACTGGACGCTGCTGCGCTTCGATGCCGCGCACGTTCCCGGCGATTTCACACCTTACACCGCCAGCGAGGTGGGGAGATTGCGACGCACGCCGCTCCGGACGGAGGCGGCGCAGGTTCGCACGCGGATCATCGCCGCCCTCGGCGGGGACCGGGGAACGCTTCCATCGACAGACTAAAGGGGTAGAACATGATCAGATCGACTTTTGGACGCATATCTTCGGGCCTGGTGATCGGCCTGCTGGCGGGCGTTTCGGGCGCCGCGATGGCGCAGGACACGGTATCGGAGAGCCTGGCGGTCGAGGAACCGGCTGGCGACGATATCGTCGTCACCGCGCAGAAGCGCAGCGAACGCCTTCAGGACGTGCCGGTCTCGATTTCCGCGATCGGTGGAGAGGCGCTCCAGAAACAGCACGTGACACAGGCCGATGACCTCGTCACCAAGATCGCCAATCTCCAGCTGACTTCGACCGTCGGTGAGAACACGCCGATCTTCGCGCTTCGCGGCGTTTCGATGTCGGACTACAGCCTCAACCAGGCGAGCCCCGTCGCGACCTATTATGATGAGGTCTACAAGGGCAATTTCGCATTTCTCGGCGTCGCGATGTTCGATCTCGAGCGGGTTGAGGTGCTGCGCGGACCGCAAGGCACGCTCTATGGCAAGAACACTACCGGCGGCGCGGTCAACCTGATCAGCCGCGCACCGATGCTCGGTGAGACCGAAGGCTATTTCAACCTCGGCTACGGCAATTACGATCGCAAGGAGGCCAATGGCGCGATCAACGTGCCGCTTGGCGAAAGGGCGGCCACGCGCATCGCATTCACGGTCGCCCGCGCCGACGGCTGGTTCAAGAACCAGCTTCCGGGCAAGCCCGATCTCGCCAGCGTTCGCGAATATGGCGTGCGCGGGTCGCTGCTGTTCGAGCCCTCCGACGGTGCACGGTTCATCCTGCGTGCCTCCACCAGCTATCAGAACCCGCGCAACTACGGCATCTACGCGCAGCCCGAAGCAATCAACCGGCCGGGGCTCGGCCGGCGCCAGATCGAAGCCAACGTCACCGACCGCCGTCATGCGCGCACCTATTCGGTTGCGCTGACCGGGTCGTTCGACCTGAACGACAGCCTTGCCGTGACCAGCGTGACGTCATGGGACAAGGGTCGTCTCGATTTTTACGAGGATACCGATGGCAACGCCACCGAATTGCTGGAAATCCCCTATGCCGACCGGGCGACGCAATTCGCGCAGGATCTGCGCCTCACGAGCGATTTCGCCGGGCCGTTCAACTTCATCCTCGGCGCCTATTACAACCGCGAGAAAGTGTTCAACCAGACGATTTTCGAGATCGCCAAGGATGTCGATTCAGACGGTCTGCCGGGCGTCACCGATCTCGATTGCGCCATTGGGCTGCCGTTGGGCTGCCTGTTCCGCAACAGTTTCGATCAGCTGAAAAAGAGCTATGCCGTCTATTCGGACATGAGTTTCGCGGTAGCCGACGGATTCAAGCTGCGCGGTGGTCTGCGCTATACCCGCGACAAGGGCACCCAGACCAACTTCAGGTCGGATGCGCTGGGCCCGAACGAGGTGCTCGTCGCCGTGCTCATCCCGCCGTCTGCGCTGCGCTACAGCACCAGTAATGTCTCGGGAAAGATCGGTGCCGATTACAAAATCGGCGGGGACGCGCTGCTCTATGCGAATTACAGCCGCGGCTACCGCGCGCCGAGCTTCAACGCCCAGGCCTTTTTCGATCCCTCGGAGCTGTCGGTCGCAAAGGCGGAGAAGATCGAGGCGTTCGAACTCGGCGCCAAGACGCAGCTGATGGATCGCAGGATCACCCTCAACGTCGCGGCGTTTCACTATGGCTATAGCAACCAGCAGTTCATCAACATCGATCCCGCCACCGCCGCGCAGAGCCTGATCAACATCCCCAAATCGCGCATCATGGGCGGCGAGGCGGAACTGACCGCACGCCCGACCGCCGCACTGACCCTGCGGGCCGCAGTCGGGCTGCTCGACACCAGGATCGAGCGCGGCATCGTCAGTGGCGTCGATGTGCAGGGCAACCGGCTGTCCAACGCGCCGTCGCTCACCTTCTCGGGCGGATTCGACGCGACGGTGATCGACAATGGCAGCGGCCAGTTCAGCCTGCATGGCGACATGAGCTATGCGTCGAGTCAGTATTTCGAGGTGCTCAACGTTCCTCGGCTGAAGCAGGGCGGTTACGCGTTGTTTTCCGGTCATGTCGACTGGGAATCAGCCGATGGCCAGTGGAACGCCTCGATCTGGGGCAAGAATCTGACCAACAAATTCTATTTCACGTCGCGGGTCGATCTGCTTGCCGGCTTCGGGTTCGATTATAATCACATCGGCGGACCGCGGACCTATGGCGTAACCGTCGGCGCCAAATTCTGAGGCTCAAGAATTGGCAAGGCGACCGAACAGGATCGCGAATCTGGGAGAGTGACATGGCCGGGTACAGGCTGCTGGTCGACGGGAAGCTCGTCGACGGTGATATGACGATGGAGGTGATCAACCCCGCCACGGAGGAGGTGCTCAGCCTTTGCCCGCGCGGGTCGGCGGCGCAGCTCGATGCGGCGGTGGCGGCGGCGAAGGCGGCTTTCCCGTCCTGGTCGCGCACGGCTCCCGCGGCGCGGCGCGCGATGCTGCTGATGCTCGCCGACCGGCTCGCCGCCCGCGCCGGCGAATTCGCGCGACTGCTGACGCAGGAACAGGGCAAGCCCCTCGCCGAATCGACCGCGGAGATCGCCTATACCGAAGCGTTCATCCGTCACCTCGCGACGCTCGAACTCGGAACGCGGCTCATCGAGGATGGCGAGAATCGCCGGGTCGAAATGCGCCGCCGCCCGCTCGGCGTGGTGGGGGCGATCATCCCCTGGAATTTCCCGGTGCTGATCGTCGCATTCAAACTGCCGCTGGCGCTGCTCGCGGGCAACACGATCGTCGTGAAGCCGGCGCCGACGACGCCGCTGACCACGCTGCTGCTGGGTGAACTCTGCGCCGGGATCTTCCCGGCGGGCGTGGTCAACATCGTCACCGATCAGAATGATCTCGGCACGCGGCTGACGAGCCATCCCGATGTCGCCAAGGTGACCTTCACCGGCTCGACCGAGACCGGCAGGAAGGTGATGGCGAGCGCCGCAGCCTCGATCAAGCGCATCACGCTCGAACTCGGCGGCAATGATGCGGCGATCGTGCTTCCCGACGTCGATCCCGCGAAGGCCGCGCCCGGGATCTTCGGCGCCGCCTTCATGAACGCCGGCCAGGTCTGCCTCGCGATCAAGCGCGTCTATGTCCATGACGACATCTACGAAGCGATGTGCGCCGCCCTCGCGAAGCTCGCCGAAGCGGCGGTGGTGGACGACGGGCTGCTGCAGGGCGCGCAGATCGGCCCGCTCCAGAACAAGGCGCAATATGAGAAGGTGAAGGCGTTCCTCGACGATGCCCGCGCCGACGGCACGATCATCGCCGGCGGCGGGATCGAGGATCGGCCGGGCTATTTCATCCGGCCCACCATCGTTCGCGACATTGCGGACGGCAGCAGGCTGGTCGATGAGGAACAGTTCGGGCCGATCCTCCCGATCATGCGCTTTTCCGATCCGGAGGATGCACTCGCCCGCGCCAATGCCTCGCCACTGGGTCTCGGCGGATCGATCTGGTCGGGCGACCGCGACATCGCCTATGATCTTGCCGAGCGGATGGAGGCCGGCACCGTGTGGATCAACACGCATCTCGATTTCGGGCCGAACATCCCGTTCGGCGGCGCCAAGCAGTCGGGACTGGGGGTCGAATTCGCCGAGGAAGGGCTGGCGGAGTTCACGCAGATCCACGTGCTCAACGAGGCGAAATGACAGCCGGGACGTTCCACTGGAATCCGCCCCCGCGCTATAATTTCGCGCGGGATGCGATCGAACGGCTCGCGACCGAACGGCCGCGCGATCGCGCGATGCTCTGGACCGACGGATCGGGCGTGATCGTCGACCGCAATTTCGCCGAGCTTTCGGCGCATGCCGCACGTGCCGCGGCGGTGCTCGCCGCGGCCGGCGTGAAGCGCGGCGACACCGTGCTCATCCTGCTTTCGCGCGAGATCGAATGGTGGGAACTGATGCTGGGCTGCCTGCGGCTCGGCGCGATCGCGTCGCCGGGCACGATCCAGCTCATGCCGAAGGACATCGCCTATCGTCGCGCGGCGGCGGCGGCGACCTGCATCGTGGCGGGCGGCGATGTGGCCGCGCAGGCCGATCGCACGCTCGATGGATTGGCGATCGCGCGCATCCACATCGGCGGGCCGCGCGCGGGTTGGCTTGATTATGGCGCTCTCGAGGCCGGCATCGCGCCGCTCGACACGATCGCGGATACCGGGTTCGACGAGGATGCGCTGTGCTATTTCACCAGCGGCACCACCGGCCAGCCCAAGATGACGATCCATGGCGCCGGCTATGCGCTGGCGCATGAGATCACCGGCCGATACTGGCTCGATCTGGGGCCAGGCGATCTGCACTGGAACCTGTCCGACACGGGCTGGGCCAAGGCCGCGTGGAGCAGCCTGTTCGCGCCCTGGCTGATGGGTGCTGCGATCTTCGCCAACCATGCGCCGGGCTTCGATCCGGCGGCGACGCTCGACCTGCTGGAACGTTTTCCGATCACCACGCTGTGCGCGCCGCCGACGGCCTATCGCATGCTCGTCCGCGCCGACCTGGCGGGCCGCGCCTTTCCGCACCTGCGTCATTGCGTCAGCGCGGGCGAACCGTTGAATCCCGAGGTGATCGGATTGTGGAAGGCTGCAACCGCGCTCGATATTCACGACGGCTATGGCCAGACCGAAACCGTCCTGCTGTGCTGCAACCGTGCGGGGTCGGTGCGGCAGGGCGCGATGGGGCGGCCGGTGCCCGGCATCGACCTGGCGGTGATCGATGAAGCCGGCGCCGAAGTCGCGCCGGGCGTGGAAGGCGATATCGCGCTCCGCATCGGCAGCCCGCGGCCGCCGGGCCTCTTCATCGGCTATCGCGGCGATCCCGATCGCACTGCCAGCGTCTTTCGGGCGGGCTGGTATCTGACCGGCGACCGGGCGACGGTGGATGAAGACGGCTTCTTCTGGTTTGTCGGCCGTGCCGACGACGTCATCCTCACCTCGGGTTATCGCATCGGCCCGTTCGAGGTTGAAAGCGCGTTGTTCGAGCACGAGGCAGTCGCCGAGAGCGCGGTCGTCGCCAGCCCCGATCCGACACGCGGCGAGGTGATCAAGGCGTTCGTCGTGCTGGCCGCGGGCCACAGCCCGTCCGACGCACTTGCCGTGGCGCTCCAGGCGCACGTCAAATCGACGACCGCGCCCTATAAATATCCGCGCAAGATCGAGTTCGTGACGAGCCTGCCCAAGACCGTCAGCGGCAAGATCCGCCGCAATGAATTGCGCGACGCCGAATGGGGGAAGGCCGAAGGATGACCGCCAGCTACGTCCGAGGCGCCGATCTGCCACGGCTGATCGAGATGACGATCGGCGAGGCGTTCGATGCGACGGTCTCACGGAATCCGGACGGGATTGCGCTGATCGCGCGACATCAGGGCATGCGGTGGGGTTGGGCGGAGCTTGGCGCCCGGGTCGATGCGGTGGCGGCCGGGCTGCTCGCGCGCGGGCTCGTGCCGGGCGACCGGGTCGGCATCTGGGCGCCCAATTGCGCGGAATGGACGGTCATCCAGTTCGCCACCGCGAAGGCGGGGCTGATCCTCGTCAACATCAACCCGGCCTATCGCACCGCCGAACTCGACTATGCGCTGAACAAGGTCGGCTGCGCGGCGCTGGTGATGACGCCGGCGCACCGCGGCAGCGACTATGTCGCGATGCTCGGCGACCTCGCTCCCGAACTGGCCGGGGCGGAACCCGGCGCGCTGACCGCGGCGCGGCTGCCCACGCTCCGGCTGGTGGTGACCATCGGCGACGAGCGGCATGCCGGCTGCCTGCCATTTGCGGCGCTGACGTCGGCGGACCACGCCGGGCTTCCGGCTGACATCGCGATCGACCCCGGCGATGCGGTCAACATCCAGTTCACCAGCGGCACCACCGGTTTTCCCAAGGGCGCGACGCTTTCGCACCGCAATATCCTCAACAACGGCTTCTTCGTCGGTGCGCGGATCGGACTGTCTCCGCGCGATCGGCTGTGCATCCCCGTGCCGCTTTATCATTGCTTCGGCATGGTGATGGGCAATCTCGCCTGCGTCGCTCACGGCGCGACGATGGTCTATCCGGCCGATGCGTTCGATCCGCTGACGGTGCTCGAGACCGTCGAGGCCGAGCGCTGCACCGCGCTCTACGGTGTGCCCACGATGTTCATCGCCACGCTCAACCATCCCGAATTCGCGCGCTTCGACCTGTCCTCGCTGCGAACCGGGATCATGGCGGGATCGCCCTGTCCGGTCGCGGTGATGGAGGAGGTGATCGCGCGGATGCACATGGCGGAGGTCACGATCGCCTATGGCATGACCGAGACCAGCCCGGTGAGCTTCCAGAGCGACGTCGACGATCCGCTCGATCTGCGCGTTGGCACCGTCGGGCGAATCCAGCCGCATCTCGAAGTGAAGCTGGTCGATGCCGATGGCGGGACGGTGCCGCGTGGCGCGATCGGCGAATTGTGCATGCGCGGTTATTCGGTGATGCGCGGCTATTGGGATGATGTCGAACGCACCGCCGAAGCGATCGATGCCGGGGGCTGGATGCATACCGGCGACCTCGCGACGCTCGACACGGCTGGCTATTGCCGGATCGTCGGGCGGATCAAGGATATGGTGATCCGCGGCGGCGAGAATATCTATCCGCGCGAGATCGAGGAATTCCTCCTCACCCACGCGGCGATCGCCGACGCCCAGGTGATCGGCGTGCCCGACGCCAGGCTTGGCGAAGAGCTCTGCGCCTGGATCATCGTCAAATCGGGCGCGACGTTGAGCAACGATGACGTGCGGGCTCATTGCCGGGGCCGCATCGCCCATTTCAAGATTCCGCGTTACATCCGCTTCGTCGACTCATTTCCGATGACCGTCACCGGCAAGGTCCAGAAATTCGCGATGCGCGAGGCGATGCTGCGGAGCTGAGACGGCGCTCAGGGCGGCGGCAGCGTCGCTTCGCTCTTCTGCTTGTGACGGCGGAACAGCACGCGGTCTTCGGCCGTGAAGCCCTTGTACCAGATCATCAGGCTGTAGCTGGCGAGGATCGCCGGGATACCGATCATCAGCTCGCCCCATTCCGGGATCCGCGTGGCGACCCAGCCGACCAGCGCCGCTACCGTCGCGGCCCATACCAGCGCCCAGCGCCACGGCGAGACCGGCGCGCGGAGCAGATGCGACAGCAGTCGTGCCTTGGCCACCGCAGCGAAGGCGAGCGCGATCGGGAGCGCCAGCGCGGGACCTGCCGCCTGCCAGGTGTCGGGCAGGTCGAACGCCCGCGCGCCCAGCACCAGCGCGAAGCTGAGCGCAATCTGGAAGGCGATCGTCGCCAGCGAGATCATCAGGTTGCGATGCCTGGCGACATAGACCAACGCCGCTTCCGACACGACGGCGGTTGCCGCGATCACCTCGGCGAACAGCAGGAACGCCAGCGACGCGGTGCCGGAGACGAACAGCGGGCCGCCAAGACCCATCACCGCCTCGCCGGTGATCGAGAGCGCGAGCGCGATGCCGGCCTGCGCCGCGATGATCCAGAAGCCCACCTGCCGCACCTGCGCCGCGACCGCTGCCTTGTTGCCGGCCTCCAGATTCTGCGTGATCACGGGTCCCAGGATCGGATCGAAGCTGGTTTTCAGCTTTTGCGGCAGGGTCGCGATCTGCTGGGCGAACCAGTAGATGCCCACCGTCGCCGGCGGAAAGAACAGGCCGAGGATGAAGCGGTCGACGTTGCGCGTGCCCCATTCGATCGCATCCGCCATCGCCAGCGGCATGTTGGCGCGCGCGATCCAGAACAAAGCGATCGGCCGGGGCCGCCAGCCGACCGGCAGGCCATAGCTGCGCAGGAAGGGGATGATCGATGCGGTCAGCGCCGCGATCATCGACAGCGCGTAGGCGAGGATCAGACCGTCGCGCGACGAGTAGAAATAGAGGCCGGCGGCGGCGATGCTGATCGTCCATGGCTCGATCACGGCGCGCGCACGCACGGTCGCGGCGATGTTCAGCCGATAGGCGAGCGCAGCCAGCGACACGTCCGACCAGACGATCGCGAACACCAGCAACGGCAGCAATCGCTCCAGCCCGTAGATCTGGCTGGTCGGAAACATCACCTGCGGGATCGCGAACAAGGTGGCGGTGGCGACGATCGAGGCGATTCCCGCGATCAGCAGCCCGTCCCAGACGACGTGGGTGTCGGGCCGCTCCTTCTTGCTCAACTGTTCCGCCAGCCCGCGCTTGAGCCCCAGCGTCGCCAGCTGCGCGGCGAATTCGAGCATCAGGATCGCGAACGCGAATCGCCCCAGCGCCTCGGCACCGTAGAGCCGGCCGGCGATGAACAGGAAGGGCAGGCGCGCGGCCAGCCGCAGGAGGAAGCCGAACACATTGGTTCGTCCACCCTTGGCGAGCGCAGTCATGTCGGGCGTCTGCGCCGCGTCGGGCATGTCTCTCCTGTCGTCCGCGGCCGTCATCCGGCCGTCTTCAATGCGCCGCGCCCCAACTCGCGCCGGTGCCGATCTCCACGCCCAGCGGCACCGACAGCGTCACCGCCGGTTCCGCCGCCGTCGCCATCACATGCTCGATCACCGGGCGCGCCCGCTCGACGGCGGCTTCCGGCAGTTCGAACACCAGTTCGTCATGGACCTGCAGCAACATTCTGACGTCATGCAGCCCGGCCTCGGCGAGCGCCGGCCCCATCCGCGCCATCGCGCGCTTGATGATGTCGGCGCTCGTGCCCTGGATCGGCGCGTTGATCGCCGCACGTTCGGCGCCCTGGCGTTCGTGCTGGGTGGCGGATTTGATCCGCGTGAAATGGGTCTTGCGGCCGAACAATGTGGTGGTGAAGCCGGACTCGCGCACGCTCGAGAGCGTCTCGGCGATATAGTTGCGGATGCCGGGGAAGCGGTCGAAATAGCGATCGATCATCGCCTGCGCCTCGTCGGGCGTGATCTCCAGCCGGCCGGCCAGCCCCCAGCGCGAGATGCCGTAGAGGATCGCGAAGTTGATCGTCTTGGCGCGGCCGCGCGTGTCGCGATTGACCTCGCCGAACAATTCCTGCGCGGTCATGTTGTGGATGTCGTCGCCGCGCATGAACGCCTCGCGCAGCTGCGGTACGTCCGCCATGTGCGCCGCCAGCCGCAGCTCGATCTGGCTGTAGTCGGCCGACAGGATCACATTGCCGGGCTCGGCCACGAACGCGTCGCGGATCTGTCGGCCCACTTCGGTGCGGATCGGGATGTTCTGGAGGTTGGGGTCGTTCGAGGCGAGGCGCCCGGTCTGCGCGCCGGTCAGGCTGTAGCTGGTATGGACGCGTCCGGTGTCGCGGTTAATCTCCTGCTGCAGCGAATCGGTATAGGTCGACTTCAGCTTGCTGAGCTGCCGCCAGTCGAGCACCTTGCGCGCGAGCTCGACGCCGGGGCCGCCCTCGATGTTCGCGGCGATTCGCTCGAGTTCGTTGACGTCGGTCGAATAGACGCCGGACTTGCCCTTGCGGCCACCCTTCAGCCCCATTTTCTCGAACAGCACGTCGCCCAGCTGCTTGGGGCTGCCGATCGTGAAGGGCGTGCCTGCGATCGTGTGGATCTCGCCCTCGAGCGTCGCGATCTGCCCGGCGAACTCGCCCGACAGCCGTGACAACACCTCGCGATCGACCTTGATGCCGGCGCGTTCCATCGCCGACAGCACCGGCACCAGCGGCCGGTCGACCATCTCGTAGACGCGCGTGACGGTCTCGGGCGAGAGCCGCGGCTTCAGCCGGCGCCACAGCCGCAGCGTCACGTCGGCATCCTCGGCGGCATAGCGCACCGCCTCGCGCAGCCCGACCTGATGGAAGCCCTTCTGCGCCTTGCCGCTGCCGACCACGTCCTTGAACAGGATGCAGCTATGATCGAGGTGCGTGGCCGCCAGTTCATCCATGCCGTGGCCGTGACGGCCGGCGTCGAGGTTGAAGCTCATGACGATGGTGTCGTCGATCGGCGCCACCATGACGCCATGTCCGGCCAATATGCTCAGATCATATTTGATGTTGTGGCCGATCTTGAGCACCGCCGGATCCTCGAGCACCGGCTTCAGCGTCGCGATCGCCGCCGCCAGCGGGATCTGGATCGGCGCTTCGGACAGCAGATCGCCATCGCCATGACCCAAGGGGATGTAGCAGGCACGGTTGGGCGCCAGCGCCAGGCTCACGCCCACCAGCCGCGCCATCGCGCCCAGCCCGTCGGTCTCGGTGTCGAGCGCGACGAAGCCCTGCGCCTTCGCCTCGGTCATCCAGCGTTCGAGCGCGGCGAGTTCGGTGACCGCCTCATAGCCGTCATGATCGCAGGGCGGGTCGTCCGGCAGTTCGATCGCGGCCGATGGCGCCGGTTGCGGCGCGTCGGCCACAATGCTCAATCGCGCGAGCAGCGACTTGAAGCCATGATGTTCGAGGAACGCGCGCAGCGGCGCTTCCGGAATGCCCTGCAGCGCGAGCGCGTCGAGCGGATCGGGCAGCGGGACATCGTCGCGCAGCGTCACCAGCACGCGCGAGAGCCGCGCCATCGCGGCATGTTCGATCAGATTCTCGCGCAGCTTGCCCGCCTTCATCGTCGCGGCGGCGGCCAGTACGCCTTCGATATCGCCATGTTCCAGCACCAGCTTCGACGCGGTCTTGGGGCCGACGCCGGGCACGCCGGGCACATTGTCGACGCTGTCGCCCATCAGCGCGAGCACGTCGCCCAGCTTTTCGGGTCCGACGCCGAATTTCTCGACGACATGCTCGGCGCCCAGCCGGCGGTTGTTCATCGTGTCGTAGAGGTCGAGTCCGGGCTCGATCAGCTGCATCAGATCCTTGTCCGAACTGACGATCGTCACCTGCCAGCCCTGTGCGAGCGCCGCCTTGGCATAGCTCGCGATCAGATCGTCGGCCTCATATCCCTCCTCCTCGATGCACGGCAGCGAGAAGGCGCGGGTCGCGTCGCGGATCATCGGAAATTGGGGGATGAGATCTTCGGGCGGCGGCGGCCGGTTCGCCTTGTACTGGTCGTAGAGATCGTTGCGGAAAGTGTGGCTCGATTTGTCGAGAACCACCGCCATGTGCGTGGGACCATCGGCCTTGTGCACTTCGTCGGCGAGCTTCCATAGCATCGCGGTATAGCCATAGACCGCGCCGACCGGTTCGTCGTGGCGGTTGGTCAGCGGTGGCAGGCGATGATAAGCGCGGAAGATATAGCCCGAGCCGTCGACGAGATAGAGATGGTTGGATGCCATGCGCGGGGGGATAGCGGTTTGAGGCGCTCGCCAAAAGGCCGATTGCTCCTCCCGCGGATTCTGTGGTGCGACTGTCACTTTTAGGATGCGGTCCGACGGCGTCGGGGCGCCGTTTCGATCCCTTCGTCCCGCCAGACTCGCAGCTGGTCGCAGGCGTACGAGCCGACTCCGCGCCTTAATTTGACTTTAACCCTGTCGATCCACAGTGATTCGGGCAGAGGCCGCGAACAGGTGGCTGGGTCGCGCATATTTCGGGGGGCTTACCAGCCTTGTATCAGATCAGTGAACCGGGATTCGGTCAGGCCGATGGCGCTGCCGTGTTATCGCTCGATCAAGCGATCGGCCCGGTTTTCGGTCGCAAACGCGGCATGTCGGACCATTTCGACCGCTTTCAGGGCAAGTTTTCCGACATAGACTTCGTGCCCGATCTGGGGGCGCGGATCGGATCGCGCGAATGGCTGCGCGGCGTTTTTACCTGCGCGATCCTCTGCACGGGCGCGATCCTGCTGTCGCCGGGCTTCGAGCGGCCGCTGGCCGGCGCCGTGCCCGCGCCGATGACCGCCGCCACCTGGGACGAGGCGCGCGCGCAATCGTTCGCGCCCTTGGCCTGGGGCGCCGATACCGGCCGCCACATGGCGGCGACCGACGCGGTCCGCCCGCTGACCGGCACGCCCGAACGGCCGAGCCTCGAACTCACCGCGACGATGGGCCAGGGCGATGGCTTCGCCCGTGTGCTCGAACGTGCCGGCGTCGCCAGGGACCAGGCGACGCGCGTCGCCAATATGGTGTCCGGCGCCGTGCCGCTCGATTCGATCCGGCCGGGAACGCGCATGGACATCGTCCTCGGCCGCCGCGCCAGCCGGTCGCAGCCACGCCCGCTCGATCGCCTCGCCTTCCGCGCCGCCTTCGATCTGCGTCTCGAATTCGATCGTTCCTCGGGCGCGCTGTCGATGCGGCGGCTGCCGATCGCGGTCGACAATACCCCTCTCAGGATCCAGGGCCGCGTCGGGTCGAGCCTCTATCGCTCGGCGCGCGCTGCCGGGGCGCCGGCCAAAGCGGTCGAAGCCTATCTCAAGGCCTTGTCGGCGCGCGTCTCGATCGGCAGCGACGTCGATTCGGATGCGCTGTTCGACATCGTCGTCGAACAGCGCCGAGCGGCCACCGGCGAGGTCGAGACCGGTCAATTGCTCTATGCCGGCCTCGATCGCGGCCGCCGCAAGACGCAATTGCTCAAATGGGAAACCGGCGGACGCACCGAATTCTTCGAAGCGTCGGGCGTAGGCGAACAGCGTGGCGCGATGGCACGGCCGGTCAACGGCCACCAGACCTCGGGTTTCGGCATGCGCCGCCATCCGTTGCTCGGCTATTCGCGCTTCCACAAGGGCGTCGATTTCGGCGCGCCCTATGGTTCGCCGATCTATGCCGCGACCGATGGCGTCGTCAGTTTCGCCGGCCGTCACGGCGGCCATGGCAATTATGTGATGCTCAAACATGGCGGCGACATCGCCACCGGTTATGCGCATATGAGCCGGTTCGCGGTCGGCTATGGCGAGCGCGTCGCGCGCGGCCAGGTGATCGGTTATGTCGGCTCGACGGGACTCTCGACCGGACCGCATCTCCATTACGAGGTCTACAAGGGCGGCGTGGCGATCAACCCGCTCTCCTTCACTTTCACCACCACGTCGCAGCTGGTGGGCCAGGACCTGCGCAGTTTCCGCGCGCGGCTGCAGACCTTGCTGTCGATCCATCCGGGCGCGGCCGCTCCGCTCAAGCCGGCCCCCCCCGCCCCCGCCTCCTCCGCCGCTTCCACGATCGCGCGCTGATCGCGCCGGTTTGGCTTGGCGCTGGCGACGCCAGCCGATAGACCGATCGCATCACCGGGCGGGAGTGAAGATGAGCCGTGTCACCAAGCGGCGCGGCGTCACCTCGACGCTCCGCGCCTTTCTCGATAGCGAGGCTTCGGGCGGCCTGCTGCTGATGGGCGCTGCGGCGCTGGCCATGATCGCCGCCAACGGCCCGTTCGCCGCCGCCTATTTTCACCTGCTCCACGCCGTCACCGGTCCTGTCCTCAGCGAAAAGCTCGGGCCGATGACCGTCCATCTGTGGATCAACGACGCGCTGATGGCGATCTTCTTCCTGCTCGTCGGGCTGGAGATCAAGCGCGAGTTCATCGATGGCGAGCTCGCCAGCCCGGACAAGCGCCGATTGCCGGTGGTCGCCGCGATCGCGGGAATGGCCGTGCCGGCGATCGTCTATCTGGCGGTGACCGGCGGCGATCCGGCGCTGTTGCGCGGCTGGGCGATCCCGGCCGCGACCGATATCGCCTTCGCGATCGGCGTGCTCGCTTTGCTCGGCAAGCGCGCGCCGGCCTCGCTCAAGCTGTTCCTGACGACGGTCGCGATCGTCGACGACATGGGCGCGGTCGCGATCATCGCGTTGGCCTATACGGCCGGCATCGACGGCGTCGCCTTGCTGGCCGCGGCGATCATCCTGGCCGGCATGTGGGGCCTGGGCAGGCTCGGTGTCGTCCGCATCTGGCCCTATCTGATCGGCTTCGTCCTGCTCTGGTTCGCGGTGTTGATCTCGGGCGTCCACGCGACGATCGCCGGCGTGCTGGCGGCGATGATGATCCCGCTGCGGCGGACGCCGGGCGCGCCCGATGCCGAGGATTCGACGCTTCACCGGCTCGAACATGCGCTGCACGCGCCGGTCGCGTGGGTGATCGTGCCCTTGTTCGGCTTCGCCAATGCCGGCGTCAGCCTGGCCGGCGTCGGTCTTGCGCAGATCCTCGCGCCGCTGCCGCTGGGGATCGCAGGCGGGCTGTTGTTCGGCAAGCAGATCGGTATCTTCGCCAGCGTCTGGCTGGCGGTGAAACTGGGGTTCGCGCCGCGACCGGCGCGCGCGACCTGGATGCAGATTTATGGCGTCGCGCTGCTTTGCGGCATCGGCTTCACGATGAGCCTGTTCATCGGCGGCCTTGCCTTCGCAGATCCCGCAATGACGGATGACGTCAAATTCGGTGTGCTGATGGGTTCGCTCGCCTCGGCGGTGATCGGCTATGCCGTCCTGCGCTTCGCCACGCCCTATCGCGCGCGGCCCGTGAACGAGACCATTCGATGCTGACCATCTTCGATCCGCGCCAGACGGCGCACGCACCGGCGCTCGAGATGCACAATGGCGGATGGGTGCCGCACGCCGAGGTGCCGGGCCGCGCCGTGAACATCCTGGCGTGCCTGGGTGACGTCATGCCGCCGGTCGATCACGGCTTGGCGCCGGTCGTGGCGATCCACGATCCCGCTTATGTCGAATTCCTCCGCACCGCGCACGATCGCTGGCTGGCGGCCGGGCGTTCGGGCGACGCGGTCGGCTATATCTGGCCGGTCGTGCGGCGGCGCGCGATCGCGCTCGACCGGATCGATGCGCTGCTCGGTCGCTATTCGTTCGATGCGGGCACGCCGATCACCGCCGATACCTGGGATTCGGCCTATTGGGCGGCACAGTCGGCGTTGACCGCGCTCGATCTGCTGCTCGCCGGCACCGCGCGCGCCAGCTTCGCGCTCTGCCGCCCGCCCGGTCATCACGCCGGCGCCGACTATCTCGGCGGCTATTGCTATCTGAACAATGCCGCGATCGCCGCGCAGGCCGCGCGCGATGCCGGGATCGCGAAGGTCGCGATCCTCGATCTCGATTATCATCACGGCAATGGCACGCAGGATATCTTCTGGACGCGCCACGATGTGCTGTTCGTCTCGATCCACGCCGATCCGCGCGAGGATTATCCGTTCTACTGGGGCCATGCCGACGAACGCGGCGAGGGCGCCGGCAGCGGCGCGACGCTCAACCTGCCCTTGCCGCAAGGCACGAAGATGGGCGCTTATGCCGATGCCCTGGCGGTCGCGCGCGGGGCGATCGCGCGCTTTGCGCCGGGGCTGCTCGTCGTCAGCTTCGGCGCCGACACGTTCGAACAGGATCCGATCAGCCATTTCGCGATCGCGACGGCGGATTATCCGGACATTGCCCGTATCGTCGCCGGACTCGGTCTGCCGACGCTGATCGTGATGGAAGGCGGCTATGCCGTCAACGCGCTCGGCACGAACGTCGCGGCATTCCTCGCGGGCTTCTGAAGGACAATCATGCGATGGCGCCACGGAACTTGTGCGCCCGATCAGGTGTCTTCATAGCATTCGAAGACCATGCCAGCGTCGCTGTTTCCCCTTACCGGTCAAACCCGGCGCGGCCTTCCGGTTTCGCGCAATGCCGCACCGCCGGCTTCGATCGCCGCCTATGTCGCGCGCACCTTCGTCACCCATGTCGGCCAGCCCGATGATCAGACGACATCGGACATATTGCTCAACGAATCGGCATTCGTCCGCATTCTGGTCAGCGGCCATTGGGAAGCGCGGATGCGCGGCGGTCGATGGCAGCACTACGAGACCCCGATCCTGTTTGGTGCGCAGGGCCGGCCGCTGCCCGTGCGGGTCAGGGGTGGCATTGGCGTCGTCGGTTTCGCCATCCGTCCCGGTGCGTGGCGCGCGCTGTTCGATGGCAATGCCGACGCGCTTGCCGATAGCCTGGTGTCGCTGGACTCGTCGTGGCCCGAACTGGCTGCCGCGCAGGCCGAATTCGATCATATGTTGCACGATCCCGACTCGATGTCCGCGCTGGTCGAGCGACTGGTGCGCGCCCGGATCGCCGCACGCGGCAATCGAAAGCCTGCGGCCGATATGGCGGCATTCGAGGCGATCGCGCGCGCGGCACCGACCCGGCCGGTCGCGGAGGTCGCCGCAGCTCTCGGCGAGCCGCCCGCGCGTTTCGCCCGGCGCGTGCGCGCTTTTTTCGGTCACCCGCCCAAACTGGTGCTGCGCCGCGCCCGCTTCCTCGATATGGCTGCCAAGCTGCGCGGCATTTCGATGCCCAGCGAGGAAAGGCTGGCGGCATTGCGCTTCTACGACCAGAGCCACGTCAATCGCGAGTTCCGCCTGTTCACCGGCATGACCCCGGCCGAATTCGCACGGACACCCACGCCGCTGCTGACGCTGGGCATCGAATCGCGGCAGCTCCGCAAGGCCGAGGAGGGCGAATTAGCGCCGGGCGAGCAGGCGCCATGGCTGGCGTGAAGGGGCGCTTATCAGCTGATCCCCGCCCATTGTCCTGTCCCGTCTCAAGCGATCCAGCGGCTCATGGTCTTGGCTCAGCACCGTATGGCCGATTGATCAGCCGCTTGATTCAGCTTGGGCGACATGACGTCGGAGGACCTTATTGATCTCGGTCTGATAGCCGCCGTCCGGCGCATGGTCCTTGAACCAAGTCACGACATCCGTGTCGAGGCGTAGTGTCACCGGCTTCTTGATCGGCCGGTAGAGGCCGGGCCGCCGTGCATATGCCCAGTTCTCTGCTGGTGCTTCGGGAATATCTGCCGTGTCGATCTCGTCATCCGGGAGCGCAGCGAGCCGCTCCAGCTGGGCTTGAAGCTCGGGATCAAGTGTTTTCCTGCTCATAGCGTCGCCTTTCATGCGCGGTCGCCTTTCGGGCGCTGATGATCCTGATCCGGCCCTCATCATCGGGTTCAGGATAGATGTGTACAACGAGCACCACGGTGACGGTCCGGATGACGCCTAGCGCGTGCCATCTTTGCTCTCCGTGTTCGATTCTGTCGGGGACGATGACATGGAGTGGATCATCCCACACCGCCTGCGCGAGTTCGAACGAGACGCCATGCTTCGCCAAATTCGAAGCCGCCTTCTCCGAGTCCCAATCGAACCGCATCGCTTCGCCACATTTACAATAGTGTATGTACACCAGCCGACCTAAGCCTGCAATACACCATTATTTCATCCGTGTGAGTCGCAGGAGATATAGGACTACCCGGCGTCACACCGCCCCGTACGTCGAATAGCCCAGCTGGAAATCGTTGAAGGCGTCGAAATTGGTGAACGACATGCCGATCGTCATGTCGAGACCCTCGACATGGTGCCACCAGCCGATCGGCAGGAACAGCGCCTCACCCGGCCCGATCGTGCATTCCAGCACGCGCGGGCGGCCCGGTGCGGCGTCGCCGGCCGGCAAGTCGTCGCCGTCCCACGCGCTGAAGCAGTGCAGGTCGTTCTTCATCAGCGCGCCGTCATGCGCGGCGACCATCTTCACGCGCTTGCGGCCGACGATCTGGAGCAGCAGATTGTTGGTCAGATCATGGTGGAACGGCGTGATCGTGCCCTTGGGCCCCATCCAGAAGAAGCCATCCTGCGCCTCGCGTTGCGCGAGCACCGCGATCGGCCCGACATCCGCCCAAAGCGGCGCCAGTGCGCGCTTGTTCACGCCGCTATTATAGGCGGTCAGATAGAAGTCGTTGCCGGTTTCGGCACGCAGCCGCGCCGTGACGTCGCGCAATTTCGCGCGGCGCTGGTGCGGGTCCTTGGCGATCTCGAAATCCGGGTCGGCCTCGCGATCGGCCTGCAGTTCGACCATGACATCGCCCAGAGTCGCGTCGAAATGATCGAGCGACCAGCGCGTCAGCGCCGGCCAATGATCGACGAGACCGGTCAGCTTCACCGGCCGGTTGGTGAAATAGAAATCGCGGTAGAAAGTGGCGGGATCGATCGCGTGGACCACCGGCACATTGGCCTGGCCGGGATCGATCGCGGCGAGGCGCGAGAAGATGCCGAGCGTCCAGTCGCGCTTGGCCAGTCGCGCGCTCAGGTGGGCGGCACCCTTCAGATAGGGACTCTTCGCCGCGCGATCGACTTCATAGCGGGCGGAGGACGGCGGATGGCCGTCAGCGATCAGCCGGTCGGCGAGCGCTGCAGCGGGTTCGCCTTCGAGCAGCGCGATCGCAATCTCGACCCGCAGGCCGTCGTCCCCGGCGGACGCGGCGGCGGCAGGAGCCTTCTTGCGAGTGGTCCTGCTCTTCGCCACCGCGCCGCTGCCGGCTTCAGATCTTGGCTGTAAGTTCGGGGACGATTTTGAAGAGGTCGCCGACGAGGCCGATGTCGGCGACCTGGAAGATCGGGGCGTCCTCGTCCTTGTTGATGGCGATGATGGTCTTGCTGTCCTTCATGCCGGCGAGATGCTGGATCGCGCCCGAGATGCCGACCGCGATATAGACTTCCGGCGCCACGATCTTGCCGGTCTGCCCGACCTGATAGTCGTTGGGCACATAGCCGGCGTCGACCGCGGCGCGCGAGGCACCGACGCCGGCGCCGAGCTTGTCCGCCAGCGGCTCGATGATGGCGTGGAAATTCTCGCTGTTCTGGAGAGCCCGGCCACCCGAGACGATGATCTTCGCCGAGGTCAGCTCGGGACGCTCCGACTTCGAGATCTCGGCGCCCAGGAAGGTCGAGAGGCCGGCATCGCCGGCGCCCGACACCGCCTCGATCGTGCCCGATCCGCCCTCGCGCGCCGCCTTCTCGAACGACGTGCCGCGCACCGTGATCACCTTCTTGGCGTCCAGCGACTGCACCCTGGCGATCGCATTGCCGGCATAGGTCGGGCGGGTGAAGGTATCCTCACTCTCGACCGACAGAATCTCGCTGACCTGCATCACGTCGAGCAGGGCCGCCACCCGCGGCGCGATGTTCTTGCCGTTGGCGGTCGCCGGCGCCAGGAACGCGTCGTGATCGGCCATCAGCTGCACGACCAGCGGCGCGACATTCTCGGGCAGCGCATGGCCATAGGCCGCAGCGTCGGCGACATGGACCTTGCCGACGCCCGCGATCTTCGCCGCCGCCTCGGCAACGCCGGCCACGCCTTCGCCCGCGACCAGCAGATGGACCTCGCCGAGTTGCGACGCCGCCGTCACCACGGCCAGTGTCGCGTCCTTGACCGCGCCGCCCTCATGCTCGACCCACACCAAAGTCTTCATGCCACAACTCCTAACGCCTTGAGCTTGCCGACCAGTTCGTCGACATCGGCCACCTTCACGCCCGCGACCCGCTTCGGCGGCTCCGACACGTGCAAGGTCTTCAGCCGCGGCGTCACGTCGACGCCGTAATCGTCAGGCGTCTTCTGCGCCATCGGCTTGGTCTTCGCCTTCATGATGTTGGGCAGCGACGCGTAGCGCGGCTCGTTCAGCCGCAGGTCGGTCGTCACGATCGCCGGCATCGCCAGGCTCACCGTCTCCAGACCGCCATCGACCTCGCGCGTCACCTTGACCAGATCGCCCTCGACCTCGATCTTCGACGCGAACGTCCCCTGCGGCCGCCCGGTCAGCGCCGCCAGCATCTGGCCGGTCTGGTTGCTGTCGTCGTCGATCGCCTGCTTGCCCAGGATCACCAGGCCCGGCTGCTCCTCCGCGACGATCTTCGCCAGGATCTTGGCCACGCCCAGCGGCTCGACCTCGGTCGCGCTGACCACCAGGATCGCACGGTCCGCGCCCATCGCCAGCGACGTCCGCAGCGTCTCCTGGCACTTCTGCTCGCCGATCGACACCACCACGATCTCGGTCGCGACACCCTTTTCCTTCAGCCGGATCGCCTCTTCCACCGCGATCTCGTCGAACGGGTTCATCGACATCTTCACATTCGCAAGATCGACGCCCGAACCGTCCATCTTCACACGCGGCTTCACGTTGTAATCGATCACCCGCTTGACGGGGACTATGACTTTCATATGCGTTCCTCCTCATGGCGGAGCGAGCGAAGCTTCGACTCGCGCGGCGCCATGCACCGCTCACCCTCTCCCGGAACCCGCTCCCTCGCGGGAGCGGGCAGTCCTGACGTTACGCCGCGTTGCGGACCTCGGCGACGATCTTCCTGGCGGCGTCGCCCAGATCATTGGCGGCGACGATCGGCAGCCCCGAATTGGCGAGGATGTCCTTGCCCTGCTGCACGTTGGTGCCTTCGAGGCGCACGACCAACGGCACCGAGAGGCTGACCTCCTTCGCCGCGGCAACGATACCGTCGGCGATGATGTCGCAGCGCATGATACCGCCGAAGATGTTGACGAGAATGCCCTTCACCGCCGGATCGGACAGGATGATCTTGAACGCCGCCGTCACCTTCTCCTTGGTGGCGCCGCCGCCGACGTCGAGGAAGTTGGCGGGGAATTCGCCGTTCAACTTGATGATGTCCATCGTCGCCATCGCCAGCCCGGCGCCATTGACCATGCAGCCGATATTGCCGTCGAGCTTGATATAAGCGAGGTCGTATTTGCTCGCCTCGATCTCGGCCGGGTCTTCCTCGCTCTCGTCGCGCAGCGCGAACAGATCCTTGTGGCGATAGAGCGAGTTGCTGTCGAAGCCGACCTTGGCGTCGAGCACCAGCAGCTTCCCGTCACCGGTCACCGCCAGCGGGTTGATCTCGATCTGCGCCGCGTCGGTGCCGAGGAACGCATCGTACAGCTTCGACGCGACATTGGCGGCCTGCTTGGCGAGATCGCCGGTCAGCCCCAGCGCCGAGGCAACCGCGCGACCGTGATGCGGCATGAAGCCGGTCGCGGGATCGACCGAGAAGGTCTCGATCTTCTCCGGCGTGTCGTGCGCGACGGTCTCGATGTCCATGCCGCCCTCGGTCGAGACGACGAACGCCACCCGGCCGGTGCCGCGATCGACCAGCAAAGCGAGGTAGAATTCCTTGTCGATGTCGACGCCATCGGTCACGTAGAGCCGGTTGACCTGCTTGCCGGCGTCGCCGGTCTGGATCGTCACCAGCGTGTTGCCGAGCATGTCGGTCGCCGCGGCGCGGACATCGTCGAGCGTCTTCGCCAGCCGCACGCCGCCCTTGGCCTCGGGCGACAATTCCTTGAACTTGCCCTTGCCGCGACCGCCGGCATGGATCTGCGCCTTCACGACATAAAGCGGCCCGGGGAGCTTGCCCGCGGCCTCGACCGCCTCATCGACGGTGAGCGCGGCATAGCCGGCGGGAACCGGAACGCCGAACTTCGCCAGCACTTCCTTGGCTTGATATTCGTGAATGTTCATGGGCGCGTTTGATCCTTGGCAGGGATGAGTCGCCGGGCGCTAAAGCACAGCCGGCGGGCGATTGCCAGCCCTGCGGCGGCGCAACATCGGACCTACGGTCGCCGTCCTGTCACAACAATTAGCCGGAAAGCGCGCAGCCCAGCCCGGCGCGGGTCGTCACTTCGATCAGCTCCATATCCTGCAGTCCGCGGACCTTGTGGAGGAACTGGCCGACGGTCAAAGTTTCGACCTGCGCATCCTTGAGACTTGCCAGCGACTTGAGGCGCTTGAGCTGGGCGATCGACAGCCGGTCGACCATTCGCTCGGCCATGCAACCGGCGATGCGCGGCGAGAGGCCGGCTTCGATCAGGCCGTTGCGCACGCGTGCCTCGGGCGACACCGAGGCGCAGCCGCCAAGCCCCAGCACTGCCAGAGCGAACAAAGACGGGGCAAAGATGGCGAGGCGCTTGATCATTTCACTCTCCGGATGGCAGCGCAGGCCATGGCCATCGCACGCTGAACCGGCGCTGACCAGCCTCGCGCATTGCGGCGATTGCCCCTATAGCACCGGCATGTCGGTCTGGCTCGGTCTCCTGCTGTTCATTGCGACCATCCTGGCGATGGAGGTCTTCGCCTATGTCGCGCATCGCTGGGTGATGCACGGGCCGGGCTGGTTCCTGCACGAAAGCCATCACCGCCCGCGCACCGGCGCGTTCGAACTCAACGATCTCTATGCGGTGATCTTCGCGATTCCCTCGATTCTGATGCTGCTCGGCGGCGTCCAGCTTGGCTGGGGCGACTGGGCGATCTGGGTCGGCGCGGGCATTGCCGGCTATGGCGCGATCTATTTCGGCTTTCACGACGTGATCGTCCACAAGCGGATCGGGCACCGTTATGTGCCGCGCTCTGACTATATGAAGCGCATCGTCCAGGCCCACCGGTTGCATCATGTCGTCGAGACCAAGGCGGGTACGGTCAGCTTCGGCTTCCTCTGGGCGCCGCGGCCTGAAGTCCTCAAAGCGGAGCTCAAGCGGCGCGAACGGGCAGGGGTGCGGACGCCCGGGCGCATCGGCTGAGGGCCGGCGCACACGACCGTGTCGAACCTTGCCCGTGCCCCCTCATGATTGTCGTCCGCTGCGGCAATTCCGGTCGCGGCATTAACGAATTCCAAAAAGGCGGCGTGCGACGATCCCCGGCTGTGGAATGGCGTGGTGATGCAATTGCCGGTGCCTTCTTCGAGATTGAGCGATACGCGGGGCGCAAGCTTGCATCCCGGATCGCGGGAGGAGAGGGCAAGTGCGACTGGCACGATCCGGATCGATCGCGGCCGCGGAGGCAGATGCCGGCATCGCTGAATCCGTGCTCGACGACAATCCCCATGTGCGCGCCATCCTGGCCGCCGCCGGCATGGGCGGCTGGCACTATTTCCCGTCTTCGGGAAAGTTGCGCTGCGACGCCACGACCTTGCGGATTCTCAATGGCGCCTCCGCCGGCCTGGTCGAGGATGCGCCCGGTCTGCTCGCCTGCTTCGATGCCGCCGACCGCCGGGAAGTGGCGCTTCGGCTCGAACTCTGCACGGCAACCGGAACCGCGTTGCGCTACGCCTGCCGCCTGGCCCGGCCGGACGGCGGCATCCGCTGGGTGCAGCTGGCGGCCAGCCGCGTTCGTCTGGCGGCGGGAGATCCGGTCGCGGTCGGCACGATCCAGGACATCACCGAACGCAAATGCGTCGAGGACGCACTGCGCACCAGCGAGGCCCGCCTTGCCACGATCTTCGACCAGACCATGGTCGGCGTGCTGCACAGGGATCGCGACCGCAATGTGCTGATGGTCAACGAGCGCTATCTCGAAATGATCGGCCGGTCCGAAGCCGAGCTTTCCGGATGCGCGATGGAGGCGTTCACTCATCCCGAGGACAGAATCTGGAATACGCCGCTGTTCCACAACCATTATCTCACGGGTGAACCGTTCACGATCGAGAAGCGTTACGTCAGGCCCGACGGCAGCATAATCTGGTGTGAACTCAACGTCTCGTTCGTTCCGGACCCGGCAGGCGGCTGGGCGTCGACGATCGTCGTCGCCCACGACATCAGTGCGCGCAAAGCGGCGGAACAGGAGCGGCAGCGCGCGAGCGATATGCTGCAGCTCGCGCTCGATGGCGCCGGTGCCGGCATGTGGGAATGCGACCTCATCGCGGGCGGGCTGCTGCGCCTCTCGCCGGCGTCGCGGCTCATGTACGCGCTTCCCGAGGCGCATTCGGGCGAAATGTCGCATGCCGAATGGGCTGCCTTCATCGATCCCGGCAGCCTGGCCGAGATGGACGCGGCCTTCCCGCTTTTCTGCAACGCGCATATCCCGCACGCAGTGGAATGCAAGATCCATCGGACGGACGGCGCGTCGCGATGGCTGCGCATCGTCGGGCGCGGCGTCCTGGACGACGCCGGCAAGCCGGTCAGGATCGTCGGTCTCGTCTATGACGACACCGAGCGGAAACGCGCCGAGGACGACTTGCGCGAAGGCGAGGCGCGTCTGCGCCTCGTCCAGGAGGCCGCGTCGATCGGGACCTTCCACGCCGACCCGGACGGGAGAACCGTGGGATCGAAAGAATATTTCCGCAATCTCGGGTTGCCGGAGGACACGGCCTTCATCGACGACGCCACCCGGTTCGCGATCATTCATCCCGACGACCGCGAGCGGGTCACGGGCGAGATCGCCGCCGCGGTTGCGGGCAGTGGCGTATATGAGTCGGAGTATCGCATCGTCCGCCACGACACCGGCGAGATCCGCTGGGTGTTCGTCCGCGCGAAGCTGGAGCGCGACGGCGAAGGCCGAGTCGTGAACATGCTCGGTGCGCACCTCGATATCACGGCGGCGAAGACGGCGGCCGAGGCGCTTCGCCAGAGCGAGACGTTCAGCAAGGGGATCGTCGAAGCGAGCGCTGATTGCATCAAGCTGCTCGACCCGGACGGCACGCTCAGGTTCATGAACGAGTCCGGCCTGCGGACGCTGGAGGTCGACGATCCCGGCCGGATCTACGGCAAAAACTGGGTCGATCTCTGGCCGCCCGAAGCACGGCCCAAGGTCGAGATCGCACTCGCACTCGCACGGGCCGGCAAGCCGGGCCGTTTCGACGCCGGCTGCCCGACCGCGACGGGCAAGCGCAGATGGTGGGATGTGGTGGTCACTCCGCTCGCCGGCGAGCAGGGCCGCACTGCTCAATTGCTGTCGATCTCCCGTGACATCACCGAGCAACGCGACCATGCCGAGCGGATTCGCTGGGCCGCAAACCACGATGCCCTGACGCAGTTGCCCAACCGCTTATATTTCCAGGAAGCGCTCGAGCGGATGCTGTGCGACGCGGCGGTGACCGGCCGGAAGATCGGCCTGATGGTCCTCGACATCGACGACTTCAAGCAGGTGAACGACGCGCTCGGTCATGACGCGGGAGACGCGCTGCTCAGGGCGATCGCGCAAAGGTTGACGACCATCCTGCGTGGCCAGGAATTCGCCGTTCGGCTGGGTGGCGACGAGTTCGCGATCGTCGTTCCGGGACCAGGCGCCCAGCGCGATCTGGCTCAGGTTGGTGAGGCCGTGCTTGCCTGTCTCGACGAGCCCGTCGTGCACCGCGGTTGCGTCATCGATTGCAGGATGAGCATCGGCGCGGCGATCTATCCCAACGACGGCGATGATGCCGAGATGCTCCTGAAGAACGCCGATACCGCGCTCTACGCCGCGAAGATCGAGCGACGCGGCAGGACGCTGCTGTTCCAGCCCGACATGCGTTCCGAAATGGACCGCCGAACGGCGATGCTGGTGCGTGCCCGGAACGCCTTCGCCAATCACGACATCCTGCCGCATTATCAGCCCAAGATCAGCCTCCGCACCGGCGCGATCTGCGGCTTCGAGGCGCTGCTTCGCTGGCGTGATCAGGATGGGACGATCCGGCTCCCCGGAGCGATCGAGGCCGCATTCGAGGATCTCGAAGTGGCGCAGGCGCTCAGCGAGCGGATGCAGGATCTCGTGATCGCCGATATGCGCCGCTGGCTCGACGAAGGCGTCGATTTCGGCCATGTTGCGCTGAACGCCGCCGCCGCCGAATTCCGCAGGAATGATTTCGCGGAGCGGCTGCTCGAAAAGCTGCACGCCGGCAATGTGCCGACCCGGCATCTTGAACTGGAGGTCACGGAAACCGTATTCCTCGGCCGCGGTGCCGACAATGTCGGCCGCGCTCTCAAGCTGTTGAGCAAGCACGGCATCCACATCGCGCTCGACGATTTTGGAACGGGCTACGCGTCATTGTCGCACCTCAAGGACTTTCCGGTCGACGTGATCAAGATCGACCGGTCATTCATATCGCAACTGAGCGAGGATCGTAGCGACAACGCCATCGTGCTGGCGCTGCTCAATCTTGGCGAGAGCCTCCGGATCCAGATCGTCGCCGAGGGAATCGAAACGAAGGCACAGGCAGAGTTTCTGCGCAATCACGGCTGCGATCTTGGTCAGGGCTATCTGTTCAGCAAGGCTGTCGATGCGGCGCTCGTGCCCACGATGCTTGCCGGACATATTGCGATGCCGTCGTTCTGGCAAAGCGGAGCGTTTGCATGAGCCGCATCGCGATCGATCGGTGGCGACGGCGGCAGGGCTGATCGGCGCCGCTCAGCACAGGTCCGCGTAGGCGGTCAGCACCGCCCTTCCGAAACAGGCGAATATCACGCGTTCGAGATCTGCGTTCCGATCGAGCGCGGCGCGCGTCTCGCGGACGGCGATCGCGGCGGCCTCGGCCACCGGATAGCCATAGACGCCGCAGCTGATAGCCGGAAACGCGATGGTTCGCAGACCATGATCGCTGGCCAGCGCGAAGCAGGACCGATAGCAGCTGGCGAGAAGGTCCGGTTCGCGCTGGCCTCCGCCCCGCCACACCGGGCCGACGGTGTGAATCACATGCGCCGCCGGCAGGCGATAGCCGCCGGTGATCTTCGCCTCGCCGGTCGCGCATCCGCCGAGCGTGCGGCATTCCGCGAGCAGCGCCGGCCCGGCCGCGCGATGGATCGCGCCATCGACGCCGCCGCCGCCCAGCAGACTGTTGTTGGCGGCGTTGACGATCGCGTCCACCGCCAGCAGCGTGATATCGGTTACGACGATTTCGATGCGGGGATCGATCATGGCCGCGTCCACAGCGCTTCGCGTCCCGCAGCTGCAGGCCGGCCCATCGCCTGCCCCATCGCCTTCGCAACCCACTTCGCCTTCGCGCCGCCGCTGGTGACGACGCGACGGTCCCAGGCATGTTCACCGCGCGCCGCGACTTCGCGGGCGATGTCGCCATAGATTCCCGCTGCGGCCAGCACCGCCCAGCGCGCGCGAAAGGGGAGTTTCGCGGCGCCGACGCGCGCCGAAGTCTCGTATCGTTCGGCCATGTCGGCCAGCCGTTTCGCCAGCACCGCGAGGCGCGGGCGGACGAACGGCTTCATGTGCTCGCCGGGCAGGATGTCCATCTCGACCAGCCAGTCGACCGGCAGATAGCAGCGGCCGCCGCGATCATCCTCCGCGATGTCGCGCGCGATATTGGCGAGCTGGAAGGCGATGCCGAGGTCGCAGGCACGGTCGAGCGTGTCGCGGTCGGCGGGCGACACGCCCATGATCACCGCCATCATGCAGCCGACCGCCCCGGCGACGTGCCAGCAATAGGTCAGCAGATCATCCTCGGTGCGTGGCCGCCAGTCGGCGGCATCGAGCGCGAAGCCGGCGATATGGGCATCGACCAGGGTGCGCGGCAGGCCGGTTTCGGCGGCGACGATGCGGAGTGCGTCGAACGCCGGATCGCCAATGATCGCGCCGGCCATCGCGGTTTCGGTCTTGCTGCGGATTTCGGCGAGGTTGGTGATGGCGGCGCGCCTACCCTCTACTCCGTCATCCCGGCGAAAGCCGGGACCGAGATCCGCGATGTCGCCGGATGATTCGCCCGAGTCCCTGCTTTCACCGGATGCTCCGGCGTTTATGGGTCCCGGCTTTCGCCGGGATGACGGAGCGAGAGTGGACGTACCGCCATGATCCTGCCCATCGGCCAGATCGTCGCATCGCCGGCACCACGCATAAAGCAGCCATGCCCGCTCGCGCGTCACCCGGTCGAACAGTCGGCTCGCCAGCGCGAAACTCTTCGATCCCCTGGCGATGCTTTCCCCGGCCGTCGCGACGATCGCGTCGCGGCTGGGCAGGACGTTCACAGATCCCTCCGCCCGATCCATTTGTCGACGGCCTGCGGGACATGGTCGGCGAGCCGGTCGAGCAGGTCGCCGACGCTATCGACCTCGATCAGCATCGCGCGATGCTCGCCGTTGAGGAAGCCGCTTGCCACCATCGAATCGAGGAAGGCGATCAGCCCGTCATAATAGCCGCCGACATTGAGCAAGGCGCAGGGCTTGGCATGATAGCCGAGCTGACCCCAGGTCCAGACCTCGAACAATTCCTCCATCGTGCCGATGCCGCCCGGCAGCGCGATGAAGCCGTCCGACAGATCGGCCATCATCTGCTTGCGCTCGTGCATCGAGCCGGTGACGTGGAGTTCGGTCAGGCCGTGATGCGCGACCTCACGGTCGACCAGCGCCTGCGGGATCACGCCGATCACCTCGCCGCCGCCCGCCAGCGCGGCGTCGGCGATCGTGCCCATCAGGCCGACATTGCCGCCGCCATAGACCAGGCCGACGCCGGCGGCGGCCAGTTCGCCGCCCAGCGCGCGTGCCGCGTCGGCATGGATCGGATCGAAGCCGTGGCTCGAACCGCAGTAAACCGCCAGTCTCATATCACCCTCGCACCGCTCATGATCTCAGATCGCCCAGCATCAACGCGGCGGTCGCCTTTGCGCTGCCGACCACGCCGGGGATGCCGGCGCCCGGATGCGTGCCTGCCCCGACGAAATACAGATTCGGGATGATGTCGTCGCGATTGTGCGTACGGAACCATGCGCTCTGTGTCAGCAGCGGCTCGAGGCTGAACGCGCTGCCGAGATGCGCGTTGAGGTCGCGGCCGAAATCGCTCGGCGTGTAATGGAATTTCGTCACGATCCGCTCGTGGATGTCGGGGATCAAACGCCGGCCGACCTCGTCGAGGATGCGCTTCTCGAAGATCGGTCCAACCTCGTCCCAGTTGACCGGCAGCTTGCCGGTGTGCGGCACCGGCGCCAGCACATAGAAGGTCGAATGCCCCTCCGGCGCCATCGACGGATCGGTCACGGTCGGATGGTGGAGATAGAGCGAGAAATCCTGCGGCAGCACGCCATGATCATAGATGTCGGCGAGCAGCCCCTTATAGCGCGGGCCGAACAGGATCATGTGGTGGGGAATGCCAGGCCAGCTGCCCTTGATGCCGAAATGGACGACGAACAGCGACGGTGAGAAGCGCTTGGTCTCCAGTTTCGACGCCGTCCGCCGTCCGCGTGCGGTGCTGCCCAGCAGGTCGCGATAGCTGTGCATGATGTCGGCATTGCTGGCGACCGCGTCGAATGCGCCGCGCCAGCCGCCTTGCGTCCGCACGCCGGTCACGCGGTCACCCAGCGTCTCGATCTCCGCGACCGGATCGCCGAGCCGCAGTGTGCCGCCGAGCCGTTCGAACTGGGTGACCATCGCCGCGACCAGCCGGTTGGTGCCGCCCATCGCGAACCAGACGCCGCCATCCTTTTCCAGCTTGTGGATCAGCGCATAGATCGCGCTGGTCGTCATCGGATTGCCGCCGACCAGCAATGTGTGGAAGCTCAGCGCCTCGCGCAATTTCTCGCTCTTCACGAACGACGAGACGATCGAATAGACCGAGCGCCACGCCTGATAGCGCGCCAACGCCGGCGCCGCCTTGATCATCGACGCAAAGTCGAGGAATGCGACCTGGCCGAGCTTCTCATAGCCCTCGTGAAACACGCCGGCGCTATAGTCGAGGAAGCGCGCATAGCCCGCGACGTCCTGCGGATCGAGCCGGGCGATCTCGGCGGTCAGCCCGGCCTCGTCGTTCGAATAATCGAAATTGGTCCCGTCGGGCCAGTTGAGCCGATAGAAGGGGAAGACCGGTTTCAGGGTCACGTCGGAGGCCATGTCGCGGCCGGACAGCGCCCATAATTCCTTCAGGCATGCGGGATCGGTGATGACCGTCGGCCCGGCGTCGAAGGTGAAACCGTCGCGCTCCCACACATAAGCGCGGCCACCCGGTTTGTCGCGACCCTCGATCAGCACCGTTTCCACGCCGGCCGACTGCAGCCGGATCGCCAATGCGAGTCCGCCGAACCCGGCCCCGATCACTGCTGCCGTGTTCATGCACTCGCCTTCATTCGTCGGCCGGAAATGGCCCGTATCGCGCCGCCCACCGGCACCGGCGGTTTGCCGGCCAGCAGGCGCGCCTTGTCGCCAAGCGTCGATCGCGCGCCATAAAAGCGTTCGATCAGTCGCGGATCGAGGCCGTAGAAGCGCTGGAAGATGCGATAGCGCTGGTCGGCCGTGCCGGCGCGGAACAGCATGCGAGACAGCATCCGGTAAAAACCTCGCTGCTCCCAGCGCCGCCGGGCATGGCCGTGCAGCACGTCATGCAGCGCGGCGCCGTCGAGGTCGCGCTGGCGCGCGACCAGCAATGCCGTTTCCGCGGCATCGGGCAGCGAATAGCCGGTGGTCGGGTGGAACAGGCCGGCGCGCATCCCGGCCTTGGCGACGCCATTGCCGCCCGAGCGCCAATAGGCCTCGAAATCGCCGCCCATAGCGACCGGCAGCACACCCGTTTCGGTGCGGCCCGCCGCGCCCACGGTCCAGCCGCGCATCGCCGCATAATCCTCGATCCTGGCGGCGATCACGGCTTCGTCGAGCAGGGGACTGTCGCTGTAATAGGTGTCCTCGATGAACAGCCGGTCGGTGCCGAACGGCAGACAATAGATGAAGCGATAGCCGTCGATCTGCGCGACCGTGGCATCCATCACGATCGGGCGCTTCAATCCGTGCGGCTTCGTCATCAACAGTTCGCGGCCGACGAATTTCTGCCAGCCGAGGTCGAGTGCCGCGAGATCGCCGGGGCCGCGCGCGTCGACCACGCCGCAGGCCTCCACCCGCCGGCCGTCGTCGAGCACGACTGCGTCGGCGCTGGCCGCCAGCACCCGTCGTCCGGTCACTATGCGTTCGGGCGGCAGCGCCGCGCGCACAGCATCGTCCAGCCGCTCCGATTCGATCGATCGATATTCGGATGCGAGCTTTCGCCGCATCCTGGGGAACAGGACGTGATAGCCCTGCCAGCGATGGGCGATCAAAGGCTCGACCAGCGCGTGCGTCTCGCCGGTCATGTCGCTGTCGAAGAACGACCAGACATGGTTGCCGCCGATCGCAGCCTCGTCGCCGATCAACAGCACGCGAACGTCCGGCCGCCGCGCCGCCATCGCGAGCGCGATCAAGCCGCCCGCCAGTCCGCCGCCGACGACGGCTAAATCACAATCCAGTGTTCGCCCCATGGAGGGCCGGCATACACGCGTTTCCTATCGCGACGAAAGCCGCGATCTGTCGCCGATCCGCTGCGGGCCAGCCACGAACGCGGTTCACGCCGCTTTCCGCAGCGGCATTTCGGTCGCCATCGTGTGAGGTGATGAAGCGCTTGGCATGGCAGATGGCGCAACGGGTCGGTCGAACCCAGCCGCGGTGCTGGCTCGCCGCGGGCTTTGGCCGTAAGGCGGGTCGCGTGACCATGCTCGCTGCCATCGCGCTCTCCGCGCTCGCCATGACCCTGATCGTCGGCGTCCGCTATCTGCTCGCATCGGGCGGTTTCGCCTGGGCCACGCGCTTGCGTCATCCCGGTCTCTACGCCAGCCTCGCCGGACAGATCCGGCGCGAGATCGGCTGGAGCCTCGCCTCGGCCGCGATCTACGGCGTGCCCGCCGGCATCGTCGCGTGGGGCTGGCAGAATCGCGGCTGGACATCGATCTACAGCGACGTGGCCGATTATCCGCTGTGGTGGCTGCCGCTTTCGGTTCTGGTCTGCCTGTTTCTCCACGACACATGGTTCTACTGGACGCACCGCTGGATGCACCGGCCGGCGCCGTTCCGCCTGGCCCATGCCGTCCACCATGCCAGCCGGCCGCCGACCGCCTGGGCGGCGATGAGCTTCCACCCGATCGAGGCGCTGACCGGCGCCGTGGTCATCCCGGCGCTGGTGTTCGTCGTCCCGATCCATGTCGGCGCGCTCGCGCTTGTGCTGACGATCATGACGATTATGGGGGTGACCAACCATATGGGCTGGGAGATGTTTCCGCAGGCCATCGTGCGCGGGGCATTGGGCCGCTGGCTGATCACCGCCAGCCATCATCAGCGGCATCACGAACAGTACAGGTGCAATTATGGCCTCTATTTCCGTTTCTGGGATCGGGTCTGCGAAACGGACCGGGGGCTTGGCAGCTTTGATCCGTCGGGCGGCGATCGGCCGATCGGCGCTGGCAATGCTCGTGCTGGCGGCGCTGCCGGGCGCGGCGCCGACCGGGTCGGTTGACGTCAATTTCGACGGGCTCCGCTCGACCAAGGGGCTGCTGCAGATCTGCATCACCACCGATCCCAGGCATTTCCCCGACTGCAAGGGCGATCCGCATGCGATCGCGCGGACGATCAGCGCGGTGCATCCGCATCTCGACCTGCCGGCGCTGCCGGCCGGCGACTACGCGCTGTCGGTGATCCATGACGAGAATGGCAATGGCAAGCTCGACACATTTGCCGGCATCCCGCGCGAGGGTGTCGGCTTTTCGCGCAATCCCAAGCTGATGTTCGGTCCTCCGGGCTTCGCCGCCGTGCGTTTCGCCGTCAGTGGCGCGGGCGTGCCGCAAAGCGTGAGGATCAAGTATTTTCTCTGATGTCTGAAGGCTTCGTTCATCCGGCTGCAACCTTTGACGCTCGCCGCCCGTTTCGGCGGCTAACAGTCGAGGAAATCGCGTTGCAACAGCATCTCACGGCGCCCGGCAAGCTCATCGCCGTTGCGCTCGCCACGCTCACTCTGGTCGCTGCCTGCGCTCCGGTCTTCGCCCAGGAGATGAAGAACCCGCCTGCCACCGATCGCAATTCGCTGACGATTGGCGTCGGTGTCGGCTACACGCCCTCGTACGAAGGATCCGACGACTATGTGGTGATCCCGTCGGGCGTGATCCGCGGCAAGGTCGCCGGTTTCAGCTTCTTCAGCCGTGGCCCCATAGTGTTCGTCGATCTGGTCCGCGAAGACGGCGAGGTTGACGTTTCGCTCGGTCCGGTGGTCAGCGCCCGGTTCGACCGCACCACGCAGATCAAGGACCGGCAGGTCCGCGCACTCGGAAAGCTCGACACGGCGATCGAGGTCGGCGGCTTCGTCGGCATCGCCAAGACCGGGATCATCACCTCTGACTACGACAATCTCGGCGTCCGCGTGTCGTATGTCCATGATGTGACCGGCACGCATGGCAGCTATGTGATCACGCCGGCGATCGAATATGGCACGCCGCTGAGCAGGAAAGCCTATCTCGGCATCTCCGCCTCGGCCGACTATGTCGGCAAGGGCTATGCCTCGACCTATTATGGCGTGACCCCCGCGGGTTCGCTCGCCAGCGGCCTGCCCGCGTACGTCGCCGACGATGCCGGCTTCAAGAAGTTCAACATCAACCTGCTCGGCAGCTACAGCCTGACCGGCGATCTGACCGCCGGCCTCTCGGTGTTCGCGGTCGGCAGCTATGGCCGCATGCTCGGCGACTTCAAGCGTTCGCCGATCGTCCGGCAAGCGGGTGATGCCGATCAGTGGTTCGGCGGTCTGGGCGTCGCCTACACGTTCTGACGCTTGCTGCCGGAATTTGACTTTAACCTTCCCGTCATTGGCCCTACACCCGCTATCATCCCCGGGGGGCTGCGCACGAGCAGCTGAGATTTGGCTGACGCCATGACCCGCCGAACCTGATCCGGTTAAAGCCGGCGTAGGGAGGGAGTGCGGGTTTCCCCGTTCTCCTTGCCGCATAAGGAGACGAGACCCATGGCCGACCTTCCCGCCCGTACCGAACTTGCCGTCACCACCGGTCCGATCCGCGGCAGCCGCAAGATTCATGTCCCGTCGCCGAACGATCCGTCGGTGCGCGTGGCGATGCGCGAGATCGATCTCGAACCCTCGTCGGGCGAACCGCCGCTGCGCGTCTACGACTGCTCCGGCCCCTATACCGATCCCGCCGCCCGCATCGACATCATGGCCGGCCTGCCCGAACTGCGGCGCGACTGGATCCGCGGCCGCGGCGACGTCGAAGAGGTCGACCAGCGCGAGATCAGGCCCGAGGACAACGGCATGTCCGGCCCCGATCGCTCGGGCGGCGTCCAGCCCTTTCCCAACATCCGTCGCCGCGTGCTGCGCGCGAAGGCCGGCGCCAATGTCAGCCAGATGCATTATGCCCGGCAGGGGATCATCACGCCCGAGATGGAATATGTCGCGATCCGCGAGAATCTCGGCCGTGCCGAACTCAAGGATAAGGCCGAGCGCGACGGCCAGGACTTCGGTGCCGAGATCCCCGATTATGTGACGCCCGAATTCGTCCGTGACGAGGTCGCCCGCGGCCGCGCGATCATTCCCAACAACATCAACCACCCCGAATCCGAGCCGATGGCGATCGGGCGCAACTTCCTCGTCAAGATCAACGCCAATATCGGTAACAGCGCGGTCGCGTCCGACGTCGCGGCCGAGGTCGACAAGATGGTCTGGTCGACACGCTGGGGCGCGGACACGGTGATGGACCTCTCCACCGGCCGCAACATCCACGACACGCGCGAATGGCTGCTGCGCAATTCGCCGGTGCCGATCGGCACCGTACCGATCTATCAGGCGCTCGAGAAGGTCAACGGCGTCGCCGAGGATCTGACCTGGGAGATTTTCCGCGACACGCTGATCGAGCAGGCCGAACAGGGCGTCGATTATTTCACGATCCACGCCGGCGTCCGCCTCGCCTACATCCCGATGACCGCGAAGCGCGTGACCGGCATCGTCTCGCGCGGCGGCTCGATCATGGCGAAATGGTGCCTCAGCCACCACAAGGAAAGCTTTCTCTACGAGCGCTTCGAAGAGATTTGCGAGATTATGAAGGCCTATGACGTCGCCTTCTCGCTCGGCGACGGGCTTCGCCCCGGCTCGATCGCCGACGCCAATGACGAGGCCCAGTTCAGCGAACTCGCCACCTTGGGCGAACTGACCCAGATCGCCTGGAAGCATGACATCCAGGTGATGATCGAAGGCCCCGGCCACGTGCCGATGCACAAGATCAAGGCCAATATGGACAAGCAGCTGAAGGCCTGCGGTGAAGCCCCGTTCTACACGCTCGGGCCGCTCACCACCGATATCGCCCCCGGCTATGACCATATCACCAGCGCGATCGGCGCCGCGATGATCGGCTGGTTCGGCACGGCGATGCTCTGCTACGTCACGCCCAAGGAGCATCTCGGGCTGCCCGACCGCGACGACGTCAAGGTCGGCGTCGTCACCTACAAGCTCGCCGCCCACGCCGCCGATCTCGCCAAGGGCCATCCCGCCGCCCGGATGCGCGACGACGCGCTGAGCCGCGCCCGCTTCGAGTTCCGCTGGCGCGACCAGTTCCACCTGTCGCTCGATCCCGACACGGCCGAGCAATATCACGATCAGACCTTGCCCGCCGAAGGCGCCAAGACCGCGCATTTCTGCTCGATGTGCGGTCCGAAATTCTGCTCGATGAAGATCACGCAGGAGGTGCGCGACTTCGCCGCCAAGCAGAATAGCAGCGCCCACACCTTCCTCGCGGCGACCCCCGCCGAGGCAGAGGCCGGCATGGCCGAGATGAGCGAGAAGTTCCGCGAGAAGGGTGGGGAGATCTATCTGCCGGCGGTGTGAGCTGTGATCCGGCCACGACAGCGGGGATCCGATGTCGTGGCCACGCGATTGCCTCGGCACCTTGAAGAAAGCGATGCCCACTCCCTCGCCCACATCGCCCTCGTTGTTCGCGACTATGACGAAGCCATAGCGTTCTATGTCGGCATGCTCGGCTTCACCCTGGTTGGGCAACCGCTGGGATCTGATCCAATTTGCTTGAGCGCGAGGGTCGGACTGGCGATCATGCCGGTCAGTCGCTGTCCACGCCCTCTTCCAGCGTGTCGTGCGGCGCGGCCGCGCACGCCTTGACCGCAGCGATCGCCTCGGCGGTGCCCGCCATGTCGAGGTTGACGTAGGATTGCCCGCTCATGCTGATCCGCATCCAGCTGTCACGCGCGAGACCCTGCTCGACCGCTGGGTCGAACGGTACGCTGACAATCGCATAGCCCTCGCCCGTCGTTGCCTGCGCGTCGACAGTCACCGGCGCGTCGGCGCCGCCGAACTCCAGTTGGACCGGATGGGCGACAGCGTTCGACCAGCCGGCGAACGCGTCGCTGATCAGCGACAGCGCGACCCCTCGATCGCTCCAGTCGAGCGCGATCGCGCTATGGTGCGAATCCGTCCAGTGATTGCGCCACGCGCAGCCGGGTTGCTGCTGCCAGCCGGTGGACGCGGCCGGTGCGTCGGGATTATCCGGCAGTGGCGGTGCCGGCGGCACGTCGTCCTGTTTCGCGGCGAGCAGCGCCATGGCCGCGGCGACAATGACCAAAGCGCGAATCGGCTTCAAGCGAGGGCGGCCCTTCCCGGCGGTGACGCTGGCGAAACGCTGGCACGGATCGAAACCACGGGCAAGCATGGTGCGGCCTCAGATCCAGCCGGGGGCGTGGACCAGTTCCAGTTTCATGCCGTCGGGATCCTCGAAGAACACGGCATAATAGTCGCCGGAATATTGCGGGTAGTGCGCCGGGGCGTCGAGTATCCGGATGTCATGCCGGATCAGCACGGCGTGCAGCGCATCGACATCGTCACGGCTGGCGGCGCGCCAGGCGAGATGATGCAGTCCCGGCGCGTAACGCCGATGGCGATGGATCGCCATCGCTGGATCGCACGGAATGAGTCCCAGCGAGGCGCCGCGCCCCGCGTCGACCCGATCCCATTCGCAGCCGCCCTCGTCGTCCTTGGCGAGCCGGTAGCCGAGAAATTCGAGCACCGGGCCGTAGACGCGCTTCGACGCGGTGATGTCGGTGACGTTCAGATCGATATGATGAAAGGCGCCGCGAAAGATTCTAGCCACGTCTTGCCTCCTGCGCAGATATGCCGGCCGGCGCTTCCGGCGCTTCCGGCGCCGCCGGCAGTGCCCAGTCGATCGGCGCCCGTCCGCGGCTTTCGAGGAAGGCGTTGGCCTTCGAGAAATGCCGGCAGCCGAAAAATCCGTTATGCGCGGACAAGGGTGACGGGTGCGGCGCCTTCAAAACCAGATGGCGCCCGTTCCCTGATGCCCCGCCCCGATCTATGCTGTCGACGAAGGCGGCCTTCTTCTGCGCATGGCTGCCCCACAGCAGGAACACCACCGGGTCCGATTTGGCATTGACCAGCCGGATCACCGCATCGGTGAACCGCTCCCAGCCCTTGCCCTGATGCGAAGCGGCCATTCCCATCTCCACGGTCAATACGCTGTTCAGCAGCAGCACGCCCTGCTTCGCCCAAGGTTCGAGGAAGCCGTGGCGCGCACGGGGAATGCCGAGATCGGTCTCCAGTTCCTTGTAGATGTTGACCAGCGAGGGCGGCGTACGGACGTCGGGCTGGACCGAAAAGCAGAGTCCATGGGCCTGGCCCGGCCCGTGATAGGGGTCCTGCCCCAGGATGACGACGCGCACAGCGGCCGGCGGCGTCAGGTCGAGCGCGCGGAACCATTCGGCACCGCGCGGAAAGATGCGCTTTCCGGCTTCGCGTTCCGCCAGCAGCCAGGCCTTCAGCGTCTGCATGTAAGGGCTGTCGAATTCGCCGCGCAGCGGTTCGAGCCAGCCCGGATGGAGTTTGACGTCGCCCAATGTTCCGACCTTTCCGCCCAATGTTCCGACTTTCCGCGTGTGTCGCGCTCACCCTCATGTCATCCGCCGCCATTTCCGCAAGGGGTGCCGCGCCGCCGGCCGATGCAGATCTCCGAATGTGATGGTGATGGTCCAGATCAATCGGTGTCGCAGTGTGGCGATCGATGACGAAGCGCACGACATGATCGACTATGGTGCCGGCAATCGTCGCTCGAAAAGCGTCGGATGATGTCCGCGCGGGCGCGATATGCTTCCATTGTCTGTCGAAAACGCCGGAGGGACGCCTGCCGTCTCGCGATAACCGGGAACGCGATATCATTCGGCTCCACATTGGGCCAGTTCATACCTTATTGACCATCAGCGCCCTTGACGTGGAACGGCAAAGGCGCAGCATGGCGACCGAAGGGGCAAACGCTGAATGCACATCAACTCGGCCGACTCTATTGCGCGCATCCTGCGCAGCTACGACCTGTTGTCGGAGGCGCTGGTGTTGCTCGAGCGCGCCGGCCAGCACGATATCTGCGCGGCGCTCTATCTGCCCTTGGGGTTGCTGGAAGAGAGATACCAGCTTTCGCCGCCCCACGATCTCGGCGTGGACGGCTGCGGCAGCAAGTCGAGCATCGACCGGAAGAAAAGGTCCATCGCCGAGAGTTGAGTGTCGGTCAGCCGTATCAGCGTCCGGCGGCGGTCGTCGGGATCGATGCTGCGCCGCACGACGCCCAGTTTCTCGAGATGATCGATCCAGCGCAGCGCCGTGGTCGGCGGCACGCGTGCGCCGACGCAGGCATCGCCCACCGCAATCATCCGGCCCTGTGCAGTCGCCACATAAAGGTCGAGCATCAGATCCCAGGCGGGGTCGGCGAACTGGACGTCGCCGCCCAGCATCGATTCACGCAGGTCGCGGATGCGGATCGACACCTCGGCCCAATGGGCCAGGCGACTGCGCTCGTCGTTCATCGGCAATGATTCGCCATTGCTGCCGCTGCCTGTACGCATTCCGGTCTCGGCGGGCCCCGTTTCGCTGGCGAGATTCCCCTCGGCCGTTGCATCGATCGCCCCGGCTTTCTTCGTTCCGCCGCCTTTGGCGCCGCGCCTGCGCACGCCTTTCAGTCTCGGAACGCCCGCAATCCGCGAGCGTCGGATACGGCTTTCCTTCGTCACCTTGCCCCCATTTCGATGGAGCGCATCGTTTCCCACGGGCGCGGCATCGTCAAGGCCGGAAGAGGTCGAGCAGCAGATCGCCGATCGTCATGGCAGCGTCGGTGCAGGTCAGTATCGCCCACAGGACGCCGGCGGCAATCAGCGCCCGCTGCGCGCGGAGCCAGCGCCCCCGGCGTTCGTCGGCGAGGAGGCTGACCGCGTCCACTTCATACATCAGTGTCGACGATCCACGCGGAATCGGCGGATCGAGCCGATAGCGCCGGCCGTCATCGCGCCAGTTGTTCGCCGCCTCGAGCCGCTCGTGCAGCACTTCGACCTGCGCGACGAGATAGCCGTCGATGACCGGATCGTCGCCGGCGCGCAGCCGTCGCCAGCCCTGATCAGGCGCGCGAGGCATGGCAGACGATCGATCGTGAACGGCGCATGCGATCATCTATACCGACAAGGCGGGAACGCCAATGGCCGATGCGCCGATCGCCGGCCGTCAGCGACTCGCCGGCGGGCATCTGGACGGCCGCACGGGTGAAATTCGCGTCGCAGAGTCCACTCCAGCTGCTCGGCGCCCTGCTGACGCTGGCGGCTATGGTCTGGGTAGCGCTCTATGTCGGCCTGCTGCGCCGTGTCGGCGTCGGCCGGGCGATCCGATCTGGCGTGCGATGACGCGATCCTGAAGGATTGCGGCAGTCTGGTGAAGATGGCCCGCGCGCGCGATGCCTACCGCAGCAACTACGAGACCCATGCCGCGACCGCCCGCGCCCAGGCCGAGCGCAGCGCGTTGCCTTGAACGCTTCAAGCACGATTTTCGACAACCGGCGCGATCTTGACGCCTATAATGGCGGCATCGAGCGATTCCAGGCAATCGCACGGCGCCAGACGGCGTTGCAGCAGTCACGGCAGGCCTCGGCGCGACAGCAGGTCGAGGCGATGGGGAAGCTGCTCGACTGAACCGCCGGTCGCGTGATCGCCGGTCAGTCGTCCGGATCCGAAGCACGGCGCAGGTTCAGTTTGCCGAAGATGCGCTGGACGAGTCCGGGCTTCTTGCACCGGCCTTCGCGGCGCAATTTCATCTGGACGCGGATTTTCTCGAGTTCGTCCCCAGTCAGCTTGAAGCGATACTCGTCGTCTTTCGAAAGATTCTTTCGATTCATCTTGGCGCGAAGCACCGCCTCTGCTTCGTCGCCATGATCGCGAACCAGCCACGCCGCCTGATCGCGCGCGCGGCTCTGGATCGCTGGATCGCGATGCTTGTACCCCAACATATCCTGACCTCGTCCGTCGATCCTACGGGCGGTCGTCATATTTCCCTGTGACCAAAATCACATTGCATGGCGGAAGTGCGTTGCGCAATCCGCATCCGTAATCGACATTGACCGATATGGCCGGCCGGTCTTCAACGCGACTCTGCGAGCCAGCCGATCAGGACATAAGCGAACAGGGCGATCGGCCCGAGCGCGAAGAAGGTCAGCAGCACGACGATGAGGCGAACGATCAGCGCATCGGCGCCGGTCGAACGGGCGATACCGGCGCATACGCCCATCAGCCGGGCGTTGGACTTGTCGAGGGCGAAGGTGGAGGACATCGAAGACTCCCTGGATCGGCGGACGTGGCGGAAACCGGCGGGCCGGCTTCCGGACTTACAGCGCGGGTTGCGAGGTCAGCGGGGCGACCGAGGGCAGAACCGCCGCCGAGAGCATGATCGTGCTGATCAGCACCGCGCCGACCGCGGCGATCAGGCTGCGCTGAACATGGGCGAAATTGATGGTCATCTATAGTCTCCCTGCGAGTTCCGATCGATTGCCGACCGGCCTACTCATTCACCTGCAGAGAGCGTAAGCAGAGAGCGTGCCAATTTCGAAAAGCGCCGATTCCGGGCATTTTTTCCAAAACCGGCGAGGTGCCTGCGACAGATTTTCCGAAAAATTGAGAAAATCTCCCAACTCATGGTCTATTCCTTTGCGGGCGCGATCATGTGTCGCCGAGCAGCGGATAGAGTGCCTCTTCCTCGCAGCGGATCCGGGTGCCGATCGCATCGAGCAGCGTGGATAGGGCGGCGACATAGCCGGGCCAGTCATCGGCCAGCGCATCGGCCGTCCAGCGCAGGACATGGGCCTCGAAGGCGCCATGCAGGAACCGCAATTCGTCTTTGAAGCGCCGCGCGATCGCCTGCACCTCCGGGCGCGGATCGGCGAACAAGCGCGCGTAGATATGCACGTCCTCCACCGCGAGATGGCCAGTGATAATTCGCGCCAACCGCCCGCGCAGGCGGGCCAGACCATCGCCATCGCCCAGCACAGGCGCGTCAATGATGGCGCGGAGCTCACCGGAAATCACCAATAGCTCAACGTGATCGCGGCGAAGCTTGTTCAACATCAATTCTTGACCCGTTCATGGGCCCCACCATCAGGCTATCGTGCCAATCCGGTTAACGTCTCCTGAAGCGATGGACCGCCGTGGCCGGGATCAGTCCGAACGCCTCCGCAACCAGCTCGAAGCTGCAGCGACGTGCGGCATGATCGAGCCGGATTTTGACCAGCATCGCCCGGACGTATCGCCAAGATGAACCGCACACTGCCGCAATGCCGCTCAACGCGCCGGCAGATCCGTTGGCTTGACCAGCCCGGCTGCGATCAGCGCGTCCAGCGTCGCGCGGCGCAGGCCGGGCGACGGGACATGGCTGCCGATCACCGCATCGAGTTGATCGGGGCGGCCACGTGTCGCCGCGATCACCCGCTGCCAGGCTGCCGCGGCGGCGGCCCGCTTGCCGTTCGCGGCCAGCGCCAGCGCCATCGTCACGTCGTAATAGGGCCGTGTCGCATCCATCGGCGGGACGATCGCATTCGCCAGCGCCAGGGCTTCCGCGCGTTCGCCCCGCGCGATCAGCAGGATGATCAGCGGCGTTCGGGCATAGGCCGGCCCGTTGGGATCGAGCGCGATCGCTTCGCGCAGATAATGTTCGGCGTCGGGATCGTGGCACTGGAACATGAACGCGCCCAGCGTCGCCATCTTGTCGGCGCTGTACGGGTTCATCTCCATCGATCGCATGGCACTGGCCTTGCCGAGATCGCAGCGCCCCTCGAAATAGAAGGCGCTCGCCAGTGCGAGGTGGCCGGCGCCGCTGAACGGATCGGCGCGGATCGCAGCACGTGCCAGGGTCGCACCCTGCCGGCGCAGCGCCGCGGCATTGGCGGGATCGAGACCGCTGGCATCATAGGCCATGAACGATTGCGCGCTCAGGATGTTGGAGCGCGTCGGATCGAGCTGGCTGGTCCGTTCGAGGCAGGCGTTCACCGTCGCGCGGATCGCCTGATCGTGCGTGCGGCGATAATCCTGGAACAGCAGCAGGCAGGGGAAGCCCGGCGCGGCCGGATCGGTGAAGCGCGCGCGCTGGTCGGTCGCGATGATGCCGAACGGCTGGATCAGCCGCGTGATCATCGGCCGCATCGCCGGCTCGAGCTGGGCGTCGTCCGACGGCAGCGGCACCGTTTCCGACCAGATCTGCCGCCCCGATGCGATATGATGGATCTGGACGAACAAAGTCGCGGCGCCATCGCTGCTCGTGACCCGGCTGATCAGGCGATAATCGGCATGGGCGACATCGCCATCCCTGGCATCGCCCCTTTTCGCATCGGCGCCTTTCGCGTCGCTCTGGACCAGTTGCACGAAGGATCGATACAGGGCGCCGCCGAACACCATGTCGACACGCCCGCCGAGCCTCGTCGCCTCGGCGCTGCCGTCGGTGCTGACGCGCTGAACCTCAAGCACGGGGCTGGGGACGAGTCCGCCGGGCGCGACCGATTTCAGCGGATCGACGAGAATCCAGATCATCGCCGCCGCGAGCAACGCCGTGAGTGCGAGCACCGCAGCGATCCACGGCCAGACGCGGCGGACGGGTTGCCATTCGCGTTGCTGCAGTGTGATCGGCGCTGCCGCCGCCGCCGCCGGTTCGCCCGGACTGAAGAAGCGCACCTTGTAGGAGCCGTTGGGAACCGAAAGGCCGACGCCGGCCTTGAGCGGATGGCGGGCATAATGGGCGTCGATCATCCGCCGCAGCCGCCCCACCTGCACGCGCGGATAGCTGTCGGCCTGGGTGTCGAAGTCCGGATCGCGGCCGAGTCCGTCGACCGCGACCGAATAGGCCTTCACCTGGTCGCCGCGACCGGCGAGCGTCTCCTGGACCAGATAGTCGAGCAGGCGGCGCATGACCGGCGCGCGGACGAATTCGGGCGTGGCGGAGACGGCCGCCAGCGCCGCCTCCACCTCGGCGCGCCGCCCCCCCTCGCTGGTCACTTCCTCGTAAACGCCCATGGCATCCTGTCGACCAGCGACGTCAGGCGGATGCTTGTCGGCGCCTCCGGCCGAACTCATGCCCCACTTGCCATCGAATCCCGTAACACGTCCCGAACGGCACCGCGTCGGCGGTCGCGCATCCGCTGTCTCGGCCCGCCGATTCGCCGCGAGCCTGAGGGCGCCGAGCGATGTGATCAGGTCGATATCTTGGCCGAAAGGGTAACACAACCGCGCACGACGGGCGAATGTCGCGCGGGGTTACAGGAGACGAAGCGGCCGAAATCCGGCCCATGTTACCGTGACAAGCGGTCTGACACTGTCTTTGGGTGTCCGGCCGTGCCCATAAGCATCCCAGGTTGGAACACCGCCGGTCTCCCCACAGCCCGGCGGCAACTGAGCACCCGGGCAATTATTCGTCCGCCCCACGATGTATCTGGTCGCATCGTTCGGCAGACGGGATTGTTGCCTGCGTGTCGTAGCCTCCCTGGGCAGGCAGTGGTTTATCCCCACGAGCCGCTGCACATGGCCCGCTGGCTACCAATTTCCCTGGGTCGGGGGCGGCATAATCCCCACAGCATGTCGCCACCGACCCAGGTGATTTTTCCCCCGGCCCGCTTCCCCTGCGCCGCCTTCCAGCTCAAAATCAGCGCTCGCCACCGGTTTTTCGGCTCGCGACATGCGGTGCGACAGCCCTGCATTCGGCCTGGATGACGGGAAATTCCAGATCGCCATTGGCTGCCAGCATCTGCACCTGCGCCGCCGCGCATGCTTCGCGTGACACATAGGTCGTCGGCACCGTCCGCGCCGGAATGCAGACGCTGCCGCCATCGGCGCAGCCCATGATCGTCATGACGAAAGCCAGCGGTCCCATGATGTGCGTCCCAGATCCCGCCCCCCCAAATCCCGACTCCAGGCAAAACCAGTGGCAATCGGTGAGGTTCCGCCATTGGCCAGCGCCATGCTTGGCCCTACATGGATGCCGATGCCGCCGCTCACCCACGAAGACACGAGTCCCACGCCGCCGCTGTTCGCTTCGCTGCGGCGGTTCATGCCCTATCTCTGGCCGAAGCATGATCCGGGTCTTCGCGCCCGAGTCGTGATCGCGTTGCTGCTGGTGCTGGTCGCCAAGGCGACGACCTTGGCGATGCCCTTCGCCTACAAGGCGGCGATCGACCGGATGGGGCCGGGGTTGGAGCCGGCCGTCGGCCTCGCGATCGCGCTGGTCGTCGGCTATGCCGGCGCGCGCTTCGGCGGGCTGCTGTTCGACAATCTGCGCAACGCGATCTTCGAGCGGGTCGGCCAGATCGCGACGATGCGCCTGTCCGAACGCGTCTTCCGCCATCTTCACGCGCTGTCGCTGCGCTTCCACCTCGAACGCCGCACCGGTGCCGTCACCCGCGTCGTCGAGCGCGGCACCAAGAGCATTGATACGATGCTCTATTTCCTGCTGTTCAACATCGCCCCGACAATCATCGAGCTGACCGCGGTCGCCATCATCTTCGAGGTCAAGTTCGGCTTCGGGCTGGTCGCCGCCACCTTGACGATGGTCGTGATCTATATCTGGTTCACCCGCGTCGTCACCGACTGGCGCGCGCAGCTGCGCATCCAGATGAACGACCTCGACACCGGCGCGGTCGCCCGCGCGGTCGACAGCCTGCTGAACTTCGAGACGGTCAAATATTTCAACGCCGAGGATCGCGAAGCCAATCGCTATGCCGGCGCGGTCCGCAAATATGCCGACGCCGCCGTGCGCAATGAAACCTCGCTCGCCTGGCTCAACATCGGCCAGTCGCTGATCACCAACCTGATGATGGCGGGCGCGATGGGCTATACGGTGTGGGGCTGGTCGAAGGCCTTGTTCACCACCGGTGACGTCGTGCTGGTCAACACCTTGCTCGCGCAGCTGTTCCGCCCGCTCGACCTGCTCGGCATGGTCTATCGCCAGATCCGCCAGGGCCTGATCGACATGAACGCGATGTTCGGCATGATCGATACGCCGGCCGAAGTGGTCGACATCCCCGGCGCGCCCGATCTCGTCGTGCGGAGGGGTGTGGTGCGCTTCGAGAATGTCAGTTTCGGCTATGATCGCGGGCGCGAGATTCTCAAGGGCATCGATCTCGAAGTGCCGGCGGGCTCGACACTGGCCGTGGTCGGTCCCTCGGGCGCCGGCAAGTCGACGCTCGCGCGACTGCTGTTCCGCTTCTACGACCTCACCGGCGGCCGCATCCTGATCGACGGACAGGATATCGCCCGGGTGAAGCAGGATTCGCTGCGCGCCGCGCTGGGCATCGTCCCGCAGGATACGGTGCTGTTCAACGACACGATCGGGTACAACATCGCCTATGGCAAGGAAGGTGCGACCGACGAGGATGTGCGCGAGGCCGCGCGCGGCGCCGCGATCGACGGCTTCGTCGAGCTCCTGCCCGAACGCTACGAGGCGCGCGTCGGCGAGCGCGGGCTGAAGCTGTCGGGCGGCGAGAAGCAGCGCGTCGCGATCGCCCGCACCTTGCTCAAGGATCCGCCGATCCTGATCCTCGACGAGGCGACCAGCGCGCTCGACAGCCGCACCGAGGCGGCGATTCAGGCGACGCTCGAGGCGATCGAGCGCGGCCGCACGACGATCGTCATCGCCCACCGCCTGTCGACGATCGTCGATGCCGACCGGATCGTCGTGCTCGATCGCGGCCGGATCGTCGAGCAGGGCAGCCACGCCGAACTGATGCGCGCCGACGGCCTCTATGCCGAGATGTGGAACCGTCAGGCATCGCAGGCCGAAGAGGCGCTCGCGGTGGCGTAAGGATGTGCGTGAATTGGTGTCTTTTTACAGCATCGTAACCACCGGCGGGTCATAGCCACGGACGTTTGGCGAGGTTGGCGCATTCCGCGCCCGCGCCGTCCGGAAAGTTGCTGATGATCGACGTCGCCCTGTGCATCGCTACCGAACATGATCCCTGGCTGGTCGTGCTGGCCGTGTTCATCTGCTGCGCGGGCGCCTTCACGATCGTCCAGATGTTCGGACGTGCCTGCGGCACACCCGGACTCCAGCGCCTCGGCTGGACGTTCCTGACGTCGGTCGCGGGCGGCGCGACGATCTGGTCTACGCACTTCGTCGCGATGCTGGCGTTCGAGGCCGGGGCGCCGGTCCAGCTCGATCCGGTGCTGACGATCGCCTCGCTGATCGTCGCGGTCACCGGCTCGTTCATCGGTTTCACGGTCGCTGCGTCGCGTCCCGGCACCGCCGTGGCGGCGATCGGCGGGGCAATCTTCGGCGGCGCCATTTCGGCCATGCATTTCATGGGAATGGCTGCCTATCGCGTTGAGGGCATCGTCACGTGGGACAAGACCTATGTCGTCGTCTCGGTGCTGTGCGCGACGATCTTCGGCGGCGCAGCGCTCGCGACGCTCAGGTCCGCCGGGATTCCGCGCTATCGTGTCGCGCTTGGCACCGCGCTGATCGTGACTGCGATCGCTACGCTGCATTTCATCGCGATGACGGCCATGCACATCGTGCCGCTTGCGCTCAGTGAATCATCGCTCCGGCCCGAAGAGGCCCGCGCGCTCGCGCTGGCGACGTCGCTGGTCGGGCTGGTCGTCATCGCGGCCGGCGTCTTCGCGGCACTGATCGATCATCAGACCCGGTCGGATGCCATGCGCGAACTGCAACACATGGCGATGAACGATGCCCTGACCGGGCTGCCGAATCGGGTCGCCTTTCAGGCCGAACTCGCGCGCCAGATCGGCGTCGCCCGCGCCACCGGCGCGCGGATCGGCCTGTGTGCGATCGATCTCGACCGTTTCAAGGAGATCAACGACATCCACGGGCACAAGGCGGGCGACGAAGTGCTGGTCGCGCTCGCGCAACGGATGCGCGACGCGATCGGCCCGGAGGACATGGTGGCGCGGCTTGGCGGCGACGAGTTCGTCGCGATCACGCGCCTGGACGATCGCGCCTATCTCGCCGCGTTCGCCGATCGCCTCGACGCGACGCTGAAGGCGCCGCTGGCGCTGTCGCACTTCGAGGCGCGGCTGGGCGCGAGCATCGGTGTCGCAGTCTATCCGGACGATGCTGCCGACGGCGAGGCCCTGGTCAACAATGCCGATCTCGTCATGTATCGCGCCAAATCCGAAGGCGCGCCGGCCCCCCGCTTCTACGATTCGCAGCTCGACAAGGTCATCCGCGACCGGCGCGAACTCGCGAACGATCTGCGCCACGCCATCGACGAGAATCAGCTCGACGTCCATTATCAGGTCCAGGCGTCGGTCACGACGCGGACGATCACGGGTTATGAGGCGCTGTTGCGCTGGACGCATCCGCATCGCGGCGCGGTCCCGCCCGCCGTCTTCATCCCCATCGCCGAGGAGAACGGGCTGATCCTCGCTTTGGGCGAATGGGTACTCCGTCGCGCCTGCAGCGACGCGATGCAATGGGACCATGAGTCGCGGCTGGCGGTCAACGTATCGCCGCTGCAGCTCGCCCATGCCGATCTGCCCCGGCTGTTCCACCAGATCCTCCTCGAAACCGGGCTGCCGCCGCGGCGGCTCGAGATCGAGCTGACCGAAAGCGCGATCATGGCCGATCGCGATCGTGCGCTTCATGTGCTCCGCCAGATCAAGGCGCTGGGGGTCGGCGTCGCGCTCGACGATTTCGGCACGGGCTATTCTTCGCTGGAGACGCTGCGCGCCTTTCCGTTCGACAAGATCAAGCTCGATCGCTTCTTCACGTCCGAGCTCCAGGAGAGTCCGCAGGCGACCGCGATCATCCGCGCGGTGCTGGCGCTGGGCAAGAGCCTTGCGATCCCGGTCCTCGCCGAGGGGATCGAGACCGACGCGCAGCTCGACGTGCTCGTGCGCGAAGGCTGCGACGAGGTTCAGGGCTTTCTGCTCGGCCGGCCGGGCCCGATGCCCGTTACCGGCCGCGAACTCGACGAGGCGCGTCGCACCGCACCGCCGGCGCCTGGCGGGGCGCGCGTCAGCAAGGTCGCCTGAATCGGTGGGCACGTGGCTGTGGCGAAACGGGCGCCGCCGCTTATAAGGCGCGGATGATCGACCCGCCGATGACTGACCCTGGTGCGCTGCTGCGCGACACTTTCGGCTTTCCCGAATTCCGCGGCGTCCAGCGCCAGGTGATCGACCGCGTGCTCCGTGGCGAGCGCACGCTGGCGGTGATGCCGACGGGCGCGGGCAAGTCGCTGACCTATCAATTGCCGGCGGTGGCGATGCCCGGCACCTGCGTCGTCGTCTCGCCGCTGATCGCTTTGATGCATGATCAGCTCCGCGCGGCACAGGCGGTGGGCATCCGGGCGGCGACGCTGACCTCGGCCGATTCGGATCGCGACGAGACGATCCAGCGCTTCCGCAACGGCGACCTCGATCTGCTCTACATCGCGCCGGAGCGGGCGTCGGGCGAAAGCTTCCGTACCCTGCTCGGCCGTGCACCGCTGTCGCTGTTCGCGATCGACGAGGCGCATTGCGTCTCCGAATGGGGGCATGATTTCCGGCCCGACTATCGCCTGCTGCGGCCTTTGCTCGATGCCTTCCCGGGTGTCCCGCGGCTGGCGCTGACCGCCACCGCCGATGCGCACACCCGCGCCGACATCCTCGAACAGCTCGGCATCCCGGCCGACGGCATGATCATCGCCGGTTTCGACCGGCCCAACATCCGCTACACGATCTCGCCGCGCGACAATATGAACCGGCAGGTGGCCGACTTCATCGCGGAACAGGCGGGACCGGGCATCATCTATGCGCAGACCCGCGCCGCGGTCGAGAAGATGGCCGAGACGCTGTCGGGCAAGGGGCGGCCTGTGCTGCCCTATCATGCGGGACTCGATCCGGCCGTCCGCCGCCGCAACCAGGCAGCGTTTGTGTCGTCCGAGGATATGGTGATCGTCGCCACCGTCGCGTTCGGCATGGGCATCGACAAGCCCGACGTCCGCTTCGTCGTCCATGCCGGCCTGCCAAAATCGATCGAATCCTATTATCAGGAGACTGGCCGCGCCGGGCGCGACGGCGATCCGGCGGTCGCGCAGCTCTATTGGGGCGCCGAGGATTTCGCCCGCGCCCGCCAGCGCATGAGCGAGGTCGAGCCGCATCGCCAGCCCGGCGAGCGCGTGCGGCTGACCGCACTCGGCGCGCTGGTCGAGACCGCGACCTGCCGTCGCGCGATCCTGCTGCGCCATTTCGGCGAATCACCGCCGCCCGCCTGCGGCAATTGCGACAATTGCCTGGCGCCGCCCAAGGCGCTCGACGTCACCGAGATGGCGCGCAAATTCCTGTCGGCGGTGTATCGCACCGGCCAGAGTTTCGGCGTCGGCCATCTCGAGGCGGTGCTGACCGGCCAGGCCAATGACAAGGTCCGCCAGCGCGGCCACGACAAGCTCTCGGTGTTCGGCATCGTCGAAGGCGAGGACGCGGCCTTGATCAAGCCGGTGTCACGCGCGCTGCTGCTGCGCGATGCGCTGCGCACCAGCGAACATGGCGGACTCGAATTCGGGCCGGATGCACGCGCGATCATGAAGGGCGAGATTCCGGTCGCGCTGGTGCTGCCGCCCAAGCGCGAGCGTCGCGCGCGCGGCCAGCGCGGCGAGGCGCGCGCCGACAACCCGATCGGCGATCCTTTGTTCGAGGCGCTGCGCGCGACCCGCCGCGACCTCGCAGTGGAAGCTGGCGTGCCGCCTTATGTGATCTTCCATGATTCGACGTTGCGCGAGATGGCGACGCGCAAGCCGCGCTCGCTCGCCGAGCTCGGCGGCATCAGCGGCATCGGCGCACGCAAGCTCGAAGCCTATGGCGAGGCGTTCCTGAATGTGATCCGGGTGATGGCCTAAAGCTTCAGGCGCCCGCCAGCCGGTGCGCGTAACCCGGACCGCCGAGCGGACGTGGGAAGCCCAGGCAGCCGACGGCGATGAGGTCGACCTCGGCCACCGATCGCGCGACGCCGCTCGCGACCAGCCGGTCGCCTTCTTCGGCCAGCCTGGCGGTCGCGTCGGGCGATGATGGCCGGCCGCCGGCCGCGGCAGCCAGGCTGGCGCCGATCTGCCGGCCGCGGCTGATGACGGTCGCGCGGCCCACGCCGCGCACGAGTCCGACCAGCGCGGCGGCGAACGCCTCGGGCGCATCCCCCGGCACCGACACCTCGACCACGCCCGATCGCCGCGCGGGAAAGACGATCACCGGCGCGCCGGCGGGAACCGGCTCGCCGGGCCGCGCCGCATAGACGCCGATGTCCGCTTCGGGATCGATCGCGATTCCCGCGCGCGCGGTGAGCTGCGCCAGCCGATCGCCCGCGGAGCCGTCGATCGCCAGCGCGGTCAGTGCCGCAGGTGCCGCGTCGGTCCTGCCGGCGCCGCGTTCGGCGAAGAACAGATAGCGCATCGCCTTGGCCTCGGGCGAATATTTGCATTCGGTGACGAGCCTGCGCTCCACCTCGACCCCGTCGTCGAAGCGCAGTTCGCAGGCGGCACGGACGGCCGCGATCGCTTTCAGGGGCGCCGACTCGCCCGGCTTTTCGTCGGCGGCACGCGCGGCTGCCGCCGCGAAATCGGCCTCGGGATCGGCAGGACATTGCACCGGAAGATCGCGGGTGCGGCGGATCGGTGCCTCCCGAAGCGTCCCGGCCCAGGCGATCGCTGCGGCGCGGAAATCGCGGGCGTCGGTGATGGCATCGATCAGACCGAGCGCCTCGGCGGCTGCAGGATCGAGGATATCGCACAGCGCTGCGACGCCGAGCGCTTTGGCGAGCGGAATCAGGCGCGGCAGTCTTTGCGTGCCGCAGGCGCCGGGAATGATGCCGACATCGACCTCGGGCAAGCCGAACTTCGCGTGCGGGCCGGCGAGCCGGTAATGGCAGGTCAGCGCCAGTTCGAGTCCGCCGCCCAGTGCGGCGCCATGGATCGCGGCGGCGATCGGTTTGCCGACCGCATCCATCGCATCGAGCGCGGCATGGAAGAAGAAGGGTTCGGTGCGCTGCGCGGTCCGCTTGAGGTCGACGCCCGCACAGAAGGTGCTGCCGGCACCGACGAACAGGATCACCGCCACCGCCGGATCGGCATCGAGCTTCGCCATCAGCGCGGCGATATCGTCGCGCAGCTCGCCGAACAGCGCGTTGACCGGCGGATTGTCGAGCTCGATGACGGCGATATCGCCCGCCATCGTCAGAGACAGCGAGTCCATGTCGATCGCGGTGCCACTCATGCCGCCAGCTTCCGCAGATCGGCCTTGGGATCGGCGAGCAAGGCCGGATCGATCGCCTTGCGCTTCTCGATCAGCACCTGCGCGAAGCGCATGTCCTTGGCCTGGTTGACGCCGATCGCGCCGATCACGACGCCGTCGGCGTCGCAAAAGATCTGCATGAATTTCTTGCTGCCGAACGCGCCGCGCAGGATGGCGCCGGTTTCGCCGATGCGGCCGACGGTCTGCAGCTTCACGTCGAACTGGTCGGACCACATGCTGGAGGCGGCGGCATAAGCCTCGACCTGGCCGATCATGTTCTTCGCCGCGATCGCCGCATGATTCTGCGCATGTTTCCAATTCTCGCAGCGAACCATGCCGCGGCCATAGGGACAGGGGTAGCGCGCCGCGTCGCCGACCGCATAGATGTCGGGATCGCTGGTGCGGGCATGCGCATCGACGATGATGCCATTGTCGCAGTCGAGCCCGGCGGCACGGGCGAGATCGTCATTGGGGATGACGCCGATCCCGATCACCACCGCGTCGGCGGCGATGTCGCCATGGACGCTGGTGCCGACGCCGGTCGCGGTCAAGGTGACGCTGCCGACCGACAGATACAGCCGCGTGCCGTTGGCGCGGTGAAGGTCGGCCATATAATCCGACAGCGCTGGCGGCACGACGCGGCTGAGCACGCGATCGGCCATCTCGACGACGTCGACCGCGCAGCCGCGCTTGATCGCACGGCCGCGACCTCGAGTCCGATCACGCCGGCACCGATCACGGCGACCCGCCTGCCCGGCGCAAGCTGGGCGCGCAGTCCGCGCGCGTCGGCCAGCGTGCGGACGACGAAGGTCGGCACGCCACTGCTGTCGGCCCCCGGCAGCGATCGCGCGCGCGTGCCGGTCGCCAGCAGCAGTTTCTCATAGTCGAGCGTTTCGCCGCTCGCGAGCGTCAGACGGTGCGCATCGCGGTCGATCGCGACCACTGCGTCGCCCAGCTTGAGCTCGATGCCCTGCTCCTCATACCAGCTCTCGGCGCGCAGGAAGAGGCGGTCCTCCGGCACGTCGTCGAACAACGCCTCCTTGGACAGCGGCGGACGATCATAGGGAGGTTCGGCTTCGTCGCCGATCAGCAGGATGCGGCCGCCATAGCCTTCGGCCCGCAAGGCCGCCGCTGCGCTGTCGCCGGCAAGGCCGGCCCCGACGATGCAGATCATCTCTCTCCAAACAGGTCGCATGCGCATAATATGCCTTGCCAACTATCGACTAGCAGCGCGGCGCGCGCGTCGCAAGCAATCGGAACGCGCGGAATGCGGCGCGCACCTCGCGCACGAAGATCCCAGGCTGTTCGAACGCCGCGAAATGGCCGCCGCGTTCGGCCTCGGTCCACGAGACGATGTTCGCATAGGCGCGCTCGGCCCAGCGCCGCGGTGGGCGGCTGAGTTCGGCGGGAAAGATCGTGCAGGCGACCGGTATGTCGATCGGCGCCGGACGCAGCCCCGAATAGAGGCTTTCCCAATAGAGCCGGGCGGCCGAGGCGCCGGTGTTGGTCAGCCAGTAGAGCATGATGTTGTCGAGCATCTCGTCGCGCGTCAGCACCGATTCGGGATCGCCGCCGCAATCGGTCCAGCCATGGAACTTCTCGTAGATCCACGCCGCCTGGCCGACCGGCGAATCGGCCAGCGCATAGCCGATCGTCTGCGGCTTTGTGGCCTGCAGCTTCGCATAGCCCGATCCCCAGCGCTGCTGGGCCTCCATCAGATTGAGCGCGGCCTTCTCGGCGTCGTCGAGCATGGCGCCCGGCTCGGGTGCCGCCATCACCATGTTGAGATGGATCGCCGCCAGTCCCTCCGGCGCGCGCCGGCCAAGCGCCGAGGAGACTGCCGAGCCCCAGTCACCGCCCTGCGCGACGTAGCGGTCATAGCCCAGCCGTCCCATCAGCACGTCCCAGGCGGCGGCCACGCGTTCGACCGACCAACCGGTCGCGGCCGGTTTGTCGGAGAAGCCGTAGCCCGGCAGCGAGGGAATGACGACGTCGAACGCATCCGCGGCGTCGCTGCCATGGGCCACCGGATCGGTCAGCGGTCCGATCACCTTGTGGAACTCGATCACCGATCCCGGCCAGCCATGCGTCAGGATCATCGGCAGTGCGTTCCGATGCCGCGAGCGGACATGAATGAAGTGGATGCCGAGACCGTCGATCTCGCTGCGATACTGGCCGAAGCCGTTCAACATCGCCTCGCAGCGCCGCCAGTCATAGGTCGAAGCCCAATGTTCGACCAGCGCGCGCACCTTGGCGAGCGGCGCGCCCTGCGACCAGTCGTCGACGAGTTCCCGCTCCGGCCAGCGTGCGGCGGCGAGGCGCGTGTGGAGCTGATCGAGTTCGGCCTGGGGAATGTCGAGGATGAACGGCGTGATCGCGGTGGTCATCTCAATGTCGCTTTCTCCGGCTCTGTCCCGGAATGCATGACGGCGATCTTCAAGCGCCACTCGGCGTCGATTGCTCGCCGGAAGCAACCGATACGCTAGTGTACAGAATTGTGATACGGACTGAAGGGGTAATGTCCGTTGCGAAGCGCCTCAGTCAGGCAAACAGATCGACCAGCCAGTCGTGGAAGATCTGCACCGGGCGCGTCGCCAGCGCCCGCGGGCGGCAGGCGAACCAGTAGCTGTAGGGACTCTCGACCGAGAAATCGAACAGCCGCACCAGCCGGTCGTCGTGCGCGTCGTTATAATGGCTCTCGTGCATGAACGCGACGCCGAGGCCCTGCGCGGCGGCTTCCAGCATCAACTGGCCCGAATCATAATAGTCGATCGCGGCGGGCTCGAGCCGGCGCAGGCCGATCGCCGAGCGCCAGCTGTCGAACGTATCGGGCATGTCGCGGTGGAGCAGCACCGTATGCTCCTCGATCTGTTCGGGGCGAACGATCGCCTTGGGACCATTTGCGAGGCGGTTGGCGGCGATCGCATAAACCATGTTGCGGTCGAGTCGCTTGGCATAGAGCGCCGGATCGACCTCGCGCGACAAAGTGATCGCCGCGTCGAGTCCGTCGCCGAGTCGCGACACGCTATGCGCGGCGGTATCCACGTCGATGTGGAGATTCGGATAGCGGGTGCGCAGCTCGGCCAGATGCGGGAACAGCCGCTGCGACGCGAACAGCGGCAGCACGCCAAGACGCAGGCGCAATATATCCGGGCCGCTCGTCATCGCCTCGATTGCGTCGGACAGGGCATCGATCGACGGCGCAATTTGCTGGAGCAGCCTTTCGCCCTCCGCATTGAGCTTGATCGACTGATGGCGACGCTCGAACAACGCCCGCCCCAGGAAGCGTTCGAGCGTCTGGACGCGGCGCGTCAACGCCGGCGACGAGAGCGCGAGTTCCTCCGCGGCGGCCTTGACCGAACCCTGCCGGGCGACCTGTACGAAGGCCTCGATCGCAGTGAGTGGCGGCAGACGGCGCATGATCGGCCCTTTATTTGGTGCGGCGCACCCAACGCGGCGACACCCTAACTTCCCACCTTAAGCAGGGAAACATGAGAATGTTGCGATTGCAACCCTTGCAACCCGGCAATTTTCGTTCGCACTTGCGAAGGAGCCTGCTGCGCCGCACATCGCGCGCGCCTTTCAGGCATCCTCTCCCAAGACTTTGATGGGTCGGTGCTTCGGCACCGGCCCGCTTTTTTTCGGCTTCGGCCGATCCGTCAGCGGGTTCCGCTCACGTCAAACGTCAGCGATTGTAAACGGCCAAGTGCAAATCATGCATCCAAGCATTATCACTTCGCAATTGCGAGATCATATGTTGCGCCGCACATATCATGAGCCTTTCAGGCATCCTCTCCTAAAACTTTCAAGGCCGGTCCCCCGCTCCGAACGGATGCCAGGGACCGGCCCTTTTTTTGCGCCGTGCGCCTCACTCGTCCGGCAGGGGTCGCATCGGCGCATCGCCGACCCTATGTTTCCGCTCAGGCCGAAGGAGCGGAACGATCATGGCGGATGCGGAGAAGAACGGCGGGCACAAGCTGCAGATCGCGAATGCGCGACCCGAGGATAGCGGTCGCGGTCTCGCGCGCATTCCGCGCTCGATGATGGCGGCGCTGGGCGTGACCGAGGGCGATGTCGTCGAGATCATCGGCAAGCGGGCGACGCCGGCGCGAATCGTGATGCCCTATCCGGAGGATGAGGGGCTCGAGATCATTCGTGTCGACGGCCTGATGCGGATCAACGCCGGTGCCGGCTCGGGCGAGTTCGTGACGATCCGCAAGGCCGAATCGAAGCCAGCCCAGCGTGTGGTGTTCGCGCCCGCGCAACAGAATTTGCGGCTGCAGGGATCGGCCAACGCGCTCAAGCGCAGCTTCGTCGGCCGGCCGCTCGCCGCCGGCGACGTGGTCGCGACCGCCGGCCAGCAGCAGGTCGATCGCGGCGACATGCCGCCGCAATTGCGCCAGATGCTGGCGGCGCCGGCCTATGCGCTGCAGGAAATCCGGCTCAACGTGGTCTCGGTGACGCCCAAGGGCATCGTCCATATCGACGCCGATACCGAGGTGGAGTTGCGGCCCGAATATGAGGAACCCAAGGATGCACGCCGCGCCGACGTGACCTATGACGATGTCGGCGGCATGGGCGACACGATCGACCAGCTGCGCGAAATGGTCGAGCTGCCGCTGCGCTATCCGGAATTGTTCCAGCGCCTCGGCGTCGATCCGCCTAAGGGCGTGTTGCTGCATGGCCCGCCCGGCACCGGCAAGACGCGGCTGGCGCGCGCGGTCGCCAATGAGAGCGACGCCGAATTCTTCCTGATCAACGGTCCCGAGATCATGGGCTCGGCTTATGGCGAATCGGAGAAGCGGCTGCGCGACGTGTTCGAGCAGGCGACCAAGGCGGCGCCGTCGATCGTCTTCATCGACGAGATCGATTCGATCGCGCCCAAGCGCGGGCAGGTCACCGGCGAGGCCGAGAAAAGGCTCGTCGCCCAGTTGTTGACCCTGATGGACGGGCTGGAAGCCCGCGCCAATCTGGTCGTGATCGCCGCCACCAACCGCCCCGAGGCGATCGACGAGGCCTTGCGCCGGCCGGGCCGCTTCGATCGCGAGATCGTGGTCGGCGTGCCCGACGAGCGCGGGCGGCGCGAGATCCTGGGCATCCACACCCGTGGCATGCCGTTGGGCGATCGCGTCGATCTCGCCGAACTGGCGCGCCAGACCTATGGCTTCGTCGGCGCCGATCTCGCGGCGCTGACCCGCGAGGCGGCGATCGAGGCGGTCCGGCGGATCATGCCGCGGCTCAACCTCGAGGATCGCAGCGTGCCGGCCGACGTGCTCGATTCGCTGGCGGTGACGCGCGAGGACTTCCAGGCGGCGATCAAGCGCGTCCAGCCCTCGGCGATGCGCGAGGTGATGGTGCAGATGCCGAACGTCGGCTGGGACGATATCGGCGGACTCGACGCGGCGCGCGAACGGCTGCGCGAGGGCGTCGAACTGCCGCTGAAAAATCCGGAAGCGTTCCGTCGCATGGGCATCCGGCCGGCCAAGGGTTTCCTGCTCTATGGTCCGCCCGGCACCGGCAAGACCTTGCTGGCCAAGGCGGTGGCACGCGAGGCGGAGGCGAATTTCATCGCCACCAAATCGAGCGACCTGCTGTCGAAATGGTATGGCGAGAGCGAGCAGCAGATCGCCCGCCTGTTCGCCCGCGCCCGGCAGGTCAGTCCGTGCGTGATCTTCATCGATGAACTCGATTCGCTGGTGCCGGCACGCGGCGGCGGCATGGGCGAGCCGCAGGTCACCGAGCGGGTGGTCAACACCATTCTCGCCGAAATGGACGGACTCGAGGAACTCCAGCAGGTGATCGTGATCGGCGCCACCAATCGCCCCAATCTGATCGACCCGGCCTTGTTGCGTCCGGGCCGGTTCGACGAACTGGTCTATGTCAGCGTGCCCGATGGCGAAGGCCGGCGGCGGATCCTCTCGATTCATACCGGCAAGATGCCGCTGGCCGATGACGTCGATCTCGATTCGCTCGCCGATCGCACGCCGCGCTTCACCGGTGCCGACCTCGAGGATCTCGTCCGCCGTGCCGGCCTGTTCGCCCTGCGCGATTCGATCGACATCAAGACGGTGACGATGGCGCATTTCGAAAGTGCGCTCGAGGAGACCCGCGCTTCGGTGACCGAGGAGATGGAGCGCGAATATGAGACGATCCAGGCGAAGCTGAAGCAGGATGCGATGTCGCTGCAGCCGATCGGCTTCGTCGGACCTGGAATGCTGACGCCGCGCGGGACGCAGGGCTGATCGCGTACGGTGTCCTCTCCGGGCAGTGCCCGGAGAGGACACCGGGGCTGGCCAGTCTTCGCCATTTCTGGCAGCCTTCGCGCATGGCGAGGATTGTCATTGTCTACGCACTGGCGCTGGGACTTGCGGTCGGCGCGCTGCAGTGGCTCGAATATCTTTATGCCATGCGCAGTGTCCCGACCGGGATCTACGTCGTCCTGCTCGCGACCGGTTTTGCCGCGCTCGGACTCTGGGCCGGCCATAAGCTGACGCCGCGTCCGGCGGGCGGAGCGTTTCGGCGCAACGACGCCGCGATCCGCGCGCTTGGGCTGACGGGGCGCGAGTGCGAGATCCTCGCGCTGCTCGCATCGGGCCGGTCGAACAAGGAGATGGCGCGCGACCTCGACATCTCGCCGAACACGATCAAGACGCATGTCGCCCGCATCTACGAGAAGCTGGCGGTGCAGAAGCGCATCCAGGCGATCGAGAAAGCCCGGTCGCTCGCGCTGATTCCGCCGTCAACGGACCGGGCGTGACGCCGATTCGCCCCAGATCACCCGTTCGGGCGATTTTCGCCCCGCATTTTTTCGTGCCCTGTCCGGTTCATCGCAGCAACGGGAGTCGGCGACCATGAAATATGCGCTCATCTATGGCACGCTTTCGGGCCTCGTGATCATCGCCACGATGATGGCGGGCCTGCTGCTGACCGACGGCCAGGGCTTCTTCAGTTCGATCTGGTTCGGCTATCTCGTCATGATCGTCGCGCTGAGCTTCATCTTCGTCGGGGTGAAGCGCTATCGCGACGTCGAACGCGGCGGCATCATCAAATTCCTCCCCGCCTTCGCCCTGGGGCTGGCGATCGCCGCGGTCGCCGCGCTCGCTTATGTGATCGTCTGGGAGACCTATCTGGCCGCGACCGACTATGTGTTCATGGACGACTATGTCGCGCGGATCCGCGCGGCGCGCGAGGCGGCGAGGGTGCCGGCCGATGCAGTCGCGAAAGAGATGGCCGGATATGAGACGATGCGCGTGCAGTATCGCAATCCGCTGATCCGGATCCCGATGACCTTCCTCGAAATCTTCCCGGTCGGCCTGCTCGTCGCGCTGGTGTCGGCGGCGCTGTTGCGCAACCCGCGACTGCTTCCGGCGTCGCGCTGAATCCGTGCTTCAGACCTTGTCGGCGTACAGCAGGCGCCCCGGCCCCAGCAGCCCCAGCACCTGTGCAATCAGATGCGGCGCGACGACGAAGCAGCCCTCGCTGCGGCCCAATTTGCCCCAGGTCGCGATGTGGTTCTCGCTGACATAGTCGGCGGAGTGGATCACGATCGCGCGCGGATCGGCATTGTTGTTGGTCGGATCGAGACCGATCAGCCGCATCGAGACGCCATGCTTGCCATCATAGATCTCACCGGTCTTGTAGGCGCCGTCGGAGGTCGCCATCGATTCGGGCTGGTTCGAGAAACTGCGCAGCCAGCCCGAATGTTCGGGATCGGAACCGCGACCGTGGGCCACGAGGTAGGAACTGGTCTGGCCGCCGATCAGATCGACGATGTGGAAGCGGAAATCGCGTGAGGCCTTGCTGAAATCGGCGAGCGCGACACGATCGCGCAGGTCGAACGAGTCCTGATGCCTGTCCAGCGCGGCGCGCGCGCGATCGAGCATGCGCGCATAGGGCTTGGCGGTCAGCACCGGCAGGGGCTTTGGCACGGCTGGGGGCGCCGGCACGGCAGGCGCCGCCGGAGCGGCCGGAGCGGCCGGCTCGGCCACCGCGGCGCGCGCCACCGATGACGGCAACATGCAATATCCGAGCCCGGAAAACGCGAATCTGGCAAAGGTCCGACGATCCATGCGTCCGGGCATAACGCAAATCGGCGCGCCGGCCAAGGATGCAGCTATTCGGCCGGTCCCGTCTGGTTGCCCGTTTCGCCGCTCGACGTGCCGGCACCGGGCGTTTCCTCGCCATCGGGCAGGCGTGCGGTGAGGCCGGTCGCGTCGGCATCGTCCTGGATCTGCTGCTCGTCGCTGAACGCGGGCGGCGGCGCGGGCGGCGGCAGTTCCGCGGTGTCGTTGGTCGTCGGCACGACCTCGTTGACCACCGGCGCCTCGACCGGCACGTTGACCGGCGCTTCGAGGCTCTCATTGTCGACCGGCACCTCTTCGGGCGCGCGGCTGTCACAGCCGGCGAGCGCCAGCGCCGCCGCCGCGAGCGTCAGCAGGGTTGCGATACGCATGGTCATGGTTCCTTCGCTGCGGTGACGACGGCGGCCGCGCGACGGCTCGACGCCTCGATCTTGGCGGCCAGCACCTTGTCCCAGCCATAGGGGTCGGCGCGGAAGTTCATCGTGCCGTTGGCGCTGGCGAACGCCGTCCAGTAAAGCAGATAGACCGCCACCTGTTGCGGCAGCTTGACCCGCTGGGTCTTGCCGGTGTCGATCGCGGTCTGGACCTGGCCGGCGAACGCGGGATCGTCCTTCAACATCAGCTCGGCCAGCGGCACCGGCTTTTCGAGCCGGATGCAGCCATGGCTCGCCAGCCGGTCATAGCTGTCGAACTTCGCGCGCGACGGCGTGTCGTGCAGATAGACCGCGAACGGATTGTCGAAGTCGAACTTGAGTTGGCCCAGCGCGCTGCCAGGCCCGGCGGGCTGGACGATGCGCTCGCCGCCCTCGGGCGTGCCGACGATCTTGTAGCCCTGCGCGATCAGCGCCTTCCGTCCCTTGGGCCAGAGTTCGCGCTTCGCGATCGAGGTCGGCACGTTCCAAGGCGGGTTGAGCACGATCGAATGGATGCTCGACGACAGCATCGGCGTGGCGTTGGACGGGCTGCCGGTGACCGCGCGCATCGAGGCGACCGCGGTATCACCCTCGAACACCGTCAGCACCGCGGCGGCGATGTTGACCTGAACGCGATTGACCGGGAGCGCGCGCGGCAGCCAGCGCCACCGCTCCATATTGGCCATGATCGCGGCGATCCGGTCCTCGACCGGCACGTTGAGCGCGGCGAGCGTGCGCGCATCGAGCTGGCCGGTCGGCTTCAGGCCATAGCGCCTTTGCGCGCGCTGGAGCAGGTCGACGATCGGCTCGTCGGGCGTGGCGACCTTGTCCTCGATGATCAATCGCGCGCGGATTGCCGCGGCGGTGGATTTGGCGGTCAGGATCGACCAGCCGCCCGCGTCGCGGATCTGCTCATAGTCGGCAAGGCCCTTCCTGAGTCCGTCATAGCCGGCATAGCGCGGGGTCAGGCTGGCGGCCCATTGCGGCAGCCGGTCGGCCGCCACCGCCGCCGCGAAACCGGGCAGCGGATCGAAAGCGGCGGGGCGCAACGCCCAGATGTCGAGGAAATCGGCGGTGTCGACCCGACCGCGATACAAAGCGCGCGCGCGGTCGAGCGCGGCATGGATCAGGTCGTCGCCGCTGACGGTCACCGGGGTCGGGGCGCTGGCGGTCATCAACCCCTGATCGGCGCCGCCGGCCAGCCAGTCGGTCAGCCAGGCCGATTGCGCGGGTGACAGCGTCGGCAAGGGCATCGACGCGACCGGCGCGGCGGGTGGGAGCACCGCCTCATAGGGCAAGGATGGCATGGTAGGCACCGTCGGCGGTACCTGGGCGAGAGCCGGCGCGGCAAATGCCACCACCGACGGGAGCGAGAACACAAGGGAACGCATGGACATGCGCATCCGCATATCCCCAGCACGGCGGGCGATCAATTTGTGATTTGTACGGCTGGGCGCGTCCGGCAGGTCTCGCAGGCCCTGAGCGCGGTTGCGTCGTGGCCAACGCTCCGATGCGGAGGCGGAAAAGCTGCATCTGCGATTTGACTGTTTAATTGACGTCGCGGCGAAACATGTCTATTAAAATAGACGTGGCTTATACGGTCTTTCTCGCGCCCGAATTCCGTGAGTGGCTGGACGGCCTGACCGATGCAAAGGCGAGACCACTGATCGCCGCCCGCATTTTGCGGGCCGAAGCCGGCAATCTCGGCGATCATGCGTCGGTCGGCAATGGGATCAGCGAAATGCGGATCCATTACGGACCAGGGTATCGCCTGTATTTCACGGTCCGAAAACGGATTCTCGTCATCATGTTGTGCGGAGGCGACAAAGGCAGTCAGCGACGTGACATCAAGCGCGCCAGGGACATCAATGACTGGCTCGGCGACGTCCGCGACAATGACGCCAGCGACAATGAAGGGAATGCATGATCATGACCATCGAACTCGTACCATTCGAACCGGAACGCTATTTCGAAACGCCGGAGTCGCAAGCGATCCTGCTCTCCGACGCACTCGCGACCGGAGAGGCGGCCTATATCGCACGCGCGCTCGGCGTTGTGGCCAAGGCGCACGGGATGACCGACCTTGCCCGCAGGACCGGACTCAATCGCGCTACGCTCTACGCGGCGTTGGGCAGCGGCGGAAACCCGACGCTGGACACCGTCATGAAGATCGTCGGGGCGCTCGGTATCTCACTCGTCGCGGAAGCCAGGCAGAATGAAGCCGCCTGAAAACCCTCACTCCGCCAGCAGCGTCCACCCCGCCGGCAGATAGTCGGTCGACATGTAGAAATAGAAGGCGCACGACCCATCGGGCCGATAGCTGCCGCCCTTGACCACGCCCAGCGCGATCGTGCCGGCGAACACCGGCGCGCCGCTGTCGCCGCCCTTGCAGTCCGGTCCGGCGACGGTGACCCAGGTCGGGACGCACGGCCCCGCGCAGAGATCGCCGGCCGGCGCGAAATCGGTCAGTTCCACCGGTGCGCAGCTGTAACCGGTGCGCTCGCCGCGATGGCAGACGAAGTCGCCGGCCCTGGTGCTCGCGCGGCTGCGCTGGCCGGTGACCGCCCGCACCATCGTGCGCGCGGTGTCGGCATAGAAGAGCGGCCGTAGCGCGCGATCGCTGGCGTGGATCTGGACGTCGCGATAGCCCCAGCCCCAACCGTTGACGAAGTCGAGCGGGATCGTGCCCCGCTGCGGATCGCGGTAGACCATCGAGTCGAGGCAATGCGCCGCGGTGGTGATCCCGTTGCGCCGCCCGTCGGTGACGACGAAGCCGGTGGTGCACAAATAGCGTTTGCCGTCATCGGGCGCGATCCCTTCGATCCGCGACCCGCCCTCGATCTCGGAACCGACGCCGGCATCGACAGTCCCGTCGAGGTTGACGTCGGTGCGATCCTGCACGCGGATCTGCACGGGAACCCCGGTCAGCGCCGACAGTCGCGTCCTCAGCGCGGCGGCACTGCCGGAAGCGGCGATCGTCTTTGGCCCGGTGACGATGACGAGTTCGCCCGTGCGCGGATCGAGCCCCATCGCCGGCGGCGTCGCCAGCATCGCGCGGATCGCCGCCTGATGCCAGGTGATCGCCCAGACCACCCGGTCGCGCGTCGCCTTGGCGCCGGTGCGGAAGACGATCGGCACGATCATCCCGCCGGCGATCATCCGCTCGTCGGGCACCGGCTGCGATCCGGTCAGATACACGACGATCCGAAAGCCGGGCCGGTGCTCGATCGAGATACCGGCCAGACGATCCTGGTAGAGCGTCTGGAGACGATCGGTGATCGCGACGCTCTCCGCCTGCGCGCGCAACCGCCGCACCGCTTCGTCGAGAGCAACGCCATAGCGGCGCGCATATTCGCCGGCATCCTGTGTGAGTGCTTCTTCCGCGGTCTGGACGTGCGCCATGGCGGGGGAGGCCTGCGCAGACGCAGCGACGGGACAAAAGAGCGCAGCCAACGTCAGGAGGATCGTCAGGACGGTCGAGTGGGTGCGCACCACGCGACACTATCACATCGCCGGCCGCCGCACGAGCCGATCTCTTCTGCCCCTTCTACCCTCTACCGCTTGCGGTAGAGGGTAGAAGGGGCACTTCACCCCTCCAGCGCCGCCTCCAGCCGCCGCCTCGACGGCCGCGCGATCTCCTGCGCGATCGGGATCGTTGCGCGCATCCTTTGCGCGAAGCTGCGCAGGCACAGCTCGTTGCGGCCGAGCGGACCGCGCGTGAAGCTCGATGATCCCATCCCCGCCTGCACGCGCTCGATCAGGTCGCGGTCCTCGCTGTTGACGTCGCGGTTCAGCCGCTGGTTCAGATAGCGTGCCAGCCGCATCGCGCGGCGATCGTCGGGCAGCGCATAGGCGCCGTCGCGCAGGATGCAGGTCGTGGCGCTTACGGGCAAGAACTGCATGAAGTCGATCTGGTCGGGATAGACGTCGAACATCAGCGCCGGGAACAGCCGGTAATAGGTCCATAATTTCTGGCGGTCCTCGGGCAGATGGTCGACCCGCGGCAGCAGCCGGCGATAGGCCTGGACGGTCGGCCCGGCGGCGTTGACTGCCTCGACCGTCGCGAAGATCTTGTCGACGCCGCGATCCACCTCGAGCCGGTAGGTGTCGCGCACGAGGCTGTCGAGGCCGGGATGCGCGACGCGGATGTGCAGCGCGTCGACATAATTGTCGCAGGCATTCTTCCAGTTCACCAACCGGGTGCGCGATCGGATCGGCGTCAGCGGCGCCATCGCGTCGAAGCGATAGATCTCCATCTCCTCGGCCACCGGCGCCAATTCCTCGGCGAGGCTCGGGCCGCCGGGCACGAAGCGGATATAGACGAAGCCGGCGAACACGCCGTGCTCGATCGGCACCAGCCCATGGTCCGCCCGGTCGAAATCCTCATAATCCTCGATGAACGGCACGCCGACCAACCGGCCGTCGAGATTGAAGCTCCACGCATGATAGGGACAGATGATGCGCGCGCCGGTATTGCCATGGTCGCCGTCGAGCAGCAGCGCGGCGCGATGGCGGCAGACATTGTGGAACGCGCGGATCCGGCCGTCCTTGCCGCGCACGACGATGGCCAGTTCGCCCAGCATCGCGAAACTCTGATAATCGCCCGGCGCCGGGATGTCGCTGACGTGACAGACCAGCTGCCAGGCCGGCCGGAAGATTCTCTCGCGCTCCAGCGCCAGGAAATCCGGATCGTCATAGGTCCAGGCCGGCAGGCTCCAGCCCGACTGGTCGGCGGCGGTTATAGCGGCAGATGCGGACATCTCGCTCTCCTTCAGGCTGCCGCGCGGCGCCGGCGCGGGCGTCTCTTGCCGATGTCGCGCAGGATCTCGGCGGCGGCGTTGTGGCCGGGAATGCCGGTCACGCCGCCGCCCGGATGCGTTGACGAACCGCACATATAGAGCCCGTCGATCGGCCCGCGATAATCGGCATGGCCCAGCATCGGCCGCGCGCTGAACAATTGGTCGATCCTCAGCTGGCCGTGGAAGATGTCGCCGCCGACCAGCCCGATCTTGCGTTCGAGGTCGAGCGGCGAGAGGATCATCCGCCCCAGGATCGACGCCCGGAAATTGGGCGCATAGCGCGTGATCGTGTCGATCACCGAGTCGGCCGCCGCCTCGCGGCAATCGTCCCAGCGCCGCTCGTCGGGCAGTTCGGGCGCGAAGTGCTGACAGAACAGACTGGCGACATGCCGGCCGGGCGGCGCGAGACTGTCGTCATAGACGCTCGGCAGATGCATCTCGATCACCGGCTTCCGCGCCCAGCCCAGAAGCCGCGCATCGTCATAGGCCTGGTCGAGATAGGTCAGCGACGGCGCAATCATGATGCTGGCGCTGTGATGACGGCCGGCTTCGCCCGAAGGCGTCGGCAGGCACGTGAAATCGGGCAGTTCCGACAGCGCGACATTCATCCGGAACGTGCCCGACGCGCTCTTCCAGGTGCGGATTCGCGCCACGAACTCGGGCGGCAGCAGATCGTCGGCGATCATCCCGCCATAGAGCAGTTTCGGATGCACGTTGGAGACCACCGCCGCGGCATGCACCTCGCGCCCGTCCTCCAGCCGCGCGCCGCGCACCGCGCCGCGATCGACCAGCACCTGCGCCACCGGGCTGTCGGTGCGGATCGTGACGCCGGCCTCGACGCACGCCGCCCCCATCGCCTGCGTGATCGCGCCCATGCCGCCATGGGCATGGCCCCACGCGCCCTCGACGCCGTTGACCGCGCCGAACACATGATGGAGCAGCACATAGGCAGTGCCCGGCGTATAGGGGCTGGCATAATTGCCGGTCAGCGCGTCGAAGCCGAGAATGCCCTTGACCACGTCGGTCTCGAACCAGCTGTCGAGCATCTCGCCGGCGCTCTTGCCGAACAGGTCGATCAGGTCGCGCTGCGCCTCGATCGAGATCTTGCGCAGATCATTGCCGAGGCCGATCGCGCGGCCCACGTCGCGCAACCCGCCGCCGACATTGGGCGGGGTCTTGTGCAAGGTCGCGCGCAGCACCTCGACGAGCGCGTCGAGGCGCTTGTTGTAGGCCGGCCAGGCCGCGGCATCCCTGGCCGAGAAGCGCGCGATCTCGGCGACGGTCTGCGCCGGATCGCGGCTGGTGAGGAAATGATCGCCGTTTTCCAGCGGCACGAAATAGGCCATCGGCCGGATCCGGATCGACAGGCCGTGCCGCGCCAGCTCCATCTCCGCGATGACCTTCTGGCTCAGCAGGCTGACCGCATAGCTCGCCACCGAATTGCGGAAGCCGGGATGGAATTCCTCGGTGACCGCCGCCCCGCCGACGATCCCGCGCCGCTCGAGCACGCAGACGCTATGGCCGGCGCGGGCGAGATACCAGGCGCAGACGAGCCCGTTATGGCCGCCGCCGACGACCACCACGTCGAATGAGTCGGTCCCCGCCATCGCGCCTGATCCCATTGCTTCGGAGACTATATTTGACAGCCGTACAACAAGACCGCAACATCCGTCCGCGACGACAATCGGGTGAACGGAATTGGCAAGCGCTTCTGGTCCTTCTACCCCGCATCTCCGGTTTCACACTCGGTCATCCCGGCGAAAGCCGGGACCTATAAACACCACCATTTCCGGAGATTCGGAGACTATGGGTCCCGGCTTTCGCCGGGATGACGGAAAGGGAATGAAGGACAGGGGAAGATCGCACCTTTCACCGATTGAACCCGCACTCCGCTCCGAAGGAATCGATCATACCGCATGATCCGCCCGCCGCTATCCGTCCGCGCAAGCTGGGCCGCTGGATGGCGACCTCGCTGGTGGTCGGCAACATGATCGGGTCGGGCGCCTTCCTGCTGCCCGCCACCTTGGCGCCGTTCGGCTACAACGCGGTGTTCGGCTGGCTGCTGACGATCGCCGGCGGCGTCTGCATTGCGCTGGTCTTCTGCTGGCTGGTGCGGTCGATGCCGCGCGCGGGCGGACCCTATGCCTATACCAACGCCGCCTTCGGCCCGCTCGTGGCCTTCCTGGTCGCGTGGAGCTACTGGATGTCGCTGTGGATCGGCAATGCCGCGATCGCGGTCGCCTCGATCAGCTATTTGAGCGTGCTCGCGCCGCACCAGGCCGCTCTGCCCGGCGTGGCGCCGGTCGCCACCTGCGTGCTGGTCTGGATTTTGACCTGGATCAACATCGTCGGCGTGCGCGCGGCCGGCGGCGTCCAGCTCGTCACCACCATCCTCAAGCTCGTGCCTTTGATCCTCGTCATCGTCCTCGCCGCCTTCGCGCTCGCCACCGGCGACGCGCGGCTGCCGCCGTTCCAGTCGAGCGCGATCTCCGCCGGCGGCATCACCGCCGCCGCAACCTTGACCTTGTGGGGGCTGCTCGGCCTCGAATCGGCGACGGTGCCCGCCGGCAAGATCGACGATCCCGAACGTACGATCCCGTTCGCGACGATGTGGGGCACGGTGCTGACCGGACTCGTCTATCTCGTCACCTCGTCGGCGGTGATCCTGCTGATGCCGGTCGACATCATCGCCAGGTCGGGCGCGCCGTTCGGCGATTTCGTCGCGCGCTTCTGGGCGCCCGGGCCGGCGCTGCTGATCGCGGTATTCGCCGGCATCAGCTGTATCGGCGCTCTCAACGGCTGGATCCTCGTCCAGGCCGAACTGCCGCTGGCGATGGCGCGCGACGGCACCTTCCCGCGCTGGTTCGCGAAGGAATCGGCCGCCGGCACGCCGGTGCGCGCGCTGGTCGTCTCCAGCGGACTGATGACGATCGTCGTGCTGCTCAACTTCGCGAAGTCCATGGCCGAGGTGTTCGGCTTCCTGCTGCTGCTGGCGACCGCCACCACCTTGTTCATGTATCTCGCCTGCGCGCTCGCGGCGCTCAAGCTCTCCGGCACCGGCCGCCTCGCCCGCTCCCCCACTTTGCCGTGGATCGGCGCCATCGGCGCGCTCTACGCGCTGTGGACGATCTATGGCGCGGGGGGCGAGGCGGTGGCGTGGGGGCTGGGGCTGCTGGTGGCGGGGATCCCGGTCTACGGCATCATGCGGCTGGGCGCGAAGGCGAAAGAAGCTGCCCTGGCCCCGTGATGGCCAGCCCTCAACTCAAATTCCACCCACCGCCGCGCATGACATGCGCATCGCGAACGCGAAGCCGCAAACCCAACCCCAGAACATCGTCGAGCCGCGCCGCCGCCGCCCCGGCCAACCGGTCGAGGGCCCGATCCTCGAGTCAACCTTTGCTCCCGTTCAGGAACAGCGATGCGGATCGTGATACGGATCGTCGTGTATGTACGCACAGCCTTTCGGCCAGGCGTGCTGTCCGTCAGGACGCCAAGCGCGCCTTCACCGCGAATGAGTCGGTGCCTCTGTCAGGGCGATTCAGGCAATCTGATCCCAGTATCGCACCTCGCAATGGTCGCAGCGATAGTCGCCCGTGAAGAAGGATTGAATCATGGGGGTCACGATCTTCGCCAATTCGCTTTGCTCGTAGCTTTTGATCGCCTCCATGTTTTCCCAGATGCTGATCGCATAGCCTTCATTGGGATCCTCGACGTTTCGGACCAGCGAGCGAGACACCATGCCGGGGATGTGACCGACCTTCTCATGGGCGCTGTGCAGCGCTGCTTCGAACTGATCCCAGGTGCCGGGCCGGATTTTGCCGCGAGTAATGCGTAGGACTTGCATCGCCGATCTCCGCCAGAGTGTGGAAGGGTGAGCATCTGCCTCAATCTTTCGCATGTAAACGGCTCGGCTGCGCGGGCGCGCTCCACGCGCCCGAAGACGCGCGCCGCTTGCGCCTCAGCGCGCTTCCAGCACCATGTTGAACGGCCCCTCGGTCGCGCGCCGCACGCTCGCGAAGCCGCCGTCGCGGATCACCGCGGCCAGCCGCGCCTCACCCGCCTGTGCCCCGAGTCCCTCGCCCACCTCCTGGTCCAGCGAGGTCGGCACGCAGATCATCGTCGAGGCGTTGTAATAGAGCCGCCCCACCGGGTTCATATTCTGCGCCGGCGTGTCGCCCGCGATCGGCTCGACGATCATCCAGCTGCCGCCTTCGGCCAGGATGCGCCGCATATGCGCTGCGCAGCCGCGCGGATCGCCCATGTCGTGCAGGCAGTCATACATCGTGACGAGATCGAATCCGGTCTCCGCGATCTCCTTCGCGGGCGCGACCTCGAACCGGACGCGATCGGCGAGGCCATGGCCGTCGCAGTGGCGGCGCGCCTCCTCGATCGAGGGCGCATGGAAATCATAGCCGGTGAATTGGCTCTGCGGATAGGCCTCGGCCATCAGCAAGGTCGAGAAACCCACCCCGCAGCCCACGTCCGCCACGCGCGCGCCGCCGCGCAGCCGGGCCTCGATCCCGTCCAGCGCCGGAATCCAGTTCTGGACGATATTGTTGACATAGCCGGGACGGAAGAAGGCGCCGGTCGCGCAGAACAGGCAGCCGGCATGATCGCCCCAGCGCACGCCGGTGCCGTGCCGGAAACATTCTTCCACCTTGGGCTCGGCCTCGATCATCGCCGCCGCCAGCTCGAACGCGCCGGCCAGATAGACCGGGCTGTCGCGCACGGTGAAGACCATTGCCTGCTCCGGCGACAGGCTGAAGCGGTCGCCGTCCGGATCATGGTCGACATAGCCGTTCGCCGCCTGCGCCAGCGCCCATTCGCGGACATAACGCTCATGCAGCCCGCCCGCGCGCGCGGCGAGTTCGGCGGCCGTCGCCGGCCCCTGCTGGAGCGCGTCGAACAGCCCCAGCCGCAGGCCGATGCGCACGGTCGGCACGCTCATCGCCCCGCCCAGATCGGACAGCATCTTGCCGATGAAGCTGTCGAGCTTCGCCGAATCGATCTCTACGGCCATCATGCACCCCGCTGAAGGTGGTGGACTCGGAAGACCCCGGATAGGCCGCCATCATACGCTTCGCATCGACAATGGGCGAGGCGGAATCCGTTGCCTCCATCCGCTGAGAGCAGGGCGATTGGGGAATGAATGCGCGGGTTTCTGTCGTGCCCTATACCCACCTCGTCGTCTTCCCCGCGAAAGCGGGGACCCAAGCGTCCGAGTGACGAATATTCCAGACCTATCCTAAAATGGGTCTCGCTTTCGTAGGGATAAAGGCCGGCGCGGCGCCTTCTCCCGATTGCCCGTCTCGCAGCGAGGGCTGTCCTTGTATCCGGGGGCGGGAGGTCGATCTCGAAACGCCGGCCGAGATCATAGCCAAGAAGGTCTATTATCGAGGAGACCGGATGCAGCCTCGAGACATGTTCGATATTGCTGCCGTCGCCTAACTTCGCTGCGAGGATTATCTGGTTGCGGCTCTGAAACAGTGCGGTGAAGATCGGTGCGTCGAGGCACTTCGCGTTTCCGAAGTCATGTATCGGGACTTCGTGCTGAAGATCGTCGGTCAGCTGATGTACCGGGAGAAATGCCGTCATCTGATCGCCGAGGCACAGCCGGTCACGCAAAGGCTGCTGCGATCACTGTCGCCGAGCTGCACATGAAAGCGCTGCCGTTCCTTGCATGTGCGATTTCCCGACCAGTCGACCGCGATCCCAGATGTATCGGCTGTTCGCGCCATCCTCATCGCCGCTCCACTGCACTACTTGTCATCCCCCCGTCACTCGATTAGCCGATAGCGCGGGATCGATCTTCGCGCATCGCCGATGCGGAACACTTTGGGGGGAATGCCATGAAAGCTCTGCTGAATCTGGGCCTGTGCCTTGTGCTGGTCGCCGCGCCGCTCGGTTCGGCCGCGATCGCTGCGCCGAAGAACGTCGTCGAGGAACCGGCCCGCACCGTCGCCGGCGGCCGTGCCGTGCAGGTGCTCGTCGCCCAGGCTGAGATCAAGTCGGACATCAATCCCTCGAACATCGCCGTCATCACTGGCGGCGGCCTGCTCGGCGGCCTGCTCTCGGCGGCGCAGAACGCGTCGCGCACCAAGAAGGCCGAAACCGCGATCGAGCCGCTCCGCAGCGCGCTGACCGGTTTCGACGCCGATGCGCTGGCGCTCGATACGACGAAGACCGCGCTCGCCGAAACCGCTTGGATGCAGCCGGCGGCGACGGGTTTCAGCAAGGATAGCTCGCTGCTCGGCAAGAGCGCCCAGCTCGACGCAGCCACCGCCGCCCAGGTCGCCTTCATCGAATATAGCTATGACGTGTCGCCCGATTTCTCGAGCATCCGCGTCGTCGCCAAAGTCGAATTCGCCAACAAGGCGGTTCCGGCCGCCGGCACCGCCAAGCCCGAATCGCGCCTGTCGCCGAAGAATCTCGCTTATGCGCAGAGCGCCACCAGCATCGTCACACTGCCGACGCCCGGCGCCGATCTCGATGCCAATGCGGCGATGTGGGCGGCCGACGGCGGCAAGGTCGCGCGCGCCGCGATCGCCCAGGGCTTCGCCGAGGTCGGCAAGCTGCTGCCGCGCACGCTCGCTTTGACCGCAGCAGACATCAAGACGATGTCCGCCAAGGACAAGAAGAAGGGCGTAGCGGGCGGTTTCGCCGGCCGGATCCAGGAAAGCACGGGCGCCCAGACCCTGCTCTGGTCCGGTGCCTTCATCGACGTGCGGCCTGTGTCCTGACGTTTGTGCCGGTCATGCGTCCCGTCTCGGTGCGATCGCTCGGCCGGGGCTGCGCCTTGCTCCTGCTGGCGCAGCTCGCGGCCCATGCCCCTGTCTCGGCCAAACGCACCCAGGCACAGCTGACCGCCACCTTTAAGGATCGCGCCTATCCGGCGGGCACGCCGAAGGCGGAGTCCGGCTGCACGATCCGCTTCGCCAGCCTCGTCGACGAGCGCCGCTCGCCCGAGATGGCTGGCGTCATCGGCAAGCGCGGCGTGCTGGCGCCGGCCGACAGCCAGGCCTGGCTTCGCGCGGTGCTGGGCGGGCTGGAGTCGCGCGGCATCCGCCCGGCCTTCGAGGCCGCGCCCGCGGTCGGCCCCGCCCCGCCAACCGCCAGCCTGACGCTGCAGACTGCGTGGATCGCCAGCACCGTCGTGACCTACAGCGCCAATGTCGTGCTGCGCCTCCAGGCCAGCGCCCCCGGCGGCGCGACGATCGACCGGATGTATCGCGGCCGCGTCTCCCGCACCGCCTATTGGTCGGGCGGCGTCGATACGCTGCAAAGCGCGATGGACGGCGCCTTCGCCGACGCCCTCGACGCAATGGCGGCCGACCTCAAGCCGCTGTGCGGAGCCTGACGGGCCGGCTTGCACCTGTCGCCCCAACCGCCACTATGGCGCGATGAAATCGCCGACCCTTCCCGAAGTCCCACTCGACCCCGCCTTCGAACCCGACCGCGCCACCCCGATCTCCGACGTCGCCGCCGTCCGCACCATCCTGATCGCCGCCGCCCGCGCCGGCGAGGTGCTCAGCTATTCGGGCATGCTCCACGCGCTCGGTCACCGTTTCACCCGCCCGAAGATGCGCGCTTTGTGCAAGACGCTGGCCGCGACCGACGAAGCCGCGCTCGCTGCCGGCGAGCCCGAACTCGCGGTGCTGGTCGTCCGCGAATCTGATCGCCTGCCCGGCCAGGGCTGGTGGTCCGGCGCCCGCATCGCGTTCGAACTCGACGGCGCCGACTGGACCGGCCCGCAGGCCCGCGCGCTCGTCCGCCGCCTCCAGGCCGAAGCGTTCGCCCACTGGCAAAGCTGAGGCCACGACCACCCTGCAGCCGGGCTGTGGCCATCCATCCCACATGCCGGCATCAATGCCGCCGCGTGTGAACCTTGGTCGCGCCCGAACCGGCGCGTCCTGGCCGAGAATCCAGGCCCGGGAACCCGGGGTGGGCCGAAGCCCACCCCGCCGCGTCTCACAACCCGTCGAGGCCCTTGCTGACCAGGATATTCACCGCAACGCGGCGGTTCTGGTACTTGCCTTCGGCGGACTCGTTGTCCGCCAACGGGTCCGCTTCGGCCATCCCGGTGGGGGTCAGCATGCGATAGGGTTTCCAGTGGCAGACCTGCTGAAGATAATTCACGACGCGCGCGGCGCGCTTTTCGCTGAGCGCCTGGTTATATTCCTCGCTTCCCGTCGAATCGGTGTAGCCCACGACCAGCAGCAGGGCATTGTCCATCCCCTCGGCCGAGGCCGCCGTGGCGCAGAGATCGTTCTTCGCCTGGGCGGACAGCACCGCCTTGCCGGTGTCGAAGTTCACGTTCGTCGTGTTTTTGACGTTGTATTGATCGATATCGGCCATGCGGCCGCGCAACGCTTCGGTTGCCGCAGTCTGTTCGCCAAAGCGCTGGTCGGTGCCGCTACGGATCATCGATGCGGTCTTCAGGTCATTCTTCTTGAGATCGATCACGCTCGCCGTCAGCCCATCGCCCGATTGCACTGTCTTGACGGCAACCGGCAGGCCGTTGAGCAGTGACGCCGCGGCAAGCTTGCTGCGGCTGAGGCCCAGAAATCCCCCGCGGGCCTTGATCCGCGTGGCATCATTGATGGCGATAACCGTGTTGGTGCCGTCGGCGGCCGTGACCTGCATCTTGTCGCCGCTGCGCGCGGAGATGATGCCGTCAATCTCGGGTCCTTTGGTCGTCTCGGCCGTTTGAGGCGCAGGCTCGCTCGCGATGGTCGTCGAGATGTCGGCCGCGGGCGGCTCCTGCGCCTCCTGAGCCAGGCTAGCCGACGCCGGCCCGGCCAGCATGGCAAGCACGATGAGAAGTTTTGGACTTTTCGACATGACATTCATTGCGCGACTCCTTCAAACTCGATCAGTCGGGCCCGCGTAACCGCAGCTTCGCGTCCGACCGCCATCCGCATGATGCTGTACCGGGCTGTCAGAACCCTCTTCGTCCAGCTTCATCAGGATGTGCGGCAGGTCGTTGCACCCCTGAATGTCCTGCGTGTTCAGGCCAACCTTGCTGGGAGATGAACAACCCCGGCAACATGGCGGGCTGCGCGGGTGGTTCGCATCCATCGTGCGACGAACCGATGATTGGCCGCACACACGGCCGTTCATGCGCTGGTGGGTCGCCAATGTGGACGGACGCCGCATTGCGGGCTTCTCCGGACGCGGCGACACCCCTCCGTCAGCCCTTCGGGGCGAGCGGGTCGATCATGGCCCCGGCACGACCCGCTCGCCACTTCAAGCATCCGCCCGCGTGGATGCGCCGAAGCACCCCTCCGCGTCAGGGAGGGTTTTGATCTGCGTATCGACGCGCCTCTTTCCGGGCGTCTCCTAAATCGCGTGCCGCGACGCGCCGCTGCCGAACGGCACGACCATGTTGCGCACATCGTGACCGATATCGGCGCGGCCCAGGAACGCGATGCCCGCCTCGGCGCACCAGCGCCGTGCGATCTGCACCTCGTCCTCGCCGAACGGCACGTCATTGTCATCGATCCGGCTGCACCGGCCGAGCCGCAGCCCGGATATTCCGCGCACGCCCGGATTGGCGGTGACATGCGCCATCGCGCGGTCGATCGCGTAGAGATATTCGCTGATCTCCTCGACCATCAGCACGTGGCCGGCGAGATCGGGCAGCCAGGGCGTGCCGACGAGGTGCGAGAGAATCGTCAGGTTGAACGCGGCGGTCTTTTCGCCTGGAACCACCGATGGTTCGAGCGAGGCCGGATCGCGCCGCACCAACCAGTCGAGCGCACGCGTCACCGCCGCCTTTCCCCCGTCGAGATTGATGTCGTTGGCCATCGGACCGTGCGCGACATCGGTGAAGCCGGCGCCGTACAAGGCGCCGAGCAAGGTACCGGCGTCGCTGTAACCGAGCCAGCGTTTCGCCGCCGCCGCTTCGCCCAGCAGCGGCATCACCATGCCGACGATCCGCGCCGCGCCATAACCGCCGCGCGCGAACCAGATCGCATCGATCGCCGGATCGTTCGCCATCTCCGCCAGCGCGCCGCTGCGTTCAGCGTCGGTGCCGGCAAAATGACCGGACGACAGGAAGCATTGCGGGTGGAACAGCAGTTCGGGCGCGTCGGCGCCAAGATGCGCCGCCGCCAGCGCCGTTACCGCATCGGCGGTTTCCGGCTCCAGCCGGCGTGCGGGCGCGACCACCCCGATCCGCATCCAGCCGTCTCCCCCGCTTGTCGGCAATGCAAAAAGCGTCAATAGCCGCGCGCGATGATCGGCGGCAAATCCTTCTTCTTCATCGGGATCGGTGGCAGCGGCATGATGCCGCTGGCGCTGATCCTGCGCGCGCGCGGCGAGACCGTCGCCGGCTCGGACCGCAGCCTCGACCAGGAAGGCGAGAGCGCCAAGTTCGACTATCTGCGCAGAGAAGGCATCGCCCTGTTCGCGCAGGACGGCAGCGGCGTCGTCTCGAAGGACCAGATCGTCATCGCCTCGGCGGCGATCGAGGACAGCGTGCCCGACATGGCGGCAGCGCGTCAGATCGGCGCGCTGCGGCTGAGCCGTGCCGAACTCCTCGCCAGCCTGTTCAACGAATCGGCGCATGGCGTCGGCATCGCCGGCACCAGCGGCAAATCGACCGTCACCGGCATGATCGCCTGGATCCTCCACGCGCTGGACCGCGATCCGACCGTGATGAACGGCGCGGTGATGAAGAATTTCGTCAGCGACGACGAGCCATTCGCCAGCGCGCTCGTGGGTCACGGCGACGTCTTCGTCAGCGAGGTCGACGAGAGCGACGGATCGATCGCGCTCTACCGGCCCGACGTCGCGGTGGTCGGCAATATTTCGCTCGACCACAAGCCGCTCGCCGAGCTGCGCGCGCTGTTCGGCGACTTCGTCGCGCGCGCGCGAACCGCGGTGATCAATCTCGACAATGCGGACAGCGCGGCGCTGATCGCGGGCCTGGGATCGGTGGTGACCTATGGCATCGAGCGGCCTTCGGCGATGCTGTGCGCGACCGACATCGTCGCGTATCCGTTCGCGGTCGATTTCAATCTCGTGACGTCGGAGCGAAGCCTGGAGGTGTCATTGCAGGTGCCGGGGCTGCACAATGTCTCCAACGCGCTGGCAGCACTGGGTGCGGCGATAGCGCTCGGCATATCGATCGAGGACGCGGTGGGGGCGATCGCGGGTTTCGCCGGCCTGCGGCGGCGCTTCGAGCTGGTCGGCGAGGCAGCGGGCGTGGCCGTGCTCGACGATTTCGGTCATAACCCCGACAAGATCGCCGCGACGCTGACGACGCTCCACGCCTTTCCCGGGCGCCTGCTGCTGCTGTTCCAGCCGCATGGCTATGGCCCGCTGAAGGTGATGCGCGAGGCGCTGATCGACTGTTTCGCGACTAACATGGCCGCCGAAGACGTGCTGGTCATGCCCGACCCGGTCTATCGCGGCGGCACCGTCAATCGCGAGGTCGGCAGCGCCGAGATCGTCGCAGGCGTGGCCGCGGCCGGCCGCACCGCGCAGCATTTGCCGCTGCGCGAGGAATGCGCGGCGGCGCTGGTCGCGATGGCGCGTCCGGGCGACCGGATCGTCGTGATGGGCGCGCGCGACGACAGCCTGCCGGACTTCGCGCGCGGTATCCTCGCCGCGCTGGGCGGGTGACGCTCGCGCGCCGATGTGGCAAGATGCGGCCGATCAACGCGCTTCGGGAGCGACCATGTTCCGCAGATACTTTCTCGCCCATCCCGCCGATGTCGGCGAAACCTATGGCCAGCATCTGCTGGCGGCCGGGCGTTTCGGCCTGGCGATGACGGCGGGCGGGATCGCCTGCATGATACACGCGGTGGTGCCCGCGGTCTTCCAGACGCGCGGCAGCGACACGGTCGCCAGCCTCTATCGCCAGATGGTTGCCAAGCGCGCACGGGCGCGCGACGCGGCGATCGAGATGCGCACGGTCGAATGGGTGATCTGACCGCCGCATGAGCGATCCGTCCTTCTTCGTCCGGCCCGATGGTGTCCGCCTGGCCTATCGGCTGCGCGACGGCGCGGGTCCGACGATCGTCTTCCTGCCGGGCTATATGTCCGACATGGAGGGGACCAAGGCGCTCGCGCTCGACGCCTGGGCGGCGCGCGAAGGGCGGGCGATGCTGCGACTCGATTATGCGGGCTGCGGCGCGAGCGAGGGCGATTTCGAGACCGCGACGCTGACCGGCTGGCGCGACGATGCGCTGATGCTGATCGACGCGCTGACGCAGGGCCCGCTGATTCTCGTCGGATCGTCGATGGGCGGGTGGCTGATGCTGCTGGTGGCGCTGGCGCGGCCCGACCGGATCGCCGGCATCGTCGGCATCGCCGCCGCGCCCGATTTCACCGATTGGGGCTTCACGCAGGACAAGAAGCTGGAACTGCTGTCGCGCGGGCGGCTGGAGGAGCCGTCCGAATATTCGGACTCGCTTTATGTCACCACCCGCGCCTTCTGGCAGTCGGGCGAGGCCAACCGGCTGCTTCATGCCGAGATCGCGATCGCATGCCCGGCGCGGCTGCTGCACGGCCAGCGCGATCGCGACGTGCCGTGGGAATATGCGATCCACCTCGCACGGCGCCTGCGTTCAGCCGACGTGCAGACTCTGCTGGTCAAGGACGGCGACCACCGCCTTTCGCGCGATGCCGACATCAGGCGGCTGATCGCGACGGTGGCCGAACTCGCCCTGATGCCGGAGACGTCGTGATCCTGTTTTCCCTGTTGATGCTTGCCCAGGCCGCCACGGCGTCGGGACCGCCCGGTCCCACGGCAGGTCCCGCCCCGCGCAAGGCCGAAACGTCGACATCCGAGCCTTCTTTACCGGGGATCCATGCGAAGCCCGCCGGTGCGAAAGCGGACCACCCCGCCGCGGCGACCGTGCCGCTCCACGAGAATGCCGCGCGCTTCGAACATTGTGCCGACACCGCGGTCGATGCGCCCGAGAAGGCGATCGAGGAAGCCAATGCCTGGCGGATCGCCGGGGGCGATTTCCTCGCGCGCCAGTGCCTTGGACTCGCTTATGCGCAGCTCGAACGCTGGCCGGCAGCATCGGCGGCCTTCGAACAAGCAGCGCGGGAAGCGGAAGGAACCAACCCGGTCGCGGCCGCCAATCTGTGGGTCCAGTCGGGCAATGCCGCGCTCGCGGCGGCGCAGCCGGCGCGCGCCCGGCAGGCGCTCAATGCCGCGCTGGCGAGCGGATTGCTGGCGGGCGAGCAACGCGGCGAGGCGCATCTCGATCGCGCCCGCGCGCTGGTCGCACTCGGCGACAACAAGGGCGCCCGCGCCGATCTCGACCGCGCGCTCGAATTCGTGCCCAATGATCCGCTGACATGGCTGCTTTCGGCCACGCTGGCGCGGCGGATGGACGATCTCGATCGCGCGCAGGCCGATATCGGCGAGGCCGCCAAGCGATCGCCCGACGACGCCTCGGTCGCCTACGAAGCCGGCGTGATCGCAATGCAATCGGGCTCGACCGAGGCGGCGCGGGTGGCGTGGAAGGGGGCGATCGCGACGCAGCCGGGCAGCGCCGGCGCGAAAGCGGCGGAGGCGGCGCTGGCGCAGCTCGACGCGCCCGAAACGGCAGCGAAAACGCCCAAGCCCTGATTTCACCCCTCGACCCGACTCGAAATTGTCGCGATGCGCGCCTAAATGGCGGCCATGAAATATCTCCACACCATGATCCGCGTCTCCGATCCGGTCGCGACCGTCCGCTTCTTCGAGCTGCTCGGCCTGAAGGAAATCAAGCGGTTCGACAGCGAGAAGGGTCGTTTCACCTTGATCTTCCTCGCCGCCCCGGGCGACGAGGATGCGCAGGTCGAGCTGACCCACAATTGGGACCCGGAAGCCTATGATGGCGGCCGTAATTTCGGCCATCTCGCCTATCGCGTCGACGACATCTACGCGACCTGCCAGCGGCTGATGGATGCCGGCGTGACGATCAACCGCCCGCCGCGCGACGGCCACATGGCGTTCGTCCGCACGCCCGACAACATCTCGATCGAGCTGCTTCAGGACGGGCATCTCGAACCGGCCGAGCCCTGGGCGTCGATGCCGAATACGGGCGTGTGGTAAAAACAGGCCTCGACAGGATCGCGGCCGCGTCGCCGATCGTCCAGGCGCCGATGGCCGGTGCCGCCGGCGTCGATCTCGCAATTGCCGTCATCCGCGGCGGCGGAATCGGTTCGCTGCCCTGCGCACTGGTCGGCGCGGACACCGCGATCGCGCAGGCCGCTGCAGTCCGTGCGGCGGCGCCGGGCCCGCTCAACCTCAATTTCTTCTGCCATGACCTGCCCGAAGCCGTCGACGAGACACGCTGGCGGGCTCTGCTCGCGCCCTATTATGCCGAATATGGCGTCGGCCCGCCGGCCACGCCGCCGCCGCTCCGCCAGCCCTTCGATACGACGATGTGCGCCGCCGTCGAGCAGGTTCGGCCCGAGATCGTCAGCTTCCATTTCGGCCTGCCCGACGCCGCGCTGCTCGAGCGCGTCCGCGCGACCGGCGCGCTGATCTTGTCCTCTGCCACGACCGTCGCCGAAGCGCGCTGGCTGGCGGCGCGCGGCGTCGACATGATCGTTGCGCAGGGCTTCGAGGCCGGCGGCCATTCGGGTCATTTTCTGCCGCGCCCGCCCGGCACCGCCATGGGGCTGTTCGCGCTGCTGCCGCAGATCGCCGATGCGGTCGGCGTGCCGGTGATCGCGGCCGGCGGCATCGGCGACGCGCGCGGGATCGCCGCCGCCTTCGCGCTGGGGGCGAGCGCGGTGCAGATCGGCACCGCCTATCTCCATACGCCGGAAGCGACGATCGGCGCCGCGCATCGCGCCTTGCTGTCGAGCGAGGCCGCCGAAACGACGCGCCTGACCAATCTGATCACCGGCCGTCCGGCGCGCGGCCTGCCCAATCGCCTGATCGAGGAACACGAACCGATCAACGACGCGGCCCCACCCTTCCCGCATGCGTCGACCGCGCTCGCCGAGCTACGCAAGGCGGCCGAGTCGCTGGGCCGTACCGATTTCTCGACGATGTGGAGCGGTCAGGCGGCGCGACTCGGTACCGCCGAACCCGCCGAGGCGTTGACGCGGCGGCTGGCCGACGCGGCGCTTGCGCTGCGCGCGCGATTATAGGAGGCGTAGCGCCATGATCGAGATCGTCCGCATCCCCGTGCTTTCCGACAATTATGTGTGGCTGGTCCATGAGCCCGACAGCGGCGAGACGATGGTCGTCGATCCCGCGGTCGCCGGGCCGGTGCTCGACGAAGCCGATCGGCTCGGCTGGCGGATCACGCAGATCTGGAACACGCACTGGCACCCCGACCACACCGGCGGCAATGCGGAGATCAAGGCGGCGACCGGCTGCACGATCACCGGCCCGCGCGCCGAGCAGGACCGCATCCCGACGCTCGACGTGATGGTGGCCGAGGGCGACCATGCGCGGCTGGGCGCGGTGACCGCGGATGTGATCGACGTACCGGCGCATACCGCCGGCCACATCGCCTATCATCTGCCGTCCGAGGGCGTCGTGTTCGTCGGCGACACCCTGTTCGCAATGGGCTGCGGCCGGCTGTTCGAGGGCACCGCCGACCAGATGTTCGCCAATATGCGCAAGCTCGATGCGCTGCCCGGCGCGACCACCGTCTATTGCGCGCATGAATATACCCAGTCGAACGGTCGCTATGCGCTGGTCGCCGAGCCCGACAATGTCGCGCTGGCCGAACGGATGCGCGCGGTGGATGCCGCGCGTGCGGCGGGCGAGGCGACGGTGCCGACGACGATCGATCTCGAACGCGCGACCAATCCGTTCATGCGCGCGCGCGATGTCGCCGAACTGGCCGAACGGCGCGCGGCCAAGGACAATTTCCGCGGCCGATCAGAGCTCGACCGCAAACGGCCCTTCCGCCGCCGGCGTGATGCGCTCGCCCGCCCATAATTTCGCCACGCGGGGCCCGAGAAAATCGCCCGGACCCTGCACGAAGCGCGGCCCGCCGAACGTCTCGATCGTATCGAGCTGCCGACCGACCGCCACCCGATCCTGCCGCACCACCGGTGCGAGGAACAGCCGGATCGCCGCCTGCTTCAGCCAGGCCGGCGCGCGCCCCTTGCGCGTGGTGAAGCAGGCGAACGGGCGGAAGTGCGTATCGTCCTCGGGCGTGAAGAAGGCGGTGACGCACAAGGTCAGCGCCGTCTTGCCTTCCCAGCGCGCTTCGATCGTCGCCGGCGGATAGAAGCGGGTGACGCTACGCGCGCGGCCGCCGCTTTCAAGCGCGCGTGACATCAGCCCGAGATCGGGCCGGTCCTGCTCGATCACCGCCTCGATGCCGTCGGCCCAGGCGTTGACGCGCATCATCACCGGCATCCGGCGCCCGGCGCGGCGGATGAAACCGTCATGGATGAAATTGGTGTGGAAGGGATCGAGCACATTCTCGATCGCATCGAGCGCGCGGCCGCGCCAGCGCCCCTGCGCCCACCAGAAATGATCATGATCGGGATCACCCAGCAGCGGCGGCAGGCTGAGGTCGGCGCGCTCACCGCCTGCAAGCCGGACGAAGATCGCGCCATGACGCTCGATCACGCCGACCGGTTCGGCGCCAAGGCGCATCGCGTGTCGCGGATCGAGCGCAATGCCCGGCGTCTCGATGCAGGCGCCGCCTGCCGCGAAGCGCCAGCCATGATAGGGGCATTGCAGCGCGCCATTGGTCACGCGCCCGGCCGATAGCGGGAAGTTGCGATGCGGGCAGCGGTCGCGCAGTGCGCCGAGGCCGTCCTTGCCGCGGAACAGCACGATCGGCGCGCCCGCGATCATCCGCGCGAGCGGCTTGTCCTTCAGCTGGCGCGACAAGGCCACGGGCAACCAGGCATCACGCAGGCCGGCGGGAAGCGGGGTCATGAGTCGCCATTCCATTCGATGTCGGCGGTGGTCTGTTCGGCGAGCGTGCGGCGGGCGACCAGCGCCCTGATACCGAACACCGCGCTGTCGACGAAGGCGCCCGCGACCGGCCAGCGATCGCGCGGCGCGCCGACGACGTCGCGCCCGCGCCGCTGCTCGCTCAGCCAGTCGCGCAGCCGGCGGCGACCGAACGTGGCGCCGAGACCATAGCTCCACAGCGCCGGCGCGACATGTGCGCGCAGGCTGCGAATCGGGACCGCGGCGGCGCTGCCGTTTCGCGGGCCGTCCAGCATCGCGCGGGCGAGTCCCGGGCCGCGCCCGAACAGATGCGCGCCGCTGGTCGCGCGCGGATTGCATTCAATCAGCTGAAAGCGATCCTGTGCGTCGCGAATCGCATCGCAGGCGAACTGGCCCTGGCCGACTATGCGCGCGAGTATCGACGCCATGGCGGCAAGGTCCGTCGCCTGGTCGTCGGGCAATGCCGCGAATGCATAACCGGCACTGCCGCCTAGCCGCCAGGTCGCGCGATAGGCCGCGAAGGCGGTCACAACGCCGGCGCGGCAGACGGCATAAAAACTGACCTCGTCGCCCTGCACGCGTTGCTGCGCGACCCAGGGTGTGGAGGCGGTGGGCAAGATCTGGTCGAGATCGTCCGGACCTACCCGAGCCAGCGACCCGAAGCGCGAATAGACCGGCTTGAACACCCAGTCGCGCGCGGTTCCGCGGAAGCGATCCAATGCCCCGGCCGATTCGAGGCGGTGCGTTTCCGGCGACGCCAGCCCAAGTTCGCGACAGAGCGCGGCGAAGCGGTCTTTGGCATGAAGCCGGTGCAGGGTCGCGGCATCGGGGGCGAACAGCCGTTCGCTCCCCAGCGCGGCGAGGTGAAACACTTCCTCGCAGGTCGGAACGATCAGCAGCGGATCGATGGCAGCAACCAATGCAGCAACCGCCTCGGCGAACGCCGCCGGATCCCCGCGCGGCGACGGCAGGCGGTGGACCCGTGTCGGCACACGCGACCAGCGGGCGATCCGCGCCGTCACGCTGTCGGCCATATGCACCGCGAAGCCGGCGGCGGCAAAGCTGCGCGCGATGTCGAGCGCGACCGGGGCGCGGGCGCCGGTGATCAGCACGGTTTCAGCCATGGTCCGACACCCAGCGGATGCGTCGCCGCTTGGGCTCGCCATCATGTCCGGTTAAGCGCCGGGCCGTGACCGGCTTGTCGATCCCCGACGCGGCGAGCCATGCCGACAGCGCGGCGACGGCCGCGGCGCCATCGTCGGCCTCGACGACCGCCCCGGAAGGTTCGGCGATTGCTCGCCAGTCGGTGTCGGCACCGAGCGCTGTTGCAAGCACGTTATCGACGTCGCGTGGGCAGACCACGCAGCCGTCCCAGCGCCAGAGGTCGTCGAATCGCCCCTCGACCGGATGGACGGCACGCGTGACGGCACCGCAGCGACAGGGTTCATCGAGCGGCTCGATCAGATCGTCGAGCCTGATCCGGATGATCGGCTGGGTGGTGCGCCGCAGATCGGTGACGATCGGACGGAAACGGCTCGTGCCGGGGATGGACTCGAGTTCGAACACCATGTCGTGCTCGTTGAGATGCAGGATTCCCAGCCGACAGGGCGCGCCCAGAAAGCCTTCGGTCGCCTGATAGACCGGGTCCGGCCGGACGTCGAGGCGACCCCAGATCCAGGCGCGTTCGGCGTCGCCGATCGGTTCGGCGCCGTAGAACAGGTGTTCGAGCGAGGGCAGCTTCGTCTGTGTGCGGGCCAGTTCGGCCAGCACATGCGGCGGCGCGATCAACACGTGCGGATCGAACCGCATGATCGCCGCGATACGGTCTGGCGGCAGCAGCGACAGCGGCACGAAGCGGAAGTCGAAACGCCCCGCCGCGCCGACGTCACGATAGAGCGCGCTGTCTGCGCGCAGGCAGAGTGCGATGCGCTTGCCTGAGAGCAGTGCCCAAGGTTTCAGCAGCCGGGCCAAGGCCTGCCCGAGATAGCGCACACGTTCGGCCGGGCTGGCGAGGAACAGCCCGCGTGCCCCGCTCGTGCCGGTGGAAAAACCTGCGGCAACGCCACCGGCCAGCAGCACCGATTCGCCATGCTCCGCCGCCGCTGCCACCGCGCGCGCATTCGCCTCGCTGATGCCCACACTGTTCCAGCGATCGAAATCGCCGCGAATCTCCGCCGGGGACCGCACCGGAAAATCGCTCAGCGGCCTGCCGGCGAGCGCGGCCAGCGCCGGCGTCGCGGCGAGCGCCGGCGTCAGGCGCCGCCAGAGCCGGGCCTGCCGCCGTTCGAGCGCGGCGCGGCTGCGGACCGTCGCCATCGCCCAGCGCGTCTCGGCCCAGGCGCGCAGGATCGCGGCGCGGTCAGCCATCCAGCGCGCGCGCCGCCTCCCGGCAATGCGATGGCAGCATGACGAGATCGGGGTTGCGCGCGGCAAGCGCATGGAGCGCACCCAGCGTCCGGCGATAATGCGCGGTGTTGCCGAGCAGGGCCGTGGTCAGCCATGGCGGCGGCGCATCGTCGCGGATCGCGCCGATCGACCAGGCGGCGTCGCCGACCAGCATCAGTCGGCGGCCGTCTTCGCCGGCGAGCGCCAGCCCCCAATGGCCGGGGCAATGGCCCGGCAGTTCGATCGCCAGCAGCGAGGCGTCGCCCAGCAGATCGGCGCCATCTTCGAACGGCGCGAGCGCGGCGGGCAGAGGTGCGCGCGGCAGATCCTCGAAGAAGGTCGCGCGCGCCGCGATATCCGCCGGGGCGAGCGCGATCAGCAGGCCGTTTCGGACCCGCGCGAATCGGCCGAGGCGGTGCATTTCGTCCAGCCCGGTGCGGGCGCAGAAGATTCGCGCCCGGGGAAAGGCGCTGAGGCCGGCGACATGATCACCATGAAAATGCGAGAGGATGATCGCGGTCACGTCGCCGGCCGCGATGCCGCGCCGCGCGAGCTGATCCACCGCCGACTCGCCCGCGCCGAGCCTGACCGGCGTCGCCCAGCGATAGAGCCGCTCGGGCAAGCGCTGCGTGGCGGCGAAGAAGGCGGGGTCATAGCCGGTGTCGAACAGCATGATTCCGGCCGACGGATGCCGGATTACGCCGACCAGCGCCGGGAACTGCGCGGGGCAAAGGCTGGAACCGGCGCGCGCCATGATCGCGGGATGGAGGCAGTGACCGGCTTCGATCAGGCTGACGCCGCAGCGGATCATCGCAGCGCGGCCGCGGCCGCGCGCGCCGTCTCGAGCGGATCGTGACGCGGTTCATAGCCGAGCAGGCTGCGCGCCAGCGACAGATCGAAGGTCTGCGAAAAGGCCAGCATGGCGAGGCTGTAGCGCGTGACCGGCGGTTCGGGACGGCCCGGCAGCACGCGGCAGACCGCCTCCATCGCGCCCGCCGCTTTCATCGCCAGCCCCACCGGAACCGGGCGGAAGCGGATCTCGTGCCCGAGCACCGCGCCGAGCACCGCGCCGAGCGCGGCGACGAGGTCGCGGATCGCGACCGGCCGGCCGCCCGAGATGTTGATCGCCTGCCCGCCCGCCGCGACGCGGTGCCGGTCGGCGAGGATCAGCGCGTCGACGGCGTCGCGCACGTCGGTCAGCTCGACGAGCGCCTTGCCATCGTTGAGCAAAGGGAAGCGGCCGCGCCGGGCGACGCGCAGCAAGCGTGGCAGCAGCACCGTGTCGTCGGGGCCGACGACGGCGCGCGGCCGGATCGCGACGGTCCTGATCGTCGGGCCATTGGCACCGAGCACCAGCCGCTCGGCGACCAGCTTGGTGCGGGCATAGGCGTTCATCGGCGGCTCCCACGGCGCGCTCGATTCGGTCAGGTTGAGCCGGTTGCGCGGCGCCGCGTAGATCGAGGGCGAGGAGACGAAGATGAAGCCGTCACAGCCGGCGCCGCGCGCCGCGCTGAGCAGACGGCGGGTCGCCTCGATGTTGATGCGCTCGAACGCCGCGTCCGGCCCCCACGGACTCGACAGTGCGGCGGCGTGGAAAACGACATCGACATCGGCGCACAGCGTCGCCGCGGTGGCGCGATCGGTCAGGTCGGCAGCCGCCGTCTCCGCACCCATCGCCTTGAGCCGTTCGAGAACCACCGGATCGCGCCCGGTCGCGCGGACGCGATAGCCTTCCGCGAGCAGCGCCGGGACGAGGCCGAGGCCCAGCCCGCCGGTCGCGCCGGTGACGAGGGCGCGGCGGGCGACGTTCACAGCCTCAGCACCATCGCCGCCGCGCTGATCCCGGCGGCGGTGCCGAGCAGCAGCAGCGACATGCCCGGATGCAGCCTCCCCTGGTGGCGGGCGGCGACCAGCGCGGTCGGCAGCGAGGCGGCGATCTGGTTGCCGTGATCGGCGAAGATGTCGATCACCCGCGCCGGATCGCCGCCGATCAACCGGCGGATATGCTCGACGCCGGGCGCACTCGCCTGGTGGCAGACGACGAGGTTGACCGTGTCGCGCGTCAGCCCGGCTTCGTTCAGGACGCCGTCGACCAGCCTGGGCAGCCCTCGCGCCGCTGCCTTGAAGATCCCGAACGCGTCCATCCGGAAATGCGATCCGGCGACCAGCGCCTCGAGCCCCTCCTCGACGCGCAGCCTTGTCCCGCCGGCCGCGAGTGTGGCGAGTTCATGCCCCTCGCCCCACGTCGCGAATCGGCTCGCGAGCAGGCCGGCGCCGTCGTCCGCCGCTTCGATGCAGACCGCCGCCGCGCCGTCGCCGAAGATCGCGGCCGAACCGGGGACGGCATAATCGAGACCGGCGGAGGCGATGTCGGCCGAGACGATCAGCACGCGTCGCCAGCGTCCGGCGGCGATTCCCAGCGCGGCGATGTCGAGTCCGGTCAGGAAGGAGAGGCAGGTCTGGTTGACGTCGAACGCCGGAATGCCCGATCGCCCGAGCCCGATCCGCTGCTGGATCAGCACCGACGTGCCGGGGATCGGCTGCTCCATGACGCCGCAGGCGCCGATCAGCAGATCGATACCGTCGGCCTCCCAGCCGGCATCGGCGATCGCGGCACGCGCAGCTTCGGCGCCCATCATCGAACTGGTCTCGTCGGGCGCGGCGACCCCGCGCGAGGCGATCCCGAATTGCGCCTCGGTCCACCCCGCGGACTGGGCGAAGCGGGTATCGAACATCGACGAGGGTCGCTGTTCGCGGGGGCGATAGAGCCCGAAGCCGGCGATGCGGAACGATATCATGCGGGTCCGACCATGGCTGCGACGCGACCATAGCGGGTCGCGGCGGAATCGGTACCCACTTCGTGCCTGCCAGCCCTCTCCCGCAAGCGGGCGAGGGTGTACTCATTCTACCGCCTGTTCGATCGTGCCGAAGATCGGATGATGGCGCTCGTCCTCCATCCAGATCCGCACCGAATCGCCCTTCTTGAGGAAGGGCGTGACGGGTGCGCCGCCCTCGATCGTCTCGACCGTGCGGACTTCGGCGATGCAGCTGTAGCCGACGCCGCCCGCCGCGACCGGTTTGCCCGGCCCGCCATCGGCGCCGCGGTTGGAGACGGTGCCCGATCCGACGATCGTGCCGGCGACCAGCGACCGCGTCTTGGCGAGATGCGCGACCAGCGTGCCGAAATCGAAAGTCATGTCGATGCCGGCGTCGGCGCGGCCGAACGGCTGGCCGTTGAGATCTACCATCAGCGGCCCGTGGAGCTTCCCATCGGCCCAGCGCGCGCCGAGCGCATCGGGCGTGACGAACACCGGCGAGAAGGCCGATGCCGGCTTGGACTGGACGAAGCCGAAGCCCTTGGCGAGTTCGGCGGGGATCAGGTTGCGCAGCGATACGTCGTTGACGAGCCCGACCAGCCGGATCGCGGCGAGCGCGTCCTCGCGGCTGGCGCCCTGGCGGACGTCGCCGGTGACGACCACCACTTCGGCCTCGAGATCGCAGCCCCAGGCCTCGTCGGGCAGCGGAATCGGATCGCGTGGCGACAGGAAACCGTCCGATCCGCCCTGATACATCAAAGGATCGCTCCAGAAGCTGTCGGGCATTTCGGCGCCGCGCGCCTGCCGGACCAGCGCGACGTGGTTCACATAAGCCGATCCGTCGGCCCACTGGAACGCGCGCGGCAGCGGCGACGCGGCCTGGCGCTCGTGGAAGCGCATCATCGGGATCGCCTCATGTTCGAGGTCGGTCTGGAGATTGCGCAGCAGCGGTTCGGCATGATGCCAGTCGTCGAGCGCCGCCTGCAGGGTCGGGGCGATGTGCGCCGCGTCCGCGCACCAGGCGAGATCGTCCGAGACCACCACCAACCGCCCGTCGCGGCCGCCCTTCAGGCTCGCCAGTTTCATAGCATTCCTCTCCGTTGGATCATATTCGCCGCCACCCTAGGCCGGGAGAATCGCTTTGGGAAACCCTCCCCACGCCGCGTCATAATCCTGCTGCCGTTCGGCGCAGTCGAGCGCGAAGCGCGTCGGCCGGAAAGGCCAGCAGGATTCGACCATGAACGCCATCGTGCCGTCGATCTTGTGCGGCTTCAGCTCCGCCTCGCTCGCCCCCCGCCAGCTCGCGACGTCGGGACCATGGCCCGCCATCAGATTGTGCAGGCTGATCGCGCCCGGCGCGAAGCCGTCCGCCTTGGCGTCGTAGGCCCCGTGAATCAGTCCCATGCATTCGCTCATCACGTTGCGGTGGAACCAGGGCGGGCGGAACGTGTCCTCGGCCACCATCCAGCGCGGCGGGAAGATCACGAAATCGGCGTTCGCACGGCCTGGCACGTCGCTGGGCGATGTCAGCACGGTGAAGATCGACGGGTCGGGATGGTCGAAGCTGACGCTGCCGATCGTGTTGAAGCGCGCGAGGTCGTAGCGCCACGGCGCCAGATTGCCGTGCCAGGCGACGACGTCGAGCGGGCTGTGATCGAGCATGGTCGTCCACAGCGCACCCATATATTTCTGGACCAGCTCGCTGGCGCCGTCGACATCTTCGAACCACGCGACCGGCGTTTCGAAATCGCGCGGGTTGGCCAGGCCGTTCGAACCGATCGGGCCGAGATCGGGCAGGCGGAACAGGCTGCCGTGATTCTCCGCGACATAGCCGCGCGCGGCGCCGTCGGGCAGCAGCGCGCGGAAGCGCACGCCCCGCGGGACCAGCGCGATCTGGCCGGGCGCGATATCGATCCGGCCGAGTTCGGTGAGCAAAGTCAGCCGGCCCTGCTGGGGGACGAACAGCAATTCGCCGTCGGCATCGACGAAACAGCGCCGCTCCATATCGGCGGTCGCCCGATAGACGTGAACGGCGACGCCCTCGAGACTGGCGGGATCGCGATTCGCCATCATCGTCACCATCGAATCGATCAGGTCGACCGGTTCGGCAGGCAGGGCGAGCGGGCTCCAGCGCAGGCGATTGGGCGCCAGGGGTTCGTCGGCCATCCCGGGCGCGAATAGGCTGGCGCCCTCGTAGCGGGTGTAGGGTGGATGTTCGGCCGATGGCCGCAGGCGGTAGAGCCAGCTGCGGCGATTCTCGTGGCGGGGCGCTGTGAAGGCGGTGCCAGAGAGCTGCTCGGCGTAGAGTCCGAACGCCGGACGCTGCGGGGAATTGCGGCCCGCGGGCAGCGCGCCGGGAACGGCTTCGGTGGCGAGATGATTGGCGAAGCCGGTCTGGTAATGGGTCATTGCCCTGCCTTCTCCCAAACCTTCTCCCTTGAGGGGAGAAGGATACGCAGCCTTAGCGAGCCACTTGGCGAGCTTAGGCGGAGTTGGATGAGGGTGAGCGCTCCGCAGGAGCGCGCGGCGTGACAGCGCCGTACCCTCACCCAGCTACGGCTAAGGCCCGCCAAGTGGCGGACCTAAGCCTTCGCAACCTTCTCCCCCGAGGGGAGAGGGGTCAAGCCGCGGGTATGACCCCACGACGCATCTGGTCGAGCTCGATGCTCTCGAACAGCGCCTTGAAATTGCCCTCGCCGAAGCCCTGATTGCCCTTGCGCTGGATGATCTCGAAGAAGATCGGGCCGACCATGTTTTCGGTGAAGATCTGCAGCAACAGCCCCTCGCCGGTCTCGGGCGAGCCGTCGATCAGGATCCCGCGTGCGCGCATCGCCGCGATCGAGTGGCCGTGGCCGGGCACGCGCTGGTCGATCGCCTCGTAATAGGTCTCGGGCGTGCTCTGGAAGCGGATGCCGTTGGCGCGCAGCGCATCGACCGTCGCGAAGATATCGTCGGTTGCCAGCGCGAGGTGCTGGATGCCCTCACCCTTGTAATCCTTGATGAATTCCTCGATCTGGCTGTGCTCGTCCTGGCTCTCGTTGAGCGGGATGCGGATCTTGTCGTCGGGTGCGGTCATCGCCTTCGAAAACAGGCCGGTCGACTTGCCCTCGATGTCGAAATAGCGGATCTCGCGGAAGTTGAAGATCCGTTCGTAATAGTCGGCCCAATAGTCCATCCGCCCGCGGCGCAAATTGTGCGTCAGATGGTCGAGCGTGTGGAGGCCGGTGCTGCGATCGTCGGGCTTCGCCCCCGCGACGGGTTCGAAATCGATGTCGTAGATCGTCGCGGCGCCGCGGCGGTCGACGAGATAGAGATTGGCGCCGCCGATCCCCTCGATCGCCGGGATGTTGAGCTCGGCGGGCCCGACCCGGCCCTCGACCGGCGTCGCGCCGCGCTCGACCGCGAGCTTCAGCGCTTGCGCCGCATCGTGGACGCGAAACGCCATCGCGTTGGCCGAGGGACCATGCGCGTCGCGGAAGTCGGCGACTTGGCCCAGCGGCTCCATGTTGAGGATGAAATTGATGTCGCCCTGCGCGTAGCGGCGGACGTTTTTCGAGCGATGCGTGCCGACATGGGTGAAGCCCATCGCCACGAACAGACCGGCCAGCGCCTCCGGGTCCGGACCCGTGAATTCGACGAATTCGAAGCCGTCGAGGCCCATCGGATTGTCGTGCACGTCGGTCATGGCGCCCTCATCAAATAGTTTCACATGTAACCATATAGCGAAACGATCGGGGCGGCGCAACGGCCGATCGACGTTCGTCGAATTTCCTCAGGGGCGTGTGCGGGTCACGATCGGCGGTGCCGTCAAGCCGGACAAGGGGCGGCCGTGCGGTGCGCGGAACAGCCCTCGGACCGCCGACTTGAGGACCTTCGATGCGACATTTGTTCGCCTGCACCTGCCTGACTCCGCTGGTGCTGGCCATTCACCCGACCCTGCTGAAGGCGGAGACCGTGATCGGCACCGCCATCACGACGCCGGTCGCGACCTCGACCGCGAATGGCGGTGCCGCCGACAGCATCAGGATTTCGAGCGCCGGTTCGGTCAAGCCGGCCGCGGGCACGGCGGTCACCGCCGATTCGACCCATGCCGTCACCAATGAAGGGACGATCCAGATCACCGGCGCCAGCAACGCGACGGGCATCTTCGGCGCCAATGGCGCGTCGGGCACGATCACCAACGCATCGGCCGGCAAGATCGTCATCGACGAAAGCTATGCGCCGACCGACACCGACAATGACGGCGACCTCGATGGTCCGTTCGCGCAGGGCAGCAACCGTTTCGGCATCCGCGTCGCGCCGGGCGGCAGCTACACCGGCAATATCGTCAATGCCGGCACGATCACGATCGAGGGCAATCAGTCCGCCGGCATCGCGCTCGACGGCAGGCTCGACGGATCGTTGACCAGCAGCGGCACGATCAATGTGACCGGTAACGACAGCGCGGGTATCCGCGCCGGTGACGTCACCGGCGCCGTCCGCCTGACCGGCACGATCACGGCGCAGGGCGCCAACAGCGTCGGCGTCGACCTGAAGGGCGATATCGGCGGGGCGCTGAGCTTCCAGGGTGCGGTCAGCGCGACCGGCTATCGCAACCCGACCTCGCCGGCCGATCCGTCGAAGCTCGATGCCGACGATCTGCTCCAGGGCGGTGGCGCGGTGCGGATCGCCGGCAATGTCGGCGGCGGCATCCTCTTCGACGCGCCGCCCAGAGACACCAGCAGTACCGACACCGACGAAGACAAGGACGGCGTTCCCGACGCGCAGGAAGGCACGGCCGCCATCACCTCGACCGGCCAGGCCGCGGCGGTGACGATCGGCGCCGCCGATCGCGATGTCGTGATCGGCGCGCTCGCCGGCGCCGGCAACAACGGCCATGGCCTCGTCATCAACGGCGCGATCGCCGGCAACGGCGCCTATAACGGCGTCGGCGGCAACGCATTGGTGATCGGCGGACTGGGCGGTCACGTCTCAATCGCCGGCGGCATGACGGTCAACGGCACGGTCTCTGCCACCGGCGGCAATGCGGCCGCGACCGCCATCCGCGTCGGCAGCGGCGCGACGATGCAGGAGATCCGCATCGGCGGCACGGTCTCCGCCACGGGCAGCGGCAATGCCAATGTGGTTTCGAGTGCGATCGTGATCGATGCCGGCGCCGCGGTGTCGACGGTGCGCAACAGCGGCACGATTCGCGCGACCCAGTCGGGCGGCGGCTTTGCCGGCGGCATCATCGATCGCTCGGGCAGCGTCGATCTCGTCGAGAATAGCGGAACCATCTCGGCGACCGGCACCGATCTCGCGGCCGACCATGTCCTTGCGATCGATCTCAGCGCCAATGCCGGCGGCGCCACGGTGCGCCAGACGGTGGCGGCGACCGGCGCCAATGCCGGTTCGATCACCGGCACCGTGCTGTTCGGCGCCGGCAACGATCTGCTCGACCTTGCCGACGGCACGATGACCGGCGAGGCCCGCTTCGGTGCCGGTGACAACCGGCTGCAGCTGGGGGGCGACGCCGTTTTCAAGGGCAATGCCGTCTTCGGCGCCGGCGCCGATGCGATGATCCTGGCCGGGACGACCAGCTTCACCGGCAAGGCCGATTTCGGCGGCGGCGCCGACAGCCTGAGCCTGACCGGCACCGCCCGCTTCACCGGCACGCTGGTCGGCAGCCAGGGGCTGGCGGTCAGCGTCGCCGGCGGCACGCTCGAAATCGCCGGCACCGGCACCGTCGGCCTGGCATCGCTGGCGCTGTCGGGTGGCGGGACGATGTCGCTCACCATCGATTCGGCCGCTGGCACCAACACGCTGTATCAGGTCGGCGGCACCGCCACCTTCGGCGCCGATTCGAAATTGCTCGTCCGGCTCGACAGCGTGACCGAAGCCGAGGGACATTATGTGTTCCTGCGCGCCGGTTCGGTCACCGGCGCCGGCAATCTGACCGCGATCGGCACCATGCTGCCCTTCCTGTTCAAGGGCGACATCGCTACCACTCCGACGCCGGGCGAACTCGCGGTCGACATTACCCGCAAGAGCGCGACCGAACTCGGCCTCAACCGCTCGCAGGCCAGCGCCTATGACGCGATCTTCGCGGTGCTCGACGAGGATGAGGATGTCGCCGGCGTCTATCTCGACATCGTCGACGGCAAGGCCTTCCGCCACACGCTGGCGCAGATGCTGCCCAACCATGCCGGCGGCCTGTTCGAAGCGGTGACGCAGGGCTCGCGCGCCACCGCGCGCATCCTCGCCGATCCCAAGGCGCCCTATGCCGCGATGGACGGCTGGGGCTTCTGGCTGCAGCAGGTGGGCTGGGGCGTTTCGAAAAATCTCAGCGACACCGCGGCTTATGACATCACCGGCTGGGGCGCGTCCGGCGGGGCCGACGTCAGGCTCGGCGACTTCGGCAATGTCGGCCTGTCGCTCGCTTATCTCCACGGCAAGGACAGCGACGGCAGCGTCGAGAACGAGGTCAATGCCGATCAATATGAGATCGCGGCCTATTGGCGGCTGACAACCGGCGGACTGCTCGCCCACGCCCGCGCCTCCTATGCGATGATCGGCTTCGACGGCGTGCGCAACTTCCTCGGCCGGACTGGCGGCGAAGCGGTCGAGCGCCGGTCGGAAGCGACATGGGACGGCACGCTCTGGTCGGCATCGGCGGGGGCGGCCTATGAACTCGGCTTCGGCCGGATGTCGCTGCGCCCGGCCGTTTTGGTCGAATATTATCGGCTGAGCGAGGACGGCTATACCGAGACCGGCGGCGGCGACGCGTTCGACCTGATCGTCGCCGAGCGTGACAGCGACGAACTGGCGGTGACCGGATCGGTCGCGGTCGGGCTCAATTTCGGCAGGCAGACCGACGATTCGGGCTGGTTCCGCGCCGAGATCGAAGGCGGCCGACGCCAGATCGTCGGCGGCGAACTGGGCGCGACCACCGCGAAATTCGCATCGGGCGGCAACAATTTCACCTTGACGCCCGATGCCCGCACCGACGGCTGGACGGGCCGGGTGCGACTGATCGGCGGCAACCAGGGCTTCACCATCGGCGGCGATTTCGGCGCCGAGGAACAGCAGGGTCATGCCGCCATCTCCTTCCGCGCGAGCATCAGCCTCAAGCTGTAGCGCGCGGCCGGCGGCGCTCCCGTTCCCCACCCCACCCGGGGGCGCCGCCGGAAACCTTCAGACCGCAGCCGGGACAATAGGCCTTTGACCTTGCCGCCCGCCATTCGTAAGCGGTTCCGATGCTCAGCATTTCCGAAGCCCAGAACCGCGTGACCGATATCGTCGCCGACGCCCGCCGCGCCGGCGCCGATGCCGCCGACGCCCTCTATTATTGCGATTCCGCCACCGATGTGCGGATGCGGCTGGGAAAGCTCGAAGATGTCGGCCGCGCCGAGGGCGAGGAGATCGGCCTGCGCCTGTTCGTCGGCACGCGCTCGGCCAGCGTCTCCTCCTCCGACCTCTCGGCCGCAGCCTTGTCGGCCCTGGTCGAGCGCGCCGTGGCGATGGCGCGCGAGGCGCCCGAGGATCTTTATGCGGGGCTTGCTCCCGAAGACCGGCTGATGACCGCGCCCGCCGCCGATCTCGACCTCGACGATGGCGCCGAACCCGAACCCGCCGAACTGCGCGAACGCGCGCTCGCCGCCGAGGATGCGGCGCGGGCGGTGCCCGGCGTCACCAACAGCGAGGGCGCCGGCGCCAGCGCCAGCCGCACGCGGATCGCGCTCGCCACCTCGCACGGCTTCTCGGGCGCCTATGGCAGCAGCGGTTACGGGGTTTCGGCGGGTGTGATCGCCGGCACCGGCAGCTTCATGCAGCGCGATTATGCCTATCATTCGACGCGGCATATCGCCGACCTCGAAGATGCCGCGACGATCGGCCGCAAGGCCGGCGACCGCGCCGTCCGGCGGCTGAATCCCGGCAAGCTGGCGAGCGCGCCGATGCCGGTGGTGTTCGATCGCCGCGTCTCGTCGGGCATGATCGGCCATCTGATCGGCGCGATCACCGGCCCGGCGATCAGCCGCAAGTCGAGCTTCCTGCTCGATGCGCTGGGCACCGCCATCTTCGACGGCGCGATCGATATTCTCGACGATCCGCACCGGCCGCGCGGCCTGCGCTCGCGGCCGTTCGACGGCGAGGGGCTGCCGACCGCGCCGCGCGCACTGGTCGAACGCGGCGTGCTGACCGGATGGCTGCTCGACAGCGCCTCGGCGCGCCAGCTTGGCCTCGAACCGACCGGCCATGCGTCGCGCGGCACCAGCGGTCCGCCGGGCGTGGGCGCGAGCAACGTCCATATGACGGCGGGCAGCACCAGCGTCGATGCGTTGATCGCCGACATCAAATGCGGCGTCCTCGTCACCGAATTGATCGGCATGGGCGTCAACGGCGTGACCGGCGATTACAGCCGCGGCGCTTCCGGCTATCTGATCGAGGACGGACTCATCACCGGGCCGGTCGCCGAGATCACGATCGCCGGCAATCTCAAGGACATGTTCCGGGCGCTGACGCCCGCCGATGACCTCGAATTCCGCTATGCGATCAATGCTCCGACCCTGCGGATCGACGGGATGACGGTCGCCGGTGGCTGAGACGCTCGCCGACGCCATCGGCGCGATCGCCGTCGAGGTCGGCGCGATGGTGCACGGCCGCTGGCGCGGCGACTATGAGCGCTGGGAAAAATCGCCGGGCAATCCGGTGTGCGAGGTCGATATCGCCGCCGACCGGCTGCTGCATCAACGGCTGACCGCGCTCGACCCGGAAGCGGGCTGGCTGTCCGAAGAGACTGTCGACAATGATGACCGGCTCGCCCGGCCGCGGCTGTGGGTGGTCGATCCGATCGACGGCACGCGCGATTTCCTGCGCGGCCGCGATGGCTGGGCGGTGTCGATCGCGCTGATCGAGCATGGCCGGCCGGTGATCGGCTTCCTCGATGCGCCGGCGCGCGGCCAGCATTGGCGGGCGGAAGCGGGCAAGGGGGCGACGCTCAACGGCGTGCCGGTCACGGTGAGCGGCCGCATGGCGCTGCCCGGATCGCGCGTGCCCGCCGACACGCTGCCGAAGGTCGATGCCGATCTCGTGCCGGTCGCGCGGCCCAACTCGATCGCGCTGCGGATGGCGATGGTTGCGGCGGGCGAGGCCGATCTGCTGGCGACGTTGCGGTGGGGCGCCGAGTGGGACATCGCGGCGGCGGCGCTGATCGTCGCCGAGGCCGGCGGCACCGTCACCGATGCGCATGGCGAGCCTTTGATCTTCAATTCGCTGACGGGCGATATGTTCGGCGTGCTGGCGACGACGCCGGGCATCCATGCGGCCGCGGTCGCGCGGCTGAGCGAGCGCGCCCGGGCGGCGTCGGTGCGGTAGGCCGGGGGCCGTCAGCTCGGGTCGGTCAGGCCGGCTGCAGCATCCGCCGTGCTTCGAGCGCGTCGCGAAAACCAGTGTCGATGATCCGCCTTCGTTCGGGCGCGCTGATCACCAGCGTCGTGTCGCACGTTGCCATGCACGTGCCGTGCTGGAACGCGCCGGACAATATGGTCCAGCTGCTGCGCCCGATGTCGCCGATGCCGCTGGCAATGACGATGTCGGCAGGGAATTGCGCTTCGTCGAGATAGTTGATCGAGATTGCCGCCACCAGCCAGCGCTGGTCGTCGCGCTTGTAATGGATCAGCGTCCGGTTGAAGCGGACGCGGCCGTTTTCGAACAAGGCCGCCATCGCGACATTGTTGATATGGCCGAGCGGATCGAGATCCTGGAACCGGGTCTCGGTCTTGTCGCTGAACGGATAGGCTTCGAGGTCGAGCCGCCAGGGCGCAGGTCTTGGCATCAAGTCGCTCCGTTTCCGGCCAGTCGCTCCGTTTCCGGTCTGCCGGAGGTTTCTATCCTGCCTGTGTCGCGCAGCGCGGCGGGCACGGCAAGTGCAACGATGACGAACCGGGCGCGGACCATTTTCCTGCCTGTCCGGCACAGCCTTTTCTTTTGCCCATCACGGCGCTAAGGCGACGCGATTTTTTCGTTTCTCAGGATATGCATGGCCAAGGAAGAACTGCTCGAAATGCGCGGACAGGTTGTGGAGCTTCTCCCCAACGCGATGTTCCGTGTCCGTCTCGAGAACGATCATGAGATACTCGGTCACACCGCCGGCAAGATGCGCAAGAACCGCATTCGCGTGCTGGTCGGCGACGAGGTGCTGGTGGAGCTGACGCCCTACGACCTGACCAAGGGCCGGATTACGTATCGCTTCAAATGACGCGTTGAACGCGTCATCCCGATCGGGCGCGACACTTATATGCTGGAGGACAGCCCCATGCGCCTGATCCTCGCATCGGCATCGCCCCGCCGGCTCGATCTGCTTGCGCGCATCGGCATCGTGCCCGACGCCGTCGATCCGGCCGATATCGACGAGACGCCGCTGAAAGCCGAGCTGCCGGCGGTCTATGCCTGCCGGATCGCGGCCGCGAAGGCGGCGGCGGTCGCGCCGCGCCATGGCGGCGCGCTGATCCTGTCGGCCGATACCGTCGTCGCGGCCGGCCGCCGCATCCTGCCCAAGGCCGAGGATGCGGCGACCACGCGCTCCTGCCTGGAGCTGCTGTCCGGCCGCCGTCACCGCGTGCTGAGCGCGGTCACGCTGATCGACGATCTGGGTCGCGCCCGCCATCGCCTGTCGACCAGCATCGTCGCGTTCAAGCGGCTGACGGCGGCCGAGATCGAGACCTATGTCGCGACCGGCGAATGGCGCGGCAAGGCCGGCGGCTATGCGATCCAGGGCCGCGCCGAAGCATGGGTGCGGATGCTGTCGGGCAGTCATTCGGGCGTGGTCGGGCTGCCGCTCTACGAGACGCGCGCGCTGCTCGAAGCCGCCGGCGTCGACCTTGGCAGCCGGCCCCTTGGCTGAATGGCTGTACGAGGCCGGCATCGGCGAGCGCCGGGCGGCGCTGGTCGATGACGACATCATCCTCGAGGCGCTGATCGAGCGCGATGCGGGCGGCGTCCGTGCCGGCGCGGTCGTCACGGCACGGCTGACCGAGATCGTCATTCCCGGCCGCCGCGCGATCGCGACGCTCGACGGTGGCGAACAGCTGCTGCTCGAACCGCCGCCGATCGGAATCAGCCAGGGCGGCCGGTTTCTCGCCGAAGTGCTGCGCGAGTCGATCGCCGAGACCGGCAAGGCCAAGCTCGCCAAGGCGCGCGCGGCCCAGCCGGGCGTGGTCGCGCGGCCGGCGCCGACGCTGGCCGAAACGATCGCCGCCGGCGAATGGCCGGTCACCATGATGTCCGCGTTCGGTCCCGACCGGCTCGAGCAGGCGGGCTGGTCCGAACTGCTGGAAGAGGCGGCGAGCGGCGAAGTCGACTTTGCCGGCGGTGCGTTGCGCGTGTCGCTGACGCCGGCGATGACTTTGATCGATGTCGACGGTCATCTGCCGCCGGCCGACCTCGCGATCGCCGGCGCCGCGGCGGCCGGGCGGACGATCCGCCGTCATGGCATTGCCGGTTCGATCGGCATCGATCTGCCGACGACGCCCGATCGTGCGGCCCGCATCGCCGCCGCGACCGCGCTCGACGCCGCTTTGCCGCTGCCGTTCGAGCGCACCGCGGTCAACGGCTTCGGCTTCCTCCAGATCGTCCGCCGGCGCGCGCGCGCCTCGCTGCCCGAACTGATCCGGGGCGATCCGGCGCTCGCCGCCGCGCTCGCGCTGTTGCGCCGCGCCGAACGCGCGGTCGGCCGGGGACAGCGGACCCTGGTCGCGGCACCGCGCGTCGCCGCCATCATCGCGGCCGAGCGGACCTGGACCGACGAAGTCGCGCGCCGCATCGGCGCACCCGTCGCCTTGCGGGAAGAGCCCGCGCTCGCCATATCGGCCGGACATGTCGAAACCCCCTATCAATAAGCGCCGGCGCGGCGGCTGCGCGCTGTGCGGCGCGCCGATCATCCCCGAACATCGCCCGTTCTGCAGCCAGGGCTGCCGCGACCGCGATCTGCTGCAATGGCTGGGCGACGGCTATCGCGTGCCCGGTCCGGTGGTGGATGCCGAGGGCCGCGAAATCGACGAGGACGGGCTGGACAATTGACCGGGCGCGCCTCTATAGGCGCGGCCTCCCCGCCCGCAGCGGGCAAGCCCGGGTAGCTCAGTTGGTAGAGCATGCGACTGAAAATCGCAGTGTCGGCGGTTCGATCCCGTCCCCGGGCACCATATTCGATCCCGGATTTGACGTGCCGTGCTCGGCATGTGGCGTAGTTGCATGACACTGCGTTTCGAATGGCGAACACTCTCGTAACGTTGGAGGAGCATGACATGGCAATCGGGAACGAACTCGACGGCATGATGAAGTTCGTCAGGATTCACCGGTGGAAGCCGTGTCTCTCCGAGGTCCTCACCGATCATTTCGCTGACCCGATCGCAGACTATGGCGTCGAATATGAAGACCTGGCCGACGTCATCGGCGAGGCGGCGTTCGCCAGTCTGTGGAACTGCGCGTTCGAGGATTTCCTGACGCTGACGTTCGAACCCGATGGCGCCAACCCGATCGAAGATTATCTGAAGCGCAACGGCTGGAAGGAAAAGGCCGCGAACCGCTTCTATCTGCGCGGTCTGCAGGCGTCGGTGATGAGCCTGTACGAGGTCGGCGAGGTCGTCCCCGGCGAATCGCTGCTCGCGCACGATCTGATCCGCCCGGATGAGCCGGTGCTGGTGACCGAACGCGCTTTGACCCATCATCTTCGGTCCGGCGACCGGATCGCCGCGCGAATCGTGGACATCGGCGACAGCGACGTCTTCGCGAGCGGCGTGCTGCCTTTCTCGATCGAAGCCGCGACAGTGCTGCTCGAGGATCTGGGGGAGGATGACGGGCCAATGGCCGATGACGACCTCGCCGAACTGGCGCCGGTCATCAGCAACGCGTGGTTGCTTGGCGCATTGTCGGAGAAATTGGGTCCGCTGCCGGATTTCGACACCAATAGCGACGGTGAGTCGTTGCTGCTCCACGAGGTCAGCTACGAACTGGCCGAGGGCGCGCAGGCGGAAGAGGTCGCGGCATTGCTCGACGGCAGCAATGTGCTGGAGCGGATCGAACCGGGACATTGGCGTTGGGTGGACAGAACACGGTCGGACGATCCGGACACCGCCAAGGCCCATTTTCCCGAAATGCAGGAGGATGGCTCGGTCATTCTCGCCGGACTCACGATGGACGACGGCGTTCTTGAACTGACCGCCAATTCGGTGGAACGCGCCGAACGGGCCATGGCGTCGCTGGGCGAGCTTCTTCCCGGGATGCTGGCGGAGGCCGTTATCGAGACGACGTCGCTCGAGGACATGGCGGACGAGTATGACGACGAGGACGAGGATCTCGATGAGCCGCCGGCGCTGACGGAAGAGTTCGTCTACAATATGCTCGCGTTCCAGTTGCGCACCGCGCTCGACGAGCCGGGCGCCATGCTCGACGGTGTCACGCCACGCGCCGCCGCGCAGACTGAAGACGGCCGCAAGAAGCTGGTCGGCTGGCTGAATCATCTCGAAGACGAGACCGCCACGCAGACGATCAGCGGCGTGCCGATGGCGCGTTATGATTTCGGCTGGGTGTGGCGCGAACTGGGGATCGAGGCGTTGCGGCGCTAACCGCCTGGCGGATCAGCGCGGCAGCCTGGCCTCGGTCTCGCTCAGATAGTCGCGCGTGATCGGCAGGGTCCGGCGGTTGCGGACGAACTGATATTGGTGGTTGCCCATGCCGCCGCTCTCGAACGTCGCGATCGCGCCGGCGAGATAGAAGGTCCACATCCGGTAGAAGCGTTCGTCGTAGAGCGCGACGATCTTCTCGCGATTGGCGACGGTCCGCGCGTACCAGTGGCGGATCGTCAGCGCATAATGGAGCCGCAGCGTCTCGAGGTCGCTCAGCAGCAGCTTGCAGCGCTCGCTCGCCTGCACGACCTCGCTGACCGCCGGGATATAGCCGCCGGGAAAGATATATTTGCGCGTGAAGGCATCGGTCGCACCGGGCCCGCCGAAGCGGCCGATCGTGTGCATCAGCATCACGCCGTCGTCGGTCAGCAAATCGTGGCACTTGCGGAAGAACCGCCGGTAATGCGGCGGGCCGACATGTTCGAACATGCCGACCGAGACGATCCGGTCGAAGCGCCCGGCCACGTCGCGATAGTCGATCAGCTCGAACCTCACTCGGTCGGCGACACCAGCGGCCTCGGCGCGGCCGCGGGCGACCTTGTATTGCTCTTCGGACAGGGTGATGCCCAGCACGTCGACATCGGCGACGCGGTTCAGATACAGCGCCATGCCGCCCCAGCCGCAGCCGATGTCGAGCACGCGCTGGCCGGGTGCGAGATGGAGCTTGGCGGCGATGTGTGCCTTCTTGTCCGCCTGCGCCTGTTCGAGGCTGTTCGCGGGATCGGTGAAATAGGCGCAGCTATATTGCCGGTCGGAATCGAGGAACAGCGCGTAGAGCTCGTCGGACAGGTCGTAATGATGCGCGACGTTGCGCTTCGACTGCGCCGCCCAGTTGAAGCGCGCGACATGGTCGGCGGCGGCGTTTGCGGCGCGGCGCAGCGGGTTCTTGACCTTGAGGTTGCCGCCCTTTTCCCACGGACCGTTGGCGCGGATCAGCCCGATCAGGTCGAGGATGTCGCCCTGCTCGATGACCAGCCGGCCGTCCATATAGGCTTCGGCGGCGCCGAGCCGCGGGTGGCGCACGACATAGTTGGCAGCACCCGCATCGGTGAAGCGGATCGCGACGTCGGGAAAGTCAGGATGTGGTTGCCCGAAGCTGCTCGTGCGGCCGTCATGCGACGTCACCGCCAGCGTGCCCTGCCTGACGATACGGCCGAGAAAATGGTCGATCAACGCCATGCCGGCCTTCTAGATCAAGGTCTTCGCGGCGCAACCCCCGAACGTCAGATGCCGGCATACCATTCGTAACTGGCGACATCCTCCCAGAAGCCGCCCTTGCCGCCACCGATACCGTCGAGGCTGGCGACCGCATCGATCCCCATCAGATATTTGGCATGTTTGTAGCCGAGCATCCGTTCGACACGCAGCCGCAGCGGTGCGCCGTTGGGCACGGGCAAAGCCACGTCGTTGAGCGCCCAGGCGAGGATGGTCTGCGGATGGAAGGCGTCGATCAGGTCGATCGACTCGTAATAGGTCTGTCCCCGCGATTCGTCGGCGCAGCGGAAAACCAGGTAGCGCGCACCATCGCGCAGATGCGCAAGGTCTAGCAGCAGCTTCAGCGGCACGCCGCTCCATTTGCCGATCGCGCTCCAGCCCTCGACACAGTCGTGCCGGGTGATCTGGTGGCGCGTGGGCATGGACCGGATCTGCGCGAGCGACAGGCGCAGCGGCCGCCCGACCAGACCGCCGACCGTCAGCCGCCAGTCGGCGAAGCCGTTCGCCATCAGCGCCTGATAGGCGGGCGAGGTCGGCATGCGATTGCCGTTCGAGCGGAAGATCGGCGATCTCTGCTCGGGCCGGAACTCCTTCGCCAGCGCGCCACGATCGGAGATCAGCCGCTGCAGCCCCTGATTGGCATGGGTGCCGCCGGTCAGCACCGACTGGAAGGTGGGGCTGTCGGTCAGCGCGTCGCAGCCGGCGACGAGACTGCCGGCGCCGGCGACCAGCCCGCCGACCAGCGCGCGCCGCGTGACGATCATGCTCATGCGCCCTTCTCCTGCGGCACGCGGAACCAGCCCGTGATCATCGATCGCACCTCGTTGATCGGCCCGGCCAGCACCACCAGGATCAAATGGACGACGATGAAGGCGGCGATGCCGGCCGCGGCGATGAAGTGGAGCGAGCGCGCCGACTGCCGTCCGCCGAACAGGTCGACCAGCCAGCCCCAGGCTGCGTTCATCCCCGGCGACATCGTCAGCCCGGTCAGGATCACCAGCGGGATCAGCACGAAGATCACCGCGATATAGGTCATTTTCTGGATCGGATTGTAGCGCAAGGCGGCCAGCCCCTTGGGAAAGCGCAGCCGGGCATGATCCTTGATGTCCTGCCACAAATGGCCCGGCGCCACGTCGGCGCGGGTCAGCGCGATGTCGCGCTGGATGTGGCGGTTGAGCAGGCTGGCGACCATGTAGAACAGCAGTCCGAAGCCGAGCACCAGCGCGAAGAACAGATGCCAGTGCCGCGCGTCGGCCAGGCTGTAGCTGCTCGGGATTGTCGCCCAGCCTGGAAAGGCGCGATTGACCATCGCGCCCTCGGGCCCGGTCCAGCGCCCGAGCAGGCCGGTGGTCTCGATCGTCGTCGAGCCGATGCGCAGGAAGCCGGTTTCGCCCATCGCGCCGATCTGCAGCCAGGGATGATCGAAATTCGCGCCATATTGGCCCCAGTAGAGGCGGGGATGGGCGTTGAAGATCATCAGCCCGCTCATCAGCATGACGAAGATCGTGACCGCGTTGGTCCAGTGCCAGATGCGCGTGACCAAGCGGTGGCGATAGACCTTGGCCGGTACTGGGGCGGGTGGGCTGCCGGTATCGGCTGGATCGATCGTGCCTGCCTCGATGGTCATCGCATCACTCCCCCTGCCGCCACGATCGTCGGCCAACCGAAGTCGCGGCTGCCGGCCATCGCTCATACGGGCGCGGCGCCGGATAGGTTACAGACCGATCAGCACATCTTCCGCGCGAAACCTGACATGATTTCGTCGTCACGTCACGCCGGCCGTGAACATCGGCCATCGTTTCGCGAGCCATATCGCGACCAACCGCGCCGTCGGGCGTTGGGCGGAGGCGCAACGCATTCGCGGGAGACTATGATGAGGGTCGGTATTGCCATTTTGCTGGGTTCCGCATGGATGATCGCCGGCTGCGACTGGACCCGGCCGAAATCGCCCGACGCCGATTTGCGCGGGACGGCGGCGAAACGCGCTCAGGCGCAACGGCTCAAGCAGGCCTGCGGCTCGGCGGTGACCTATGATCGGTTGAAGGCCCTGACGTTCGACCAGGCGGCCGGCATCCGCGGCGGGACGTCGGCGCTGCTCGACCAGCTTTCGCCAGCGGCGCAGGTTCGCATGGAAGCGCCCGTCGCCAAGAGTCGCGACGAAGCGCTGAACGTCACGGTTTGCCAAGGGCGGTTCGTGCTCGAACTGCCCCCCGGCACCGAAGACGCCTTCGACGGCGACCGCCGCCTCGAGGCCGACATCGAATATGCCGCACAGGAAGCCGTCGACGGCAGCGGCCTCGTCTACCAGATGCAGGGCGCCGAACCGATCATCTACCGCCTCGCCGCGATCGATCTGAAGCGCAACGCGGCCGTTCCGCAACGCCAGATCACTGCCGCCGCGCCGACAGCCATACCCGCCGCACCCGAACACCCTGCGCCCGCCCCCCGACCCGTTCCGACGATATCTCCGCCGCGAACGGCAACGTCCGATCCGGATCCTCGGCCCCGACCCGAGCCGGCGATCCGGGACGCCTCGACCGTCGCGTCGCGCCCCAGCTTCAATTGTCGCTATGCGCGCAGTCAGGTGGAGAAGATGATCTGTTCGAGCGACAGACTGGCCGCGCGCGACAGGGCGATGAGTTCCGCCTTCTATGCCGCGCTCGCCAATGCAGACCCGCGCACGCGCGCCGAACTTCGCGCGAGCCGGGATCACTTCCTCCGCGTGCGCGAACGCTGCGCGAACGAAACCTGTGTCGCGAATATCTACAGCGATCGGATGGGCGAAATCCGCCACATCGCCGGTGACGACTGATAGTCGGGCGCGTCCGGCACCAGCCGGATCAACCGCGCATCATCAGCCAAGCGCCGCCTGCTTCTCCTCCGCCAGCCGGTCCATCTCGGCGCGGCTCTTGCGCTCCGACGCGGTCTTGAGCTGGCCGCAGGCAGCGTCGATATCGCGGCCGCGCGGCGTGCGGATCGGCGCGGAGATGCCCGCCTCGAAGATGATGTTCGAGAAAGCGCGGACGCGCTCGGGCGTCGATGTATCGTAGGCGGCGCCCGGCCACGGGTTGAACGGGATCAGGTTGACCTTGGCGGGCAGCTTGTATTTGCGGATCAGCCTGACGAGCTCGTGCGCCTCGGCGTCGCTGTCGTTCTTGTCCTTCAGCATCACATATTCGAAGGTGATCCGCCGCGCATTGTTGGCGCCGGGATAGTCGGCGCAGGCCTGCAGCAGTTCCTCGATGCCATATTTGCGGTTGAGCGGGACGATCTCGTCGCGCACCTCCTTGGTCACCGCGTGGAGCGAGACCGCGAGATTGACGCCGATCTCCTCGCCCGCGCGCGCCATCATCGGCACGACGCCGCTGGTCGACAGCGTGATCCGGCGCTTGGAGAGCGCGAGGCCGTCGCCGTCCATTACCAGCCTGAGCGCGTCGCGGACATTGTCGAAATTGTACAGCGGCTCGCCCATCCCCATCATCACGATGTTGGTCAGCATCCGCCCCTCGGGCTGGCTCGGCCATTCGCCAAGCGAATCGCGCGCCAGCATCACCTGGCCGACGATCTCGGCAGCGGTCAGATTGCGCACCAGCCGCATCGTGCCGGTGTGGCAGAAGCGGCAGTTGAGCGTGCACCCCACCTGCGACGACACGCACAATGTGCCGCGATCGGCATCGGGGATGAACACCATCTCCCAATCCTGCAGGTCGTCGCCGCGCAGCAGCCATTTGCGCGTGCCGTCGGTCGAGACCTGCGCCTCCACCACCTGCGGCCGGCCGACGACGAAGCGCTGCGCCAGCCAATGGCGCATCTCCTTGGCGATGTCGGTCATCAGCTGGAAATCGGTGGCGCCGCGATTGTAGATCCAGTGCCAGAGCTGCTTGGAACGAAGCTTGGCCTGCCTGGGGTCGAGCTGCGCCGCCTCGAGCACCGCGCGCAGCTGGTCCTTGGTCATGCCGATCAGGTCGATGCGGCCATCGGCGCGTGGGATCGCGATGCGGGGAACGGGAACGGGGTCGATATGGCCGGGGATCTGCATCGCGGGCACATAGGCGCAAACGGCCGATTTATCTAGCGTTGCCGCGCGCAGCCCAATGTCGCCGCGTCGATCGCGGTCGCCGCGCCGCGTAGCGCATAGGTGTCGGCGAAGCCGCCGCCAGTGCGGCTGCGCGCGGAAATGCTCATGCTGGTCGCGCTGCGCATGGCCGCCACGATCGTCGCGTCGGCGCGCGCGTCGGGCGCCCACGCATCGGCACCGCCGCCGACCAGCTGGAAATTGCGCTCGCCGATCGCCAGCGTGATCGGCGTGTTCGACGCGATCTCGCGGCTCATCCGGATGTGGAGCTGGCCGCGGACATTATGGCCGGGCCAGGTCGCGACGCTGGCAAACGGGCGCCAGCGGCCGCCGCCCCCGCCGCGCGCGGGCTCGGCGATCGCGAAGCAGCGCGCCGGCTGGGCGTCGCGGAACGCGCCCCAGCTGTCGAACACGCCCAGCGCGTCGCGTGCCGCAGCGGACGTCGCCGGCAGCAGCGCGATCGCCGTCACGATCGTCGGCAGCAGGCGGAGATTCATGCCGGCGCGTGCCCGTCGCCGATGTGGATCGCCTGCTCCACGCCCTGCGCGATCATCACGATCGATCCCTGCGGCAGGCCGGGTGCGACCGGCGCGCCATGGTCGCTCCGCGCGTCCATGCCGGTCAGCAGCCCGCGGAAGACGCGGCTCGAAACGCCGTGCATGATGATCAGCCTGTCGCCGGCATCCTGGCCATGATCCGCGATCCAGTCATTCAGCCGGGCGGCGATGCCGTCATACCATTCGCCGTCGTCGGCGCGACGCAGGAACAGGCCGGTGTCGCGGTCGAGCACCGGCCCGCCCTCGGCGACCAGATCGGCGTAGGTGCGCCCGCTCCACCCACCGACGTCGATCTCGCGCAACCGGTCGTCGACCCGGGCGGCATGCCAGTCGAGTTCGAGATGCTCGGCGATGATCGCCAGCGTCTGCAGCGCGCGGCCCGCGGTCGAGGACCAGAGCGTCAGTGCCGGCCGCGGCCCGAGCAGCCGGCGCAGCGCCTGCCCCATCGAATCGGCCTGCGCGAAGCCCGCGCGCGTCAGCGGCGTGTGCGGCGCGTCACCCTGGATTCGGCGTCCGGCGTTGAACACGGTCTCCCCGTGGCGGGCGATATAGAGGCGGCCGGCGACGATCATGCACGCTCCATCCGAAACTTGTGGCCGCAATGCAACAGTCGCCAATTGTTGTTCGCCGTTCATGCAACCGACAGGCGCAACATGCGCTTAGACCGTCCCCCGCTGTGATGGGGGATGTCGAGTGATTGGAGTTATTTATGCGTAAATTCGCAATGGCCACGCTGGTGGCCGCCCCCGCCCTCATGATCGGTGTGGCTTCACCGGCCTTCGCCCAGGAAGCCGATGCGACCTTCACCGGTCCACGCGTGGAGGGTATCGTCGGCTGGGATCGGTCGCAGGCCGAAAATGATCACAAGGATGGCGTCGTCTATGGTGCCGCCGTCGGTTATGACGTGCAGATGGGCGGGGCCGTCGTCGGGGCCGAGGCCGAAGCGACCGACAGTTCGGCCGATGTCTGTGCCCATGACGTCGACGTCGTCGGCGATCGCCTGTGCGTCGGTGCCAAGCGCGATCTCTATGTCGGCGCGCGCGTCGGCACCGTGGTCGGCTCGCGGGCGCTGCTCTATGCCAAGGCCGGCTACACCAATGGCCGTTACGGCTTCGATTATGACGATGGCGGCAACGGCGCCAACGACTTTGGCGACGGCAAGAATCTCGACGGCGTCCGCGTCGGCGGCGGCGTCGAGTACAAGATCGGCTCCAATACCTATGTGAAGGGCGAGTATCGCTACTCGAACTATGAAGCGGGTGTGGAGAAGCACCAGGCGCTGGCCGGCTTCGGCGTGCGCTTCTGATCGGATGCGCGGGCCGGCTCCGCGCATGATCTGACCGAACAAGAGGGCCGGGGCGCTTGCTCCGGCCCTTTTTCTTGTTAATGAGGAAGGCTGGCATGGCTGCCGGACGGGCGCCCTGCCTGATCAGACTTGCCCGCGCCGCGGGCTCCGGGGGATTTGGATGAAGGCGACGATTGAACGCGCGACTCTGCTCAAGAGCCTCAGCCATGTGCAGAGCGTGGTCGAGCGGCGCAATACCATCCCGATCCTCTCGAACGTGCTGATCGAGGCGACGGTCGGCGGCGGGCTGCGGCTGATGGCGACCGACCTCGACCTGCAGATCGTCGAGGAGGTCCAGGCCGCCGTCGATTCACCGGGCGCGACCACCGTCTCCGCGCACACGTTGTTCGATATTGCGCGCAAGCTGCCCGAGGGCAGCGAGGTGCTGCTCGAGGCGACCGACGGCAAGCTGCGCATCGAGGCGAGCCGTTCCAAGTTCAATCTGCCCACCCTGCCGCGCGACGATTTTCCGATGATCGCCGAGGGCGAGCTGCCGACCATGTTCGAGCTGCCCGCCGAAACGCTCAAGCAGATCATCGACAAGACCCGCTTCGCGATCTCCACCGAGGAGACGCGCTATTATCTCAACGGCATCTTCCTCCACGCATCGGACGAGACGACGCCCGTGCTGAAGGCGGCGGCGACCGACGGCCACCGCCTGGCGCGCGTGACCGTGCCGCGGCCCGCGGGCGCCGAGGGCATGCCCGACGTGATCATCCCGCGGAAGTGCATCGGCGAGTTGCGCAAGCTGCTCGACGAGGTCGACGGCAGCGTCGCGGTGTCGCTCTCGTCGACCAAGATCCGCTTCGGTCTCGGCAGCGCGATCCTGACGTCGAAGCTGATCGACGGCACCTTCCCCGATTATTCGCGCGTGATCCCGACCGGCAACGACAAGATGCTGAGGATCGATCCGAAGAGCTTCATGCAGGGTGTCGACCGCGTCGCGACGATCGCCAGCGAGAAGACCCGCGCGGTCAAGATGGCGCTCGACCGTGATCGCATCACCTTGTCGGTGACCAGCCCGGAGAACGGCACCGCGGCCGAGGAAGTGCCCGGCGAATATAGCGCGCAGGGTTTCGAGATCGGCTTCAACGCGCGCTATCTGATGGACATCCTCGCGCAGATCGACGGCGATCTGGTCGAGGTCCATCTGGCCGACGCGGTCGCGCCGACGCTGATCCGCGAGAACGACAAGTCGCCGGCGCTCTATGTGCTGATGCCGATGCGGGTTTGATCGGGCGGTCACGCCAAAGCTTCACCGTCCGGCCCTGATCGGTTACACGCGGCCGATGGCAGTCATCGGCCTCAGCCCGCAGCCCTTTTTCGGCGACAAGAACCGCGCCTTCTGGAACCTCCAGACGCTGGGCTGGACCGGCTATCTGCTGTTGCGCGTGATTTCGGGCTTCTCGAACGGCTTCCCGCTGTCGTTCATCGTCCCGCTCGTGATCTCCACCGCCACCGGCTATTCGCTGACTTTGGTGATGGCGGCGGCATTTCGCACGCTGCTCAAGCGCAAGCCGATGATCACCTGGACGGGCTCGATCCTGACGGTGCTGGTCGGCACCCTGGTTTACACGACGATCGACGCCTGGGTGTACAACACCGTCCAGCGGCCGGGCGAGGATTTCGAGCTGCGGCTGCTGTTCGCGGTGGTGTTCCTCGATTTCCTGCTGCTGTCGGGCTGGTCGGCGCTCTATTACGGCATCAATTTCTACCTGATCGTCGAGGAACAGGCCGACCAGCTGCTCAAGCTGGAGAATCAGGCCTCGACCGCGCAGCTCGCGATGCTGCGCTACCAGCTCAACCCGCATTTCCTGTTCAACACCTTGAACTCGATCTCGACGCTGGTGCTGCTGAAGCAGACCGAGCGCGCGAACGCGATGCTGAGCCGGCTGTCGTCGTTCCTGCGCTACACTTTGGTCAACGAGCCGACCGCGCAGGTGACGATCGCACAGGAGATGGAAACGCTGAAACTCTATCTCGACATCGAGAAGATGCGGTTCGAGGAACGGCTGCGCACCGATTTCGCGATCGATCCGCGCGTGATCGCCGCGCGGCTGCCCTCGCTGCTGCTCCAGCCTTTGGTCGAAAATGCGATCAAATATGCGGTGACGCCGCAGGAAGACGGGGCAGATATCACGATCGAGGCGCGGCTGGCCGGGGATCGGGTGCAGATCACCGTGTCGGACACCGGCCCGGGCTTGAACGATGCGGTGCAGCGGCCCAGTTACTCGACGGGCGTGGGACTGGCCAATATTCGCGACAGGCTTGCCCAAGCTTACGGAACGGACCATCGTTTCGAAACAAGATCGAACCCGGCGGGGGGATTCGGGGTTGTGATCGAGATACCGTACCAGATCGAACAACAGCCGAGAGAGGCCGCATGACAATCCGCACCATCCTGGTCGACGACGAATCCCTCGCGATCAAGGGTATGCAGCTCCGCCTGGAGACCCATGACGATGTCGAGATCGTCGATACCTGCACCAACGGCCGCGAGGCGATCCGATCGATCAAGACGCACAAGCCCGATCTCGTCTTCCTCGACATCCAGATGCCCGGCTTCGACGGTTTCTCGGTCGTTCAGGGCCTGCTCGAGGTCGAGCCGCCCTTGTTCGTGTTCGTCACCGCCTACCAGGACCATGCGATCCGCGCGTTCGAGGCGCAGGCGATGGATTATCTGATGAAGCCGGTCGAGGAGCAGCGCCTCGCCGACACGCTCGATCGCGTCCGCCAGCGGCTGGCCGAGAAGCGCGGCGTCGAAGAGGTCTCGCGGCTGAAGGAAGTGCTGGCCGAGGTCGCCCCCGAGGCGGCCGAGAGCTATGAGGATTCCGGCGACGACGCGCCGGCCTCGAATCGCTTCGAGAAATTGATCAACATCAAGGATCGCGGCCAGATCTTCCGTGTCGACGTCGACACGATCGAGCGGATCGACGCCGCCGGCGATTATATGTGCATCTACACCGGCGACAACACCCTGATCCTGCGCGAGACGATGAAGGATCTCGAGAAGCGCCTCGATCCACGCCGCTTCCAGCGCGTCCACCGCTCGACGATCGTCAATCTCGATCTCGTCAAGCAGGTCAAGCCGCACACCAATGGCGAATGTTTCCTGGTGCTCGATTCGGGCGCGCAGGTGAAGGTCAGCCGCTCCTATCGCGACGTGGTGGCGCGGTTCGTTCACTGATGACATATCCCCTCTACCGCTTGCGGGAGAGGGAAAGACGCCGAAGGCGGCGAGGGTGAGGGCCTGAGCGTGGCCCGCCCTTCTCAGGCCCTCACCCTGACTCGCTTCGCGAGTCTGTCCCTCTCCCGCAAGCGGGCGAGGGCTGAAGATCAAGCGGCGTGCAGCAGCCGTCCCGCCTGGGCGCGTGCTTCCTCGGTCACTTCGGCGCCCGACAGCATGCGGGCGATCTCTTCGCGGCGCCCGGCTTCGCTGAGCGCGGCGACGCCCGTGCGGGTGACGAGGCCGTCGTGGCGCTTGGCGATCAGCAGATGGCCCTGGCCTCGCGCGGCGACCTGCGGGCTGTGGGTGACGACGAGCAATTGCGCCTTGCCCGCCAGCCGCGCCAGCCGTTCGCCGATCGCCGAGGCGACCGCGCCGCCGACACCGCGGTCGATCTCGTCGAAGATCATCGTCGCCGCCCCGCCTTCCTCGGCGAGCGCGACCTTCAAAGCGAGGATGAAGCGGCTGAGTTCGCCGCCCGATGCGATCTTCGCCAGCGGCCCGAACGGCGCGCCCGGATTGGTCGAGATTTCGAACTCGACGCGATCCTTGCCGGCGGGTCCCCACTGGCTTTCGGGCAATGTCTCGGCGACGGTGCGGAAGCGGGCGGCGTCGAGCTTGATCGGCTTGAGTTCGTCGGCGACCGCGGCGTCGAGCCGTTTCGCCGCGGCGCGGCGCGCGGCGGCGAGCGCATCGGCCACCTCGTCATAGGCCCGGCGCTTCGCCGCCGCCTGGACTTCGAGGGCGGCCAGGCCCTCGCTGCCCGCTTCGATCCGATCGTGGCGCGCCTTCAGCTCGCGCAGCAGTCCGGACAGTCCGTCGGGTGTTACTCTATGCTTGCGGGCCAGCGCGCGCAGGTCGAACAGCCGGGTTTCGACCGCTTCCAGCCGCTCGGGATCGTGGCGCAACGCCTCGGCCGCCTTGTCGAGCTTCTCCTCGGCCTCCGATCCCTCGATCACGGCGCGGTCGAGCGCCGCGAGCGCGTCGGCCAGCAGCGGATGTTCGGGCGCGATCCGGTCGAGCCGCCGCGCCGCCTGCCGCAGGCTGGCGAGGCCGCCATCGGAGCCGGTGAAGGCCGACATCACCGCGATCATGTCGTCGGACAGCCGCGCGCCCTTTTGCATGTCGGCGCGCTCGGCGGCGAGCGTCGCTTCCTCGCCGTCTTCGGGCGCGAAGCGCGAGATCTCGTCGATCGCATGGATCAGCCAGTCGCGATCGGCCTCGGCATTGGCGACGTCGGCGCGGGCATTGTCCAGCGCGTCGGCCGCGAGCCGCCACGCCTTCCATGCCGCCTCGACCCCGCCGGCATCGCTGCGCGCGAACGCATCGAGCAGGGCGCGGTGGCCGCGCGGATTGAGCAGGCCGCGATCGTCATGCTGGCCGTGGATCTCCACCAGTCGCGCGCCGATCTCGCGCAGCAGTCCGGCGGAGGCGGGCTGATCGTTGACGAAGGCGCGGCTGCCGCCATCGGCCTTGACGATGCGGCGAACGATCAGCGGCTCGCCCGGTTCGCCGTCGAGACCGTTCTCGGCGAGCAGGCCGCCGAGCGGATCGTCGGCCGCCGGGGCGTCGAAGCTCGCGGTCACCACCGCCTGCGCCGCCCCCTGCCGGACCAGCCCGGCGGCCGAGCGGCCGCCGAGCGCGAGGCCGAGCGCATCGAGCAGGATCGATTTGCCGGCGCCGGTCTCGCCGGTGAGCACGGTCAGCCCGGCACCGAATTCGAGGTCGAGCGCCTCGATCAGCACGACGTCGCGAATGGCGAGAGCGGTCAGCATGTCCGCCGTCTAGACGAGACCGCCGATGCTGTCAGCGGGTGCAATGCCAAATCCTCCCCATCGAAGATGGGGATTGTCTTCAGGACGGGTGCTTCTGGATCAGCTCATAGGCGCGCTGATACCATTTGCTGCCGGGGTAGTTGGCGCCGAGCACGGCGGCGGACTTCTTCGCCTCTTCGGGGACGCCGAGCGCGAGATAGGATTCGGTCAGCCGCATCAGCGCCTCGGGCGCGTGGGTGGTGGTGTCATATTCGTCGATCACGGTGCGGAAGCGGACCGACGCCGCCAGCCATTGCGACCGGCGCTGATAGAAGCGGCCGATCTCCATCTCCTTGCCGGCGAGGTGATCGCGGACGAGGTCGACCTTCAGCCGGGCGTCGGCGGCGTAGCGCGAATTCGGATAGCGGCGGATCAGTTCGCCCAGCGCGGCCAGCGCCTGCTGGGTGATCTTCTGGTCGCGAGTCACGTCCTGGATCTGCTCGTAATAGTCGAGCGAGATCAGATAGAGCGCATAGGGCGCATCCTTGTTGCCCGGATGGATCGCCAGGAAGCGCTGCGCCGAGGCGGTCGATTCATTATATTGGCGGGCGAGATAGTAACTGAACGCGCTCATCAGCTGCGCGCGGCGCGCCCAGGGCGAATAGGGGTGCTGGCGCTCGACCTCGTCGAACAAGGCGGCGGCGAGCTTGTATTGCCCCCGATCGAGCCGCGTCTTCGCCGCGTTGTAGAGCGTGTCGACGTCGCGCGCGACATAGCTGGTGTCGGTCTTGCCCTTGTTGCGCGCGCAGCCGGCCAGCGGCAGGACGAGCGATAACAGGACAGCGGCGGCGATGGGCTTGAACAGGCCGGACTTGAACGGGGAGGTGCGCATCGCGCGGTCTTAGCCGAGGCATACGCAGCCGCCAAGCCGATATGCGGGCGGGCGCGGTAGAGGGGTTAGTGGCCGCCCGAGGCGAGCGCGTCGATCGCGCCCTGGAGGATGTAGCCCGCGGCCAGCTTGTCGACGAGATCGGCGCGGCGGGCGCGGCTGGCGTCGGCTTCGATCAAGGTGCGCGTCACGGCCTGGGTCGACCAGCGTTCGTCCCACAGCAAGACCGGCAGGTCGAGCGGGGCGAGGTTGCGGGCGAAGGCGCGGGTCGACTGGGTGCGCGGCGAATCGCTGCCGTCGAGGTTGAGCGGCAGGCCGACGACGATTCCGACCACCGCCTGCGCCTTCGCGAACGCCATGAGATCGGCGAGGTCGGCCGAGAATTTGCGGCGCACGACCAGCTTCGCCGGGCTCGCGATCGTCCAGTTGGCGTCGCACAGCGCGACGCCGATCGTCTTGGTGCCGACGTCGAGCCCCATCAGCCGGCCGCCGGTGGGCAAGGCGGCGCGCATCGCGGCGGCGTCGACGGCGATCATTGACCCATCAGGCGCCGGAGCAGCCGTTCGCGGTCGCGCGGCGGATAGGCCGCGACATAGGCCTCGGTCCGCCGCGCGGCGTCGGCGCGGATGTTCGACCAGAACAGGCTGTAATCGAACACATGATAGTTGTTGCCCGGCAGCACAAAGGGACTTTCGAGATTCGCCGGCGCAGCGCCGATCATCAGATAGCCGCTGGCATCGCAGCGCGCGCCGATCGTGCCGGGCTCGACCACCGCGTCGGTCAGCGCGGCATTGGGGATCAGCGCGCCGGCATTGGCGGCGGCGGGCGCTGCACCGCCGGCGGCGCCGGTCAGCGGATTGACGCACAGCATCCGGGTGCCCTTGCGCGGCTGGCCGTCGAGCCCGATGCTGCGGTTGTAGATGTCGAGGATCATCTCCGGCCCGGCCGGTTCGGCGAAGGTCTGCCACGAGAGGATGCAATTGGCCTGGAAGGCGCGTTCGCAGGCGGGCAGGCCGAGCGCGGGCAGGTCGCGCGTCAGCGAGACCGGCCAGCCGACGACATAGGCCGCGACGATCCGCGCCGCGATCGGCTTGCGCGCCACCTTCTCGGCGATCAGCCGCAGCAGATGATAGGATCCCTGGCTGTGGCCGGCGAGGATGATCGGCTGATCGGCCGGGATCGCCGCGACGAACTGGTCGAACGCCGCTGAGACGTCGGCATAAGCCGCGTCGATCGCGCGCTTGCTCAATGCCTCGTCGGTCAGGAACGCGCCGAACGCTGCCTGGCGATAACGCGGGGCCCAGACCGGACCGAGATGGTTGAACACGCTCGCCTGGCTGCGCACGAACAGCTTCGCGCGCTCCTGCGACTCGGCATCGTCGAGCGGCGCGTTCCAACGATCCCTGGCGAGATAGGAGGTGGGGTGGACGAAGAAGCTCGCCACCTTGTCGCCCTGCATCCGCGCCACGCCCTTGGGCAGCCATTGCGCCTGATCGGCCTTGCCCAATCCCGGACGCGCGAACCACATCGCCGGATCGGCATAGGCGCCGTCGCGCACGGCCGGCTGTTCGACGAACGGCCCGCCCGGCACGAACGCGATCCGGTAGAGCTGCGGCGCGAACAGCCGGTAGGCAAAGGCACCTGCAATGGCGAGCACGATCAACCCCGCGAATATATAGAGGAAGCGGCGGGCTGCCATTTCCGGTCTCCGTTGTGCACTGCAGCGCGAAGGCGGGCAGGCGCAAGTGCGTAGCGGGCAATCGGGGTGGGGCGCAATCTATCGCTTGGGGCGATGGGGGTTGGCACTGCGCTATCCCTTCCCCCTTGATGGGGGAAGGTTGCGCAGACTTGGGTCCGCGCCTTCGCGGGCCCTAGTCGGAGCTGGATGGGGGTGACGTTCGGCGTAGTGCTCGATGCCAAACATCACCCCCATCCAACTGCGACTAGGCGGCAAAGCCGCCAAGTCTCCGTATCCTTCCCCCATCAAGGGGGAAGGGTAGCCGCGGGAACGGCGATGGCGGTTTAAGACGGACCGTTCATTTCCGCGCCGACATGCTCTAAGGCGCCTGTCATGCAACCAACTTTTCTCGTCATGTTCGGCGGCGCGATCGGCTCCGCCGCGCGCTACCAACTGGGCCGGCTGACGCTCGCCTGGTTCGGGCCGGGCTATCCGTGGGGCACGCTCGCCGCCAATCTGATCGGCGGCCTGCTGATGGGCGTGCTGGCCGGCGTGCTCGCCCGCGCCACTGCGGTGGGCGAGCCATGGCGGCTGCTGCTGGGCGTCGGCCTGCTCGGCGGCTTCACCACCTTCTCCGCCTTCACGCTGGAAACCGTCACCATGATCGAGCGCGGGCAGGCCGGCGTCGCGGCCTTCTATGCGCTGCTGTCGGTGACCGGTGCGGTGACGGCGCTGTTCATTGGCCTCGCGGCCGTCAGGATGATCCCATGACCGCCACCACCGACGTCCGCCAGTTCACCGTCGAGCCCGACGACGACGGCATCCGGGTCGACCGCTGGTTCAAGCGGCATCTGCCCGACGTGACGTTCGGCACGGTCTCGCGCTGGGCGCGCACCGGACAGCTGCGCGTCGATGGCAAGCGCACCAAGGAAGGCGACCGGCTGGAGGCGGGCCAGTCGATCCGGGTGCCGCCGATCGAACCGAGCACGCCGACCGCCCGGCCGAAGCGCGAACGCGCGCCGCTGACCGACGAGCAGATCGCTTTTGCGCAGAACATGGTGATCCACCGCGATGCGCAGGCGCTGGTGCTCAACAAGCCGCCGGGCCTCGCCACGCAAGGCGGCACCAAGACGATCGAGCATGTCGACGGGCTGCTCGACGCCTTGTGCTTCGATCTCGAGACGCGGCCCAAACTGGTCCACCGCCTCGACAAGGACACGTCGGGCGCGCTGCTGGTGGCGCGGACCGCGCGCGCCGCCGCGCATTTCGCCAAGGCCTTCTCCAGCCGCACCGCGCGCAAGGTCTATTGGGCGATCGTCGCGGGCGTGCCCTCGATCGAGGACGGCATGATCGAGCTGCCGATCGCCAAGCAGCCCGGCAGCGGCGGCGAGAAGATGCATGTCGACGACAAGGAGGGCGCGGTCGCGCGCACCCGCTATCGCGTGATCGAACATGCCGGCAACCGCGCCTGCTTCGTCGAGCTGCAACCCTATACCGGGCGTACCCACCAGCTGCGCGTGCACATGGCGGCGATCGGCCATCCGATCATCGGCGACGGCAAATATGGCGGGCAGGACGCGTTCCTGACCGGCACGATCAGCCGCAAGATGCACCTCCACGCGCGCCGCATCCGCGTCGACCATCCCGACGGCGGCCGCATCGACCTGCTCGCCGAGCCGCCGAAGCATTTCGCCGAGACGCTCGACAGCCTGGGCTTCGACGCCAATCTGGCTGATCTGCCGCTGGGCGACCCCGCGTCGCTGACGCCGCCGGCGCAGGCCAGGACCAACGCCAAGCTGAAGGCCAAGGCGCATGCCAAGTCGGTGCGCAAGGAGCGGCGGGGCGAGCGGCGATCGCGGGGGGGTGCGTGAACCGGCTGGCGATCTTCGACTGCGACGGCACTTTGGTCGACAGCCAGGCGAACATCTGCCTGGCGATGGAGGATGCGTTCGCGCGCGCCGGCCTGCCGCTGCCGCCGCGCCACGCGACGCGCCGGGTGGTCGGGCTGAGCCTGGTCGAGGCGGTGCGGATGCTGCTGCCCGATGCCGAACATGAACTCCACCGCGGCCTGGCCGAGGATTACAAGACCGCGTTCCAGCGGATGCGCGGCGGCGGGCTGATCGAGGAGCCGTTGTTCGAGGGCATGGCCGAGGCGCTCGACGGGCTGCGCGAGCGCGGCTGGCTGCTCGCGGTCGCCACCGGCAAGTCCGACCGCGGCCTGGGCCATTGCCTGCGGCGGCACAAGCTGACCGATCATTTCATCTCGCTGCAGACCGCCGACCGCCATCCTTCGAAACCGCATCCGTCGATGATCGCGAAGGCGATGGCCGATGCCGGTGCGGGGCCCGCGACCACCGCGATGATCGGCGACACCAGCTACGACATCTTGATGGCGCTGGCGGCGGACGCGCATGCGATCGGCGTGGCGTGGGGCTATCATGCGCCCGAGGAGCTGCTCGCGCTGGGCGCGCATGCCGTCGCCGAGCATCCGTCCGACCTCGCCCGGCTGCTGGAGGCCCGATGACCGCGCCCGTCCCAAACCCCGACCCGCAAGCGCAGGCGCGGTCGCGCTTCATGCTGCTCAACCTGATCCGCTTCGGCGGCGTGATGATCGCGCTGTTCGGCGCCGCGGTGATCGGCAAGCGTCTGATCGAGCCGGCCGAAATCGTCGGCGGCCTTATGATGGCGCTGGGCGCGTTCGAGGTGCTGCTGCTGCCGGCGATCCTGGTCCGGCGCTGGCGGACGCCGCCGGGCGCGTGAAGCGGTTCTGGAAAGCGGTGAGCGTGGCGCCCGACGAATCGGGCGGCCATGGCCTGCGACTCGATGGCCGGCCGGTGCGGACGCCGGGCCGCCTGCCGCTGATCGTCCCCAACCTGGCGCTGGCCGAGGCGATCGCCGACGAATGGCGCAATGTGACGGACGAGATCGACCCGCGCGCGATGCCGCTGACCGGCCTCGCCAATGCCGCGGTCGAGCGCGTGACGCGCGATCCGGCGCCGTTCATCGCCGACATCGCCGGCTATGGCGAAACCGACCTGCTCTGTTACCGCGCCGAGGCGCCGGATTCGCTGGTCGCGCGGCAGGCGGCGGTCTGGGATCCGCTGCTCGACTGGGCGCGCGAGCGCTATGACATCGCCTTCGTCGTCACCACCGGCATCATCCACCGCGCCCAGCCCGCGGCGACGGTGACGCGGCTCCGCGAGGCGGTGACGGCGCGCGACCCGTTCCGGCTCGCCGCGCTCGCGCCGCTGACGACGATCGGCGGCTCGCTGATCGCCGCGCTGGCGCTGGACGAGGGTGCGGCCGATGTCGACACCGTCTGGGCGGCGACGCACGTCGACGAGCTGTGGCAGGCGGAGATGTGGGGCGACGACGCGCAGGCGGCATCGGCGCGCGCGGCGCGGCGCAGGGATTTCGAAGCGGCGGCGGGGTTTTTGCGGTTGCTGGATTAGGGACGGGCCGGGGGTGAGGGGTCGCCATGGCGAGCGGGCGCGATTTGGTGCTGTGAAAGCGCCTGTCGGGTTGGGGGTGACGGGATCCAGTCAGGTCCCGGCCATGGCGTCTGACGGGGCGGTGACAGCTGGATCATACCTGTTAAACGTCATTTTTCACGATTTTGCGCGTTTATCAGGGGAATTTCGGGGTTTCGGGACAGCGCGGCTCACTCGGTAGCCAATGATTTCAATGCGTTGTCCGGCAAAATCGACCGTCGCCTGTTATCGTGCATATCAGGGGATGCGCTTATGCATAACAGGTCAATTTCGATGTCGTAACAGGTCGAAATCCTTGCATAACAGGTCGGCGTCAATTGCGGCCGCTTGGCGCGCGATTGTCGGACGATCATGCGGCGGGTCGGCGTATCAGATGTGTTCATCCGACCGCCGTGGCGGCGCGTGGGCCATGCCCGGCCAGGCAACGGTTCCACACAAGGGCCGACCGGAGCCGTTCCTGGTCCGGGTCACCCTGTCCGAGGAAGTCGGCGTCACGCGTCCCCCGGTTGCCACCGCCAAACCACAGGGTGACGAGCATGCATTTCTTCAGTACAGCTCCTTGAGAAATCAATATTGTTCTCAACATCTGCGTCATGCATCCGCCAAATGGCCATGTAGTCAAAAATATATTTTGGACCAGTCATTCAATTACTGATTTCATAGAATTCCCTCCTCAGGTCCGATTGCCTTGCGATGGGAGAGAGATCGGACTGCGATCAACAAAACCCCCTTGCTTCACATAGGACGCGGTTGACACGGCCCCCACTCTTTTGCAGGAGAACTCAATAGATCAAGGGAGGCGGATTTTGCCAGTTGACATCGGCGCGCTCGTCGCCACCAGCATTGGTGCGATCAAGCTAAAAATTCTCGTGTTTGGACCCCAGGTGACTACCATGTCTGCCAATCCGCGCACGTCGAAGCTTCAAGCCAAGCGGATTGAGATTCGCGCCAAGCTGGAGCATTTGGGCCATGACGTCAATTACGCCGAGGACCTCGTCGATCCAACGCTTCCAGGGATCACCGGCAATCCCTTTTTGCAGGAACTGCTCATAATGAGCGAATATGACATGATCGTAACGCTTGTGGATTCACCAGGAAGCATCGTCGAGGCGACCGTCATCGCGAGCAGGCCGCTGCTCGCACGAAAGGCGTCGCTGTTCATGGATGACGATTATAAAGGCGGCTTGGCGCACCAAGCCTGCGAGTTCGCCAAGGCGATGGGTGCTCACTATCAGACCTATAATTTTCCGGTCGATTTGGACGCATGCCATCTCTACGGCTTCATCGAGGCGCGTGTTAAGAGCACTCAGACCATAAATTTTATGCTATGAACGACCTGTCGAGCAGCACTGGTTCGAACGAACTCATCGCGGCGAGCCGCGACATTTTCGAACTGATCAGTGATCCGGAACTGCCGCGCCGGCTCGCCGACCTCGACTACGACTGGGATACGAACCGCTTCGATCCAGCAGCCGATCTAGTTCCGCTGCTCGTTTCACGCGGCTACGCCGATGAAAACAGCGAACGGCTCACGCGAACCGGCCTACTTTTCCTCTCCCGCCTCTTGCTGCATTTCAGCCCGTCAATCGACAACGCTGACACAAGCCTCGATGAAAAGTTCGCTCATTTCGAGCTGATTGCGGCGGGCAAGAATGCTATCGTCTTCAAGGCGATCAATAGGTTCCTGAATACCCCTGTGGTCCTCAAAATTGTCCGTCCTGGCGCGTCGACCAACATCAGGTACGCCTTGCTGACGCTAAGCGAAATCCCTCGTGACACCGCGCTGGTATTGCCGATCGACTATATCGATGCACGCATCAAAGACGTGCTCGGCAGGGAATTGACGGTCAGCTGCCTAGTTTTTCCCTTCATCGAGGGTAAGACCTTAAGAGACTTCCTCAAACAGCAGAATCACAGCCTTAATTCACAGGTTGCGTTCGTTTTCGCCACGCAGATGGCAACCGCACTGGCCGAGTTGGAACGCGTGGGCGCTTATCATGGTGACCTCCATGAACAGAACATCCTGGTGGACGAAACGTCACCGGCCGGCCTGACTTTTCGCATCGTGGATATCTCCTTCGATTCGATGGGAAGCACACCGGGCGAGATTTGCCGAAATAATGATCTGATCCGATTCAAGCAACATATCTGGCGGATCCTCGCGGCGCAGCGCGCTTCGTTACCAATGCTGTCTATCCGTAAATATCTCGGAACGCGGAGTTACATCAGACTTTCGAAATCCCTGTCGAACACAACGACGAGTTTCGAGGATGTCTGCCGTATTCTGAAAAGTGATCAGGAGTTCAATGCCTTCGTCAGCGAGCGCGAGCATTTTCTCAACGAGAGATTCTCGTCTCCGATCTCCTTCCGGCTTCAGCGGTATGAGGAAATAACTGACCCAATTGTGGCGGCGAAGCTCTTTGTACCGTTCGAAGAACTAATGACCAAGATCAAAGCTTTTGGAAACATCTACGTTTCGGGCAACCGTGGCTCAGGCAAGTCGACCTATCTCGCGGCCCTAGCTTTTTTCTCTGAAACTGGTAGAGCGCTCGTGGACTTCGAGGAAATCTTCGGTATCTACTTCCCCTGTCGCCAGGGAGAATTCAAGCCACTCGCTAGCCGGCCCGAATGGGCAGCTAAACTCGATCGCGAGATCATAGCGCGCTTGATGATCGTGAAGATCGTTCGCACAACGCTGCAAGCTGTCGCCGCAGGCTTCGCCTCAGGCAAGCTCACTGAACCCTCCGACGTGCGGCAACTTCGCGCGTTCATCTCCCGCTTCGTACCGGCGCCGGGAATTGTTTCGGTCCTGCGCGACGTGCAGTCAGAGATCGACAATCTCGTCTCGACCATGGTGCGGGTCGAAATGGCGCAGATCGCCGAACTGCCGCAGGCGACGACCCAATCGCCCGAAGCGGCAGATTTCCGCCTCCTGCTCGAGTTCTACAACTTGCTGCGCGGCGCGATCCCACAGCTGTCTCGAACCCAGTTTCATCTGCTCTTCGACGACGCGGGCGCGCCCTACGTGCCACGAAATGTTCAAGCGATCATGAGCGAGCTGATGCTGCTGTCAAATCCGCTGTTCTGCCTCAAGGTGTCCGCCGAAAAGCTATCTTTTGCGTTCTGCAGCGCAGATAACAAGCAACTCGAACTTGGACAAGATTATCTAGAACATGACATATCGCAGGTTTTGTTCATCGGCTCTGATCGATCGAACCTTCGTCGCAATGTGTTGGAAAATTATTTCCATAGAATTGTTCAAGAGAGACTACAGTACTTTGGATATGAAAGTGCCGACATCGTAGATTATTTGGGCGACAATCAAATCAGTAGTAAAGAACTTTTGTCTCGCCTCGCCAACGGAAGAAAAGACGCCTATTATTGCGGGTGGACCACGGTCTGGAACGTTGCCGACCGCACGCCGCGCAACCTTTTGGAAATCGTATCGGAAATCTTCGCAGCCGGCGAAATTGAGAGAACGACGAAGCCACATGTCGTTCCGATGATGGAACAAAATCGGGCGATCCGTACGATCTCCGAGAAGAGACTGGACTCGCTCAGCCAAATATCCGGCGCCATACGCATCATGGGCACCGAGGTCAGCCTCGGACGCAAGCTATTCGAGGTCACGACCGCCATCGGCTCCACTTTCCGCAAATATCTGCGATCTGATCGGGATAAGCCGTTTAAGCGACAGCACTTGGCAATCGAGCGAAACGATCTCGGCGAGTTGAATAGCGAAGCAGAACGCATCCTGCAGAGCCTAATTACGTTCGGCGTGCTCGACGCGAGCAAGCTCGAATATTCCCGTGATGATAAGGCGCGCAAGCCGATTTACGTCCTCAACCGAATCTACTGCCCGATTTTCGGTATTGGATATCGCCGCGACACGCACCTGCGTCTGTCTCGGGGAAAGCTCGAACTCCTACTCTTGGCGCCTGGCGAGTTCCTGACACGCGGTACCACCCGACTGTCGCAACTCAGCGAGGGCAGTGAGAGCAACCTCTTTACATATAGGCGAAAGCTTTGAAACTCTCCAACGCCGAGCAACTCCGTGGCCCTGTGACCCCCGTCGACAACGTGGTGACGATCGTTGACAAGTTCGATATCTTCATTCTCGCCGCAGGTTTCGAGGATCGTGCGGTAAAGATAATAGCGGAGGGCAAGTTCCACTCGAAGGCCCATTGCATATTGATCCGCTACGTCAACAACGTTCCCAACAATCGCACGATTTACCGCCAGTTTCTTGAGTTCGCCCAGCGCAAATTTACTGGTTATCGGACCCACCCGGTGCCGCTCCGAAACACGGACGCCGATGCGTTCATGCGGGACCTCAGCGCAAAGTTGGCGGCACTTCCGCGTAGTGCCCGCTCCATTGCCATTGACGTGTCCGGCATGCCTTCGTTTCTCGTATGCAGCGTATTAAAGGTTGCTCGTGACCATCGCCCTCGTGAAGTGCAAACAGTCCTCTACACCTCCGCTGATCAATACGTGCCGACCTTCGCTGAATACGAGCAATTGATTGCAGAGAATGTAGATGAAATCGAGCTGCTGCCGAATTCTATGGCGCTCGAGATGGCTGAAAATCTGACTATAGAAGCGTTTTCCGGACATCGGGGTTGCTCAAAATCCTGTCTTGCTGTGCTAGCCGGCTATGAAGCCCATCGAACGGCGGGCGTTGTCGACGATATCAATCCCGCGCTGCTATTGCTACTCTTCGGTAATCCTGGCGATCCGCGCCACGGCTGGCGTCTGGACCTGTCACGACGCCTTCATCGTAAATACGAGCGCGGGCGCAGGGCGGCCACCGAAGTCGCCTCAACTCTCGAAGCGGCTGAGACGCTGACTATCCTAGAAGAGTATTACAATTATCTCATCGACGATTACGACATGTTTATTGCTCCGATTGGTTCGAAGATGCAGAGCGTCGCGGCCTATCTATTTTGGGAACGATATGGCGAGGTTCATCTGACGTTTCCGCTTCCGATCGGCTATAATCCGGATCACCGCCCGATCGGGGCAAGCCTCACCTACCGGCTCGATCTAGAGCCGAAGCGGTCGCTTTACCGTTCTCCTGAGACCGAGCGCGAAGAACAGGCCAGCTTCTGACGGAGGGTGGCCCTCTCGTTTGCATAAATCGCACTCGAGAAACGACGGCATGTTCCGAATGGGATCACAGCCTATTTTCCCGGCAGCCCGCCGGCTTCGAGAATGTTTCGCACGTATCGGCCCATCTGCTCTGCCATTGGCGTCGGCACAGCGTTGCCCAACTGACGTGTGGCCGCCTTCCAAGTGCCCGAGACGATGAACTCATCGGGAAACCCCTGCAGACGAGCCATCTCTCGGATCGTGAAGTAGCGAACGTTCCCGCGGCGATTTATCAACATATTCTCGCCCCCAGGGACGCCATGGTCGCCTGCCTTGAGCGCCTTCGACGGCTCGTCCATGCAGCTGCCCGTGTGATTGCGGTAAGCGCGCGCGCCCAAGTGCTGCCAATGGCCCGGTATCAACTCGGATTTGGTGGGCGGCGGCAGGTCTCCGATCGCATCTCGCACGGTGACCCAGGGCTCTTCTATCGGCGGCGCGCCGCGCTCCAGCGCGCGACGCAGTGCCGTTCCCTCGGAAGCTGACGAAAATGCGCGGATGCGCCTGACGCCATGCCGCTTCCAATAGGTCAGGTCGACATGTTTCGACCACGCGAGCGCCGCTTGCGAGTGGGTGGCATTGGGAAACTCCCATACGTCACCATGGCACGCGGCGATCCCAATGAATATTGCTCGATACCGCTTTTGTGCAGCCCCATAATCGGCTGCGTTCACGGTGCGGGAGACGACGCGATACGATTTCGTCCGTCCGAGGTCGTGGTGCGCATGTCGGCGTAATCGAACAAGATGGTCTTCCCAGAACTCGTCTTCGCGCGCGAGGACGTCGGGATATGACAGCTGGAGCGTGATATATTCCAGGTAGGGCGCGAAAGCCGGACGAAATAGGCCGCGCACGTTCTCCAACACGAACGCCCGTGGCCGCACCTCGCGGATCGCGCGAATCGCCTCGGGCCACATGTTGCGAGGATCCTTGGGTCCAAGGTGCTTACCGCCGATGGAGAATGGTTGGCATGGTGGTCCCCCCGAGATGACGTCCACTGACGCCATGCCGGTGTAGGCCATCTCGCGCGCGTCCACCTGCGTGACGCTCCAGTGTCGCACATGCTCGATTTCACGTCGTTTGTTCTCAAGCAACGTCGCCACCGCGTCCCGATCATATTCGAGCACGACATCATGTCCAAATCCCGCCCGCGCCATGCCGAGCGCAAGGCCGCCACAGCCCGCGAACAGCTCCATGCTACGCATTGAGGAATACCTGCACGCGACGCGACACCTCGGCCTCGTCACTGAGGTCGCACTCCCAGATGACGAGCGACTGCCACCCTGCGGCTATGAGCCGACCCTGTACTTCCGCGTCACGGGCGACATTGGCCTCGAACTTTGCCGTCCAGAATTCGACCCGAGATTTTGGGATGCGACGGCCCGAAGGACAGTCGTGTCGATGCCAGAAGCATCCATGCAGGAAGATTGCGCGCTTTCGGCCCTTGAACGAGAGATCCGGTTTGCCAGTGACGGCCACGTTGTTCTTGCGGTAGCGATAGCCGAGTCGCCAGACCAATGCGCGCAATCTACGCTCGGGCTTGGTGTCGCGCGATCGCACGCGCTGCATGCGCTCGCGACGCTGCTCCGGAGACAGAGTATCCGTCATGCGGCACGCCCAGCGCGCTGACGCGATTTCGCAAGATAATCCTTGATCGCCTCACGCACGACATGCGCGCGACTGCGGTCTCTCTCGCTCGAAAGTCGATCGAGTTCAACCAGATCAGCCTCGTCAATAGTTACGGTCAGCGGAACAGCCTTGTTCTTTGTAACCTTGCGCGCGACCATCACCCGCCTCCCCGCCATGATAATGCATCATGGTGCAAGTTGGGTCAACATCGATCTATTATCGCGTATATATTGACGCACAATATTTTTCGTGATTATATGCGCGTTGATTTTTTTGTGATATATGCCTCAGCGCGAGGCTGCGTGAAGGAGACCTGATGAACCCCATCACGGCCGAGAAGATCGCCAAGGTAGATGTCGAGGCATGCGTCTTGGAGTATGTCGACCACCTTCGCGCGATCGCGCGCGTATTCAATGACCATTCCCGCGAACTCGGGTTGGGAGTCAGGCTCGATGCCGAGAATATCATCGGCGCCGTACAGAATGGCAGCGGGATTGCCCGCGTGCTGCGCTTTTCCGAACGAGTTGACGATTCCGGCGTTCTGCACAATTCGCAGCTCATGACCGCTCTGAACTGTGTCGGCGAACTGCTCACCGCACCGCAGAATAATGGCCTCGTGCTGGGCGCCATGCAATCGGGTAAAACTACGACATCGCTTGCCCTGCAATTTGCCGGGCCGATCGTCTATTTTCTCACAGGGCGCTGCCTTTATCCGATCTACCTCATTACCAGCCACACCAGCCAGGAAGATCAAACAAAGATTGAAATATCACGATTTCTTGATTTTTACGGCGAACTGACCGTCAAGCTTGACGAGGAACACCAGTGTACGCTCATCCAATATGTTAGACAGCAGGGGATAGACCCGGTCTTTAATTACTCTTCCACTATCAATATCTATCGCGAGCATGTGCTGAAACGAGCCCTGCCAGACACGATGATGGGACCAAGGGTCGAGGATTTCATGCAACGCCGCACAAACGGCGAGGCGATCGGACGCGTCGCGGAACTCTGTCGCAATGCCAATGGCAAGGGCTATGTCCCTCTGCTGATTATCGACGAGCCGCAATTTGGTGCCAGTGACCGTTTTGTTCGAGTAAATAAGGACATTCAGAGACGGTCGTGCGTTCTGTTGCAAATCTTCGACGCCATCGACGCGGCGTTGGGACCGGACGCGACGGAGCGCGTTTTCATCGGCCTTTCGGCCACGCCCTATGAACTTCACGATATTCAGGCAGTCTGGAAGGTCAAGCAATATCTGACGTCGGCTTATCGCGGCTTTAATTATTTCGGGGGCGAAGTGATTGACGCCGACGCCGACGTGTCCCCGCCGCGGACCCTGAGTTTCGCGCGCTTGGCAGCCGAGATTGACGAACCGTTCCTCAAGAATGTGTCTCTCCAAGCATACGACACCGACCCGAACTCTTTTGCTCGGTTTTCCCGGAAGATCGGCTTCGACCAAAGCCAAGAACGCTATCGGCGTCAGGTCGAGCGAACGCTGAGTGCGACGATCCTGAAACTCACGGAGCGCGGCGACGGCGTGACGGGCGTTTGCCTGCGTCTGTTCAATGACAATGCCCGTTCCAAACGCCTGCTGGATCGTCTTGACCTTCCTCTGGATCGGATTGAAGTGATCGAGTATTTCGGCCCCGACTTTCGGGGCAAGAGCGTAAAACGCGCGATCCGGGCGCGCGGGCGGGACGACCTACCGTTCCTCATCGCGGTGACCAATCGCGCCCGGATGGGCGACGCCTTCCCTAACGAAGTTCGATGGTTCCTGGAATTTTCTAAGAAGGCTTCGAATCTTAATGCCTTACTTCAAGGCCTTCTTGGCCGAGCCTGCGGATATGGAAAGAAGTCGACAGTCGTAATGTCCGGCGAGAACGTCAGTCTGGTCGAGGACTATAAGACCGAGAAAGGTGGCTATATTTACAAGACCAGTCGCCATAGTTTGGTTGTTGGAACATATCGTCGCGGCGCGCCCACAACGTTGATTCGTGTTCGGCGCGGCTCCGACGACCCGGTGATCAAGCGTTTCTTCGACAGGGTCGACGACGAAGTGGTGGCACCCTACGTCCTTCAGGGCGAGGCGACTTTGAAGACAAGGCGGAGTTCTGCGGACCAGCAATTCCGTACCGCGCCCTTGCTTCGCATTGCGGAGGAAGTCGGACTGTTTGACCATCTCGAAAAGCGGGACGTCCGCGAGATCTTGTTTCCGACCTACCCTGATTTCCGCATTGCTCGGGCCAGTGATCATGTTGAGCACGCGCGATTACCGAACCGCAAGCTAGGCTATACGTTGACCGCGAATGGCGATAACCGGTTCACCTTTCGCGAGTGGTCGGGAGACAACGCGAACCACGGAGGTGTGCGCAGCCGCGGTTATGGTGCCAGAGACGCTAGCGATCACAACTTCGCGGGCGACACCCTCGAGCCTCAAATTAATATGCGCAAGTTCGATCCAAAAACGGGCCAGTTGATCGATGACAAGCGTATCAACGGCGTGCTGATCGACAGGAGCGAACGTCGCCTAGGTCACTGGCGCGCCGAAATGGTCACCCTACCTTTGGTATTTCCAGTTCGCGAGCTTCAAAGCGGTGAGGCAAGCTTTCCAGTGCAACACAGCCCGTTCGCGAAACTGATGTCAGCCGAGGAGCAAGCGCTCGCCACAGCAAGTTGAGTGCCAGTGTTTGGCAGTTCGGCGGGCGAGCAATCGGGTGGCGTCGATCGGTTCGCATATCGTGCGGGATCGCATCTTTCGGCGCATCGTCGTGCGCGCCTATGGCGGCGGTCGCGCGCGAGGCGCGGCGCAAGGATTTCGAGGCGGCGGCGGTGTTTCTGCGGTTGCTGGATGGGGGACGGGCTGGGGCCTGTGGGGGCTGGTCCGGCCCCCGCCCCCTCGGATCAGGCGCCGAATCCGCCGTCGATCGTGTGCATCGCACCCGTGACGAAGCCCGCCTCCGGCCCCGCCAGCCAGGCGACCATCGCCGCGACCTCCTCGGGCCGGCCGTGGCGCTTGATCGCCATGAAGCCGTGCATCAGATCCCGCATCGGGCCGTCTTCCGGATTGGCCTCCGTATCGATCGGGCCGGGCTGGACGATGTTGATGGTGATACCGCGCGGCCCGAAATCGCGCGCCAGTCCGCGCGCCATGCCCTGCAGGGCGGATTTGCTCAGCGCGTAGGAGGCCATGCCGGGGACGGGCATGCGGTCTCCGTTGACCGAGCCGATCACGATGATCCGCCCGCCCTCCGGCATCCGCCGCGCGGCTTCGACCGAGGCGTGATAGGGCGCATGGACGTTGACCCGGAACAATCGGTCGACCGCGTCCGGATCCTGCTCCAGCGCGTCGCCGAACAGCGCGAAGCCGGCATTGACCACCAATATGTCGAGCGGCCCGCTGGCGCGCACGCGCGCGATCACCGCGTCGCGATCGGCGCTGTCGGTCAAGGCCGCGGTGCTTCCGGTCTCGGTCGCCAGTTGCTCCGCCGCTACGGGCGAGCCGGCAAAAGTGAAGGTCACCGCCGCCCCATCGTTCGCGAAACGCCGGACGATCGCCGCCCCGATCCCGCGGCTGCCGCCCAGCACGAGGACGGACTTTCCTTGAAATGTGGCCATGAGGCCCTCCTTGAGAATTAATATAGGACGCGCTACATAATTCGAAAGCCAGCCGGGTCAAGGATTTTTGTAACCATGACTACACAAAAAAAAGAACCGCGCGCGCGGGGCCGTCCCCGCGGCTTCGATCCCGAAGAGGCGGTCGCCACGGCCCAGCAATTGTTCCATGCGCGTGGCTATGACGCGGTCAGCGTTGCGGACGTGACCGACGCGCTCGGCATCAACCCGCCGAGCTTCTACGCCGCTTTCGGCAGCAAGGCCGGGCTCTACGCGCGCATCCTCGACCGCTGGGCCGATACGGGGGCTATCCCGCTTGGCGAAATCCTGCGGCCGGATCGGCCGGTGGCCGAGGCGCTCGCGGAGATGCTGGAGGAGGCGGCGCGGCGCTATGCCGCCGATCCCGCCGCTGCCGGCTGTCTGGTGCTGGAGGGAACCCGCTGCAACGACCAGGAGGCGCGCGCGGCGGCGCGGACGTTCAACGTCGCGGCAGAGGGGGTGATCCGGGACTATATCGCCGAGCGCCATCCGGAGGAGGCCGGGCGGGTGGCGGACTTTGTCAGCACGGTCATGTCGGGGCTGTCGGCCAAGGCGCGGGGCGGGCATGGTCTGGAGCAGTTGCTGGCTACGGCGCGGATGGCCGGGGCGGCGCTGGCGCAGGCGACTCCGGAATAAGCCGCGAGGCGATCGGGTACCGGCCGCTTCTGGATCATCCGCCAAGCCACGATCGGTTGACTGCGCGCGAACCGATGTGCAACTGCCGGCCGGGATGCCGGGCGCACAAAGGTCCTGGAGCACGCCGCACCTTCGTCGGCGTCGTTTTGTCCGACGGAATGACGGGGATTGGGACAAAGAGGCCATTCATGCCACTGTCCCGAACGGAGGCTTCAGCCGAGAGCGGTTATTGCGGGTGCAGCCGCGCCGCGCCGATATACGCGAAATGCTGGGTAGAAGACGGACATCGCTGACGCTAGCTTCGCATGTGCTTGGCGTGCCCGGGTCAAATAAGGTTCGCTAAGGTCGATCCTCAGTCACACCAGGAAAGGGCCGGCGCATGATTACCCTATGGGGCGGACAGACCTCGCGATCGATCCGGGTTGCCTGGGTGCTGGACGAGATGGGCCTTCCCTATCGCGTGCGACAGGTGGACATGCTGGCTGCCGAGCAGGATCCCGAGTTCCTGGCGGTCAACCCCGCCGACTACATCCCGGCGATCCAGGACGGCGACGTCGTCATGGTCGAGTCGATCGCGATCATGGAGTATCTGATGGCCCGCTACGGGCCGACGCCGCTGGCGCCCGCGCCGCACGATCCGAACTTCGCCGCCTACCAGCAGTTTCTGCATTTGGGCGAAGCTGGCCTCGCGACCCTGATGATGCCCGTCGTCGTCAGCCGCTTTATCGCGCCCGAGGCCGAGCGGGAGAACTGGGGCGCGACCTGGTGTCTGCAGTCGTTCCAGAAGCGGCTGAAGCTGGTCAGCCAACGGCTTGCCAGCTCGCTTTACCTCGCGGGCGAGGCTTTCACTGCCGCCGACATCTCGGTGACTTACGCCCTGAACCTGGGCCAACGGAACTGCGGCATCACCCTCGGCGACCGCGAACAAGCCTACCTCGCCCGCACCACGGGCCGCGACGCCTACAAGCGCGCCATGGAGCGATCGCACGAAGGGGTGAACACCTAGACCCCCGTCCACCCCGTGGATCAAGGCGCGCGAGGACAGCACGCAACGTTCAGAATGGGTCGTGAGCCGCCGGGCGGCAGATCGACAACGAAACCGTCAATCCCTGTTTAAATTTGCCGCGATGGGATGAAATAGCTCGCGGGCTGATCAGCCTGGCCAACGATATGGCGATCCTCGTGTCGCGGCAGGCGAACGATCCCGCGAGTATCGGCGGGATCATCAATGCCAGCGGGCGGGCGATCGTGCCGGATCGGGTGGGCGATCGGCCGCATCCGCACTTCCTGCGGTGGGATCGCGAGCATGTTTTCAAGCTGTAGAGTGGTGGTGGCCTCAGCTTTGCCAGTGGGCGAAGGCTTCGGTCTGGAGGCGGCGGACGAGGACGCGGGCCTGCGCGCCGGTCCAGTCGGCGCCGTCACGCTCGAACGCGATGCGGGCGCCGGACCACCAGCCCTGGCCGGGAAGGCGATTGGATTCGCGGACGACCAGCACCGCGCGTTCGGGTTCGCCGGCGGCGACGGTGGCCTCGTCGCTATCGTCCAGCGTCTTGCACAAGGCGAACCTGAGTATTGCCGGCGTGAGCGCCCCGCGCGGCTGCTCTGCCCCGGCGACGAATTGGCGCGGGCGAGCGGCGACACGGTCATGCCTATGACATCCGGCACAGCCGGCGCATCCGAATCGGCCTATTCCGGACTTCATCGAAGTCGCGATGCCTTGCCTGGCTGGAAAGGCCCCCGACGGACCCACTGATCTCGATCCGGGTGATCCATGAAGAAGACCCTGAAACTCACCAAGTTCGACGCGCTCCTCGATACCGACGTCTGCAACGCCCACACCAATGCCGATCTGACGCTGACGCTGAAAATGGGTTTCCGCCAGGTCAATCCCGCCGGCGGCGCCGCCAAGGGCACCCATAATGATTATGGCTCACCCAGCGGCACGCCGCGCAAGATCATCAAATGGACGGTCGCGGACTGGGCGGCGTGGAAGACCGGCTTCTGCCGGTCGGCGCAGGCGTTCTGGGACCAGAAATTCTGGCTGATCAACGGCGCCGGCGCGTTTGCGTTCAAGGCCGGCAGCAACATCTTCATACCCAATGTCTATTGCCGGTTCGCACTGGTCGGCTCGGATGCGAGCGCCGGCATTCACCACCATGTGATCGACGTCGTCCGGCTCGACCCGTCCGAGAACTGGTTCGGTTCGCATTCGACGCTGTACGACAGCAAGGACACGCTGGCGGTCAAGAAGGGCACCGACAGCAAGGGACGCGCGATCATGCAGCGTGCCCATGTCCATGAAGTCGGCCATCTGCTCGGCATGGGCCATGTCGACGAAGGCAAGGCGCATTGCCCGGCGTCGGGCGATACCAATGCCGGCGCCTGCTATGGCGTGACCGACACCGACAAGAATTCGGTGATGGGACAAGGCATGCGGCTGGACCCCAAGCATGGCGCGCCCTGGCTGACGGCGCTGGCGGAATTCGTGAAGGCGGAAGGGCCCTCATCGGTGTACACCGCTCCGGCGGCCAAGATCATAGCGGCGACGGCGGTGATGAAGCGTCATTATCCGCGGACGACCGCCGAGTTCGAGGCCGGCAAAATGCTGACGTCCCTGCTTCCCGGAAGGTGAGAGATGGCCCGGATTTCATGGCTGCGACGTATTTCGATGGCGCCCTGCGTGGCGATGGCGCCGGTCTGCATCGTGCTGGCCGCCTGCTCGGGAACCGATGCCGTCGCCGCCAACCGGCACGAGCCATCCGGTGCCAGCGAATCCGCCCAACAGAAGGACAAAGCGATGTCAGCCTCGAAGCAATGCAAGGACGACAATCTCCACCGTGCGATCTGCATGGTCGAACTGATCACCGAGGATCTCGACGCCCATTATGACGGCGTCGGCGGTGGCGGCATTTCGCAGATCAAGGCCGAGTCCTCGACCTCCTACACCGTGTCGCTGCCGCAGGAAGAGCGCATCGACATGTTCACCTACGCGTTCGAGGTGAAGGGCGGCACGGTCTCGATCAAGAGCAAGACGTCGTCGACGCAGAGTTTCTGAGCGGCGTCGACCATTATTGCCGCGCGCGGAATGTCACGCCGATCACCCGCGGGTCGCTCGGCGTGCCCAGGATCAGTCCCGAATTGCCGGCCTGGATCGTCAGGTTCTGGATATAGTCCGCGTCGAACAGGTTGCGCCCGAACACGGCCAATTCCCAGCCGGCGCCGGACCGATAGCCGATGCTGGCATTGGTCACCTGATAGCCGTTGATGAATGTGTATTTCGACAGGCTCGGATCGCCGAAATAGCCGCTGCGCAGCCCGGTGTCGGTGTGGACGACGATGCGGCCCCGGCCGCCGAACGCCGCCACCGGAAGATCATAATCGGCGCCGATCGTGCCCGCCCAGCGCGGCAGGCCCGACAGCCGCCGGCCGGTCAGGTCGCAGGCTGCGGTCGCCGAACTCTGCAGTTCGAGCGGACAGGGGCCGGCCGGATAGTCGCTATATTCGCCATGCGCATAAGCGACCGACGCGCGCAGCGATAAGCCGTGCGCCACCAGCGCGGTCGCATCGGCCTCGAAGCCCTTCACAATGACCTTGGGGATGTTCGACAGATAGCCGCGCAGCGCGACGGTCTGGCTGCTGTCGACGATCGTCGCCTGGAAGTCCTTCACCTGCGTGTAATAGCCGGCGAGATTGAAGGTCAGCCGCCGGTCGAACAGGCTGGACTTCAACCCGGCCTCCCACGTCGTGTTGCGCTCGGGATCGACCACCGCCGTCGCAAGTACCGGCTGGTTCTGCGCGTTGAGCGGCAGGCCCGACATGTTGATCCCGCCCGATTTGAAGCCGCGCGCAAAGCTCGCATAGCCCAGCACGGCGTCGCTGAACCGCCACGACACATTGGCGCGGCCGGAAATGCTGCCGTCCTTGTCCTTCGCGGCATAGGTCTGCGGCCGCAGGATCGAGAGCTTGGCGTTGTTCAGCGTCGTGCTGCTGGTCTGCAGCCCGCCGAACACGAAGGTGGAATAGTCGCCGGTCTTGGTCTCATAGGTGTAGCGCAACCCGCCGGTCAGCGTCAGCCGGTCGGCGATCTTCCAGTTCGCCTCGGCGAACGCGGCATAGCTGTCGGTTTCGAAGCGCGTCCGGCCATCGGTGCCGTAGCCGTCGAGCAGGTTGGACGGAAATGTCGGCGCCGGGCCCAGCAGCCAGGTGGTCGCGAGCGGCCCGTAGATGCTGATCGGCCGGCCGGTGATCGCCTGGTTGAAATAATAGAGCCCGGCGACATAGCTCAGCGGCCGGTCGCCGTTCGAGGCGAGGCGCAGCTCCTGGCTGTACTGGTCCTGGCGCGACGGGATGTGCTGGACGAGCTGGATCGGCAGGCCGATATAGTCGCGGTCGTTGGCGGCGTCCCAGTTCCAGAAACGCCACGCGCTGACCGAGGTCAATGTCGCGCCGCCGATCGTCCAGTCGGCGATCGCCGAGACGCCGCCCTCGTTGGTGTCGACGCCCAGCGGCGCATCGATGTCGGTCAGCCGGTCATAGGGATTGACGCTGGGCGGCGCATAATATTGCCCGGCGGCCAGCGCGGGATATTGGCGCGCGGGCGAACGCAGGCTCTGGCCGACGCGCAGGTGGACCTGCGTGCAGCAGCGGCTCTCGAAATTGGTGAAGTCGGCGGTCAGCCGCAGCTGGACGCTGTCCGATGGCCGGATCAGCAGCTGGCCGCGCACCGCCTGGTTGCCGATGCCGTTCTCCTGCCGTCCCGTCGCGACGTTGCGGATCACGCCGTCACGGCGCGTGACCAGGCCGGAGACGCGAAACGCGACCGTATCGCCGATCAGCGGCCCCGATCCCGACGCCTTCACCTGCAGGAAGTTGTAGTCGCCGAACGAGATCTCTTCGCTGGCCTCGGGCGTGAAGGTCGGCAGGCGGGTGGTGATGCTGATCGCACCGGCGGTGGTGTTCTTGCCGAACAGGGTCCCCTGCGGCCCGCGCAGCACCTCGATCCGTTCGATGTCGGTGAAGTCGAACGCGGCGGTCGCCGGACGCGCGTGATAGACCTGATCGACATAGAAGCCGACACCCGGCTCGAGCCCGTCATTGGCCTGGCTGACCGCGACCACGCTGCTGCCGAGCCCGCGAATCGTGAAGGCGGTGTTGCGCGGATTGGCCGAGCTGTAGTTGAGACTGGGCACGAGCTGGCTCAGTTGCGCAATGTTCACCGTATAGGATGTGTCGAGCAGCTCGCCGCCAACCACCGACAGTGCCGCCGGCACCGCCTGCGCATCCTCGACGCGCTGTCGCGCGGTCACCGTGATCGCGGGCAGCGCATCGCCGCCGTCGGTGGCGGCCGGAGCGGGATCGTCGCCCTCCGCCGCCCACGCTGCGGCAGGGCCACAGTGCATCAATGCCAATGCGATCGACGACATCGCCGCAAACGTTGCGCGCATGGATTCCCCTTGTTCGAACTATGGCGGCTTCGTACCGACTCACTATATTTCATCATATACAGAGAGTGCGGTCGGAAAAAAGCCTGCAATGGACCAGGCATCCGCGATCTCGATCGTCCGCGCTCGAACTGCAGTGGCAATCAGTCCGTCGCATGGACTGAATCCGGTTGCTTCGTAGCATTCGGTTCCCTGATCAATTCGTGCGCCACGGCTTAATCAATCGCTCACGCGAAGGCGCTAGACGAAGGATATGATGCCCGTCCTCCGTCGGCACGATTTGATGAACAGGGTTTGACAATGCTTGTCCGTGGCCCCCTTCTGTCGGTCATATTCATGCTCGTGGCCTATGCCGCGATGACGAATGCGCCACCGGTAGCTGGCCAAAATCGCCGCGTCGCCGCCTCGCCATTTCCGAAACTCAACGCGTGCGAGACGATCGAACTCGTTGATCCTACGCGCGAGGCGGCCACCAACATCGCAAAGGGCGATCTGCGGCCTTTCACTGTCTACGGTTTAACATCGCCGGACGCGCCGGGGATCATTTGCCCGGACAATCAATATCATCGCTTGCAGAGTCGCGGCGGCACGTTGGTCTCCGACATGAGCGTCTGTGGCCGCGGGCACAGCGCCTCGAATGCCGATCCGGCAGCCATGGAAGCCTATAACCGGGCGCTGGGCGCCAGTCCTGCCTTCCAGCAATCGACGGGGTGCCGCGCAGCGACCTATTGTGAGTCACGATACGTCAAACGGCCGGCGCACCTGATAGCTACCAAACTTGATCCCGCCTGTCCCAACGAGCCGGGCATATTGTCGTCGATCGCCGGTCGCGGCAGCGCGGCCGATCTCGGGGCCGCGCTTTCGGCATATGACGGAAAGAGTCCGCGCGGAAAGGACCTGCTCACGGGCGCGCTCGTGGCTGCGCTTGAAAGCAGCAATCAGGTCAATGCCAAGATATTGGTCGCTGCCGGAGCCGACATCAACGGTCGACTGCGGGCGCCCAAGGATGCCGCGAAGCCGTGGGGCCCTTCGCCGCTCGCCGCGCTCTACAGCCGGGATCCGAAGCGCGCGGACCGGCTGGACATGGCCCGCTGGCTCCTTGCTCACGGAGCCAGCTTCATCAATCCGCGCGCGCATGAAGCACTGAAGTCCGCCGTCACCTGGAGCGAACGTGCCAGTGTTGATTTGCTGATCAAGGGCGGTGCGTCTCCCAACGGGGCACTGTCGCGTGCGGAACTCGATTCGCGTGCCGCCGGAAACATCGGCACGGTGGTCAACGATGCATTCGAAACGCCCTTTTATGCGTCTATCGCGCACGCCGCCGCTTTTGGCGAGCGTGTGCCCGAGGACACTCTCGCGATCGCGGTCCGCCTCTACCGGGCCGGCGGCCGCTACCGCGCTGGTCTCGGCGACGTCTTTGGTCGACGATCCGACCCGCGAGCCTTGTCGGTCTTGCTCGCCGCTGCGCATCGCGAGGGCCGGCTCAAGGAAGTGGCCACGCGCATCGAACGGGGTATGTCGAATCTGGCAGCGTCCGGCGGCAGCAGCGATGCGCAACGCCGCACGCTCGATTTCGTCCGCGCGGCGCTCGCCTGCCCGACGATCCGGCCAGTGGCGATGGAGGATCGAATCAAATTATGTTCCACGGGCGAGGTGTGACGGCGGGCGGCCCACCGATTGCGCCCTCATCGATCGTGGCCCTTCGCCGACCCCGCAGGCTTCATTCGGACCCGCAATCCAAACCGGTTGCACCTTCACCCACGCCGCGGGCATAAGCCGCGCGCGCAATCCTGCGTCGATCGAAGGCTGCACCATCTCATGTCCGCATTGTTCCGCATCACGCTCCCCGACGGCTCCGTCCGCGAGGTTGCGCCGGGGACGACCCCCGCGGACGTGGCGGCGGCGATCGGGCCGGGTCTCGCCAAGGCGGCGATCGCGGCGAGGATCGACGGCGAATTGCGCGATATCGGCCGGCCGTTCGAGGGCGACACCAACCTCGCGCTGGTGACCAACCGCGACGAGGCCGACGCGCTCGAACTCGCGCGGCACGATTTCGCGCATGTCCTGGCGGAGGCGGTGCAGTCGCTGTTTCCGGGGACGCAGATCACCTTCGGTCCGTCGACCGACGACGGCTTCTATTACGACTTCGCGCCGAAGGACCGGCCGTTCACCGATGAGGACCTGCCGGCGATCGAGGAGCGGATGCGGGCGATCATCCGCGCCGACAAGCCGCTGCGGCGGGAAGTCTGGTCGCGCGAGGATCTGATCGCGCGCTGGCAGGCCGAGGGCGAGCGCTTCAAGGCCGAATGGGCGGCCGAGCTGCCCGGAAACGAGGACATCACGGTCTACTGGTCGGGTGGCGACTGGCTCGACATGTGCCGCGGCCCGCACCTCGCCTCGACCGGCAAGCTCGACCCGCAGGCATTCAAGCTGATGCGTGTTTCGGGCGCTTATTGGCGCGGCGACCAGAACAATGCGATGCTCAGCCGGATCTACGGCACCGGCTGGCTCAACAAGAAGCAGCTCGATCTGCACCTGACGCGACTGGAGGAAGCGGGCAAGCGCGACCATCGCAAGATCGCCGCGGAGATGGACCTGTTCCATCTCCAGCAGGAAGCGCAGGGCTCCGTGTTCTGGCATCCCAAGGGCTGGGTGATCTGGCGCCAGCTGGAAGCCTATATGCGGCGCAAGCTCGACGCGGGCGGCTATCTCGAGGTCAAGACGCCGCAGCTGATGGACGCGCGGCTGTGGGAGGCGTCGGGCCATTGGGGCAAATATCGCGAGAACATGTTCGTCGTGCCCGACGAGGTGCCGGGGACCGAGGACGATGCGCCGATCCTGTCGGGCGATGCCGATCTGATGGCGCTCAAGCCAATGAACTGCCCGGCGCACGTGCAATTGTTCCGCCAGGGCATCCGCTCCTATCGCGACCTGCCGATGCGGCTGGCCGAATTCGGCTGCTGCCACCGCAACGAAGCGCATGGCGCGCTTCACGGCATCATGCGCGTCCGTCAGTTCACCCAGGACGACGCGCACATCTTCTGCCGCGAGGACCAGATCGTCGACGAGACTCGGCGCTTCTGCGACCTGCTCGACGACATCTATCGCGACCTCGGCTTCGAGAGCTACATGATCAAGCTCGCGCTTCGGCCCGACAAGCGCTTCGGCACCGACGCGATGTGGGACCAGGCCGAACAGGATCTGCGCGACGCGGTGCGGCTCGCCGGCCGCGACGGGCCCGAATATGGCTGGGAGGAATTGCCGGGCGAGGGCGCCTTCTATTCGCCCAAGCTCGAATTCCATCTGACCGACGCGATCGGCCGCACCTGGCAGTGCGGCACCTTGCAGCTCGATTATGTCCTGCCCGAGCGGCTCGACGCGAGCTATGTCGGGGAGGACGGCGCCAAGCACCGCCCGGTGATGCTCCACCGCGCGATCCTCGGCACGTTCGAGCGCTTCATCGGCATATTGATCGAACATCATGCCGGCCGCTTCCCGCTCTGGCTGGCGCCGGTGCAGGCGGTGGTCGCGACGATCGTGTCGGACGCGGACGGCTATGCGGCGGACGTCGCCGCGCAGCTGGCGGCGGCGGGGCTGCGCACCGAGACCGACGTGCGCAACGAGAAGATCAACTACAAGGTGCGCGAACACAGCCTCGCCAAGGTTCCGCATCTGCTCGTGGTCGGCAAGCGCGAGGCCGAGCAGGGCAGCGTCGCGATCCGCAGTCTGGGCGTGGAAGGCCAGAAGATCCTGTCGATCGCCGAGGCGGTGGCGTGGCTGCAGGCCGAGGCGACCCCGCCCGATCTGCGCTGATCCTTCTCCCCTCCCTGCCAAGGGAGGGGATCAAGGGGTGGATGCGCGGCACAGCCGAGCTTGGCGCGTCAGCGGCAAGGACAGCGTTTGGGCCGGCCTGGAAATGGGGATAAATGTGACTGCAGAGCGTCATGCCGCAGGCAGCGTTGTTCCGCCGCCGGTGACAGGACAAGTGCGAGATGTCCTCTGTTCGTGGCCTGCCTGATGATCGAACTGCAGCCACACGAGATCGCTGATGTCCGGCCAGTAAACAGTCATTACCAGACTTCGGTACCGACTGGCGCTCCGAAGTCCACCGCGTCGTGGAATGTGTCGGGCGTCATCCCGTCGAGCAGGGCGTCCAGATCATAAACGGGTGCCGCGATGGGATCGATGACGATCCGTCCGTCCTCTTCGCGAACACCGACTTCCTGACCCATGCGGACCGACGCAGCCGACGCGACCGACGCCGGGATCCGCACCGATGCGCTGTTCCCACATTTCCTGATCCGCACGCGCATAGGCACCTCTGTATCTACATTCGTAATACACAAGGTCGGGCCACGACGAGTCAACATCGGAGATGCCTGATACGGCGGACCAGGCCAATCGCGATGCGGAGATGCAGCAGCGGCAGACAGCGAGACTGTCCGGTCCGGACAAGGTCTTATGACGAGAATGGCATCATCCGTTCGTTGCGGCAATGCAATGGATTGTTGTCATACTACTGGGATCAAACAGGACGGATTTTGACAGTTCGCATTCTTTCACTTTTGAGACGATCAGATTTACCTGTCTTAAATTATCGGGCTGATAGGCACTTCCGCATAACCATAGCCGGGGATAAAATCTTGACGAGCAGCTTCATTCGCTTGGGGTCGGAATTCGCGATCAACACGCTGACCGCGCAAAATCAGACCGCGCCAGCCGTCGCCAGTTTCGAGAATGGCAATTTCGTCGCGGTGTGGGGCAGCCTCGACTCTGCGCAGGACGGGAGCGATTCGGCGATCAAGGGGCAGTTGTTTTCGGCATCCGGCGCGAGGATCGGCGCGGAATTTCTCGTCAATACTGCTGCGCCGGGATCTCAATTCACGCCTGCGGTGACGACGTTCGGCGAAGACCGCTTCATCGTGACGTGGGTGACGACCGACCCTGCGCAGGACGGCAGCGGTAATGCGATCAAGGCGCAGATTTTCGATTCTGCCGGCGCGAAGATCGGTGCCGAATTCCTCGTCAACAGCCAGGTGTCCAGCAGCCAGTTCGCTCCGAATGTGGCGGAACTCGCGAACGGCGGCTTCGTGATCAGCTGGGACGACTACAATGGGTTCGACATGAAGGCGCAGGTGTTCGACGCAGCCGGCGGTCGCGTCGGCACTGAATTCCGCGTCAACACCAGAACCGACGGGTTCGAGGAAGAGGGCGACATCGTCGGCCTCGCCGGCGGCGGCTTCGTCGCGACCTGGCGAACGACGGACAGCACGGTGGACGGCAGCGGTCAGGCTGTCAGAGGGCAGATTTTCGATGCCGCCGGCGCTCGGGTCGGATCGGAGTTCATGATCAACAACCGAGTGGCGGGCCATCAATATGATCCAACGGTCGCGGCGCTTGCCGATGGCGGCTTCGCCGTCGCTTGGTACACCGCGGATACGACGCAGGACGGCAGCGATGGCGCGATCAAGGCGCAGATCTTCAGCGCTAGCGGCGGCCGCGTCGGCGGAGAATTTCTGGTCAACACGCAAGCGGCCGGCAATCAGAACGATCCCGCGATCGTCGGCCTCGCCGATGGCGGGTTCGCCGTGACTTGGGTCACGTCCCCGCTGCAGTACGGCGGCGATCTGGTTGTCAGCGCCCAGATTTTCGATGGTTCTGGAAACAAGGTCAGCAGCGAGTTCCCCGTCCCGACGCCCACCGGCGGTTCGCGGTTTCTTCCCGACATCGCGCAACTGGAAAATGGCAACCTCCTGATCGCCTGGACCAGTGTTGGCGGCGATGGCAGTGGCTATGCCGTCCACGGGCAGATTTTCGGACTCAATCTCGCACCGATCATCTCGTCTGGGGGCGGCGGCGTAACTGCGTCGATTTCGATCCCGGAAAATCTCGTGGCGGTGATGAATGTAACAGCCATTGATGCGTATAGTCCTTCGCCGTTGCGCTTCGGTCTGGCTGGCGGGGTCGATGTCGGCTTGTTCACCATTGATGCCATCACTGGAGCGATCGCCTTTGCCGTAGCGCCCGATTTCGAAACGCCGCGCGATGCGAACGGCGACAATGTCTACGAAGTCATCGTCGCGGTGACTGACGGGGAATTGTCCAGCGCTCAAAACCTGTCGGTTTCGGTGGCTAACGTCAACGAAGGCGTGACGATCAGCTCGGAGCTGGGCGCCGACGCGGTGAGCCTTGTGCTCGAAGAAAACCTGACGGCGGTCAACATCGTCGCCGCGACCGATCTCGACGGCGACGCGGTGATCTTCGCGATCACGGGTGGTCCCGACGCAGGGCTGTTTATGATCAATGCTGCCACCGGGATATTGTCGTTCCGGGCGGCGCTGGACTATGAAGCGCCGGCCGACGCGGGCCATGATAACATCTACGATGTGGTCGTTCAGGCCAGCGACGGCAGCCTTGCCGACACGCAATCGCTGTCCGTCACCATCACCAACGACCGGTTCGAGACCTTCACCGGGACCGCCGCCCGAGACATTCTGACGGGCACGATCGACGGCGATACGCTGCTCGGCCTCGCCGGCGACGACGATCTGGTGGCCGGCGATGGCGACGATGTGCTGAACGGCGGCGCAGGCAATGATCGGCTGGACGGTGGCGCGGGCAGCGACAGCGCCACTTATGCCGACGCGGCCGGTGCGGTCCGTGTCGATCTGCAACTGGCGATCGCGCAGAATACGGGTGCGGCCGGCAAGGATCTGCTGATCGGGGTCGAGCATCTGACCGGGTCCGCGTTCAACGACCAGTTGTCCGGGAACGACCTCGACAACAGGCTGATCGGCGGCGCGGGCATCGACACCATCAAGGGCGCGGCCGGCGACGACATACTGATCGGCGACGACGGCAATGATCTGATCGAAGGCGGCGCCGGCGCCGATCTGGTGGCCGGCGGCGTGGGCAACGATCGGCTCAAGGGCGGAACGGATGGCGACACGCTGATCGGAGGCGATGGCAACGACACGCTCGATGGCGACACCGGGGCCGATATCCTCGCAGGGGGCGCGGGCAGCGACATCTATCTCGTCGACGACAGCGGCGACACCGTCACCGAGACCGACGCCGCAATTGCGACGGGCGGCGTCGATCTCGTCAGGGCGAGCATCAGCCACGTGCTCGGCGACAATGTGGAGAAACTGACGCTGGTCGATCCGACTGGATCGTCCGAACCGGCCGATATCGACGGGACCGGCAACGCGCTTGGCAATATCGTCATCGGCAATGGCGGGGACAATACGATCCGCGGCCTCGAGGGCAATGATACGCTCGACGGTGGCGCAGGCGACGACCTGATTGTCGGCGGGCTCGGCAATGACGCCACCACCGGCGGCGGCGGTAGCGATATTTTCCTGTTCGATACCGAAAGTGGGATCGCCGGGCGCGATACGATCAAGGATTTCGCGGCGGGTCCGGACCGGATCGCGCTGGCCTTGTCGGCATTCGGCGCGCTCGCGGGCGATGGTCCCGGGGCTTTGTCGGCCGGCGCCTTCACCATTGGAACGAAGGCGACTTCGGCCGATCATCACATCGTCTATAATGAGGCGACGGGAGCGCTCTATTATGATGCCGACGGCGCAGGCGGCCTCGCGCAGATGCAGTTCGCGACCTTGATCGGGCGTCCGGCCCTCAGCGAAGCCGATTTCGTGCTGATCTGATTGCCATGCGCCGGCGTCCGCACCCACACGCCACTATTTCATCATTCGCAAAGATGCTAGTTTTGTCGCCATGACGATCTTCCAGAATGTCCGCAAAGGCCTGATCCCCGCGCGTCTGACGGTGGCCGAGGTCTATGCGATGACCGACGCCGGCATTCTCGCCGAGGGCGACAATTTCGAACTGATCGAGGGTGAGATCGTCCCGCTCGCAGCGGCGAAGCACAATGTTCACGAGGCGATGAAGGCGGCGCTCACCCGCGCGCTGGTCATGGCCACAGATCCCGAGACCGGCGTCTTCGTCGTGCCCTCGGTCACCTTGTCCGAAACGACCCTCGTCGAACCCGACCTCGCCGTCTGGCCGCGCCCGATCGGCACGCAGGACGTGCGCGGGCGCGATCTGCTGATCGTGATCGAGGTTGCCGTGTCCTCGATCGCCTACGATCTCAAGGTCAAGGCGCGGCTCTATGCCGAGGCCGGCGTCCGCGATTATTGGGTGGTCGATGCCGCACGCCGGACGATCCGCGTGCATCGCGCTCCCAAAGCCGGTCTTTATGCCGACGTCGAGGAATATGAGGCGCATGACGCGGTCGCCGCGCTGCTGCTGCCCGGCGTCGTGATCCGGCTCGACACCCTGGTCTGAACCGCTGACGCACGCGCGCCACAGGTCGCGGCAAATTCGCATGAGGGCTGCGGCGGCATCTTCCCTAAACGCCCGCAAATACCTATATCGCGCCGATTGAGAGCCACGACAGGAGACAGTGCTATACGTCCGCCCATGACAAGGCGCCCGCTGGGGGCGCCGACGGTGCCGCTGAACGGCCCGCGCTACAATGAGTTCATTCAGTCGGCCAAAGTTCGCGTGATCGACGAGAATGGCGAGAATCTGGGCGTGATGTACACACGCGAGGCTATGGAGCAGGCCGCGTCGGTCGGGCTCGACCTCGTGGAGGTTTCTCCGAACGCCGACCCGCCGGTCGCCAAGTTCCTCGACGTCGGCAAGTTCAAATATGAGGCCCAGAAAAAGGCCAACGCCGCCCGCAAGTCGCAGAAGACGCAGGAGATCAAGGAGATCAAGATGCGTCCGAACATCGACGACCATGATTATGACGTGAAGATGCGCAAGATTCACGACTTCATCGAGGAGGGCGACAAGGTCAAGGTCACGCTGCGCTTCCGCGGCCGCGAGCTCAGCCACGGTCAGCTCGGCATGATCCTCCTCCAGCGCGTGCAGGCCGATACCGCCGAGACCGCCAAGGTCGAGGCGCATCCGCGCATGGAGGGCCGTCAGATGCTGATGGTGCTCTCGCCGAAATAATCTCTGGCGTCCGCCGCAATGCGGTCGGCTATCTGCGGACGCGCAGGCGGAAACGCCTGCGCGTTTGTTTTTGCGCGCGGAGCGAGGCTGCGTGCCCGAAACCCGGATTCGTGCGTTTGGGACGCGTGATTAGCGGGATCCGGCTGCAGCTCTGCATCGAAAAGGCACGTGGGACGAGCGACGGGACGGCAAGGCCGTTCCGTCCGCCGCCTACCGCTAAGCGCTTGCCGATCCTGACCGATTGCCCCAAGGTTGCGATGGAATGAGCGCGGCTGCCGATTTCATCACGGTCCAGGAAGAGGATCACAGCGTGCTGCGCTTCAGCGGCACGCTCGCGCTCGCGCGCCTCGGCGACCTGCCCGACCGGCTCGAAAAGGCGGCGACGCCGTTCGATCGCATCGATCTTTCGGGCATCGACCATATCGACACGGTCGGCGCGTGGATCGTCTACCGGATGGCGCGCGATCATGGCGCCGAGATCGCCGGGGCCGATGCCGATGCCCGGCGCCTGCTCGATCAGGTCGCCAAGGCGGACGTGCCCGTGCGGATGCGGCCCGACCGTACCCATCCGTTCATCCGCGTGCTGAGCGAAATCGGCGTCGCGGTGATCGCGTCGGGCCGGACGCTCGCCGGTCTGCTCGGCTTCCTCGGCGCGACGGTGCTGGCGGCGTTCTCGGTGATCCGCCATCCGCGCCGCTTCCGGCTGAACGCGGTCGTCCAGCGCTTCGAGGTGGTCGGCGTCGCCGCGCTCGGCATCGTCGGGCTGATGAGCTTCCTGATCGGCATCGTCATCGCCCAGCAGGGCGCGGTGCAGCTGCGCCAGTTCGGCGCCGAAGTGTTCACCATCAACCTGATCGGCCGCATCACCCTGCGCGAACTGGGCGTGTTGATGACCGCGATCATGGTCGCGGGCCGATCGGGCAGCGCCTTCGCCGCGCAGCTCGGCACGATGAAGCTGACCGAAGAGATCGATGCGATGCGCACGATCGGCGTCAGCCCGATGGAGGTACTGGTGCTGCCGCGCGTGATCGCCGCGGTGGTGATGATGCCGCTGCTGGGTTTCTATGCGTCGCTGGTCGCGATCATCGGCGGCGGCTTCCTGTGCTGGGTGTCGCTCGACATTCCGCCGATCACCTTCATCCAGCGCCTGCGCGAGGTCGTGCCGATCACCGATCTCTATGTCGGGCTGGTCAAGGCGCCGGTGTTCGGCGCGATCATCGCGATGACCGGCTGCTACCAGGGCATGCAGGTCGAGGGCAATGCCGAGCAGGTCGGCCTGCGCACCACCGCCGCGGTCGTCCAGGCGATCTTCCTCGTGATCGTGCTCGACGCCTTCTTCGCGGTGTTCTTTACGTGGGTCGGCTGGATATGATCGGGGTCGGCTGGATATGAGCGACCCGATCGTGGACGACGAAGACGAGGATCCTGCCGACCGCGTGCCCGAGGGCGGCACCGCGATCTGCGTCAGCGGACTCAAGAACGCGTTCGGCAAGCAGCTCGTCCACGAAGGACTCGACCTGACCGTCCGCAAGGGTGAGATATTGGGCGTGGTCGGCGGATCGGGCACCGGCAAGTCGGTGCTGATGCGCTCGATCATCGGGCTGCAGCGGCCGGTCGAAGGCCAGATCGAGGTGTTCGGCGAGCCGATGATCGACCGCGAGGACGACGATACGGTCGCGATCCGCAAGCGCTGGGGCGTGCTGTTCCAGGGCGGCGCCTTGTTCTCGACCTTGACCGTCGCCGAGAACGTCCAGGTCCCGCTGCGCGAATTCTACCCGTCGCTCAGCCAGTCCTTGCTCGACGAGATCGCCGCCTACAAGGTGGTGATGACCGGACTCGGACCCGAGGCCGGCCCCAAATTTCCGTCCGAACTGTCGGGCGGCATGCGCAAGCGCGCCGGCCTCGCCCGCGCGCTGGCGCTCGATCCCGAACTGCTGTTCCTCGACGAGCCGACCGCCGGGCTCGATCCGATCGGCGCGGCGGCGTTCGACGCGCTGACGCGCGAACTCAAGGAAACGCTGGGCCTGACCGTCTTCCTGATCACCCATGATCTCGACACGCTCTACGCGATCTGCGACCGTGTCGCGGTGCTGGCCGACCGGAAGGTGATCGCGGTCGGAACGATCCCGGAACTATTGGCGTTGGACCATCCGTGGATCCAGGAATATTTCAACGGCCCGCGCGGCCGGGCTGCGACGGCGGCGGTCGACAGGACCGTCCGGCTGGCCAAACAGGGGGCATGAGGCGCTAGATGGAAACTCGTTCCAATCAGGTGCTGGTCGGCAGCGTCGTGCTGATTCTGCTGCTCGCCACCGCGATCTTCACGATCTGGCTCGCGCGGCTGGGCGGCGGCGACGAGAAGACCTATGACATCTTCTTCAAACAGTCGGTCGACGGTCTCGCCAAGGGATCGGGCGTCGCCTTCTCGGGCGTGCCCAGCGGGCAGGTGACGGAGATCGCTTTGTGGCAGCCCGATCCGCAGTTCGTCCGCGTCCGCATCAACATCAAGGAAGAGGTGCCGATCCTCCAGGGCACCACCGCCACCATCCAGGGCATCGGCTTCACCGGCGTTTCGCAGATCCAGCTCGACGGCGCGACCAAGGGCGCGCCGCCGATCACCGAGATCGGCCCGGGCGGCGCACCGGTGATCCCGACCAAGCCGGGCGCGCTGGGCGAATTGCTCAACAGCGCGCCGCAACTGCTCGAGCGGATCTCCACCTTGACCGAGCGGCTGACCGAAGTGCTGTCGGACGACAATCAGAAGTCGATCACCGGCATCCTCAAGAATGTCGATCGCCTCTCGGGCTCGCTCGCCGATCGCGGCCCCGAGATCGCCGCGACGCTCGCCGAGACGCGCATCGCGGTCCAGCAGGCCGGCGTCGCCGCCGAACAGATCGGCAAGCTGGCGGGTACGACCAACGATCTGCTCGACAAGGAAGGCCGCCCGCTGATGGGCGACCTGCGCAAGACGATCGCGTCCGCGCAACGCAGCATGGAGAATCTCGACGGTGCGATCAGCGAGGCGCGGCCCGGCATCAACAATTTCTCCAAGCGCACTCTGCCCGAGGTGGGCCTGCTCGTCCGCGACCTGCGCGAAATGTCCGAAGCGCTGACCGCGGTGGCCGGGCGGCTCGACCGCGGCGGCGCCGGATCGCTGATCGGATCGCCCAAGCTGCCCGACTATGAGCCTGGAAAGGGCCAGAAATGATCAAGCCTGTGCTCGCTCTCGCCGCCACCGTCGCGCTGTCGGGCTGCATCAGCTTCGGAGCGGCGCCGCCGCCATCGTTGCTGACGCTGAGCCCGGCATCGATCGTGCCGACCGGCAAGCCGATGAGCGCTGCGCCCGGACAGGCGATCGCCGTGCTCGTGCCGCGCGTCCCCGCCGCTCTGGCCTCGACGCGCGTGCCGGTGCAGTCGACTGCGACCGAAATCGCCTATCTCAAGGATGCGGTGTGGGCCGATGCCCCCAACCGGCTGTTCGAACGCCTGCTGGAAGAGACGATCGGCGCGAAGACCGGCCGCGTCGTACTCGGCCCGCGCGATTATAGCGGCGATCCGGGCATCCGACTGTCGGGCGAACTGCAGAATTTCGGACTCGACGCGCGGACGATGGAAGCGGTCGTCACCTATGACGCCGTGCTCCAACGCGACGGCAGCACGGAGGTCACCACCCGCCGCTTCGAGGCGCGCGTACCGGTGAGCGAGGCGAAGCCGGGTCCGGTCGGCCGCGGCATCAGCGATGCCGCCAACAAGGTGGCGGACGAAGTGACGGCCTGGCTGGGGTAATTGGCTGTTTCCTACCCTCTACCGCTTGCGGGAGAGGGACAGGCACGCGCAGCGGGCCAGGGTGAGGGCCTGAATCTTCCGTGCCGTTACAGGCCCTCACCCTCGCCGCCTGCGGCGTCTCTCCCTCTCCCGCAAGCGGTAGAGGGTAAAGAACCCGCTATGCCGCCCCCATCTGCCACAGCAGGAAGGCGAACTCCTCGGCGGTTTCCTTCAGCGAATCGAAGCGCCCCGATTTGCCGCCATGGCCGGCGCCCATGTTGGTCTTGAGCAGCAGGACGTTGTCGTCGGTCTTGGTGGCGCGCAGCTTCGCGGTCCACTTCGCCGGCTCCCAATAGGTGACGCGCGGATCGTTGAGGCCGCCGGTGATCAGCATCGGCGGATAGGCCTGGGGCCGGACATTGTCGTAGGGCGAATAGCTCCGGATCAGGTCGAACGCCGCCTTGTCGGTGATCGGATTGCCCCATTCGGGCCATTCGCCCGGCGTCAGCGGCAGGCTGTCGTCGAGCATCGTGCTGAGCACGTCGACGAACGGCACATGCGCCACCACCGCGCCCCAGATCCCAGGATCGGAATTGACGATCGCGCCCATCAGCTCGCCGCCGGCCGATCCGCCCGAGGCGGTGATCCGGCCGGCCCGCGTGTAGCCGGCGGCGATCAGGCCGTTGGCGACATCGACGAAGTCGTTGAACGTGTTGGTGCGCTTTTCGAGCTTGCCGTCGAGATACCATTTCTGGCCGAGATCGTCGCCGCCGCGGATATGCGCGATCGCATAAGCGAAGCCGCGATCGACCAGCGACAGCCGGCTGGTCGAGAAGCCCGGCGGGATCGCATAGCCATAGGCGCCATAGGCGTAGAGGTGGAGCGGGCTGCTGCCGTCGCGCACGAAATCCTTCGCATGGACGATCGAGACCGGGATCATCGTGCCGTCGCGCGCGGCGATCTCGATCCGTTCGGTCACGTAAAGTGACGCATCATAGCCCGACGGGATTTCCTGGACCTTGAGCACCGTGCGGTCGCCGGTCGCGATCTCGTAATCGATCACCGTGTCGGGCGTGACCATCGATTCATAGGACAGCCGCAGCCGATCGACCTTGTATTCGGGATTCTCGTCGAGGCCCGCGACATAGCTCGCCTCGGGGAAGGCGATCGGGGTCGGCGGACCGCCGGCATAATCGTGGAGCGCGATGCGATCGAGGCCCTTCTCGCGGCCCTCGACGACGAAGAAATCGGCGAAGGTCGAGACGCCGGTCAGATAGAAATCGGGCGACGGCGCGATCAGCTCGGTCCATTCGCCCGGTGCCGCGATCGGCGCGGTCACCAGCCGGAAATTGGTGTCGGTGTCGTTGGTGCGGATGAACAGGCGGCCGTCATGCTCCTCCAGATCATATTCGACGCCGGGCTGGCGGGCGCGCACCAGCAGCGGTTCGGCCTGCGGATCGGCGGCGGGCAGCAGCCGCAGCTCGCTGGTGACGTTGTTGCCGGTCGCGACGACGATCCATTTGCGCGAATGGGTCATGCCGACGCCGGCCTGGAAACCCTCGTCGGGCTCGGCATAGATGACGCGGTCTTCGTCCGCACCGGTGCCGAGCATATGCAGCTTGATCGTGTCGATCCGCCAATTGTCGTTGACCTCGCCGTACAACAATGAGCGATTGTCCTCGGCCCAGACGATCGCGCCCAGCGTGCCTTCGATCGTGTCGGGCAGCATCTCGCCGGTCACCAGATCGCGGATGTGGATCGTGTAGCGTTCCGATCCGTCGTCATCGACCGAGTAAGCGAGCAGCCGGTCGTCGGGGCTGACGTCCATGGCGCCGAGCTGGAAATAGTCCTTGCCCTCGGCCAGCGCCGGCTCGTCGAGCATCAGTTCGTCGGGGCCGCCCTCGGCTAGCTTGCGCCACCAGCGGCGATATTGCGCGCCGGTCTCGAACGAGCGCCAGTAGACATAGGCGCCGTCGCGGGTGGGGACGCTGGCGTCATCCTCCTTGATGCGGCCCTTCATCTCCTGGAACAGGGCTTCGACCAGAGCCTCGTGCGGCTTCATCGCCGCGTCGAACCAGTCGTTCTCGGCCTTCAGATAGTCGAGGATCGCGGCGTCGGTGACCTCCGGATAGCCGGGATCGCGCAGCCAGGCATAATCGTCGGTCAGCGTGACGCCGTGATGCGTCGTGCTTGACGGCCGGATGGCGGCGACGGGCGGCTTTGAGTCGGTCATGATGGCTTTCTGAGGGGGAAGGCGCTGGTCTCGCGAACGGGCGCGCCTTATGTTGATCCTCCCATCTGGATATTGGAACCGACTATGTCCACCCATGAAGCACGCCTGAAGGCGCTGCGCGATCAGCTGGCCCGCGACCGGCTCGACGGCTTCGTCGTGCCGCTGACCGACGAGCATATGAGCGAATATGTCGGCGCCTATGCCCAGCGGCTCGCCTGGCTGACCGGCTTCCAGGGCTCGGCCGGCGCCGCGGTGGTGATGCCGCAGGATGCCGCGATCTTCACCGATGGCCGCTATACGCTGCAGGTGCGCGAGCAGGTCGACGGCAATCACTGGGCCTATGTCGGCGTGCCGGAGACCAGCATCTCCGACTGGCTGGCCGAACATGCCGCGCAGGGCGCGCGGATCGGCTATGACCCATGGCTGCACACGCGCGACTGGGTGGCGCACGCGTCGCGGACCCTGGCGGCGAAGGGCGCGACCCTCGTCGCGGTCGGCCGCAACCCGATCGACGCGGTGTGGAGCGACCGGCCCGAGCCGTCGGACGCCAAGCTCAGCGTCCAGCCCGACGACCTCGCCGGCAAGTCGTCGGCCGAGAAGCGCCACGAGATCGCCGAATGGCTGATCGCCAACAACGCGCAAGCGGCGGTGCTGTCGGCGCTCGATTCGATCGCCTGGACCTTCAACATCCGCGGCGCCGACGTCGATCGCACGCCGGTCGCCCTGTCCTATGCGATCGTCCATGCCGACGCGACCGCCGACCTGTTCGTGGCGATCGAGAAGGTCGACGACCATGTCGCGCTCCACCTCGGCAACGGCGTGCGGATCATGGACCGCGACGCGTTCGAGGGCGGGCTCGAACGGCTGGCGGGCAAGCGCGTCGCCGCCGACCCCGAGCGCGCGGTCGCCGCGATCTTCGGCACGCTCGAAAAGGCCGGCGCGACCGTGCTGGCGCTGCGCGACCCGGCGGTGCTCGCCAAGGCGATCAAGAACCCGGCCGAAATCGCCGGCCACCGCGCCGCGCAGGCGCGCGACGGCGCCGCGCTCAGCCGCTTCCTCCACTGGCTGTCGGTCGAGGCGCCGAAGGGTGGGCTCGATGAGCTGGCGGCGGCGGCGAAGCTGCACGCCTTCCGCGCGGAGACCGGGCTGCTGCGCGATCTGTCGTTCGACACGATCTCCGCGGCCGGCCCGCACGCCGCGATCCCGCATTATCGCGTGAGCGAAGAAAGCAATCTGCCGCTCGAGATCGACCGCATCTATCTGGTCGATTCGGGCGGGCAGTTCGCCGACGGCACCACCGACGTCACCCGCACGATCATCGTCGGCACGCCGACCGCCGAGATGAAGGACCGCTTCACCCGCGTGCTCAAGGGCCATATCGCGGTGGCGACCGCGGTCTTTCCCGAAGGCACCAATGGCGGCCAGATCGACGGCTTCGCCCGCCAACATCTGTGGGTGGCGGGACTCGATTATGCGCATGGCACCGGCCATGGCGTCGGCGCCTTCCTGTCGGTGCACGAGGGGCCGCAGCGGATCGCCAAGCCCGGCTATCCCGGCGGCGGCCCGGGCGAACCGCTGCGCGCCGGCATGTTCCTGTCCAACGAGCCCGGCTATTACAAGGCCGGCGACTATGGCATCCGCATCGAGAATCTCGTGCTGGTCGAGCCGCGCGAGATCGCGGGCGCCGAGCAGAAGATGCTCGGCTTCGAGACGCTGACCTTCGCGCCGATCGACCGCGCGCTGATCGATGTCGCGCTGCTGACCCCGGCCGAACGCGCGTGGATGGACGATTATCATGCGCGGGTGCTGGCGATCGTCGGGCCGCAGCTCGATGGCGACGCCAGGGCCTGGCTGGAGGCGGTTTGCGCCCCGCTCTGATCTTCTTCTCCCCTCCCTTTCAAGGGAGGGACCCAACCCCTCCTCTGAAGAGGAGGGGCTTGACCCCACCCACCCGACACGCCACATGCCAATCGGAACGAATCGATCCGATTAGGAATATATGCGCCTGTCCAGTCTCGCCGATTATGCGGTCGTCATGCTCTCGGCGGCCGCGCGCCATCCGGGCGACGCGCGGCTGAGCGCGAATCTGCTGGCGGACGAGACCGGCGTGCCGCTGCCGACCGCGCAGAAGCTGATGGGGCGGCTCGCCGCATCGGGGCTGCTGCGCTCGGCGCGGGGGACCGGCGGCGGGTTCACTTTGGCGCGCGGTGCCGACCAGATCACGCTGGCCGACATCATCGAAGCGGTCGAAGGGCCGATCGCGATGACGAGCTGCGTCGACGAGGCCCGGCACGATTGCGGCCTCGAAACGGCGTGCAAGGTGCGTCCGCACTGGGGCGCGGTGAACGGTGCGATCCGCGGGGCGTTGTCGGGCGTGAGCCTGGCGACGCTGGCGGCTGAGGTGCAGTGACGTGTTTGGGACTTTGAACTGATGGCTACCAAGAACGCCGAAGCGATCGCCGCCGCCGACAAGGCCTCCACCTATGAGTGGGGCTTCACCAGCGACATCGAGCAGGACTTCGCGCCCAAGGGGCTGAGCGAAGATACCGTCCGCTTCATCTCCGCCAAGAAGAACGAGCCCGAATGGATGCTCGAATGGCGGCTGAAGGCCTATCGCCTGTGGCTGACGATGACGCCGCCCGACTGGGCGAAGCTCGACGTGCCGCCGATCGACTATCAGGACGCCTATTATTACGCCGCGCCCAAGGCGAAGGCGACGCTGGGCAGCCTCGACGAGGTCGATCCCGAGATCCTGCGGGTCTATCAGAAGCTGGGCATCCCGATCGAGGAGCAGAAGATGCTCGCCGGCGTCGAGGGTGCGCGCAAGGTGGCGGTGGACGCGGTGTTCGACAGCGTGTCGGTGGCGACCACCTTCCGCGCCGAGCTCGAACGCGCGGGCGTGATCTTCCGCTCGATCAGCGAGGCGATCCGCGACTATCCCGAGATGGTGAAGAAGTGGCTCGGCAAGATCGTGCCGATGCACGACAATTATTTCGCCACGCTCAACTGCGCGGTCTTTTCCGACGGCACCTTCGTCTACATCCCCGAGGGCGTGCGCTGCCCGATGGAGCTGAGCACCTATTTCCGGATCAATGCCGAGAATACCGGCCAGTTCGAACGCACCCTGATCATCGCCGACAAGGGCAGCCACGTCTCCTATCTGGAGGGCTGCACCGCGCCGATGCGCGACGAGAACCAGCTCCACGCCGCGGTGGTGGAACTGGTCGCGCTCGACGATGCCGAGATCAAATATTCGACCGTCCAGAACTGGTATCCGGGCGACGCCGAGGGCAAGGGCGGCATCTATAATTTCGTCACCAAGCGCGCGCTGTGCCAGGGGAAGAACAGCAAGGTCAGCTGGACGCAGGTCGAGACCGGCAGCGCGATCACCTGGAAATATCCGAGCTGCGTGCTGGCGGGCGAGAACAGCGTCGGCGAATTCTATTCGGTGGCGGTGACCAACAATCGCCAGCAGGCGGACACCGGCACCAAGATGATCCACCTCGGCAAGGGATCGCGCTCGACGATCGTCTCGAAGGGGATCAGCGCGGGGCGCAGCAACAACACCTATCGCGGGCTGGTGCGCGTCGCCCCGACCGCCGAGGGCGTGCGCAACTTCACCCAGTGCGACAGCCTGCTGCTGGGCGACCAGTGCGGCGCGCATACCGTACCCTATATCGAGGTGCGCAATCCGAGCGCGCAGATCGAGCATGAGGCGACGACGTCGAAGATTTCGGACGATCAGATGTTCTACGCAATGCAGCGTGGGCTCGACCAGGAAAGCGCGGTGGCGCTGATCGTCAACGGGTTTGCGAAGGAGGTGCTGCAGCAATTGCCGATGGAGTTCGCGGTCGAGGCGCAGAAATTGCTGGGGATCAGCCTTGAGGGAAGCGTGGGATGATGACGGCCATCCCTGAACCTTTAGCTGCAGAAGTTGAAACCTTCGTCGCAGGATCTTGTGCAGCTACAGGTATAGGAAGATTTGTGGAGGGTGGCACGCTTTGGCTTAGCTCGTCCGATCAGACTGACATAATGTTGTTGAAAACAAAGTTTGAGCAAATCCATTGGAAATTTGATGCTTAAGATCGAAAACCTCCGCGCCGAAGTTGGCGGCACAGAAATCCTCAAGGGCCTGACGCTCGCGCTCAATCCCGGCGAGATCCATGCGATCATGGGTCCCAACGGTGCCGGCAAGTCGACCCTGTCCTATGTGCTGGGCGGGCGGCCCGGCTATGAGGTGACCGGCGGCAGCGTGCATTTCGATGGCGCCGACCTGCTGGCGATGGCGCCGCATGAGCGCGCCGCGGCCGGACTGTTCCTGGGCTTCCAATATCCGGTCGAGATCCCCGGCGTCTCCAACGTCCAGTTTTTGCGCGAGGCGTTGAATTCGCAGCGCAAGGGGCGCGGGCAGCCGCCGCTGTCGGGCGGCGATTTCCTGCGCATCGCGCGCGCGCAGGCCGATGCGATGGGCATGGACATGGAGATGCTCAAGCGGCCGGTGAACGTCGGCTTCTCGGGCGGCGAGAAGAAGCGCAACGAGATGGTGCAGATGGGGATCATCGACCCGAAGCTGGCGATCCTCGACGAGACCGACAGCGGCCTCGACATCGACGCGCTGCGTGTCGTCGGCGACGGCATCAACCGGATCATGCGCAAGCCCGACAAGGCGGTGCTGCTGATCACGCATTATCAGCGGCTGCTCGATTATGTGCGGCCGGACTTCGTGCACGTGCTGAGCGCGGGGCGGATCGTGCGGTCGGGTGGCGCGGAGCTGGCGCATGAGCTGGAGCGCGAAGGCTATCGGGAGATGGCGGCGTGAGGGCCTTTCAAATCCTCCCCCAAAGGGGGAGGGGGACCGCCGGCGAAGCCGGTGGTGGAGGGGCAGGGGCAAGGCTCCGCACCCTTCACCTGCCCCTCCACCATGCTGCGCATGGTCCCCCTCCCCGTTCCGGGGAGGAATTGGCGTGAGTCTGCCCATCCCCACCCGCAAGGACGAGGCGTGGCGCTATAGCGATGTCGAGGCGCTGGCCAGCGTCTGGCCGATCGGCGGGCCGGAGCGGATCGCGGTCGCGGCGGGCGAGTCCGTCACGCGGGTGATCGTTCAGGATGCCGCGCCCGACGCGGTCGTCGTCCGGCATTTCGCACTCGATCTCGCCGCCGGCGCCAGCGCGACCGTCTATGTCCTCAATGCGGGCGGGCGGTTCGGGCGGATTGCGATCGACGTCATGCTTCATCAGGGCGCGCATTTCGAGCTGGGCGGGGTGATCCTTGGCAAGGCCGAGCAGACTCTGGAGATCGTCACCACCGTCACCCATGCCGAGCCCGAAGCGACCAGCAACCAGGTGGTGCGCTCGATCCTCGGCGGGCGGGCGACGGGGAGCTATCTCGGCAAGGTCGCGGTGGCGCGCGATGCGCAGAAGACCGATGCCGCCCAGTCGGTCAAGGCGATGCTGCTCGATCGCACCGCGACCGCCAACGCCAAGCCCGAACTCGAGATTTACGCCGACGACGTCAAATGCGCGCATGGCGCGACGGTCGGCGAACTCGACGCGCAGGCCTTGTTCTATCTCGCCAGCCGCGGCCTGCCGCCGGCCGACGCCAAGAGGTTGCTGCTCGAAGCGTTCGTCGCTTCGGTGTTCGAGGGCATGGAGGAAGGCGAGGAGCGCGGGCAGGTCGAGGCGGCGCTGGCCGCGGCGCTGGGGGGAATGTTGTCTTCTCCCCTCCCGCTTGCGGGAGGGGTCGGGGGAGGGCCTGTCCAATGACCGTGCTTATGTCGGAACATGCCCTCCCCCAGCCCCTCCCGCTCGCGGGAGGGGAGTTGGACCGGCTCGCCGATTTTCCGGCGATCCCCGATGGCTGGGCCTATCTCGACACCGCCGCGACCGCGCAGAAGCCGACGCCGGTGATCGACGCCATCACCGCAGCCTATGCCGATACCTATGCCACCGTCCATCGCGGCGTCTATCAGCGCTCGGCGGACATGACTTTAGCCTATGAGGCCGCGCGGCGACGGGTGGCGGCGTTCCTCGGCGCGGGGTCTGAGAATGAGATCGTGTTCGTGCGCGGCGCGACCGAGGGGATCAACCTCGTTGCGCAGAGCTGGGGGCTGACCCACCTCAAGCCCGGCGACCGCATCCTGCTGTCGATGCTCGAGCATCACAGCAACATCGTGCCCTGGCAACTGATCCGCGACCGCACCGGCATCGCGATCGACGTCTGCCCGCTGACCGCCGACGGCCGCATCGACCTCGACGCGGCGCAAGCGATGCTGACGCCCGCGCACAAGCTCGTCGCGCTGGCGCATGTCTCCAACGTGCTGGGATCGGTGCTCGATGCGCGGCGCGCGGCGAAAATCGCGCATGCGGTGGGCGCGAAGCTGCTGCTCGACGGCTGCCAGGCGGTGCCGCGGCTGCCGGTCGACGTCGCCGCGCTCGACTGCGACTTCTACGTCTTCTCCGGCCACAAGCTCTACGGCCCGACCGGCATCGGCGTGCTGTGGGCGCGTGGCGAGATCCTCGATGCGATGCCGCCGTGGCAGGGCGGCGGCGCGATGATCGACCAGGTCAGCTTCGCGCGCACCACCTTCGCGCCGCCGCCGGCACGATTCGAGGCGGGCACGCCGCACATCGTCGGCGTGCTGGGGCTGCATGCCGCGATCGACTATGTCGACGCGATCGGACTCGACGCGATCCATGGGCACGAGACCGCGCTGGTGGCGGCGACGCGCGCGATGCTGTCCGCGCAGAACAGCGTGACCCTGTTCGGACCCGAGGAGTCGGCGGGCATCGTCAGCTTCGCGATCGAGGGGGTGCATCCCCACGACATCGGCACCATATTGGACGAGAGCCGGGTGGCGATCCGCGCCGGGCATCATTGCGCCCAGCCGCTGATGGAGCATCTGGGCGTGCCGGCGACGGCGCGAGCGAGTTTCGGCGTGTACAACAACCTGGCGGATGTCGAGCGGCTGGCCGACGGCATCGCCCGCGTGGCGAGAATATTCGGATGAGCGAAGGCAATGGCATCAGGATCGAAGACGTGGAGGCGGTGACGCCGCCGCCCAAAGCCCGCGTGGACGTGGCGGAGGCGCCGCGCGACACGTTCGAGCGCAAGCGCGACTATCTCGACGGCTTCATCAACGCCAAGCCCGACGAGATCGGCGCGGGCGAGCCCGGCGGCGAGGTCTATGACGGCGTGATCGCGGCGCTGAAGGAGATCTACGACCCCGAAATCCCGGTCAACATCTACGATCTCGGCCTGATCTATGGCGTCGACGTATCGCCCGAGAGCCATGTCGTGGTGACGATGACCCTGACGACGCCGCATTGCCCGGTGGCCGAATCGATGCCGGGCGAGATCGAGCTGAGAGTCGGATCGGTGCCGGGCGTCGGCAATGCCGAGGTCAATCTGGTCTGGGATCCGCCGTGGGATCCGCAGAAGATGTCCGACGAGGCCAAGCTGGAACTGGGAATGTTATGAAAACTCCCCTCCCCTTCAGGGGAGGGGCTGGGGGTGGGGGATGTCATGCGCTGCGAAGCCGGAGAGTCCCCCACCCAACCCTCCCCTGAAGGGGAGGGCTTTTGGAGACCGAGATGACGACGATCACCCGCATCCGCCCCGCCGCACTCACCTTGACGCCATCCGCCGAGGCGCGGATCGCGCATCTGATGGCGCATGCGCCCGACGACGCGATCGGCGTCAAGCTGTCGACTCCGCGGCGCGGCTGTTCGGGCCTCGCCTATTCGGTCGACTATGTGACCGAGGCCAATGGCTTCGACGAGCGGATCGAGACGCCGGGCGGGCTGTTCTTCGTCGACGGCGCATCGATCCTCTATCTGATCGGCAGCCGGATGGACTGGGTGGAGGATGATTTCACCGCCGGCTTCACCTTCCAGAACCCCAACGCCAAGGGCAGCTGCGGCTGCGGCGAGAGTTTTACGGTTTGAGCGCGCAAATTCCTCCCCGTTCCGGGGAGGAATGAACCTTACCGGCTCGCTTCCACCAGCTTCCGCGTCGCGCTATGCGCCGGCTTTGCGATCACCGCGTCCGTCGCGCCGGTCTCGACGATCCGACCCGCTTCCATCACCGCGATCCGGTGGCAGAGCCGGCGCGCGACCGCGAGGTCGTGGGTGATGAACAGGATGGCGAGGCCGCGTTCGCGCTGAAGCCGTTCGAGCAGATCGAGAATCTGGCCGGCGACGAGCACATCGAGCGCCGAGATCGCCTCGTCGAGCAGCAGCAGTTCGGGGTCGCAGGCCAGCGCGCGGGCGAGCGCCACGCGCTGTGCCTGGCCGCCCGATAGCGCGGCGGGCTTGCGATCGGCGTAACCGGCGGGCAGTTCGACCTCGTTGAGCACGGCCTTCACCCGCGCGGCGCGCTCGCCAGCGTCGAGGTCGGGCCGCAGATGCCGCAGCGGCTCGGCGACGATCTCCGCCACGCACCAGCGCGGATCGAGGCTGGCGACGGGATCCTGGAACACCGGCTGGATCAGGCGCCGGTGTTTTGCCGTCATGCCGCCGCGCGCCGGCAAGCTGTCGCCGCGCCAGCGCACCGCGCCGCTCGCCATCGGCCCGATCCGGGCAATCGCGCGCGCGAGCGACGATTTGCCCGAACCCGATCCGCCGACCAGCGCCAGCGCCTCGCCCTCGGCGATTGCCAGCGACGCGTCGATCACCGCGTCGAAAGGCTTGCTCCGCCAGCCCTGGCCGCGATGGGTGACGCGGATCGCATCGGCTTCGAGCAGCACCGCGCCGGTCGCGGGCAGATCGGGCGGCGGCGAATCGAGGCGCGGGACGGCGGCGACCAGCCGTTGCGTATAATCCTGTGCCGGCCGTTGCATCAGCGTGTCGGCGGGTCCCGATTCGACCATCCGCCCCTGCTCGAGCACGACGATGCGATCGGCATGGCCGGCGACGGCGGCGAGATCATGGCTGACCAGCAGCAGCGCCATGCCGTCCTCGTCGCGCAGCCGGCCGAGCAAGGTCATGATGTCGTGGCGCAGCACGGCATCGAGCGCGCTGGTCGGTTCGTCGGCGACGAGCAAGGACGGCCGGTGCGCGATCGCCATTGCGATCGCGACGCGCTGACGCTGACCGCCGGACAGTTGGTGCGGGTAACGCGGCAGCAGATCGGCGGCGAGATCGACGCGCGCCAGCATCGCGGCGAGCGCTTTGGCATCGGGCCGCCCGCCGCCCGCCTGCATCGCCGCCTCGGTCAGCAGCGCCGATATCCGCAGATGCGGGGTCAGTGCGGTCAGCGGCTGCTGGAACACGAAGCCGGCATGGTCGGCGCGCAGGCGGCGGATCGCCGACTCCGGACGGCCGACCAGCTCCTGACCGCACAGCCGCGCCGAACCCCCGGCATGGCCCGCCGAGAGGCCGAACGGCGTCAGGCAGGTCAGGGTCTTGCCCGATCCCGATTCGCCGACCAGCGCCACGCATTCGCCGGCGGCGATGGCGAGATCGACGCCGTGGACGACGGTGCCGCCCGCGATCGTCACGGTCAGGCCTTCGAGCGCGTAGACCGTCACGCCGAGAACCGGTCGCGGACGCGTTCGCCGATCAGGGTCAGGCAGACGAGGATCGCGACCAGCATCGCGCCCGGCAGCAGCAGCGCGAACGGCGCGATGTCCATGTCGTCGGCGCCGTCCTTGACGAGGATGCCGAGCGAGGTCAGCGGCTCCTGCACGCCGAGCCCGAGGAACGACAGGAAGCTCTCGACCATCACCACCTGCGGCACCGTCAGCAGCAGATAGGCGATGGCGATGCCGGCGATGTTGGGCAGCACATGGCGCGCGACGATCGTGACCGGCGGCGCGCCGGCGGCCTCGGCGGCGATCACGAACGGGCGGCTCTTCAGCGCCATCACCTGCCCGCGCACGACGCGCGCCATCGTCAGCCACTCGACCGCGCCGATGCCGAGGAAGACGAGCAGGATCGAGCGGCCGAACACCACCATCAGCAGGATGACGACGAACATGAAGGGCAGGGCATAGAGCCCGTCGACGATCCGCATCATCGCCTCGTCGATCCGCCCGCCGACCCAGCCGGCGAACGCCCCCCACAGCACGCCGATCACCAGCGAAACGGCGGCGGCCGCGGCCGCGACGGCGAGGGTGATGCGCGTGCCGACCAAAGTGCGGGCGAGCAGGTCGCGGCCGACGCTGTCGGTGCCGAGCACATGGCCGGGCGAGAAGGGCGCGGCGCGGATCGCGGTCCAGTCGATCGCGTCGTGGGTCCAGGGGGTGACGAACGGGCCGAGCAGCGCCGCGAGGAGGATGGCGGCGAGGAGGATGAGGGGAGTTTTCATGGATCCGCGTTGTCCGCTGGTCCCACCGCGTCATCCCGGCGAAAGCCGGGACCCAGACCCTCGATATATCCGGAAAGGGCGGTGTTTATGGGTCCCGGCTTTCGCCGGGATGACGGACAATGATTGAGCGTCAGGCACTTGATCAATCCCGCATCCTCGGATCGAGCCAGCCATAGATCATGTCGGCGACCAGATTGAACGCCACGATCAGCCCGGCGTAGAGAATGACCACCCCCAGCACGAGCGGATAGTCGCGGTTGAGTGCGCCCTGGACGAAGTAGCGGCCGAGGCCAGGCAGCGCGAACACCGTCTCGATCACGACCGCGCCGGTCAGCAGTCCCGCCGCCGCCGGGCCGAGATAGCTGGCGACCGGCACCAAGGCCGGACGCAGCGCATGGACCAGCAGCACCCGTGCCGGCCCCAGCCCGCGCGCCCGCGCGCTGCGGACATGGTCCTTCGCCAGCGCCCCGGCGAGCCCGGCGCGGGTGAGCTTGGCGATCGCGCCGGCGACCGGCAGCGCGAGCGCGATCACCGGCAGCACGAGATGATCGGGCCGCCCCTCGCCCCAGCCCGACGACGGCAGCCAGCCGGCCCAGAGCGCGAACAGCAGCACCAGCAAGGGCGCGACAACGAAGGTGGGCAGGGCGGTGAGCATGGTCGAGCCGAGCATCAGCGCCTCGTCGCGCCAGCTGCCGGGCCGGACCGCGGCGGCAAGGCCGACACCGATGCCCAGCGCGAGCGCGAGCAGCAGCGCGAGCAGGCCGAGGATCAGCGAGACCGGCAGACCCTGCGCGATCAGGTCGCTGACCGAGAAGTCGCGATAGACCAGCGACGGGCCGAAATCGCCATGCGCGAGGCGTGACAGATAGAGCAGAATCTGCGCGCCCAGCGGCTTGTCGAGCCCGTAAGCGGCGTCGAGCGCGGCGCGGGTGGCCGGATCGAGCGGGCGCTCGCCGTCGAACGGCCCGCCCGGCGCGAGCCGCATCAGCACGAACGACAGGATGACGACGCCGAGCAGGGTCGGGATCGCGGTGAGCAGGCGGCGGACGAGGAGGCGGAGCACTAGATTTCCCTCTCCCCTCCGGGGAGAGGGCTAGGGAGAGGGGGAATGCGTCGCATATTCCGCGACGTGTCCGACTCCCCTCAGTGCCCCTCTCCCAACCCTCTCCCCATAGGGGAGAGGGCTTTCTATTGCGGCACCGCCACGCGCGCATCCTCGCCATCGCCTTCGGGCGCCGCGATCACGTCGCGCGTCGTCGAGCCCTTGTTGACGGTGACCGTGGTCGGATCGCCGACGTCGGAGCGGATGCCCGGATCGGCGCGCGCGCCGCCGGCCTGGCTGATCGTCGCGCTCTCGGCGGCGCTGCGCGCGGCGGGGCCGCCGAACATCGCTTCCAGCGCCTGCGTGCTCGAATCGGCTTCCTGCGGACGCGGCGCGCCGGGCGTGGGCGGGGCGAGCGCGAAATCGGGCGGGACCACCAGCGGCGCGGCGCGCTGGACCGCGAATTCGTCGGGGCGGGCGCGGTTGAGGATGCCGCCGCCGCTGCCGCAACCGGTCAGCACCAGCGAAACCAGGGCGACCCCGGACATAATCATGAACTTACGCATCAACTTTCTCCGCCGGGGCCTGTTTGTCGCGCAGCAGCAGCGCCCGCAGCAACAGGATCAAGACACCTATCGTAATCGCCGCATCGGCGACATTGAAGACCAAAAACGGGCGCCACTCGCCGATATGCAGATCGGCATAATCGACGACATGGCCCAGCCGCACGCGATCGATGATGTTGCCGATCGCACCGCCCAGCACCAGGCCCAGAGCGAACACGTCCTGCCGGTTGCGCTCGCGCCACATCCACCAGATCACGCCGACGCTGATCGCCAATGTGAGGCCGACCAGCGCCCAGCGCGCAAAGTCGCTGTCGGCGCGCAGGAAGCCCATCGACACGCCGTAATTCTCGACCCAGGTCAGATCGAAGAAGGGCAGGATCGGGATCGAGCGCACCGCCTCGAGATCGAGCGGGTAAGTGACCAGCCACTTCACGAACTGGTCGATCAGCAGCACGGCGAATCCGACCAACAGGCCGAAGCGGCGGATGGCATCATGCATTCACCACCTCCGCGCAGCGATCGCACAATGCGCCGTCGCGCGTCACCTCGGGAAGGTGACGCCAGCAGCGGCCGCATTTCTCGTTGGTGGTCCGCGATACCGCCAGCGTCTCGCCCGCGGTGACGGTGGAGGTGATGAACAGCTCCGCAAGCAGCACCGGGTCGAGCGGCAGATCGGGCACCGCGATTTCCGCCTCGAGGCTGGAGCGGATGGTCTTCTCGCGGCGATAGGGCTCGATCGCCTCGGTCACCCGCTCGCGCAGCGCCCGCACCTCTTGCCACTTCGCCGCCAGCGCCTCATCGGCCCAGCCGGCATCGACCTCGGGCCATGTGAGGAAATGCACCGACCCGTCGTCGCTGGGGAAGCGCGTCTGCCAGACTTCCTCGGCGGTGAAGCACAGGATCGGCGCGGCATAGCGGACCAAAGCGTGGAACAGCATGTCGAGCACTGTCCGGCAGGCGCGGCGCTTGAGGCTGGACGGCGCATCGCAATAGAGGCTGTCCTTGCGGATATCGAAGAAGAAGGCCGACAGATCATTGTTGGCGAAGTCGGTCAGCGCGCGGATGTAGCGGTTGAACTCGAACGCTTGCGCCGCCGATCGCAGCTCGGCGTCGAGGCCGGCGAGCAGATGCAGCACGTAGCGTTCCAGCTCGGGCATGTCGGCGGGCGCGACCTTCTCGGCATCGCCGAAGCCGTCGAGCGCGCCGAGCAGATAACGGAAGCTGTTGCGCAGCTTGCGATAGGCGTCCGACGTGCCCGACAATATCTCCTTGCCGATGCGGACATCCTCGAAATAGTCGGTCGAGGCGACCCACATGCGCAGGATGTCGGCGCCGCTTTCCTTGATGATCGCGAGCGGATCGACGACATTGCCGAGGCTCTTCGACATTTTGAGGCCCTTGCCGTCGAGCGCGAAGCCGTGCGTCAGCACCGCGGCATAGGGCGCGCGGCCGCGCGTGCCGCTGCTTTCGAGCAAGGACGACTGGAACCAGCCGCGATGCTGATCCGATCCCTCGAGATAGAGATCGGCGCGGACGCCGTCGCCATAACGCGCCTCGATCACGAAGGCATGGGTCGAGCCGCTGTCGAACCAGACGTCGAGGATGTCGTTGACCACCTCATAATCGGCGAGCGCGTGATCGGGGCCGAGGATCGCCTGGTGGTCGGCGCCGAACCAGGCGTCGGCGCCGCCGGTCCGGAAGGCGGCGACGATGCGGGCGTTGACTGCGGGATCGCGCAGATAGTCTCCCGACTTGCGGTTCACGTAGAGCGCGATCGGCACGCCCCACGCGCGCTGGCGGCTGATCACCCAGTCGGGGCGGCCGGCGACCATCGCATGGATGCGGTTGCGCGATTTCTCCGGCACCCAGCGCGTGCGCTCGATCGCATCGAGCGCGGTTTCGCGCAGGGTGGCGCCGTTGGAGCCAAAGCCCTCTCCCCTATGGGGAGAGGGTTGGGAGAGGGGCATGTCCGGCTGCTCCGTCGCAAGGCGCGACTCCCCCTCTCCCCGGCCCTCTCCCCGGAGGGGAGAGGGAGGGCGATCCATCGGGATGAACCATTGCGGCGTGCAGCGGAAGATGATCTTCGCCTTCGACCGCCAGCTATGCGGGTAGCTGTGTTTGAAGTCGTCCGACGCCGCGAGCAGCGCGCCGGCTTCGCGCAGGTCGCTGCAGATCGGCCCGTCGCTGGCGACGAACTTCTTGTTGATCACCGAACCCTGGCCGCCGAGCCACGCCCAGTCGTCACGGAACATGCCGTCGCCATTGACCGCGAACACCGGATCGATGCCGTTCGCCTTGCACAGCAGGAAATCGTCCTCGCCATGGTCGGGCGCCATGTGGACGAGGCCGGTGCCGGTGTCGGTGGTGACGAAATCGCCGGGCAGGAAGGGGCGGGGTTTGGCGAAGAAGCCACCGAGATGGTGCATCGGGTGGCGGGCGATGGCGCCGGCGAGGTCGGAGCCCTTGCCGGTCCAGACATTCTTCAAGTCCGTCGTACCGCCAAAGCCTGCCGCTGTGCGCTGCGCGAATTCTGGCATTAGATCCTCAGCGATCAGATACCGACCACCCGACGACCAACTAGCGGCCTCTTCGCCCACAGGTACGAACCTGTCGGCAATCGTGACATCGACCACGAGGTAATCAACCTCCGGCCCATAAGCCAAAGCCTGGTTGACCGGGATCGTCCACGGCGTCGTCGTCCAGATCACCGCACGCGCGCCGACCAGCTCCGGCGCATTGGGCGCGTGCGTGATCTCGAACGCCACGTCGATCTGGGTCGAGACGATGTCCTCATATTCGACCTCGGCCTCGGCGAGCGCGGTCTTCTCGACCGGGGACCACATCACCGGCTTGGCGCCGCGATAGAGCTGGCCGCTCTCCGCGAACTGCAGCAGCTCGTTGACGATCGCGGCTTCGGCCTCGAACTTCATCGTCAGATAGGGGTCTTCCCAGTCGCCCATTACGCCCAGCCGCTCGAACTGGGCGCGCTGCACGCCCACCCATTTCTCGGCATAGGCGCGGCACTGCGCGCGGAACTCGGCCGGCGGGACCTCGTCCTTGTTCAGCTTCTTCTTGCGATACTCCTCCTCGATCTTCCATTCGATCGGCAGGCCGTGGCAATCCCAGCCGGGGATATAGGGCGCGTCCTTGCCCATCAGGCTCTGGCTGCGGACGATGATGTCCTTCAGCACCTTGTTCATCGCATGGCCCATATGGATGTCGCCATTGGCGTAGGGCGGGCCGTCGTGGAGGATGAAGCGGGTGCGGCCGGCGCGTTGCTCGCGCAGCCGGTCGTAAATCCCGATCCGCGCCCAGCGATCGAGGATCTGCGGTTCCTTGCCCGCGAGTCCGGCCTTCATCGGAAAGTCGGTCTTGGGGAGAAAGACGGTGTCTCGGTAATCTGGAGGATCGATCATAAGGCGTTGGGCCTTAGAGGGTCAGGCGCGCGGCGGCAACATGGGCGAATCGCCCGATAAATGTTCGGACGGCTTCTTCCTGCCCTCTACCGCTTGCGGGAGAGGGAAAGACGCCGAAGGCGGCGAGGGTGAGGGCCTGAAGGGCGGGCCTTGCTCACAGGCCCTCACCCTGGCCCGCTGCGCGTGCCTGTCCCTCTCCCGCAAGCGGTAGAGGGTATTGCGGTCAGGCCTGGAGCGGCTGCGCCAGCAACCTTTTCGCCTCGTCGCAATCGCGCGCCATCTGCGCGACCAAGGCGTCGACATCGTCGAACTTTGCCTCGGGCCGGATGAAATGGTGGAACTCCACCTCCACCGTCTGGCCATAGAGATCGCCCGAAAAGTTGAAGAAATAGGGTTCGAGCAATTCCTTGGGCGGATCGAAGGTGGGGCGCACGCCGATATTGGCGGCGCCGTCGAGCACGCGGCCGTCGGCGAGGCGGCCCTTGACCGCATAGATGCCGTAGCGCGGGCGCAGATAGGTGCCGAGCGCGATGTTGGCGGTGGGGAAGCCGATCGTGCGGCCCAATTTGTCGCCATGCTGGACCGGGCCTTCGATCGCGAACGGCCGCGTCAGCAGCCGCGCCGCGGTCGCGCAGTCGCCGGCCTTCAGCGCCGCGCGGATCCGGCTCGACGACACGGTCTCGCCATCCTCGGCGACGGGGCCGACCGCCTCGGTCCAGATGCCGTGGCGCGCACCCAGCTCGGCCAGCACCGCGACATTGCCGCTGCGCGCCTTGCCGAAGGTGAAATCCTCGCCGGTCACGACGCCGCCGGCGCCGGCGAGTCCGGCGAGCCGCTCGGCGACGAACGCCTCCGCGGTCAGCGCGGCGAGCGCGGCGTCGAAGTGGAAGACCAGCACGGCATCGGCACCGGCCGCGGCGAACAGCCGTTCGCGCTGGTCGAGCGTGGTCAGCCGGAACGGCGGAGTCTCGGGGTGGAAGAAGCGCACCGGATGCGGATCGAAGGTCGCGACCAGCACCGGCCGGCCCTCGGCGCGGGCGCGCGCGACGGCGCGGCCGACCACGGACTGGTGGCCGGCGTGAAACCCATCGAAGTTGCCAAGCGCGACGACCCCGCCGCGCAGATGCCGCGGAACCGCCGAGCCGCCGTCCAGCCGCTCCATGCGCCGCGCTATAGAGACGGCCCGCGGCCTTGCCAATCGGGCCGCGCGCTGGCCGGCCGGGGTCAATCGCGGTCCGGCGTCGACGGTGGTGGGGGGGCTGCGCCGTCGCCCTCGCGCGCCTGCGCCTTGCGGCGGCGCAGATTTTCGCGCAACGCCTGCGCCAGCCGCGCCTGCTTCTGGTCTTCCGATATTCCCATGGCGTCGAGGATAGCGCGCCGTACGATGGCGCCGCAACCCGCCTTGACCTCGGGGTCCGCTTTCGCCATAGGCGCGCCTTCGATCGTGGCCCCGCCCCGATAGTGCTGCCGTAGCTCAGTGGTAGAGCGCATCCTTGGTAAGGCTGAGGTCGTGAGTTCAATCCTCACCGGCAGCACCATTTTTTCAACGACTTAGTTGTCCCGGTCATCGCTCCGGCGATGGCGGCGGGTTCCGGTAATGACCGGATGCGGCACTGTCCGCCAACGGGACAGGCCGTTGACAGCGGCGCCCGGCGCGGCGAAGGCGCGAAGCCATGCGCTTCTTCTCGGACAATGCCGCGTCGGTCTGCCAGCCGGTGCTCGACGCCCTCGCCGCGGCCAATCATGTCGACACCGCCTATGACGGCGATGCGCTGTCGGCCGGACTCGACTCGGCCTTCTCGGTGCTGTTCGAACGCGAGGTCAAGGCCTTCTGGATCGCCTCCGGTACGGCGGCGAACAGCCTCGCGCTGGCCACGCTTTGCCCGCCTTATGGCGGCATCGTCTGCCATCGCGACGCGCATATCCAGAATGACGAATGCGGCGCGCCCGAATTCTTTACGCATGGCGCCAAGCTGCACCTTGCCGAAGGCGACGGCGCGAAGCTGACTCCCGAGGCGGTGAAGGCGACGATCGATGCGATCGCCAACGACGTCCATCGTGTCCAGGCGCATGCGATCTCGATCACCAACGCCACCGAATATGGCCGCGTCTACGCGCCCGACGAGGTCGCCGCGCTCGGCGAACTGGCCAGAGGCCGCGGTCTCGGCCTGCATATGGACGGCGCGCGCTTCGCCAACGCGATCGCGCATCTCGGCTGCACGCCGGCCGAAATCACATGGCGCGTGGGCGTTGACATCCTCAGCTTCGGCTTCGTCAAGAATGGCGGCATGTCGGCGGAGGCGCTGATCTTCTTCGATCCGGCGCAGGCGCGCGGGCTGGTCGAGCGGCGCAAGCGGGCGGGCCATCTGCTGTCCAAGGGCCGCTATCTCGCCGCGCAGATCCACGCGCTGCTGAACGACGATCTGTGGCTCGTCAATGCACGCGCGGCCAATGCCGGCGCCGCGGCGCTGGCGCAGGCGGCGGGGGCCAGGCTGATCCATCGCGTCGAGGCGAACGAGGTGTTCCTGCGCGTGACCGCCGCCGAGGCGGCGTCGCTGCGCGCGCAGGGCTTCGACTTCTATGACTGGGCGCCGGGCGAGGCGCGGCTGGTGACGAGCTGGGACCAGCCGGAGACCGAGGTCGCGGCGCTCGCGGCCGCCATCGCCGCGCTCTGATATGATCGCCGGCTGATGGAGGCGCCGCTGACGCGCGCGCAGCAGATGCGCAGCCTGGTCCCCTTTGTCACCGTCACCTTGATCTGGAGTTCGACCTGGCTGGTGATCCGCGACCAGCTGGGCGTCGTGCCGCCGAGCTGGTCGATCACCTATCGCTTCGTGATCGCGGCTGCAGCGATGTTCGCTTATGCGGCGATCACGCGCGCGCCGCTGCGGTTGACGCGGCGCCAGTTGGCCTTTGCGGCGATCCTCGGCGGCGCGCAGTTCGCGCTCAACTTCAACCTCGTCTACCGCGCCGAACTCTACATCACGTCGGGGCTGGTCGCGCTGGTGTTCGCGCTGCTGGTCGTGCCCAACGCCCTGCTCGCGCGGGTCTTCCTCAAACAGAGCGTGTCGGCGCGCTTCCTCGCCGGCTCGGCGATCGCCATCGCCGGAATCATCCTGCTGTTCGCGCACGAATATCGGGCGAGCGCCGTCGATCCCGCATCGGTCGTGCTCGGCATCGGCTTCACTTTGTGCGCGATCCTGTGCGCGTCGATCGCCAATGTCATGCAGGCGGCGCCCGCCGCGCGCGGCGTATCGATGGCGACGATGCTGGCCTGGGCGATGGGCTGCGCCGCCATTGCCGACGGACTCTGGGCCTGGCTCACCACCGGCCCGCCGGTGATGGACTGGCGACCGGGCTATGTCGCCGGCGTGCTCTATCTCGGCCTGATCGGCTCGACCCTCGCCTTCCCGCTCTATTTCGGGGTGATCCGCGCGATCGGGCCGGCGCGGGCCGCCTATTCGGGCGTGCTGGTGCCGATCATTGCGATGGGGCTGTCGACGCTGTTCGAGGATTATCGCTGGTCGCTTCAGGCGGTCGCCGGCTGCGCGCTGGCGCTGCTCGGGCTGGTCGTCGCCTTGAGGGCGCGCAGCCCGGCGCGATAATCGGGGTAGAGCGGCGTCCAGCCGAGCACGCGCTTCGCCTTGCCGTTGGCGACCCGCCGGTTCTCGGCATAGAATCCGCGCGCCATCGGTGACAGCCCGGCCTCGTCCATCGTCTGCAGCGGCGGCCAATCCAGCCCGAGCAGGTCGCAGGCCGCCTCGATCACCCGGTTCTGGCTGCAGGGCGCATCGTCGGCGAGATTATAGGCGCCCGCCGGCGCAGCGAAGCCGGCGATCACGCCCGCCACGATGTCGTCGACATGGATGCGGCTGAAGACCTGATCGGGCAGCGCGATGCGGTGCGCGCGGCCTTCGCCCACGCGGTCGAGCGCCGAGCGGCCGGGGCCGTAGATGCCCGGCAGCCGGAACACGCGCGCGCCGATCGCCAGCCAGGCCGCATCGGCATCGGCCCGCGCCGAACGCCGCCCGCCGCCGGTGGGCGCGCCTTCGTCGACCCACGCGCCGCCGGTATCGCCATAGACGCCGGTCGAGGACAGATAGCCGAGCCAGCGTCCGCTGCCCGACAAAGCGGCGCCATGACGGGCGAGCACCGGATCCGCGCCGTCGGCCGGCGGGATCGACGACAGGATATGCGTCGCCGCGGCGATCTCGGGTCCGGCGGCATCGAATCGCACCGTCCCGGCCCGGCCGTCGCGGCTGGTGCCGGTGACCGTCCAGCCCGATGCGCGCACCGCCGCCGCGATGCGGCCGGCGCTGTAGCCCAGCCCGAGGATCAGCAGATGCGGCATGTCCGCTGGCGCTATTTCGCGCCGAAACCGTTGTAGAGCGTTCCGAAGAAATCGCCCTTGTTCCAGCGCGGCCGATCCGGCGCATCGGCGATCGTCGTCGCGATCGCGAGGTTGAGCGTGACGAACTTCGCGCCGGCGGCCCAGTCGAACGGCAGATCGGGCTGGTCGCTCGGCTGGTGATAATGATGCTGGAGGAAATCGGGATTGGCGGTGGCGCCGGGTCCCTTGTCGCCGGTGACGAGGAAGACCGACGGTACGCCCTGCTGCACGAAGCGATAATGGTCCGATCGCGTGAAGATGCCCTGTTCGGGTTCCGAATCGGGCGAGACCGCGACGCCGATCGAGTCGGCGGCCCGCTTCACCAGCGGACCCAAGGTCGAGCGATCGGCGCCGAACGCGACCACGTCCTGGAAGTCATAGGTGATGATCGGCATGTCGAGATTGACGTCGGCGACCAGCCGGTCCTTCGGCACGGTCGGGTGCTGCGCGAAATAATCGGCGCCGACCAGGCCCTTCTCCTCGGCGGTGACCGCGAGGAACAGCACCGAACGCTTCGGTTTCGCGCCGCTGGCAACGAAGCCGCGCGCGACCTCGAGCATCGCCGCGATACCCACCGCATTGTCCATCGCGCCATTGTAGATGCTGTCGCCATTGACCGCCGGGCCGATGCCGACATGGTCGAGATGCGCCGACAGCACGACCACCTCGGACTTCAGCGCGGTGTCGGAGCCTTCGATCAGCGCGGCGACGTTGCTGCTCTCGGCCGGCTTGATCTCGGTATCGAGACTCACCCGCGCGCTCGCGGGCAGCGCCATGGTCTTGACCTTGCCCGCCGGCGTCTCGGCGGCGGCCATGATCGCCGCGGCGCCGCCCTTGACGCCGGCGAACAATTTTTCGGCGCCTTTCATGCTGACATAGGCCAGGCCCGGTGCGGCGGGGGCGGCGCTGTAGCCCGATCCGTCGGGCTGGCGCCACACCATCCGTTTGTCGTCCCACAATTTGGCGGCGCGGGCGAATGGATAGATGGCGGCACGCGCCGGCGTCTCGACCGTGATGATGCCGATCGCGCCGCGCTTCTGCGCCTCGATCGCCTTGGTCGTGCCATTGCCGTAATGCGCGCGCTCCTCGCCGGGGATCGCCTTGGGCGCGCCCGCCAGCAGCACGACGATCTTGCCCTTGACGTCGAGCCCGGCATAGTCGTCGCGCTTGTAGCCGGGTGCGACGAGGCCGAAGCCGGCGAAGACGAGCGGTGCGGTCAGATCGACTTTGGCATCTTTCAGCGATGCCGAGGGCAGATATTCGTCGCCGAACGACAATGCCGTCTGCTTCCCGCCGTCGGTCAGCGTCACACTGCCGTGGGTGGTCGAGCGGGCCGAGACCAAAGGCACCTGCTGGAGGAACGAGCCCTTGTCGCCGGCCGGCTTCAGGCCGAGTTCGGCAAAACGCGTCGCGACATATTGCGCGGCGATGTCATATTCGGGACTGCCGGTATCGCGCCCGTGCATGGCATCGCTGGCGAGGAAGTCGACATGCGCCTTGAGCGCGGCTTGCGACGGCTTGAAGCCGTCGTCGGCAAGGACGGGCGCCGCCAGAGCGAGCGCGAGAGCAATGAAGGTCAATTTGCGACGCATCGGAGGTCCCCTGTCCGGCTGATCCTGTGCTGGGTAGCATGGGGCTGGTCGCGCGCAACGACGCCGGTCGAAAAGGGGACTTCTCTTTGCCCTTCCTTCCTCCCTCTACCGCTTGCGGGAGAGGGACAGGCACGCGCAGCGGGCCAGGGTGAGGGCCTGAACGTGGCCCGCCCTTCAGGCCCTCACCCTCGCCGCCTTCGGCGTCTTTCCCTCTCCCGCAAGCGGTAGAGGGCAGTAACCAATCGAATAAGGGCGCACGCAGTAGCGAAGCGCGCACAACCGCTGTATCTGCCGTATATGCTCGATGTTCAGACCACGCAGGCGCCGCACGCGCCAAATGTCATCCGCCGCGAGGATTATCAGCGCCCCGACTGGCTGGTCCCCGATATCGCGCTCGATTTCAGGCTCGATCCGGCCGCTACGAAGGTGGCCGCGACCTTGACCGTCGAACGCGACGGCACACATGACCGGCCGCTCAGGCTCGACGGCGACGGGCTGGTGCCGGTCGCGGTGCGGGTCGACGGCGTCGCGCTGTCGCCCGGCGAATGGCGGATGGAGGGCGACGCGCTGGTCGTGCCGCTGACCGGGCGCGCGCATATCGTCGAGACCGAGGTCGAGATCGCGCCCGAGCGCAACACCAAGCTGATGGGGCTCTATGCCTCGGGCGGGCTGCTCTGCACCCAGTGCGAGGCCGAGGGTTTCCGCCGCATCACCTTCTTTCCCGACCGGCCCGACGTGCTCAGCCGCTATGTCGTGCGGATGGAGGCGGACAAGGCGCGTTTTCCGATCCTGCTCGCCAATGGCGACCTCGCCGCATCCCGAGACACCGCCGATGGCCGCCACTGGGCCGAATGGCGCGATCCCTTCCCCAAGCCCTGCTATCTGTTCGCGCTGGTTGCCGGCGATCTCCATGCCAATCGCGACAGCTTCACCACCATGTCGGGCCGGACGGTCGACCTCGCCATCTGGGTGCGCGAGGCGGACGTACCCAAGACCGAGCATGCGATGGCCGCGCTCAAGACGTCGATGGCGTGGGACGAGACCGTCTATGGCCGCGAATATGATCTCGGCCAGTTCAACATCGTCGCGGTCGCCGATTTCAACTTCGGCGCGATGGAGAACAAGAGCCTCAACATCTTCAACTCGCGCTACATCCTGGCCGACCCCGACACCGCGACCGATGCCGATTATGACGGCGTCGCCGGCGTCGTCGCGCACGAATATTTCCACAACTGGTCGGGCAATCGCGTCACCTGCCGCGACTGGTTCCAGCTGAGCCTGAAGGAAGGCTTCACCGTCTTCCGCGACCAGCAATTCTCCGCCGACCAGGGATCGGAGGCGGTCAAGCGGATCGAGGACGTCCGCATGCTGCGCGCCTCGCAATTCCCCGAGGATGCCGGGCCGCTCGCCCACCCGATCCGGCCGGATGCCTATCAGGAGATCAGCAACTTCTATACCGCGACGGTCTACAACAAGGGCGCCGAGGTGATCCGCATGCTGCACACCCTGCTGGGACCCGACCGGTTCCGCGCGGGCAGCGATCTCTATTTCGCGCGCCATGACGGCGAGGCGGCGACCTGCGAGGATTTCATCCGCGCGATGGAAGAGGGCGGCGGCATCGACCTCACCGCCTTCCGCCGCTGGTACGAGCAGGCAGGCACGCCGCGGCTCAAGGCCGCGCTCACGTGGGACTCGTCCACACGCCGCGCCACGCTGTCGCTGGAGCAGAGCGTACCGCCGACCCCTGGCCAGCCCGACAAGCAGCCGATGCCGCTGCCGCTGCGGGTCGCCCTGTTCGGCAGCGAGAGCGCGGCGCCGGTGGCGGCAGAGCAATTGATCGTCTTCGCGGACCCCAGCGCGGCGATCATTTTCGACGATGTCGGCGAACGGCCGGTGCTGTCGATCAACCGCGGCTTCTCCGCGCCGGTCACGATCGAATGCGGGCGTTCGGCCGCCGACCTTGCTTTCCTGTCGGCGCATGACGACGATCCGTTCGCCCGTTACGAGGCGATGCAGCAGCTGATGATCGACACGCTCGTCGCCGCCATCTCGACCGGCACCGCCGATCATGCGGCAGTGGTCGAGGCGGTCCGCGAGACGCTGGGCAATCCGGCGCTCGACAAGGCATTCATCGCCGAAGCGGTGCTGCTGCCCAGCGAAGCCTTTCTCGGCGACCAGATGCTCATCGTCGATCCGGACGCGATCTATGCCGCGCGCGAATCGCTGCGCCGCGACATCGGCGCCGCGATGCTCGACGACTGGCGCGACGCCTATGACGGCGCGCGCGCCAACCGCTTCGAATATAGCCCCGCCGCCAAGGGCGCGCGGCGGCTGAAGACGGTGGCGCTGGGCTATATCGGCGCGGCGAAGGCGTCCGACGCGGCAGCGCTCGCCTTCCGCCAGTTCGAGGCGGCGGACAATATGACCGATCGCCAGGGCGCGCTCGGCATATTGGCCAACGGTATTTCGGACGAGCGCGTCGCGGCGCTCGCCAGTTTCTACGACCGCTATCGCGACAATCCGCTGGTGCTCGACAAATGGTTCTCCACCCAGGCGCTGTCGGCGCGCGACGATACGATCGATGCGGTCGAGTCTCTGAACGCCCACGCCGATTTCACGCTGTCGAACCCCAATCGCGTACGCGCGCTGGCCGGCGCCTTCTCGGCCAACCAGCGACTGTTCCACGATATTTCGGGCCGCGGCTATCGCTTCCTCGCCGATACGCTGCTCGCGCTCGATCCGATCAATCCGCAGACCGCCGCCAAGCTGGTGCCGCCGCTGGGCCGCTGGCGCCGCTTCGGGGAGGCGCGTGCCGAGCTGATGAAGGCCGAACTGCGCCGGATCCTCGCCACCCCCGGCCTGTCGAAGGACATGTTCGAACAGGTATCAAAGAGCCTCGACGGCTGAATGGCGTTCACGCTCGAGATCGTCGCGCAACCGCAAGACATCGACGAACTCGGCCACGTCAACAATGCGGTGTGGGTGCGCTGGATCCAGGACATCGCGGTGGCGCACTGGCTAGCGGCCGCCGATCCGGCGCATGTCGACGCCTATATATGGGTCGTGACGCGGCACGAGATCGACTATCTCGGCAATGTCCGGGTAGGCGAGACCGTGACGGCGCGCACCTGGGTTCCCGAAGCGCCGCGCGGCGCGCGCTTCGACCGCCATGTCGCGTTCAGCGGACCCGACGGCAAGGACAAGGTACGCGCGATATCGACCTGGGCGCTGATCGATCGCGCGAGCGGCCGGCTGCTGCGCGTGCCGCCAGCGGTCGCCGCGCGCTTCGTGGAAAGCTGATCTTCGCCGTACGAGATCAGTGGGTGCTGGGGCCCGGCCCTGCCAGCGCGGCGAAGATCGCCTCGAGCGCGGCGACGTCGCTGGTGAATCCGAGATGGCCGCAGGCGACCTCGACCGCATGGTCGCGCTCGCCGGCGCGGCCGCGCGCGCATGCCGGCGCGATCACGCCGTCGCTGCTCGACCACAAGGCATAGGTCGGCACCGGCGGCTTTTCGGTCAGCACGCAGCGCAGCGGCGGCCGGTCGACGGGATGACGCGCGATCAGCTCGTAGAGCCGCCACGCATTGTTGGCGCGCATGTCGCCGGAGAAGGGCGTGCCCAGCGTGATCACCCGATCGATGCGGTGCGGCGCGAACTTGGCATATTCGCGGGCATAGAGACCGCCGAGACTCCAGCCGACCAATTTGACCTTGCCGGAAGTGATCGCGGCGATCTCGTCGAGCCGGCGATCGAGCCGTTCGAGCATGTCGACGCGCACGCCGAAATTACGGCCCTGCCGCCAGCCGAACGCGCGATAATTGGCGGCTTCGAGCGTGCGGCGCAGCGCGCGGGTCGAGCCGTCGGCGGCGAGGAAGCCGGGGAGCACCAGCACGGGCGCACCCTCGCCATCATGGGCGGCGGCGCAGGGATGGGCCACCGGCCGCGACCGCGCCAGCTGCGCAAAGCCCCGCGCCTCGCGCAGCAGCAGCGACAAGGGCGGCGCTCGGCGCTCGGCGAACGGGGCGACGAACGGGGCATTGATGATTCGATCCATGACAGTTCGATGACATGGTTCGATGAACCGCGCCATAACGGTCCGTCGCAAATCGCATGACACGCACAAAAAAGCCGGCGGCCGCAATCGCGTCCACCGGCCTTTTGATAATCCGTGCAGTGCTTTATTTGACGAGCACGGCCTCGACGCGGCGGTTGGCGCCGGCGCTTGCCGGGCGACCCGGCAGCGGCCGATCGGGCCCATAGCCGGCCGCCTCGATCCGCGAGGCATCGACACCCTCGGCGATCAATGCCCTGACCACCGCCTGGGCGCGCTGCTGCGACAGAGCGAGGTTGCTGGCGCGCGAGCCGACCGAGTCGGTGTGGCCCTCGATGCGAACCTTGCGGCCGGCGAGCTTGGGCGAGTTGAGCGCGGCGGCGAAGCTGCGCACCTCCTGCAGCTCGCGCCCGACCAGTGCCGTCGATCCGGTGGTGAAACCGAGTCGCAGATCGACCGGCGGCATCGTGATGCCGGCGCCGCCGACCACGTCGCGACCGCTCTTCGTGACCTTGGTCGTGGCGACCGTCGGCTTGACGACGCGGGTCGGATCGACTGGCTTGGCCAGCACGAAGCCGCGCGCCTTGCCGGAGACGCGGGCGGCTCTGCCACCGGCGACGGTCGGCGCGGCCGGATCGGCCTGCTGCTCGGGCGTGGTGCCGTCGGCGCACTCGTCACCGACCAGTTCGCAGACGAACTCCGATGGGGTGCGCACCTGCTCCTGGGCGAAGGCGGCGGTGGGGATCGCCGTCAGGGCGAATGCAGAAACCAAAAGCGTGAAGCGCATGTCCAACTCCCGAATATTCATGTCCGATCTCATGGCGACTCACTAGCGCGACTCACCGCGGTCGGACGTGATGGCCATCACAGCTCCGCTTTTTTTCATCGGCCCATCGTTCGGATCGTCGCGCTTAGCGATGGCCATGCTGAACGCCGATCGCCGAACGGAGTCGATCATAGCATGATTCGCCCCGAATCAGAATGCGATGATGCGGCCGGCGCCGTTGTGCGCCGGCGGTGGATCGAGAGCCCGACCCGGCCTATGGCGCAGCGATAGACGGGAGACAGCGATGGAAAAGCCGCTTGGCAGAGTGAAGGTGCTGGAGCTGGCGCGGATTCTCGCCGGCCCCTGGGCCGGCCAGTTGCTCGCCGATCTGGGCGCCGAGGTGATCAAGGTCGAGCGGCCCGAAGGCGGCGACGATACGCGCAGCTGGGGGCCGCCGTTCGTCACCGGCGCCGATGGCGCCGATCTGGGCGCCGCCTATTTCCACGCCTGCAACCGCGGCAAATCCTCGGTCGCGATCGACATGGCGACGGCCGGGGGGCAGGCGGAAATCCGGCGGCTGGCGGCCGGCAGCGACGTGCTGATCGAGAATTTCAAGGTCGGCGGCCTGGCACGCTATGGTCTCGACTTCGCGACGCTGTCGGCGATCAACCCGCGTCTCGTCTATTGCTCGATCACCGGCTTCGGCCAGACCGGGCCTTATGCGCCGCGTGCGGGCTACGATTTCATCATTCAGGGCATGGGCGGCGCGATGTCGCTGACCGGCGAACCCGACGGCGCGCCGCAGAAGGCGGGCATTGCTTATGCCGATCTGTTCACCGGCGTCTATTCGGTGGTGGCGATCCTCGCCGCGCTGCGCCGTCGCGATGCCACCGGCCGGGGCGCGCAGATCGACATGGCGTTGCTCGACACGCAGGTCGGCGTGCTCGCCAACCAGGCGCTCAACTGGATGGCCTCGGGCAAGGTGCCGCACCGGATGGGCAACGGCCACGCCAACCTCGCCCCCTATCAGAGCTTCGCCACGCAGGATGGCGACGTGATCATCGCGGTCGGCAATGATCGCCAGTTCGGCAGATTATGTGCGATCCTCGGCTGCGAGGGCCTGACCCGCGACACGCGCTTCGCGACCAATCCCGGCCGCGTGACCAACCGGGCGGCGCTGATCCCGATCCTGGCAGGCCTGATCGCGGGGCGTGGCATGGCCGAACTGTCGCAGGCGCTGGAGGATGAAGGCATTCCGGCCGGACCGATCAACCCGGTCGACCGCGTGTTCGCCGATCCGCAGGTGGTGGCGCGCGGGATGCGGATCGACGGGTCGGGCAATGCGGACGGGATTCCGGGGCTGGCGAGTCCGATCGTGATCGACGGGGTGCGGATGGTGTCGGGGAAGGCGAGTCCGCGGCTGGGGAGTGGTTAGAGGCGAGCCGCGCTTCCCTTCTCCCTTCCCCCTTGATGGGCGCAACCGCCAGGCATGGGCCGGATCGCCCCCCGGGCGATCCTAAATCATGCCGGGGGCATGATTTACCCGTGGCTGGCGGTTGCGGGATACGGAGACTTATGAGCGCAGCGAATTAGCCGCAGTTGGATGGGGGTGATGTTTGGCATAGAACTCGACGCCGAACGTCACCCCCATCCAGCTCCGACTAGGCCCCGCCAATAGGCGGGACCAAGTCTGCGCAACCTTCCCCCATCAAGGAGGAAGGAGAGAGGCAGTGAACGCATCAATCAGAAACCCCCGCCCGGCACTTCATCAACGGCTGGATCCGCTCCCCGAAATCCACCACACCAGCCACGAAATCGTCGAACGTCAGCAGCACGCCGCCGGTGTTGGGCACCGCGGCCATCTCGTCGAGCATGCGCGCAACGCTCTCATAGCTCCCCACCAGCGTGCCCATGTTGATGTTGACCGCGCCCTCGGGCGCCGCGAGCTGGCGGACGTTGGTGTCCTTGTTGTGCGTATCCTTGGCGCCCTGTTCGGCGAGCCAGCCGATCGCCTCGAGATCGACGCCGTCGTTGTAGAGCTGCCACTTGGCCATCGCCTCGGCATCGGTTTCGGCGGCGATGATCATGATCAACACGAACACCGAGACGGCGCGGCCGGTCTTCGCGGTCGCCAGCGCCAGCCTCTGATTGTTGAACGCGAACGCGGTCGGCGTGTTGACGCCCTTGCCGAGGCAGAAGGCGTAGTCCGCCCATTTCGCGGAGAAGGCGAGGCCGTCGTCGGATGAGCCGGCGCAGATGATCTTCATGTCGCCGGTCGGCTGCGGCCGCACCCGGCAGTCCTCCATCCGGTAATAGTCGCCCTTGAAGTCGGAGACGCCCTTTTCCCACAGCTCGCGCAGGATGTGCGCATATTCGTCGAGCATCTTGTAGCGGTTGCGGAAATGCTCGTCACCCGGCCAGACGCCCATCTGGGTATATTCGGGCGGTTGCCAGCCGGTGATCAGGTTGAGCCCGAACCGGCCATGGCTGACCGAATCGATCGTGTTGCACATCCGCGCGGCGAAGGCGGGCGGGATGATCAAGGTGGGGCAGGTGGCGTAGATCTTGATCCTGCTGGTGATCGCCGCCAGCGCCGCCATCAGGGTGAAGCTTTCGAGGCCATATTCCCAGAACTCGGTCTTGCCGCCGAATCCGCGCAGCTTGATCATCGAGAGCAGGAAGTCGAGACCGTAATGCTCGGCCTTCAGCGCGATCTCGGCGTTGAGATCGTAACTCGGCTTGTATTGCGGCGCGGTCTCGGAGATCAGCCAGCCATTATTGTTGATGGGCACGAACACGCCGACCTGCATATTGAGACTCCCGTCAGGCGGCGCGTGCCGCCGTGCTGGTTTCGAGGAAGGGTAGCAAGGCCGCGGCGAACGCCTCGGGCTCGGTGAGGTTGCAGGCGTGGGCGCCGCGCGGCAGCAAGGCCAGCCGCGCCTCGGGCAGGCCTGCCGCCAGCGCGCGCGAACTGGTCCACGGCACGAGCATATCGTCTTCGGCCGCGAGCGCGAGCACGGGCACGCGGCAGCCGGCGAGCCGGTCGACGACGTCGAACGACGCCAGCGCCGCGATCCGCCGCTCCATCGTGTCGGTCGCCGGGAATTGTCCGATCACATGCTCGGCCTCGGCCTCGAGCCGGTCGAAATTGCGCGAGATCCATGGCGCCGGATAGAGGAACAGGGGTTGCGCGCGGACATAGGCGGCGATGCCGCTGTCGCGCAGCAGCGCCAGCCGCGTCTCGAAACAGCGGACCAGATGCCGGTCGGCGCGCGCCCAGCCGTTGACCACGACGAGCCGGTCGACACGGTCGGGCGCGTCGAGCGCCAGCGCCAGTCCGGCGATGCCGCCGGCGGCGTGGCCGACGATCGCCGCGCCGGCGATGCCGAGTCCGTCGAGGATCGTCGCCATGTCCCGGCCCATCGCCGCGATCGACGCGTCGGGCAAAGCGCGGTCGCTCCGCCCGGTGCCGCGATGGTCATAGAGGATCACGCGATACTGCTCGGCGAGTGCCGCCACCTGCAGCGTCCAATAGGCGCCCGACCCGCCCAGCCCGGCCGAGAGGAGCAAGGGCGGCGCATCCTCGGGGCCATGCGTCTCGACATGGAGACCGGCAATGATCATGGGCCGATATGCGCCACGCTGGCGATTTCGACGAGACAGTCGGGCTTCACCAATTCGGCCTTGATGCAATAGCGCGCCGGTTTGGGACCGGGAAAATATTCGGCATAGACCGCGTTGAACGCGGCATAATCGGCAAGATTCTTGAGGAAGATATGGTTCATCGCGACATCGGCCAGGGTCGCGCCGGCCGCCTCGAGCGTGATCCGGATGACATCGAGCACGTGACGCGTCTGCGCCGCCGCGTCGCCGGGATGGAGCACGGCGCCGCCCTCGCCCAGCGCCAGCACGCCCGAGACATAGACGGTGTTGCCGGCCTTCGCGCCCGCCGAATAGGGCGCGATCGGCGTCGGGAACTGCGGCGGGTTGATCGCTTCGAACGGCATGGCTTCATCCTCTAACTTTGCTTCATCTGCCCCATCGCCCCACAGAAATCGGCGACGGTCGAGACCCAGCCGAAGAATTTTTCGACGTTGTAGACGGTCGCCTGCTGCAGGAAATCGGGGCCGAGATGATGGGTCGCATCCTCGAGCATCACCCCGAAATATTCGAGGTGGAAGCCGTCGCGCAGCGTCGATTCGACGCAGACATTGGTGGCGATGCCGACGAACACGATGGTGCGGATGCCGCGCGCGCGCAGCGTGCTGTCGAGCTGCGAGTTGAAGAAAGCGCTGTAGCGGGTCTTGTGGAGGCTGATGTCGCCGGGCTGCGGCTTCAGCGCATCGACCAGCGCATAGTCCCAGCCGCCGCGCGCGAGCAATGTGCCCGCCAGTTCGGGCCGCGCACGCATCGTCTTGAGCGCATTGGACTTGTGCCAGTTGGGCGATCCCGGCCCGCCGGCCTCGACATAGTCGGGATCCCAGCCGTTCTGGAGGTAGATCACCTGCACGCCGGCCGCGCGCGCGGTGGCGAGCACGGTCGCGATCTTGCCGATCGTGCCGGCCGCGCCCGAAATGTCGAAGCCGGCCAGATCGACATAGCCGCCGGGCGAGGCATAGGCATTCTGCATGTCGATCACGACCACCGCGGTATCGGCGGGCGAGAGCCGGATCGGATCGGGCCGGGCGGGAAGCATCGCCGCGTCGGGCGCGGCCGATCCGGGCACGGCAAGGTCGTCGGACATCATCGGGCGAGTGTGTGCCAAGCCCTGACGCACTGCAATATGCTAATCTGTTTAGCCCTCTACCGCTTGCGGGAGAGGGAAAGACGCCGAAGGCGGCGAGGGTGAGGGCCTGAAGGGCGAGACCCGGCACAGGCCCTCACCCTGACTCGCTGCGCGAGTCTGTCCCTCTCCCGCAAGCGGTAGAGGGCAGTGCATTCGGTTCATATGACGGCAGAGCGGATCTTCACGCGCTTCCCACCGTCGCGCAGGCGAGCAGCATCAGCAGGCCGGCGAAGCGGTTCGAGCGGAACTTGGCCAAAGCGTCGCCGCCATCCGATTCGCGCAGGGTCGTCACCTGCCAGCCCAGATGAACCGCCATCGGCAGCAGCGCCGCCAGCGCGAGCGGCTGCGGCCGAATCGCCCAGAACGCCGAAGCCCACAGCATCAGCGCCAGCGCATAGAAAATGGCCACGCCCCCGCGCACATGCCGTCCCAGCCGCAGCGCCGACGACCTGATGCCGATCAGCGCATCATCCTCGCGATCCTGCAGCGCATAGACCGTGTCGTAGCCGATCACCCACAGGATCGAGCCGAGATAGAGCAGCAACGGCGGCAGGATAGACGCGGGCCAGCCGGTCACCGAAGCCCAGCCGACCGGCAGCGCCCATGAAAAGACGATGCCCAGCCACAATTGCGGCCACCAGGTGATTCGCTTCATGAACGGATAGGCGGCGACCGGCGCGAGGCTGGCGATCGCGATGATCGCGACGGTCCGGCTGTTCAACGCGACCAGCACGGCGAGGCCGACGAGGCAGAGCAAGAGCAGCCAGGTCCAGGCCGCCTTCAGCGACACCGCGCCGCTCGCGAGCGGACGGGCGCGGGTGCGCGCGACCTGGCGGTCGAGATCGCGGTCGACGATGTCGTTATAGACGCAGCCGGCACCACGCATCGCCACCGCACCGACCATGATCAGCAGGATCGCGCTCCAGTGGCTGACGATGCCGCCGGCCAGCGCGACGCCCCATGCGCCGGGCCAGAACAGCAATTGCCAGCCGATCGGCCGGTCGAAACGCGCGAGCAGCCAATAAGGGCGGATCGTGTCGGGCAGCGCCGCGGTCAGTCCGCGATACTGGCTGTCGGGGACGATGTCCGGCCCCGGAACGACCGATGTCATTGGCCGACCATCGTCTCGGGCCGCACGACGCGATCGAACGTCGCCTCGTCGACCAGTCCGAGCGCGAGTCCGGCCTGCTTCAGCGTCAGGCCGTGGGCGTGGGCGTGTTTGGCGATCTTCGCGGCATTGTCATAGCCGATCTCGGGCGCGAGCGCGGTCACCAGCATCAGCGAGCGATCGACGAGGTCGGCGATTCGCACCGCGTCGGCCTCCATGCCCTCGACGCAGCGCTCGGCGAAACTCGCCATGCCGGTCGCGAGCAGGTCGATCGAGCGCAGCACATTGGCGCCGATCAACGGCTTGAAGACGTTGAGTTCGAGATGGCCCTGCATGCCGCCGACCGTCACCGCCTGGTGATTGCCGGTCACCTGGGCAGCGACCATCGTCAGCATCTCGCACTGGGTGGGGTTGACCTTGCCCGGCATGATCGAGCTGCCGGGTTCATTTTCCGGCAGGATCAGTTCGCCGATGCCCGAGCGCGGGCCCGAGCCGAGCAGGCGGATGTCGTTGGCGATCTTGGTCAGCGCCACCGCCAGCGTCGAGAGCGTGCCCGACAGATGGACCAGCGGATCGTTGGAGGCGAGCGCCTCGAACTTGTTTTCGGCGGTGAAGAAGGCCAGCCCGGTGAGGCCGGCAATTTCCTGCGCGATCGCCGCGCCGAAACCCGGCGGCGCATTGAGGCCGGTGCCGACCGCGGTGCCGCCCTGCGCCAGCTGGTACATGCCGTGCGTCACGGCCGGCTCGATCCGGTGCCGGCAGCGATAGAGCTGGTTGGCATAGCCCGAAAATTCCTGGCCCAGGGTCAGCGGCGTCGCGTCCTGCAGATGGGTGCGGCCGATCTTGACGATGTGCGCCCAGGCGTCCGATTTCGCGGCGAGCGCCCCGCGCAGCCGTTCGAGCGCGGGGAACAGCGAATCGGTCGCGGCGCGCGCGGCGGCGATGTGCAGCGCGGTCGGGAAGCTGTCGTTCGACGACTGGCCCATATTGACATGATCGTTGGGATGGACCGGCGTCTTGCCGCCGCGCGCGCCCGTCAGCAGCTCGTTGGCGCGTCCGGCCACGACCTCGTTGACGTTCATGTTGGATTGGGTGCCGCTGCCGGTCTGCCAGATCACCAGCGGAAACTGCTCGTCATGCTTGCCAGCGACGACCTCGCCCGCGGCCTGCTCGATCGCGTCGGCCAGCGCGGCGTCGAGGCCGTGCGACCGGTTCACGCGGGCCGCCGCCTGTTTCACGATGGCGAGGGCATGAACGATGCCGATCGGCATCCGCTCGTTGGCGCCGAACGGGAAATTGGCGATCGAACGCTGCGTCTGCGCACCCCAATAGGCGCCGGCGGGCACTTCGATGGGGCCGAAGCTGTCGGTTTCGGTGCGGGTGTCGGTCATCGTGCTGCCTTGCCATCCGGGCGAAACAAGGTTGGTTGAACCATTACCCTCGCGGTCATCCCGGCGAAAGCCGGGACCCATAAACACTGCGGCATGACGTTTGGACCGGCGGTTCGGGCGCCACTTTCGGATGTTCGGCGATTATGGGTCCCGGCGTTCGCCGGGATGACGGAAGGGGGAACATCGGAGCGGATGGACCGCCTCGCAGCGTTCACTTCTTCCGGCCGAAGTCCACCGTCACGACGTTGGATCCGTCTTCGCTGGTCACGATCGCATCGTTCTGCGGCGGCTCATGATCGCCGGTATCGTCGTCGGAGCCCTGCGCCTGGAACTGGAGCGCGAAATTGACCGCGGGGTCGACGAAGCCGGTCACCGCGGCGAACGGGATCAGCAGCTTCGACGGCATCTGGTTGAAGCTCAGCCCCACTTCGAAGCGATCGGCGTTGACCTTGAGGTCCCAGAATTTGTTCTGGAGCACGATCGTCATCTCGTCGGGAAAGCGCTCCAGCAGATGCTTGGGAATGTCGACGCCCGGCGCGCGGGTCTTGAAGGTGATGTAGAAATGATGGCCGCCGGGCAGTCCGCCCTCGGCTTCGACCTGTCCCAGCACGCGGCCGACGACGGCGCGCAGGGCTTCCTGCACGATCTCGTCGTACGGAATCAGGCTGTCGGGCGGTGTCTCGGTCATAGCGGCGACTCGTGGCCTCAACGCGGCCAAGGGTCAAGATGCGTTGCGCGTCGGCGGCGGATCGCTATAGCCCGTTCGCCATGAGGAAAGGCTCGGTTCACCGCAGTACCAAGGAGACGTCGATCGCGGTCGACCTCGATCTCGACGGTACCGGCAGCTACGACATCGCGACGGGCATCGGGTTTCTCGATCATATGCTCGAGCAGCTTTCGCGACACTCGCTGATCGACCTCAAGGTCGCGGCGGTCGGCGATCTCCATATCGATCAGCATCATACCACCGAAGACACCGGCATCGCGATCGGCGAGGCGCTGAGCCAGGCGCTCGGCGATCGCAAGGGCATCACCCGCTACGGCACAGCGTATTCGCCGATGGACGAGACCCTGACCCGGGTCTCGATCGACATCTCCGGGCGGCCGTTCCTGGTCTGGAAGGCCGAATTCAGCCAGCCGCGGCTGGGCGAGATGGACAGCGAATTGTTCGAACACTGGTTCCACAGCTTCGCCGGATCGGCGGGGATCACGCTCCATGTCGAAACGCTGTACGGGCGCAACAACCATCACATCGTCGAGAGCGCCTACAAGGGCCTCGCGCGCGCGCTGCGGCAGGCGGTCGAGATCGATCCGCGCAAGGCGGATGCGATCCCGTCGACAAAGGGAACGCTGGGCGGTGGCTGAGACGGTCGCGTTGATCGATTATGGCGCGGGCAATCTTCATTCGGTCCACAATGCGCTGAAGGCGGCGGGGGCGACGAGCATCGCCGTCACCGCCGATCCGCGGGTCGTGCGCGCCGCCGATCGGATCGTATTGCCCGGCGTCGGCGCCTTCGCGCATTGCCGCGACGCGCTCTGGTCGATCCCGGACATGGTCGATGCGATGGAGGCGGCGGTGCTGCGCGGCGGCCGGCCGTTCCTCGGCATCTGCGTCGGCATGCAACTGCTTGCCGAGACCGGGGAGGAACATGGCTCGCATCCGGGCCTGGGCTGGATAAAGGGCATCGTCGCGCCGCTGGTCGCCACCGATCCGGCGCTGAAGATCCCACATATGGGCTGGAACGACGTGACCCCGGTCGCGCCGCACGGGCTGATCGAACCCGGCGAGGCCTATTTCCTCCATGGCTATGCCTTTGCGGGCGCGCATGTGCTGGCGCGCACCGATCATGGCGGCCCGGTGACCGCGGCGATCGGCCGCGACACGATCATCGGCGTCCAGTTCCATCCCGAGAAGAGCCAGGCCTTTGGGCTGGCCTTCCTCTCCCGCTTCCTGGAGTGGCGGCCATGAGCCTCATCGTCTTCCCCGCCATCGACCTCAAGGGCGGGCAGGTCGTCCGTCTCGCCGAGGGCGATATGGACCGCGCCACCATCTATGGCGACGATCCCGCGGCGCAGGCGCTGCTGTTTGCCGATGCCGGCGCCGGCCATCTCCATGTCGTCGATCTCGACGGCGCCTTCGCCGGCCGCGCGGTCAATGCCGCCGCGGTCGAGTCGATCGTCGCCGCCTTTCCCGGCCACGTGCAGCTGGGCGGCGGCATTCGCGACATGGCTGCGGTCGAGCGCTGGTTCGGCCTCGGGGTTTCGCGGGTCGTGATCGGCACCGCCGCACTCGAACAGCCCGATTTCGTGCACGACGCCGCACGCGCCTTTCCCGGCGGCATCGTCGTCGCGGTCGACGCGCGCGACGGCCTCGTCGCGACGCGCGGCTGGGCCGACGTGTCGACCGTACGCGTCGAGGAGATGGCCGCGCGCTTCGAGGATGCCGGCGTCGCCGCCTTGCTGTTCACCGATGTCGGTCGCGATGGGCTGCTCAAGGGTTGCAACGTGCAGGCGACGGTCGATCTCGCGCGCGGTACGTCGATCCCGGTCATCGCCAGCGGCGGCGTGGCGGGCATCGGCGACATCCGCATGCTCGCGATCCACGCCCGGGACGGGATCGAGGGCGTGATCACCGGCCGGGCCCTGTACGACGGGCGCCTCGATCTCGCTGCGGCGCTGGCGGTGGCGGCGGCGGAATGACCGTCCGCGCGCGCGTCATCCCCTGTCTCGACGTCGCCAATGGCCGCGTCGTCAAGGGCGTCAACTTCGTCGATCTCGCCGACGCGGGCGATCCGGTCGAGCAGGCGCGCGCTTATGACGCGGCGGGCGCGGACGAGCTCTGCTTCCTCGACATCACCGCCAGTCATGAGGATCGCGGCACGATCATCGACGTGGTCCGCCGTACCGCCGCGGTCTGCTTCATGCCACTGACCGTCGGCGGCGGGGTCCGGTCGCCCGACGACGCACGCGCCTTGCTGCTGGCCGGCGCCGACAAGGTGGCGGTCAACAGCGCGGCGGTCGCACGGCCCGAACTGGTCGGCGAGATCGCCGAGCGGTTCGGCAGCCAGTGTGTCGTCGGTTCGGTCGATGCCCGCCGCGTGGGTGATGGCTGGGAGGTGTTCACCCATGGCGGCCGGCGGGCGACCGGCATCGATGCGATCGCGCACGCCGTCCGGCTCGCCGAACTCGGCGCCGGCGAACTGCTCGTCACCTCGATGGACCGCGACGGCACGCGTGACGGCTATGATCTCGCGCTGATCCGGGCGATCGCCGACCGGGTGAGTGTGCCGGTGGTCGCCAGCGGCGGCGTCGGCGCGCTGCATCATCTCGTCGAGGGCGTGCGCGACGGCCACGCCAGCGCGGTGCTCGCCGCCTCGATCTTCCATTTCGGCGAGGCCAGCATTGCCGACGCGCACCGCGCGATGGCGGCGGCGGGAATCGCGGTCCGGCGCCCGCTACAGGGCTGACAAGTTCCCTGGTTAAAGAGTTAACGTCGATCCCGCTTACATTAACCACCTGTCATCCGCGGACGTTAACCAGCGAAAGCCCATGTTTTCCTGGGTAAGCCGATTCTGGCAAGGCGATTGCTCCTGTAACGGGACAGCGGCGATTGGTGTCGCTCAGCCATTTGTGAACGGGAGGGCTTTATGGCCAAGGTTCGTATGATTGCCGCGGGTTCGGCGCTTGCTTTGATGTTCGTCGCGGCCGCTCCGGCCAATGCCACCTGGTGGTGGGGTGGTTCGTCGGGCTCCTCGGGGGGATCGACCTCGGGCGGCTGGAGTTCGACCGGCGGCTGGAGCTCGACCGGTGGCACCAGCACCTCGACTGGCGGCACGAGCACGTCGACGGGTGGCACCAGCACGTCGTCGGGCGGTACGAGCACGTCTTCGGGCGGCACCCCGGTTCCCGAGCCGGCCGATTTCGCCTTGTTCGCAGCCGGTGTCGCCGGCCTGATCATCGGCCGCCGCGGCAGCCGCGCGAAGCGGAAGGCCAACGCCTGAGCTTGACGCGCCGCGGCCGTCCGCGCCACATGCGCGGATGGCCGGCACGCTCGACAGGTTGACGCACATCATCGGAGAGCGCCGGGTCGCCGATCCGGCGCTTTCCTATGTCGCGAAGCTTTCGTCGCGGGGGCGCGCCAAGATCGCGCAGAAAGTGGGCGAGGAAGCGGTCGAGACCGTGATCGCCGCGATCGAGGGCGATCGCGCCGCCGTCACCTCCGAAGCCGCCGACCTCGTCTTCCACCTCGCGATCCTGCTCGCCGACATGGACCTGAGCCTGGCCGACGTGCTGGCCGAACTCGACCGGCGCGACGGGATGTCGGGTCTGGCCGAAAAGGCCGCGCGGCCCAGGGAGTGAGCCATGCCGATCGACGCCACCGCCCCCTATGACGACAGCAACATCTTCGCGCGCATCCTGCGCGGCGAACTGCCCTGCACGAAGGTGTATGAAGACGCACATGCGCTCGCCTTCAACGACATCAACCCGCAGGCGCCGGTCCATGTGCTGGTGATCCCCAAGGGCGCCTATGTGTCGTGGGACGATTTCGCCGCCAAGGCGCCGGATGCCGAGATCGCCGGATTCGTGCGGGCGGTGGGCATCGTCGCGCGCGATGCCGGGCTGGTCGAACCCGGCTATCGCCTGCTCGCCAATATCGGCGGCCATGGTCATCAGGAGGTGCCGCACCTCCATGTCCATGTCTTCGGCGGGCGTCAGTTCGGCGCGATGCTGCCGCGCTGACGTCCCTGCGGGACGTCAGCTGAACGCCTGGATCCCCGTGATCGCGCGGCCGAGGATCAGCGCATGGACGTCGTGCGTGCCCTCATAGGTGTTGACCGTCTCGAGGTTCACCACGTGGCGGATCACGTGGAACTCGTCGGCGATGCCGTTGCCGCCGTGCATGTCGCGCGCGATCCGGGCGATATCGAGCGCCTTGCCGCAATTGTTGCGCTTCACGATCGAGATCATCTCGGGTGACCAGGTGCCGGCGTCGATGTTGCGGCCGACCGTCAGCGACGCGTTCAGCCCCAGCGCGATCTCGGTCAGCATATTGGCCATCTTGAGCTGCGGGATCTGGTTGGCGGCGAGCGGCCGGCCGAACTGCTTGCGATCGAGCTGATATTGGCGCGCACGCGCCAGGCAATCTTCGGCGGCGCCCATCGCGCCCCATGAGATGCCGTAGCGCGCCTTGTTGAGGCAGCCGAACGGTCCGCCGAGGCCGCGGGCGTTCGGCAGCTGGTTCCCGGCGGGGACGAACACCTCGTCCATCACGATCTCGCCGGTGATCGAGGCGCGCAGGCTCATCTTGCCTTCGATCTTCGGGGTCGAGAAGCCTTCCATGCCGCGCTCGAGGATGAAGCCGCGGATCACGCCTTCGTCATCCTTCGCCCAGACGACGGCGATGTCGGCGATCGGCGAATTGGTGATCCACATCTTGGCGCCCGACAGGCGGAAGCCGCCATCGACGCTGCGCGCGCGCGTCTTCATGCTGCCGGGGTCCGAACCGGCATCGGGCTCGGTCAGGCCGAAACAGCCGACCCATTCGCCGGCCGCCAGTTTCGGCAGATATTTCTGGCGCTGTTCCTCGCTGCCATAAGCGTGGATCGGGTGCATCACGAGGCTCGACTGGACGCTCATCGCCGAGCGATAGCCCGAATCGACGCGCTCGACCGCACGCGCGACGAGGCCGTAGGCGACATGGCTGACGCCGGCGCAGCCATAGCCGTCGATCGTCGCGCCGAGCAGGCCGAGTGCGCCGAGCTCGGTCATGATCTCGCGGTCGAAGCGCTCCTCGCGGGTCGCGCTGAGCACGCGCGGCAACAGCTTTTCCTGCGCATAGCTTTCCGCCGTGTCGCGGACGAGCCGCTCCTCGTCGGTCAGTTGCGCGTCGAGGTTGAAGGGGTCCTGCCAGTCGAACGGGGTGAATTGGGCCATGGTGGGGAACTGCCGATCTTCGCCAGATGAGATGATTGCTGGTCAGATCGCAGTTTTTTGTGCGAGCGCCAAGGGGTGGTCCCGGCGCGCCGCTGAACTTGCGCTCAGGCGGTCGGCCGCCGGACGAAGCCGGACAGCGGCTCATCCGGGGCGTCGCCGATGACGACATCGGCGACGCGCGACGCGGGCGAGCCCTGGCGGGCGCGGGCGATGATCGCCTCGACCATCTCGGGCGCGCCCTCCACGACCGCCTCGACGCTGCCGTCGGGGCGGTTGCGCACCCAGCCGGAAATGCCGAGCGCGCGGGCCTGACCGATCAGCCAGTCGCGGTAGAAGACGCCCTGGACGCGTCCGGTGATCGAGAGACGGCGGCGGATCATGACGGCGCAACGCATAGCGCCGCCGCCATGATCCGCCAGTGTCGATCAGATCCGCCATATTCGGGCTCGCGCGCCCAGAAGCCGGGATGGCCCAACCCATTGGCGCAGGTCGGGACGGCGAGCAGCCCGTCCTCGTAGAGGAAGCGCAGGTGGTTCGGATCGAGCGGCTCGGCACCATCGCCGGTGCCGAGCGCGTAGCGGATCGAATCCTTGAAATTGTAACTGGTTTCGGTCTTCGGAAACGCCCGATTGACGACGTTCTGCAGATCCGTGTCTTGTCCTTCGTGTCGGCCGGATCAGCCGTGGGCTGCGGCGAGCGCCACCGTCTTCCGCGCCTGAACCAGATGCGGCATGTCGATCATCGCGCCGTCGAGGCTCAAAGTGCCGGCGCCGGGATTGTCTTCGAACAAGGCGATGATCCGCCGGGCGTGCGCCACCTCCGCCTCGGTCGGCGAGAAGGCGGCGTTGATGCCGGCGACCTGGCCCGGATGGATCGCGATCTTGCCCGAGAAGCCGTCGCGGCGCGCGCGGCCGGCAGAGCGGGCCAGGCCCTCGTCATCCTTGAAGTCGGCATGAAGCGTGTCGATCGCCGCGACGCCCGCGGCCGCGGCCGAGAACAGGCAGAGCGAGCGGGCGAGCGCGAAGGGCTGGCTCCAGTCGCCATCGTCGCCCTTGTTGCCGATCGCGCCGATCGCCGCGCTCAGATCCTCGGCGCCCCAGGTCACGCCCACCAGCCGCGGCCCGACCTTGTCGTAACCGCCCAGCGCGAACATCGCCTGCGGCACTTCGGTCGCGACCGGCAGGATCAATGTGCTGCCGCGCGCGAGATCGTTCTGCACCTCGAACGCGTCGAGGAAATGGCCAAGCCTGATCACCTCGTCGGGCGAACCGGGCTTGGGCTGGACGATCCCGTCGGGTGCGCCGGGCATCACCGCGGCGAGATCGCCGAGCGCGTCGGGCGTGCTCAACGGGTTCACCCGCACGTAGATTTTCGACCGGCGCTTGCCCCGGCTCGATATCAGATAGTCGCGCACCAGAGCACGCGCGGCGGGCTTGTTGGCGGGGGCGACGGCGTCCTCGAGATCGAGGATCACGACGTCGGGATCGACCTGTTCGGACTTCGCGATCTTCTTCTCGCTGTCGCCGGGGACGAAGAGCCAGGACCGGTACATGGCGTCAGGCCTTCGGCTTGCGCAGCATCAGCGCGGAGCGTTTGCAGATGCCGACGAGCTTGCCGTCCTGCTTGTAGGCGCGATGCTCGAAGATGGTGATGCCGTTGTCGGGCCGCGACTTGCTCTCGCGCAGCGCGACGACCTCGCTCTCGATGCGGATCGTGTCGCCGTGGAACAAGGGCGCCGGGAAACGCACCTCATCCCAGCCGAGATTGGCGACGGTCGTCCCCAGGGTCGTGTCGCCCACCGAGATGCCGACCATCAGCCCCAGCGTGAACGAACTGTTGACGATGCGCTGACCGAATTCGGTATGTTCGCGGCAATATTCCTCGTCGAGGTGCAGCGCCGCCGGATTGTGCGTCAGCGCCGAGAAGAAGACATTGTCGGCCTCGGTCACCGTGCGACGGATTGCATGGTGGAAAATCTGACCGACCGAAAATTCCTCGAAATAGAGACCCGCCAATTCAACCTCCCCAAAAGTCCGATTTCACCCGATCGTCGCCGGAACCCAACGCCGACTCTCCTACTTTTCCGTCATCCCCGCCTGCGCGGGGATGACGGAGCGACAGCCTGACTGCCCGTCATTGCCTCGAGCCCACACGTCAATAGGATTTGGGCAGATCCAGCACCTTTTCCGCGATGAAACTGAGGATCAATTGCTCGGTGATCGGCGCGATCCGCAGCAGGATCGACTCGCGGAACAGCCGCTCGACCTGATATTCGGTCGCATAGCCCATGCCGCCGTGCGTCATCACCGCGCGGGTGCAGGCGTCGAAGGCGGCGCGGCCGCCGAGGAACATGCCGGCATTGGCTTCGGCGCCGCACGGCTTGTGCGCGTCATTCGTCGATCTCGGGCACGCGAATTGCCTCCCTTATTTGCCGGAGAAAATCCTGCGGCTGATGATCGATACCTGGCTGATGCCGTAAGTGCTATTGGCGAAGGCGATCGAATCCCGAGGGCTGCGGCCGTCATCCCGCGGCAGACCTGGTTCGCCGGAACCGAGACGCGAGCAAGGCGTACCGGTCAGGACCGGATCCCGCGGGTCCGGCGAATTGAGAGGATAACGCGATGAAACGCATCTGCTTCCACGATTATGGTCCGACCGAGATGCTGCAATATGAGGACGCCGAAATGCCGGTGGCCGGCTCCGGACAATTGCTCGTCAGGGTCGCCGCGGTCAGCGTCAATCCGGTCGACTGGAAGATCGGCAGCGGTGCCGCGCGCGCCGTCGTCACCGATCCGCTTCCGCTGGTGCCCGGCGGCGATCTCGCCGGCACGATCGAAGCGGTCGGCGACGGCGTCGCCGGCTGGTCGGTCGGCGACGCGGTGATCGCGCAGATCGGACTGTGGGGCGCTTATGCGCAATATGTCGCGATCGACGCGGCCGCTGCAGCGAAGAAGCCGGCGAACCTCAGCTTCGTCGAAGCGGCGGCGCTGCCCCTGGCCGCGCTGACGGTGCTCCAGGGCTTCGAGGCCGACGGGCGCGATCTCGCCGGGCTCAACATCCTGATCCACAACGCCGCCGGCGGTGTCGGCTCGATCGCGGTGCAATATGCCAAGGCGCTGGGCGCCCGGGTGGTCGCCACGGCATCGCGCAGCAACGCGGCGTTCGTCACATCGCTCGGCGCCGACGAGGTCGTCGATTTTCGCGAGACGCCGGTCGCCAGCCATGCGCGCGACATCGACATCCTGATGGATCTGGTCGGCAATCCCGCCGCGCTCGAACTCTGGTCGCTGGTCAAGCCGGGCGGCTCGGTGATTCGAATCGCCGGTGGCGCCGATGCGCCGCCGAGCGCCGAGAGCGACGGCATCCGTGCGCTCAAGGTCCGCGTGCGGCCGAATGGCGCCCAGCTCGGCCGGATCACCGAACTCGTCGAAAAGGGTGCGATCAAGCCCGAGATCGCCAAGGTCTTCCCGCTGTTCAGCGCGGCCGAGGCGCAGGATTTCAGCAGAACGGGCCGCGTGCGCGGCAAGATCGTGCTGGAAACGGGCGCATAAGACAGCGCCGGAGGGCCATTGCCAAAAAATGGTTCGGTAGATTGCTGTTTGGGTAGTGTGCTGCTTTGGCGGCAGCCGCTGAGCGAAGTCGAAGCGGCGTATCGAAGGATATGGCTCGGAGCAGATCCTTCAATACGCGCCTTCGCCAAGCTCAGTCGCTACTCAGAGCCTGCCCCGGCGAAGGCCGGGGACGAACGGATTGGTGAACCCTTGTCGCTCGTTGCTCTAACTGGCGATCCGCGCAAGCCGCGTCAGCATTTCGTCCAGCGCCGACAGGAAGCGCGATCGATCGGCCTTCGCGAATGGCGCCGGACCGCCGATCACGTCGCCGCCCGCGCGCAGATCGGCCATGATCGCGCGGACCGCAACGGCGGCGCCGATCGAACTGGTCGTGAACGGCTTGCCGGTCGGCGCCAGCACGGTCGCGCCGGCTTTCAGGCAACGGTCGGCGAGGAGGATGTCGCCGGTGATCACCACCGACAGCGAGTCGGCATGCTCGACGATCCAGTCGTCGGCGGCGTCGAACGCATCGCTGACGACGACGCGGCTGAGCAGCGCGTGGGCCGGAATGCGCAGATGGCTGTTGCTGACGATCGTCACCGGGACATTGTGGCGGAAGGCGACCTTGTAGATCTCGTCCTTCACCGGACAGGCGTCGGCGTCGACGAGGATGCGCAGGCTGACGGGCATGACCGGCGCATAAACTCCGGCCTGCGGCGCCGCAAGCCGGCCGTCGCGACGTGCGCCTGGACCTGCCCGACGCCCCGTTCCACTGTTCCGCGCCTTAGGCGCCGGAACGGTGGAACGGAGCGGGGAGCCGGACGGGCCGGAACAATTCTGCACCCCGGCACGACCGGCGTTCCATTGTTCCGGTGCCTGGCCCGCGGAACGACGGAACGCGCCGGCCGCCGCGCAATCAGCCCGCCAACGCTCGGCGCTAAGTTTCCTGCCGCGCGAACCAGGGCGTCAGCTGCTCGAGCAACATCTCGACGCGGCCGGGTTGGCGTTCCGTTTCACCGTTTCACGCCTTGGGCGACGAAACGATGAAACAGAGCGGAGGCCTGTCTCCGGTGTGACTCTGGCCTCCTACCTTCGGTTTCGGAGCGGCAGCTAACGCCCAGTTGCGGACGTTGATTTCATAGCGCTGTTTAGGCATTCGTCTTGGTTCAAAGAGAGGCCCGAGTTAATGATTTGGCGATCAAGGAAGACTTCCCCAGACCAAGCCCCCTACCAATCACGGGGTAGCATTTTAGCGGCACAGCTACTGACAGCGGCAGAGGTTGATTTTGATGCAGCTACAAAGCTGCAACAGGCGCTTATCGGCACGTTCCTCTTCGGCATGCTCACCGCCGAAGGGATGAATGCAGGGCGCTCCCCGAGTGAAATTCGCGCGGGCGCAATAGGTACGTTTCAGGATGCGCTTCACTATACGCTAGAAGCTGCGGTCGAAGGTGTCGAGCATTGCATTCAAGCGACTGCTCCGGGCGCCCACGAGACGATGAAGGCTATAATCCATCGTGGCATCGACGGGCACCGGCAAATCCTTGACGGTGACAAAGCGGGCTTGGCTCAGAACATTGGAGACGTGCTTCGGCGGTTCGAAAGCCAGTCTTGAGGGACGACCGCTTTCTACCAAGCCAAGCCATCGCCGCACCACCCCGTCCACCAAAGCATGCCGTCAGTCCATGCCGATGGAACGATTTTTCCTTCGCTCCCGATGCCGCTCGATCAGCCGGTTCACCGCCCCCAATACGCCCAGTGCCTCTGCGATATCGGGTGAACGGCAATCGAGAGCAATTTGGCATCCTCCACCCTCATCGTTCCCCCGCGGAAGCGCATGGGCGCTGATTTTGCGCGACATACATCGCTCATTTTTGTCATCCCGGCGAAAGCCGGGACCCATAAACACCGTTGTTTCCGGAGAGGCCGAGGGTATGGGTCCCGGCTTTCGCCGGGATGACGAGGTAGAGAAACGGACACGTGGAGCGCAAAGTCAGCGCCCATGCGCGGAAGCGGGGACCCAGGCGTCCGGGCGACGGATATCGCAATTCATGCCAAAAATGGGTCCCCGCCTTCGCGGGGAAGACGGCTGGGGGGTGTGGCGGCCATGCGGAACGCCTTCACCCAATTGCCCTGGTGAGGATGACCTGCGCCATCGAATCCCCATCTCTCTGGCGCACGGGCAGGCAGCATTTCCATAGCAGGAGAAATCCTACAATGCAAATCGCGGCGCGACTTTGTTCCGCCTTCGTACCGGCACGGGCGGGCGCGGACGTTCCATCGTTCCGGTGCCTGGCCCGCGGAACGAAGGAACGCGCCGGCTGCCGCGCAATCAGCCCGGAACCGCTTCGGTGCAATCGGCCTGGCGCTCCGTTTCATCGTTTCACGCCTAAGGCGGTGAAACGGTGAAACAGAGCGGCTGCATGTCTCCGGCATTCGCCCGGCTTCCCTCCGGCGTTCGGCATTGCTCGACCGATGCCTCGGCCGACGTTGGTCGCTCGGGTTGAATGGACCTACTCGCGTGGCTTGCCGTTTGCCCGGTTTTCGTCGAAGCCACTGGCAGAAATCGCCCAATTGCGGACGTTCGCAACTCGTGTGATGATCCCGACTGATGATACAGCAATACGATGTAATCCGGCTCACGGTCGATTTGCCAGAGTTGCAGCTAACGCGTGGCGCTGCGGGCACTGTCCTTGAGATTTACAGCGTGCCGACGCCCGGGTATGAAGTCGAAGTGGAAGGCTTTGAAGGCACGTTTTCGGTCCAGCCGAACCAGATAGAGCTCGCTCCGACAAACGGCAGCTAGCCACCAAGTCAAGCCATCGCGCCAACCTGTCCTGCAAAGCGCGGCGTCAGTCCATCCCGAGGGAACAGCTCCTCCCCCGCTCCCGTTGCCCAATGTCCAGTACCTTCCGGAGATCCGGCTATATCGTCAGACTGCACAGACGTTCCACCGTTCCGGTGCCTTGCGCGCGGAACGACGGAACGCGCCGGCCGCCGCACAATCTGCCGGGGGCACGGTCCGGTTCAGCGCAGCGAAATCCATGTCCCCAGGGCAAAGGCCAGCAGCCCGCCCTCGGCATCGTGCAGCGCCGTACCCACCCGGTGCTTGCGGCCCTCGCTGGCGATCGACCAGCCGCTGACGATGATCGGCGCACCGATGGCGACCGGCCGCAGGATCTGCGCCTCCAGCGTCCCGAGCAGCGCGCGGCCCACGACTGGCGCGACGGCGAAATAACCGGGACAGTCGAGCGCGGCCCAGACGAATTCCGGGGCGACCTCGCCCGCATCGCCCGACAGGCTGTCGTCGGGCCGCCAGACGGTGGCGACGCGCCCCGCGCCGAGCGGTCCGGCGAAGATGCGCAGCCCGTCGCCCGCCGCGCGGCCGGGTCCGCAAACGAAGCAACCGGGATAGTCGTGGCGCTGAAAGCCGGCGTAGCCGCGCTCTGCCTGTCGTGCTTCGTCGAGAGCGGGAGCGGGCGGCACGTCGAGCGCGAAGTCATGTGCAGCGGCGATGGCGACGACGCGATCGCCGATCAGCAGCGACGCGCTCGCGGCATCGCGCGCGATCCGCAGCGGCTGGCCGAGCGGCGGCGGCAGCTTGAGCACGACACGGCACGATGGCGCCGCGATCTGCGCCGCGAGCAGGCCCGCGACATAGCCGCCATTGCCGCTGTCGGGTGGGCCGTGAAAGCGGCGATCGATGCAGAGCGTGGCCGTCGACGCCATGACCGGTCAGCCCTGTACCGCCTCGGCGCGCACGGCCTGCCGCGCGAACCAGGGCGTCAGCCGGTCGAGCGCCTGTTCGACACGGTCGGTCGAGACGGCGAAGCTGAAGCGCATGAAGCGATGCCCGTCGACCGGGTCGAAATCGATGCCGGGCGCGGTCGCGACGGCGGTGTCGGCCAGCAGCCGCGTGCAGAAGGCGAGGCTGTCGTCGGTCAGATGGCCGATATCGGCATAGATATAGAAGGCGCCGTCGGGCGGGGCGATCCGGTTCAGGCCGAGCGCGGGCAGGCGGTCGAGCAGCAAGGCGCGGTTGCGGCGGTAGGTCTCGACATGCGCCGCCAGTTCGTCGCGGCAGTCGAACGCCGCCAGACCGGCATGCTGGCTGAGCGAGGGCGGCGTCAGGAACAGATTGCCCATCCGCGCGCGCGCCGCGTCGATATGGTCGGGCGGCACCACCAGCCAGCCCAGCCGCCATCCGGCCATGCTGAAATATTTCGAGAAGCTGTTCACCACCAGTGCCTGCGGCTCGAACTCGAGGATCGATCGCGCCGGCTCGACATAGCTCAGGCCGTGATAGATCTCGTCGGAGATGAGGCTGATGTTGCGCCGGCGGCAGATCGCCGCGATCGCCGCCAGTTCGTCGGCGGGGATGATCGTGCCGGTCGGGTTGGCCGGACTGGCGACGATCACGCCGTCGGGTGCGGGGTCGATCGCGGCGATCGCGGCGGCCGAGATCTGGTAGCGGTCGGCGGCACCGCAGGCGATCTCGATCGGTGTCATGCCGAGCGCGGTCAGCGTGTTGCGATAGGCGACATAGCCGGGCCGCGCGACCGCGATCCGCGCGCCCGGCGCGAACGCGCAGTTGAGCGCAAGGACGAAGGCGGGCGACGCGCCGCAGGTGAGGATCAGCTGTTCGGGATCGATCGTCACGCCATAGCTTTCGGCGTAGTGCGCGGCGATCCGCTCCTTGAGCAGCGGACTTTCCCAATAGCCCATGCCGTCGCTGTCGAGCACGCGATGGGCGACCGCGATCGCCTTCGAGGGCGCACCGGTCGAGGGCTGCCCGAACTCCATGTGGATCACCGAGCGTCCCGCGGTGGCCATGCGATGCGCGAGCCGGCTGATCGCGATCGCGTGAAACTGTTCGATCCTGGCAGTCATGCGCCTCCCCTATGCGTTCGCCGCGCTCCGCACCATAAGGAAGCGGCAGCCCCGACGAGGAGGATGAGGATGCGCCTGTCGCTCGCCTGGATCGCCTGCGTGATGATGAGCGCACTGTTCGGGGCGGCCGCACAGGCCGAACGCCAGCCAGTGCTCAAGCAGGTCGACGTTCCGCACAATTATTACTGGCGCGAGATGTATATCCCCCAACTGACCAGCGGCCCGAGCGCGCTCGCCTGGTCGCCGGACGGCGCTGCTTTGGTCTTTTCAATGCAGGGCAGCCTGTGGCGGCAGGCGATCGGCACCACCACCGCCGTCCAGCTCACCGCCGGACCCGGCTACGACTATCAGCCTGACTGGTCGCCCGATGGCCGGACGATCATCTTCTCGCGCACTCTGGACGACGCGATCGAGCTGTGGACGCTCGATGTCGCCAGCGGCAAGACCCGCGCGCTGACGCACAATGGCGGCGTCAATCTCGAGGCGCGCTGGTCGCCGGCGGGCGATCGCATCGCCTTCGTCTCGACCTTCGCCACCGGCCGCTTCCGCCTGTTCACGGCTGCGATGCAGGGGGCGTTCGCGCCGGTGCAATTTTCGCCCGAACGCAGGAGCGCGATCCCGCGCTATTATTACAGTCCCTTCGATCATGAATTGAGCCCGAGCTGGTCGCCCGACGGCAGGGAACTGCTCTACGTCAGCAATCCGGAGACCGGCTATGGCACCGGATCGCTGTGGCGGCGCGGGGTGGCCGGTGGCGATCCGGTGCTCGTGCGCGAGGAGGAGACCAGCTGGCGGGCGCGGCCCGACTGGGCGCGCGACGGCAAACGCGTGATCTGGGCGTCCTATGCCGGCCGGCAATGGCACCAGTTGTGGCTCACCGGCAGCGCCGGCAAGAGCGCGCCGCTGCCGCTGACCTATGGCGAGTTCGACATCGCCGCGCCGCGCTGGTCGCCCGACGGCCGCCGGATCGCCTTCGTTTCGAACGGGACCGGCGATGGCGCGATCCGGATCATCGCCATGCCCGGCGGCGCGGCCACGACAGTGGCGATCGCGGAACGGCGCTATCTGGCGCCGATGGGCCGGCTGGCGCTCGAGATCCGCGACGCTGCCGGCAAGCCGGTGGCCGGGCGCGTCTCGATCACCGGCAGCGACGGCCGCAGCTACGCGCCCGATGCCGCCTGGCGCCACGCCGACGACAATTATGATCGCGCGGACTTCAAGCAAGAGCGTCATTATTTCCACAGCGCCGGTGACGGCGAGACCGTGCTGCCGGCGGGCAAGGCGGTGGTGACGGTATGGCGCGGCCTCGAACAGGCGGTCGTCACGCGCACCGTCGACATCCGGCCGGACGCGACCGCAAGCCTGACGGTCGTGCCGCCGCCGATCGCGCCGCCGGGCCTGCGGGGCTGGGTCAGCGGCGACACCCATGTCCACATGAACTATGGCGGCGCCTACCGGAACACGCCGGCGCGGATGGTCGCCCAGGCCGAGGCCGAGGATCTCGACATCGTCTGGAACCTCGTCGTCAACAAGGAGCAGCGAATCCCGGACATCGCCGAATTCGCGACCGTGCCCGATCCGGCATCGACCACGTCGGTGCTGCTGGTGCCGGCGCAGGAATATCATACCAGCCTGTGGGGTCACCTCGGCCTGATCGGCCTGACCGACCATCTGCTGCTGCCCGATTATGCCGCTTACCCCAACAGCGGCGCGTTCAGCCTGTATCCGGACAATGCGGCGGTTGCCGATCTCGCCCATGCGCAGGGCGCGCTGGTCGGCTATGTCCATCCCTTCGATCCGGGACCCGAACCGAACAGCACTTCCGCCTATCTGCTCCCGGTCGATGCCGCGCTCGGCAAGATCGACTATTATGAGGTCGTCAGCTTCAGCGATCATAGGACCTCGGCGGCGATCTGGTACCGGCTGCTCAACCTCGGCTTCCGCCTGCCCGCGGCGGGCGGCACCGATGCGATGGCCAATTACGCGTCGCTGCGCGGGCCGGTCGGCCTCGATCGCACCTATGTGCTGCCGGCCAATTCCTCAACGGGCAGCGGTGACGGGGGGCTGGCGGCGCGCCGCGATGCCTGGCTCGCGGGTCTCAAGGCGGGGCGCAGCATGGCGACCAACGGGCCGCTGCTGACGCTCGATGTCGAAGGGCAGGGGCCGGGCGCCGAGCTCGCCTACGGCCCCGGCCCTCACCGCCTCGCCTGGCGCGCCGAGATGCGCGCGATCGCGGCGATCGACCATGTCGAACTGATCTGGAACGGCAAGCTCGTGGCGACGATCACGCCCGACCGGACCGGCCGCTCGGCCAGCGCGCGCGGCGCGATCGAGATCGACGGCAGCGGTTGGCTGCTGCTGCGCGCATGGAGCGACCATGACGCCGCCGAAATCCTCGATCTCTATCCTTATGGCACCACCAGCCCGGTCTGGGTCACCGTCGCCGGCGCGCCGCATCGCGCGCCCGAAGATGCGCAATACATGCTCGACTGGCTCGACCTGATCGAAAGGACCGCCGCTTCCAGCGATCAGTACAATGTGGCGGACGAGAAAAGGATCGTGCTCGACACTATCGCGCAGGCGCGGAAAATCTATCAGTCGATGCGATGAACGGAGAGCGGCTATGCGAGGCCGTCTTCGGCAGAACCGCGTTCGAGCCTGACCCACACATAGAAGAGCAGCAGCGCCAGTCCGCCGGCGGCGATCCAATAGGGCAGAGGCTGCCAGGCCTGATAGAGACCGACGCCGATCGACGGGCCGAGCACATAGGCGGCGCCGTTGATCGCGGTCACCCGTCCGGCGACCGCGCCCTGTTCATGGCTGCCGACGGCCAGCGAGGCGCCGGCGGTGAAGCCCGGACGCGAGAAGCCGAAGCCGGCCGATGCGAGCGCATAGGCCGTGGCGATGCCGTAGAGCGAATCGGCGAAACCGGTCAGCGCGCAGCCCAGCGCCGAGATCGCCACGCCGCACAGCATCAGCGCGCGCGGCCGCAGGTCGAGCAGCGGGATGATGCCCCATTGCACCAGCAGTGCGGCGCCCGCGCCGATCATCAGCACGATGCCGATCGAATCCTGCGCGGCCGACGGCGGCAGTGCGAGCCGGTCCATGACGAGGAACGCGACCGCCTGCCCCGTCATCGCCTGCGCGTGGCCGAGGACCAGCCCGGAGAGCAGCCAGGGCCAGACCCGCGGATCGCGCATCGCGACGTCGGTCGCGTCGCGATCGGCGGCGGCAGCGGTCACGCTCGCGCCGGTCGGCTGGCTGCCCAGTGCCGGATAGGCGTTGGCGGCGCCATGCGCGCCGTCGTCGGGATCGGATCGCGCGCCCGGCGCATCGTCCGGCAGCGACCGCAGGACGATGACGATCACCGCGAGTCCGCCCAGTGCGAAGATGAAGGCGGGGCCGGCGAGACCGACGTAGGGCAGAACCAGGAAGGGTGCGAGCGCGGGACCCAGGATCGTGCCGAGTCCGAATGCCGAGGCGAGGAGGGTCAGCGCCCTGGTGCGGCCGGCCCGGCTGGTGCGCGCGGCGACCAGCGCCTGCGTCGCGGGCGGAGCGGCCGCGCCGAACATCCCGTAGATCAGCCGCGCGACGATGAAGCCGCCGAACGCGACGATCGGGTGCACCCAGCCGCGGATCCCGGCGGTGAGCATCACGCCGCACAGCAGCAGCGAGACGGTGAAGCCGGTCATGCCGATCAGCACCATCCGGCGCCGGCCGCGATGGTCGGATCGCCGTGCCCAGCGCGGCGCCGCGATCACCCAGGCAAAAGCCGAGATCGAAAACGCCGCGGCGATGCCGCTATCGGGCACGCCCAGCGAACGGCCGAGCGCCGGCAGCACCGAGAGCAGGGCGGTGTTGCCGCCGGCGATCGCCAGCATCACCACGAACAAGGCGGCGAACTGCGAATCCGGGCGGCGCTCGCTCAGCGCCGCCACGCATAGCCCCGCTCGACCCGCGCCACGACGATCTCATAGTCGCTGTACCACAGCGCGCGACCGCGTTCGCGAATTGCCGCATGCTCGGGATGGTCGCGCCACGCGATCGCGCTGGCATCGTCCCGCCAATAGCTGATCGTGATGCCGAGGCCGTCGGCGCCGCGCGTGCTGACGAATCCGGCATAGCCCGGCTGCGACGCCGCCAGTACCGCCATCGCCTCGGCCGCCTGCGCATAGCCGGCATCGTCCTCGGCGGTACGCCGCGACGTGAAGATGACGGCGATGTGGCCGAGCCTGGACGAGGTCCTCATGGCGCGGCTGATAATGAAGGCGATGCCGGTTTGCGAGGAACTTCGCCGGCGGCGACGCGCTCAGCATGGGACGGATCGCCGCCACTCTCCGTCGCGGCGCACCAATCACCGCCTTGAAATGTTGTGACGATTTTGCGACGTGCGTCTTTCCTGTTCGTGACCATCCAAGGGACTCCATGACGACATCGGCGAAGACAGCGCGCAAGCGCATCAGGTTGGCGCGGCGCGCGGTCGGAAGGCCCGGTCCCATCTCGATGTTTTTCAGGGGCTTTCTCAAGCACCCGGTGATGGTGGGATCGATCATCCCGTCGTCGGGAAAATTGATCAGGAACATGCTGTCGCGGGTCGATTGGGCCAGCACCAAGGTGTTCGTCGAATATGGCCCGGGGGTCGGCACCTTCTGCCGTCCGCTGCTCGATCGCATGGCGCCCGATGCGGTGCTGGTCGCGATCGACACCAATCCGGAGTTCATCGCCTATCTGCGCGCCGAGATCGTCGATCCGCGCTTCAAGGCGGTCCATGGTTCGGCGGCCGATGTCGAGCGCATCCTCAAGGATCTCGACCTGCCCAAGGCGGACTATATCCTGTCGGGTCTGCCCTTCTCCACCTTGCCGCCCGGCGTCGGCCCGGCGATCGCGGCTGCGACCCGGGCCGCGCTCAAGGTCGGCGGCGCCTTCCTCGTCTATCAATACTCGCCACGCGTGCGCAGCTTCCTCGCGCCGCATTTCCCGCGCATCGATCACAGTTTCGAACCGGTCAACATCCCGCCCGCCCAGCTCTATTGGGCCTGGAAGGACGAATGAACGCCGCGCCGGGCAAAGCTTCGAACCCGGCCCTTTCGCCGACATCGTAAACTGCCCTAAGGTCCGGCCCCAAGGGGAGGGCGCATGACGCTCGGAACAGGGTCGCGACGGCTGTGGATCATGGGGCTGGTGGTGATGGCGGCAATGATGCCGCTTGCCGGCTGCGCGCGCCATGACGAGACGCGCGCCGAACAACCGCCGCCGCAGGTTCGCGTCGCGCGCGTCGGATCCGACAGCAGCGCCGCCATCGTCAAGGCGGTCGGCACGGTGCAGTTGCGCCGCGAATCGAATCTCGGCTTCACCAGCGCCGGGCGGATCGCCAGCCTGACCGTCAACGAAGGCGATCGGGTGACGGCCGGGCAGCTGCTCGCCGCGCTCGATCCCGCCACCGTCGCCGCCGACAGCGCGACCGCGCGCGCCGAACTGCAGCGTGCACGGCTGGAGCTGCAGCGCAGCGAGACTCTGTTCGCCAAGGGCTGGGTGACGCGGCCGCGCGTCGACAATGCCCGCGCCGCGTTCGAGGCCGCGCAGGCCAGGGTGTCGGCCGCCGGCTTCCAGCAGGCCAATGCGCGGATCGTCGCGCCCGGCGATGGCGTGATCCTCGCCCGCCTCGCCGAGCCGGGCCAGGTGGTCGCGGCGGGCATGCCGGTGCTGTCGCTGGGCGAGGCGCGCGGCGGCTATGTGCTGCGCGTGCCGTTGACCGACCGCGAGACCGCCGGGCTGACCGCCGGCGCGGCCGCGACGGTGCGGATCGAGGCGCTCGGCGGCGCGCCGGTCATCGGGCAGGTGATCGAGATTGCCGGCCGCGCCGATCCGGCGACCGGCACGTTCCTCGTCGAGATCGGGCTGCCCGCCGAGCCGCGGCTGAAATCGGGCCAGATCGGCAGCGTCGAGATCGTCGCCGCGGGCCCCGTCGAAGGGGCTCCGCGCGCCACCGGCCTGATGGTGCCACCCGCGGCGATCTTCGCGGCGCGCGCTGGCGAGGCGTTCGTCTATGTGCTGCCGCCGGGCAGCGACCGGATCAAGCTCAGGCGGATCATGGTGTCCGACGTCAATGACGGCGGCATCACGGTGCTCGGCGGCCTCGCCGCTGGAGAATCGGTCGCGGTCTCCGGCGTCGACCGGCTCAGCGACGGCCAGCGCGTGCGCCCGGTGAAGGTGCCGCGTTGAACCTGACGGCGTTCGCGGTCGCCCGTTGGCAGATCACGCTGGTCGCGTTCATGCTGCTCGTCGTGCTCGGCATTTCCGCCTTCCTGGCAATCCCGCGCTCGGTCGATCCGCATTTCCCCGTGCCCAACGCGATCGTCACCGCCGTGCTGCCCGGCGCCGACGCTGCCGAGATGGAAGAAACGATCGCCAAGCCGATCGAAGATGTGCTGCAGGGACTCGACGAGATCCGCACCGTCTCGTCGACCAGCACCGACGGCACCGCCGTGATCGTCGCCGAATTCGACCATGGCAGCGACGCCGAACAGGTGTTTGACCGCACCGTGCGCGATGTGTCGGCAATTCGCGCGCGGCTGCCCGAGGGCCTCCAGCGGCTCGATTTCCGGCGTCCGCGCACGACCGAGGCGGCGGTGATGCAGATCGCCCTGGTCAGTGAGGGCGCGTCGTGGCGGCGGATGAGCAAGGTGTCGGACGATCTGCGCGACCGCCTGAACGGCGTCGACGGCGTCCGGCTGGTGACGATCGACGGCCGTCCGCAGAGCGAGGTGCGGATCGCGATCGATCCGGGCCGGCTCGCCGAGGCGCGGATCCCGGCGTCGGCGGTGGCGGATGCGGTGGCGAAGGGCGGCGTCGACCTACCCGCCGGCGCGGTCCATGCCGGCGGCCGGCGCTACAATATCGATGCCGGCGGCGCCTATCGCGATCTGGCGGCGGTCGCCGCGGTGCCGGTGCGCGCCGGCGACGGCCGGCTGGTGCGGGTCGGCGACATCGCCACCGTCGGCTGGGCGACCGCCGAGCAACTCCATATCGAGCGCTACAACGGCAAGCGCGCGGTGATCCTCGCGGTCAAGCAGAAGGACGATGCCAACGCCATCAGGCTGCGCGACATGCTGAATGCGACGATCGCGCGCTTCCGCGGCGAATTGCCGCCGGACATGGCGCTGGCGGTGGCGTTCGACCAGAGCCGCGACATCGAGGCGCGGCTGGGCGAACTGGCGCGCGACTTCGCGATCGCGCTGGCGCTGGTGCTGCTGACGCTGGTGCCGCTGGGGTTCCGGTCGGCGCTGATCGTGATGATCGCGATCCCGCTGTCGCTGGCGATCGGCGTGCTCGGCCTGTCGCTGTTCGGCTTCACGCTCAACCAGATCAGCATCGCCGGCTTCATCCTGTCGCTGGGTCTGCTGGTCGACGATTCGATCGTCGTGACCGAGAATATCGGCCGCCATCTGCGCGAGGGCGCGGCGCCGGAGGCCGCGGCGATCGAAGGCACGCGCGAGATCACCGCGGCGGTGATCGGCTCCACCGGCGTGCTGCTGTTCGCCTTCCTGCCGCTCGCCTTCCTGCCCGAGACGTCGGGCGACTATGTCCGCGCCTTGCCGGCTTCGGTGATCATGACCGTGCTGGGATCGCTGCTGGTCTCGCTGACGATCATCCCATTCGCCGCGCATATGCTGCTGAAGCCCAGCGACGACCCCCAGGGCAATCGGATGCTGCGCGTGATCGACCGCGGCATCCACCGCGTCTACGCCCCGCTGCTGCGCCGCGCGCTCGATCATCCGCGACGCTATTTCTACGGTGCCGCGGCCCTGTGTCTGTGGGCGCTCGCGCTGATCCCGCTGCTCGGCTTCAGCCTGTTCCCGTCCGCCGACACGCCCTATTTCCTCGTTCGCGTCGAAGCGCCGCAGGGCAGCAGCGTCGAGACCACCGACAAGGCGGTGCGGGCGGTCTCGGCGATCGTCGCGCGTGTGCCCGGCGTGAAGGTGCGCGTCGACAATGCCGGGCGCGGCCATCCGCAGGTGTTCTACAACAGCCTGCAACGCGAGGAGCAGGCGCGCTTCGGCGAGATCTTCGTGTCGCTCGATGCGTGGGATGTCGATCGCGGGCCGGAATTGCTCGCGCGGCTGCGCAAGAGGTTGTCGGACTTCCCCGACGCGCGCGTGATGGTGGTCAATTTCGAGAATGGGCCGGCGATCGAGGCGCCGGTCGCGATCCGCATCCGCGGCCCCGATCTCGGCGAACTGAAGCGGCTGGCGGCGGAAGTCGCGGGCGTGATGCGCGCGGTGCCGGGCACGCGCGACGTCGACGATCCGCTGGCGGTCGACCGGATCGATCTCGATCTCGGACTCGACGAGGCCAAGGCGGGACTGCTCGGCGTGGCGCCCGGCGCGGCGCGCCGCGCGCTGCGGCTGGCGATCAGCGGCGAACCGGCGAGCCGCCTGCGCGACAATGAAGGCGACAGTTATCCGGTGGTGGTGCGGCTGCCGATGGACGCGCGCCAACCGGTGTCCGCGCTCGGCAAGGTCTATGTGCCGTCGCTGTCGGGCGGCGCGGTGCCGCTGGCCGAGATCGCGCGGCCGACGCTGAAGAGCGTGCCGCCCGAGATCAAGCGCTACCGGCTGCAGCGCAGCGTGACCGTGACCACCTATGCCGAGCGCGGCAGGCTCGCCTCCGACATCAACGCCGAAGTCGAGCGGCGGCTGGGCGCGATCGCGCGGCCGGCCGGCTACAGCTTCGAGGCGGGCGGCGAGGCGGAGGTGGCGGCGCGCAACGCATCGGGGCTGGGACCGATCGTGCTGCTCGCATTGTTCGGCATCTTCGGCGTGCTCGTCGCCGAGTTCGGCCGCTTCCGCGAGACGCTGGTGGTGGCCGGCGTGATCCCGCTCGGGCTGGTCGGCGGCATGGCGGCGCTGCTGCTGACCGGCAACTCGCTGTCCTTCCTCGCGATCATCGGCTTCGTCGCGCTGATCGGCATCGAGATCAAGAATTCGATCCTGCTCGTCGACTTCACCTCACGGCTGCGCGCGCGCGGGCTGCCGTTGCGCGAGGCCATCGAGAAGGCCGGCGAGATCCGCTTCCTGCCGGTGCTGCTGACCTCGGTCACCGCGATCGGCGGCCTGCTGCCGCTCGCGCTGTCGGGAGCCTCGCTCTATGCACCGCTGGCCTGGGTGATCATCGGCGGGCTGGTGTCGTCGACCTTGCTGTCGCGGGTCGTGACGCCGCTGATGTACCTGCTCGTCGCGCGGGGCGGGGAAGAGGCGGAGGCGCCGGCGCACTGATCCCGACAGCTTGATCCTTGTCAAACCACCAGATTCGGGCTGGCGGAGCCGCCTGCCCCACGCTATCCTGCTGAAAATCAGATAAACGGGTCGCGCAGCCTGCAGACTTTATTCGCCTGTCGTCGTAGCTGTGACGACCGGCACCGAATGGGTCGGGCGTTCATGGAATGGCCGCAAGCCAGTCCTTCGACCGGGGGTTTCTCTGATGCGTATGACTTCGCTGATAAATGGTGTGCTGGGCGGGGTGATCATCGCCTGTGCCGCCTCGCTGCTGTTGATCGACCGGCCGGTGGTTGCCGCCGACCATAATGAACCCGGCGGGCGCGTGGGCCGTCCCACCAGCGTGCCGATGCTCGATCGTGGCGCCGACATCGGCGACATCTATGTCTGGCAGACCGACACCAAGTTCATCATGTGCTTCACCTTCGGCGGTCCCTACACGCCCGACAAGCCGGGCCTGTTCGATCGCGACGTGGTCTATCAGATCCGCATATCGAACGACGCCAACATCTCGACGATCGAAAAGATCATCGAGTTCCGTTTCGCGCCCAATGCCGACGGCAAATGGGGCGTCCAGGCCAAGAACCTGCCGGGCCTCGGCAGCGAGGTGGTCGTCGTGCCGCTGCAGAAGGAATTCAGCAAGAACGGCACGCGCTTCATGGCCGGCCTGTTCGAGGATCCGTTCTTCTTCGACGTGCTCGGGCTCGACAACACCCGCACCGCCGGTGACCTCCGCTTCGTCAACACCCGCGATTTCTTCGCCAACGGCAACATGTCCGGGTTCGCGATCGAGGCCGACAAGGCCAACGTACTGAACGGAGACAATATTCTCGGCTTCTCCGTCGCCACCAACCGCATCAAGCCGGGGCTCTGATCATGAAGAACTCTCTCCTCCTCGCCTGCGCCGTCGGCGCACTCGCGCTTGGTGCCTGCAGCTCTGCTGGCGGCGGCGGCGGCGGATCGCCGACCCCGACGGCCACGCCCACGCCGACCCCGACGCCCGGCACCCCGACGCCGACCGCACTCAACATCGAACCCTGCTTTTCCCAGAAAATTGCTCCATCGCTGTTCCCGAACCTGACGGTAGAGCAGTTCATCAAGGAGGATGTCGTCCACTTCGATCGCTCGAAGCCCAACGGCTACCCGAACGGCCGGCGCTTTCCCGATCCAACGCCTGATCTGGCCCTCGCATATTTCTTCGTCGATCTGACCCGGCATCCGATCGATGCGGTGGCGAAATTCGCCGTCAATCCGCCGGCGAACGACAAGCCCTATCGACCCGATTTCCCCTATCTGGGCGATGCCGCCGGCGGCGCGAGACCCGAAGGCACCGGTACCGGATTCAACTTCCGGACCAATCCGCTGAGCGATTATGTCTCGGTCGACGCGATGGGCAATCCGGTCACATCAACGATCCTGATGTCGGGCAACCGGCAGGGATTATATAATGACAGCAAGCCGGTCGACTATGCGACCGGCGTCTTCATCCCCGAGATGAAGGTCAATCTGACCGGCCTCGCGACGCTGTTGCGTGACGACTTCCTTCGCGTCGGCCTCGAGCCCTGCGCCAAGCCGATCTGACGCGGGACGATAGGATGGCCGATGCGGTGGCGCAGAACTCGCGCCCCTCGATCCTGTTGATGGCTGGCGCCGTGCTTTCCGTGGGCGCCGTGCTGGCGATCCGGCCATGGGAACCTTTGCCGGCGCCGCCGATGATGGTCCACGGCCACCTCTTCGGTTCGCAGCCGCCGTGGAAGCGTGTCGTCCAGACCGGTGTGCCCGAGAATTATGCTGCCGCTCTCGCCGACCTCGATTCGACGCTCGCCGGTCTTGGCGACAAGGGCGATGGCCGGCTTCCCAGCGAGGCCAGCCTGCTCAACCGGATCGCGTCGCTGCGCATCCAGCGTGCTCAGCTGACCGGATCGCTCGAGGACATGACCGGCGCGCAGACCGCGATCGACGCCGCGTTCGCGCATGCCGGCAGCAATGCATTCGGCCCGCATTGGGAACGCATCGCGTTCAATTTCTACGTCCACCGGCTCGGCGCGCTGGAACCCGATCTCAAGGCGCTGGAAGCGGCGGCGGTCGGTCCCAATCTGCTCGACCGCGCCGGCATCGCCGGCTGGCGCGCGGACGTGCTGTTCTACACCGGCCATTATGACGAGGCCTTCGCCGCCTATCGCCAGCTCGAGCGCGAACAGAGCCTGTACGACAATCTGCTGCGGCTCTCGACCTGGTATTGGCGCACCGGCGATTTCGAGAAAGCCGGCCAATATCTGAACGAGGCCGAGTGGCTGATCAGCGGCCCGGCGCTGCAGCAGCGCGGCTGGTTCGAGCTGCAGCGCGGCCTGATCGCCTTCGATCAGGGCAAATGGGACGAAGCCTCGAAGCATTTCGCTTTCGCGCACGAGAAATTTCCGGGCCACTTCCCGATCGAGGGGAAGCTGGCGAAGATGCAGGCGCTCAACGGCGATCTGCCCGGCGCGCTGAAGCGCTACATCGCGCTTGCCGACAGCAGCGGTCATCCGGATATGATGGACGCCGTTGCCGGCGTCTATCGCGCGATGGGCGACCGTGCCAACAGCGAGGCCTGGGCGGCGAAGGCCGGGGCCCAATGGGAGCGGCGGCTGGCGGCGATCCCCGAAGCCGCCTGGGGTCACGCGATCGACCATTATCTGACCTTCGGCAATCCCGCGCGCGCGCTGGAACTGGCCCGGCTCAACGCGGCGCAGCGGCCGTTCGGCGAGCCTTTGACGCAGCTCGCAGCGGCGCAACTCGCCAGCGGCCAGCCCGATGCCGCGCTGAAGACGATCCAGCCGGTGCTCGCCTCGAAATGGAAATCGGCGCAGAGCTATCTGGTCGCGGCCGATGCCTGGTCGATGCTCGGCCGCAAGGACGATGCCGACGCGGCGCGCAAGCAGGCACTGGCGATCAATCCGCGCGCGACCGACCGGAATGCCGCGCTCGCGCTGATCCATTGAACTGCACCGGAGCCCCTTCCCCCTTGATGGGGGAAGGATACGGAGACTTATGAGCGCAGCGAATTAGTCGGAGTTGGATGGGGGGTGATGTTTGGCATCGAACTCTACGCCGAACATCACCCCCACCCAGCTCCGACTAGGGTCCGCCAAGAGGCGAACCCAAGTCTGCGCAACCTGCCCCCATCAAGGGGGAGGGAAAGTCCAGCCAGCGCCGGAACAATGTGTGCGCGATCGCATAAGCCGGCGGTGCGAGGAACGGCGCGCCGTCGGCTTCGGCGAGCGCGGCCACCACGCCGTCGCGCGTCACCCACATCGCATGCTCGAGCTCGTTTTCGTCGAGCCTGATCTCGTCGGAGCGCGCCGTCGCCACGCAGGCGATCATCAGCGACGACGGGAAAGGCCAGGGCTGGCTGGCGATATAGCGGACGTCGTCGACGCGGATGCCGGCTTCCTCGTGAAGCTCGCGGGCGACGGCCTCTTCCAGCGATTCGCCCGGCTCGACGAAGCCGGCCAGCGCCGAATAGCGATTGGCGGGGAATCGCGGCTGGCGGCCGACGAGGACCCGCCCGTCATGCTCGGCGAGCATGATCACGACCGGATCGACGCGCGGAAAATGTTCGGCGCTGCAGGACGGGCAGCGCCGGCCCCAGCCGGCGCGGTGCATCGCCGTGGCGCTGCCGCATCTGGCGCAGAAGCCATGGCGCTGATGCCAGTCGATCAGGCTGCGCGCGCCGCCGTAGATCGCGGCCTGGTTGGGCGGCATCAGTTCGATCGCGCGGAAGATCCAGGTCGAGCGCGATGCGCCGTCGGGCAGGCCGGGCACGAGCGCCACGAAGCAGGGCCGCCCCTCGTCGAGTCCGAGCAGGATCAGCTCGGCATCGTCGGGTGCTTCGGCGAGATTGGTCCAGGCCAGATCGCCATGATCGTCGAGCACCGGATCGATGCCGTCGAGCTTGAGCAGGCGGGCGCGCCAGTCGCTCATCAGCCCGGCGAGAGCTTGCGGGTCCGAACGGAGATGATCGGCGCGATCGAGCGTCGCGCCGGTAAAGCCTGGGACATGCGTCATTTGCTGCTGGCTGCTCCGAACGGTTGGTAGATGCTTTTGGCGAAATCGGTGGTGAACGGCAGGGTATGATCGGGCATGAACTGGGCATAGCCCGAGGCGCGGATGCCACGCACCGGATCGACCCAGCCGATCGTCGCGGCGGCGCCGCCCCAGCCGAACGTGCCGGCGCTGCGATTGCCCTCGGCGACCATCGTCACGCGCCCGCCCGCGCCGAAGCCGTGGCCGGCGATGAAGCTGCCGGCGGTATCGGCACCTGCCGGCAGCAGGTTCGACATGGCGAGCTTGACCGTTTCCGGCTTCATCAGCGTCCTGCCGTCCAGCGTGCCGCCGCCGGTCAGCATCGCGAGGAAGCGATCATAATCGCGCGCCGACATCACCAGCCCGGCGCCGCCGAACGGGAAGGCCGGCCTGTCGGTGAAGACCGTCGTCGCGCCCGGATCGAGCGGGAACGGCATCGCCGGCGTCACGTAGAAATAGTTGGTCGTCAGCCGGTGCCGCTCGCTGTCCGGCACCTGGAACCATGTACTCCGCATGTCGAGCGGGTCGAAGATCCGGGTCTGGAGGAAGCGGTCGAACGCCATGCCCGAGGCGACCTCGATCACCCGCCCGAGCAGGTCGAGGCCGACCGAATAGCTCCACTTCGCGCCGGGATCGGCGATCAGCGGAAGCGTCGCCAGCCGGTCGGCAAAGGCTGCGAGGCTGGGCGCCGTCGGAATGTCGGGCATATCCGGCAGCGGCATCCGGCTCGCCGACATCGGCGTGATGCCGAGGCGATAATATTCCAGCAGCAGCGGACCCCTGGTGATGATCGAATAGCCGAGGCCGGCGGTGTGGGTGAGCAGGTTGCGGACCGTGATCGGCCGCGTGGCCGGCCGGCTCGTCAAATCCTTCATCGGATCGACCAGCACCTTCGGGTTGGCGAATCCGGGGATGAAATCGGCGATATTCTGGTCGAGCGCGAGCTTGCCGTCCTCGATCAGCATCATCGCCGCCATGCCGGTGATCGGCTTGGTCATCGAATAGACCCGCCACAGCGTGTCGCCATCGACCCTGGTCGTGCTGTCGCGCGCGATCGTGCCGGCGCCGTAGAGCGTCGGCGCGCGCGTGCCTTCGCCGATCGCGAAGGCGACGCCGGGCAGCTTGCCGCTGGCGACATAGGAGTCGAGCAGCGCCTTCGGTTTCGCCCAGTCGGCGTCCGGCAGCCGCGCATGCGCCGGCAGGACGCCGATCGCCCCCAGTGCGGCCGCGCTGCCAAGGAAGGCGCGGCGGTCGAGCTGCAAGGGTCGCATCACCATAGTCCTCCCGCGCGGCCGGATTCGTCTCGCACAACCCGCGCCGCCTTCATGAACACCGTCGGCAGTCCGGCCGCGTCGAGCCGGTCGCGCGGCCACCATTCCCCGTCGAGTTGCAAGGTGCAATGCTTTTCCACCCGCGCCGCCGCGATCGCGAGATCGAGTGCGAAATGGGTGAAGACATGGTCGGCATGCGATTCGAGCATGATCCAGTCCAAGGCCGCCGGCGCCTGCTCGAGTCCCGGCGCGGTCGCCGACCACGGCCCGGTCGGCAAGGCGCGCATGCCGCCGAGCAGGCCTTTCGGCGGCCGCCGGACGAGCAGGACGTCGTCGCCGCGGGCGATCCAGAAGATCGTGCCATGACGCTGCGGCCTGGCCTTCTTCGCGGCCTTGCGCGGAAAGCCGGCTGGGTCGCCCGACGCGTGGCCGCCGCAATGCGCGCTCAGCGGGCAGACCAGGCAGGATGGGGATCGCGGACTGCAGATCGTCGCGCCGAGATCCATCATCGCCTGCGCGAAATCGCCCGGGCGGCGCTGCGGCGTCAACGTCTCGGCGAGATCGCGGAGCTGCGGTTTCGCCGCCGGCAGTGCCGCGTCGACCGCGAACAGCCGCGCGACGACGCGTTCGACATTGCCGTCGACCACCGTCGCCGGCCGGTCGAAGGCGATCGCGGCGACCGCGGCGGCGGTATAGGCGCCGATGCCGGGCAGGGCGCGCAGCCCGGCCTCGTCATCGGGAAATGCGCCGAGCGCCGCGACCGCCCGCGCGCAGGCGAGCAGATTGCGCGCCCGCGCATAATAACCAAGGCCCGCCCAGGCGCTCATCAGTTCGGCGTCCTCGGCGGCGGCCAGCGCTGCGACCGTCGGCCAGCGCATCGTGAATCGCGCGAAATAGGGGATGACGGCTGCCACCGTCGTCTGCTGGAGCATCACCTCCGACAGCCAGACGCGATAGGGATCGGGCGGCGGCGTTCCGGGCGGGCTGCGCCACGGCAATCTGCGCGCCTGGACATCGTACCAGTCCAGCAGCAGTGGCGCGATCGCGGCTGCCATCGCGGCGGACTTCTTGTCGACGGGCATGGGGTGGCTATGGCATGACTGCGCGCATGACGGAACGGCAGGACAAGAAAAGCGGCACGAGGAAGGCGCCGGCCGGCGAGAAGACGAGGCCGGACGCACCGCGCGGCGGACGCACGAAGACCGTGTCGGAGATGCTGCCCGACGTCGGCCGCGCGGCGTTCCGCCGGTTCGGCTTCATCCAGTCGTCGATCGTCAGCCGTTGGCCCGAGATCGTCGGCGATCGCTATGCGGGCGCGTCTTCGCCCGAATCGATTCGCTTCCCGGCCGGCCGACGCTCGGACGGCGTGCTCCACCTCGTCGTCACCGGCGCGCATGCGCCGATGATGCAGCATGTCGCGCCGACGATCATCGAGCGGGTCAACCGTTTTTTCGGCTATCCGGCGGTGGCGCGGCTTTCTATACGCCATGGCGAGGTTCAACGGCCGGCGGCACGTCCTGCTCCGCCGCCCTCGCTCGAGGCAGTCCCCCGCGAACTCGGCGAAAGCCTGCGCGAGATCGGCGATCCGGAGCTGAAGGCGGTGCTGGAGGCGCTGGCGCGGGGCGTGGCGGCGAGCGACGGCCCGCCGATGATCGACGGAGGTCGCGAGTGAGCGTGAAGGGACTGGGCTGGAGTGTCGTGATCGCGCTGGCCCTCTCAGCCGGATTCGCGGGCGCGACCGTATCGAAGCCGCACAAGCCGGCGGCGCGCATGGCGGTCAACTGGTCACGGCAAACCAGCATCACCCCCGCCGGCGCCTATGTGCTCGGCAAGCCCGCCGCCAGGGTCCGGCTGGTCGAATATATCAGCTACACCTGCAGCCATTGCGCCGATTATGTGCGCGAAGCGGCGTTGCCGCTGAAGACCGGCTATGTCGCACGCGGCCAGGCCGTGATCGAACTGCGTCACGCCGTCCGCGATCCGTTCGACCTGGCCGCGACCCTGCTCGCGCGCTGCGGCGGCCCTGCGCGCTTCTTCGGCAATACCGAGGCGATCATGGCCGCACAGGCGACCTGGCTGGCGAAGGCCGGCGCGTATGACGGATCGAAGGCGCCATCGTCGATCGACGATGGTCTCCGCGCGATCGCCAGGCTGACCGGGCTCGACCAGCTGATGGTCGCCCGCGGCTATACGCCCGCGCAGATCGACGCCTGCCTGACCAACGATGCGCAGCAGAAGGCGGTCACCGCCATGACCAGCGCATCGTTCGCGAAGATCAGCGGCACGCCGAGCTTCGAACTCAACGGCACCGTGCTCGACGGCGTCCATAGCTGGGCCGCGCTCGAGCCGCAGCTTCAGGCGGCGGTCGCCCGCTGATTATCTTTCCCACGGAGATCATCCCCGACATGCGTATCAAGACCGGACTCATCCTGACGCTGACGCTCGTCCCGCTGACGCTCGCTCTGGCGGCCTGCGGCGGCAGCGGCGACGGCAACAGCACGACGCCGGCGGCGCAGGTGAGCGCAACCCCGGCACCGACCGGGCAGGACTGGACGATGACGGTCGTCAAGACGCCCGAGGGCGGCTTTCGCATGGGCAATCCCGATGCCCCGATCAAACTGGTCGAATTCGGCTCGATGACCTGTTCGCATTGCGCCGAATTCGCCGAGAAGGGCATGCCGGCGCTGAAGGCCAACTACATCGCCAACGGCAAGGTCAGCCTGGAATTCCGCAACTTCGTGCGCGATTCGGTCGATCTCACGGCGGCGCTGCTCGCGCGTTGCGGTGGCGAGGGGCCGTTCTTCGCGCTGACCGAACAGATCTTCGCCGCACAGCCCGAATGGATCGCCCGCCTGCAGACGCCCGAGGCGCAGCAGGTGATGCAAGGCGCGACGCCCAAGACCCTGTTCACGCTCGCCGCGCAGGTCACCCAGCTCGATCAGTTCGCGCGTCAGCGCGGGATCGCCGCCGACAAGGCCTCGGCCTGTCTGGCGGACACGGCCGAAGCCGAGAAACTGGCCAAGGGCGTCGAGGAATCGCAGAAGAAATATGGCATCACCGGCACGCCGACCTTCCTGATCAACGACAAAGTCGTGCCCAATGCCGCTGCCTGGGAGGCGCTGGAACCGGCGCTGAAGGCCGCCGGCGGATGAGCGCCTGATGCGCGTCGGGGGGCGTCGCCTGAAAGTCCGGCGTTGAAGATCAAGCGGCTCAAGCTGGCGGGCTTCAAGAGCTTCGTCGACCCGGCGGAGCTGCGCATCGAGTCCGGGCTGACCGGCATCGTCGGCCCCAATGGCTGCGGCAAATCGAATTTGCTCGAGGCGATTCGCTGGGTGATGGGCGAATCGAGCGCCAAGTCGATGCGCGGCGCCGGCATGGAGGATGTGATCTTCGCGGGCACCGCCACCCGCCCCGCGCGCGATTTCGCCGAAGTGACGATCCTCACCGAACGCGGCGCCGGCGAAGGCGCCGGTCCGATCGCTTCGGCCGGCGACGGCGATGTCGAGGTCATCCGTCGGATCGAGCGCGGCGCGGGTTCCGCCTATCGCGTCAACGGCCGCGACGTGCGCGCCAAGGACGTCTCGCTGATCTTCGCCGACGCGGCGACGGGTGCACACAGCCCAGCGCTGGTCAGCCAGGGTCGGATCGGCGCGATCATCGCCGCCAAGCCTGCCGAACGGCGCGCGATGCTGGAAGAGGCGGCCGGCATCGCCGGACTTCACGTCCGCCGCCGCGACGCCGAGCAGAAATTGCGCGCGGCCGAAACCAATTTGTCGCGCGTCGACGATCTGCTGGCGGACATGGAGACTCGCGCGGCGGCGTTGAAGCGGCAGGCGCGGCAGGCGGAGAAATACCGGCAGCTGTCCGACCAGATCAAGCTGGCCGAAGGCCGGCTGATCTTCGCCCGCTGGCGCGATGCGGCGGCGGCGGCGGATGCCGCACGCGCCGAAGCGCAATCCGCCGAGGCGCTGGTCGCAGTCACCGCCGAGGCGCAGCGCGCGGCGGCGGTGCAGCAGCACGAGGCTGCACAGACGCTCGGTACGGCGCGCGCCGAGGCGCTGCGCGGGCGCGAGGCGGCGAACGAGGCCGGGCACCGGCTCGCATCGCTGCGCACCGAACGCACCGCGCTCGACCGGCGCATCGCCGAACTCGCCTCGGCGGCCGAACGGCTCGAATCGGACCGCGCGCGCGAGGGCGATCTCGCGCGCGATGCCGCCGAAGCGCTCCAGCGGCTGGGCGAGGAGGGCAAGATGCTCGACGTGCGGATCGCCGCCGCCGAGAAGGATCGGCCCGGACTCGCCGAGCGGCTGGCGCGTGCCGAGGTGGCGACGCGCGACGCCGAGGTGGAGCTGGCGCAGGCGCTCGCCGGCCAGGCGGGCGAACAGGCCGAACGGCGTGTCACCGAAGCGGCGATCGCCGCGGCGGCGGCACGGCTGGCGCGCACGACGCGCGATCGCGAGGCGCTCGACCGTGACCGCATTGCGCTCGGCGAGGAAGCCCCGCTGATCGCCCAGCGCGATCTCGCCCGCGACGCGCGCCGGACGGCCGAGCGCCAAGCGGAAACCGCGCTCGTCGCGATCGAACAGACCGAAACGGCACGACGCGAGGCGGTGGCGGCGCGCGACGCCGCCGAGGCCGAGGGGTCGGCCGCGCGCGCGACGCTGGCGGCGCTCGATTCGGAAGTGCGGGCGCTGACGCGCGCGCTCGATCGCGGCGACGCAAAGGTGGTTCGGGCGATCGATCGCGTTCGCGCGGCGCCGGGCTATGAACGCGCGCTCGCGGCAGCGCTCGGCGACGATCTCGATGCCGCCATCGGCGCCCAGGGCAAGAGGCGCTGGGCTGGCGCGGACGCGCTCGACGGCGATCCGGCGCTTGCTTCCGGGGGCAAGCGGCTGAGCGATCATGTCGATGCGCCGGTCGAACTCGCGCGCCGGCTGGCGCAGGTCGTCGTGGTCGAAGCCGATGAAGGCCTGTCATTGGCGGTGGGGCAAAGGCTGGTCACGCGCGATGGCCGGCTGCGGCGCTGGGACGGCTATGTCGCCGAGGATGTCGGCGCGGCGGCGGCAGAGCGGCTCGTGCGCATCAACCGGCTGGCCGAGCTCGAAGCGGCGCTTCCCGAGGCCAGATCCGCGGTTGAACGCGCCGGCGCCGCGCAGGCGGCGGCGGTCGCGCGCGCCGAAGCGGCCAAGCGTGGCATCGATCAGGCGCGTGCGACGCTCGCGCAGGCCGAGGCTGCCGCCCGCAGCGCCATCCGCGGTGAGGATCAGGTCGCCGCCGCGATCGAGCGGCTGGAAACGCGGCGCGCCGAGATCGATCGCCGCGTCTTGCGCGCCGAGGCTGACACCGCTGAAGCGCGGGCCGAGCATGAAGCGGCCAGCGCGGCGCTGGCGGCGCTGCCCGACGGCTCGGTGACCGCACGACTCGTCGCTGCGCTGCAGAGCGCGAACGAGGTCGCCCGCGCCACCAGCGCGCAGCTTCGCGCCGAAGCGGCGACGCTCGATCGCGCGATCGCCGCCGATCGCGAGCGGCGCGACCGCGCGGCCGGCGAAGCGAAGGGCTGGCGCGCGCGGGCCGGCGAGGCGGCGCGGCGAATCGAGGAGATGGCGCAGCGCGAGAAGGCGGTCGAGACCGAACGCGCCGCGCTCGCCGATGCGCCGGCCTTGCTCGACGCGCGTATCGCCGCGCTCGAAACGGACGCGGCCCAGCTGACCGCAGCGGCGGCGGCCTCCGCTGCCGCCGAGCGCGACGCCGATGCGGCGGTCCGCGCCGCCGACGTGCGGCAGGCCCGAGCCGCCGAGACGCTGTCGACCGCGCGCGAGGCGCGTGCCGGCGCTGTCGCCCGTGCCGAGAATCAGGAGGCGCGGCGGATCGAGATGGGCCGGATCTCGGGTGAGCGCTTCGAATGTCCGGCACCCGTCCTCCCCGAAAAGCTCGGTTTCACGAGCGCCGAAGTCGGCGATGCCGGCACCGAATCGGGCAGGCTCGAGCGGCTGACTGCCGAGCGCGAGCGAATCGGTCCGGTCAACCTCGTCGCCGAGCAGGAATTGCGCGAGGTGGAGGAGGAGCATGACCGCACCGCCGCCGAGCGCGACGAGCTGGGCCAGGCGATCAACCGGCTGCGCGGATCGATCGGCAGCCTCAACCGCGAAGGCCGCGCGCGGCTGCTGGCGGCGTTCGAAGCGGTCGACGGCCATTTCAGGCGGCTGTTCACGACCTTGTTCGCCGGCGGCGAGGCGCATCTCGCCTTGATCGATTCGGAGGATCCGCTGGAGGCGGGGCTCGAGATCATGGCGCAGCCGCCGGGCAAGAAGTTGGCCGCGCTGACCCTGCTGTCGGGCGGCGAACAGGCGCTGACCGCGGTCGCGCTGATCTTCGGCCTGTTCCTCACCAACCCGGCGCCGATCTGCGTGCTCGACGAGGTCGACGCCCCGCTCGACGACGCCAATATCGAGCGCTTCTGCGACCTGCTCGACGCGATGACGCGCGAAACCGACACGCGCTATCTGATCGTCACCCACAACGCCGTCACGATGGCGCGCATGCACCGGCTGTTCGGCGTGACGATGATCGAACAGGGTGTCAGCCGGCTGGTCTCCGTCGATCTCGGCGGGGCGGAGCGCTTGCTGGCGGCGGAATGAGGCTTATCGGACCAGCTCGACTTTGACGCCGATATCGTCGGGGATTCGGTCCCATTGACGATCGGCAGTCACCACGAGTGCATCGATTTGCTTTGCAAGTGCCAGACAAAATCGATCGCCGAGCGACAGGCCGAGGTGTCTGGTCATCGATTGCATCAAGCCGGCCTCCAGAGCGGTCGGCAAGTCCGGGGCGATCGGAACACAGGGCAAACCCCCGATAATCGATTTCACCACTTCAAGTGAGCTGCCGCCGCGGTTCAAGACGCCGGCGACTTCGGCGAGATTGACAGTCGATACGAAGGCTTCGCCGATCATCTCTCCCGCGCGAACCGCACCCGGTTCGCCCTTTAACAAGGCAAGAATGGCCGACGCATCAATGACGATCCTCACTCGTCGCGCATTTCGCGTGCAGCCTCTTCACGGCGCTCGGCAATGAACTCATCGACAGTCATGATCGGAAATGGCATCGCGCGGACTAGGGCTTGCGCCCGCGCAACGCGTTCTGCCACGCTCAATCGTTCCGCCGGAGCCAGCGGCACGGCGGGCGCCGGCGCGGATGTTTCGGCAACGGGCCTGTACACCGTTCCCCAAGCGAAGAGATTTCCGGCCGCGACGCGCGCCTTGCGCGCAGGCTTCCAGCCACGCGTCGCAAGCACCTCTCGAACCCACCGTCCGGTGAGCTTCTTCTGCGTATCGTCCAGCGCACCGACCCGAGCCGCAACATCCTTGCCGATTGCCTCGACGGCGGGCCGGCCAAGACGCGAGACCGCCTCCATCCGCAGGATCGCTTCGGGATCATCGATCACGGCAGCAAGCAATGTGCCTGTCTGCGACAATTTGAATTGGTCGAGCGACATGTAAGCCTCCTGACACCTGAAAAGGCAACATATGGGCTAAAGTCGTGTCTGTAAAGGCAACAAAACCGGCTCGCCGTCAATCCTCGCCGCGCTTGCGTGCCTCCGGATACGTCCCGAGCACGCGCGTCCATTTGGTATGGAACTTCAATTCCTCCAGCGAACGGTTGACCGCGGGATCGTCGGGATGGCCTTCGATGTCGGCGTAGAATTCGGTCGCGGCGAAGCTCGCGCCGCGCTGATAGCTTTCCAGCTTGGTCATGTTGACGCCGTTGGTCGCGAAGCCGCCCAGCGCCTTGTAGAGCGCGGCGGGGATGTTCTTCACCTCGAAGATCAACGTGGTCATGAACGGCCCGGGGCCGGCCACCGGGCCATTGCCGCGCGCCAGCACGACGAAGCGGGTCATGTTATGCGCGGCGTCCTCGAGGCCCTCGGCGAGCACCGGCAGGCCATAGATCTCGGCGGCGAGCGGCGGCGCGATCGCGGCGACCGCGGGATCGCCCATCTCGGCGATCAGAGCGGCGGCGCCGGCGGTGTCGGGGTAGGGAATCGGCTTGATGCCGCGCGCGCGCAGCCAGTGGCGGCACTGGCCCAGCGCCTGCGGATGGCTCATCGCCTCCTTCACCTCGGCATCGGCGGTCACGCCGATCAGGCAATAGCGGATCGCGAGGAAATGCTCGCCGGTGATCACCAGCCCCGATTCGGGCAGCAGGAAATGCATGTCGGCGACGCGCCCGTGCAGCGAATTTTCGATCGGGATGATCGCGCAGTCGGCGCGGCCCTCGCGGACCGCGTCGATCGCATCCTCGAAACTGAAACAGGGCAAGGGCAGCGCGGCCGGGAAGGCCTGGCTGACCGCGATATGCGAGTTGGCGCCCGGCGCACCCTGGAAGGCGACCGCCCTCGCCGGCTCGCGGGCCGCGGCGGCGACCATCTCGGCCACGATCGGACGGGCGGGTGCGGGATAGCTTTCCATGATGGCGTGGGCGCTTAAAGAGGCCATGGCGCAACCGCAAGCGCCAGACCCCAGGCGCACGAACGATTGCGCGCTCCCGACCCAAGCGCGCTTGCGCGCTTGCGCGCCCGATTCTATGGGAGGCGCGCTTCTCACGCAGGCGCAGCATTTTTTTTTCGAAAGGTTCGGGGGCGCATGGACGACCGCTTCAACACGATCTCAGGCTGGGTGCTCGCCGGCGGCATCGCCGCGCTGGGCCTTTCGATCCTGTCGGGCGAATATTTTCACGCCGAACGGCCGGAGAAGATGGGCTACCCGATCGAGGGTGTCGAAGTGGAGGGCGAAGCCGGCGCGGCCGAGGCCGGCCCGCCGATCGCGACCTTGCTGCCCGCCGCCGATCCGGCCAAGGGCGCCGAAGTGTTCAAGAAGTGCGCGGCCTGCCACACCGTCAATCAGGGCGGCGCCAACGGCATCGGCCCGAACCTCTATGGGACGATGGGTGAGGGAATCGGCCAGGGCAAGGGCGGATTCGCTTTTTCCGATCCGCTCAAGGCGGTTGGCGGCACTTGGGACTTCGACAAGATGAATGCGTGGCTGACGTCGCCGCGCAAATTCGCGCCGGGCACCAAGATGACCTTCGCCGGCCTGTCGAAGGCCGAGGATCGCGCCAATGTGATGGTCTATCTGAACCAGCAGGGTTCGAACATTCCGCTGCCGGCAGCGCCCGCCGCCGGAGCCGCCGCGCCGGCTGCCGCCGCCGCCACGACCGACGCGCCCGCCGAAGCCAATGCGACCGCGCCTGCCGAGGGCAATGAAGCAGCGCCCGCGGCCGCCAAATAGCTCACGCCGTCCCGGCCGCTTGCGCGCCGGGACGGCTGCCAAGGTTCAGGTTCAGGCGCTGGCGTTCAGGCGTAGAAATCCTGGACGATCGCCCACGCCTGGTCGGCGCTGTCGACATAGCGGAAGATGTCGAGATCGCGGGCAGAGATCACGCCCTCCTCGGCGAGCGCATTGAAATCCACCACCCGCTCCCAGAATTCCTGCCCGAACAGCAGGATCGGCAGCCGCTTGACCTTGCCGGTCTGAACGAGGGTCAGCACCTCGAACAGTTCGTCGAACGTGCCGAACCCGCCGGGGAAGACGGCGAGGGCGCGGGCGCGCAGCAGGAAATGCATCTTCCTGAGCGCGAAATAGTGGAACTGCATCGATAGCGACGGGGTGACGTAGGGGTTCGGCGCCTGCTCGTGCTGGAGCGTGATGTTCAGCCCCACCGTCTCCTGTCCCATGTCGACCGCGCCGCGATTCGCCGCCTCCATGATCGAGGGCCCACCGCCCGAGCAGACCACGAAATGGCGCTTGCCCTCACTGTCGCGCGGCGCGGCGCTGGCGAGTCGCGCGAGGTCGCGCGCAATGTCGTAATATCTGGACTTGGCGATCAGCCGCTCGGCGACCTTCCGGCCGGCCTCGTCGGTCGCGATATCGAGCAGCGCCTGCGCCTTGGCCGGCTCGGGGATTCGCGCCGAACCGTAGAACACGAACATCGAGGCGATACCGGCCGCGTCGAGCATCAGTTCGGGCTTGAGCAGCTCGAGCTGGAAGCGGACCGGCCGCAGATCCTCGCGCAGCAGGAAGTCCATGTCCTGGAAAGCCAGCCGATAGGCGGGATGCTCGGTCTGCGGCGTGCCGACCACATGCTTGGCGGATTCGGCGTCCTGGGCGGCGGGCGCGAACGTGCGATCGGGGATTTTTCCATCTGTCATCCGGCCGGTGTTAGGCGAGAAACGGGGCGGGTGAAAAGGCTTTCGCGGGTGAGGTGCGCGAGCGGCAGTCTGCTGCCTCGAAACAACTGAGGATCATTTTGAGGGGATGTCGATGCGCGATACCGCATGGCGCATCATCGACAAGCCTATCACTTGGTGATAGTGAAAGGTTCGACGCGGGTTTTCAAAGGCAAGCAATTCAGTCGTTGGGCAGCAGCCGAAGGAATAAGCGCGGCCGATCTCTGCCAAGCAGCTGGCGAGGCGTTCGCCGGGCAGTTCGAGGCCGATTTGGGTGGTTATCTCTTCAAGAAGAGAATCGGGCGTAGCGGCGGCGGGAAATCAGGCGGCTATCGTACGATTCTGGGATTCAGAAAGGCGAATTCAGAGAGAATTTTCTACCTCTACGGTTTTCCGAAGAATGTGCGAGCCAACATCACGGCCAGAGAGCAGACTGCCCTGGCGACCAACACTGCGTTTTTGACCGGCTCGACGGACGATCAGATTGACGCGTTGAAGCTGAAAGGCTCGATCATCGAGTTGGAGTGCGGAATATGAGCGAAATCCTCGATATAGCCCACGAAATGGCCATCGACCTCCACGAGGTCGGCGCCATGGACGCGATCACGATGCGCATGATGGATGAATTGTGCCTGCCCGCGAAGCGGGTCTTTACGGCCGATCAGGTCCGGCGGATCCGCGCCAGGACTCGCATGAGCCAGCCCGTATTCGCGCTCCTCCTCGGTGTCGGCGCCAATACCGTTGCGCAATGGGAGCAAGGCAACAAGAAGCCGGGCGGATCATCGGCGCGGCTGCTCGATGTCATCGATCGCAAAGGTGTCGAGGCGATCGCATAGCAGCCCTACCGTTCACTTGCAGAACGGCCCGCGCCCCATGTCGAAGTGAAAATGATTGGCGTGGACGCTGTTGTAATCCGGCCCGAGCGTGGTCCTGAACCGCTTGCAGCCCGAATCGTGGATCACGCGCAGGAAACGGCGGACGTCCTCGTCCGGGCCGTTCCAGCCGCCGAGCACCGTGATCCGCCGGCCGTCGGCCAGCACGAAGGCGGCGACGTCGACGGCGTTGGCATAAGCGTGCTGCGATAGCCGGCCGGTCGCGGCGCCGTTGATGTTGCGGCAATTATAGGTGCCGAAGCTCTCGATCCGGATCACTTCGGACCGCAGATAGACGCGCGCGGCGGGCAGCACGCCATGGCGCGCCCAGGCGGCGAAGGTCTGCGCCAGCGGGCAGCGCATCGCGCCCAGATTGGTCACCGGCACGCCGACATTCTGCAGCTGCACCGATCCGAACGCCAGGCAGCCGCCGCCGAATCTGCGGTCGGGCAACGGCGTGAACTGGAAGCCGGCGGCGCCCATATTGGCCATGCATTGCCTGGTCACGGCGGCTTCGATGCCGGGAAAATCGAGATCGGTCGCGCGCGCCGGCGGATGATAGGATCTGGCGGGTTTGATCCGTTTGGCCGGCTTGCGGTCGTCGCCGCCGATGCAGCCACCCAGCAGCAGGGACAAGGCGACAATGGCGATGGATGCGCTACGGAACATGACCCGGAGTAGAGGCCAAAAAGGGTTAACGTCGCGCTAAGATTGATCAGATCTGCGACAGAAGCCCTTGCTCGGTCAAATAGCCGGTGACCAGCCGCGCCGGCGTGACGTCGAACGCCGGGTTGTAGGCCGGCGACCCGGTCACCCGGACGCTGCCGATCGTGCCGTCGGTTCCGGGGCCCGCGAGCATCGCCAGTTCTTCGGGGTCGCGATCCTCGATCGGCACCAGATCGCCGCTCGCCATCGTGCGGTCGATCGTCGTGTAGGACAGAGCGACGTAGAAGGGCACGCCGCAATCACGGGCGGCCAGCGCCTTCAGATAGGTGCCGATCTTGTTGCAGACGTCGCCGTTCGCGGTCACGCGGTCGGTGCCGACGATCACCGCATCGACCTGTCCGCGCGCCATCAGCAGTCCACCGGCATTGTCGGCGATCACCGTGTGCGGCACGCCATGGCCGGCCAGTTCGAACGCCGTCAGCAACGCGCCCTGGTTGCGCGGGCGGGTCTCGTCCACCCACACATGCAGCGGCAGGCCCGCATCATGGCCGAGATAGATCGGTGCGGTCGCCGTGCCATAGGCGACGGTCGCCAGCCAGCCCGGGTTGCAATGGGTGAGGATGTTGAGCGGTCGTCCCGGATTGGCGGCATGGAGATCGCGCAGCAAGGCCAGGCCGTGCCCGCCGATCGCGCGATTGAGTTTGACATCCTCGTCGCCGATCGCATCGGCGCGCAGGAAGGCGGCCTCGCCGCGCGCGCCCGGCGCCAGCGGCCGTACCGCGGCGACGATCTCGTCGAGCGCCCAGCGCAGATTGACCGCGGTCGGGCGAGTCGCGAGCAGCAGCTCATAGGCCAGATCGAGTCCGGCATCGGAGGGATCGGCGACGAGCGCCATCGCCAGTCCATAGGCCCCGGTCACGCCGATCAAAGGCGCGCCGCGCGTCCACATCTCGCGGATCGCCCGCGCCGCATCGTCGGCCGAGCGGAGCTCGGCCCACAGCACCTCCCACGGCAGCCGTCTTTGATCGAGGATGCGCACGCCGCGGCCGTCGGCAGTCCGTGCGATCGAACGGATTTCGATTCCGTCCAGTTTCATGCGGCGCGTTTCAAGGCGCGATCCGGTCGAACGACACGGCCTCGCCGGCATCGCCCGTCCGGTCGATCAGAATGGCGCGCATGCCGGCCGCTCGCGCTGCGGCAATTTCGACGGGTGCATCGGAGAGGAAGAGAATCGACTCGGCCGGCAGACCGATCGCCCCGGCGATACGCGCATAGGACGCCGCTACGCGCTTGGGGCCGATGTTCGTATCGAACCAGCCCGAAAACAGCGGCGCGAGATCGCCCGCGCAGCTGTGACCGAAGATCAGCTTCTGCGCGGCGACCGATCCCGACGAATAGACGTAGAGGTCGATGCCCTGCGCCTTCCAGCGTGCGAGCGCTGCCGGCACGTCCGGATAGACATGGCCGGTCAGACTGCCGTTGGCATAGCCTTCGGCCCAGATCATGCCCTGCAGCGCCTTGAGCGGCGTCTCCTTGGCATCCTCGTCCATCCAGCGCAGCAGTGTCGCCACCTTGTCGCCGGGAACGCCGGCGATCACCGGCGCCACTTCGGCGGCATGCGTCGCGACATAGTCGGCAAGCCGCGCGCGGGCATAAGGGAACAGGGTGTCGGTCACGAAGGCGATGCTGCTGGTCGTGCCCTCGATGTCGGTCAGCACCGCGCGTGCGCGCCCGATCGTCTCTGCGTTCATTCAGGCAGCCACCGGCTCGTGCCGCGGAAAGCGATCGGCGATGTCGTCGCCGGTGAAGTGCGCGACCCATCCGTCGGGGTTGGTGAACAGCCGGATCGCGGCGAAGCGCGGCGCCGGTCCCATGTCGAACCAGTGGCGGATGCCCGCCGGCACCGAGATCAGATCGTCGCGCGTGCACAGCATGTTGTAGATCCGGCCATGCTCGCGCAGCGTGAACAACCCTTCGCCCTCGACGAAGAAGCGCACTTCATCCTCGCCATGACGATGTTCGGACAGGAATTTCCGGCGCAGCACCGCACGATCGGGATGGTCGGGCGCCATCCGGACGATGTCGACCGCGGCATAGCCGCCTTCGGACCGCAGCCGCGCGATCTCGGGCGCATAGGCGGTCAGCACCGCCGCGTCGTCGGCATCGTCGGCGAGCGCGGCATCGGCCTGCCAGCGCTCGAAGCGGACGCCGATCGCGGCCAGCGCGACCGCGATCGCCGCCGGGTCCGTGGTTACCGACAATGGCGTCGCCGGATTCTGCTCCGCATATATCTCGAGCCGGCTCATGTTCCGCTCCTGAAGGCGCGCTCGGCGCGTTCGGCCTCGATCAGCCATTCGGTCGCCTCGACCACGCGCTCGGCCTCGGCGATGTCGCGGCCCCAGCCGTAGAGGCCGTGGCCGCGAATGAAATAGGCGGGCGGCGCCGGCTCGGCAAGCAGACGCGGACCGATCGCGGCCGCGATCTCGTCCATGTCCTGGCTGTTGTCGACGATCGGCAAGGTGATCGCGGTGGCGTGCGTGGCGACGCCGGGCCATGCCTTCATCAGCTCATGACCCGCGACCGTCCAGCCATCGGCCCCGGGCATCGCGCGGGTCATGCCGACGCTCGCAGGCGAATGGCTGTGCAGCACCGCGCCGACGGCGGGAAAGTCGCGATAGAGCATCAGGTGCAGCGCGGTCTCGGCCGAAGGCTTCTTGCCGTCGAGCGGCGTGCCGGCGAGGTCGACGGTCATCACGTCATCGACGACCAACCGGCCCTTGTGGCGCCCCGAGACGGTGATTGCGATCGTGCCGTCCGCAAGCCGGGCCGAATAATTGCCGCTCGTCGCCGGCGCCCAGCCTTTGGCGTCGAATGCGCGGCCCAGCGCGACGATCGCTTCGGCGGCGTGTTTAAGATCGGGCAAGGTCATGGCGTCCAGTGCATAGCGACTGTGACGCGCCGATGACAGGTCAGTTGCCCGACAGTTCGGCCTCGCGCCGGCGATAATGATCGAGCACCGCCTGGCGATCGACGGCAATTTTGTCGAGCGTCGTCAACCACTCCGTCTGCGCCTTGCGGACCGCCGCGGGATTGCGCGAGACGTGGACCGCCGTCCTGAACAGCAATTCCAGATTATAATCCTTGATCGCGAGGCTGCGGTCGCCGCACACCAGCAGCCGGCTGCCCGACAGCCGGCCCGTACATTTGAAGGTGGAGACGGTGGAGGCGGCAAGTGCATCGGTTGGCGGCACGATTCCCGACAGCGACGGAGGACCCGTGGACGCGCCAGCGCCGCCGCTCGCCGTGGCACGGCCGGCCGATGGGGACGTTCCGCCGGTCCATACCGGTCCCGAACCCTCCGCTGGCTGGCGCGTGCGATCTTTGGCGCGTGGGGCCATGACGTGCGGCACCTCTTCCACCTTCGCACCGCCCGGCTTGAACATCATCGCCAAACCGGTACCCAACCCCGCGATCAGCACGCCGACTCCCAATACGCCGACCATGATGACGCGCGATGCCCTGCGCCGCTCGGCCTTCAGCGGGCAGGCGCTCTCCGTGCAGCGGATGAGCGAGGCCTTGCCGTCCTTGCCGAACAGCATCTGGCCGCATTTACTGCATTCGATATCGTCCATTGCGACTCTCCGAATCTCATCGTGACATGAATCGGGTTAACAAGCCGTTTTCCATAGTGTGGCGCGGGCCCAGGCTCCGCCACCACGCTGGAGGGACAGGATGAAGGCACTGAAGGCGATCGGCGTGGTCGTGCTGCTGGCGCTCGCCGCGGCCGGCGCATGGTTTTACGGTTCCCCTGGCTGGACGATCGAGCGGATGCAGGCGGCTGCGACGGCGAAGGATGCAGCCTTGTTGTCGAGCTATATCGATTTCCCGGCGCTGCGCGCCGATCTGAAGCGCAAGCTGCCGGACCATCTGACAGCGCGCGCCAGGGAAAGGAATGACGGTCTGGGGCGGCTGGAGGCCGCGATCGGCGGTGTCCTGATCGGCCCGATCGTCGATACGATCGTGACGCCCGAAGCGCTTCGCCTGGCCTTTGCGCCGGGTCCGGCGACGGCGGTCGACGACACGACCGGCGCGCAGGCGCTGCCGGTGGGCGTGCGATTGGGGAAGGATCCCGTGATCACCCGGCGCGGCGTCTCCGAATTCGTGGTCGGTCCGCGCGGGAAGGCGGGCGGACTGGTGTTCCGGCGATCCGGACTGAGCTGGCGGCTGAGCGGGATCGATTTCCCGCCGGACGATATCCCCGCAACGCTCTGACCCGAAGATGCACCGAAGCCGCCGCGAAGCACCCTGTCGCGCCTCGGGGCGACCCGCTATCCTGGCCTCATGACCATGCTTGCTTCGATCGATCGCCGCTTCCGTCACACCCTGCTCGCTGCGGCCGCGCTGGCCGGCTTCCTCGTCCCCAGCCCTGCTACCGCCAGTCCGTCGACCGATCTCACCGCGCTGATCGCCGACCATTGGCAATGGTGGCTGGCGCATAATCCGGTGACCGCCACCAGCCTGGGCGACCGGCGTTTCGACGATCGCATCGGCGACATCAGCCTGGCCCGGCAGGATCACGACGCCGCCGACGCGCGCGCGTTCCTGAAGCGGCTGGCGGCGATCGACGATGCCGGGCTGACCCCGGCCGAACGCACCAACAAGGCGGTGCTGGCGAAGATGCTCGACGAACAGGCGCAACTCGTCCGCCACGGTCAGCGGATGATGTTGTTCACCAGTTATGCCAGTTGGTACCAGAATTTCGCGGGACTGGCGGACGGCCTGCCGTTCCGGGCGCGTGCCGATTATGACAGCTATCTGAAGCGGCTGGCGCTGTTCCCGGCGATGGATCGCGAAGGGATCGCGATCACGCGGCAGGCCGTGGCGGCAGGCTATGCGCAGCCCTGCGTCACGACGGCCGGTCTCGAGCGTTCGGCGCGGGGCGTGATCGCCGACAAGCCCGAGGACTCGCGCTTCTACGCGCCGTTCCTCGGCCAGCGGCCGGCCGACATGAGCGAGGCCGACTGGAGCGCCGCGAAGGCCAAAGCGCGCCAGCTGATCGTCGCGGTGCTCGATCCCGAATATAGCGCGCTCGCCGATTATTTCGCCACGGACTATGTGCCGAAATGCCGCAAGTCGGTGGGCATATCCGACACGCCCGGCGGGGCCGCCTATTATGCGTGGCGGGCGAAGGTGGAGACCACCACCGACATGTCGCCCGAAGCGATCCATCAGCTCGGCCTTTCGGAAGTCGCGCGTATCCGCACCGAAATGGACAGTGTGGCGAAGACCGCCGGCTTTGCCGACCGCGCGCGCTTCATCGCCGCGCTACGCAGCGATCCGAAATATTATGCCGGATCGCCGCAGGCGCTGATGGCCGCGGCCGCGCTCACCGCCAAGACGATCGACGGCAAGATGCCCGGCCTGTTCGGCCGGCTGCCGCGCCTGTCCTATGGCGTCCGCGCGATCCCCGCCGAAATCGCCGAGGGCACGACCACCGCCTATTACAGCGCCGGATCGCCCGACAGCGGCATCGCGGGCACCTATTATGTCAACACGTCGAAGCTCGATCAGCGGCCGCTCTGGGAGCTGCCCGCGTTGACGCTGCACGAGGCGGTGCCCGGGCATCACCACCAGATCGCGCTGCAGCAGGAACTCGATTTGCCCGATTTCCGCAAGCACGCCGCGTTCTTCACTGCCTTCACCGAAGGCTGGGCGCTCTACGCCGAGCGGCTTGGTCTGGAAATCGGGCTTTACGATACGCCCGAGAAGCAGATGGGCCGGCTGTCCTACGAGATGTGGCGCGCCTGCCGGCTGGTGGTCGATACCGGCATCCACGCCAAAGGCTGGAGCAAAGCACAGGCTGTGACGTTCATGCGCGACAACACCGCGCTGACCGACGCCAATATCGATGCCGAGGTCAATCGCTACATCTCATGGCCGGGCCAGGCGCTGGGCTACAAGATCGGCGAGATTCGCATCCGGGCGCTCCGTGCGGAGGCGGAGGCGGCGCTGGGACCGAAGTTCGACCTGCGCCGTTTCCACGATGCCGTGCTCGCGCAGGGATCGGTGCCGATGGACGTGCTTGCGCGCCAGGTGGACGGCTGGATCGCCGACGAGGCGAAGCGATAATATTCAGGGGACCTTGCGCCCTTCCGCTTTCGCCTGTGCCTTCTCCTCGCGCGCCTGCCGCAGGATTTCGCCATAGCAGCCCGTCCAGCCGCCGGCGCCCGACGGCGAGCAGCTGTTGGTTCCGGAGCGGCCGGCATATTCGATCGAGGTGGCGCGCGATGCCCAGCTGGCATTGGCCGAACTCGGACTCGGTGCGCGCAGCTCCTTGGGAATGCGATAGCGCTCGCTCTCCGGCTTGCGCGCGCACACCACGATTTCCTCGCCCGATCCGCTGGTCGGGCATGGATCGTCACCATAGACGATCAGCACGCGATCGGCGCTCTGCGCCGCCGCCGGGGCGGCGTAACCGGCCACCGCCGCCATGATCGCCGCCGCGATGGGAGTGATCAGCCTGAAGCCCGTCATCGCCGTTCCTTCCGTTCCATTCGCTCGACGCCCAGTGCCAGACACGCGCCGACGCAGCACCAAGATAAGCGCTTCGCAGGGGAATCCTATCCGCTTCGAAGCCTAAATGCGCTTGGAGAGCGCAATCGCGGTGCGGCAGCCGAGGCGGATCGCGGCGCTCATCAGCGGCCAGGCGGGCGCGCGCTCGGCGCCCTCGGCGATCGCCGTGTCGCGATGCTCCACCTCCTCCGCCCTGAAATCGGCGATATGGGCGGACAGCGCAGGATCGCTGTCGCCCAGCCGTTCGAGCTGCTCGCCATAATGGCGATCGATCTCGGTCTCGATCGCGGCGGTGCAGGCCATCGCCGCCTCGGGGCCGATCGCGGCCGTCACCGCCCCCAGCGCGAACCCCGCCACGTTCCAGAACGGCTGCAGCAAAGTCGGGCGCACGCCGCGTTCGACGATCATCGCGTCGAACAGCTTGCGATGGCGTTCTTCCTGCGTGGCCATGCGCGCGATGATCCGCGCCGCGGGGCTGCGATCGCCCATCACCGCGAGTTGCCCGGCATAGATCCGGGTCGCGCCATATTCGCCCGCCTGATCGACGCGCAGCATCGATGCCGTGTCTGCGCCGCGATCGCCCGGTCGTTTCATGCCGACTTCCTTCCCCGGCCGACCAGGAGCCACAGCACCAGCAGGCCGCCGCCGATCGAGAAGATCGCGTTGAATCCGGCGAGCGAAATGCCGGCAAGCGTCCACTGCGCCTGGTCGCAGCGGATCAAAGGCGCGTTCATGATGCTCTCCAGCGCGGCGCTGCCGGCCGTGCTCGAGCAGGTGGTGAAGCCTTCCCACCAGCCATATTCGACGCCGGCATGAAAGGCGCCGATGCCGCCGCTGATCAGGATCGCGATCGCGGCCAGCGCGACGAGCGGAGCCGCTGCCGCGCGTCGGCCCAGCAGCAGGGCGACGATCGCGAAGGCGATCGCCGCCTCATGCGGCCAGCGCTGCCAATAACACAGCTCGCACGGAAACAGCCCGAACACATGCTGCGACACCAGCGCGCCGCCCAGCAGGGCGGCCGGGATCAGCAGTGCGAGTAAGCGGGCAAGCGAAGACGCGGTCACCGGCTTCGCGGTGCCCGAGTCGCCGGCGGCATCTGGCCGGCCGCACCGGCCATTTGCGGCGCCTTGCCGATCCGCGAAATCGTCTTCAGCGCATAATAGAGCTGATAATCGTCGATGCCCTGCTTCTTGAGGAGCTCGGGCGTCGCCGTGAAGCGCGGATCGTCCCGGCCGTCGGTCTCGAGCACGCTGTTGTCGATCTTGGCATCGTTGATCAGATGGCGGCGCAGATCGGCCTCGCGGAAGCGCGGCCGCGTCTTGTAATCCGGGTCCGAAAGCTGCGGCACCTGGATGTCGGGTTCGATGCCGCCCTCCTGCACCGAACGGCCCGATGGCGTGTAATAGCGCGCGGTGGTCAGCCGCAGCGCGGTCGTCTCGCTCAGCGGCAGCAAGGTCTGCACCGATCCCTTGCCGAAGCTGCGTTCGCCCATCACCAGCCCGCGATGATGGTCCTGCAGCGCGCCGGCGACGATCTCCGCCGCCGAGGCCGATCCCGCATCGACCAGCACGACGATCGGCAGGCCGCGGGTATTGTCGCCCGGCGTCGCGTCGAACCGTTCATAGTCGCCGCGCTGCCGCCCGCGCTGTTCGACGATCTTGCCGCGATCGAGGAACACGTCGGACACGTCGACCGCCTCGTCGAGCAGGCCGCCCGGGTTGGAGCGGAGATCGATCACATAGCCGGTCGGCGCATGGCCCAGCGACTTCTCGATGCCGGCGATCGCCGCGCGCACGGCCTGGCCGGTATTGTTGGAGAAGGCGTTGATGTTGATCACGCCCACCCCGTTCTTGACCTCCCACTTCACCGGCTTGAGCTCGATGATCTCGCGGGTGACGGTCACGTCGAACGGCTGGTCGCGGCCCGGCCTGACGATCGTCAGGCGCACGCTGGTCCCCGGCCGGCCACGCATCTGGTCGACCGCGTCGTCCAGCGTGCCGCCATAGATCAGCTTGCCGTCCAGATGGGTGATATAGTCGCCGGCCTTGATCCCGGCGCGATCGGCGGGCGTATCCTCGGTCGGCGTCACCACCTTGACCGCGCCGTCCTCAGCCTGGACGGTCAGTCCGAGGCCGCCATAGCTGCCCTCGGTCTGCGTGCGCATCGACTGGAAGTCGCGCGCGTCGAGATAGGAGCTGTGCGGATCGAGGCTGGCGAGCATGCCGTCGATCGCGCCCTTGATCAGTTTCTCGTCGTCGACCTTGTCGACATAGTCGGCGCGCACCTTCTCGAACACTTCGGTGAACAGCTCGAGTTCGCGCGAGGTCTGCCCATCGACGCTCGCCAGCGCCGCGGTGGCGACCGGCAGCAGCGCGACGGCGGAGATCAGCGCGGTGGCCCGCAGCAGCGAATTGCGCATCGATTGTCCGTTCATCTCAGCGCCTCCTGGCGGCGGCCGGCGTGGCGGCGGTCGGCGCGCCGCCCAGCCGTTCGAGCGTCTTCACCGCATAGGCCATCTGGAAATCGGTGACGCCCTGCTTCTTCAGCTCCTCGGCCGTGGTCTTGAAGCGCGGATCGGTATCGGTATCGGCCTCGAGAATCGCCTGGTCGACTTTCGCCTCGCGGACGATCTGGCGGCGCAGGTCGGCGAAGCGCCCCGGATCCGCCTTGGGGCGGTCGGCATCGGACAATTGCGGCACCGGCAGATCGGGCTCGATGCCCTTCTCGTCGACCGACTTGCCCGATGGCGTGAAATAGCGGCTGGTGGTGATCCGGATCGAACCGCCAGCGTCGAGCGGCACCGCCGTCTGGATCGTCCCCATGCCATAGCTCTGCGCGCCCATCACCAGCGCGCGATGATTGTCCTGCAGCGCGCCGGCGACGATCTCGGCGGCGGCGGCGCTGCCCTCGTCGATCAGCACGACGATCGGCAGGCCGGCGGCGAAATCGCCCTTCTTCGCGTTGGCGCGTTCGATCTCGGCGGCGTCGCGGCCGCGCTGCGAGACGATCTCGCCCTTGTCGAGGAAGGCGTCGGCCACCTGCACCGACGCGTTGAACTCGCCCCCGGCGTTCGAGCGCAGATCGACGATATAGCCGAGCGGCGGGTGACCGAGCTGGCGGCCGACCGCCTCGATCGCCGCGCGCAGTTCAGCGGCGGTGCGCTGGTTGAAGCCGTTGACGTCCAGGATGCCGACATCCTTCTCGACCCGCCAGCCAATTGTCTGCGCGGCCGGCAGTGCGCGCACCATGTCGACGTCGAACGGCTTGGGGCGTCCGCGTCGCGCGATCGTCAGCGCCACGGCGCTGCCGGGGGCGCCGCGCAATTTGGTCACCGCCTCGGTCAGTGACACGCCGAACACCAGTTCGCCGTTGATGTGGCTGATGAAATCGCCCGACTTCAGCCCGGCGCGTTCGGCCGGCGATCCGGCGGCGGGGGCGACGACGCGCAGCGCGCCGTCCTCCACCGTCAGGGTCAGGCCGATACCGGCCTGGCCGCTCGTGCCGGTCGTGCTGCGATCGTCGGCGGCATAATAGCTGCTCTGTGCGTCGAGGCTGGAGAGCATGCCGTCGATCGCGCCCTTGATCAGCTGCTTGTCGTCAACGGGCACGACATAATCGCCCTTCACCCGCTCATAGACGCTCATGAAGCGATCGAGTTCGCGATAGGTGCTGGCGCCGACGCTCGCCACTGCGGCGGCCGCAGGGACCATCACGGCGATGCCGAGCATTGCCAGGGTATTGGTGGACGGCTTCTTCATCGGCAACGGGAATCCCATCAGAGTCTCTGGCCCGAGTTTAGCGGCGGCGCCTACATTAACACAAGGACGCCACCCTACCACAAGGACAAGCGCGGCTTAACCTCAGCTGACCAGCGGCGTGATGTCGATCGGCTGGCCGTTGCGGCGCAGTTCGACCGTTACCCTGGGGCGATCGGGTCCGGCGCGGCCGATCGGACTGCCCTGGTCGACCTCGTCGCCCACCGCCACGCCCAGCCGGGCGAGGCCGGTCACCAGCGTCACCCAACCGTTGCCATGATCGATGATGACGATGCTGCCGAAGCCGCGATAGGGCGCCGCATAGAGCACATGGCCGCCGCCGGGCGCGATCACCTGCGCGCCGGGCTGGGTTACGATCGTCAGGCCGCGCGCACGGACCCCGGCGGCCGACACTTCGCCCAGGCCGGTGACGACGCTGCCGACCACCGGCAGGCGATAAGGCAGGCGGCCCGAAGCGGGCAGCGGCACCGACAGCGGCGGCGCCAGCACGACGCCGGGCTGTGCCGGCCGCAGCACTGGTCCCGGCAGCGAGACGAGGTCGTTGCGCGTCGCGGCGTCGGCGTCGAGCTGCTGCATCAGGTCGACGATGTCGCGCGCCTTCTCGCCGAGCGCGATCGCCCGATCCGATTCGAGCATCGCGCCGCTGGCGAACTCGCGCGAGCGCAGCCGGTGTTGCGCCTCGAGTCGCGCCAGCGACTGCCGTTCCTGTTCGCGTTTCGCTTGCCCGTCCTTGAGACTGGCCACCGCCAGCTCCGCGGTCGCGCGCAGCCGCCGTCCCTCGGCCACCTCGGCGCGCAGCCCCTGCGTGCGCTCGGTCACCACCGGCAGGATCGCGCCGAGCAGCGAGCGGACATGGACGAGATCGGCGATCGAGCCGGGCTGCGCCAGCGCCAGCGCCGGCGGCCGCCGCGCCATCGTCTGCAGCGCCGCCGTCAGCCGCACGATCGGTCCCTGTTTCGCCGCGAGTCGCGCGCGCTGCTTCTCCTGCAGCCGCTCGACGATCGCGATCCGCGCCTCGGCGGCCGAGATGTCGGCCTCGGCCGACTGCACCCGTGCCGCCACCGCCGCCGCTTCCACCCGCGCCCGCGCCGCCTCGTCGCGTTCGGCCGACGCCTGTCGCTCGAGCGTCTTCGACCGCGCCATCGCGACCGCCGATTGCCGCCGCGCGTCAACCAGCGACCGTTGCGCTTCGCCGATGTCCTGCGCCGAAAGTGCGATGCCGCAGCCCAGCAGGGCGATGCCGGGGATCAGCAGGGCGAAGCGGCGGACCATGAGGTCAGCCTTCGCGATGATAGGGATGGTTGGCAAGGATGCTGGTCGCCCGCCACAATTGTTCGGCGAGCATCGCGCGCGCCAGCATGTGCGGCCAGGTCATCCGCCCGAAGGCGATCTTCAGCGTAGCCGAGTCGCGTTCGGCGTCGGTCAGGCCATCGGCGGCGCCGATCAGGAAGCGCGCCTCGCGCCGGCCCTGGTCGCGCCAGCCGCCCAGCCGTTCGGCGAATGCCTTCGAACCGAGCTGCTCGCCGGCCTCGTCGAGCGCGATAATCACGCTGTCATGGTCGATCGCGGGCGGCTTGCCGCCGGTATCGGGAAGTTCGGTGACGCGCGTCGGCCAGGCGATCCGCTTCAGATAGCGATCGACGAGCTCGGCCTCCGCCGAGCGGCCGATCCGGCCGCGCGCCACGATGTGGAGCACCAATGATCAGTCAGGCGTTGGCGGTGATGTTCGGCGTCTCGCCGAACGCCCACATCCGCTCCAGATTGTAGAAGCTGCGCACTTCCGGCCGGAACAGATGGATGATCACGTCGCCGGCGTCGATCAGCACCCAGTCCGCGGTCGGCAGGCCCTCGATCCGCGGATTGCGGCCGAAATCGGCCTTGATCCGCTCGGCGAGCTTGTGTGCCATCGATGCGACCTGGCGCGTCGAACGGCCGCTGGCGATGACCATGTGATCGGCGATGCTGCTCTTGCCCTGGAGGGGGATCGAGACGGTTTCGAGCGCCTGATCGTCGTCGAGCGACTGGAGGACGAGGCTGTGCAGGGCAGCCACGCGGTCTTCGGCGGTTTCGATCTTCGCTGCGGTTGAGGTGGCGGGCAAGTGGGCTCCTTGGAAACGGCGTCAGCCGACGGGTCTTCGCGTCACCGCATCACGCGGCGCGCTGTTTGAAAATCGGCGATGCCAATGGGGGTCTGCCGCACGCAGACGGGTTGCTGACCTTGGATCGGGGCGAAAGCGCAAGAGCACGAGCGCCGGCGGTCTCCATAACGTCCAGTCTTTTGACCTGGCTGCGGGCCGGACGAATCCCCGTAGCCACCCCATCGCGGTCGCCGCGCGGGATTGGTCATCATAGCCCGGACGGACGATCACGGCAATCGGCACGAGTCGCGCGATCCTCCGCCAGTCGCGCCACAAGGGGAACTGGGCGAGATTATCCTGCCCCATCAGCCAGATGAAGCGGATTTTCGGGTAACGGCGGACCAGCGCACGCAGCGTATCGATGGTGTAGCGCGTGCCCAGCCGCGACTCGATCGCGGTCGGCCGGATGCGGCTGCGCCGCGCTTGGCGCAACGCCGAGCCCAGCCGCGCGGCCAGCGGCGCCATGTCGTCCGCCGGCTTCAGCGGGTTGCCCGGCGAAACCAGCCACCACACCTCGTCGAGTCCGAGCGCATCGAGCGCGAACAGGCTGATCGCGCGATGGCCGCCATGCGCCGGGTTGAACGAGCCGCCGAGCAGGCCGATCAGGGTCAAATGCGTGGCTTCCAGTCACTGGCCGCATGGACGACGCGCCGAATTTCAACGCGTTCGGGACGATCGACGTAGAGCAGAATGAAAGGCGCGTTCCTGACGCTCCATTTGCGTACGCCGCGCTTTCGGGTTTCCTCGCCCAGCCTGGGATGATCGAGCAGAATGAGCGGTGCCTGTTCGATCCGGGTCAACATTTCAAGCGGGAGCGCCGGATCGAATTGCCGATAATGTTCAGCAATCCGGCGCAAATCCCGCTGTGCCGGACCGGACCATATCAGCGCTCTCAAGCGGCCGCTTTCTGCGCCTTCATGGCCTGAATCTCGGCGACCAGCTCTTCATGAGTGACGAAATCGCCCCGGTCGATCGCATCCTCGCCTTCCTTCAAAAAATCGTGGAACGCGATCTCCTCGCGCACGTAGCGCTCAACGGCGGCAGCGACCAGCCATGACCGGGACCGATCTTGCTCTGACGCCAACCGGTCGAGATCGGTCAACAGCGCTGCGTCGATTCGCGCGGTGACGACATGGGTCTTGTTCATCGTCCATGCATATCACTTGTATACATCCGATTCAATTACCAGCCTACAAGCTTCGGGTTGATCGCGCGATAACCGCCATGCACCGGATTGAACGAGCCTGCGAGGAGGCCGATCGGCGTTAAATGCGAAGCTTCCAGTCACCGGCCGCGTGGACGACGCGGGCGATTTCGACATAATCCCGGCGGACGCGATCGAGCAGTATAAACGGCGTCTTGCGCACCGGCCATTTCCGCAGCCCGCGACCCACGACTTCACCGGCGCGGGGATGATCGCCCAGCAAGGCTGGCGCCGCTTCGATCCAGTCCAGAATCAAATCCGTTACTGCCGGCTCGATTTCGTCGTAGCGATCTGCAATGCCGAACAAATCGGCGCGCGCGCGGTTCGCCCAGCGAACTTCCACTCAGGCGGCGCGCTTTGCCGAGCGTCGCTCGCGTATTTCGCGCACCAGATCCTCATGACTGATCCAGCGTCCCTGTTCGAGATCGTCGATGCCCTCCTGCAGGTAATCGAGGAACGCGATTTCTTCGCGGACATAGCGCTCGATCGCGGCTGCAACGATCCCGGAGCGTGACTGGTCCTGCTCGCCGGCCAGGCGGTCGAGATCGGCTATCAAGGTATCGTCGATCCGCGCGGTGATGCCGTGGCCATTGCTCATGGTGAGAACGTATCAACTGTAGATGTTGCGTTCAACCGTGCTTGCCCGCCGCAGCCCCGCTACAATGCGGCAAATATCCCAGCAGCCCAGACATTCAAAACCAGCCGCGCGCTACGGCCGCGTCTGCCCCGTTCCCCGCACCAGCCACTTATATGTCGTCAGTCCCTCGAGCGCGACCGGGCCGCGTGCGTGCAGCCGGCCGGTCGAAATGCCGATCTCGGCGCCCAGCCCGAATTCGCCGCCATCGGCGAACTGGGTCGAGGCATTGTGCATCACGATCGCGCTGTCGACCTCGATCAGGAAGCGGTCGGCGGTTCCGCGATTCTCGGTCAGGATCGCGTCGGTATGGTGCGATCCGTGCGCCGCGATATGTGCCAGCGCGCCGTCGAGGCCGTCGACCATTGCCACCGAGGCGATCGCTTCGAGATATTCGGTGTCCCAGTCCTCGGCCGTGGCCGGCGTCACGCGCGGATCGAGCGCCTCGACCGTTGTATCGCCACGGACTTCGCAGCCACCATCGATCAGGGTTGCGATCAGCGCCCCGGGGTCGCCATAGGCGCGGTCGATCAGCAAGGTCTCCATCGCGCCGCAGACGCCGGTGCGCCGCATCTTGGCGTTGAGAATGATCGCCTGCGCCTTGGCCGGGTCGGCGGCGCCATCGACATAGATGTGGTTGATGCCGTCGAGATGCGCCAGCACCGGCACGCGCGCCTCGTCCTGCACGCGCGCCACCAGCGACTTGCCGCCGCGCGGCACGACGATGTCGATCAGCCCCTGCGCGCGCAGCATCGCGCCGACGGCGGCGCGATCGGTGGAGGGCACCAACTGCATCGCATCGGCCGGCACACCCGATTTCGCCAGCGCCGTCACCATCGCCTGATGGATCGCGCGATTGCTCTCCACCGCCTCCGATCCGCCGCGCAGGATCACCGCATTGCCCGATTTCAGGCAGAGCGCGCCCGCGTCGGCGGTCACGTTCGGACGGCTCTCATAAATGATCGCGACGACGCCCAGCGGCACGCGCACGCGCTGCAGCTTGATCCCGTTGGGCCGCATGCTCTCGTCGACGATCATGCCGACCGGATCGCGCAGGGCGGCGACGGTATCGACGCCGTCGGCGGTCGACGCCAGCCGGCCGGCGTCGAGCCGCAGCCGATCGAGCATCGCGCCGGACAGGCCGGCGGCCGCGCTTCGCTCCATGTCGCGCGCATTGGCGGCGAGGATGGCGGCAGCGTTGTCGCGGATTCCCTGCGCCGCGGCGTTCAGTGCATGCGATTTCTGTTCGGTCGTCATCCGCGCCATCGCGGTCGCGGCGGCGCGCGCGGCGCGGCCCATCCGGTCGATCAGCGCATCCGGTGTTTCGATGCTGGTCATTCCGCGCGCCTAGCACATCGCAAAGGCGTCTCGCATCTGCAAAAACGCGATGCTAATCAGGTCGGCGATGACGGGGGAAATCGAAGCAGTCGGCGATATCGCCACCGCGGCGCTCGCGGCGCGGGCAGTGGAGCCCGCGCATGGCGAAGGCGTGGCGTTTGGCGAGGGCATGTGTCTCAATTGCGGCACGGCGTTGCTGGGTCCGCATTGCCATATATGCGGGCAAGCGGGACATGTTCACCGCTCGCTCGCCGCGATCTGGCACGATCTGGCGCACGGCGTGTTCCATTTCGAGGGCAAGATCTGGCGGACGCTGCCGATGCTCGCCTGGCGCCCGGGTGAGTTGACGCGGCGCTATATCGCCGGCGAACGCGCGCGCTTCGTATCGCCCATGGCCTTGTTCCTGTTCACCGTCTTCCTGATGTTTGCCGTGATCAGCGCGGTCGGGGGAAATCTCTACGCGCCGGCGATCGGCGCGGCTGAGCGCGGCAAGGCGGTGGTCCAGTTCGAACGGCAATTGACGGAAGCGCGCGCGAAAATTGCCCGCCTGAATGCGGAACGCGCGGCAGCCGTCACGGCAGGACGGTCAACCGCGGATTTCGACGCGCAACTCGAGAGGCTGCGCAGTTCGATCTCGAAAATGGAGGAGGCCGCGGAAGATTTCGAAGCCGGGACGAACAGGATGTTCACCGAACCGAACACCGGTTGGGCCAAGCTCGACAAGGGCATCGCCAAGGCCAATGCCAACCCCAATCTCGTCCTCTACAAAATCCAGTCGAGCGCCTATAAATTCTCGTGGGCGCTGATCCCGATCTCGCTTCCGTTCATGTGGCTGCTGTTCGTCTGGCGGCGCGGTGTTCATCTCTACGATCACGCGATCTTCGTCATCTATTCGCTGTCGTTCATGACGCTGCTGACGATCGTGCTGACCTTGCTCGGCCTGACGGGCTTGCCCGGTGGCTGGATCGCGGCCGCCGCTCTGTCGTTGCCGCCGCTTCACATGTACCGGCAATTGCGCGGCGCCTATCGCCTGCGCCGGTTCAGCGCGATCTGGCGGACGGTCATGCTGGTGATCTTCTGCTCGGTCTCGGCGCTGCTGTTCGTGCTGTTGCTGCTGACGATGGGCCTTCTCGGCTGAGACCGGCGGCGGAATCGGCTTTTCGTTGACATTTCAAGCCCCGCGATGCTAGCGGGCGCGCTTCCCATCAGCTTATAGTCTGGATCCGCTCTATGGCGCGCGTCACCGTCGAAGATTGCGTCGACAAAGTCCCCAACCGGTTCGATCTGGTGCTGTTCGCGGCGCAGCGCGCGCGGCAGATTTCCGGCGGCGCCGATCTGACGATCGACCGCGACCGCGACAAGAACCCGGTCGTGGCGCTGCGCGAGATCGCCGACGAGACGGTCAAGCCGTCCGAACTGGCCGATTCGCTGGTCGGCACCCTGCAGCGCGTTCAGGTCGACGATGACGACACGCCCGATGAGGTCGGTTCGCTATCGGCATCGGCCGAGGCATTGCGGCTCACCGCCGCCGCGCCGCCGCGCAACCAGAATCTGGGCGGCGACTACGAAGGCTGAGGCTTCGGCCGAATCCTGACATCTTGCATCCGGCCGCCTGCCCTGTCAGGGGCGGCGCCGATGCAGGGGCTTCGAGCAGATCGACGACATGGGGGCAGCGCCTTGGCGCTGTTCCTTGTCGCGTGCGCCTTGCTCCTGCGCGTGGTCGTTCCCGGTGGGTGGATGCCCACCACCGGTGCGGACGGCCTCGTCCGCATCACAATGTGTACCGGCATGGGCCAAATCGAGGCCTGGCTTGATGCCGACGGCAAGCTCCACGACTCGTCGCCGGCCAAGGGCGAACCGAAGACCGACCAGCCCTGCGCCTTTGCCGGGTTGATCGCACCGGCGCTCGATCCGGCGCCGGTCGAGCCTCCGTTTTACGTCACCGCCGAACGCGATCGAGTGCCGGCCTTCGCCACCAGCGAGGTCGCGATCGGGCGCGGGCTCGCGGCGCCACCGCCACCGCCGACCGGACCACCCGCGAACCTCTGAACCGATTGTCTTGTGTGCGTCACGGCGCGCGCTTTCGATTCACGAGGATTGCCAACATGATATCCATTTCACGCGCCCTCGCCGGCGTGTCGCTCGGCGCGTTCGCGCTGCTCTCCATCCCATCCGCGCGCGCCGACGAGGCGTCCGATCAGCCGATCGTCGTCACCGGCGCGCGCGCGCTCGAAGATGCCGAGGTCGCGTTGAACAAGCGTCCCGGCGGCGCCGACCTCGTCTCTGCCGAAGATTTCGCCGACAAGGCGGCGGTGTCGCTGCGCGACGCGCTCGCTTTTTCGCCCGGCGTCTATACCCAGCCGCGTTTCGGGCAGGAGATCCGGTTGTCGATCCGCGGCTCGGGCATCAGCCGCGGCTTCCACATGCGCGGGCTGACCTTGTTGCAGGACGGCATCCCGATCAATCTCGCCGACAATAATGGCGACTTCCAGGAGCTCGACCCGCAGGTCTTCCAGCATATCGAGGTCTATCGCGGCGCCAATGCGCTGCGCTTCGGTGGGTCGACCCTGGGCGGCGGCATCAATGCGGTAACGCCCACCGGCCGCACCGCGCCGGGTTATGAGGTACGGATCGACGGCGGCAGTTTCCAGACCGTTCGCGGCAAGGTCGCGGCCGGATTCGCCGATGCACGCGGCGACGCCTGGCTGGCACTCACCACCGATCGCAGCGATGGCGACCGCGATCATGCCCGCCGCGACGCGCTGCGCTTCAATGGCAATGTCGGTATTCGCCTGACCGAAGCGGTCGAGACGCGCTTCTATGCGGCGATCAGTCATATCGACCAGGATTTGCCGGGATCGCTCAATCGCGCGCAAGCGCTGGCGACACCGCGGCTGTCGCTGCCCGGCAACATCGCCGGCGATCAGGAACGCGACATCGATTCGATCCGGCTGCAGAACCGCACGACGATCGACCTCGGCGCCACGCGGATCGAGGGCGGCCTGTTCGTCAGCGCCAGGCAATTGTTCCACCCGATCTTCCAGGTCATCGACCAGAAGTCGCTCGATTATGGCGCCTACGCCCGGATCGATCATGAGGGGACGATCGGCGGCATACCGGTGGAGATGACGCTGGGGACGACGGCGCGCTTCGGCCAGGTCGATGCGAAACAGTTCCTCAACGTCGCCGGCCGCCGCGGCGCGCCGACGCAGGTCGCGCGGCAGGAAGCGCAGACGATCGACAGCTATGGCGAGCTGCGGCTGACGCCGGCGGCGGGCCTCAGCCTGATCGCCGGCGGCATCCATACCCATGGCCGCCGGACGATCGCCAATCGCACCACCCCGGCGCTCTCGGGCAGCCGCAGCTTCGATCGTTTCGCGCCCAAGCTGGGGCTGATCTGGGAACCGGCGGCGGCGGTCCAGCTCTTCGCCAATGTCAGCCGCTCGATCGAACTGCCGGGCTATTCGGAACTGGCGCAGACGCGGTTCGATGGCCTGTCCGGCTTCGTCGCCGTGGCGCCGCAGCGCGCCTGGACCGCGGAGATCGGCACCCGCGGCCGGATCGGCATCGCCGCATGGGACGTCGCGCTCTATCGCGCCGACATCGAGGGCGAAATGCTGCAATTCGCCAACGGCACAGCAGCGATGGTCCCGGCGGCGACGTTCAATGCCGATCGCACGCGGCATCAGGGCGTCGAGGCCGGCCTGACGCTCGACCTCGCCGGCTTTGCACGGCTGCGGCAGGTGTATCAGCTCAATGATTTCCGCTTCAGGAACGATGTCGTCTATGGCGACAATCGGCTGCCGGTGATCCCCAGGCAGCTCTATCGCGCCGAATTGCGGCTGGGGACGGACGCGATCTCGGTCACGCCCAATGTGGAATGGCTGCCGCAGGGCGCATGGGCGGATTACAACAACACGACCCGGCCGCCGGGCTACGCCTTGTTCGGTGTCGGCGCCGAGGCGCAGTTGCGCGCCGGCGTCACGGTCTTCGTCGATGCGCGCAACCTGACGGCGAGGAAGGCGATCGGTGATATTTCCGCCGTCGTGACCGCCAGCGCGGCCTCGATCATCTATTACCCGGCCGAACGGCGCGCAATTTATGGCGGCCTCCGCGCACGTTTCTGAGCGGTGGAACCTCGAGGGCATCTCCATCGTGCGGTCTGGCGCGGGCATGTCCATGACGGGCTTGTGCGCATTGGTGCCGTTCGATGTCATTGCCTTGCGCGCATTTTCGGATCAGCCTGCGCGCATCGTGAAGGCGCCGCTCGAATCGGGTGCGGGATGTTCGATGGAAGCTGCTGATCGGCTTGGTGCCTGGGAGGTCGCGCTCGAGCGCGGCGGCCTGCCGCCGTTCGTCACCGAGCGACTGGGCAATGCTGCCGCCGGCCGCAGCGCCTGGGTCGCGACGATGACGCCGGCCGAATTGCTGCTCGCGCGCAGCCATGGCGTGCGACCGGTCGCGACCGTCTCCGGCACCTGCTGGCTGCATTATGGCTGGAGCTGGACCGAGGGCCGTGCCTCCGGCTGGCACGACGCGCTCGACCGCCTTCAGCGCGAGGCGGTGGCGGCGGGCGCCAACGCGGTGGTCGACGTGCGGATGCGCACGCTGCGCCACAGCGTCGGGACGAGCATGGATTTCACGCTGATCGGCACGGCGGTGCGAATCGACGGACTCAAGCCCGCGCCGCATCCGGTCGTCGCGACGGTGCCGGCGCTCGAATTCGTGCGGCTGCTGGACGCGGACATCGTCCCGGTCGGCATCGCCGTCGGCGCGCGTTACCAGTGGCTCGGCTATAATGGCCGCGGATTCGGCATCAGCACCGCCGACGGCCAGTTGCTGCGGAAGATCCAGCGTGCGACCCGCGTGTTCACCAGCCGGCCGATCACCGAGCTCACCGACTTCTGGGAAAGCATCCGCCGTGAGGCACATCGCGATCTGCGCCACAGGGCGGCGGAGCAGGGCAATGGCGTGCTCGCGCACACCAATTTCGGCCAGCTGTTCCGCATCGAACGCGAAAAGCAGCCGCCCGCCTATCTCGGCCGGCACATCGTGATCGGCACCGTCGTCGACACCAGAGCCGGCGCGCCGGTGCCGCAGGCGATCGCGATGGTGGTCGATATGCGCGACGATCTGTCGCCGTTGCGTACGCCTGGCGCGGCGCGCCATTCATCCTATCATAGCGACATCCAAGACGAGGAAGGCGGACTCTGATGGCCGATCCACGGGGCATTCCGGAGCACGCGCTGGCACGGCTCGCCGGGTTGCGGCGCCAGGGCCATCCCGACGGGGTCTTCACCTCCGACTTCTCGGTCAACGAGTTCCTGCTGGTGCGCAAGGCCGGGTTCGAGCCGATCGGCCTGTGCGTGGGATCGTGCATCTACCATCTGGGCCTCCAGTTCGTCGGCTGGACCAGCAGCGTCGAACTCGATGTGCTCAGCACCGCGATGTACGAGGCGCGCGCGCTGGCGATGGAGCGGATGCGGCAGGAAGCGGCCAATATGGGCGCGGACGGCATCGTCGGCGTGCGGCTGACGGTGAAGCGGCTCGAATGGGACAGCAAGATCCTGGAATTCGTCGCGATCGGCACCGGCATCGTCCACGCCAAGGGCCATGCCGGCTTCAAGGGCCCGCGCGGGACGCCGTTCACCTCGGCGCTGTCGGGGCAGGATTTCTGGACGCTGCTCCAAGCCGGCTACCGCCCGCTCGAAATGGTGATGGGCAGCTGCGTCTATCATGTCGCCCGTCGCGGCCCGTTCGCGTCGCTCGCCAGCGTCGGCCGCAATGTCGAGCTGACCAATTTCAGCGTCGCGCTGTACGAGGCGCGCGAGATCGCGATGGAGCGCATGCAGCTGGAGGCGACCAACGCCGGCGCCGAGGGCGTGGTCGGCGCCGACCTGCACGAGGGCAGCCATGGCTGGTCGACCCATGTCATCGAATTCTTTGCGATCGGCACCGCGGTGCTGCCGATCGCGGGTCGCACGCCGGAGGATATTCCCGATCCGGCGCTGGTGCTGTCGGTCAACAGCTGAGGGGGCTTCCGCGGGCCGTTCGGAGACGTCACGTGAAGCTGGCGTCGCCTTCATATTTGAGCTCGAGGAACCGGCTCTGTGTCGCCAGTTCGTCGAACGCGCCGCGTGCGAGCTGGCCGGTCATCCGGTCGATCTCGGTATCGATCAGCGCGAGGCCGTGGAGCAGATGGGTGTCGGGACTGCGGCCGTCGTCGCGCTGTTGTGTGCGCTGCGTCGGGGGCACGCACTTATAGCCTTCGACCAGGTCGGGCAGTTCGGTGGCGAGCAGGCGCCGCACCGCGTCCGCCGCCGGGCTGCGCGCATCGAGACCGGCAAGCTGCGGCGCCATCGCGCCCAGCCGCGCCTCGATGCCGTCGAGCAGCTGGACCGCCGGCGCGGGTAGCGCCGGACGCTGGAGTTCCAGCCATGCACCTGCGCGTTCGGGCAGTCGGGCGAGTTCGGCCTGCGAGAGGTCTTCGGCGCGCGGCGGCCGCTCGCGCGTCGCGATGCCGATCGCGACGCAGGCGATCACCCAGCCCATGACCGCAGCGAACAGCCCGTCGAGACCGATCGGGCCGATCGCCCGGTTCGTGGCGGCCGTCACGCCTGCGAGGACCAGCGCCGCGATCGCGCAGCTGATGGCGAGCCGCGCCGTCGCGCGCTGCCGGCGCTGCTGCTCGCGCTGCGCCCGCGCACGGCCTTCGGGCGACACCCGGCGGATCATCGCCTCGGCTTGCGAGGATGTCGGGAGATGGTCGCTCATCGCCGCGACTGTATCAATCAAAGCGGGACGGCCTCAAGAGCGGGAAGTCGTGACCGCTGGATCAGCGTCGTTCCGCTGCTATGGCCGCCGCGATCGTCCGGCATCGGCCGCTACAACGCGTAGCGCTTGAACGCGGCCTTCTCTTCCTCGGTCCATCCCCGGCTCGGCGGGGCGCTGCCGTCGAGTTCCTCGCGGTGCACCCACATCAGGTCGATGATCTCGAGCGGCCGGCCGTCGTGCGAGAGGACGCTCACCGGCCGCACCGGCTGTCGATCGCGCCCGTCGACCAACACCGGGCTGGCGGGCACGTCGCTTTCATATTTCTCGCCCCACTGGCGCAGCGCGACCAAAGTCGGCAGCAGCGCCGCGCCTTTCTCGGTCAGGCGATACTGCACCTTGCGGCGATCTTCCTCCATCGGCACCCGCGTCAGGATACCGTGACCCACCAGCTTGCCGAGCCGGTTGGCGAGGATGTTGCGGGCGATGCCGAGCGTGGACTGGAATTCCTCGAAATGCTTGAGCCCGTTGAACGACGATCGCAGGATCATGAACGCCCAGCGTTCCCCCATCACCTCCAGCGCCGCCGGAAGGCTGCATGTCGCGGCCAGCTCGGCCAGCGGTTCCTTCACGTCACCCATCCCGATCAGCCTATCCTCATTTCACCAAGGTGCAAAAATATAATCAGTAGCGCATTGAAACTTAATGGCCGGGCTGATAAGTAGCGATTCGCAACTTAAAAGGAAAGGACGAATCATGCAGCGCTTGCTCCCCATCGTCGCGGCCGCGGCGGCCACCCTGTTCATCGCTCCGGCAGCGTTCGCCGGGGGATACAGCGCGACGCCGGCAACCGGCGGCGCAGCGAGCTTCGTTGCCAGGGACGTGCTGTTCAAATGCGGTGCCGATGGTTGCGTCGCGGCAAAGGCCTCGAACAGCCGGCCGGCGATCGTCTGTGCCGCCGTCGTCAAGGAAGTCGGCGCGGTCTCGAGTTTCGCGGCCGATGGCGCCGCGTTCGACGCCGAAGCGCTGGCGAAATGCAACGCCCGCGCGAAGGGCATCGCCACCGCCGGCCGCGAGGGCAACGCCGTCGCCCGGTGAGGGCCGCGCTGAGGGTCCCGATGAGGGGCCAAGTGATGCATCCATGCCACGCTGCCTGGAACATTGCGGATCGGGCAATCAAATCTTGCATATTGTTGGCGCCCGGCCCCAGATTGGCCGGGTGCTGAGACAATATGAGCTGGTCGAGCGGGTCAAAGGCTATGATCCGGACGCCGATGAGGCGCTGATCAACCGCGCCTATGTGTTCTCGATGCAGAAGCACGGCACGCAGAAGCGCGCATCGGGCGACCCCTATTACAGCCATCCGATCGAGGTCGCCGGCATATTGACCGAGCTCCACCTCGACGACGAGACGATCGCGACGGCGATTCTCCACGACACGATCGAGGACACGCTGACCACCCACGAGGAGATCGAGGCCAAGTTCGGCGCGAACGTGGCGCGGATGGTCGACGGCGTGACCAAGCTCTCGAAGATCGAGGCGCAGACCGAGAACGAGCGCGCCGCCGAGAATCTCCGCAAATTCCTGCTGGCGATGTCGGACGACATCCGTGTGCTGCTGGTCAAGCTCGCCGACCGGCTGCACAACATGCGCACGCTGCACTTCATCCCCAGCGAGGAGAAGCGCCGCCGCATCGCCAGGGAGACGATGGACATCTATGCGCCGCTCGCCGAGCGGATCGGCATGTACGAGTTCATGAAGGAGATGCAGACGCTGGCGTTCCAGCATCTCGAGCCGGAGGCCTATGGTTCGATCGCCAAGCGGCTCGAACAGCTTCAGGCCGGCGGTGGCGACAAGATCGCGCGGATCGGATCGGGGCTCAAGCTGCTGCTGTCGCGTGCCGGCCTCGACGTCGAGGTCAACGGTCGCGAGAAGCATCCCTATTCGATCTGGAGGAAGATGGCCGAACGGCACATCAGCTTCGAACAGCTTTCGGACGTGATGGCGTTCCGCGTGATCGTCGGCTCGGTCGAAGATTGCTACCGCGCGCTGGGAGCGATCCACCGCCGCTGGCCGATGGTGCCGGGCCGCTTCAAGGACTATATCTCGACGCCCAAGCGCAACGGCTATCGCTCGCTCCACACCTCGGTGATCCACAACGAGAATATGCGGATCGAGGTGCAGATCCGCACGCAGGAGATGCATGCGCAGGCCGAATTCGGCCTCGCCGCGCACTGGGCCTACAAGCAGGGCGGCGCGACCACCGGTTTCCGCCCCGACACCCAGGCCGACTGGATCCGCGATCTCGTCGAGATCCTCGATACCGCCGAAAGCGCCGAGGAACTGCTCGAACATACCCGCATGGCGATGTATCAGGATCGCATCTTCGCCTTCACGCCCAAGGGCGAACTCTATCAGCTGCCGAAAGGCGCGACGCCGGTCGACTTCGCTTATGCCGTGCACACCAATCTCGGCAACCAGGCGGTCGGCGCCAAGGTCAACGGCCGGGTGGTGCCGCTGCGCACGCAGATCGAGAATGGCGATCAGGTCGAGATCCTGAAAAGCAAGGCGCAGGAGCCCGAACCCGGCTGGCTGGGCTTCGTCGCCACCGGCAAGGCGCGCGCGGCGATCCGCCGCTACGTCCGTAACAAGGAACGCGACGAGACCATCGCGCTCGGCCGCAAATTCTATGACGAGCTGATCAAGCGCCTGCCGGCGCAGCCGGCGAAGGACGCGATGGTCCAGGCGCTCAAGCGGCTCAAATTGCCCGACGAGGCCGCCTTGATGGAGGCGATCGGGCGGCAATCGATCGGCGACGTGGCGGTGCTGGAAGCCGTGATGCCGGGATCGACCGGCAGCGATCTCGACAACCCCAATCCGCCGCCGCAGCGCGAGGCGATCTCGATCAAGGGGCTGACACCGGGCGTTGCGTTCAGCCTTGCCGAATGCTGCCGCCCGGTGCCCGGCGACCGCATCGTCGGCCTGCGCCGTCCCAACGAACCGGTGCTGGTCCACGCGATCGACTGCCCCAAGCTCTCGGACGGTGTCGACGCCGACTGGGTCGATCTCGCCTGGGGCAGCAAGACCGAGGGCGGCACCGCGCGGCTCTCGGTGATCGTCCGGAACGAGCCCGGCTCGCTCGCGGTGATGGCGGGCATATTGGGCGCCCACAAGGCGAACATCCTCAACATCGCGCTGACCCATCGCGACACCGCGTTCCACACCAACCAGGTCGATATCGAGGTGCACGACGTGCAGCATCTGATGCGGATCCTGGCGGCCTTGCGGGCGGCGGACGTGGTGAGTTCGGCGGAGCGGATCTAGGCCCGGCGGCGTCGATCAATATGTCGGCCTTCTGTATCATCGGCGAGGCCAAGCGTGACTGGTCGGCCGGCGTCAATGCCGATGTCGCTGGCTTCACGGTCGGTCTTTCCTATATCGATACGGCGCGCACCGGCGGCGATTCGCTCGGCAAGGCAACCGCGGTATTGTCGGTGAGCAAGTCCTTTTAACCGGCACGAAAGGGGCGCCGCAGCGGCGCCGACGGACATGATGTCGAACAAGCTGGCGACCTGGATCGCCGAGCATGGCATTGGCGAAGTCGAATGCATCGTGCCCGACATGAACGGCGTGCAGCGCGGCAAGGTGCTGCCTGCCGCCAAATTCCTGTCGGGCGTCAAGGATGGCACCTTGCGGATTCCCGGCAGCGTGTTCAGCGTGACGATCAACGGCGAATATCCCGACGGCGTCGGTCACATCATTCCCGAATATGATCCCGACCAGATCATGGTGCCCGATCCGGACACGATCTGCGAGGCGCCCGGCTTCCGCACGCCGACCGCCTATGTGATCGCCGACGCCTTCACGCGCGACGGCAGTCCGCTGGCGGTCGCGCCGCGGATGATCCTCAAGAAGGTGATCAAATTGTTCACCGACAAGGGCTGGACGCCGGTCGTCGCGCCCGAGGTCGAATTCTATCTCGTCTCGCGCAACACCGATCCGGATTTCCCGCTGGTCCCGCCGATGGGCAGTTCGGGGCGGCCGGAAACCGCGAGCCAGCCCTACGGCCTCGAAGCGCTCAACGAGTTCGAAGACATCATCGAGCATATCTACGAGCATTGCGAAAAAGCCGGGCTCAACATCGACACGATGATCCACGAATCGGGCGCCGCGCAGCTCGAGGTCAATTTCCTCCACGGCGATCCGCTGCGGCTGGCCGACGAGGTGCTGCTGTTCAAGCGCATCGTCCGTCAGGTCGCGCTGGCGCACGAGGTCTACGCAACCTTCCTCGCCAAGCCGATGAGCAACCAGCCGGGCAGCGCGATGCATCTCCATCAATCCTTGCTCGACGCCAACGGCAAGAACGTCTTCAGCACCGCCAATGGCCGCGACAGCGTGCTGTTCCGCCATTATATCGGCGGCCTCGTCCGCCTGCTGCCGCAGATCGCGCCCTTGTTCGCCCCCAACGTCAACAGCTTCCGCCGGATGCGGCCCGATTCGGATGCGCCGATCAACGTCCAGTGGGGCAGCGACAACCGCTCGTGCGGCCTGCGCGTGCCGATCTCCAACGCCAGGAACCGCCGGATCGAGAACCGGCTGCCCGGCGCCGATGCCAACCCCTATCTGGCGATCGCGTCGTCATTGGTGTGTGGCTATGTCGGCATGATCGAACGGATGCAGCCGCCCAAGAGCATGGAGGGCAACGCCTATAATCGCGCCCGCACCCTGCCGCGCTCGCTGGAGGGGGCGCTCGATCGCTTCAGCCATTGCCGCCCGATCAAGGCGATCCTCGGCGAGGATTTCTTCGACCTGTTCTACGCGATCAAGCAGACCGAATTGTTCAATTATCAGTCGGTGATCAGCTCGTGGGAGCGAGAGCATCTGTTGCTGCGCGTCTGAATGACCGGCGCGCCGGCAGATACATATTATGCGGCGACCGCGAACCGCGCCACCGCGCATGCCGCACTGGCCGGCGAGCGCAGGGCCGACGTCTGCGTCGTCGGCGGCGGTTTCACCGGACTCGCGGCGGCGCTGGCGGCGGCCGAGGCCGGCTATGCCGTGGTGCTGCTGGAGGCGGACCGGATCGGCGCCGGCGCGTCGGGCCGCAATGGCGGCCATCTGATCCCCGGCCTGCGCTGGTCGATGCGCGAGATAAGCGACGCGTTCGGACAGGAGCGCGCGCAGGCGATCCACGACCTCGCACTGTCGGCGGTCGATAGCGTCCATGATCGTGTCGCCGCCCACGCGATCGCCTGCGACCTCAAGCCCGGTCATCTCGAGGCCGCCTGGAAGCCGGCCCATTTCGATGCGATGCGACGCGAGGCCGATTTTCTGGCCGAGCGCTTCGGCCGGACCGATCTCGACATCGTCGCGGCCGCCGACATGCGCGGCCATGTCGGGACGGACAGCTATCATGGCGGCATCTACGACCGGCGCGGCGGCCATTTCCATCCGCTGAACTATACGCTCGGTCTGGCCGCCGCGGCCATCGCTGCCGGCGTGACGATCTTCGAGCAGAGCCGCGTCGTCACCATCGCCAATGGTCCGACCGCAATTGTTGGGACCGCGACGGGATCGGTGACCGCGAACCATGTCGTCATCGCGACCGACGCATGGACCGGCGACATCGCGCCGGAGCTCGGCGGCTACACCGTACCGATCATGAACTACAACATCGCGACCGCGCCGCTCGACGAGACCGTCGCCCGGGCCCTGCTGCCGAGCGACGCCGCCGTCGCCGACAGCCGGTTCGTGCTCAACTATTTCCGGCTGTCGGCCGATCGCCGGATGATCTTCGGCGGCGGCGAGAAATACAGCCAGCGCCCGCCGCGCGACATCGCGGCCTTCGTCCGTCCGCACATGACGCGCCTTTTCCCCATGCTCGCGGCAACACCCGTCGACTATCGCTGGGGCGGCGCGGTGTCGGTGACGATGAACCGGCTGCCGCACATCGGCCGGCGCGGCAACATCTGGTTCGCGCACGGCTTTTCCGGCCACGGCGCGCTGATCACGACGCTGGCCGGCGAACTGGTGATCGAGGCGATGCGCGGCACCACCGAACGCTTCGACGTCCTCGCCGGCTTCCCGCACCGGACCTTTCCCGGCGGCAAGCGGCTGCGCAAGCCGCTCGCGACCTTGGGGCTGCTCTGGTACGCGCTGCGGGACCGGCTGTGACGCCCGGCTGCCTTCACCCACACGGAAAGTCGCCATGACCGTTCATACTTCGCACCAGATCGCCGACCCGGCCGAAGCCGTCGCCTTCTTCGATGCGCATCCCGATATCGACGCGATCGACATGATCTTCACCAATATGTGCGGCGTGCCGCGCGGCAAGAGGCTGCGCCGGCACGAGGTGATCGCGGTTTACGAGAATGCCCGTTTCCTGCCGGGATCGTGCGTCGTCGTCGACATCACCGGCCGCGATACCGAGGAAACCGGGCTGGTCTGGGAGGATGGCGATGCCGACCGTCACGTCTGGCCGATCCCCGGTCGGCTGGTGCCGGCGCCTTGGGCGGGGCCGAACGCCGCGCAATTCCTCACCGGCTTCTACGAACTCGATGGCACGCCGCACGATCTCGATCCGCGCCACGTGCTGGGCGGCGTGATCGACCGGCTGGTTGCCATGGGTCTCACCCCTGTCGTCGCGGTCGAGCTCGAATTCTATCTGCTCGACCGCGAACGCGGTCCCGACGGCAAGCTGCGACCCGCCCGCATCCCCGCGAGCGGCCGCACCCCCGCCGACATCCAGGTCTATGGGCTGCGCGAAATGGACGATCTGCGGCCGTTCTTCGATGCGCTCTATGCCGCCGCCGACGCGCAGGACATCCCGCTCGAATCGGCGATCTCCGAATATGCGCCCGGCCAGTTCGAGCTGACGCTGCGCCACAAGCCCGATGCGCTGGCGGCCTGCGACGATGCGATCATGTACAAAAGATTGGTGAAGGCGGTCGCGGCCGCGCACGGCATGGAGGCGACCTTCATGGCCAAGCCGTTCGCGGAGAGCGCGGGCAACGGCATGCACCTCCACGTCTCGATGCTCGACGGCGCCGGCGCCAATGCCTTCGCCGCCGCCGATCCGCAGGGCACACCGCTGCTGCGCCAGGCGATTGCCGGCATGCAGGCGCTGCTGGCCGACAGTTTCGCGATCTTCGCGCCCAACGCCAACAGCTACCGCCGGTTCAAGGCCAACAGCTATGCGCCGGTCGCGCCGACCTGGGGCGTCAACAACCGCACCGTCTCATTCCGCATTCCCGCCGGATCGCCCGCCAGCCGCCACGTCGAACATCGCGCCTGCGGCGCCGACGCCAACCCCTATCTCGCGGTCGCGGCGGTGCTGGCGGCGATGCACCACGGCATCGCCGGACAGCTCGATCCGGGCCCGGCTGTGGTCGGCAACGGCTATGAAGCCGCCGCCACCGGCGCCGCGCCGATGCCGAGCAACTGGTTCGCCGCGGTCGATCGGTTCGCCGGGTCGGAGGCGATGAAGGACTATCTGGGAGCGCGCTTCGTCGAGATGTACACGATCGTCAAACGCAGCGAACAGGAACGCTTCTTCGCAACCGTGCCCGAACTCGATTACGACTGGTATTTGCGCACCGCCTGAGCGGGGCGGACAGTCGGAAACAGGGCGTTCAGCAGCGACAATCGTGCAAAGGCACGCATGATGGGTCTCCGCCGAAGGCGGCGAGGGTGAGGGCCTGATGGGCGGGCCACGCTCAGGCCCTCACCCTGGTTCGCTGCGCGAACCGTCCCTCTCCCGCAAGCGTTGACCATCGTTGCGCGATTGTTTCCGGTTGTCGCGCCGGGGAATGCCGCACTGCGGAAAAAAATCGCTTTGTATCGCGACTGTTCCGGTTCAGCATCGAATGGTGACGGCATCATAGGGGGCCCGGACCATGGAGCAGCGCACCACCACTTTGGCCGAATTCGCGAACCGGCGCTCGCTGCTGAAAGGGCTTGGCGTCGCCGCGGTCGGGCTCAGTTTCGGCGGCCTCGCCGCCTGTTCGAAGGAGTCGGGCAACGGCACCGATGCCGCACCGTCGGCGAAGATCGCGCCGACCGGGGAGGAATCCAAGCTCAATTTCTACAATTGGGACACCTATATCGGCGAGACCACGCTCGACGATTTCAAGGGCGCGAGCGGCACCGACGTCAACATGTCGCTGTTCGCGACCAATGACGAACTGTTCGCCAAGCTGCGTGCTGGCAATCCCGGCTTCGACGTGATCGTGCCCTCGAACGATTTCGTCGAGCGCATGGTCACCGCCGACATGATCGTCCCCCTCGATCATGCTTTGCTTCCCAACATCAAGAATATCGACCCGTCGTTCATCGACGTCGCTTATGATCCGGGCCGCAAATATTCGATGCCCTACACCTGGCTGGTGCTCGGGATCGGCTATCGCAAGTCGAAGGTCAAACCCATTCCCGACAGCTGGAAACCTTTGTTCGATTCGGATCAGTACAAGGGCCGGATCGCATTGCTGTCGGAGGCGGGCGACCTGTTCCGCCTCTACGGCAAATATCTGGGCAAATCGGTCAACGACCTCACCGCCGCCGACATCAAGACGATCGAGGCGATGATGATCAAGCAGAAGCCGTTCGTGAAGGCGTTCCACGAGGACAATGGCCAGGACCTGCTGGTCAAGGGCGAGGTCGATCTCGTGCTCGAATATAATGGCGACATCGCCCAGAAGATGGTCGAGGACGACGATATCGACTTTGTGATCCCGAAGGAGGGCAGCCAGCTCAATTCGGATACTTTGTGCATTCCCAAGGGCGCGCCGCACCCGAAGAACGCGCATGCCTTCATCAACTATCTGCTCGATGCCGCGGTCGGCAAGAAGATCACAGAGACCATACTCTATCCTACGCCGAACGCGGCCGCGAAGGCGCTGATGCCCGACGGCTACAAGAACAACCCGGTGGTGTTCCCGCCCGCCGCGCTGCTCGCCAAGTGCGAATATGCGAAATACCGGCCGGACATGCAGCCGCTCTACGAGGAAGCCTTCACCCGCGTCCGCGCAGCCTGATTGAACGAGGCGGAGGGCCGAGCGATGCAGGACTGGAAACGACAACCCGGCTTTTTCGCCGCCATCGCGGCGGCGCCGGTCACCTGGCTGATCCTGTTCTTCATCGTGCCGCTGGCCATCGTCTGGGCCTATAGTTTCGGGCGCAACACCGGCCTGACCTCGATCGACATCAGCGGCACCTTCGCCAACTATTCTCGCGCGCTCGAACCGCTCTATTTCGAAATCTTCCTGAAATCGGTCGCGGTCGCGGCGCTCACCACCCTGATCTGCCTGATCGTCGGCTTTCCCGTCGCAATGGCGATCGCGTTCGCCCCGCCGCGCTGGAAGCCGTGGCTGCTGCTGCTGGTGATGCTGCCGTTCTGGACCAATTTGCTGATCCGCACCTATGCGCTGCTGTCGGTGCTGGGCACGCGCGGCTTCGTCAATCAGACGCTCGAATGGCTGTGGAACCATTGCGGCTGGCTGATGTCCGCCGTCGGCCTGCCCGAACCCGGACCCTTCCAGCCGCTGCCCTTGCTCTACAATAATTTCGCAGTGATCTTCGGGCTGGTCTACGTCCATCTGCCGTTCATGGTGCTGCCGCTCTATGCCGCGCTCGACCGGCTCGACAAATCCTTGATCGAAGCCAGCCTCGATCTCGGCGCCGGCCATTGGACGACGATCACCCGGATCGTCGCGCCGCTCGCCGCGCCCGGCATCATCTCGGGGCTGATCATCACCTTCGTGCCGGCGCTGGGATCCTATCTGACGCCCGAACTGATGGGCGGGACCGACAGCCAGATGATCGCCAACGTCATCGAACGCCAGTTCAAGCGTGCCAATGACTGGCCGTTCGGCGCCGCTTTGTCGTTCATGCTGATGTATGCCACCTTCATCCTCATCGCGCTGCAGGCGCTGCGCAACAAGACAATCGAGGCGCGGTCATGAGCTGGTTCCGCCGCCGCACGCCGGTCGCGCCGCTCGACTATGGCCGGCGGCTGTGGATGCGCGCGTGGATCGCGGCGGTCGCCCTGTTCCTTTATGCGCCCTTGCTGGTGCTGATCGTGTTCAGCTTCAACGATTCCAGGGCGAACATCGTCTGGAAGGGCTTCACCTTCAAATATTACGGCAAGGTCTTCCACAACGAAGGGCTGCTGACGGCGCTCGGCAATTCGCTGACCATCGCTTTGCTCGCGACGATCTTCAGCCTGATCCTGGGCGCGCTCGCGGCCGTCCTGCTGTGGCGCTTCCGCTTTCCGTTCAAGGCCAGCGTCGAGGGGACGATGGCACTGCCGATCGTCGTGCCCGAAATCTGCATGGGCGTGGCGATGCTGGTGTTCTTCGCGGCGATCGACTGGCCGAACGACCTCGTCTGGCCGCTGAGCCTCGGCGCGATCACGATCGCGCACATCACCTTCTGCTTCCCGTTCGTCGCTTTGGTCGTACGCGCGCGGCTGGCCAGCTTCAACCGTGAGGAGGAAGAAGCGGCCAAGGATCTCGGCGCGACCGAATGGCAGTCGTTCCGCGACGTGCTGCTGCCGCACATGAAGCCGGGGCTGGTGGCCGGCGCTTTGCTGTCGTTCACGCTCAGCCTCGACGATTTCGTGATCACCTTCTTCACCAGCGGGCCGAACACGATCACCTTCCCGGTCAAGGTCTATTCGATGGTGCGCTTCTCGGTGACGCCGGAGGTCAATGCGGTGTCGGCGCTGCTGATCCTGCTGACCGTCGTGCTGACCACGGTCGCACTGAAACTGCAGGACGTCTCAGCCGAGGCGAAAGCATGAGCGAACCGATCATCCAGATCCGCAACGTCACCAAGCGATTCGGCAACCTCGCCGCCGTCGACAATGTCTCGCTCGACATCCTCGCCGGCGAGTTCCTCGTGCTGCTCGGCCCGTCGGGCTGCGGCAAGACCACCTTGCTGCGGATGATCGCCGGCTTCGAAATGCCCACCGAGGGCCAGATCCTGATCGACGGGCAGGACATGTCCTATGTTCCGCCCAACAAGCGGCCGGTCAACATGGTGTTCCAGTCCTACGCCGTGTTCCCGCACATGTCGGTCACCGACAATGTCGGTTACGGCCTCAAGATCGCCCGGGTCGGCAAAACCGATATCCGCGAGCGGGTCGAGGAAGCGCTGGCGCTGGTCCGGCTCGACGGGCTCGGCGGGCGCATGCCCGATCAGCTTTCGGGCGGCCAGCGGCAGCGTGTCGCACTCGCCCGCTCGCTGGTGATGCGGCCGAAGGTGCTGCTGCTCGACGAGCCGCTGTCCGCGCTCGACGCCAAGCTGCGCGCGCAGATGCAGTTCGAACTCGCCGACATCCAGGACAAGGTGGGCATCACCTTCGTCACCGTTACCCATGATCAGGACGAAGCACTGTCGATGGCCTGCCGCGTCGCGGTGGTCAACAAGGGCCAGATCGCGCAGCTCGCGGTGCCCTCGGACCTCTACGAATATCCCGCCAACCGCTTCGTCGCCGACTTCATCGGATCGGTGAACATTTTTGAAGGGCGGCTGGTGGTCGACGAACCCGAACGCGCGGTCGTCGATTGCCCCGAGATCGGCCGGATCTACCTCAACCACGGCGTCACCGGCGCGCACGACGCCGCGGTCTGGGCCGCGCTCCGTCCCGAGAAGATGACGATGTCGAAGCGCGGCGCGGGTGCGGCCAAGGATGCGCCCGACGGTCACAACCAGGCCGAAGGCCAGATCCGCGGCATGTCCTATCTCGGCGACATCACGATCTACGAAGTGAAGCTCGCATCGGGCCGCACGATCCGCGTGTCACGGCCGAACCTGTCGCGCTTCGATCAGGAAGGCTTCACCTGGGACGACAAGGTCTCGCTCCACTGGCATCCGTCGAGTCCGGTGGTGCTGCTGTCGTAGGTGTTGCGCTTTCTCCCCGCTCCCTTGATGAGCGCAGCCGTCAGTTGCAGGTTGCCCAAGCTTGGGTCCGCGGGTCCAAGCGGTCAAAATCTGAAAGCTGGCGCCCATCGTCGCAGCGGCAACATTCGCCCACAAGCAGACGAAGTTAGGCTTCTTCATCTTGGGAGGGGACAGCGGGTGGCACAGTTCTCGCTGCGAGTGCGCTGTTGCAAGCCGCTCGCCATCTAAAGAACTGCGGGGTGGCGGCCTTCAACCTTCTCGCGCCGGTCATGTGGTATTGAACGTAGTAAGCCAGTCCAGCGCCTTCGTGACAGATATCGTCATCGCTCCACCTGACAGGAAAAACTTCTCCTGCCTTGGCAGCGTGATAGAAAGCCTTTGTGTAGGCTTCCGCTTCTTCGGAGCCGTGGCCGAACTCTTCACGAAGAATTCGTTCGACGAATCCGAGTGCATACCGCTGATCTTCGTAAGCCATACGGGCGTCTAACGCATCATGTTTGTGACAGGAAGGGCAGCTAACCACCAGTTGCTGTCATTCGGTTATCCAGCGAACGAGAATGCGGAGTCCATCGCGCCTCAGATCCCCCGCGACCCCGGCGCCGCCAGATCCAGCGCCTTGCGGATGATCGCCACCAGCCCGTCGATCTCGTCATGCGTCACGATCAGCGGCGGGCAGATCACGATCGTGTCGCGGATGCCGCGCACCATCAGGCCGTTTTCGATGCACAGATCGCGCACCATCGGTCCCGCAATCCCCTCCTTGCCGCCGAAGCGCGCGCCCGTCGCCTTGTCGGCGACGATCTCGACCGCGCCGAGCAGGCCCACCGACCGGACTTCACCGACCAGCGGATGATCGGCGAGCGTCGCCAGTGCGGTCGCCAGATACGGCCCGGTATCGTCGCGCGTGCGCTCGACCAGCCCTTCGCGCTCGATGATCTCGATGTTCCGGAGCGCAACCGCGGCGCAGACCGGATGGCCCGAATAAGTGAAGCCATGGATGAAGTCGCCGCCGGTCTTGAGCACCTTGACGATCTCGGGCGACACGGCGACCGCGGAGATCGGCAGATAGCCCGACGACAGGCCCTTCGCCATCGCGATCATGTCGGGCTGGACGCCCATCGTCTCATGACCCCACCAGTTGCCGGTGCGCCCGAAGCCGCAGATCACCTCGTCGCAGACCAGCAGGATGCCATATTGGCGGCAGATCCGCTCGACCTCGGGCCAATAACTGGCCGGCGGGATGATGACGCCGCCGGCGCCCTGCACCGGCTCGCCGATGAACGCCGCGACCTTCTCGGGGCCGACCGACAGGATTCGCTCCTCGATCGCCGCCGCGCAGGCCAGCCCGAAGGCTTCCGGCGTCATGTCGCGACCCTCGTTGAACCAGTAGGGCTGGCGGACATGCTCGATGCCCGGGATCGGCAAATCGCCCTGCTTGTGCATATAGCTCATGCCGCCCAGGCTGACGCCGGCCACGGTCGATCCGTGATAGGCGTTGTGGCGGCTGATGAACACCTTGCGCTGGGGTTCACCCTTCAACGTCCAATAGTGCCGCACCATCCGGAAGATGGTGTCGTTGGCCTCGGAGCCCGAGGCGTTGAAGAAGATGTGCGGCAGGCGATTGCCGGTCAGCCCCGCGATCTTCTGCGCGAGCAGCACCGTCGGCGGCGTCACCGTCTTGAAGAAGGTGTTGTAGAACGGCAGCTCGCGCATCTGCGCGGCGGCGACGTCGGCCAGTTCGTCGCGGCCATAGCCGATATTGACGCACCACAATCCCGACATGCCATCGAAGATGCGGTTGCCGTCGCCGTCATGGATGTAGCAGCCCTCGGCATGGGTGATCACCCGGCTGCCGCCGAGATCCTCGATCAGCTGATAATCCTGCTGGGCGGGCAGATGGTGCGCGACGTCGAGCCGGCGGAGTTCGGCGATGTCGTAATTGCGGAGGGTGCGAACCATGATGCTATGTCCTTGGCGTGAGGGGCGCGCCGCGCAGCGCGCGGCCGAGCAGTTCGAAGAAGATCTGGCTGTCCCGGCTGGACTCGGTCTGCCATTCGGGGTGCCATTGCACCGCCAGCACCGGCGCGCCGGCGACGTCGGCCGAGAACGCCTCGACCAGCCCGTCGGGCGCGCGTGCCTCGACCGCCAGCGGCGGCGCGAGCGTGCCGACCCCCTGGAAATGGACCGAATTGACGTCGAGCGCGGGTCGGCCATAGGCGCCGGCAAGGATGCCGCCTTCGGCCAGCGTCACGCGATGATGATGGGCGAACATCGCATCGAACGCGACCGCGTCTGGCGCGTGATGACGGATCAGGTCAGCGCTGGCGCTGGTGTCGCGGCGAAGCGTGCCGCCCAGCGCGACATTGATCTCCTGGAACCCGCGGCAGATGCCGAACACCGGCCGCCGCCGTTCGATCATCGCTTCGATCAGCGCCATCGCGGTCTGGTCGCGCGCGCCGTCGAACGGCCCGTCGCCGCCGCTGTCGCCATAGAGCTGCGACCCGACATTCGACGGACTGCCGGTCAGCAGGATACCGTCGAGCCGCGGCGCCACTTCGGCGGCGGTCATCAGATCGGGCAGCGACGGCACCAGCAGGGCGGCGACATCGGCGTGGGCGATCGCCGCGCGGACATAGCGGTCGATCACCGCCTGCGCCGGTTCGGTGCCGACGATGCGGTTGCAGCAGATGATGCCGAGGACGGGCCGCGCGGCCATGATGGATGCTGATCTTTCCGGTTTAATGTTTGATCATGATTCCCGGCCGGGCCGTAATCGCTGCCCAGGCCATCCACGAATATCCCACCAAAACCTCCATCGAGGCGCCCCGCTCACTGTGCTGCCGGAGCTGGATGCTACACCCGCGCCCGGTTCGGGTAGACCATCAAATTCGGGCGCGGGCCTATCGATTTCTCCGATGGAGGTGGGGAGGGCGGCCGAGCGCGTCGGCGCCACGTCGCCATAGGTCAGGGGTCATTGCGCGTCGAACCACCGATTCGCGATCGTCTGATGGATCGGAAAGCCCAGTTCGATTCGGCCGGTGGCGCGCAGGATATCGAAAGCGGAATTCTCGGGACAGAGCCGCGCACCCTGAAAATCGGCACGTGAAATCGGCTCCGCTTCGACCGAAATCAGGACATGACCGCGGCCGTTCGCGTAGCTTGCGGCGATTCGCGGATTCGCGCCCAACGCCAGGCCGGTCTCCTCGAGGAATTCGCGCTGCGCCGCTTCCTCGATCGTCTCGCCATTATTTTCCATGTGGCCGCCGAGCAGTGCCCATTCGCCCAGTTTGGGCGCGATTGCACGCTGGGCGATCATGATCCCCGTGCCCGCGACGGGGTCGTGTACCGGCTGCACGCAGACGACCACCGGCAAGGGATTGTCCCATGCCTCGATCCCGCATGCGGGACATGTCTTGGGATAGGCGGTTGCGACCTGCGCGGTGCCGCAGTGGGAACAATATGCGTCCTTCATATCAGACTCCGATCGGCCGACACGTCCGCCTCGCCGGCGGAGTTGCATCATTCTGTTATCGCGTGCGGATGGCCAGTTACGAGATCGAATTCGCCCCGTTCTGCAAAAAATTCCCTGTTCGGCGCATGAACGGGAAAGTCGCATTGTTCGATCCAATCGCCCGACGGCCCGGCGATTCACACATTTGAAACACTAGCTCGCTACTAGACAAATCAGATGAGCAAGACATCCAGTCTGCCGCACCCCGATCGAGACCACCCGGTCTGGGCCGCCCTGTTCCCCTACATCATCGGTCCCGCGGACGCGGCCTTGCCCTTCGCCACGCGGCTGGCGCGCGAGAATGGCTGGAGCGACGCGCAGGCCGGGCGGGTGATCGCCGAATATAAGCGCTTCTGCTTCCTCGCCGCGACCGGCGACCGGGAAGTGACGCCCTCGGACGCGGTCGATCAGGCCTGGCATCTCCATCTGACCTACAGCCGCGACTATTGGGAGCGTTTCTGTCCCGAGATCCTCGGCCGTCCGCTCCACCATGGCCCGACCGCAGGCGGCGCGACGGAGCGGCATCGCTATTTCGAGCAATATGCCGGGACGCTCGAACGTTACGAGCAGGTCTTCGGCGAAACGCCGCCGGCCGACATCTGGCCCCATGCGGCGCGGCGGCTGATCGAGGATCCCAAGGCACGCCGCGTTCATCCGCGCGACGCGATCATCATCCCCAAGACGAAGCTGCGGCTGTGGCTGGCGATCGCAGGCGCGATTGCGATCATCCTGGCCGCCGCACACATCCTGTTCTGGTAGAGGAGCGAAAACAGACCCTATGTCACTCGGACCTTTCGATCTGACCGGTGGACCCTTCCTGACGCTTTACGGCGTCCTGCTGGTCGCCACGATCGTCGCAGGTTTCATCATCCCGCGCTGGCTGCGCCCGGAGGGCCGCACGGCACGCGTCACCGACAGCGACCAACTCGCCTTTCTCGCCGGCGGTGCGATGCGCTTCGCCGACACGGTGGTCGCGCGGCTACTGGCATCGCGCGCGCTGGGCCTCGCCGGCGGCAAAAATTTCTACAGCATGGATCGCAACGCCGGCCGGACCGCGGCCGAGCGCAGCGTCCTCACTTTGCCCGCACCGATCGGATGGCCGGCGATCGCAAGCGCGCTCAAGAGTTATGCCGAACCGGTCGAGAGCCGGCTGGTCGCTGACGGCCTGGTGATGGATCGCGGCCTGACCTGGCAGATGCGCTTCTGGCAGACTTTGCCTTATCTGCTGCTGCTGATCTTCGGCGCGATCAAATGGGAGATCGGCACGCTGCGCGACCGCCCGGTCGGCTATCTGACGGCGCTGCTGGTCGTGACCGCGCTGTTCGCGATCATCCGCCTGGCCGCGGTCGATCGCCGGACGCGCGGCGGCCTCGAGGCGCTGACCCAGGCCAGGGCGCGCTCCGAACGACTGCGCCGCGCGCCGACCGCGAACGAAACCGACCTCGCCGTCGCCTTGTTCGGCACCGCGGTGCTGGTCGGATCGGGCTGGTCGGAATTCCACCAGATGCGCACCACGAGTTCGGGCGACAGCGGGTCGAGCGGTGGTGATGGTGGGAGTGGGTGCGGCGGCGGCGGGTGCGGCGGGTGCGGGGGGTGAATCCGTCGATCCAGGCTTTCCAGGAATGGTTCAGGCAACATGTGGGCTATTGATCTGAACACGGCGATAGGTATATTCCTTTTATGGAATGCCGACCATGAGCTGGGACGTCGAGAATACCGACGAATTCGGAGACTGGTTTCTGGATCTGAGCGAGACCGATCAGGATGCGATCGATTTTACGGTCGATCTTCTGATCGCACAGGGTCCAGGGCTCCGGTTCCCGCATTCTTCGGGAATCAAGGGGTCGCGACATGCGCACATGCGTGAGCTTCGCATCCAGAGCGAGGGACGGCCGTTGCGGGTGTTCTACGCATTTGATCCACGCCGGTCGGCAATCTTGCTGATCGGTGGCAACAAGACCGGGGACGATCGCTTTTATGAAACTACGGTCCCGATCGCCGACGATCTCTATGACGTTCATCTGCTGGAACTGAAACGGGAAGGATATTTGAAATGAGCGGACATCGCTCGTTCTCCGAACTGAAGAAGGATTGGACCCCGGAGCGCTTGGCCGCCAATGCTGCCCGCAAGACGAAGCTGGCGACCGAAATGGTCAGCCTCGAACAATTGCGTGAAGGGTTGGGCATCAGCCAGGAGGAATTGGCCAGCCTGTTGGACGTTCAGCAGCCGGCGATTTCGAAACTGGTCCGGCGGCCCGATATGAAAGTCAGCACCCTGCGCGACCTGATCGCCGCGATGGGCGGAGAACTTCATATCACGGCGACGTTTCCAGATCGGTCGGTGGAGATCGGGAATTTCGGGGCTGCTGCAGCTTGATCCCGCAACGTTAAGCCGCTGCCCGCGCCAGCCGCCGCTCCCACGCCAGCGCATCGGCGACGATCTGCCCGAGATCGTCATATCGGGGCGCCCAGCCGAAGCGCGCCACCAGCGCGCTGTTGTCGGCGACCATGATCGCGATGTCGCCGGGGCGCGGGGCGACGATGTGGTGCTCGACCGCGCTGCCGGCGACCCTCTCGACCGCGCGGATCACCTCCATCACCGATGCGCCGCGGCCATAGCCGCAATTGAGCACATGACTCTCGCCGGGCGACGCGATCAGCGCCTCGAGCGCGCGGACATGGGCGTCGGCAAGGTCGCTGACATGGATGAAGTCGCGCACGCCGGTGCCGTCGGGCGTGGCATAGCTGTCGCCGAACACCTGCATCGCCGGGCGATTGCCGGCGGCGACCTCGACCGCGACCTTGATCAGGCTGGTCGCGCCCGCGGTCGACTGACCGGCACGGCCCTGGGGGTCGGCGCCGGCGACGTTGAAATAGCGCAGCGCGCAATAGTTGAAGCGATGCGCGCGGGCGACGTCGGCCAGCATCAGCTCGGTCATCAGCTTCGATGTGCCATAGGGATTGGCCGGGCGTGTCGGCCAGCTCTCGGTCACCGGATCGTCGGAGGGCACGCCATAGACCGCCGCGGTCGACGAGAAGACGAAATGGCGCACGCCCGCGGTCAGCGCGGCGGCGATCAGCGCGCGGCTGTTGGCGGTGTTGTTGCGATAATATTTGAGCGGGTCGGCGACCGATTCGGGCACGATGATCGATCCGGCGAAATGCAGGATCGCGCCGATCCCGTGCTGCGCCAGCGTGCGAATCACCAACGCCTCGTCGCCGGCATTGCCGACGATCAGGGGCACGTCGTGCGGCACCGCCTCGCGGAAGCCGGTCGACAGATCGTCGAGCACCACCACCGGCCAGCCGCCGTCGCGCAAGGCGAGCATGGCGTGGCTGCCGATATAGCCGGCGCCGCCGGTCACGAGCACGGGGAAACGATCGGGCCGAGTCATGGCCTTGGCACTAGGCCGCGAGGCTTAATTTTCGGTGCGCATGAGCGGGTCCCGACTCCTCCGCGCTTGACAAAACCCTGCCATGAGAGGATTTTCAGAACATATAGGGAACGTATATGAGTGAGTCGGTCATCGCATCTTTCCAGCCTTCACGAGCGCATTCGTCGTCTCGCCGGGCCTTCGCGTGTTCCGCACGGCGATGGCCTGTTCGCGACCGGGCATCAAGCCATCGATGCGCGATTCGGTGGCGGTCTCGCCTGCGGGTGCGTTCATGAACTGTTCGCGGCGGATTCCGGCGATGCCGGCAGCGTCGCCGGGCTGGGCGTCAGCCTGGCCTGGCGCGCGCGGCGCGGCCGGCGGCTCTTGTGGTTGCGCAGCGACGAATCGCAGCGGCGATCGGGTGCTGCCTATGCGCCGGGGCTGGCCGAACTGGGGCTCGATCCGGGCGCCTGGATCCTCGGCCGGATGCCCGACGAGACGGCCTTGCTCAAAGCGGCGACCGACGCTTTGCGCTGCGCCGCGCTGGGCGCGGTGGTGATCGAATGCCGCGGCAATCCACGCGTGCTCGATCTGACCGCGAGCCGGCGGCTGGCGCTGGCGGCGCGCGACAGCGGCGTCACCGCCTTCCTGTTGCGCGGAGATGCGACGCCGGTTCCCAGCGCGGCCGAGACACGCTGGGCGGTGCGATCGGCGGCGTCGCGGGCGCTGGCGGCCAATGCGCCGGGCCTGCCGATGTTCGAGGTGGAATTGCTTCGCCGCCGTGCCGGCCCCGCCGGCATGGTCTGGCGCATGGAGTGGGATCGTGATGTCCGTGTCTTCCGCGAGCCGGCCCCAGAAAAGGCGGCATCTGGCGCTGTGGTTTCCCTTCCTCAGCGCGAACCGCCTGTGCATCTGTCAGCCTGAGCGGCTTGCCGGTCAGGCGGATCTGCCGTTCGCCTTCGTCGAGAAGGTCAAGGGCGCAATGCGGCTGACGGCGCTCGATCCGAAGGCGCTGGGCCTCGGGCTGACGCCGGACATGACCCTCGCCGATGCCCGCGCGCGCGTGCCCGAACTGGTCGTGTTCGATCATGATCCGCATGCCGACCAGGACTGGCTCGAGCGGCTGGCGGACGGCTGCCTGCGCTACACCCCGATCGTCGCCTTCGATCTCCACGACGGGCTGACGCTGGACATCACCGGCTGCACGCATCTGCTGGGCGGCGAAGCTGCGTTGATCGACGATCTCTCCCGGCGGATGAACCGGCGCGGCATGGCGCTCAGGATCGGCTGCGCCGAGGTGCCCGATGCCGCGCAGGCGCTCGCGCGACACCAGACCAGGCCCGCCGCCGACGAGGGCGAGGCGGTGCGCGCGCTACCGGTCACCGCGCTGCGGCTCGACGAGGACAGCGAAACATCGCTCAGGCGGGCGGGGCTCAAGACCGTCGGCGACGTGCTGCGCCAGTCGATGGCGTCGATCGCCGCACGCTTCGGCGCCGATGCGGTCGATGCGATCCGGCGGATGGCGGGCGAGCTCGACTCCCCGCTGAAACCGCGCCGCACGACACCGTCGCTGCGGATCGAGCGGCGCTTCGCCGAACCGCTCGGCAGCACCGACCATGCGATGGCGGTGCTGCGCGAACTCGCCGACGAGGCCGGTACCGCGCTCGAAGAGCGCAAACAAGGTGGGCGCGGCTTCGTCGTCACCTTCTTCCGCTCGGATGGCCTCAGCCGCGATCTCCGCGTCGAGAGCGGACAGGCGACGCGCGATCCGGAGGCGATGATGCGACTGTTCGCCGAGCGCATCGATTCGCTGCGCGATCCGATCGATCCCGGTTTCGGCTTCGACATGATCGTGTTCGCCATCCCCGTCGCCGAGGCGCTGGCGTCGACCCAGCTCGAACTCGAAGGCGGCGAGACCGCGGCCGCCGAGGTCGAGGCGCTGGTCGACCGGCTGACGGTGCGGCTGGGGCGTGGCCGGATCTACAGCCTGCTGCCGGTCGACACCCATATTCCCGAACAGGCGCAACTGCCCTTGCCCACCGCCGAGGTTCGCAACCCTGCGCCATGGCCGGTGCCCGACAGCGGCGAACCGCCGACGCGTCCGATCCATCTGTTCGATCCGCCGCAGAAGATCGATGTGCTCGCCGAAGTGCCCGATGGCCCACCCAAGAGCTTCAAATGGCGGCGCGCGCATCATGAGGTCCGGCGGTTCGAGGGACCCGAGCGGATCGCCTCCGAATGGTGGCGGCGCAAGGACGGGCATCTGCCGGGCAAGGGCGGCCTGACCCGCGACTATTATCGCGTCGAGGATGCCCGCGGCCGGCGCTACTGGCTGTTCCGCCACGGCCTGTTCGGCGACGAGCAACTGAACCCCGGATGGTATCTCCACGGCCTGTTCGCATGATCGGCAACCGGGGTCTCGACTTCCCTTCCCCCTTGATGGGGGAAGGATACGGAGGCTTAGGAGCGAAGCGAGTTAGCCGTAGTTGGATGGGGGTGATGTTTGGCGAATGGCTCTACGCCGAACATCACCCCCATCCAGCTCCGACTAAGGCCCGCCAAGGGGCGGACCTAAGTCTGCGCAACCCTCCCCCATCAAGGGGGAAGGAACGACATCCAGTGTCGCTCCCGATACCATGACCGCCGACTACGCCGAACTCGCCGCCGCCAGCCATTTCTCCTTCCTGCGCGGCGCCTCGCACCCCGCCGACCTCGTCGCACAGGCGCATACGCTGGGCCTCGCCGGGATCGGCATCGCCGATCGCAACACCGTTGCCGGCGTCGTACGCGCGTTTGTCGCGCTGCGCGACGCACCGGAGCGGATGCGCGATGCCCTGCTGGAAGCGAAGAAGGAACGCGGGGCGCCTGCGACGCTGACCGACGCGGAAGAGGCGGGATGCCGGATCGATCTCCGCCTCGTCGTCGGCGCGCGGCTGGTGTTCGCCGACGGCACGCCGGACATCATCGCCTATCCGCGCAACCGCCATGGCTGGGGACGGCTGACGCGGCTGCTGACGACCGGCAATCTGCGCGCCGAAAAGGGCGACTGCATCCTGAATTTCGCCGATCTGCTGACCTATATCGACGATCTGCTGCTGATCGTGCTGCCCGCCGCCACCGCCGTGCCGCAACGGCCGCGGCGCAAGATGATCGCCTATGACGGCCATCAAGCCGCGCCCCTGCTCGATCCCGCCCGCCCGCTCGCGCTGGTGCCGGCCGCGGTGCCGCCTTCGTTGGAGGCGACCTTGCGGCGGCTCGAGTCCGAAGCGCCCGGCCGGATCTGGCTCGGCGTGGCGATGCTGCGGCGGGGCGACGATCGCCGGCGGCTGGCCAGGCTGATGGCGATCGCCGCCGCGGCGAAAATACCCTTGGTCGCGGTCAACGAGGCTTATTACGCCACGCCCGCCCAGCGGCCGTTGCACGACGTGCTGAGCTGCGTCCGCGCCGGCACGACGATCGCCGCCGCCGGCCGCCGACTCGAGGCCAATGCCGAACGCCATCTGAAACCGGCCAAGGAAATGGTCCGGCTGTTCGCCGATTGCCCGGAGGCGGTCGCAGCATCGATCGACCTGCTCGCGCGGATCGACTTCGACCTCGGCCAACTCGCTTATGAATATCCGCACGAGCCGGTGCCACCGGGCCATACGCCCGATGGCTGGCTGATCCGCCTCACCATGGCGGCGGCGAAGAAGCGCTACGGCAAGGGGCGGCTGCCGGCGAAGCTCAGGAGGAGCCTGATCGAGGAATTCGCGCTGATCCGCAAAGCGAACTACGCCTATTATTTCCTGACCGTCCATGGCATCGTCGCCTTCGCGCGCGCCCAGGAACCGCCGATCCTCTGCCAGGGGCGCGGGTCCGCCGCCAATTCCGCGGTCTGTTTCCTGCTCGGCATCACCTCGATCGATCCGATGCAGCACGACCTGCTGTTCTCGCGCTTCGTTTCGGAGGAACGCAAGGAGCCGCCCGATATCGACGTCGACTTCGAACATGAGCGGCGCGAAGAGGTGATGCAGCACATCTACGACCGTTATGGCCGCCACCGCGCCGGCATCGCCGCCACCGTCATCCATTACCGCCCGCGCAGCGCGGTGCGCGATGTCGGCAAGGCGCTTGGTTTGTCGGAGGATGTGATCGTCCGGCTGTCGGGCACGGTCTGGGGCAGCTTCTCGAGTGACCTCGAGGAGCAACGCGTCGCCGAGGCCGGCTTCGACCTGAACAATGCCGCCATCGGCCGGCTCAAGGCGATCGTCGACCAGTTGCTGGCATCGCCCTTCCCGCGGCACCTCTCGCAGCATGTCGGCGGCTTCGTGCTGACCGAGGACCGGCTCGACGAAACCGTGCCGCTCCACAATGCGGCGATGGACGACCGCACCTTCATCGAATGGGACAAGGACGATATCGACGCGCTGAAGCTGATGAAGGTCGATGTGCTCGCGCTCGGCATGCTCACCTGCATCCGCAAGGCGTTCGATCTGATGCGCGATCATGGTCTCGGCGAACAGACGCTCGAGGTCGACCTGCTCGCCGACGATCCGGCGGTCTACAAGATGCTCCAGAAGGGCGACAGCATCGGCGTGTTCCAGGTCGAGAGCCGCGCGCAGATCAACATGCTGCCGCGTTTGAAACCCCGGGAATTCTACGATCTCGTGATTCAGGTGGCGATCGTCCGGCCCGGGCCGATCCAGGGCGACATGGTCCATCCCTATCTGCGGCGGCGCTGCGGCGAGGAGGCGGTCGACCTGCCCTCACCCGGTCCCGGCCATGATCCCGAAGAACTGCGCGCGATCCTGGGCAAGACGCTGGGCGTGCCCCTGTTCCAGGAACAGGCGATGAACCTCGCGATCACCGCGGCGAAGTTCACGCCCGCCGAGGCCAACCAGTTGCGCCGTGCGATGGCCACGTTCCGCAATCTCGGCAACATGGACAAGTTCCGCGACAAGCTGGTCGGCGGCATGGTCGGCCGCGGCTATGCCCCCGCCTTCGCCGAGCGCTGCTATCAGCAGATCGAGGGCTTTGGCAGTTACGGCTTTCCCGAGAGCCATGCGCTGTCGTTCGCCCGGCTCGTCTATGTCTCGTCATGGATCAAGCATTACCACCCGGCGGTGTTCACCTGCGCCTTGCTCAATTCGCAGCCGATGGGCTTCTATGCGCCCGCCCAGCTCGTCCGCGACGCGCAGCAACATGGCGTCATGGTGCGCGCGATCGACGTCTCGGCCAGCACATGGGACAACAGTCTCGAACGCCGCAGCGATGGCACGCTGGCGCTGAGGCTCGGCTTCCGCCAGGTCGACGGCTTTCGCGAGGATTGGGCCAAAGCCATCGCCGCGGCGCGTGCGATCGCGCCCTTCTCCTCGATCGAGGATGTCGCAAGGCGGGCGAAGCTGCCGGCGCGCGGGCTGCGCCTGCTCGCCGATGCCGATGCGTGCCGTTCGTTGGGCCATGACCGGCGCACCGCCTTGTGGGAGGCGCGGCGCACGCCATCCGAGCAATTGCCCTTGTTCGCCGCGGCCGAAGCCCCGGAACTCGGCATCGAGCCCGATGCGCGGCTCCCCCTCATGGCGCGATCGGAACATGTCGCCGCCGATTACCAGATGACGCGCCTGTCGCTGAAGGATCATCCGATGATTTTCCTGCGCGAACGCTTCCGTGCGGAGCGGGTGCTCTCGGCCGCGCAAGTCAACGCCACCCGTGACGGCCGGCGCGTGCGGACCGCCGGCATCGTCCTCGTCCGCCAGCGCCCGGGCAAGGGCAATGCGATCTTCGTCACGCTCGAGGACGAGACCGGCATCGTCAACGCGCTGATCTGGGCGCGATTGTTCGAACGCTATCGCCGGCCGATCATGGCCTCGCGGCTGATGCTGATCGAAGGCGAGGTCCAGAAGAGCAAGGAAGGCGTCGTCCACCTGATGGCGTCGCACATCGTCGACCGCTCGGCCGAGCTCGGCCGGCTATCCGCGGATGACGAGACGAAGCCGCAAATCCTGCGCGCCGACGAAGTCGTGCATCCCCAGATCCCGCGCGGTCACGGTCATCCGCGCAATGTGCGCGTGCTGCCCAAGTCGCGCGATTTCCACTGAAAATCCTCCCCGGAACGGGGAGGGGGACCGTCGAAGACGGTGGAGGGGCAGGGGAATCGTCGGCAGCATCCAGCCCTGCCCCTGCCCCACCACCACCGCTGCGCGGCGGTCCCCCTCCCCGTTCCGGGGAGGAATGACATCCTACAGCTTGCCGAACTTCGCCTCGAAACCGGCGATATCGCCGGCCGCCAGATGCCCCGCCTGCTCCACCCATTTGTCGCGCGCCGGCCGGCCCTTGAACGCGCCGAGCCGCTCGTCGATCGCCGCGATGTCGGCCTCGGTCCACGCCGCGATCTGATCGTAGCGGGTGACGCCCAGCGTCCCCAGCAATGTGATCAGCTTGGGGCCGACGCCCTTGAGCTTCGACAAATCGTCGGGCGGCCCGTCGGGCGCCGCGATAACCGGCGCGGGGACGAGGTCGTCGACCGATGGCGGCGGGATGTCCGCCGGCGCACCGGCCGGGCCGATGATGACGGGCGGACCCTCGACCTCGGGCGCCGGCTCCGGCACATCCCGCGGCTGTGGCGGCAAGGCGCCGCGGCCATAGCGCGACCGCACCACCCACAGCACCGCGATCACCAGCACGACGGCGATCGCGATCAGCAGCCAGACATTGCCCTGCATCATCATGCCCTTCGATTGGATGCGCACCGAAGCCCGCTTCCTACACCAAATGGAGGCCGGCGGAAGCTTTACACCCCGGACAAAAGCGCGCTTATTCCTCGCTCTACGTCGGTCAACAGGGGACGATCATGCGTATCATTGTGGCCACCATCATCATCATGGCGCTGCCGCTCGCCGGCTGCGGCAAGGGCAGCAGCTTCGACGAAGGGTTCAAGAAAAGCTTCCGCGAGAAGTTCGTCCAGAATTGCTCGACCGCGGCCGCGGGCGCCGCGCCGGCGGGCACGATCACGATCGATTTCCCCCGCATCTGCGGCTGCACCGCCGACAGACTGATGAAGGATCGCAGCGCCACCCAGCTCGTCAACATTCCCGAGGCCGACCAGCAGGCCGCGCTCAAGGCCTGCGTCGCCGAAATCTATCCCCAGGGCGTGCCGCAGGGGAACAAGGCCGCGAGTTCGGTCGCGCCCGGCTGACGTCTCCGCTCAGTCGCCTGCCTTGCGAAACGGCGTGCGCTCGGCGAGGAAATCGATCTCGCGATCCATAGCCGCGCGCTCGGCCGCGACGAAGCGGGCGACCGCGTCGCGGAAATTCGGGTCGGGGATGTAATGCGCCGACCAGGTCGGCACCGGGCCATAGCCGCGCGCGAGCTTGTGCTCGCCCTGCGCACCGGCCTCGACGCGGGCGAGACCGCGCGCGATCGCGGCGTCGATCGCCTGATAATAGCAGAGCTCGAAATGGAGGAACGGGATGTCCTGCGCGGCGCCCCAATAGCGGCCGTAGAGCGCATCGCCGCCGATCAGGTTGAGCGCGCCCGCCACCGCCCGGCCCTTCTTCAGCGCCAGGATCAGCAGCACCCGGTCCGCCATCCGCGCGCCGAGCAGCGTGAAGAAGGCGCGGGTCAGATAGGGGCGCCCCCATTTGCGCGCGCCGGTGTCCTGATAGAAATGCCAGAACGCGTCCCAATGCGCGCCCGTCAGCGCGTCGCCGCTCACATGGACGATTTCGAGGCCCTCGACCGCGGCGATCCGTTCCTTGCGAATCGCCTTGCGCTTGCGTGAGGCGAGCGTCGCGAGGAAATCGTCGAAATCGGCGAAGCCTTGATTTTTCCAGTGGAACTGCACGCCTTCGCGGATCAGCCAGCCGGCGCTCTCGAACAGCTTCAGTTGCGCATCGTCGACGAAGGTCGCATGCGCCGACGACAGGCCATTGCCGTCGACGATCGTCTCGATCGCGGCCAGCAGGCTGCTCGCCATCGCCGGATCGCGCAGCAGCAGCCGCGGTCCCGGCACCGGCGTGAATGGCGCCGCGATCTGGAGCTTGGGGTAATAGCGTCCGCCGGCGCGCTGCCAGGCATCGGCCCAGCCATGGTCGAACACATATTCGCCCTGGCTGTGGCTCTTGGCATAGGCCGGCGCGATCGCCGCGGCCTTGCCGTCGGCGCCGTCGAGCGCGATCGGCAGCGGCTGCCAGCCGGTGCCGGGGCCGACGCTGCCCGATTCCTCGAGGATGGTCAGGAAGGCGTGGCTGAGAAACGGATTCTCGGCGCCGGCACAGGCATCCCATTCGTCGGCGGTGAAGGTCGCGACGCCCTGGCCGATGCGGGCGCGAATCTCCCGATCGCCCTCACTCATGCCGCCACCCGCTCGTAAATCATCTCGTCGGCATGCGCGAAGGCGGTCCGCTCGGCCTCGGCGCTGCGCACCGTCCATGTCAGCACCGGCAGGCCGCGCGCGCGTTGCGCGGCGGCGAAGGCGGACGGAAAATCGCGCACGTCATAAGCGAGGAAGTCGGGTCGCGCCCGCCACAGCGCCGCATGCCGGCTGAATCGACCCCTGAGCCCTCTGCCGCCTTCTTCGGTGATCACCAGCCCGCGCACGATGCGCGGCGCCTGCGTCCGGAACCAGCGGCCGACCTCGGGATTGAACGACATCACCGCCACCGGACCCAGATAGCCCTCCAGCGCGCGCCGTACCGAACGGCAGAGCGGATCGACGCGGCGATTGCCGGTCTTGACCTCGATCAGCAGTGCGGCGCGGCCGGCGACGAGCGACAGCAATTCGGTCAGGCGCGGCAGCGTCTCGTCGCTGCCGGCGAGCCGGACCGCATCGAGCAGGCTGGCCGGTCGCTTGCCCAGCGGTCCCTTCTCGCCGGTCAGCCGGTCGAGATCGGCATCGTGGAAGACGAACGCCTCGCCATCCCACGCCGCCTGCACGTCGCATTCGATGCCATGGCCGGCGTCGAGCGCGGCGCGGAAGGCGGCGCGGCTGTTCTCGATCAGGCCGGCGCCGTGAAGGCCGCGATGGGCGAAGGGCTTCGCCTTGAGGAAGGCGACCCGCGCCGGGTCCGGCGCGGGGGACAGCCAGGCGTCAAGCAGGCCGGACAGCGACAATCGCGTCGACCTCCACGGCGGCGCCCAGCGGCAGCGCCGGCACGCCGACCGCGCTGCGCGCATGGCGCCCCGCCTCGCCGAAGACCGCCACCATCAATTCGGACGCGCCATTGGCGACCTTGGGTTGATCGATGAAGTCATGCGCGGAGGCGACGAACGCGCCCAGCTTCACGACCCGCTCGACCCGTGACAGATCGCCGCCCAGCGCGGCCTTGATCTGCGCCACCAGCATGATGCCGCAGCGCTCCGCCGCCTGCCGTCCATGCTCGACGTCATAGTCGGTGCCGAGCGTACCGGTGATCAGGCTGCCATCCTCGCGGAAGGGTAGCTGGCCCGAGATGTGGAGCAGGCCGTTGACCTCCACCGCCGGCACATAGGCAGCGACGGGGGCGGCCGGTTGCGGCAGCGTGATGCCGAGTTCGGCGATGCGTTGTTCGATGGGGTTCATGATGCCCGGTTCAGCACTGCCGACGCCGCATGGTCAAGCCCCGCGTGGCCAGGCAGCGGTGGGCCTTCGATGAAGCGATCGAGGATCCATGACGTCGCGCGCACCCAATCGTCGATGCGGGCATGCGCCATCGGCGCGGGCTTGATGTGGCCGGCAATCACCGGCTCGCCCACCATGTGCAGCCGCCAGACGTCGGGCGCGTGCCGCGCGACCGAGTCGTGATGGACGTCGAGATCGTCGACGAACACCGCGACCGACGGCTTGCGCTCGGCGAGGATCATCGCCAGCGGCGCGCCCTTGCCGCCATGATTGCCGACCACCGGCGCATCGATGCCGGCCGCCAGCAATTGTGCCGCGCGCCGCGCGCGGAAATTCGGGCCGATATTGGTCAGCACGACGATGTCGGCGACCTTGCCGATCTCCCGCATCGCCGCGACCGCGCCGGCGATCGCCTGCTGCCGGTGCATCTGGGTCAGGAAGAAATCCTCGAGCAGCGGCCAGACCGCCTCGCGCTCGATGAGGTCGCCGGTTTCCTTGTGCCGCAGCGCCTCGGTGAATTCGCCGCGGCTCAGGTCGAAGTGGATGCCATGGGCATGATCGACCCACTGGGCGAATGGCACGACCATGTGCAGCAGCACCTCGTCGCAATCGGTGATCAGCAGCGGGCGGCTCACGCCTCGAGCCTTACGCGCGCAGCCACCAGCACGGCGGGATCGACCTCGAGCGCGGCCGCGCAGGCGATCAGATCGGGCTCATGCGATTCGAGGAAGCCCAGCACCGCCGCCTGCACCGACATGTCGGTCGCACGTGCGCGCAGATCCTGCGGATCGATCCCGGTCAACGCCAGCAGGCGATCGGCGCGCGCCGGTTCGGCCAAGGTCCAGGCCAGCGCCTGCAGCGCGAGCACGGCCGCGTCTCCGGGCAGGTTTGTATCCTTGATCGCCATGCCCTACAGGATGCTCCCGGCTGGATTGCGGGGTTGCAGGTGACAAAAAGGGTGCTCGTTGTCGAGGACAACGAACTCAATCTGAAACTTTTCTGCGATCTGCTGCGCGCGCATGACTATGAAGCCGAGGCGGTTCAGGATGGCCGCGAGGCGATCGACCGCGCCCGCGCCTTTGCCCCCGATCTGATCATCACCGATATCCAGCTGCCGCACGTCAGCGGCCTCGAACTGATCGAAACGCTGAAGGCCGACGAGGGCCTGCGTCATATCCCGATCATGGCGGTGACCGCCTATGCCGGACGCGGCGATGAGGAGCGCATCCGCGGCGCGGGCGCACAGGCCTATGTCTCGAAACCGATCTCGGTGATGCGATTCGTCGACGAGGTGTCGGCGCTGATCTGAAAAGCTTTTACCCTCGCCCGCTTGCGGGAGAGGCGAGGGTGAGGGCCTGAAGGGCGGGCCACGCTCAGGCCCTCACCCTGGCCCGCTGCGCGTGCCTGTCCCTCTCCCGCAAGCGGTAGAGGGTAGAAGCGCTTATTTGATCTTGGCTTCCTTGAACTCGACATGCTTGCGCACGACGGGGTCATATTTGCGGAAGCTCATCTTCTCGGTCTGGGTGCGCGGGTTCTTCTTCGTGACGTAGAAGAAGCCGGTATCGGCCGAGCTGAGGAGCTTGATCTTGACGGTGGTCGGCTTGGCCATGACCCGAAACCCTCTGTGCGATTCTGTTAAAACGACAAGAGCGGCGAAAAGCCCGCCGCTCGTTCAAGCGCGGGCCAATGATGGAAGGGGGCGCGAAAGTCAAGCCTGCGCTTGCGGCATCCGGCGCGCCGGCCACGGCACCGCAAAGCGCTTAACATCATGTTCACCTTATATGCGCATGCTGGCACTCTCTTGAAGTGGGGGTGAGCATGGCAATCGCCGAAGCGGCCTATCAGCAGATATTCAGCGGCCTGTGCGATCGCATCGACCTGCTGGCGCGTGAACTGCCGCATCTCAGCCTCGGCCAGCTCTGCACCGGCGTGGACGATATCCGGCGGACCGCCGCCGCCTATGACATCGATCCGGTCGCGCAGCTCGCGCGCGGTCTGGAAACCGCGCTGGCGCGGGCCGGCGGCCTCGGCATGGCGATCGCCTGGCTCGACGTGATGCGCGACGCCGCCACCTCGGGCCGGATGGACCGCCTGGCGAGCGAGGCCTATCTCGCCTCGCTCTCGATTCGTCTCGCCCACTAGCGGATCTTCATGGATTCACTGCTCCCTGCGCTGCTGGCGGCGGCCCTCGCCGCGTTCGGGGATCGGCCGCAGCGGCTGGCCGCAGTGCTGGCCAACCGGTTCGGCAGCCCCGGCATCGTCATCGCCGCGGTGTTCGCCGCCGCGCTCGGCGTCGGCGCGATCGCCGCGATCGGCGCGCAGCTGATTTCGCCGGTGCTGCCGCATCGCGGCGCGACACTGCTGCTGGCACTGGCGCTGCTGTTCGCCGGCGCCACCTCGCTGTTCCCGGGCCGCAAGCTCGACACTGTCGAAGGCTGGAAGATGGGCGCGTTCGTGACCACCGCGCTCGCCATGTTCATCCTGATGTTCGGCGATTCCGCCGCCTTCCTCACCTTCGGCATCGCCGCGCGCGGCACCTTCCCGGCCGCAGCCGCGATCGGCGCGGCCGTCGGCACCACCGCCGCCATCGCCCCCGCCGCGCTGCTGGGCGCGGAGTTCGAGCGACTCGTGCCGGTGCGCGGCATTCGCCTGTTCGCCGCGGCTCTGTTCCTGATCGCCGGCCTGTGGTGCGCGCTGATGGCGCTGACGTTCATCTAGCGGCTCGATCAGCGCGATCGAAACTTTCGGTGCGGGCCTGCCTTTTTCGTGGACACCTTCGCTCCATTCGATTGTTATTGGGGGCGAAACGAAACCAGAAGGATGACTCGCCATGGCGAAAACGCCCAAGCCCAAGCTGAAGACGCCGACCGATCTGAAGAGCAATGCCGCGATGAGCGTGGCCGATGCGCTCAACGGCATCCTCGCCGACAGCTATGCGCTGTATTTCAAGACCAAGAATTTCCACTGGCACGTGTCCGGCCCGCATTTCCGCGACTATCACCTGATGCTCGACGATCAGGCGACGCAGATCCTCGGCACGACCGATGCGATCGCCGAACGCGTCCGCAAGACCGGCAACACCACGTTGCGCTCCATCGGCGACATTGCCCGCCATCAGCGCATCAAGGACAATGACGCCGAATTCGTCAGCGCGCCCGACATGCTGACCGAATTGCGCGAGGATAATCTCGCGCTGGTCGCGTCGCTGCGCGAAGCCAAGGATATCGTCGACGAGGCCAAGGACAATGCCACCAGCGGCATCCTCGACGACTGGACCGACCAGGCCGAAGAGCGCGCCTGGTTCCTGTTCGAGGCGAGCCGCACGGGCTGAAGCCTTCAGCCTGCCGCCGGACCGAGGGTGAGAATCCAGAAGTCCGGCGGCACGCCGATCCGCAGCGGCAGGATACTGGTGCCGAGGCCGGCGCCGATCACGACCGTGCGCGGACCTTCGCGGACTAAGCCGCAGGCATAGCGGCCGCCATGGCGCGACATGGTTGTGAGCGGACCGATCATCGGCAGGCTGATCTGGCCGCAATGGGTGTGGCCAGCCAGCAGCAGCTCGAACCGCGGCGGCAAGCGTGGTGCGATATCGGGACTGTGGGTCAGCGCTACGACCGGTCCCGCAACCCCGTTCGCCGAACGAAGCGTCGCCGCGAGATCGGCATGATGCGAGAAATCGTCGTCGATCCCGGCAATGACGAGCGGACCACGGCGGATCGCGCGATTCTCCAGCAGCAGCACGTCGGCACCCGGCAGCGCCCGGCGAAAGGCCTCCGCATCGCGCCAATGATCGTGATTGCCGAGCACCGCGACGACGCCGAGTCGCGCCCGTAACCGCTCGAGCGGCGCGACCGCCTCGGCTGCCGAATAACGATGCGTCGAGATGCGCTTGTCGCTGACGAGGTCGCCGGCGATCAGCACGAGGTCCGGCTGTACGGCATTCACCTGCGCGACGATCAGCGCCAGCCGTTCGGGCGGCATGTCCGGCCCGGCGACGTGGATGTCGCTGAGCAGCGCGACACGAACCGGTGGCGCACCGGCCGGCCAGCCGGTCATTGCGATCGTCGCGCGACGGACGACCGGATCACGTCTCGCTTCGACAGAACCCCAGGCGATCATTGCGATCGCAAGCAGAAAAAGCACGCCGATCAGGGTCAGGAGAATCCGTCGCATGGTCGGCAGTCGTAGCAGGGGGACAATGGAGGCGGCGTCCGCTTCTTTTGTGCTTTCAGTGCAGGTCGCCGCATCGTGGATGCCGCAGGCATCGCGGCAGTCTGGCGGAACTGCTCCGTTCCCGCCATGTTGAACCGCCATGCACGCCTTCTCGGCCCTCCTCGACCGGCTGATCTACACGCGTTCGCGCAATGCGAAGCTCAAGCTGATCGCCGACTATCTGCGCGTCACGCCCGATCCCGATCGTGGCTGGGCGATGGCGGCGCTGACCGGCGATCTCGATCTGCCCGCGGTCAAGCCGGCGATCATCCGCGCGATGGTCGACGAGCGCGTCGATCCGGTGCTGTTCCGGATGAGCCGCGACTATGTCGGCGACACCGCCGAGACCGTGTCGCTGATCTGGCCCGATCCGCTGGTGCTGCCCGATGGCGATGCCGATCTCAGCCTGTCGGGCATCGTCGACCGGCTGAAGACGCTCTCGCGTTCCGATTCGCCGGCGGTGCTCGCCGATCTGCTCGACCGGCTGTCGCCCGAGGAGCGGTTTGCGATGCTCAAGATGGCGACCGGCGCGCTCAGGATCGGCGTCTCGGCGCGGCTCGCCAAGACCGCGCTGGCACAGGCGTTCGACCTCGACGTCGAGGGAGTCGAGGAGGTCTGGCACGGCATCCGCCCGCCTTATGCGACCCTGTTCGACTGGGCGGAGGGGCGCGGCGACCAGCCGCGCTCGGTCGACCTGCCGGTGTTCCGCCCGTTCATGCTCGCCCATCCGCTGGAGGACGGCAGCGTCGATCTCGCCGACTATGCCGCCGAGTGGAAGTGGGACGGCATCCGCATTCAGCTCGTCGGCGTCGGCGGCGAGACCCGGCTCTACAGCCGTGGCGGCGACGACATCACCGGCAGCTTCCCCGATATCGCCGGCGCCTTCGCGGCGCGTGGCGTGCTCGACGGCGAATTGCTGGTGAAGGGCGAGGCGCAGGCCGGCGAGGCGGCGAGCTTCAACGCGCTCCAGCAGCGGCTTGGGCGCAAGACGGTTTCGGCCAGGATGCTCGCTGATTATCCCGCCTTCGTCCGGCTCTACGACATCTTGTTCGACGGCACGGAGGATCTGCGCGACCTGCCCTGGGTCGAACGCCGCGCGCGGCTGGAATCCTTCCTGCCGCGGCTCGATCCCGGCCGCTTCGACATCTCGCAGCTGATCGACGCGCCCGATTTCGATGCGCTCGGCGAGTTTCGCGCCGGCGCGCGCGATGCCGCGATCGAGGGCGTGATGCTCAAGCGCCGCGACAGTCCCTATGTCTCCGGCCGGCGCGTCGGCCTGTGGTATAAATGGAAGCGCGATCCGCTGACCGCCGATTGCGTCATGATGTATGCCCAGCGCGGCAGCGGCAAGAGATCGAGCTTCTATTCCGATTATACCTTCGGCTGCTGGACCGCGCCGCCCGAACAGGGCGGCGAGCTGCTGCCGGTCGGCAAGGCCTATTCGGGTTTCACCGACGAGGAACTGAAGGGCCTCGACCGCTTTGTGCGCACCCACACGCTCAACCGCTTCGGGCCGGTGCGCGAGGTCGAAAAGTCGCTGGTGCTGGAGGTCGCGTTCGATTCGATCCACGAATCGAAGCGCCACAAATCGGGCATCGCGATGCGCTTCCCGCGCATTGCGCGCATCCGGACCGACAAGCCCGCGGCGGAGGCGGACCTGATCGCGACGCTGAAAACCATGATCGCCTGACCTGGCCGCTAACGCCGCCGTCCCATCCGGCCGACGACAGTGACGAAGAAGGCGGTCGACCAGCCGAGCAGGATGATCCCGTTCAGCCCCTCGATCGCGCTGACGAGATGCCATTCGGGCGAGATCGCCTCCTCGCTGTACCCGAGCGTCCCATAACTGAGCGTGGACAGATAGACCGCGGCGCGCGTGTCCGGCACGGCGCCGACACCGGTATAGACCAGCGCGTAGAGCCAGATCTCGGTGCCGTGCAGCACGAACAGGCCGAGCACGATCGCCATCGTGAAGCCAATTGCGCGCACCGAGAGCGGATGGATGCCCTCGACCGATTCCTCCTGCGCCTCGATCCGCAGCATCTGGCTGAGCAGGATCAGGCCGATGCCGTGGATGAGGACGGTGACGAGCACCATCACTGTGGCGACGATAAGCTCACTCAACATGCGCGCGGCTATACGGCCCTCGCGGCGAGAAAGTCGATCATGGCGCCGGCGATGTCGGCGCCCGTCAGCCTCGTCTGGTCGGCAAAATAGCAGGGGAAGTTGAGTTCGGTCAGCGTCAGCGCGCCGTCGGGCGATTCGAGGATGTCGGCGCCGCCGAAATCGAGGCGCAGCGCCCGTGCCGCCGCGATCGCGATGGCGCCGGCGCCCGCGGGCGGATCGGACAGCGGCAATTCGCTGCTGCCGGGACCATTGGTGCGGAAGTCGGCGGCGGCCGCCGCGCGTGCCGTCGCCGCGACGATGCGTCCGTCCAGCACCGTCATCCGCCAGCTGCGCGCATGCGGCACGAACGCCTCGATCGTCACGGCCCCGCCGGCCGCGGCGACCTGGCGTTCGAGTTCGGGCTGCGAACCGGCGCGCGACACGCCGCGGCCGCCCTCCTCGCCCGGCCTTTTGACGACGACCGGAAAGCCGCCGAGCCAGTCGACCTGCGCCGCCAGCCGCGCCGGCCGGTCGGCGGGGATATAGACCGCGCGCGGCATCGGCACGCCCGACTGGCGCAGCAGGATCGGCTGATGGTCGCAGAGGAAATGCGGATCGTGCAACGCCGCCGTTCCGGGGCGGAACAGCAGCTTCTCGACCAGTTGCGCGGCGCGGTCGGTCGCTGCGCGATACAGCAGGCGCGGACCCGGCGCCGCGTCGAGCCCGGCGCCCGCGACCTCCGTGGGGATGACGGGCACATAGGCAATGTCCCGCAGCGCGCAGGCGGCTTCGAACAGCCGATTGGTGTCGGCCAGTTCGGGCCGGGTGACGAGCGCCAGATGCACGCGGTCGGCTTTATTTGTTTCGCGATTCCTGCGGGGCCTTCTTCTCGGCCTCCGCCTGGGCCTTGGCGTCGCGCTCGGAATGGATGCCGGCGATGCCGCTGCCGCCGACCGCGAGATCGACCTCTTCGCCGCTGAGTTCGGCGGGCTTGTTGTCCTGTTCGGCCATTTTTCGCCTCCTTCGCGCACGCCAGCGCCGTTGGACGACCCTTCGCCGGTTCCGGTCGATTGCCGGCGATCCTACACCACCGCCCTGCCGTGCGGAAGCTCGACTTCGCGCAGCGGCTGGGCCAGACGTCGCGATATGCCCGCAACCCCCGCCTGGCCGCCGCGATCGACGCCGCGCCTCTTCGTCGACGAGCCGCTGGCCGAGGGCATGATTCTCCGCATCGACGGCGCGCCGGCGCATTATCTGCGCACCGTGATGCGCGTCGGCGAGGGCGATCCGGTCAAATTGTTCGACGATCGCACCGGCGAATGGCTGGCGACCGCGGCGGCGGCGGGCAAGCGCGATCTGCTGCTGACCCTGACGACGCGGCTGCGCCCGCGCGAGGATGTGCCCGATCTGTGGCTGCTCGCGGCGCCGCTCAAGCGCGGACGGATCGATCTCGTGGTCGAGAAGGCGTGCGAACTCGGCATCGCGCGGATCCAGCCGGTGATCACCCGCCGGACGGTGATCGACAAGTTCAAGACCGATCGGCTGCGGTCGGCGGCGATCGAGGCGGCCGAGCAGTGCGATCGCACCAGTCTGCCGGCTTTCGCCGAGCCGGTCGCGCTCGACGTGCTGCTGCGCGACTGGCCGGACGGCCGCACGATCTTCTTCGCCGACGAACAGGGCGGCACGCCGATGGCCGCTGCGGTTGCCGCGCATCCCGGTCCCGCGGCGATCCTGATCGGTCCCGAAGGCGGCTTCGACGATGGCGAGCGCGCGGCGATCCGTGCCGTCGCCGGCGCGGTGCCGGTATCGCTCGGTCCGCGCATCCTGCGCGCCGAGACCGCCGCCATCGCCGCGATCGGCATCTGGATGGCGATCGCCGGCGACTGGGTTGGTTCCAGCCCGCCGGCAAATCTCTAACCCACTGGCGCAGCCCCCGATCGCCCGCTAGAGGCGCGCAATGAGCACAAGGACGGTTTCAGGGGACGCGGATCCGGTCGTCGAGGGCAAGGATGACCTGCTCCGCATTTTCGCGAAGGGCGAGAAGCCCAAGGCGAATTGGCGGATCGGCACCGAGCATGAGAAATTCGTCTATTGGAACGCCGATCGCCGCGCGCCCAGCTACGAAGAGCCCGGCGGCATCCATGCGCTGCTGATCGCGCTGACCAAATTCGGCTGGGAACCGGTCTATGAGGGCGAGAATGTCATCGCCCTTGCGGGGCCGGACGGCAATGTCAGCCTCGAGCCGGCCGGACAGCTCGAATTGTCGGGCGCGCCGCTGGAGAATCTGCACGAGACCTGCGCCGAGACCGGCCGGCACCTCCGCCAGGTCAAGGAGATCGGCGACAAACTCGGCTTCGGCATCCTCGGCATGGGCATGTGGCCGGACAAGACCCGCGCCGAACTGCCGATCATGCCGAAGGGCCGTTACGCGATCATGCTCAACCACATGCCGCGGGTCGGCAGTCTCGGCCTCGACATGATGCTGCGGACCTGCACGATCCAGGTCAATCTCGACTATGAGACCGAAGCCGACATGGCGAAGAAGTTTCGCGTCGGCCTGGCGCTGCAGCCGCTGGCGACCGCCTTGTTCGCCAATTCGCCGTTCACCGAGGGCAAGCCCAACGGCATGCTCAGCTATCGCAGCCACATCTGGTCCGACACCGATCCGCACCGGACGGGCATGCTGCCCTTCGTGTTCGAGGACGGCTTCGGCTACGAGCGCTATCGCGACTATGCGCTCGACGTGCCGATGTATTTCGTCTTCCGCGACGGTAAATATATCGACGTCGCCGGCCACAGCTTCCGCGATTTCATGGAGGGCAGGCTGGCTGCGCTGCCGGGCGAGCGGCCCTTGCTGTCGGACTGGTCCGATCATCTGTCGACCGCCTTCCCCGAAGTGCGGATGAAGAGCTTCCTCGAGATGCGCGGCGCCGATGGCGGTCCGTGGAACAAGATCTGCGCGCTGCCGGCGTTGTGGGTCGGCCTGCTCTACGACGGCACCGCGCTCGACGCCGCCTGGGACGAGGTCAAGCACTGGACGCTCGAGGAACGGCAATTGCTGCGCGATTCGGTGCCGAAACTGGGCCTCGACGCGCCGATCGCCGGTGGCGGCCGGCTTGCCGACATCGCCCCGCGCATCCTCGAGATCGCCGGCGCCGGCCTGACCGCGCGCGCGCGCTTCAACGGCTCGGGGGACAGCGAGAACGGCTTCCTCGATCCGCTGCGCGAAGTGGTGACGAGCGGCAAGGTCCCCGCGCAGCTGTTGCTCGATCGCTATCATGGCGCCTGGGGCGGCGATCTGTCGCGCATCTATGACGAGATGAGCTTCTGACGGACGGCGGATCAATACGATCCGCCTTTCCATCAGCGCCCGGCAATCCCTAATGTGGCGGCACATGATCCACAGGGGTTCGCGATGTGGAGGCTGCTGCTTCGGTGCATGATGGCACCGATCGTCCTTTTGCTCGCGTTTTCGACCGGACCGCGGCTCGATGCGCGTGCACCCGATCGCGCTGCCATCGTCGCGCAGTTCGAAACCGATGCACAAGGCCAGAGCGGCGCGCGCCGCCGTCTGGGCGCCACCCGCGGCATCAGCTTGGCTGACGAGCGGGCGCCCGGCATCGACGATGTGGCGGCATTGCTCGCCCGCCGCGACCGCTTCGATCCGAATACCGCCTTGCTGTTCTACGCACAGACCGAAGCCGGGTTGAACATCTATCTGGTCGGCGATCGCCTGCTGGAGGCGGAGACCGCGCAGAAAACGCCGGCCGATGTCGGATGGCTCGCCTTGCAGCTGCGTGCCGCGCTCGGCGTCGATGACGTCGTCCGCAGCCGTGCGCCGCGCAAGCGCGGCGAGGTGCTGGCCAGCGAGGAAATCGATTCGCCACCCGATCCGGGTCCGGCGATCCGTCGGCTGAGCGCAATGCTGATCCCGGGCCGGATCGGCAAGGCGATCGGGAGGCTGCGTCACCTCGTGATCGTCGGCAATGGTGAGATCGGCGCTATTCCCTTCTCGCTGTTGCGTCTGCCCGATGGACGCCTGCTGGTGGAGCAGGCGAGCGTGACCTTCGCACCGGGTCTCGCCGATATCGCCAGGCCGGTGGCGCCATGGGACGGCGCCGCCGCGTTCGCGCAGGCGCTGGTGGTCGGCAATCCGGATACGCCCGATGTACCCGGATGGATCGTGCCGCCGCTCGCCGGCGCCGAGACCGAGGCGAAGACGCTGGCCAACCGCATCGGCATCGAGCCGCTGATCGGCCGCGCCGCGACCAAGGCGGCGATCATAGCGGCGGCGCGGCACGCGAGCCTGATCTATGTCGCCGCGCATGGCATCGCCGACCCCGACGATCCGCTCGCCCGCGGCTATTTGATGCTGGCCGGCGACGCTCCGGCGACCGCCAACTGGACCGCCGGCGAGATCCAGACGATGCGGCTCGATGCTTCGCTGGCGGTGCTCAGCGCCTGCCAGTCGGGACTCGGCCGCCGTCATGACGGCGGCACGATCGGTCTCGCCCGCGCCTTCCAGCTGGCCGGTGTGCCGCGGGTGGTGATGAGCCTGTGGAGCGTCGGGGACGAATCGACCGCCTTCCTGATGGACCGCTTCAATCGTCATGCGCTGTCGAAAAATCCGGCGGAGGCGCTGCGGCTCGCGATGCTCGACACCCGCAAGGTCTATCGCGATCCCGCGCTCTGGGCGCCGTTCGCGCTGTTCGGGACGCCGCGTTGAGGAGAAGAAGGCTGATCGTCACGCTGTCGGCGCTGGCCGCGCTCCTTGGCTTCGCGCTGTTCGCGAGCTGGTCGATCGGTTCGATGGCGGCAGCGCCGACCTTGTCGTCGGTGCCGACCCCGCTACCGCCGGCGCGCGACCTGATGCTGACCGCCGGCGACGGCGCCCGGGTAGCCGCCACCTACTGGCCGGGCGCGAAACGCGATGCGCCGGCGGTGCTGCTGCTCCAAGGCAACGGCGCGTCGCGGCTGCAGACGATGGACGCCGCGATCTGGCTTTCACGGCAGGGCTATGCGGCGATGACGATCGACTTTCGCGGCCATGGCGAATCGGACGCACGGCCGCACAGCTTCGGCCTGTTCGAGAGCCGCGACGCACTGGCGGCGGTCCGCTGGCTGAAGCAGGGATCGGGCGGTGCGCCGGTGGCTGCGATCGGCATCTCGCTGGGTGGTGCGGCCGCGCTGATCGGCGACGACGGGCCCTTGCCGGTCGACGCGCTCGTCCTGCAGGCGGTCTATCCCGATATCCGCCGGGCGATCCGCAACCGCATCGCGTCGCTGACCACGGCCGGACCGGCCTGGGTGCTGGAGCCGCTGCTGAGCCTGCAATCGAAGCCGCGGTTCGGCGTCTGGCCGTCCCGCCTGTCGCCGATCGACGCGATCAGGCGCTATCGCGGACCGGTCATGGTGCTGGGCGGCGCCGCCGACAGCTTCACGCCGCCCGAGGAAAGCAGGGCGCTGGCCGACGCGGCGCCGGATCCGCACTGGCTGTGGCTGTTCGATGGCCAGGATCATGCGGCGATGTCGGATCAGTCGGGACCGGACTATCGGCGGGTGCTGATCGAATTTCTCGAACGGACGATCGGCAGGCCAAACTGACCGGCCATCGGCCGGCGAATCACTCGGCCGGCGCAACCTGCGGCCGGGGACGACCGCCGCCGCGCACCCAGCGGAAGAAGCGCGGCACCGGTGCGTTGCGCTCCATCCATTCGGCATAAGCGGCATAGGCCGGGTCGGCGCCCAGATGGCGCTCCTCGGTGCGCGCGCGCCAGTAATAGACGCCGGTCACCACCGCCATCAGCAATGTGTTGCGGACGGCATCGCTGAGACTGTTGGTGGTCGCGAGGAAGGGCAGGGTCGAAAGCCACCAGAAGGTGTTTTTCGACAGATAGGCGGGATGTTTGGTCCAGCTATAGGGACCATGCGTCAGGATGCCGCGATGGGTGAGGTTGGAGAAGCGCATGCCGAACGCCACCGTCGCCCACGCATAGATCGCGGTCAGCGCCACCAGCAGCGCGCCGACGATCGTCGTCAGCACATAGTGGCCCTCCAGCCAATACGCCCATTCGGCGGTGCCCGGATGATAGTCGAGCGGCCCGTTGTCGCCCATCATGATGAAGGGCGGATAGCAGATCAAAGCCGCCGTCCAGCCTGCGGCATAGGGATTGGCCGAGCGGATATGCGCGTCGAGCGGCTTCATCGTCAGCATGTAGCCGACGGTCGCGAACATCACGTCGACGACGAACATCGCGGTCATCAGATAGCGCGTCAAGGTCACCGGGTTCTGCACGATCTCGGCCGCGGGCGCGGTGACGACGTCGTGGAAGCCGAACGGCACGATCGACAGCATGAAGGCGAGGAAGAAGCCCTTCACCGCCCATGAGCGCAGATGGTTGAAAATTTCCTCGCGGTCGACCGCGGCCGCGTCGCCGCCGCCGATCAGCCATTGGCCGAGATGCCAGGCGCCGTCGCGCGGCTCCTTCAGGATGCGGTCGATCCACAGCACATAGGGAATCGACAGCACGAACAGGAACGGCGCGCCGCGCTCGAACAGGCCCATCGCGAAGATGTAATTGCCCTGCCAATACCAGCGCGCGGTGCAATAGATCAAGGCGATCAGGCCCCAGGTCGCCCAGAGCCCGGCCAGCTTGGTCAGGCTGACGTCCATGGACTCCCTGAGCGGCCGCGGCGCACTGTCCCAGTCGAGTCCGGTCGAGGGGTTGCGATGGACCCGGTCGACCAGCAGCGACCACAGCACCATCGGAATGCCGCAGGCGATCGCCGCGCACAAAGCCGCGTTCGGGCCGCTGGCCTCGATCCGTTCGCCGAACAGGACGAGAGTCAGGGCACCATGATTGATCGCGCGGGCCAGCACGATCCAGGCGATCAGGCCGACGAGTCCGGCGACGCCGACACCGGTGCTGACGGCGGATTGCGGACGCGGATCGGCGGCAGTCTGGTTCATGCCCCCGCGCTAGCCGATATTGGTAAGCAAGCGGTGAACGGCGCGCCGAACCGCGGGCGCTTCAGGTCTCGTAGATGATCGGCACCACTTCGCCGGCCAGTTCGCCGCGCTTCAGGGTCAGCCGCGCCAGGGTCGGCAGGTCGTCGCGGATGCGCTTGGGCGTGACGCCGGTGAAATGCTTGATCTCGCGGATGAAATGCGACTGGTCGTAGAAACCCTCGACGACCAGGTCGTGGAGATCGGCCTCACCCTTGGCGAGATGGATCGCGGCCTTGAGCGCCCGATATTTGCGGGCCAGCACCTTGGGCGGGGCGCCATAGAGACGTTTGCAATTGCGCTCGACCTGCCGGCGGGAAAGGCCGCTGGCGATCACGAGATCCTCGACGTCGGGCGAGAAGTCGCTTGCCAGCCAATTGTCGACGATGCGCGTGAAGGCGAACGGCCGCTCGTCGGCATGTTTGGCGAGTTCCTTGGCGAGCGCATTGCCGATCTCGACCAGTTCGTCGAGCGTGGTCGTCGCGCGCATCCGCTCGGCGACCTGGTGCAGGCCCTTGCCGAAGATTTCGGTGGCATCGACCAGCCGGTTGACCATCGTCGAGGCCTCGATGCCCATCAGCGCGCCCCAGCCGGCCGGCAGCAGGCCGGCGCCGAACAGGCGGACCGGACCCTTGCCGACCGCCCGGGTCATGCCCGTGGTCGGGCCGATGATCAGGATCGGCGGCACTTTCTGGGTATAGCCATCGGCGAAGGTCAGTTCGCCCTCGCCCTCGAGCATGAAACGGATCTGCGCCAGATCGGCGCGCTCCATATCCTCGAACAGCGGCACGTCGGCGCGGAACTCGTAAAACACCGACAGATAGTCGCGCAACTCCGGTGCCGGAGCGGCATATTCCAGCGAGATGTTGGTCACGGTTGTGCGCCCGAATTGTTATTTTCTTACGCTAGACCGGATGGCGGGCGAAGAAAAGCGGCTTGGCTGGTTGCCCAGCCAAGCCGTAAGTTAAAGAACCCCTTGAAAACCAAGGAGCCCTTCGGGTCGCAAGCGGTCCTTAGGCCAGGTTGCGCGGCCCCGTATTGGATAGATTCGACATTTCGGTGCCTCATCCAAGAAAAAATCATGCGCTACAAAAGCTTGTGACGACAGAAACGTTACATTCCCGTGTCGACTCGACGACCGTGCTGCCAGCCCATAGGAGGGCGGCATGCGTGTCTACAGCCTGCTTCGCCCTCTCGTCTTTCGCCTCGACGCTGAGCGGGCGCATCGCTTGACCGTCCGGGCGATGTCGTGGCGCAATGCCGCCCGGGCTCCGGCGGCCGATCCGCTGCTGGCGATCCGGGTCGCCGGACTCGATTTTCCCAACCCGGTCGGCCTCGCCGCCGGCTTCGACAAGGACGGGCTGTGCCCCGACGGCATGCTGGCGCTGGGCTTCGGGTCGGCCGAGGTCGGCACGCTGACGCCGCGGCCGCAGGCGGGCAACCCGCAGCCGCGTCTGTTCCGGCTGGTCGACGACGAAGCGGTGATCAACCGCATGGGCTTCAACAATGGCGGGCAGGCGGCGGCGCTCGCCCGGCTGGCGGCGCGCAAGGCGCGCGGCGGCATCGTCGGGGTCAATATCGGCGCCAACAAGGACAGCGACGACCGCACCGCCGACTATGTCGCCGGTGTCCGCACGATGGCGGCGGTCGCCGACTATCTGACGGTCAACATCTCCTCGCCCAACACCCCCGGCTTGCGCGCGTTGCAATCGTGTGCGGCGCTCGACGATCTGCTCGCCCGCGTGATCGATGCGCGCACCGGCGCGACACCGATCTTCCTCAAGGTCGCGCCCGATCTCGAACCGGCCGATATCGAGGACATCGCCGCCGTCGTCCGCGCCCGCGGGATCGACGCGCTGATCGTTTCCAACACCACGATTACCCGTCCGCCGCTCGCCTCGCGCCACGCGGGCGAAACCGGCGGACTGTCGGGTGCGCCGCTGGCCGCGCTGGCCCTGCAGCGGCTGCGCGACTTCCACGTCGCCACCGAGGGGCGGGTACCGTTGATTTCGGCGGGCGGCATCGATTCGGCTGAGGCCGCGTGGGAACGGATCCGGGCCGGCGCGAGCCTCGTTCAGCTCTACAGCGCGCTGGTCTATCACGGTCCGGGTCTTGCCAGCCGCATCGCCGATGGCATTGCCGAACGCCTGCGTGATGGCGGATTCGCGTCGCTCGCGGCAGCGGTCGGGGGTGGCGCGGCGCGGCCATAATCGCTTGCCGTAAGGGCAAAGCCGGCTAGTGTCGCGGCCATGTTCAGACGCCTCGCTTTCGCGCTTTCGCTCTTTTTCGTTCCCGCCACGGCCTTCGCTTCGGGCGGTGTGGTCTCCTCGGCGGACGCGCGCGCTTCGGCGGCGGGACAGGAGATATTGCGCCAGGGCGGCAGCGCCGCCGACGCCGAAATGGCGATGATGCTGGCGCTGACCGTGGTCGAGCCGCAATCGTCGGGGATCGGCGGCGGCGGCTTCCTCGTCCATCATGACGGCAAGACCGGCCTGATCGAGACGATCGACGGCCGCGAGAAGGCCCCGGCCTCGGCCACGCCGGCCTTGTTCCTCGGCGCCGACGGCAAGCCTTTGCCGTTCATGCAGGCTTTTCCCGGCGGCAAGTCGGTCGGCGTGCCCGGCAATATCCGGCTGATGGCGATGGCGCATGCCAAATGGGGCAAATTGTCGTGGGCAGCGTTGTTCCAGCCGGCGATCCGCCTCGCGGAGGACGGCTATACGGTCAGCCGCTCGCTGAACGCCGCACTGACGCGGATCGAGCCGTTGTGGGGCGATTTTTCCGCGGCGCGGGCGATCTATCATGTCGACGGCAAGCCCGCCCCGGTCGGTGCCACGCTCAGGAATCCGGCGCTTGCCGCCTTGTTCAAGCACATCGCCGCGGAGGGACCCGACGCCTTCTACACCGGCGAATCGGGTCAGGCGATCGTCGACGCGGTCGGTACCGCCACGCGCAACCCGACGGCACTGACCCTGGCCGACCTCGCCGCCTATCAGGCGAAGGCGCGCCCGCCGGTCTGCGCGCATTACCGGCGCTACAAATTGTGCGGCATGGGGCCGCCCTCGTCGGGTGCGACCACGGTCATCCAGATCCTCGGGCAGCTCGAACGGTTCGACATGGCGAAACTGGGGAAGGATTCGCCGGTCGCCTGGCATCTGATCGCCGAGTCGATGATGCTCGCCTACGCCGACCGCGAGACCTATCTCGGCGACCGCGATTTCGTGGCCGTGCCGGTCGCCGGGCTGATCGATCCGGCCTATATCGCCAGCCGGTCGAAGCTGATCTCGCCGACGCGCTCGCTGCCGGCCTATGCCGCCGGCAACCCGCCGGGTGCCGAGGCGCGCACCGCCGCGGCATCGAGCGAAGTGCCGTCGACGACCAATTTCGTGGCGGTCGACGGCGACGGCGATCTGGCGACGATGACCTCCACCGTCGAAGGCCCGTTCGGCAGCCAGCTGATCGCCAGCGGCATGGTGCTCAACAACGAACTGACCGATTTCACCTTCGCGCCCGAGAAGGACGGCCGCCCCGTCGCCAACCGGCCGATGCCGGGCAAGCGCCCGCTGTCGTCAATGTCGCCGACGATCGTCTATGACGAGAACGGCCGCCCGATCCTCGCGCTGGGTTCTGCGGGGGGCAAGCGGATCATCATGCACGTCGCCAAGACGTTGATCGGCGTGCTCGATTTCGGCCTGCCCGTGGCAGACGCGATCGCGCTGCCCAACATCTTCTTCAACGGCGATGCGGTGCTGGTCGAACAGGGCACCGGCGTCGCGGCGATGAGCGGCGCGATCGGGAAGCTCGGCCGGACGGTGACACAAGGCGATCTCGGCTCGAAGGTCAATGCGATCGAATGGACCGGCAGTGGCTGGCGCGGTGCGGCCGACCCGCGCAGCGAAGGTGTCGCACTCGACGAATAAAGCGAACGACGCCGCGACAGGAGAGACCATGCGGAAGCTCGAACATTTCCCAAATCTGGTGACGATGTTCTTCACCCGCGCGAAGGAAAAGGGCGACGCCCCCTTCCTGTGGGCGAAAGCCGACGGGCAGTGGCGGTCGATCGGCTGGGCCGAGGCGGCGCGGCAGGTCGCGGCGCTCGCCACCGCGTTGCGTGCGAACGGCCTCAACCCCGGCGACCGGGTGATGCTGGTGTCGGAGAACCGCCCCGAATGGTGCATCTCCGACCTCGCGATCATGGCGGCCGGCTGCGTGACGGTGCCGACCTACACCACCAACACCGAGCGCGATCACCAGCATATCCTCGATAATAGCGAGGCGCGTGCGGTGATCGTCTCGAGCGCCAAGCTCGCGCGCACCTTGATGCCGGCGGTGCTGCGGTCGCAGGCGACGATCGTGATCGGCTTCGAGGACATGCGCGTCGGCCAGTCGAGCGTGATCGACTTCCATCTGTTCTCGAATCTGGTCGCCGGGCCAGCGGACGTCGATGCCGTCGCCGCCGCCGCCGATTTCCAGCGCAAGGACCTTGCCTGCATCATCTATACCAGCGGCACCGGCGGCGCGCCGCGCGGCGTCCGCCAGCATCACGGCGCGATCCTCCACAATGCCGCCGGCTGCGTCGAGATCATCTCGGAGGATTTCGGCTGGGACGACGAGGTCTTCCTGTCGTTCCTGCCGCTCAGCCATGCCTATGAACATAGCGGCGGCCAGCATTTTCCGATCGGGCTGGGCGCGCAGATCTATTATTCCGAAGGGCTGGAGAAGCTCGCCTCGAACATCGAGGAGGTCAGGCCGACGATCATGGTCGTCGTGCCGCGGCTGTTCGAGGTGCTGCGCCAGCGCATGGTCAAGACGATCGAGAAACAGGGCGGGCTCGCGCCGCGCCTGCTCAAACGCGCGTTGAGCCTCGGCGCGAAGGAACTCGACGGCGGACTGCGGCTGTGGGACCGGCCGATGAATTTCCTGATCGACCGGACGTTGCGGCCGAAGATCAGCGAACGCTTCGGCGGGCGGATCAAGGCGATGGTCTCGGGCGGCGCGCCGCTCAACCCCGACATCGGCATCTTCTTCCACGGCCTCGGCCTGACCTTGCTGCAGGGCTATGGCCAGACCGAGGCGGCGCCGGTGATCTCGTGCAACCGGCCCAAGGCAGGCCTGAAGATGGACACGGTCGGGCCGCCTTTGCCCGACACCGAGGTGAAGATCGCCGAAGACGGCGAGATCATGGTCAAGGGCGAGCTGGTGATGCACGGCTATTGGCGCAACGAGGCCGAGACGCAGCGCGTGCTGCAGGACGGCTGGCTGCTGACCGGCGACATCGGCCATCTCGACGCGCAGGGCCGCATCGTCATCACCGACCGCAAGAAGGACCTGATCGTCAACGACAAGGGCGACAATGTCGCGCCGCAGAAGGTGGAGGGCATGCTCACGCTCCAGCCCGAAATCTTCCAGGCGATGATCCATGGCGACCGCAGGCCCTATGTCGTGGCGCTGATCGTGCCCGATCCCGAATGGGCGAAGGAGTTCGCTCGCGCACAGGGCCTGCCCGAAGTGCCGTCGCTGCTACGCGAGCATGCGGCCTTCCGCGCGGCGCTGATGGCGGCGGTCGACCGGGTCAATCGCGACCTGTCGGTGATCGAGAAGGTCCGTCGCATCGCGATCGCCGAGGGACCGTTCACGATCGAGAACAAGCAGCTGACGCCGTCGCTGAAGATCCGGCGGCACGTGCTGCGCGAGGCTTATGGCGCGCAGCTCGACGCGCTCTACAAGGGGTGAATCAGTTGACGGTCAATACCGCGGTCGCAGTTCAAGGTACCGTTTCGAGGTCGGTCTGACGAAACTCGTGCGCCGTCGCGAGGATCGGCACTTCATAATATTTGGCGCAGGCGTAATGGAGGCAATCCCCAAGATTGAGGCCGCGCCGGCCAGCGCGGTAGCGATGCGCCGCCGACAGCGCGAGACTGGTGGCGACTTTGGCCGGCGGGAGGTCACGGATCTCGATGCCGCGTTCTGCCAGGAATTCGAGAATCAACGGTTCGACCGTTTCAATCGTGATGTCGAACTTGTCGGGCCGGGCGAGTCCGAGCGCCGCCTCGAGCACGGCTACCGGCGATGTCATTCGCTGCCGGGCGGAGGCAATGGCGTCGGATACGCGCTCGGCTTCGGGCTCGTCGGACAGCAACGCGATGATCGCACAGGCGTCGATGAACATCAGCGCCCGCGCCACATCTCGTCGAACGCCTCACGCGGCAACGGCTTGCGCGCTTGCCGACCCATTACGATGCCATGTTTCGCTCGAATGCGCGCTGCGGTCTGGCGCGGCGTTTCCATCTCGCGCCGGCGCTCGATGGCTTCGGTCATCGCGACGACGATCGCTTCCGTAATTCCGATACCGACCATATTCGCGAACTTGCGGGTGAGCGCATCGGCCTCGGGATTGTTGACGTTGATCGGCATGGCTGCTCCTTCGATCCCCATCTACAATGTAGATCGTGACGTCTACACAGGCAAGCTGGGTCGCTATCCAGGATTACGGGGTTGGGACCGGCGGCACGGCTTGCCCCAGCCTACCGATCACGCCGCCCGAGCAACCGCAGCCGCAGCGCGTTGAGCTTGATGAAGCCTGCCGCGTCGCGCTGGTCATAGGCGCCGGCATCGTCCTCGAACGTCACGACCTTCTCCGAATAGAGGCTGTGCGGCGACCGGCGGCCGATGACCGAGACATTGCCCTTGTAGAGCTTGAGGCGGACCGTGCCGGTCACCTTCTCCTGGCTGTGGTCGATCGCCGCCTGCAGCATCTCGCGCTCGGGGCTGAACCAGAAGCCGTTGTAGATCAGCTCGGCATAGCGCGGCGCGAGTTCGTCCTTCAGATGCGCAGCGCCGCGATCGAGCGTCAGCTGCTCGATGCCGCGATGCGCGAGATGATAGATCGTGCCGCCCGGCGTCTCATACATGCCGCGGCTCTTCATGCCGACGAAGCGGTTCTCGACGAGGTCGAGCCGGCCGATGCCGTGCCGGCGGCCATAGGTATTGAGCGACTCGAGCAGGGTCGCGGCACTCATCCCCTCGCCGTTGATCGCGACGCCATCGCCGCGCTCGAAATCGATCGTGATGATCTCGGGCAGGTCGGGCGCATCCTCGGGATTGACCGTGCGCGAGAACACATAATCGGGCACCTCGTCCCACGGATCCTCGAGCACCTTACCCTCGGACGAGGTGTGGAGCATGTTGGCGTCGGTCGAGAACGGACTCTCGCCGCGCTTGTCCTTGGGCACCGGGATCTGGTGCTGCTCGGCGAAGGCGATCAGCGCCGTGCGGCTGGTCAGGTCCCATTCGCGCCACGGCGCGATCACCTTGATGTCGGGCTGCAGCGCATAATAGCCGAGTTCGAAGCGGACCTGGTCGTTGCCCTTGCCGGTCGCGCCATGGCTGACGGCGTCGGCGCCGACGAGCCGGGCGATCTCGATCTGGCGTTTGGCGATCAGCGGCCGTGCGATCGACGTGCCGAGCAGATAGAGCCCCTCGTACAGCGCGTTGGCGCGCATCATCGGGAACACATAGTCGGACACGAACTCCTCGCGGAGATCGTCGATGAAGATATGGTCGGGCTTCACGCCCATCAGCTCGGCCTTGGCGCGCGCGGGCTCGAGCTCCTCGCCCTGGCCGAGATCGGCGGTGAAGGTGACGACCTCGCAGCCATAGGTCTGCTGCAGCCATTTCAGGATCACGCTGGTGTCGAGTCCACCGGAATAGGCCAGCACCACCTTGTCGATCTTGTCGCTCATGCTCATCCTGTCTGCCGCTGCGGGTTGCGAGTCGCGCCGCCTCTTAGGAGTGCGGACGGCGCGCCACAACCGCCGGTGCAGCCGGATGGAGGCGCGGGATGGCCGAGCTGAAGACGAAGCCGACGACGGTCAGCGTCGACGATTTCATCGCGGCGGTCGAGCATCCCGGCCGTCGCGCCGATGCGCTGGCGCTTTGTGCGCTGCTGGCCAGGGTCAGCTGCTGCGACGCGAAGATGTGGGGGCCATCGATCATCGGCTTCGGCAGCTATCATTATCGCTACGCAAGCGGACACGAGGGCGACATGGCGATGATCGGCTTCTCGCCGCGCAAGACCGGCCTCGTCCTGTACATGGCGGGCGGTTTCGCGACGCGCGACGCGCTGATGGCGCGGCTGGGCAAGTACCGGACGGGCAAGAGCTGCCTCTATGTCAACCGCCTCGACGATGTGGACATTGCGGTGCTGGAGGAACTGGCGGTCGAGTCGGTCGCCTATATGCGGGGGAACTATCGGACGGGCGGGTAGACCGCGAAGCCTTGTCCCGGATCCATCAAGCGTTCGTGTCGAGCGGAGTCGAGACACATGTGCGGCGTTGACACCGGTCCCTCGACTGCGCTCGGGACAAGCTGACGTGCCGTTTCAGAGTCTTCGCGTCCTGAAAAAATCGGTCAGCAGCCGCGCGGCCTCTTCCTCGCCGAGTCCGTCATGCACTTCGGGCCGATGATGCGTCGTCGGCTGCGCGAAGATGCGCGGACCATGGATCACGCCGCCGCCCTTGGGATCCGGCGCGCCATAATAGAGCCGGCCGATCCGGGCGTGGGCGATCGCGCCGGCGCACATCGCGCACGGCTCGAGCGTCACCCACAGGTCGCATCCGCTCAGGCGGTCGCTGCCCAGCGTCGCGGCGGCGGCGCGAATCGCTACGATCTCGGCATGGGCGGTCGGATCGTGGCCGGTCCGTGTCGCATTGGCGCCTTCGCCGATGATCGTCCCGTCGCGGGTGACGACCGCGCCCACCGGTACCTCGCCCGCTTCGCCCGCGATCCGCGCGAGATCGAGCGCGCGGCGCATCGGCATGGGCAAGGGAAAGGCCATCGCCCCGACGATAGCCGGGGCGCCGCGACTCGGAAAGCACACTCAGGCGGCGGCGGGCGTGCCGCGCTGATCGGCGATGATCACCCACCACGCGAAAACGACGCCGGGTATATAAGCCAGCAGCGTCAGGATCACGTCGATCCAGAAGTCGCGGCCGAGGCCGCGCGCGAGAAACACGCCCAGCGGCGGCAGCAGAATCGCGGCGACGATCTTCAGCAGCATCGCGGCCATCGGCTTATTGCGTCTTCTCGGGTTCGCCCGGCTTGGTCACTTCCACCTTGGGCACTTCGATCGTCTTGTTGACGGTGCCGATGCTGATATCGGCGGTATCGGCCTTGAATTCGGGCAATTGCGCCGAGCGGGTCTGGTCGATGCGGATCCAGTCGAGCTGGACGGCGGCGATCAGGCCGATGATCACGATGGCGACGAGCGTCAGTACGGCGCGCATGGTCGGACTCCTGGTTTTAATGTCGCGGACTCAACGCGCGGCAGCCAAAGCGGTTTCATCCGCGCAACGACCGCGCGGTTGACGAATCTCCGCGATGCCGCTAACCGCACCGACTTTCCGGGCAACCCCGAAATCAGGACGAAGATCATGTCGCGTATTTGCGAGCTGACCGGCAAGGGCCGGCAGGTGGGCCACAACGTGTCCCACGCCAACAACAAGACCAAGCGCACCTTTCTGCCGAACCTGCAGAATGTGACGCTGATTTCCGAGTCGCTCGAAAAGAGCGTCAAGCTGCGCGTCTCGACGCACGGCCTGCGCTCGGTCGAGCATGTCGGCGGTCTCGACAACTGGCTGCTCAAGACCCGCGAGGACCAGCTGAGCCTGAAGGTCCGGCGTCTGAAGCGCGAGATCGTCAAGAAGGCCGCCAAGGCAGCCTGATCCGCGGCGTCGTTCGCGACGCGCGTCGATTTCCGTACCCGCGACAAGCGACGGCACCCGCACATGCGGATGCCGTCTTTTGTCGTTTCGGCCGCGACCTCAACCGTCGAACGCGAATTTCAGCAACAGCGTCCGCTGCAGGAAATAGAAATTATCGTCGGAGATGATCCACACGATCGTCCTGCCATTCTCGCGATCGACCGCGAGTCCTTCATAATTGTCTCGAATCAGCGATCCATCGATTCGCGCGATCTCGCGACTCTCGACGATGCCCCCGTGACCGAGAGTTTTCGGATCGATGATGCTCAGCATCGATCGAAACCAGCCGATGAATGAAAAGCGACGGTGCAGCACCAATATGCGCCCATCGGGCAGGCGCGTCGCGTCGACGGGTCGAAAACCGCTCGGCGCACGCCAGCGCATCGATTCGACGGTGACGCCAGGCAGCGTCGGGTCGCGGTCGAAGCGCAGCAGCGGCGACAGCCCGGTCGCCTTGGCCTGCGATTCGGACCACATCAGGAAATGGCCGTCCGGCAGGCGCAGCAACGCCTCGCCGCCGGTGGTTCCGGGCCATTTGGCGATGACCGGCGGAAATATCTCCGCCTCGGTCGTCGCGAGTCCCCGCAGCCGGCAGATCGCGTTGCGGCGTTCCAGGCTGACCCAGATGCGGCCGGTCGCGGGGTCTCCGGTCATCGCCTCGGCATCGCGATCCGCCTTGTAGCCGGCGGTTCCGCATCCTTGCGGCAGCGGTGCGATATGGCCCCGGCCGTCCGGCTTCCCGCCGGTCAGCCCGATTCGCACGAACGCGCCCGAATCACTGACGGTGATGATTTCGTTGCGGCCCATGACCGCGCCCGACAGTCCGCCGAACGCCGGCTCGTCGCTGCGCAGCGCCCAGGCCCCCAGAAAATGCAGCGCGCCCACATCGCGGCGTCCCGGATGAGCCGAATCGAGCATCACCGGCGTGGCGCTGATCGCGATCGCGGTGTCGGGCACCGGCGGCAGCGGAGCGGGTGAAGACCGGGCGAGCGCAAGCGCGAGAACCAGCGGACTCAGGATGATCGGATGTCGCACCGTCGGTCTTCTAGCGGCGGATCGGCGCGGGGGAAGCGCTTAACCAAGCTGAACGGCGGCTAACATATGCGTTCAGCGTCGCCTCAATCGCCGGGGACCATAAGGAGCGGGTCAACAGCGCCGGAATGATTCGGCGACATGGATTCAAACGGACAGGAGATTTCCATGTTCAAGAAGCTCTCGATGATCGGCGCCGCCCTTGCCATGGGCGCCGCCACACTGATTCCCGCCACGCCCGCCATGGCACGCGATGGTTATTACCAGTCGGGTCGTGACGGTTATTATCGCGGCGATCGCTATCGCGGCGACCGTTATTATCGTGGTGATCGCTATCGCAGCTATCGTGGCGACAGCTACTACCGCGGCAACGGCTATTATCGCGGCAACGATCATCGCCGTTATCGCGGCGAGCGTTGCGACAGCGGCACCGGCGGCACGATCATCGGTGCTATCGCTGGCGGCCTGCTCGGCAATGAGGTTGCCGGCCGCGGTGACCGGACCGAAGGCACGATCATCGGTGGTGCAGTCGGCGCTCTCGCCGGCCGCGCGATCGACAGGTCGGACGGCCGCCGCTGCTAAGGCGCGCGGCCATCTGCCCCCGCGTTGCGTATAGGGGGCAAGGGGGCCGGGATCCGCAAGGGTCCCGGCCCCTTTCGTTTCAGCGGCGCGCCTTCGTGTCATTGTCGAACAGGCCCGCGAGCTGTTCGACCATCGTGCCGCCCAATTGCTCGGCATCCATGATCGTGACGGCCTTCTGATAATAGCGCGTCACGTCATGGCCGATGCCGATCGCGACCAGTTCCACCGGCGATTTGGTTTCGATCCACGCGATCACCTGGCGCAGATGGCGCTCCAGATAGGAGCCGCTGTTGACGCTCAATGTCGAATCGTCGACCGGTGCGCCGTCGCTGATCACCATCAGGATACGGCGTTCCTCGGGTCGACCCATCAGCCGGCCATGCGCCCACAGCAGCGCCTCGCCGTCGATATTCTCCTTGAGCAGTCCCTCGCGCATCATCAGCCCGAGCGCCTTCTTGGCGCGGCGCCACGGTTCGTCGGCCTTCTTGTAGACGATGTGGCGCAGATCGTTGAGCCGGCCGGGACCAGGCGGGCGGCCCTGCGCCAGCCAGGCCTCGCGGCTCTGTCCCCCCTTCCAGGCGCGGGTGGTGAAGCCGAGGATCTCGGTCTTGACGCCGCAGCGCTCGAGCGTGCGCGCCATGATGTCGGCGCTGATCGCCGCGATCGAGATCGGCCGGCCGCGCATCGATCCCGAATTGTCGATCAGCAAGGTCACCACCGTGTCGCGGAACTCGGTATCGCGCTCGACCTTGTACGATAGCGAATGGCCGGGGCTGACGATCACGCGCGCCAGCCGCGCCGCATCGAGCAGGCCTTCCTCCTGATCGAAATCCCAGCTGCGGTTCTGCTGCGCCATCAGCCGCCGCTGCAGCCGGTTGGCGAGCTTGGTGACGGCGCCCTGGAGATGGACGAGCTGCTGGTCGAGATAGGCGCGCAGCCGCGTCAGTTCGTCTTCGTCGCACAAGTCCGACGCGCCGACGACCTCGTCGAACTGCGTGGTCCAGGCCTTGTAGTCGAACTGCGGCGGCATGTCGGACAGCGGCCGGTTCGGGCGGACGGGCAGCATGCCCTCCTCGCCGGCATCGCCGGGCTCGCCGTCGCTTTCGCCGTCGGCCTCATCCTGGAACGATTCGGTCTCGCTCTGGTCCTGCTCGCCGTCGCTGGGTTCGGCGCGCATCTCGACCTCGCCGTCCGCGCCGCCATCCCCTTCGTCGGCGTCGTCGGTGTCGTCCTGGTTCTTCTCGTCCTCGCCCTCGTCCTGGCTGCCGTCGCCATCCTCGTCGTCGGGCGTCAGATCGCCTTCGATCAGCTCGAGATCCTCGAGCAACCGCGTCGCCAGCCGTGCATAGGCGCTCTGATCGTCGACCAGCATCCCGAGCGCGTCGAGCTCGGCCGCGCCCTTGTCCTCGATCCAGTCGCGCACCATCGCCAGCCCCGATTCGGCCGCGGCGGGCGGCGCCTCGCCGGTCAGCCGCTCGCGCACGATCAGTTGCAGCGCGGTCGACAGCGGCACTTCGTCGCGGTTGCGCGCGCGGACGATCGGATCGGACTTCATCCGCAGCGCCAGCGACTGGGCCAGATTGGCGCGCACGCCCGCCATCGCCCGGGCGCCGAGCGCCTCGACCCGCGCCGTCTCGATCGCGTCGAACACCGCGCGCGCGACCGCCTCGGCGGGTGCGGTGCGGGCATGGAGCGCGGTGTCGTGATGGCGCAGCCGCAGTGCGAAGCCGTCGGCGAAGCCGCGCGCCTCGGCCACCTGTTCGGCCGGCAGCGAGCGGCCTGGCATCGGCACCTTCATGTGCCGGCCGGACTGGACCGGCGCGTCGGCGGTGAAGGTCAGCTCGACTTCGGGTTCGCGCGCGATCGCCCGCGCGGCGCCGCCCAGCACGGCCTTGAAGTCGTCGAGAGGTGAGCGGTCAGCCATAGGCCTTACGCCTTAATCATGGATCGGCGCGCAGGACAGGCGGAAAATCTCCGCGGTCAATCCTCGAGCAGGTGCCCGCGGATCCGCTCGCGCGCATCGGCATCGACGCCGATCACGTCCGCCAGATAGCCATCGATGCCGCCATGGCTGCGATCGAGTTCGGCGAACATGGCGTCGAGATAGTCCGCTTCGGCCGCCAGCACCGGTTGGATCGTCGCTGGCGGCAGGTGGGCGAAACGGGAAAGCGTGGTGCCCTTGCGTGACAGCAGGCGCCCGAAATCGGCGTTGTTGGTCAGCAAATAATCCGCGACGATCGTCTCGCGCGGCACGCCGAGCAGATTGAGCACCAGCGCGGCGCCGACGCCGGTGCGGTCCTTGCCCGCCGCGCAGTTGATCAGCAACGGGACTTGGCCCGATGCCAGCCGGGCGAACATCGCCTGGAAGGACGGGGCATGGTCGGTGGGAATCTCGCGATAGAGTTCGACCATGAATTCGCGAACCCTGGCCGGCGAGATCGTCGCCTCGCCGATCATCGCGCTGAGCGTACCGGTACTGTCATGATAATCGCGCGTCCAATATTCGGTGGCTTCGCCATGCCAGCGCGTCGGCTCCTGCCGCCTTTCGTCGCCGCGGCGGAAATCGCAGATCGTGGCGATGCCCAGCGCCGCGAGATGCGCTTCGTCCTCGTCGGTCAGCAGGAACATGGTGCCCGAGCGATAGAGCATGCCGGGCTTGACGCGGCGCCCGTCAGCCGTCGCGTAACCGCCGAAGTCGCGCAGGTTGAAGCCGCCGGTCAGCGGGAGCAGGCGTGAGTCGTCCATCATGGCCCGTTGGTCTCGCATGTGGCCGGCATGAGCGCCGGACGTCGCACTCGCCATAGCTGAACGGCATGACGGAAAAAAGGCGCTCATAATGGGCGTGCTTATCAATTGGGCGAACTACCAGTCCGTCTTGCAGCCAAACGCCGCAATGGCGATGTCGCGGGTCAGGACAGTCAGTTGCTCGATCAGCGCCTGAGCCGCAATCAGACGATCGAAGGGATCACGATGCTCGCCGGGCAAAATTCCGGCTCTGAGTGCGTGATCCTCCGTCACGGCCAAGCTGGAAAAGCCATTTCGCACCATCAGCCTTTTATAGTTGGCTGCCGGATCGCCGATGTCATCGAGTTTGCCGATCCGCCATTTGGTGGCGATCTCCCATGCACTCGCCGCGCTGACGAAGATGATCGAGTCCGGATTGGCTATCGTCGCCCGAGCCCGCGCGCCGAGATTCGGCGAATTGCGCCACCACCAAAGTGCGGCGTGCGTATCGAGCAGGAAGCGGTCTGTCGTCATCCGTCAGACGATGTTCGAATATTTGCCTTCCCAGGCGTCGAGTTCGTCGTCAGGCAACGGATCGAACCACACCGAGTCCGGCACATTACCCAGCTCTTTCCAGCCGCCGGGCTCACGCTTGGGCTTTTCGGTTTCGGTGAACGGCACCAGCTTCGCATAGGGCTTGCCCGCCTTGGCAAGGATGATTTCCTCGCCGGCATGCGCACGCGCCAGCAGCTTCGAGAAATTGGTCTTGGCGTCGTGGACGTTGACGATGGCGGTCATATGAGAAACTCGGCAATATGGACTAAGCCCACTTAGTCCATATTGCCAGCTTTCACAACATCACGCCTTCTTGATCACGCTCTCGGGCAGATCCTTGCCGAACACACGCTGATAATATTCGGCCACCAGCGCGCGCTCGGCCTCGTCGCACTTGTTGAGGAACGACAGCCGGAAGGCGAAGCCGATATCCTTGAAGATCAGGGCGTTCTGCGCCCAGGTGATCACCGTGCGCGGTGACATCACCGTCGAGATGTCGCCATTGACGAAGCCCTGCCGGGTCAGGTCGGCGACCTTGACCATGTTATCGACTTCCTTCTTGCCGCCGGCATGGTCGTACTCGCCCGACTTGGCGAGCACGATCTGCGCCTCGACCTCGGCGGGCAGGTAATTGAGCGTCACCACCACGTTCCAGCGGTCCATCTGACCCTGGTTGATCTGCTGGGTGCCGTGATAGAGGCCGCTGGTATCGCCCAGGCCCACGGTGTTGGCGGTCGCGAACAGGCGGAACCACGGGTTCGGGCGGATCACGCGGTTCTGGTCGAGCAGCGTCAGCTTGCCCTCGGCCTCCAGCACGCGCTGGATCACGAACATCACGTCGGGCCGGCCGGCATCATATTCGTCGAACACGAGTGCGGTCGGCGTCTGCAGCGCCCAGGGCAGCAGGCCCTCGCGGAATTCGGTGACCTGCTGCCCGTCGCGCAGCACGATCGCGTCGCGGCCGATCAGGTCGATGCGGCTGATGTGCGCGTCGAGATTGATGCGGATGCACGGCCAGTTGAGGCGCGCGGCGACCTGCTCGATATGAGTCGATTTGCCGGTGCCATGATAGCCCTGCACCATCACGCGGCGGTTGAAGGCGAAGCCGGCGAGCACCGCCAGCGTCGTATCGGCATCGAACACATAGGCCGGGTCGAGATCGGGCACGCGCTCGTCGGCCTCGCTGAACGCCGGCACCTCCATGTCGAGATCGATGCCGAACAGGTCGCGCACGCTCACCTTCCTGTCGGGCGCGTCCATCACGGTCGCGGCGCGGCTGTCGGGCTGGACGTTGGGGATGTCGGTCATGGTCGGTCTTTCCTGAGTCGGCGTACCCACTAACGCTTGAGTGCTGCCTGTCGACGCCCTTTTCCCCGTCCTGGCACAAAAGAGAAGGGGGAATGAGCGGACTTTCGGCGCGTAAAGCGGGGGATCCGTCGTTCAAACCGCCTTGGCTGGCAGCGGAAACAAGGTGACGAACCGCTCGGCAAGGCCGTGATCGCCGGCGACCGCGGCCATCCCGAGTCGCTCGGCCTCGGCCAGCGGCAGCGCGTTGTAGACCACACCTGCCAATGCATGCGGGTCGCTCGTGATCAGCACGTCGACGGCGTGTGGCTGGTCGCGGCGGACCGCGATGCCGTCGCCATCGACGCGGGCGACGAAGCTTTCCGCGCGCAGGTTGAAACCGACGGTCATCGGCCGCTCGCCCGATCGGCTGCGGTCGATCATCGTCCGGAACGACAGCATCAGCGATGCGGCCGACAGCGGCAGCGTGGGATCATGCTTCGGCGAACGCACCGCCCAGCGGCCGAGCTCCATGATCGCGGTCTCGCTCTCATAGCCCCATGGCGTCAGCTCATAAACCTGGACGCTGGCGGGCGGCGGCAGCTTGCGCCGCAGCATTATGCCGGCCGTCTCCATGCCCTCGAGCCGCTGCGTCAGCACGTTGGCGCTGATTCCGGTCAGGCTGGCGCGGAGTTCACCAAAACGACGCGGACCGAACATAAGCTCGCGGACGATCAGCAGCGACCAGCGCTCGCCGACCAGCTCCATCGCCAGCGCGGTGCCGCAGGCGTCGTCATACCAACGCTTCGTCGCGCTTTTCTCGCCTTCGGTCACGTTTCAGGACTCATGGGTTATTTTTTCTAACTAAAGGGTTGCTTTAGATAACTACGTGAGTCACAAACGTCAAGCGAACCGATTCGCTCCGTCCGCCAACAAGGACGTCGCGTACCGGCGCGGATTCGAGGAGATGCACGATGCCCAAGATGATCTTCGTCAACCTGCCCGTGACCGATGTCGCGCGCTCGACCGCCTTTTACGAAGCCGTCGGCGCGACCCGCGACCCGCGTTTCTGCGACGCGACCACGTCGATGATGATGTTCTCGGATACGATTGCCTTCATGCTGCTCGAGCACGGCCGCTATGCGGATTTCACCACCAAGACGATCGCGGACGCGCACGCCACGTCCGAAGTGCTGCTGTGCCTGAGCGAGGATAGCCGCGAAGCGGTCGATGCGACGCTGGACAAGGCGCTCGCCGCTGGCGCGAAGGCCGACCCCTGTCCGCCGCAGGACATCGGCGGCTTCATGTATGGCCGCAGCTTCGAGGATCCCGACGGCCACATCGTCGAACTGATGTGGATGGACGTCGATGCGGCGCTGGCCGCGTTCGCGCAGCCGCAGACCGCGGACGCCTGAGCACGCGCAGGGGAGACCGCGGATGGACGGCTCGACAAACGAAGCGGGCATAGGCGCCGGAGCCGGCGCGATGGTGTGGACCGGCCGGGTCCTCAGCGGCATCGCGATCCTCTTTTTCCTGATGGACGCCGGCATGAAGATCGTGCCGCCACAGGTGGTGTTCGACACGATGGCGCAGCTTGGGTGGCCGACCGGCATCGGCACGGTTCGCCTGCTGGCCGGGCTGCTGCTCGGCTCGACCCTGCTCTACGCCTGGCCGCGGACCGCGCTGCTGGGGGCGGTGCTGCTGACCGGCTATCTCGGCGGCGCGATCGCCACCCATGTGCGGATCGGCAGCCCGTTGTTCAGCCACATACTGTTTGGCGCCTATCTCGGCGTCATCCTGTGGGGAGGCCTGTGGCTGCGCGACGCGCGGCTCCGGGCGCTCTTCCCGATCGTTCGTTGATCCCGAGACACGAGGGAGAGCAATCATGACCTATGTCGAAGGTTTCGTCATCGCCGTGCCGGCCGCCAACAAGGAGGCCTATTACCGCCATGCCGCCGATGCCGCGCCGCTGTTCAAGGAATTCGGTGCGACCCGCGTCGTCGAGACCTGGGGCGACGAGGTGCCCGATGGCAAGGTGACCGACTTCAAAGGCGCGGTGAAGGCCGAGGACGGCGAGGTCGTCGTCTTCTCATGGATCGAATATCCGACGAAGGTGGCGCGGGACGCCGCCACGACGAAGATGATGGCCGATCCGCGCATGAAGGAAATGGGCGCATCGATGCCGTTCGACGCCAAACGGATGATTTACGGCGGTTTCCTCGCGATCGTTGACGATACCGAGGAGGGCGCGATGGGCTATGCCGACGGCTATCTCGTTCCCGTCTCCGCGGGAAATCGCGAGGCCTATCGCGCGATGGCAGCGAAGGCATCGGCGGTGTTCCGCGATCATGGCGCGACACGCGTCGTCGAATGCTGGGGTGACGACGTGCCGGAGGGCAAGGTCACCGACTTTCCGCGCGCGATCAAGGCCGAGGGCGACGAGACCGTCGTCTTCTCGTGGGTCGAATGGCCCTCGAAGACGGTCCGCGACGCCGGCATGGCGAAGGTGATGGAGGACCCGCGCATGAAACCGGAGGCGAACGCCGAAATGCCCTTCAATGGCCAGCGCATGATCTACGGCGGCTTCGCGCCGCTCGTCGACGCCTGACCGAACCCACCCAGACGAGGCCATTTCCCCAGACAAGGAGAATGACGATGACCAATCCCCATGGCAGCCATATCTGGTACGAACTGCTGACGAGCGACGCGGACGCGGCAACCGCATTCTACAGCGACGTCGTCGGCTGGAGCATCGGCACCTTCTGCCCCGATGGTGGCGATGCCGCCGCCCCGGCCGGCGAGGGCGTCCCGCCGCCGATGGACTATCGCATCCTGACCGCGCCCGATGGCGGCGGGGTCGGCGGGCTGATGAATCTGCCCGATGGCGCCGAGGCAAGCGGCATGCGGCCCGGCTGGTTCGGCTATGTCGGCGTCGACGATGTCGATGCATCGGTCGAGTCGATCGTTGCGGCGGGCGGCAAGGTCTACATGCCGGCCTTCGACCTCGCCGGCGTCGGCCGGATCGCGATGGTCGCTGACGGTCAGGGCGCCGCCTTCTATGTGATGCGCGGCGCCAGCGATGGCACCAGCACCGCTTTCGATCATGCGGCGTTCGGCCATATCGCGTGGAACGAGCTGACCACCACCGATGTGCCGGCGGCGCTCGACTTCTACACCGGCCGGTTCGGCTGGACGAAGGGCGACGTGATGCCGATGGGGCCGATGGGCGACTATCAGTTCATCAACCAGGGCGACGACATGATCGGCGCGATGATGCCGAGCCAGCCCGAATCCGGCCCGCCGGCGTGGCGCTATTATTTCCACGTCCCCGATATCGACGCCGCGGCCGCCAGCCTCGGTGCCGGTGGCGGTACGATCCTTCACGGTCCGGCGGAAATTCCCGGCGGCGAATATTCGATCATCGCGGTCGATCCGCAGGGCGCCAGCTTCGGCCTCGTCGGTCCCCGCAAATCCTGAGCGCGATGAAAGATGAAAGGAGAATTTCGATGTCTGACAAGATCGCACCCTGCCTGTGGTTCGACGGCAAGGCCGAGGAGGCCGCGACCTATTATGCCTCGCTGCTGCCCGACAGTCGTGTCGACGCCGTCCACCGCGCCCCGGACGATTATCCCGGCGGCACCAAGGGTGACGCGCTGACGGTCGAGTTCACGCTTGCCGGCCGCAAGTTCGTCGGCCTCAACGGCGGTCCGCACTTCACCTTCAACGAGGCGGTGTCGTTCCAGATCTACACCGAGGACCAGGCCGAGACCGACCGGCTGAGCGACGCGCTGTCGGCGGTGCCCGAGGCCGAGCAATGCGGCTGGGTCAAGGATCGCTACGGCCTGTCGTGGCAGATCGCGCCGCGGGCGCTGATCGCATTGCTGAGCAGTTCGGACGGCGCGCGGGCGCAGCGCGCAATGGCGGCGATGATGACGATGAAGCGCATCGACATCGCCGCGATCGAAGCGGCTGCGGAAGCGGTCGAGGCGTGATTGCCCTATCGTCCTAGCCTACCCCTCTACCGCTTGCGGGAGAGGGACAGACCCGCATAGCGGGTCAGGGTGAGGGCCTGAGCGGGTCCCACATACAGGCCCTCACCCTCGCCGCCTTCGGCGTCTCTCCCTCTCCCGCAAGCGGTAGAGGCAAGATCTTGCCTGACTACGCGAACGCTGCCGCGCCTTTCAGCCGCGTATAAGCGGCAATGACATCGCTCAGCGCCTTCTCGTGGCTGCGGTCGCCGCCGTTGCGATCGGGATGATAACGCCGCACCAGTTCGGCATAACGCTGGCGGAGATCGCGGCGGTTGGCATCGGCCGCCAGGCCCAGGGTTTTGAGGTCGCGGCGATTCTCGCCGGACAATGGCCGCCCGTCCCTCCGGGCCCCATCCCCGCGTGCTTCATCCATGCGGCGGCGGAAGCGGCCGCCGATCGCATCGAGCGGGTCGGCGAAATCGGCCCAGGGCGGCGGTCGATCGGCGCCGTTGGTCGCGAAGGCGCGGGTCTCGCGCTCCCATCCCGCCAGCGGGCGCTGCGCATCGACGATCTCGTCGGGGCTCATGCCGGCGAAGAAATTATAACCTGCGTTGAATTCGCGGACATGGTCGAGGCACAGCCAGCGCCACGCGCCCGGGCCATCGAAGCCCGGTCCTCGGCCCCCGGCGGGAGCACGGAATTCGCCGGGGCGGTCGCATTCGCCCCAGGCACAGCATTCTGCCGCCCCTTCGACGCGTCCGTGGAACCGCGCATTGGGCCTGTCGCTTTTCGTCATGTCGCCGCCGGCTGATCCGGCTCCCGTATTTCCGCAAACGCTTTATATAGGGGAGATGCACAGCGAACCAAAAGGCCCCGTCGCCGCCGAAATCGAGGCACGGCTCACCGCCGCGCTCACGCCCTCGCGGCTTGCCGTCATCAACGACAGCGCGAAGCATCGCGGCCACAGCGGCGACGACGGCAGCGGCGAATCGCATTTCACCGTCGAGGTCGAAGCGGCCGCGTTCGCGGGACAGAATCGCCTTGCCCGCCAGCGCCTGGTCAACCGCGCGCTCGGCGACCTGATGGTCGACAAAGTCCACGCGCTCGCGATCCGGGCGACCGCGCCGGGTGAAGCGGGATGAGCTACCGGCTCTGGTACTGGCCGTCGATCCCGGGTCGCGGCGAGTTCATCCGGCTGCCGATGGAGGCCGCCGGCATCGGCTATGAGGATTGCGCGCGGACGCAGGGCGTCAATGCGCTGATCGCCGACATGGGATCGCGCAAGCGGCAGGGCCCGTTCGCGCCGCCCTATCTCGTGCTGCCCGACGACCGCGCGATCGCGCAGACCGCCAACATCCTGCTCTATCTCGGCGAGGCGCATGGTCTCGCGCCGAAACAGCTCGAAGCGCGGCTCTGGGTCCACCAGGTCCAACTCACCATCGCCGACCTGGTCGCCGAGGTCCATCAGGTCCATCATCCGGTCGGCATGGGCGCCTATTATGAGGAACAGAAGCCCGAGGCTGCGCGCTTTGCCGGCGAGTTCCGCGCGCAACGCATGCCGAAATATCTCGGCTGGCTCGATCGCGCGGCGCCTGCGGGGGCGGCCGGCTGGCTCGGCGGCGACACTTGGAGCTATGCCGATTGCGCGGCGTTCCAGATCGTCGAGGGGCTGCGCTATATGTTTCCGCGGCGGATGGCGGCGCTGGAACCGGGTCTGAAAGCGTTGATCGCCTTGCGCGACAAGGTCGCCGAGCTGCCGAACATGGCTGCCTATCTGGTGAGCGAGCGCCGCATCGCGTTCAACGAGGACGGCATCTTCCGCCATTATCCCGAGCTCGACGGCGAAGACTGACACAATAGGGGGGAGGGTTGCGATGGACGGAGTCGGGATCGAGCGCATCGCGCTGCCGACCGGGGTCGAACTGGACGTCGCGCTGGGTGGCGATCGGGGCAGCCCGGCGATCATGTTCCTCCACGGCTTTCCCGAATCGCACCGGACATGGCGACACATCCTGCCGGATTTCGCCCGCGACCATTTCGTCGTCGCGCCCGATCAGCGCGGCTTCGGCGGGTCGTCGAAGCCGCAGGATGTGTCCGATTACAGCGTCGACAAGCCGATCGCCGATCTGATCGCACTGGCCGACCATCTCGGCATCGACCGTTTCACGCTCGTCGGCCACGACTGGGGCGGCGCGATCGCCTGGGCCGCGGCGATCACCCGGCCCGACCGCGTCGCCCGGCTGGTGATCGTCAACGCGCCGCACCCGTTGATCTTCCAGCGCACGCTGATCGACGATCTCGCCCAGCGCGAGGCCAGCCAGTATATGCGGCTGTTCAAGAGCCCCGGCATCGAAACGCACATAGACCGGATCGGGCTTGGCGCCTTCTTCGACACCACTTTCTCCAAGCATGTCGACATGGCGCTGATCGCGGACGAGCGCGCGGTCTATCTGGAGCAATGGGCGCAGCCCGGCGCGCTGACCGCGATGCTCAACTGGTACCGCGCCTCGACGATCCTGGTGCCGGCGATGGACGAGCAGCCCGAACGGCCCGGCTGGATCGACCAGCCCTTCCCGGTGCTGCAGATGCCCGTGCTGGTGATCTGGGCACTCGGCGATCGCGCGCTGCTGCCCTGCCAGCTCGAAGGCCTGCCGAGGGTCGTCGCCGATCTCGGCGTGATCACGCTGTCGGGCGGCCATTTCGTCACGTGGGAGCAGCCCGAGGCGGTGATCGAAGCGATTCGCGACGTGCTCGCGCCAGCGCCGGTGGCTTAACCCAGCCACTCCACCCAGAAGCCGTGCGCGTGGGCATGGCCGCGCAATTGCGTCTCTCCACCGCCCGGCCAGTGCCGCACTGTCAGGTCATGGCGATTGAGCTGGCGGTCTGCTTCGAGGCAAACCCAGCCGAGCGGGCGCTCTTCGGTCGCCCGCGCGCCGGCAGCCGCCATCGCCGCCGCGATCCGCGCCTGGCCTTCCGCCGGCAGATATTGCCAGACGATCGAGTGCATCAGCACGCGCATCGTGCCCGGTGCTTGGCGGTCGGCCAGGCGCGCCTCGACCCAGTCGGCGGCGTCGCCCTGCGCCAGCGACACCGGCCGCTGCCGGATCATCGCGATAGCCGCGGCGACGCGCTGGAAGCGAATCGCGTGGTCGGCCCAGATATAGGCGAGCAATCTCTGCTCGGCTGCGGCACTCGTCGGGTCGATCGGCTGGATGTCGACGCCCTGCACATCGGCAATCCGAATTTCGGCCGTCGGCGGTGGCGGGCCGCGCCATTCGGGGCGAATCAGCACCGGCGACTGCGGCGGACCCGCCGTCACGCCGCCGAGATCGAAGCGATAGCGATCGATCAGCAGGTTGAGCCCGGCACTCGATCCGATCTCGAGCAGGTCGAACGGCAGGCCGTAGCGCGCCGCCAGCGTCATCAGCCCGGCCATCAGCCCCGCCGACCGCCCCGGCTCGTTGGTCTGCGGCGGCCCGGCCAGCCAGGCGCCGATCTCGGCATCATGGCCGTTCAGTATGGTCCGCACGGCGTCGGCGATCCGCGTTGGATCGTCGTCCTGACCGACGAACAGCCCGTCGAGGGCGGGCGCGCGGCCGGCGCGCCACAGCGCGTGGAAGCCACCGGCAGTGCGCAAGGGCAGCGCGTCGGCGATCGGCACGCCGGGCCAGTGGAGGATGCGGCGGCCGGTTTCGGTCGATTCGTCGACGGCGGCGGCGATGGCGCGGCACAATCGGGCAGTGATCGGTGCGTCGTTCGCGTCGCAATAGAGCGCCTGCGCCTCGAAGGCGTCGCGATTCGCCTGGATCTCCGCCATGGGTTCGGTTGCGCATGGGAAGACGGCCAAGTAAAGCCCCGCCGTCATGGCCGGCCCCCTCATCATCGCGATTCCCAAGGGACGCATCCTTTCCGAAGCGCTGCCGCTGCTGGCGCGCGCCGGCATCGAACCCGAGGCGTCATTCTCCGACGAGGACAGCCGTGCGCTGCGCTTCGCTACCAACCGCCCCGACATCGAACTGATCCGCGTCCGCGCATTCGACGTCGCGACCTTCGTCGCGCACGGCGCGGCGCAGCTCGGTATCGTCGGATCGGACGTGCTGCTGGAGTTCGACTATTCGGAACTCTACGCGCCGGTCGACCTCGACATCGGCCATTGCCGCGTGTCGGTGGCCGAGCCGGTCGCGCTGGCCGCCGGCGACGATCCGCGCGGCTGGAGCCATGTCCGCGTCGCCACCAAATATCCGAACCTCACCGCCCGCCATTTCGCCGCGCGCGGCGTCCAGGCCGAATGCGTCAAGCTCAACGGCGCGATGGAGATCGCGCCGGTACTGGGCCTCGCCGACCGCATCGTCGATCTCGTCTCGTCGGGGCGGACGCTCAAGGATAATGGCCTCGTCGAGGTCGAGGTGATCGCGCAGGTCTCCGCGCGGCTGATCGTCAACCGCGCCGCGTTCAAGACCCGTGCCGCCGAGGTCGGGCCGCTGGTCGCGGCGTTCCGCGCGGCCGTTTCCGGGATGCGCGATGCCGCCTGAAGCGCGCCCCGCGACCGCACTGCGACTGGACAGCCGCGATCCGGACTTCGCCGCCGCGTTCACGCAGCTGGTCGATGCCCGTCGCGAATCGGACGAGGACGTCTCGCGCGACGTGGCCGCGATCCTGAAGCGCGTCCGCGCCGAGGGCGATGCCGCGCTCGCCGATCTCACCCGCCGGTTCGACGGCCATGATCTCGACGTCACCGGCTGGCGCGTCGATTCCGCCGAATGCCTGGCCGCGCTCGATGCGCTCGAACCCGGCCTGCGCGCCGCGCTCGAACTCGCGGCCTCGCGCATCCGCACCTATCACCAAGCGCAGCGCCCGGCTGACAGCGACGGGATCGACGAGGCGGGCGTGCGGCTCGGCGCGCGCTGGCGCGCGGTCGATGCCGCCGGCGTCTATGTCCCCGGCGGCCGCGCTTCCTATCCCAGCTCGGTGCTGATGAACGCGATCCCGGCGAAGGTCGCCGGCGTCGAGCGGCTGGTGATGGTCACGCCCACGCCGCGCGGGATCACCAATGAGCTCGTCCTCGCCGCGGCGGCGCTGGCCGGCGTCGACGAGGTCTGGCGGATCGGCGGCGCGCACGCGATCGCCGCGCTCGCTTATGGCACCGGCCGGATCTCCCCGGTCGATGTCGTCACCGGACCCGGCAATGCCTGGGTCGCCGAGGCCAAGCGCCAGCTCTACGGCGTCGTCGGGATCGACATGGTCGCCGGCCCTTCGGAGATCGTCGTCGTCGCCGACGGCGACAATGACCCAGCGTGGATCGCCGCCGATCTGCTCAGCCAGGCCGAACATGATCCGACCAGCCAGTCGATCCTGTTCACCGACAGCGCGGCCTTCGCCGATGCGGTCGCGATCGAGGTCGAGGCGCAGCTCGGCCGGCTGCAGACCGAAACCGTCGCACGCGCCAGCTGGGAGGCCAATGGCGCGATCGTGCAGGTTGCGGCGCTGGCCGATGCGATGCCGCTGGTGGATCGGCTGGCGCCCGAACATCTCGAACTCGCCGTTGCCGATCCCGAACCCTTGTTCGCCGCCGTTCGCCACGCCGGATCGGTGTTCCTCGGCCGGATGACGCCCGAGGCGGTCGGCGATTATGTCGCAGGCCCCAATCATGTGCTCCCCACCGGCCGCCGCGCCCGCTTCTCGTCGGGTCTGTCGGTGCTCGACTTCATGAAGCGCACCAGCTTCCTGGGCCTCGACGCCGCAGCGCTCGGCCGCATCGGTCCCGCCGCGGTGGCGCTGGCCGAAGCCGAAGGCCTGCCAGCCCACGCCCGATCGGTCGCGGTCCGGCTCGGCGACTGACCGACCAACCAAGGAGACACGCGATGACCTTCTCGCTCTACGCCGCCGTCGTGCCGACTTGGCAGCAGATCCTCGGCGCCGTCGCAGGACTGCTCGACAAGGCCGAGGCCCATTGCGACCAGACCGGCCTCGCGCCCGCGGCGATCATCGACGCCCGGCTCGCGGAAGACATGCTGCCGTTCGCCTATCAGGTGAAGTCCGTCGCGGTGCATTCGCTGGGGGCGGTCGAAGGCGTTCGCCGGGGCTCCTTCTCGCCCGACAGGACCACGCCGCCGGACAGCTTTGCCGCGCTCAAGGCGCGCATCGCCGAAACTCGCACGGCGATCGATGCGATCGATCCGTCCGAATTCGAATCCTTTCTCGGCCGCGACATGCGCTTCGTGTTCGGCGAGCGTGAGATCGGCTTTACGGCGGAGAATTTCCTGCTCTCCTTCTCGCAGCCCAATTTCTTCTTTCACGCGGCAACCACCTACGACATCCTGCGCTGGAAGGGCGTCGCGATCGGCAAGACCGATTTCATGGGGCGACCGCGCCGCAAGCCTTGACGGTGCCTGGCCGGCTTTGCCTTTGCGTCCGCCGCCCGCTAAGGCGCGCGCCATGACCGCCAAGGCAAGCACACGCTCCAAATCCCGCTCCGCGGCCCGCCTCGCCGCCGTCCAGGCCCTGTATCAGCAGGAGATGGAAGGCACGGCGCTGCCGGTGCTGCTCAATGAATTCCACCAGCACCGGTTGGGCGCGACGATCGAGGATGTCGAATATGTCGATGCCGAGGTCGATTTCTTCGATGACGTCGTGCGCGGCGTCGACGCCCGCCGCGACGAGATCGATGCGCTGATCATCGCCAAACTCGCCAAGGGCTGGACGCTCGACCGGCTCGACCGGCCGATGCGCCAGATCCTGCGCGCCGGCGCTTATGAACTCGTGGCGCGCATCGACGTGCCGACCGCCAGCGTGATCAGCGAATATGTCGATGTCGCGCGGGCGTTCTACGCCAAGCGCGAATCGGGATTCGTCAATGGCCTGCTCGACGCGGTGGCGAAAGAGACGCGGGGGGCGTGAAGACTCATCCTCCGGCCGGTGCGATCGAGCGCGCGAGGAAGTTGCGCAGCGACCCGACGGAGGCAGAAAAGTCCATGTGGCGATTGCTGCGAGAGGGCTTTCCGGAAGCGCGATTTCGTCGTCAGGTGCCGATCCGGAACTTTACGGTCGATTTTGCCAGCCATCGTTTTCGATTGGTGATCGAAGCCGATGGTGGCCAGCATGGCGGCGCCAAGGATGAGGCACGCACTGCGGTCATCGAAGCAGAGGGCTACAAGGTGATCCGATTCTGGAACAATCAGATCCTTGGCAATGCAGATGGCGTGGGTGCCGAAATCGCAAAGGCGCTGCTCGACCGTCCGCAATCGACGAAGCACAAATCATGACTCGATGGCGATGCCGAGCTCTAGCCCTCCCCCTTGATGGGAGCGTCTCGATGCGACCGGGTAAATCATGCCCCCGGCATGATTTAGGGATTGCCGGGGGCAATCCCGACCCGGTCGCATCAAGACGCTGGTTGGGTGGGGGTGATGTTTGGCATAGAACTCGGCGTGTGACGGTTAGGCGGGCGGGACCGCTTCATTTATCCGGCGTCCTCACGACGTTTCCCCACCATCACCCCCACCCAGCTTCGACTAGGGCCCGCCAAGAGGCGGACCCAAGTCTGCGCAACCCGCAACCGCCAGCCGCGGGTAAACCATGCCCCCGGCATGGTTTAGGATCGCCCCGGGGGGGCGATCCGACCCGCGGCTGGCGGTTGCGCCCATCAAGGGGGAGGGGGTAGGCATGACCACCGAGCCAGCCTTCATCGCCTCGCTGCGCGCGCTGGCCACGCACCCCGCCGCGCGCGGCCTGGCCGACGACGCCGCCGTGCTCGGCGATCTGGTGCTGACGCATGACGTGATCGTCGAGGGCGTCCATTTCCTCAGCCGGGACCCGCCTGGCGATGTCGCGTGGAAGCTGCTGGCGGTGAACCTGTCCGATCTCGCCGCCAAGGGCGCCACGCCTCTGGGCTGCCTGATGGGCTACACGCTGAGCGGCAATGAAAGCTGGGACGCCGCGTTCGTCGCGGGCCTCGGCGTTGCGCTCGGCGCGCTCGATCTGCCGCTGCTCGGCGGCGACACCGTCTCGGTCCCGCCCGGAACGCCGCGCTCGCTGGGGCTGACCGCGCTCGGCCGTGCACCGGCGGGCGGCGCACCGTCGCGCTCGGGCGCGCGTCCCGGCGATGCACTGTGGGTGACCGGCACCATCGGCGCGGCCGGTATCGGGCTGGCGCGGGCGCAGGCTGGGGACGATCCGTCCGATCCGTGCGTGCTTGCCTATCGTCGCCCGCAGCCGCGGCTCGCGGCAGGTCGCGCACTCGCGCCCCATGTCACCGCGATGATGGACGTCTCGGACGGGCTGCTGATCGATGCCGGCCGGATGGCCGCCGCCAGCGGCGTCGCCATCGCGATCGAACTCGGCGCGGTGCCGGTCGTCGATTCGGCGCCGGCGGGGCTTGCCGGGATCCTCGCCGCCGTCACCGCGGGCGACGATTACGAGCTGCTCTTCACGCTGCCCGATGGTGTGATGCCGCCCGACCTGGCCGTTCCGGTCCGCCGGATCGGCGGAATCACCGCCGGAACCGGGCTGTCGCTGACCCATGAAGCCGTACCGGTCCCGCTCCCGACCCGGCTCGGCTACATCCACGCCAGCTGATCTTCCTGCCCAACAGGCGCTTGCGCCCGCGGTTTCGCCGCTATAGGCCTACCGCCGCCAAACATTGAGCGTTTCCACCAAGGAAATGCCGCAAATCCGGCCCGGTTCTCGGGTTCTGGGGGAAGGAACTGCAAGGAATGACGATTGTCACAATTGCCATAGCCTGTGGCCTGGTCGCCATACTCTATGGTTTCATCACGGCGCGGCAGGTGCTGGCGACGAGCGCCGGCAACCAGAAGATGCAGGACATCGCCGCCGCCATTCAGGAAGGCGCAAAAGCCTATCTCGCCCGGCAATATCGCACGATCGCCATCGTCGGCGTCGTGGTTGCCGTGCTGGTCTTCTATTTTCTCGGCGCGGTCTCGGCGACCGGCTTCCTGATCGGCGCGATCCTGTCGGGCGTCGCCGGCTATATCGGCATGAACATCTCGGTGCGCGCCAATGTTCGCACAGCCGAAGCCGCACGAACCTCGCTCCAGGCCGGCCTCACCGTCGCGTTTCGCGCCGGCGCGGTCACCGGCATGCTGGTGGCGGGCCTCGCCCTGCTCGCGATCTCGGTGTTCTTCTGGTATCTGACCGGCCCCGCCGGCCATGCGCCCGATGACCGTATCGTCATCGATTCGCTGGTCGCGCTGGCGTTCGGCGCGTCCTTGATCTCGATCTTCGCACGCCTCGGCGGCGGCATCTTCACCAAGGCGGCCGATGTCGGCGCCGATCTCGTCGGCAAGGTCGAGGCCGGCATTCCCGAGGATGATCCCCGCAACCCCGCCGTGATCGCGGACAATGTCGGCGACAATGTCGGCGACTGCGCCGGCATGGCGGCGGATCTGTTCGAAACCTATGTCGTCACCGTCGGCGCCACGATGGTGCTGACGTCGCTGCTGGTCCAGACCGGCGGCGAGCAATTGATGAAATTGATGTCGCTGCCGCTCGCGGTCGGCGGGATCTGCGTGCTGACCTCGATCGTCGGCACCTATTTCGTGCGGCTGAGCGCCAATAATTCGATCATGGGCGCGCTCTACAAGGGCTTCCTCGTCACCGCGATCCTCTCGATCCCGGCGATCTGGTATGTCTGCCGGCAGACTCTGGGCGATCTCGATGTCGTCATCGGCGCCGGCCTCGACGGCGAAGGCGGCTTCACCGGCATGGACCTGTTCTGGTCGATGATGGTGGGTCTCGCGGTCACCGGCCTGATCGTGTGGATCACCGAATATTATACCGGCACCAATTACCGGCCGGTCCGCAGCATCGCCAAGGCCTCCGAAACCGGCCACGGCACCAATGTGATCCAAGGCCTCGCGATCAGCCTCGAGGCAACCGCGCTGCCGACGCTGGTGATCGTCGTCGGCATCGTCGTCGCGTTCAAGCTCGCCGGCCTGATCGGCATCGCCTTCGCGGCGACCGCGATGCTCGCGCTCGCGGGCATGGTCGTGGCGCTCGACGCCTACGGCCCCGTCACCGACAATGCCGGCGGCATTGCCGAAATGGCGGGCATGGAAGACGATGTCCGCGTGCGCACCGACGCGCTCGATGCGGTCGGCAACACCACCAAGGCCGTGACCAAGGGCTATGCGATCGGTTCGGCGGGCCTCGCCGCGCTGGTGCTGTTCTCGGCCTATACCGCCGATCTCAAGGTGTTCTTCCCCAATCTCGAGGTCAATTTCAGCCTCGAAAACCCCTATGTGATCGTCGGCCTGCTGCTGGGCGCGCTGCTGCCCTATCTGTTCGGCGCGATGGGGATGACCGCGGTCGGCCGTGCGGCCGGCGAGGTCGTGAAGGACGTGCGTGACCAGTTTGCCAGGAACCCGGGCATCATGACCTTCGAATCCAAGCCCGATTATGCCCGGACGGTCGATCTCGTCACCAAGGCGGCGATCAAGGAGATGATCATCCCGTCGCTGCTGCCGGTGCTGGCGCCGATCATCGTCTATTTCGCGGTCACCCTGGTCGCGGGTCAGGCCAATGGCTTCGCGTCGCTCGGCGCGCTGCTGCTGGGCGTGATCGTCTCGGGCCTGTTCGTCGCGCTCTCGATGACCTCGGGCGGCGGCGCCTGGGACAATGCCAAGAAATATATCGAAGACGGCCATCATGGCGGCAAGGGATCGGATGCCCATAAGGCGGCCGTGACCGGAGACACCGTCGGCGATCCCTACAAAGACACCGCCGGGCCCGCGGTGAACCCGATGATCAAGATCACCAACATCGTGGCGCTGCTGCTGCTCGCGGCACTGGCGCACGCGGCGGCGATGTGATCGCGCGCCTTCGCGCCTGACTTCAGGCCCCGTCCGGTTCGCGCCGGGCGGGGCCTTTTTCTTGCCGGCGTTCGGCGCCAAGGCGAAGGCGGTTGATTGCGCCAGCGACGATTCAGGCGAACCCGCCGTCATTGGCGGGCGCTGGCAGGCGCCGGCGCGTCCGCAACGGGATCGACTTGATCCGGATCGGACGCGCCGCCGTGCGCGGCGCCAGCACGGCGCGATCCTCGCGCGCGGCGAACACGCCCTTGCGCGCCAGCCAGTCGCCGATGTCCTGCCGCGAGGTGATCGACGTGATCACCGGCGCCAGCAGCAGGCTGGCGACGACCGGCATCAGCCACAGCGAAACATCGCGGTCCGCCATCGTCAGCAGGATGGCGAAGGCGAGGCCGACCATCACATGCGGGATATAGTCGATCATCGCGCGCAGTATCGGAATGCCGTCGGCATCGCGCCGCTGCGGCCGCCAGCCGCTCGCACGGCCGCGCGCGATGTCGATCACCGCCATCGTCTGCGCCAGCATCGTGATCGGTGCGACCAGGATCGACAGCGGGATCTCCACCGCCATGCTGCGGACGATCTGGTTGACGCCGCCCAGCGAGGCCTGGCGGCGCTGGTCGATCATCAGCCAGGCAAAGGCGAGCAGCTTGGGCGAGAACAGCAGCAGCGCGGTCAGCGCCAGCGGCCAGCCCGAGGGCGAGAAGGCCGGCGAGGCGACGAGTCCCACGCCCTGCGCGATCGTCATCGTCAGCAGCAGCAGCCACATCGGCGAGGTCAGATAGGCGGAGGCGCCCATGAACAACTGGAGCCGGTTGATCCAGTGGAAGCCGCCCGAATTCAGCAGCCGCAGATGCTGGAGATTGCCCTGGCACCAGCGACGATCGCGGACCGCATGGTCGCTGAGCGTCGGCGGAAATTCCTCATAGCTGCCCGACGGCAGCATCGCCATGTGCACCGCCCAGCCGCGCCGCCGCAGCATCGCCGCCTCGACCATGTCGTGGCTCATCACCTGTCCGCCCATCGGCTCGGCGCCGCGCAGGTCGGGCAGGCCGCAGCTCTCGGCGAAGGCACGGACGCGGATGATCGCATTATGGCCCCAGAAGGTCGCCTCGGAGCCCGACCACCAGATCAGCCCGGCGCTCGCGATCGGGCCATAGGCGGTCGCGGCGAACTGCTGCCAGCGCGCGAACAGGGTACGGCCGTTGATCACGCTGGGGATGGTCTGGATCAGGCCGACGCCGGGGCTGCGCTCCATCGTCGTCGCCAGCCGGATCATCGCTTCGCCGCTCATCAGGCTGTCGGCGTCGAGCACGATCATATGGTCATAGCCGCCGCCGAAGCGGCCGAGCCATTCGGCGATATTGCCCGGCTTGCGCCCGATATTGACGGGCCGGCGGCGATAATAGACGGGAACTGCGCTGTCTGCGGCCAGCAGGGTCCAGGCAGCTTCCTCGCGCGCGCCGGCCTGGGGATTCGAATCGCTGAGGATGAACAGGTCGAACAGAGCGGCGGCGCCGGCGCGTTCGAGCATCGTCGTCATTCGCTGGATGCGGCCGCCGACCTGATCGAAATCCTCGTTGTAGACGGGCAGCAGGATCGCAGTGCGGCGGTGCGGCAGTTCCAGCGCGTGGCCGGCGAAAGGCGAGATCGATCCCTTGCTGCGCCCGGCCAGCACGACGAAGCCGAGCAGCGCGTTGACGAAGCCGAAGGCGATCCAGCAGAACAGGCTGAAGATCAGCATGAACAAAGCCGCGTCCATCAACGTGGCGCCATCGGGACCGACCGGCCTCGCCATCTCGGTCGCGGCGAGCAGGCCGGCGACGAGCGTGGCGAGCACGAGCAGCAATCGCCGTTCGAGCATACCGCGCTGCGAGACGAAGCGGCCGCTGGGGCCCGGCCGTTCGCCGAACGACTGGATGGGCATGGACAAAGGTGATTCGGGCGGAAGCGCGCGCGGCCCTGCGTCGTCCCGAGCGGCCTCGCGCGACACTGGTTTCGTCATCAAATCGTCGGACAAATTCGGACCCGCCTGGCTGTACAAGGAGCGGCCAACCGACATCTTCTCCTGATGCGCCGCCTGTGACGGTCGTCATGCAAACCGCCCGGCGGCCGCATGGTTCCGTCCACGCAAAGCGGGATTGTCGGCCGATCAGGTCAGCGTATAGAGCCAGGTTTCCGTAAGCGCCTGTTTTTGCAGCATCAGGCAGACGCGAACATCGACCGCTTGGTCTGGTTGACGTTGCACATCCACGACGAACCGCCAGCGCCGGTCGCGGCCATCGACCTTGTAGCAGCCGATATTGACCGCCGTCCCGCCGGTGATCGTCACCTCGGGTCTGATCGGAGCGCTGTAAGCAAGGCCGGCGAATCGATCGCCCTCGAAATCGACGACGATCTTGGTGACGTCGGGCGACGGTGGCTTGCCCGGCACATTGCCCTGGCCGCGCCAGCACGCGATGGCGCGCGCGACGTCGATCGCCTCGGGTTCGCCGCCGATCCAGCGCATCCGATAATCCCACGCCAGCCGTGCACCGCTGGCCGGCGCCATTGCGGGCGTCCAGAAGGCGGCGACATTGTCGACATATTCGCTGCCGGTCGGAAACTGGTAAAGCTTGACCGCGCCTTCGCCCCAATCGCCTTTGGGCTCGATCCAGAGGCTCGGACGCTTCTCGTAGAACACGCCGTCGTCCTGGTAATGGTCGAAATTGCGGTCGCGCTGGAGCAGGCCGAAACCGCGCGGTCCCTTGTCGGCGAAGCTGTTGGTCAGCGGGCGCGCAGGGTTGGCGAGCGGCCGCCAGATCCGCTCGCCGGTGCCGGTGCGGATCGCGAGACCGTCCGAATCGTGGATTTCGGGCCGCCAGTCACGGGCCTGCGCGCGGTCGCCTTCGCCATACCAGAACATGCTGGTCAGCGGCGCGACCCCCAGTTGGGCGACGGCATCGCGCATGTGAACGACCGCACTCACGTCCTGGATCGTTTCGTCCGTCAGCTTCCGGTTGACGAAGCGGTAGGCGCCGGTGACGCTGGGACCGTCGAGCAGCGCATAGACCGTGGTCGCGCCCTCGCCGGCGCGCTCGAGCCAGAACATCGTGAATTCGGGAAATTCTTCGGGTGCGGTTGCCCCCGTGTTGATCGCCAGCCCGCGCGCCGACAGCCCATATTGCGCGAGCGGCCCTGCCGCACGGAAATAGGATGCGCCCTGGAACGCCAGCCAGTCGCCGCGTCCACCCGGATTCATGATCCTGAACCCGGAAAAACCGCCGCGCTGCCCAAGCGCCGCCAGCGGATGGCCGCGCGGCACGCTGTAGAGCGACGGGCTGTAGGCAAACGGCCGGGCCTGTCCCTGCTCGACCACCATCATCGGGATCGCCCGGCGCGCCGACACGGTCTGCGAGAAAAAGCGGATGCCGCCGTCGCCCCACAGCGTCCGTTCGGGCCGATAGTCGATCTGGTTGGCGATGTCGTAGCCGATCCGGTCGATCAGCGGATCGGGTGGCGGCGGCGCACGCCAGGGTTCGCGCGACAAGGTGAGCGCACGCTGCTGGAGCAATTCCCAGCTGAACGGCGCCGTGTTGCCCTTCGCCGACGCGGCGTCGAGGCGGCCGGCCAGCATCAAAGTCGCCAGCCCGGCCAGGGCATCGCGCCGAGTCGTCATTCAGAGTCTCCACACATCGCGCGCCGATAACGACGGAACAGCGCTAACGCTCCCACGTCGCCGTGCGGCCATTGCCCGTTTCATGCCTATATCCGTATCGACACGGCAGCGTCGTCCGTCGAGGATGCCGCCGAACCGATCGTAGGGAAAGTCATCGGCTTATGGGTACCGGATCCTTGAATGACGCTGCCTTCGCGGTGCGGCTGGCCGACACGGCCGGCCGGCTGCTGATGGACCTGCGGACCTGCGGGCTGCTCGAAGGCAAGGCGCTCGGCAAGGCGGGTGATCTGACCGCCAATGCCTTCCTCGTCGAGACGATCCGCGCCAACCGCCCCGACGACGGCCTGCTCTCCGAGGAGAGCGCCGACGACAAATTGCGCTGTGCGATGTCGCGCGTGTGGATCATCGACCCGCTCGACGGCACGCGCGAATATAGCGACGGCCGCACCGACTGGGCGGTGCATGTCGCGCTCGCGGTCGACGGCAAGGCGGTGATCGGCGCGGTCGCGCTGCCAGCGCTCGGCCTGACGCTGTCGACCGCGGCGCCGCTGCCGCTGGCGGATGCCAACACACCGCTGCGGATGCTCGTGAGCCGCACGCGGCCGGCGGCCGAGGCAATCGCGGTCGCGAAGATCCTCGGCGCCGACCTCGTGTCGATGGGCTCGGCCGGCGCCAAGGCGATGGCGGTGGTGCGTGGCGAGGCCGACATCTATCTCCACACCGGCGGGCAGCATGAATGGGACAATTGCGCGCCGGTCGCGGTCGCGCTGGCGGCCGGGCTCCACGTCAGCAGGATCGACGGGTCACCTTTGGTCTATAATTGCCGGTCGCCCTATCTGCCGGACCTGCTGATCTGCCGGAAGGAATTGTTCGCGCCGGTGATGGCCGCCATGGCGGCGTGAAAATCCTCCCTACGCCGAAGGCGTGGGGAGGATTTAGTTCAGTGCCCCGCCTGCTCGCCGCGGGCGATGCCCGACGCATCGAGCTGCGCGTCGATCTGCGCCAGCAGCCGCGCCAGTCCGGCTTCGTCCTTTGCCTCGGCGCGGGCGACCAGCACGTCCTGGGTGTTAGATGCGCGCAGCAGCCACCAGCCGTCGGGCGTGTTGACGCGGGCGCCGTCGGTGCGGTTGATGTCGGCGCCTTCGGCCGCCAGCCGGTCGAGCACTTCGTCGATGACCGCGAACTTGCGCGTCTCGTCGACCTGGAAGCGCATCTCGGGCGTGTTGACCATCTTCGGCATCGCGTCCTTGAGTTCGGTCAGCGATTTGCCCGACATCCTGACCGCGCCCATCAGCCGCACCGCCGCATAGATCGCGTCGTCGAAGCCGTAATAATCCCAGGCGAAGAAGATGTGGCCGCTCATCTCGCCGCCCAGCGGGCTGTCGAGCTCCTTCATCTTGGCCTTGATCAGGCTGTGGCCGGTCTTCCACATCAAGGGCTTGCCGCCCAGTTCGGTGACGCGGTCGTACAGCGCCTGGCTGGTCTTGACGTCGGCGATGATCGTGCCGCCGGGGACCGCCTTGAGTACCGGTTCGGCGAGGATGCCGAGCAGCTGGTCGCCCCACACCACGCGGCCCTTGCCGTCGATCGCGCCGATCCGGTCGCCGTCGCCGTCGAAGCCGAGGCCGAAATCGAGTCCCTTCTCGGCGACCAGCGCCTTGAGGTCGACGAGGTTCTTTTCCTCGGTCGGGTCGGGGTGATGGTTGGGGAAATTACCGTCGATGTCGGTGTAGAGCAGATGATGCTCGCCCGGCAGCAGCTTGACGAGCTTCTCGATCACCGGCCCCGCGGCGCCGTTGCCCGCGTCCCACGCCACCTTGAAGGCGCCGCCCTGATAGCCGGCGAGCAGCCGGTCGACATACATGTCGACGATGTCGGTATTGGTCGTGCTGCCCTCGCCGTCCAGCCAGTCGCCGGTCGCCGCCATCTCGCCGATCTTCTGGATGTCGTCGCCGAAGAAGGGCCGGTGCTGGAACACCATCTTGAAGCCGTTATAATCGGGCGGGTTGTGGCTGCCGGTGATCATGATGCCGCCGTCGACCTCGAGCACCGCCTCGGCATAATAGAGCATCGGCGTGGGGCCCAGGCCGACGCGAACGACGTCGATGCCGCTCGCGGTCAGCCCCTCGACCAGGGCCGCCTCCATCAGCGGCGAGCTGTGGCGGCCGTCATAGCCGACCGCGGCGCGGGTGCCGCCGGCGCGGCGCAGCAGCGTGCCGAAGCTCCGGCCGATCGCGATGGCGTCGGCGGGGTTCAGCGTCTTCCCGACGATCCCGCGGATATCATATTCGCGCAACGTGGTCGGGTCGAACTTATGGGACATCGATGGCTCCGTCAGGATCGAGGTTGAGAATCGCCGGTCACGGCCTTCAATAACAGGTCACGCGCCAAATTGGTCCGTCGCGCCAGTTCCTCGGTGCCGCCGGCATCGGGATGGACGCGCGCGATGATGCGGCGATGCGCGGCGCGGATGGTTTCGGCATCGGCATTGGCCGACACGCCGAGCAGCTTGCGCGCATCGTCGAGCCCCATCGCCGGCGGGCGGGCCAGCCACGGCCGGACGATGTACCAGAGCATGACGGCGATGATGCCGAGGACGATCAGCCTGCCCATCAGAACAGGCGCGGCTGCTGCGAGTCCGGCAAGGCGAGGGCGGAGATCATCTCGCGCAATTCCTGCCGCGCGGCGACATGGCTGAGACCAACCTCGGGAATCGCCGCGAAATCGAGCAAGGTGTAACCGCTGGGGAACAGTTCGCGATAGATCACGCGTTCCGAAAGGCCAGGAATCACGCGAAAGCCGACCCGGCGCGAAAGCTCGGCCAGGGCCGCGCCGACCCGGCGCATGTTGCGCGCCTCGATATGCTGGAGCCGGTTGCGCAGCACGACCCAGTCGATCGTCACGCCGTCCTGCTTGGCGCGCGCCTTGCGGGCATCCCAGATCAGTTCCGAATAGAAGCTCGGCTTCCGGACCTTGTAGGTTTCCGGATCGACCTGCCCGATCAGGTCGAAATCGACGAAGCTGTCGTTCATCGGCGTCACCAGCGTGTTGGCGCGCGCAGCGGCGAAGCGGGCGAACTGGTCGTCGCGGCCCGGCGTGTCGATGATCAGGAATTCGCAGCCTTCGGCGAGGGACGCGATGTGGTCCTCGAACTCGGCGAGCGAACTGCCGTCGCTGGTGGCGAAGCGCACCATCGGCAGATCGAGCACCTTCTTCGTCATGCTGGCCTGGCGATTCTCCAGGTAGCGCGCGGTCGTGCGCTGCCGGCTGTCGAGATCGAGCGCGGCGACGCGCCGCCCCGCGGCGGCGAGCGCGATCGCGACGTGGACCGCCGTCGTCGACTTGCCGGTGCCGCCCTTCTCGTTGGCGAAGACGATGATATGTACCGATTTGGCCGTCATGCCGGCGTCTGTCTCCGCTTGGCCCGAACCTGCCTCTTGATCGGGGCTGGCGCGCCCCCCATAGACGCGGCCCCGCCCTTATCGAAGGCTTTTCGAGCGTGCAAATCATCCGCCAGAAAAAGGCGCTGGCCGAAACGGTCGCCGCGTTCCGTGGCGAAGGCCACCGGATCGCGCTCGTGCCGACGATGGGTGCGCTGCACGCCGGGCATATGGCGCTGATCGAGGAAGCGAAATTGCGCGCAGACCGCGTCGTCGCCTCGATCTTCGTCAACCCGCGGCAGTTCGGTCCCGGCGAGGATCTCGACGCCTATCCGCGTCGCGAGACCAAGGATGCCGACATGCTGCGCGCCGCCGGCTGCGCCCTGCTGTGGGCGCCGTCCGCCGACGAGATGTATCCGGCGGGCTTCGCCACCAGCGTCGCGGTCGCCGGCGTCAGCGACGATCTCGACGGCGCGGTGCGCGACGGCCATTTCGATGGCGTCGCCACCGTCGTCGCCAAGCTGTTCAGCCAGGTCCGGCCCGACGTGGCGCTGTTCGGCGAGAAGGATTATCAGCAGCTCGCGGTGATCCGCCGCATGACCGACGATCTCGATCTCGGCGTGGAGATCGTCGGCATCCCCACGCAGCGCGATGTCGACGGCCTCGCTTTGTCCTCGCGCAACGCCTATCTCACCGACGAGGATCGGCTCGCCGCGCGTGCCTTGCCCCGCGCGCTGGGCGAGGCGGCGGCGGCGATCACCGCCGGGGGGAATGTCGCGGACATCCTCGACAAGGCCCGCGCCGCGCTGGAGAAGGCCGGCTTCGATCCGGTCGACTATATCGAACTGCGCGATGCGGCGACCCTCGCGCCGATGACGGCGCTCGACCGGCCGGCACGGCTGCTCGCGGCCGCCCGGATCGGCGGCGCGCGGCTGATCGACAATCTGGCGATCGCACCGCTCTGATTGCAGCACGTGCAATTGCTCGATCGGCGTTAACCATTTGTTGAAACCATATGCCCGACACTCCCTCGTCGACGATTGGTCGACTGGGGGAGTCTTCATATGGGAAGCAGTCTCAAAGCCGCGAATTTTCTGCTCGAGAGCCGCTTGCGCGACGCGGCGGCCGGCGATGCGGATGCGTGCTTCGATCTCGGCATGGCCTATTCAGCGGGCGGTGGCGGCATGTCCGTCGATCTGGTCGAGGCGCATAAATGGTTCAACCTGTCGGCGCTGAACGGCAGCAAGCGCGCGCAGATGTGCCGCGCAGAGATCGCCGGCGACATGACCGCGCGCGAGATTGCCGAAGCGCAACGTCAGGCCCGCGCCTGGCTACAGGCGACCGCCATGCGCCACGCCGCCTGAATCTGGCCGCCTGAATCCGGCTGTCGTCGGTGGCGGCTATTGCTTCAGCCGATAGCCGGTGCGGAAGATCCAGACGATCACGGCGAGGCAGGCGACCATGAACGCCGCGGTGAAGGCCAGGCTGATGCCGACGCTGACGTCGCCCGCGCCGTAGAAGCTCCAGCGGAACCCGCTGACGAGATAGACGACCGGGTTGAACAGGCTGACCGTGCGCCACACGCCGGGCAGCATGTCGATCGAATAGAAGGCGCCGCCGAGGAAGGTCAGCGGCGTCACGATCAATGTGGGGATGAAGCTCAATTGCTCGAACCCCTCGGCCCAGACGCCGATGATGAAGCCCATCAGGCTGAACGTGATCGACGTCAGCACGAGGAAGGCGACCATCCAGACCGGATGCTCGATCCTGAGCGGCACGAAGAAGGTCGCGGTCGCGAGGATGATCAGGCCGATCACGATCGACTTGGTCGCGGCCGCGCCGACATAGGCGATCACCACCTCGGTCGGCGAGACCGGCGCCGACAGCAATTCGTAGATCGTGCCCGTCCATTTCGGGAAGTAGATGCCGATCGACGCGTTCGACAGGCTCTGCGTCAGCAGGGTCAGCATGATCAGGCCGGGGACGATGAACGCGCCATAAGCGACGCCGTCGACCTGCTGCATGCGCGATCCGATCGCGCCGCCGAAGACGATGAAATAGAGCGCGGTCGTGATCACCGGCGCCGCGACCGACTGCCAGACCGTCCGCAGGGTTCGCGCCATCTCGTAGCGATAGAGCGACCAGGTGCCGCGCAGGTTCATGATGCCGCCTCCGACGGGTTGATCAGGTCGACGAAGATGTCTTCGAGCGAACTTTTTTCCATGTCGAGGTCGCGAAAGCCGATGCCGAGATCGTGCAGCGCGCGCAGCAGTCCGGGAATGCCGGTCTCCTCCTCGCGGGCGTTGAAGGTGTAGACCAGCAGTTCGCCATCGCTCTCCAGCGTCAGATCCCATTCGGCGAGACCGTCGGGAACGATCGCGAGCGGCGCCTCCAGCGTCAGCGTCAGCCGGCGCTTGCCCAGCTTGCGCATCAGCGCCGCTTTCTCCTCGACCAGGATGATGCGGCCCTTGTCGATCACGCCGACGCGATCCGCCATCTCCTCGGCCTCCTCGATATAATGGGTGGTCAGGATGATCGTGACGCCGCGTTCGCGCAGCGACCGCACGAGGTTCCACATGTCGCGGCGCAGCGACACGTCGACGCCCGCGGTCGGCTCGTCGAGGAACAGGATCTCCGGTTCGTGCGCCAGCGCCTTGGCGATCAGCACGCGGCGCTTCATGCCGCCCGACAGGGTCATGATCTTCGCGTCGCGCTTGTCGTACAGCGACAGATCCCTGAGCAATGTCTCGATGAAACCGTGGTCGGGCGCCTTGCCGAACAGGCCGCGCGAATGGGTGACCGTCGCCCGGACCGTCTCGAACGCCTCGGTCGACAATTCCTGCGGCACCAGCCCGATCTTCGCGCGCGCGCGCCGCCAGTCGCGGACATTGTCGTGGCCATCGACCGCGACCGTGCCCGACGTCGCGGTGACGACGCCGCAGACGATGCCGATCAGCGTCGTCTTGCCGGCGCCGTTCGGCCCGAGCAGCGCGAAGATCTCGCCCTTGGCGATATCGAGGTCGACGCCCTGGAGCGCGACATGACCCGATTTATACGTCTTGCCGACGCCTGAAATGGCGATCACGGGCTGCATCGATTTCCCCTGCTGGAAGCGGGCACGAGGTAGGGTGCCGGGGGGAATGTTGCAATGCGGCGATATCGATCGCTATTCGCGCATCGCCCTGAGCGCGGCGCCGGCGGCGAAGGGCGCCCCGGCCACCAGCAGCAGGCTGGCGGCGGCGAGCAATTTGAGCGCACCGCCATCGATCTCGCCGAGCGCGCCCGCGCCGAAGATCAGGACCGGGATCGCCAGCGGCAGCATCAGCAGGCCCGCGAGCGCGCCGCCGCCGCCGCGAAGCCCGGCGGTCAGCGCGCTCGCGGTCAGGCCGAGCGCGGCCAGGGCGGGGGTGCCGATCGCCAGCCCCGCCTCCAGCCGCAGCAGCGTGCCGCCGTCGAGCCGCAGCAGGGCACCGGCGGGGATCGCTGCCAGCATCAGCGGCGGTCCGAACGACAGCCAGTGCGCGAGCATCTTGGCGGCGGCGATCCACTCGTCGCCGAGCCCGCGGATCGCATATTGATCGAGCACGCCGGCGTCGCGATCGGGCGCCACCAGCCGGTCGACCGGCAGCAAGGCCGCGAGCAATGCCGCCATCCACAGCACGCCGCCGCCGACGCGCGACAGCAACGGCCCATCGGGCCCGACCGCGAACGGGAACAAGGTTGCGACCAGCAGGAAGAAGACGACCGGCAGCCAGACGCTGCCGGCGCGGAACGCGAGCCCGAGATCGCGGCGGACGAGAGCGAAAATCAGGCTCATGCCCATTGCTCGTCGAACCTGGCCTCGTCGACCGCGTCGGGCGCCAGCGGCGCGAGCGCGACCGATTGGGCATCGGCGAGGCCGATATCCTGATGCGCGGCGGCGAGGATCAGCCCGCCGCCGGCGCGATGCGCCGCCATGGCACCGGCCAGCCGCGCGCAGGATTCGACGTCGAGGCCGTTGGCGGGTTCGTCGAGCAGCCAGATCGGTGCGACCGACGCGATCACCCGCGCCAGGGTCGCGCGCTTGCGCTGGCCGGTCGAGAGCATCCTGACCGGCACGGCGGCGAGATGGATCACGCCCATGAGATCGAGCGCGGCCGCGACCCGGGCGGTGCCGCCGCCGTCGAGCCGCGCCCAGAACAGCAGCGCATCGGCCAAAGGCAGCATCGGATCGAGCGCGGTCCGCTCGTCGGCCAGCGCCAGCGCGCCCTGCTGCTCGATCCGGCCGGCGGCGGGCGCCAGCAGCCCGGCGGCGACGCGCAGCAGGCTCGACTTGCCGACGCCGTTGGGGCCGGTGACGATCACCGCGTCACCCGGGCCGATCGCGAAATCGACGCCGCGGAACAGCAGGCGGCCGCCGCGGATGCACGACACGCGATCGAAGGCGAGGCGCGACGCCCCCTCCGCCGCCGTCATTCGGCGTCGTCCTCCAGCCGGTGCATGTCTTTGTCGGACAGGCCGAAATGATGGCCGATCTCGTGGATCAGCACATGGGTGACGAGATGCTCGATGGTCTCGCCATTCTCCGCCCATTCGTCGAGGATCGGCCGCCGGAACAGATGGATGATGTCGGGCAGCGCGCCGCTCACGGCCGAACTCTTCTCGCCGATCGGCCGGCCCGAATAGAGTCCGGTCAGGTCGAACGGATCCTCGATCCCCATTTCGGCGAGGATGTCGTCGTCGGCAAAGTCCTCGATCCGGATCACCACATCGCCGAGATGCGCGCGGAACGCCGCCGGCAGCCGGTTGAGCGCATCGATCGCGATCGCCTCGATCGCCGCCGCATCGGGCGCGCGCAGGCCACTGGCCAGTCCATTGGATTGACTTTGCTCCATCGTCCTCGCGACATAGGGCGCGGCGCCGATGAGCGCCAGACGCAGGAGACCGGCATGATCGAGCAACTGGACGAAGAGGCGCGGGCCCGCGCGCTCGATGACCTCGACGAATGGGATTATGACGAAGCGCGCGACGCGATCACGCGCCGTTTCCTGTTCGACGATTTCGTCGCCGCGTTCGGCTTCATGACGCAGGTGGCGCTGATCGCCGAGAAGGCCGATCACCATCCCGAATGGACCAATGTCTGGAACCGCGTGGACATATTGCTGACCACGCACGACGCCGGCGGACTCTCGCAGCGCGATGTCGATCTCGCGGAGAAGATCGACGCGCTGTTCGTGGCGATGGGTGGGGGGTGAGGCGCGATTGACGTCAAGCTGAGCAAGTGGCGCGATGACTATCCACCCCTCCGCCGTCATCCCGAACTGGTTTCGGGATCCATAATCTCCGGGTATCCGGCCTTGATCCCGTTCTGAGGATTCGGCGGTAATGGATCCCGAAACCAGTTCGGGATGACGGCAGGGGAGGGCGTCGCGGCGAGAAGCGCCGGATCTCAGCGCCTGCGGGCTCCCCTATTCCGCCGCGGCGACCGCCTGGCGATCGTTGAGCGGATGCTCGAGCCGGTTGATCATCTCGCGCGGGCAGACCTGCCAGATCCGGGTCCGCCAGCGCAGCCAGTCGTCGAGGATCAGGTTCGACCATTTGCTGTCGGTCGCCACCGCATGTTCGGCGATCAGCGCGCGGCAGCGATTCTCCCAGTGGAGCGAGCCGAAACGCTGCCAGACGATGCTCTCGGGATTGGCGCGCCGGGCGAATTCGTCGCGCTCGTCGAGCACGAACGCCATGCCGCCGGTCATGCCCGCGCCGAAATTGTCGCCGACCCTCCCGAGGATCACCGCGGTGCCGCCGGTCATATATTCGCAGCCATTGGCGCCGCAGCCCTCGACCACCACGGTCGCGCCCGAATTGCGCACCGCGAAGCGCTCGCCGGCCTGGCCGGCCGCGAACAATTTGCCCGAGGTCGCGCCGTACAGCACGGTGTTGCCGATGATCGTGTTCGCCTGGCTCTCCAGCGGTGACGAGACCATCGGCCGCACCGTGATGATCCCGCCCGACAGCCCCTTGCCGACATAGTCGTTCGAATCGCCGAACACTTCCAGGGTCACACCCTTGCACAGGAAGGCGCCGAGCGACTGGCCGGCGCTGCCGCGCAGCCGCACGCGGACATGATGGTCCGCCAATGCGCTCATGCCATAGGCGGCGGTGATTTCGGCGGAGAGCCGCGTGCCGACCGCGCGGTGCGTGTTGCGCACCGTATAGGTCAGCTGCATCTTCTCGCGCCGCTTGAACACCGGCTGCGCGTCGCGGATCATCTGCGCGTCGAGGCTGTCGGGCACCTCGTTGCGGTTGCCGGCGATGTTGAAGCGGCGCTTGTCGTCGTCGGCATCGACCTTCGCCAGGATCGGATTGAGATCGAGATCGTCGAGATGCTCGGCGCCGCGGCTGACCTGGCGGAGCAGTTCGGTGCGGCCGACCACCTCGTCGAGGCTGCGATAGCCGAGCCGCGCCAGGATCTCGCGCGCTTCCTCGGCGATGAAGGTCATCAGGTTGATGACCTTTTCGGGCGTGCCGGTGAACTTGGCGCGCAGCCGCTCGTCCTGAACGCAGACGCCGACCGGGCAGGTGTTCGAATGGCATTGCCGCACCATGATGCAGCCCATCGCGACGAGGCTGAGCGTGCCAATGCCGAATTCCTCGGCCCCCAGGATCGCGGCGATGACGATGTCGCGCCCGGTCTTGAGGCCGCCGTCGGTGCGCAGCTTGATGCGGTGGCGCAGGCCGTTGAGGGTCAGCACCTGATTGACCTCGGACAGCCCCATTTCCCACGGCGTGCCGGCATATTTGACCGAGGTCTGTGGGGACGCGCCGGTGCCGCCGACATGGCCGGCGATCAGGATCACGTCCGCGTGCGCCTTGGCGACGCCCGCCGCGACCGTGCCGATGCCCGCCGAACTGACCAGCTTCACGCACACCTTGGCGCGCGGGTTGATCATCTTGAGATCGTAGATCAGCTGCGCCAGATCCTCGATCGAATAGATGTCGTGGTGCGGCGGCGGCGAGATCAGCATCACGCCCGGCGTCGAATGCCTCAGCTTGGCGATGAACTCGGTGACCTTGAAGCCCGGCAGCTGGCCGCCCTCGCCGGGCTTGGCACCCTGCGCGACCTTGATCTCCAGCTCCTCGGCGGCGCCGAGATATTCGGCGGTGACGCCGAAGCGGCCGCTGGCGATCTGCTTGACGCTGCTATTGGCGTTGTCGCCATTCTCGTAAGGCAGATAGCGCGCGCTATCCTCGCCGCCCTCGCCCGAGACCGCCTTGGCGCCGATCCGGTTCATCGCGATCGCCAGCGTCTCGTGCGCCTCGGGGCTGAGCGCGCCCAGCGACATGCCGGGCGTGACGAAGCGCTTGCGGATCTCGGTGATCGCCTCGACCGAATCGATCGGGATCGCTTCCTTGGCGTAGTTGAACTCGAGCAGGTCGCGCAGATAGATCGGCGGCAGATCGCGCACGCCGCGCGAGAATTGCAGATAGGTCGAATAGCTGTCGGTCACGACCGCGCTCTGCAGCAGATGCATCAGCTGCGCCGAATAGGCATGCGCCTCGCCGCCCGCGCGGTGGCGATAGAAGCCGCCGATCGGCAGATTGACCACCGCCGAATCCCACGCCGCATCGTGGCGCAGCGCCGCGTTGAGGTGGAGCGAGGCATAGCCCTCGCCGCTGATCTTGGCGGGCATGCCCGGAAACAGATCGTTGACCAAGGCCCGGCTGAGGCCGACCGCTTCGAAATTATAGCCGCCGCGATAGGAGGAGATCACCGCGATCCCCATCTTCGCCATGATCTTGAGCAGGCCGTCGTCCACCGCCTTGCGGTGGCGCTTGAGGCAATCCGCCATCGTCAGCTCGCCGAACAGGCCCCGCGCATGGCGATCGGCGATCGATGCCTCGGCCAGATAGGCGTTCACCGTCGTCGCGCCGACGCCGAACAGCACCGCATAATAATGCGTATCGAGGCATTCGGCAGTGCGGACGTTGATGCTGGCATAGCTGCGCAGCCCCTTGCGGACGAGGTGGGTGTGCACCGCCGCCGCCGCCAGCACGCCGGCGATCGCGACGCGATCGGCACTCACCGCCTCGTCGGTCAGGAACAATTCGGTCTTGCCCTCGCGCACCGCCTGCTCGGCCTCGGCGCGGATCCGCGAGATCGCCGCGCGCAGCGAATCGGAGGCGCCACCGGACGCGAAGGTGCAGTCGATCTCGGTCACCTGCTTGCCGAAATGGCGCTTCAGCCGCTCCCAGTCGGCGCAGGTCAGCACCGGCGAATCGAGCACGAGCACGTTCTGCCTGATACCCTCGGTCTCGAGGATGTTGGCGAGATTGCCGAAGCGCGTCTTGAGGCTCATCACCCGCGTCTCGCGCAGCGAATCGATCGGCGGGTTGGTGACCTGGCTGAAATTCTGGCGGAAGAAATGGCTGATCATCCGCGGCTTGTCGGAGATCACCGCGAGCGGCGTGTCGTCGCCCATCGAGCCGATCGCTTCCTTGGCGTCCTCGACCATCGGGCTGAGGATCAGCTCCATATCCTCCAGGGTCTGGCCGGCGGCGACCTGGCGGCGGATCAGTTCGGCGCGCGGCCAGCGGCACGGTTCGCCGCCATCGACCAATGGCAGATCGTCGAGCGACAGGAAGCTGCCGATCATCTCGGCATAGGGATGCTCGGCGGCGATCCGGTCCTTGATGTCGCGATCATGGTAGAGGATGCCCTCGTCGAGATCGACGGCGATCATCTGCCCGGGCCCGAGCCGCCCCTTGCGGACGACGGTCGATTCGGGAACCACGACCATGCCGGTCTCCGAGCCGACGATCAGCAGCCCGTCGATCGTCTCGGTATAGCGCAGCGGCCGCAGCGCATTGCGGTCCATGCCGGCAACCGCCCAGCGGCCGTCGGTCATCGCCAGCGCGGCCGGGCCGTCCCACGGCTCCATCACGCTGGCGAGATATTCGTACATATCGCGATGATTGGACTGCATCTCGTCGCCATGCTGCCAGGCCTCGGGGACCAGCATCAGCTTGGCGGTCGGCGCGTCGCGGCCCGAGCGGCAGATCGTCTCGAACACCGCGTCGAGCGCGGCGGTGTCGCTGGCGCCGGCCGGGATCACCGGCTTGATGTCCTCCGAATGCTCGCCGAACGCCAGGCTCGCCATCCGGATCTCGTGGGACTTCATCCAGTTCTTGTTGCCGCGGATCGTGTTGATCTCGCCATTGTGCGCGAGCGTGCGGAACGGCTGCGCCAGCCACCATTGCGGGAAGGTGTTGGTCGAATAACGCTGATGGAAGATCGCGACGCGCGAGACGAAGCGGTCGTCGGTCAGGTCGGGATAGAAGACCGACAGGCTCTCGGCGAGGAACAGCCCCTTGTAGACGATCGAGCGGCACGACAGCGAGCAGATGTAGAAGCCCGAGATCTGCGCCTCGATCACCTTGCGCTCGATCCGGCGGCGGATCAGGTACAGATTCTTCTCGAACTCCTGCGCGTCCTGGTCGGCGGGCATCGGCCCGGCGATCATGATCTGCTCGATCTCCGGCCGCGTCGCCTGCGCCTTCTGGCCGATCACCGAAACGTCGACCGGCACCTGCCGCCAGCCATAGATCGTGTAGCCGGCCTCGATGATCTCGCTCTCGACGATCGTGCGGCAGCTTTCCTGCGCGCCCAGATCGGTGCGCGGCAGGAAGATCATCCCCACCGCCAGCCGGTTCGGCATCGGCCGGTGGCCGCCATGGGCGATCGCATCGTCGAAGAAGCGCACCGGCAGGTCGACATGCAGGCCGGCGCCGTCGCCGGTCTTGCCGTCGGCATCGACCGCGCCGCGATGCCAGACCGCCTTCAGCGCGTCGATCGCCGAGGCGACGACGCGGCGCGAGGGCTTGCCGTCGGTCGCGGCGACGAGGCCGACGCCGCAGGCATCGCTCTCGAATTCGGGCCGGTACATGCCCTCGCGGGCGATGCGTTCGCGCTCGGCTTCGCCGGGAATATTCATGCTCATGCCGCAACCCTTTCCTGGCTCGCCGCCAAAGCCTTCTTCGCCTTGAGGAAAGCATGCATGTGATCGGCCACGTCGCGGCCGTCACGGATCGCCCACACCACCAGCGACGCGCCGCGGACGATGTCGCCCGCCGCGAATACGCCGTCGACGCTGGTCTGCATCGTCTTGTGGTCGACCCTGAGCGTGCCCCAGCGCGTCACCGACAATTCGTCGGCGCCGAACAATTTGGGCAGATCCTCGGCGTCGAAGCCGAGCGCCTTGATCACGAGGTCGGCCTCCAGCCGGAATTCGCTGCCGGGATCGGGCTCGGGCGCGCGGCGGCCGCTGGCGTCGGGCGCGCCGAGCCGCATCTTCGTCACGCGGACGCCGGCGACATGCTCGGTGCCGTCGAACGCCTCGGGCGCCGACAGCCAGACGAATTCGACGCCTTCCTCCTCGGCGTTCTTCACCTCGTTCTGCGAGCCCGGCATGTTGAGCCGGTCGCGGCGATAGAGGCATTTGACCGAATTGGCGCCCTGCCGGATCGCAGTGCGGACGCAGTCCATCGCGGTGTCGCCGCCGCCGATCACGACGATGTTCTTGCCCTCGGCGTTGAGGCTGCCGTCGTCGAACGCCGGCACCGCATCGCCGAAGCTCTTGCGGTTCGACGCGGTCAGGAATTCGAGCGCGTCGATCACGCCCGGCGCGCCGACGCCCGGCGCCTTGATCGCGCGCGGCTTGTAGACCCCGGTCGCGATCAGCAGCGCATCGTGGCGCTGGCGCAAGTCCTCGAGCGACGCGTCGGGACCGACGTTGAAATTGTCGTGGAAGACGATCCCGGCCGCCTTCAGGCGATCGACCCGGCGCATCACGACATGCTTCTCCAGCTTGAAGCCGGGGATGCCATAGGTCAGCAGCCCGCCCGCGCGGTCGTAGCGATCATAGACATGGACCTCATAGCCCATCGTCCGCATCAATTCGGCGGTGGTGAGTCCGGCGGGGCCGGCGCCGATCACGCCGACCGACTGGCCGCGATCGGGCAGCGGACTGATCGGCTCGACCCAGCCTTCTTCCCACGCGGTATCGGTGATGAACTTCTCGACCGACCCGATCGTGACCGCGCCGTGACCCGAGAATTCGATCACGCAATTGCCTTCGCACAGCCGGTCCTGCGGGCAGATGCGGCCGCAGATCTCGGGCATCGTCGAGGTGGCGTTTGACAGTTCATAGGCCTCGCGCAGGCGCCCCTCGGCGGTCAGCCGCAGCCAGTCCGGGATGTGGTTGTGGAGCGGGCAATGCACCGAGCAATAGGGCACGCCGCATTGCGAGCAGCGCGCCGCCTGCTCCTCGGCCTTGGGCACTGCATAACGCTCGGAAATCTCGCGGAAATCCTCAGCGCGCAGCTCCGCCGCGCGCTTCGCCGGATAGGCTTGTCCGGTACCGACGAACTTCAGCATGGGATTTTCGGCCATGGGGACTCCTTGTCATGCTGCATATGCACAAAATGGGCGCCGAGTCACGCGGAAATCCGCGCATGCGTCAGCAAGGCTGTCCTATATATGGAGCGACGGTTTCAACTGTGCGATGAGCCGAGTGCCACGAGTCACAGATAGGTCCGGTTCGGCTCTATCTGTTCATCAGCCAGACCAGGGCGACGCTGCCGGCGACGATCCGGTACCAGGCAAAAGGCCCGAATCCATAACGGGTTACGATCGCCATGAAGGCCTTGACGACGATCAGCGCGACGATGAACGACACGACGAAGCCGATGCCGATCAGTCCCAGGCTGTCCGCGGTGATCGCATCGCGATGCTTGAACAACTGCAGCGCGGTGGCGCCGGTCAATGTCGGGATGGCGAGAAAGAAGCTGAATTCGGCAGCAGTCTTGCGGTCGATGCCGAACGACATCGCGCCGAGAATCGTCGCGCCCGAGCGGCTGACGCCGGGAATCATCGCGATGCACTGGACGAGTCCGATCCTGAGCGACTGGCCGGCGGTGACCGCCGCCACGCCGCCGACGTCGCGCGTCTTCGCCAGCCGCTCGATGACCAGGATCGCGACGCCGCCGACGATCAGCGCCCATGCCACGACCACCGCATTTTCCAGCAGCGCGTCGATTTCGTCGCCGAACGCCAGCCCCAGCGCCACCGCCGGCACGAACGCGATCAGCAGGTTGCGCACGAACGCGATCGACCGCGCATCCGCCCGGAACAGCCCGGTCAGCACGTCGAGAAAGGTCCGCCAGTAGAGCACGACGATCGCGAGCACCGCGCCAGGCTGGATCGCGATGTTGAACACCGCCCACCGCGCCGCGTCATAGCCGAGCAGTTCGGTCGCGAGAATCAGATGTCCGGTCGACGAGACCGGCAGGAATTCGGTGATGCCCTCGACGATGCCGAGCAGGATCGCGGTGATGAGATCGGACATGGCGTGTGCCGGGCCTTTCGGTGGTTGAGGTGGTGGCGCGAGAGCGTGACCCTCCCACTGCCGTCATCCCCGCGAAGGCGGGGATCCATGTTGGGCATCGAACGCGATGTCTGCCGGCCGGGGCGCCGGGCCCCGGCCTGCGCCCCTTCGACGACAGCGCGAGACGCGAAGCCCGCCGCTCAGGCCGCGCTCTTGCGCCCGAACCGGCCGTGGCGGCGATACTGAACCAGCCAGCCCGGCGCGACCGCCGCCAGCGGCGTCGCACCGACGCCGAGATCGGCGAGTCCGGCCGCGCCCGGCGTCGCGACATTGTCCTGCTGCAGCATCAGCCACTGGTCCCACGTCATCGGCGCGCCCGGTGCCCAGCCGACCAGCCGCGCCATCGCCGCCGCCGCCGCATCGGGAAGCTCGACGAAGGCCGGGTTGCGCCCGGTCTCGGCGGCGATCCAGTGGTTGAGCTCGGCCATGGTCAGCACGTCCGGTCCGCCCAGTTCATAGGTCTTGCCGGCGTGCGCCGCCGGGTCGGACAGTGCCGCGAGGATCGCGCGCGCCACGTCGCCGACGTACACCGGCTGGAACTTCACCGGGCCGCGGATGATCGGCACCACCGGCAGGCCGATCAGCCCGGCGAAGCGGTTCACGAAGCCGTCCTCGCGGCCGAATATGATCGATGGCCGCAGGATTGTCGCCTCGGGGAACGCTGCGCGGACCTTCGCCTCGCCCTCGCCCTTGGAGCGGCCATAGGCCGAGGGCGACTCGGGGTCGGCGCCGATCGCCGAAATCTGCACCAGCGCCGAGGCGCCGGCCTGTGCGGCCGCGGCGGCCACATTGGCGGCACCCTCGACATGGAACGCCTGGAAATCGCCCTTCAATATGCCGACCAGATTCACCACTGCATCCGAACCCTGCAGCGCCCGCGCCAGACTCTCCGGCTTGCGCACGTCGGCCGCCGCGAACTGCATCTGTCCCAGCCCGCCCTGCGGCTTCAGATACCATGCCCGCCGCGGATCGCGCTCGGCGATGCGGACGCGGGCGCCGGCCTTCAGCAGCGCGCGCGCCGCATAGCGGCCCAGAAATCCGCCACCGCCGACCAGCGTCACCAGCCTGTTCTCGATGCTCACACGACACTCCCGATGTTGCACCGCACCCTTGCCCCACGGCGATGGCCGTTGACAAGGGCGTCGACGTTCCGCTAGGCGCGCCAACCTACCCCGTGCCCAGATGGCGGAATTGGTAGACGCACCAGCTTCAGGTGCTGGCGATCGCAAGGTCGTGGAGGTTCGAGTCCTCTTCTGGGCACCACTTCCTCTTTCACCCCACGGATTTCAGACAATGCGTGGAAGGTGACAAGGTCGGCCCGATCGGGCCGGGGCCTTCACGCTGAACCGATCCCCGATGACCCCTGATGTTCCCGTTCGGCAATTTCAGTGCGCGATGGCAAAGTGCGCGAGATAAATTCCCGATCGGGATTAAACTGTTGTGACTGCGGATTGTACGACCTATGTTCCCGATCGGGAATATGGACAGTCACGCGCTCGGCAGGATCGTTCGGCAGGAACGCAAGGCGCAAGGTTTGCGGCAGCAGGAACTCGCCGCGGCCTGCGGTGTCGGCGTGCGATTCATCGTCGATCTGGAAGCGGGTAAGCCGACGCTTCAACTGGGCAAGGCCCTGCAGGTTCTGGCGACCTTGGGCTGCGCCGTTTCGATTGCAACGCCTGCGAACGTCGGATGAGCGACCGGCTTGCGATATGGTGGAATGGCAGGGTTGCCGGGTTCCTCCGGCTCGACAGTCATGGCGACATGGAATTCGCCTACGCACCGGACTGGCTCCGCGATGCCAATGCTCCGGCGCTGTCCTTCTCGCTCCCAAAGCGGGTGGAGTCGTTTGGCCGGCGCGAATGCCAGGCCTTTTTCGGCGGCATGCTGCCCGAAGAAGGGCAGCGCAGCGCCATCGCCAAGGTACTCGGCGTTTCGGCGGGCAATGAATTCCGGTTGCTCGAGCAGCTCGGCGGCGAAATCGCCGGCGCGCTGATGCTGTTGCCGGAAGGTCGGAGTCCACCTTTACCCGTGAGTGGCCTCCCCGACAGTCTCGATGACGAGCGCTTGCTGCAACTGTTGCAACGCCTGCCGCTGCGGCCGATGCTGGCCGGTGAAGGCGGTCTGCGCCTGTCGCTGGCGGGCGCCCAGTCCAAGCTGCCCGTGCTGCTGGTGGATGGCGACATCGCGCTGCCGGCGCCGGGGCAGCCGACCAGCCATATTCTCAAGCCGCCGATCGCCCGGTTCGAGCAGACGACCGAGAATGAATATTACTGCATGTCCCTTGCCCGTGCCATCGGGCTGGACGTGGCATCGGTCATGATGCGGAGGGTCGGGGACCGCGTCTTCCTGCTGATCGAGCGCTATGATCGGGTCAGGGACGCCGACGGCCAGCTGGTTCGCCTGCATCAGGAAGATTTCGCCCAGGCTCTCGGCATACCGTCGCAGCGCAAATATGCCAGCGAAGGCGGTCCCACGTTCAAGGATAGTTTCGCGCTGCTGCGCCGGGCGGCGACACGCCCCGCACGTGACCTGTTGAAGTTGGCGGATGCGGCGATCTTCAATCTGATCATCGGCAATGCCGATGCCCATGCCAAGAATTTCAGCCTGCTCCATGTCGGCGGAACGATCCGGCTCGCGCCGCTCTATGATCTGCTATCGACGGCGGCATATCCCGACCTGTCGGCCAGGCTGGCCATGAAGATTGCGAAGAAGGCGACGCTGGAAGAGATCGAGCCGCGCCATTGGGACCGGTTCGCGGCGGATGTGAACATCGGCGCGCCTTACCTGCGGCGACGGGTCCGGCAGCTTTGTGAGACGATTCTGGCGCAAGTGGACGCATCCGACAGTCGCCTGAACGGGATGCTGCCGGACGGTGAGAGCTTTGACAGGTTCGCCGATCTGATCGGCAGCCGTGCCGGTCACCTTCTCGCCAAGGCTGGATGATGGCGCCGGCCCACGGCGTGATGCAGGTTGGTTTAACAACATCACTTTCTCCGGCTGACGATGTAATGATCAATCGCTCACAAATCATTATGTGACTGTATCGATCTCATACGAGACGAGACTTTGAAAGATGACCCCGACGCACTCATCAAAGGCATTCTTGCACTGGCCCAACCGCTGCCTGCACAACCCGAGGGCTATGACCCCTGACGCGGCGGCAGCGGGCGCCTCAATCTCGCCTCGCTTGCAGCATAATGTCGGCGCCGTCGGGGAAGTTCGCTAGGAAGCCACCATGCTAAGTCCGCGCGCGAAGGAGGTCGTCACTCAAGCGACGCCGTCAAAGCGCGTGTCGCTGATCCTTACCGTACGTCCCGACGCCGAGCTTGCGGACGTTTCGGAGATTGAGGACCGGAAGGATCGGCTGTCGATGCTGCTCAAGCTCTACAGCCGCAAGAAGCAGCCGCTGCTCGATCATTTCAGCCCCTACGAGCGCGCTGGACTACGCGTCGTCGATCAACTCGTCGGCACGCCAAACCTGATCGTTTCGGCGCCGGCGCGGGTCTGGCGTCGCGCGATCCGCGAGCGGCCCAAATTCTTCGCGGATCCCTTCGTGGAGGTGAAAGCGAACGAACCCGAGTTCGTCGCTCTCTGAGAGCGACGCGCGGCAGCGGGAGCGGCGGATGGCGCGGAAGCGGGCCAAATTGGAGTTCGACGGGACGACCCGGGGGTTCTCGGTCGCCGTCGCCGATTTGAGCTGGCCAGGAGCGCGATGCGGCTGTCGCCTCCGCCGCCCATTTACCTGACCCGATCTTCAGCTCCGGCCGACCGAAAGACCCACGATGCCGCTGGCCCGCACCGCCGCCTCCAACATGGCCAGCTCGGCGTCCGGCACGTCCGGAAAATAATCTTCCCGCTTGCGCGCGGACAACCGGCCATCGTTCTGCGCGCAGAACTGGATGAACAGCGACGCCAGCCGGTCCGGCATGTCGGCGACGGCAGCCAGGCGACGCTTGGCATCGTCGAAGCGATGGAGGTAATCCAGTTCGGCCGGCAGGGCGAACCGGATCGTGCGCTCGATCCGATCCGCCAGATATTCGGCCTGGCGGGTCGCGTCGAAATAGCGGTAGAGATAGGCCGTATCGTTGGTGACCGTGACATTGCCCTTCGCGGTCGGCGTCCATTCGATCCACGGCAAAGTGGGCACCGAATAATCTTCGAGCGCGGCGCGGTAGCCGGGTATGTCTTCCAGGATCGCGGCCGAAACCGGCAGGACCACGCCCTCCGGATTGAAACCCATGTCGGCCAGCGTCTTCTGGAACAAAAAGCGATGGAGCCGCCCATTGCCGTCCTCGAACGGATGGATGAAGACGAAGCCAAAGCCGATGATCGCCGCCGCCAGGACGGGGTCGAAACGATCGCGCTTCAGCAGTTCGAACGTGGCAAGCAAACCGGTCAACAATGATGGAATGTCGTCCGGCCGCGCCGACACATGATCGGGAATGGGCGATTGGTCATAGGGGTCATGGCGGCCGATAAAGCCGCCGTCGCGGCGCAATCCGAAGGCCGCGAATATCGGCTTCGTATCGAAAAGTGAACGATGCAGCCGCTCGATCGACTCGATCGATAGCGTGATGTCCTTCGCCTCGGCGATCAATCGCCCCCAGCGTTCGAGGCGGTTCCGCGGCGGCGTCTCGCCTTCGATGCCGAAAGACCCCTTGCTTTCGTTCAACAGCATGAAACCGACCGCGCGCCGCAAGACGGCGGGATCCGCACCCGAAACGATGGCGCGCGCCTCGTCGGCCAGTCCGGAAATCCGGTCCGGGGCGAGGCGCTCGGTCCGCCGGATGAGCGGGCAGAAGTCTGGAACGCCCGGCAGATTGTCCGTCACCTTGTGCCGTGTCGAACGCGATCCACGGCGGACGAGATAGTGCGTGGGATCGAGCAGGGGCACATATTGCACGCCATAGGGTTCCTCGATCCGCAGCGTCCGCCCCGTCATCCATTCATAGAGAAACCACGCGCGCCGGGTGTAGAGACCGCCGCGATTGGCATCGATGAAACCCGCCAGCTCATCGGCGATGTCGCGCGAGAATAATTGACTGAGGACGCGAAGATCGACGCCCTCGTGCTTGAGCGCGACGCCCAGATGTTCGATCGGCGTTTCCGGAATTCTGAAGCGGGCGCCACGCGGCATCAGCAGCCACTCGACACCCTCCCTCACGATCGTGCTTTTCTGACTCACCGAGGCGAGTGCCGTCAGGCGGCGGGGCGGCGGACATCCCAGCTGATAATGTTCGATGAGCGCGGCATAGCCGAGCAGCTGTACATCACGCGGGCGGCCTGGCAGATCGGTCGGCAATTTTGCTCCAAACGATTCGGTTGTCTCGGGGAAAAGCCGGAATGCGCACGGAAAAGTCCAAAATCAATGAATCAGCCTGCTTTTTCTTGAATATGGCGCGGAAAAATCGAAAATATGGGTGAGCGCCCCGCGATGATCAAAACCTGCGCGGGAATTGCCAAACCTGTTATGCGTTCGCAACTGTTCTCGAAACTTCCGTAACCCGCGCACCCGCCGGCTCACCTTGAACGCGGGACGCGACGATCCCCTGCGCCGGTCAGCCCACGAACCGCGTCGCCATATCCTTCAGCGCCGCGACCAGCACATCCATCTGCCCCACATCGTTGACGAACGATGGTGCCACCCGGACGCAGGCGCCTTTCGCCACGCCCTTGCGCTCGACGGTGAAGATGCGGTGGCGGTCGAACAGGGCCTGGCGCAGCGCGACATTCTCCGCCGGCGTCGTCCGGCCGCGGATGCGGAACGACGTGATGCCGGCGTGCAGTGCCGGATCGGCCGGGGTCAATATGTCGACGCGCCGGTCGTCGCGCAGCGCCTCGGCCCAGCGATCGCGCAGATGGCGCAGCCGGTGCGCCTTGGCGGCCAGCCCGATCGATTCGTGGACGGTGACCGCGTCGGGCACCGTCAGCATCGCCGCGAAATTGACCGTGCCGGTGTGGACGCGCGCATCGATACGGTCGCTCGGGCCTTCGAGCAGCGACGGATCGATGTCGCCGATACGGTCCCGGCGGATATAGACCAGGCCGACGCCCAGCGGACAGGCGATCCATTTGTGGAGATTGAGGCCGGCGAACGCGACGCCGAGATCGCGCAACGAGAATTCGACCTGGCCCAGCGCGTGGCCGACGTCGAGCAGCACGTCGACGTCGCGCGCCCGCGCCAGCGCCACGATCTCCCGAACCGGCGGGATCAGGCCGGTGCGATGGCTGAGCTGGGTCAGCAGCATCAGCCGGATCGCCGGGTTTGCCGCCAGCGCCTGGTCATAGGCATCGATGATCGCCTGCCGGGTCGCCGGCTCGGGCAGGTCGATCCGCACCACCCGCACACCGCGCAGCCGCGCCAGCGATTCCATGCCGGCCTGCATCGCGTCATAATCGAGATCGGCGTAAAGAACGGCGTCGCCCGGCTTCAGGCGATTATAGCCGCCGATCAAGGTCGCCATCGATTCGCTGCCGCCGCGGGTGAAGGCGATCTCGGTCGGGTCGACGCCGAGTAAGGCGGCGGCGCGGGTCCGGACCGCCACGAGATCCTCTTCGTAAGCGCCGCGCGTATAGAGCGTGGTCTCGCGATTGATCCGGTCGACGCGCTGCTCATAGGCAAGGCGGACGCTGCGCGGCATCGCCCCGAAATGGCCGGCCTCGAGCTGGATGATGCCGGCCGGTGGCGCGTCATAGAGCGCGGCCACCCTGGCCCAATGCGCTTCGTCGCGGGCGAGCAAGGCGGGATCCGCCGCGCCGCTCGCATGCGCGATCGCCGGTGCCGCGGCGACGGTGGCGAGGAGCGCGCGTCGGGAAAGGTCCATGGTCAGCCGCCTGTGCCGGAAGGGTCGGGTGCGACGACTATGGCGGCAGGGTGGAAGCGCGGCGACTGCAAATTGCGCGGTCGCGCGCCAGCGCAAGGGTCAATGCGCGGAGGCGCATCGGGATCGTCTCCGCTGCGGCGACGGTGGCCGGAGGCGGCCGAAACCGTGCTCGTCGCGTGCACCTGTTATGCAGCGATTCCGACCTGTTACGACATCGAAATCGACCTGTTATGCAAAAACGCTTCCCCTGTTCCGTCGCATAACAGGTGAACCTCCGCCCTGCGGGTCAAGTTCATGTAATTAAAAGACAATTTGTCTGGAGGACGGCGCGGAAAGGTCCGATCTCCCCTGTTTCGCGCGCAAATCGTCCAAATCGACCTGTTATGCTGCTTTTCGGTCCCGGCAATCACCGCCACCAAGGCCCGTTGAACCGCTGGTTTCAGGTCGAACCCCTACACCGCCGTCCCGACCAGACGGCCGATCATGGCGGTCGATGCCATCGCCAGCGCGCCCCAGAAACCGACGCGCAGGACGGCCTTCGGCACCGGCGCCCCACCGGCCCGGGCGCCGACCCCGCCGAGCAGCGCGAGGAACGCCAGCGACGCCGCCGCGACGGTCGGCACGATCAGGCTGGTCGGCGCGACCACCACCATCAGCAGCGGCATCGCTGCGCCGACGGTGAAGGTCGCGGCCGAGGTCAGCGCCGCCTGCACCGGTTTCGCCGTCGACATCGCCGAAATGCCCAGTTCGTCGCGGCTGTGAGCGCCCAGCGCGTCATGCGCCATCAACTGGCGCGCCACCTCGGCCGCGGTGTCGGGCAACACGCCGCGCGCGACATAGAGACCGGCGAGTTCGTCATGTTCGGATTGCGGATCGGCCGCGAGTTCGGTCTTTTCGCGGGCGATATCGGCGGCTTCGGTATCGGCCTGCGAGCTGACCGATACATATTCGCCCGCTGCCATCGACATCGCACCGGCCACCAGCCCGGCGATGCCGGCAATCAGGATGCCGCCGCGCCCGGGCGATGCGGTGGCAACGCCGATGGTCAGACTCGCGGTCGAGACGATCCCGTCATTGGCGCCCAGCACCGCCGCGCGCAGCCAGCCGACGCGATCGACCAGATGATGTTCGGTGTGGCGGCGAAGGCGTGTCATGATATCCCCGGCGAGTCCGTCATTTTCGCCCGCTGCGTACCGGCCGGGCATAGGGATCATTACCTAGTCCTTCCGAACGCGCCATGGCCTAGGCCCGCTCTATGCATGGAACCACCGATATGCACCCAGTTGCGGATCAGGAGCGGCGCGACGAAACGCCGGCGCACGTCCGGATCGTTCGCCAGCTCGGCCCCGGATTGGTCACCGGCGCGGCCGACGACGATCCGAGCGGGATCGCCACCTACAGCCAGGTGGGGGCGCAGTTCGGCTATGCGCTCGCATGGACGATCCCCTTCAGCTTTCCGCTGCTCGCGGCGATCCAGGCGATCAGCGCGCACATCGGATCGGTCACCGGACGCGGCATCGCGCATAATCTGCGACGCCATTATCGGCCCGCGGTGTTGCGCGGCGTCGTCCTCATGCTGCTGGTCGCCAATGTCATCAATCTGGGCGCCGATCTCGGCGCGATGGGCGCGGCGCTGAAACTTCTGATCGGCGGACCGGTGCTCGCCTACACGATGGGTTTCGGCGTGATCTGCATCCTCGTCGAGGTGTTCACCAGCTATGCCCGCTACGCCGCCGTCCTCAAATGGACGACGCTGTCGCTGTTCGCCTATGTCGCCGTGGTCTTCGCCGCGCACGTGCCCTGGGCGACGGCCATGCACGATATCCTGCTGCCCCGCTTCACCTTCGACGCGGCGCATGTAACGGCGATCGTCGCCATCCTGGGCACGACGATCAGCCCCTATCTGTTCTTCTGGCAGGCGGGACAGGAGGTCGAGGAGCAACACCGCCGGCACCACAAGCCGCTGTGCATCGCGCCCCGCGAGGCCGGTCCCGAACTCCGCCGCATCCGGACCGACACTTTGATCGGCATGGGCTTTTCCCATTCGGTCGCCCTGTGCATCATCATCGCCACCGCCGCGACGCTGCATGCCCACGGCATCACCGATATCGTCACGTCCGCGCAGGCGGCAGAGGCGCTGCGTCCGGTTGCCGGTGATCTCGCATTCGCGCTGTTCACGGTCGGGATCGTCGGCACCGGGCTGCTCGCGGTGCCGATTCTCGCCGGCTCGGCCGCCTATGCCGTCAGCGAGACCTTCGGCTGGGTCGAGGGGCTCGACCGCCGGCCGCGCGAGGCCAAGGCATTTTATGCCACCATCGCGATCGCCACGCTCGGCGGCGTGGCCCTCAACTTCACCGCGATCGATCCGATGAAAGCCCTGTTCTGGGCGGCGGTGGTCAATGGCGTGCTGGCAACGCCGTTGATGATCGTGATGATGCTGATCGCGACGAACAAGCGTATCATGGGTCGGCTGTCCTTGCCGCTGACGTTGCGCGTCGGCGGATGGGTTGCGACCGCCGTCATGGCGGTGGTCTCGGTCGCGTTGTTCGTCGTGCATTGAGCGGCGCTCGCCGGCGGCGTGCCGGTTTTGACGGTGGTCAAAGGCAGGTCGAGTTGCATTGCGTAGGTGCGGTGCCGATCGAGTCGGGCGGCGCCAATCCGGAATCCGGTTCCCGGCTCGAACCTCATGGAGGCCATGATGAAAACCGTCCTGCTCTACGCGAATGACGATGACGGCCGTGCGGCGCGTTTCGAGGCGGCCATCGATCTGACCCGTGCTTTCGGCGGTCATCTGACCTGCCTGCACGTGACGCCGCCCAGCGACTATGTCGCGCTCGATGCATTCGGCGGTGCCTATGTGGTGGGCACCGTCCTGGAACAGATGGAAACGCGTCAGGCGCAGCTCAAGACCGATACCGAGACGCGGCTCGCCCGCGAATCGATCTCCTGGGATTTCGCGCATACGGATTCACCGCTGGCGCGGGCGCTGGTCGATGCGTCGCGTCTGGCCGACGTGATCGTGCTGAGCCTGCCCGCCGCCGACAGCGAAGACCGGTCGCCGTCACGCACGCTGGTCGGCGATGTCGCGTTGCGCACGCGCGCGCCGATCCTCGCGATTCCGGCGCGAGGCCGGCGCTTCGATCCCGCCGGGCCCGCGCTGATCGCGTGGAATGGCAGCCACCAGGCGGCGAACGCGGTCAAGGGCGCGCTGCCGCTGCTGCGGCTCGCCAGCGCGATCGATATCGTCACGGTCGCGGCCGATGACGGATCGTCGGACCCGCCGGCGACCGGACTCAGCGAATTTCTGGGCCATCATGGCCTGAAATCGACGCTGCACGCGCTCCCGCGCGAGGGCAGGCCGGCATCGGCCGCGATCCGGGCGGTCGCGAGCGAGGTTGACGCCGCCTGGCTGGTGATGGGTGCCTATGGCCATAGCCGGACATGGGAATTCGTGCTGGGCGGCGTGACCCGGTCGCTGCTCGAAGATCCGCCCTTGCCGCTGCTGCTGGCGCACTGAGGCGTCGCGCGGGGGCGAGCGGTTCGCAACGAACGATCGTCAGGGGATGGCTGGTTCGCAGGCGCGGTCGGGCCGGCTCGCATGCCGCGCCGCCCATTTCGCCCGGATCGTCTCGCTGGTGTCGCGGCTGGCGTCGTGGCTCCAGCCCGGCGGCCCGACGATATAGCCGATCTTCGCCGCCAGGCCGGGCGCGTGCCAGACGTCGCGGGCGATGCCGACCCATTCGTGGAACGCCGCCCACAGCGGGTTGAAGCTGCCGAGCTGCCTGACGATGCCATAGCGCGGGGGGTCCGCCGCGTCCTCGGCCACGAAGCTGCCGAACATCCGGTCCCAGACTATGAACACGCCGGCATAATTGCGGTCGAGATAGAGCGGGTTGGTCGCGTGGTGGACGCGGTGATGCGAGGGCGTGTTCATCACCGCCTCGAACCAGCGCGGCATCCGCCCGATCACCTCGGTATGGATCCAGAACTGGTAGATCAGGTTCACGCCCCCGCAGAAGAACACCATCTCGGGCGGGAAGACCAGGAACAGGGGCAGGCGGAACAGGAAGGCGAGGCTCAGGACGCCGGTCCAGGTCTGCCGCAGCGCGGTCGAGAGATTATAATGCTGGCTGCTGTGGTGGATCACGTGGCTCGCCCAGAACCAGCGGACGCGGTGCGCGCTGCGATGGAAGGCGTAATATGCGAGGTCGTCGATCACGAAGCAGGCGATCCACGCCCACCAGACGAAACCGATCTCGACGATCCGGAACGCATGGATCCGCTCCGCCATCAGGAACAGCCCGCCGGCGGCGAGCGCGCCTGCGATCGTGCTGCCGAAGCCGAGCAACAGGCTGGTCAGCGTGTCGCGCGGGCAATAGCGGCGGCGATCCTGCGCGCGCGCGACCAGCATCTCGGCCAGCACGAGCAGCACGAAGCCGGGCACGGCATAAGTGACGGGATCGGGCAGATCAGCCATTTTTTCGCGACACTCCCAGCCCACGCGCCCACATCGGCGCGGCGTCGCCCAGGTCGAGCGTCACCTGGCCGAACATAGCGTCGTTCGCCCCCAGCGTCAGCGTACGCCGATCGAGCCGTCCGAAGAAGGGCGGCGTCAGGATGCGCGTGGCGAACATCGATCCATGGCGGCGGATCAGCATATGGCGACCATCGGTGCCGCGGACAAGCGCGGCCATGCCGGCGCGATCGACCGCGGCGGCGACAGGATCGAAGCCGGCATCGGCGTCGGCTGCGATCGCCATCGCCTGCGCTTCGTCGGCGATGCGCGCGTCACCGCCCAGCCGCAGCAGATGCGCCGCGGCGGCGAGCAACAGCACGGCGGCCAGCGAACCCGCCAGCGCGAGCATGGTCATCGCGCCGACAGCGAATCCAGCATCGCCCGGATCGACGACAGGTCATAGCCCGCCTGCGCGGCCTTTGCGGCCAGCGCATCGGGCGTATCGCCCTGCTTCGCGCGCGCCAGCGCCCACAGCAAAGTGGAGCGCGTGCCCGAACGGCAATAGGCCAGCACCGGCCCCTCGGCGGCATCGAAGGCGGCGATCGTCGCGTCGAGCTGCGGCATCGAGAAGCCGGCATGCGTGACCGGAATCGCGACATAGGCGATGCCATGGTCGGCGGCGGCCGCCGCGATCGCGTCGCCCGTGGGCTGGCCGGGTTCCTCGCCTTCGGGCCGGTTGTTGATGATCAGCTTGACGCCGAGCCCGGCAGCCTCGGCGACGTCGCCCACCTCGATCTGCGGCGAGACATAGAGTCCCTCGTCGAGCGTCCTGAACATCGGCCTTATCCTCCATCCTCTGTGCCGGCGCCTTATCGGGCCGGACGGGGTAGGTGCAAGCCTTCCAGAACCACGTGAGAGAGCCTCAGATCACCTTCTCGTCGCGCAGCGCGGCGATCTCGTCGCCGCTGAAGCCGGCCTCCGCCAATATGGCGTCATTGTCCTCGCCGGGCCGCGGCGGTCCCTTGCGGATCGCGCCGGGCGTCTTGCTGAAGCTTATCGGCGGCTTGATGAACGGCACCGGCTTCGACAGGCCCTCGACCGCGACGTCGACCAGGAACTGATCGCGGACGTGGGGGTCGTCGAGCGCCTGTTGCGGCGACAGCAACGGCCCGGTCGGGATATTGTTCTTCGCCAGGATCTCGAGCACCTCGGCGTTGGTGTATTGCTTCGCCCATTCGGTCACGACCGCGCTCAGCGCGTCGCCATGCTCGGCCCGGCTCTCGTCGTCGGCGTAAAGCGGGTTGGACAGCAGCTCATCCTCCTTGCCTATCATCCGCGCGAAACGCCTGAACATCGGATTGCCGAGCGCGACCATATAGACCCAGCCATCGCTGGTCCGGATCAGGTCTGCCGGGCCGCCCGACTGGGCGCGGTTGCCGGTGCCGACGCGGTCGAGCGTGTTGAAATGCTGGTCGATCAGGAAATAATTGCCGACCGTCATCGCGGTCTGCAGCAGATTGCCCTCGACCAGCTGGCCCTCGCCGGTCTGGTCGCGATGGCGCAGCGCCGCGAGCGCGCCGAAGGCGGAGAGGAAGCCGGTCGACATGTCGACCCAAGCCGAATTATGTTTCATCGGCTTGCCGGGATCGCCCGATATATGGGTCAGCCCGCTCATCACCTGCGCGATCGCGTCGAAGCCCAGCCGGTCGGCATAGGGGCCGTCGGAGCCGAAGGTCGTCATATGGACGAGGATGATGTCCGGCTTGACCGACGCCAGCCGTTCATAATCGAGGCCGAGCGCCTTGACCGATTTGCGCGGCAGATTGGCGAAGACGATGTCGGCGCTCGGCAGCAGCCGGTCGAAGATCGCGCGGCCTTTGTCGGAGGCCAGGTCGATCGTGATGCCGCGCTTGTTGCGCCCGGCCTGGGTGAAGCCGACGCCGCCGTGGAAGCCTTCCGCGAACGGCAAAGGCGTGCGGTCCTCGCCGCCGCCCGGCGGTTCGATGCGGATCACGTCGGCGCCATCCAGATCGCGATCCGGTCGCCGGGCGCGAGGCCCAGCGAGCGGAACAATTGCGCGCAGCGATTGGCGCGGGCGTCGAGTTCGGCGAACGAGATCGTCTCGCCCGAGCCTGCCATGATGACCGCGGGACGCTCGGGCGTATGGGCTAGTTGGTCCCGCGGATGCATCGTGCTGCTGCCTCTAGAAGTTGACGCGATCGCCGCCCTTGAGCTGCATCATCTCGCGCGCATCGGCCGGCGTCGCGATCTCGAGCGACAATTCCTCGAGGATGTGGCGGATCTTGGCGACCTGCTCGGCATTGCTCTTCGCCTTGACGCCCTTCGCCAGATAGAGGCTGTCCTCCAGTCCGACGCGGACATTGCCGCCGAGCAAGGCGCTGAGCGTGATGAAGCGGGTCTGGTGACGCCCGGCGCCCAGCACCGAGAGATAATAATCCTCGCCGAACAGCCGGTCCGCCGTCGTCTTCATGTGCATCAGATTCTCGGGATCGGCGCCGATGCCGCCGAGGATGCCGAAGATGCACTGGACGAAGAAGGGCGGCTTGACGAGCCCGCGGTCGACGAAATGGGCGAGATTGTAGAGGTGCGCGACGTCATAGCATTCGAATTCGAAGCGGGTGCCGTGGGTGTCGCCGAGATCGTGGAGCACGCGCTCGATGTCCTGGAACGTGTTCTTCATCACCAGGTCGCGCGTGCCTTCGAGATAGGGTTTTTCCCAGTCGAACTTCCAATGGTCGACCGCCGCCGCCGCCTCGAAGATGCCGAAGTTCATCGATCCCATGTTGAGCGACGCGACCTCGGGCGCCGCCCAGCGCGCGGCCGCGGTGCGATCCTCCAGCGTCATGCCCAGGCCGCCGCCGGTGGTGATGTTGATGATCGCATCGGTGCGCTGGCGGATCTGCGGCAGGAACTGTTTGAACAATTCGGGATCGGCGCTGGGCTTGCCGGTCTCGGGATCGCGCGCATGGAGATGGATCATCGCCGCGCCGGCCTCGGCCGCCGCAACCGACTGTTCGAGGATCTGCTGCGGCGTGATCGGCAGATCGTCCGACATCGACGGCGTGTGGATCGACCCCGTCACCGCGCAGGTGATGATGACCTTCTTGGCTTTTCTCATTCTCGTTCCGTCCTTTCAGGAGAGAGCGGGCGAATTGCCGCCCTGGGCTCAGCGCCCGGTATAGACCGGTTTGCGCTTCTCCTTGAAGGCCGCGACCGCCTCGCGAATGTCTTCGGTGGTCATGGAATATTGCTCGAGCGCCATCGCGAACTCGAAATTGTCGAGCAACTGGCGCTGCATCGCGTGGTTGATCGCGCGCTTGGTGAACTGCACCGCGACCGGCGGCAGCTCGGAGATCTTTTTCGCGATCTTCTCGGCGAGCGGCAGGCACTCGTCCGGCGTGTCGACCAGATCCGAGATGCCGCCCAGCCTGTGGGCCTCTTCCGCGGTGATCGGATCGCCGGTCAGCAGGTGACGCTTGGTGCGCGCCCAGCCGAGCGCGGCCGGCCACACCAAAGTGCCGCCGTCGCCGGCCACGAGACCGACCTTGACGTGCGGATCGCCGATATTTGCGGTCTTGCAGGCGACGACGATATCGGCCGACAGCGCCATCGACGTGCCGAGGCCATAGGTATCGCCGTGCAGCGCCAGCACCACCGGGATCGTGAGTTCGGTCATCGAATGGAGCAGGCGGCGACCCATTTCATAGGCGTCCATGCGGCGATCGAAATCGTCGCACAGGCGGATCACCTCGTCGAGGTCGCCGCCGGCGGAGAAGGTCTTGCCGGTCGAGGCGATGATCAGCGCGCGGATCTGGCCCGGGCGCCGCAGCCCCTCGAACACGCGGACGACCTCTTCGCTGGTCTGGTCGTCCATGCGGTTGAGAATCTCGGGCCGGGTCAGCGTCATCTTCGCAATGTGGCCGTCCACGCGATATTCGAGCGTCTTGAAATCGTCCGCCACACCCTGCTCCTGCTTATCCGAGAATCTCTGGTCGCCCTTGCAAGAGCGCATACGTATGATAATGAAGCGTACATATTCTTCAAGCTGCAAATGGCGGCGGCGCCGCGTCGAAGCGTGACGCAAAATTCTTACAGGGAGAGCGATCGACATGACGAACGCAACGGGCATGCGCTTTGTGGACAAGGTGGCGTTGGTGACTGGCGGAAATACCGGCATCGGCCTGGCCAGCGCGCGAGGTTTCGCACGAGAGGGCGCCAAGGTGATGATCGCCGCGCGCCGCCGGGCCGAGGGCGAGGCGGCGGTGGCCGGCATCGTCGCGGACGGTGGCGACGCCGCCTTCGTCGAGACCGACGTGACCGATTCGGACTCGGTTCAGGCAATGGTCGCGGCCTGTGTCGACCGCTTCGGCCGGCTCGACATCGCCTACAACAATGCGGGCATCACCGGCGTCGTCACCACCGACATCGCCGAAGCCGATGAAGCGATGTTCGACCGGGTCATGGCGATCAACGTGCGCGGCGTGTGGCTGTCGATGAAATAAGAAATCCGGGCGATGCTCGACTCCGGCGGGGGTACGATCGTCAATTGCAGTTCGTTCGCCGGGCTGCGCGGCGGCACGAAATCGAGTGCCTATTATGCCAGCAAACATGCCGTGCTCGGCATGACCAAGACGGTCTCGCTGGAATATGCCGCGCGCAACATCCGGGTGAACGCCGTCTGTCCCGGCCTGATCATGACCGACCTGATTACCACCGGCTTCGCCGACGCGCAGGACAAGCTGGCGATGCTCACCGGCCGCATCCCGATGCAGCGCCCCGGCCAGCCCGAGGAAGTCGCCGACGCGGTGCTGTGGCTCGCCTCCAGCCAGAGCAGCTTCGTCAACGGCATCGCACTGCCCGTCGACGGCGCCACCTCCGTCTGAATCGATCGAAGGAACATCCCATGGAAAAGATCTTCGGCATCGTCCACATGGATATCGCGCCCGGCAAGGAGGCCGAATTCCGCGCGTTCGCCGAGGAGGTTTTCGCGCTGGTCGACGCCCACGAGCCCGACACGATCGGCTATGAATGGTTTCTCAGCCCCGATGGCGGCAAATGCCTGACGATCGACGTCTATCGCAACGTCGCCGGCCTTGGCGCCCACATGAAGAATGCCGGCCCGACGATGAGCCGGATCCTGGAATTGCTCAGCGAGAGCGACACGCGGCTTTACGGCGCTGTGCCGCCGGCGGTACGCGAGCGCTTCAAGCCCGAACTCGGGGTCCGCTGGGTCGCCCCGCAATTGCAAGGAATCATGTGAGCATGAAGGTCAGCGAAGCGCTTGCCACCCGCCGTTCGGTGCGCGCCTTTCTCGACAAGCCGGTCGAGGCCGCGACGATCCGCCGGGTAATCGAGCGCGCCGCGCGCGCACCGTCGGGCGGCAATCTCCAGCCGTGGCGCATCCATGTGCTGGCGGGCGAACCGCTCGACCGGCTGAAGACGCTGATGGACGAGCGCACTGACGCGTTCCGGCAGGGCGAAGGCGCCGAATATGACGTCTATCCCAGGGATCTCGCCCCGCCTTATTCCGACCGCCGCTTCGCGGTCGGCGAAGCGATGTACGCGCGCCTCGGCATACCGCGCGAGGATCGCAAGGCGCGGCGCATGTGGTTCAACCGCAACTACCGCTTCTTCGAGGCGCCGGTCGGTCTGTTCTGCTTCGTCGAGCGCTATATGGGGCCGCCGCAATGGTCCGATCTCGGCATGTATCTGCAGTCGGTGATGCTGCTGCTGCGCGAGGAGGGGCTCGACTCTTGTCCGCAGGAATGCTGGGCGCTCTATCCGAAAACGGTCGCCGAATTCGTCGGCGCGCCGCCCGAGCAGATGCTCTTCACCGGCATGTCGATCGGTTATGCCGACCCCAAACATGGGGTGAACAGCTTCCCGACCGAGCGCGCGCCGCTCGAGGAATTCGCCACCTTTGCCGGCTTCGAATCCTGACGGCGGTGAGGCGCGCAATTTTGGTAAGTCCGGTGACCGGAAACATTTGCTCCCATTCGTTCACTTGATTATCTTACGCTTGAGACTGATCGGTGCGATCGTCGGCCGGCAATACGGCCCAAGCGCCAATTCGAGAGGAAGAGCATGAAGATCCACGCCGCCGTCGCCCGCGAACCCCATGGCAAATTTTCGGTCGAGGAAGTCGAACTCTCGGCGCCCAATGCCGACGAGGTGCTGGTCCGGCTGGTCGCGACCGGCATCTGCCACACCGATCTCGCAATCGTCGAGGAGATCATGCCACTGCCGCTGCCGATCGTGCTGGGCCATGAAGGCGCCGGCGTGGTCGAGGCGATCGGTGAGAATGTCGCCGGCATCGCGGTCGGCGACCATGTCGTGCTGACCTTCCTCACCTGCGGCCATTGCCATCCGTGCGAGGAGGGTCACCCGTCCTATTGCGATCAATATGGCCTGCTCAACTTCTACACCCGCCGGCCCGACGGCAGCGCGACGATCACCACGCCCGCCGGCGACGCCCTCGGCGGGGCCTTTTTCAGCCAGTCCTCGTTCGCGACCTATGCGATCGCCAACCAGCGCAACGCGATCAAGATCCGCAAGGACGCGCCGCTCGAACTGATGGGGCCGCTCGGCTGCGGGCTTTCGACCGGCGCCGGCACGGTGTTCAACGTCCTCAAGCCGTCGCCGGCATCGACGCTGGCGGTGTTCGGCACCGGCGCACTCGGCAGCGCCGCGATCCTCGCCGCCAAGGCGCTGGGCGTCGCCAGGATCGTCGCGATCGATCGCGTCGCGAGCCGGCTCGAACTCGCGAAGGACCTGGGCGCGACCGATATCATCGACACCAGCCAGGCCGATCTCGCCAAGGCGCTCGAGGATCTCGGCGGGCTCGATTTCGCGATCGACACGTCGGGCGTGCCCAGGCTGGTCGAGGCGGCGGTCGCCGCGCTCAAGACGCGCGGCACCTGCGTGCTGCTCGGTGCCAGCCACGAAAGCGAGATCAAGCTCAGCATCCTGCCGATGATCAGCGGCAAGGTGCTGCGCGGCGTCGTCAACGGCGATTGCGATCCGCTCGAACTGATCCCGAAGCTCGTCGACATGTATATGGACGGCAGCTTCCCGATCGACAGATTATCGGCCTTCTACACACTCGACGACATCAACCAGGCGGTGGCCGACTCCAATTCGGGCAAGACGATCAAGCCGATCATCCGGTTCTGACGCGGCGAAAACTGCTATTGTGAACCTTGTCCGGTCCGCCTCGTTCGTGAGACCGGACCGGATGGGAAAAGGATGCGGCCATGAAAAGAGAATTGGTGCTTCGCCTGCTCGATCGTTCGCACAAGCTCGTCTCGTCGGCGCGGATCGAAGGCGCGATCGTCTACAATCTCGAGGACGAGCGGCTGGGGACGATGCATTCGGTGATGATCGACAAGCTCAGCGGCAGGATATCCTACGCCGTGATGCTGCTCGACGCGCCCGATGCGATCGTCCGGGCGCATCCGCTGCCATGGCCGATGCTCGATTATGATCCGGCCATCGCCGGCTATCGCGTGAATCTGTCGCGCGACGTGCTCGATCGCGCGCCGGCCCTGACGCTCGACGATGGCGACGACCGGCTGCGCGAAATATTGGAGCAGGAATATCCGGCCATCGTCCAAGGCGGCTGAGCGACCATGACACCAACGAGGATGTTTCGACCATGAGCGACCGCGCAGCCGCCTTTCTGAGTGAATGGATTCGGGACAATCTCTACGAAGGCAATTCGCTGCGCGATGCCGGGGCTGCGTGCGAGGTGCTGCTCGTCGACGCGCACGGGCTCGGCATGGGGCTCGGCGAGTTCGAGGAGGCGGTGGGCGACGTCGAGGTCTATCTCGCCGCCGCGATCCAGGATCATGTCGCCGATCGCGAGCGGGCGATGCGCGAGAGCGGCGGCAATGACGGGTGATTCAGGCCCCTCCCGCGAGCGGGAGGGAGGCCACTCAATCGACGGCGCCACCTGCGGCGTTCAACATCGCGACGATCGCGCTGCGATCGACGCGCGCATGATCGATCGAAACCTCCATCCGCACCTCCGGCGCAGCCGCATCGTCGTCGCCGCGCAGCCCGTCGAACGAGGCACTGCTATCGGGTTCGCCGGCTTCCTGATCGCGTGAAATCACCTCCTCCGCGCACGGCATCAGGCTGATGTCGCGCTCGGCGATGCCGGCGGCCCTGAGCTGGGTGATCGCGCGCTCGGCTTCGGCCTCGACGCTGAAGAAGACGGTGAGTGTTTCGTGCGTCATGGTCGATCTCCCTGATCGTTGCGAACGCCCGGGGCGCGGCGTCGTTCCTCAGGCGCGTTCGGCGAGCCACGCCTGTTTGAGCAGCCGCGTGTAGATCTTGCCGGTGTCGTGCCGCGGCAGCGCCGCGCTGAAACCGATCGTTCGCGGGCATTTGATCGTGGCCATGCCCGCGCGGCACCAGGCGATCAGCGCCTGCTCCAGTTCGGGTCCGGCTTCAGCGATGTCGAGCGGCTGGACGATGGCGTGGAGCACCTCGCCCAGATCCTCGTCCGGCACGCCGAAGACCGCAGCATCGGCGACGCGGTCATGGCCGATCAGCCTGTTTTCCGCCTCCTGCGGGAAGACGTTCACGCCGCCGCTGATGATCATATTGTCCTTGCGGTCGGTCAGATAGAGGTAATTCCCGGTATCGACATAGCCGATGTCGCCCAATGTGCTGCGGCCGGCGGCGTCGTAGGCCGCCTCGGTCTTCGCGGGATTGTTGTGATAGGCAAAGCTCGGCCCGCCGCTGAACCAGACCGTGCCGATCTGGCCCGGCGGCAGTTCGCGCCCGTCATCGTCGAGGATGTGGATCGCGCCGAGGAACGGCCGCCCGACCGACCCGGGGTGGGCGAGCCATTCGGCGGAAGTGATCATCGTCAGGCCATTGCCTTCGGTGCCGCCATAGCTTTCCTTGAGGATCGGCCCCACCCAGTCGATCATCGCGCGCTTGACGTCGGGCGCGCACGGCGCGGCGCCGTGGATGACGATGCGCACGCTCGACAGGTCGTATCGCGTCCGCTCTTCCGCCGGCAGCTTGAGCAGCCGGACCAGCATCGTCGGCACCCAGTGCGCGTGGGTGACGCGATGACGCTCGACCAAAGTGAGCGATTCACGCGCATCGAACTTCGCCATCAGGATCAGGGTCGCGCACACCTGCTGCATCGCCATCGCGAAGCGCAGCGGCCCGGAATGGTAAATCGGGCAGGGCATCGGATAATCGCCGCGCGCCAGCACATAGCGCAATTCCTTGAACGGCTCGACGATGGTCAGCGCCAGCGGCCCGATCCGCGCATCGCTCTCGGGCATCGGCCGCAATTGCTTGGTCAGCCGGACATTATATTGCCGGCTCGACCGGGCCTGGACCATCACGAAGCCCTCGATCACGTTCATGTTCTTGAACGTCGTGATGCCGGCGAGGAAGGCGACTTCGCCGTCGGGACGGAAGCCGCCCATCAGCTGGCGATCGTAGAAGCGATGGTCGGTGGAATGGACGTGATCGAACGTCAGCGGCGCCTGATGATGGAGACTTTCATCGAGTGCCGTCAGCATGCGTCTCTCCTGGCAGGGTCACGCTGTCGGCCGGCTGGGGCCAGCCTCGCGCGCCATCACCCGGCTATATGCACCGCCCCGGCACCGGTCAATAGCCGTGCGCCAGCACATCATTCGCCAGCTTTCGATATCGATATCGCTATCGTTCGCGTGCTTTGCATCTTCAGGATCACGCCATATAGACAGGTTTCCGGTAGGTGTCCGGGCGGGGCAAAAAGTGAGCAAGACCAACATCAAGATCAAGCCCGGCCAGTTCCGCCTGGGGTTTCTCGTCCATGACGTGGCACGCCTGCGCCGGACGGTGGTCGACAAGGCGCTGAAGCCGCTGGGCGTCACGCGCTCGCAATGGTGGGTGCTGGCCAATCTGTCGCGCTACAGCGACGAGGGCATGATGCAGACCGAACTCGCCAATGCGATGGACATCGGCAAGGTCGCGCTGGGCGGCATGCTCGACAAGCTGGAAGCGAACGGCCATCTCGTGCGCACGCCCGATCCCGCCGATCGCCGCGCCAAGCGGCTGGCGCTGACCGACAGCGGCGTGAAGCTGCTGACCGCGGTCGAACTGCGCGCCGCGGCGCTCAACCGCGTGATGATCCGCGACGTCGCGATCGAGAATGTGCTGGTGACCGAGGAAACGCTGCAGCTGCTCAAGACCCGGCTGATCGACATGGACCGCAGTCTCAAGACCGGCGGCGACGCCGACGACGAGGAACCGAGGCCGGTCTATTGAGCCTTTCGCATGAATGCCGTTCCGTTAAAGACGCGACTGCACGGATTGCCAAATCGTGATTGTACGAACGCAACTCGTGCTCTAGGTTATAATGTTCAAAAACAATCAAGGCGCACCGCATGGCAACGCAGGTCAAGAAGGCAGTAAGGCCCGGACAGTTTCGACTCGGTTTTCTCGTCCATGACGTGTCGCGGCTGCGGCGCACCGTGGTCGACAAGGCCCTGAAGCCATTGGGCGTCACGCGCTCGCAATGGTGGGTGCTCGCCAATCTCTCGCGTCACCGCGGCGAGGGCATGATGCAGACCGAGCTCGCCAATGTGCTCGACATCGGCAAGGTCGCGCTCGGCGGCCTGCTCGACCGGCTGGAAGCCAATGGCTATATCGTCCGCCGCGCCGATCCGGTCGACCGCCGCGCCAAGCGTGTCGAGGTGACGCCGCAGGGCACGGCCTTGCTCGAAACCATCCAGGCGCGCGCCGCGGTGCTCAACAGCGACATGATGAAGGGCGTCACGACCGCCGAGATCGTCGCGACCGAGGATATCCTCCACCGCATGAAGCTGCGCCTGATCGAGATGGACGGCCTGTCGCGCAACGGCACCGAGGCGGTCGGCGATGACGACGCGCTGGCGGATTTTTCGGAAGACAGCGTCGGCGGCTGAGGCGGCGCCGGGCGCCGGTCGGGGCAGTTGGGGAAGGCATGGTGGCATAGCGAAATTTCCCAAGCCGTCTTCCTTGCGAGGGCGGGGGTACTGGCCATTGGAGACCCACGATGTCCGATGAAATCCTGATCGCCAGGGCCGATGGCGTGCTCGAGATCAGCCTCAACCGGCCCGAGCGCAGGAATGCGATCAACGGGACGATGGTCGCGACGATGAGCGACCTGTTCGAGGCGGTGGCCCACGATCGCGACGTGCGCGTCGTCGTCGTCACCGGTACGGGCAAGGATTTCTCCGCGGGCGGCGACATCAAGGACGTCGCGCCGGTGCTGGCGCAGACCCCCGACGAGCGCAGCGCGCATTTCCGCAAGATCGTCCGCAAGGATGCGATGCGGCTGTTCTTCGCGATGAACCGGATTCCGCAGCCGGTGCTGGTCGGCGTGCGCGGCCATGCGATCGGCGCGGCGATGCAGATGATTGCGGTCGCCGATCTCGTCGTCGCATCGGAGACCGCGCGCTTCTGCATCCCGCAGATCGACCTCGCGCACACCGTCGATCATGGCGAATCCTGGCATCTGCCGCGCAAAGTGGGTCATGCCCGCGCGATGCAGATGTGCCTGCTGGGCGAGCGGATCGATGCCGTCACCGCCGAGCGTTGGGGCCTCGTCAACTGGGTCGTTCCCGATGCCGAGCTCGATGCCCGCACCGACGCGATCGCGCGCCGCATCGCCGCCAGCTCGCCGATCGCCGCACACGGCATGAAGGCGCTGCTGCGCTCTTCGGCGACCAACAGCTTCGAGGATCAGTTCGAGCAGGAAAATCTGATGATCGGATCGGCGGTGGCGACCACCGACTTCGTCGAGGCGATCAACGCATTCGTCGAGAAGCGCGCGCCTGCCTTCACCGGGCGCTGATCGGCCGATCGCGCGGACAGCCGCGGCAGTACGAAACGCACGAGCGCACGGCCGCGGCCGCCAACGACATCCGCTTGCGTTCGGTATGCAACATTATTATCCACTACCGAATTGGTCACTGCCGTTTTCAAATCGGGTGACCCAACAGCAAGAACCTCATCACCATCGAGAGGAGCGGATTTTGGCAGCTGCACGGATATTGGCCGGCAAGACGGTCCTCATCACCGGCGCGGGGCGCGGCATCGGCGCCGCGATCGCGCGGACCTTCGCCGAAGAGGGCGCAGATCTCGTCCTCGCCGCGCGCTCGGCGGACGAACTCGAAGGGGTCGCCGCCGAGATCCGCGCGCTGGGGCGCACGGCCTATGTCGTGCCGACCGATCTCGCCGAGATCGACCAGGTCGAAAGGCTGGCCAGCGAAGCGCTGCGGCTGCTGGGCGGCGTCGACATCCTCGTCAGCAATGCGGCCTTCTCGCCGCCGCCGGCGCTGCTGGTCGACACGCCGATCGACGAATGGCGCAAGGCACATCTCGTCAATGCCGGCGCAACCCTGATCCTGGTCAAGGCGCTGGCCGGCCAGATGGCCGAGCGGCCGGGCGCCAACATCGTCGTGGTCTCGTCGATCCGCGGCCTCGGCGGCACGCCCTATGGCGGGTCCTATGGCGGATCGAAGGCAGCGCTCAACCAGATGATCAAGACGCTCGCCTGCGAGCTCGGGCCGATCGGCATCCGCATCAACGGCGTGCTGCCCGGCCCGGTCGAGACCCGGATGACCACCGACTATCTCGCCGGCAACAAACCCTTGTTCGACTATTTCGGCGACATCGCGCCGATCAAGGGCTGGACGCAGGCGCGGACATGACCGGCCCGGCGCTGTTCCTCGCGAGCCCCGGCGCGCGCAAGGTCACCGGCCATCTGCTGGTGGTCGATGGCGGCCTCAGCGCGATCAACCAGGACGGCTTCCCGCCGCCGCCGGGATTGCTCTGATGTTAGGCGACTCACCCATCTCAGGAGCACCGACCATGGCGACCATCCTCGACGCACCCGCCGCCGACGCCGACAACGAAGGCGGCTTGATCGCGGTCTTCGATCCCACCACCGGCGACCAGATCGGCGAGGTGGCCGATGGCGGCGCCGCGGCGGTCGACGACGCCGTCGCCAGCGCGCGCGAGAGCTTCACGGCGATGCGCTGGCGCGGCTTGCCGGCCAGGGATCGCGCGAAGGTCATGCACCGCGCGGCCGACCTGATCGACGCGCAACTGCCCGAACTGATGCGCGCCGAGACGCTCAACAACGGCATGCCCAAGCTGCTCGCGCAGTTCACGATCGCCAACGGCGCCGAGATGCTGCGCTACAATGCCGGCTGGTGCACGCGCATCCTGGGCCAGACCAGCGACGTGATCACCGACGGCGCGATCGGCGGCGGGCGGATCGAATATCATGCCTATACCCGCAAGGAGCCGATGGGCGTCGCCGGGCTGATCACGCCGTGGAACGTGCCGCTGTCGATGGCGCTGGCCAAGCTCGCGCCCGCGCTCGCCGCCGGTTGCAGCTGCGTGCTGAAGCCCGCCGAGGAGACGCCGCTGACCTCGCTGCTGCTGACCGACATCTTCCGCGCGGCCGGGCTGCCCGACGGCGTGCTCAACATCGTCACCGGCTATGGCCACACCACCGGCGCGGCGCTGGCCGCGCATGATGGCGTCGACAAGATCGGCTTCACCGGATCGACCGAGGTCGGCAAGCTGATCGTCAAGGCGGCGGCCGGCAATCTCAAGAAGGTCACGCTCGAACTCGGCGGGAAGTCGCCGGTGCTGATGTTCGACGACGCCGATCTCGCCAAGGCGATTCCCGGCGCGGCGATCGGTGTGTTCGCCAATTCCGGGCAGGTCTGCATCGCCGGCACGCGGCTGTTCGCGCACCGCCGGATCTATGACCAGGTGGTCGAGGGGCTGGCCGGCGTCGCCGGCGCGCTGCGGCTGGGCAGCGGGCTGGAGGAGACCACCGATCTCGGGCCGCTGATCAGCCGCAAGCAGCAGGACCGCGTGCTCGCCTATATCGACGAGGGCCGTGCCGCCGGCGCCACGGTGGTGGCGGGCGGCAAGCGCCTCGACCGCCCCGGCTTCTTCGTCGAGCCGACCGTGCTCGCCAACGTAACGCCCGACATGCGGCTGTTCCAGGAAGAGATCTTCGGGCCCGTCATCGCAGTCGTGCCGTTCGACGAGGAGGATGAGGCGATCGCGCTGGCCAATGACAGCAGCTACGGCCTCGCCTCGGCGATCTGGATCCGCGACATCAGCCGCGCCCACCGCGTCGCCAAGCGCATCGAGGCCGGCACGGTGTGGATCAACTGCCAGCTCGCCAACGACCCGTCGGTGCCGTTCGGCGGCTACAAGCAATCGGGCTGGGGCCGCGAGAATGGCTGGGAAGGCGTCGACGCCTATCTGCAGACCAAGTCGGTGTTCGCGGAACTGTAGGGCGCGCCAGTTGGCGTGGCTGGAATTTCTCCCCTCCACGCCTTCGTGGAGGGGCTGGGGGTGGTTCTTCTTCTTTCGGGGCGTTCAGGAAGAAGGGGACTCGCTTCGCTCGCGCCCCTTCCGGGAGACCGCTAAGCGATGCACACATCTCAATTTTCGGCAAAGTTTCAGCCTAAGCCCCTCCCCTTTAGGGGAGGGGTTGGGGTGGGGGAGTCAGAAGCCTTGCTCGATATCGACGGAAACGAGCAAAAAATAGCGGAAAAGCTCGCTTCGCTCGCCCCCACCCCAACCCCTCCCCTGAAGGGGAGGGGCTAAGTCCCGCGCGATCCGAAAATGTGTGCATCGCTTGGAGGAAGGCCGGGAGGAGTAGCCTTTTTCGCTTCCTTCGCTTCGCCCCCGCCCCACGTTTCATCGTTTCATGCCCTAGCACCTGAAACGGTGAAACGCGCTGGCGCACGCTTTCGAACAAAAATAGAACAAAAATCGCTCTCCGATTTGCATTGTAGGAAATGCCCTATTAATCGACGGCCCTCAGCCTGGGGAGCGAGTCGCTGCAACCGGTCATCATCTTCGTCGGATCGACCCGCGCGCTGCACCGCATCGCCGGCGGCGCAGCGCGATGACCGGTCCGGTCGACCTCGCCGGCGAGATGAAGGCGGCGGCAGCGCGCATTCGCCAGCCGCACCTCGATCGCCTCCGTGCGCTCGGCGTCACCGGCGAGACCATCACCCGTATCTGGCATGATGTCGCGCCGATCGGCGTCGCCAATGCCGAAACCGACAGCCACGGCCACTACATGCCGGGTGAGGGGCCGCTCCATCTGATCCAGCCGGTCCATGCGGGCGACGTCCTCGTCGATCTCGTCGCCTGGCGGTCGGGCGATCCCGGTGAAACCTGGCTGCGCACCGGCCATGGCTGGGCGATCGGCGAGTCCGATCTGCTCGCCTTCGATCGCTGGCACGGTGATCTCATGCTGCACGCGAGTCCGCTCGACTGGCTGCGCGCCGGCGCGACCGGCGCGGTGATCCTCGACTGGTCCGCGCCCGAGATCGCCCGGCTGCGCGACCATGACCGCATCCGCTGCGCCACCGCGACGCTGGCGGCCGCGCTCCGCCGCGCGATCGCCGCCACCATCCACATGCCCGACATCATCGCCCTGGAGGACCCGCATGCCCCGTAATCTGATCCGTGAATTGCAGCACCGGGCCGCCGTCTCCGGCCGGCCGCACGTGACGCCGATGCCCGAGCATCAGCCGCTCGCCACCTTGACGCTCGGCGATTTCCTGCGCTGCGAATTCCCGCCGCGCGAGATGATGCTGGCGCCCTGGCTGCCGGCCAAGGGGCTGGCGATGGTGTTCGCGCCGCGCGGCGTCGGCAAGACGCATTTTGCATTGGGCGCCGCTTATGCCGTCGCCTCGGGCGGCCGCTTCCTGCGCTGGCAGGCGCCGCGGCCGCGCAAGGTGCTGCTGATCGACGGGGAGATGCCGGCGCAGGTGCTGCAGGAAAGGCTGAGCGAGATCGCCGCCCGCAGCGGCAATGACGTGGGGGTGGAGGACCAGATTCGCATCCTCGCCGCCGATCTCTGTCCACGCGGCCTGCCCGATCTGTCGACCGTCGAGGGCCAGCGCGAACTCGAACCCTTGCTCGGCGACGCCGAACTGGTCGCGGTCGACAATATCTCGACGGTCTGCCGCTCGGGCAAGGAGAATGAAGCCGAAAGCTGGTCGGTGACGCAGGATTGGGCGCTGGGCCAGCGGCGGGTGGGACGGACCGTGCTGTTCGTCCACCATGCCGGCAAGGGCGGCGAGCAGCGCGGCACATCGCGGCGTGAGGATGTGATGGATAGTGTGGTCAGGCTCAGCCAGCCCGACGACTATTGCGCGGCGGACGGCGCCCGCTTTATCGTGTCGTTCACCAAGAGCCGCGGCTTCGCCGGCCACGACGCCGATCCGTTCGAGGCCGAGCTGCGCGACGGCGACTGGACGGTGCGCGACCTGGAAGACGAACGCATCGTCCAGGCGGCGGTGCTGGCGTCGCAGGGCATGACGCAAAAGCAGGTCGCCGAGACGCTCGGCGTATCGGGGGCGACGGCGAACCGGCTGCTCAAGCGGCATCGCGAGCGGGAGAGCGGTGGCGCGGTCGGCATGGGGTGATGGTGGGGGCGGGAGGATGGGGTGGAAAGCGGCACGGCCGATTCCAACAGACGAGTGGCCGACCCCGCGCCACCGCCTGATTTCTCCCTTTACCAGTGATTTATGCAATCATAGTCTCACCCATATGTCGGTGGAGGGGGCCTATGCGTTGGATGTTCATGCCATTGTGGCGCTACTTCGATTTTTCCGGTCGGTCGTGCCGGAAGGAATTCGGAACCAGTCTGCTCTTGTAAAACTTGCTCTCGCGGACACATATGATCCCTTTCTCGAGTTCTACGTCAGCTAATCTGAGAGACAGCGCCTCACCAAGGCGAAGCCCCGCGCCGTAAAGGAGAAGCAGGAGCGTTCGGTATGTGTCAGGATCAATTGGACAGAGAGGATGGTCGATCAGGACAACGGCGTCGAGTAAACGACCGATCTCGTCTCTGGAGTAAATATAGGGAGCGAAGGCTTTTGTCGGCTTGGGAACGGTACGCGGCAACGGCCATATATTTGTGTGCCCCCGGGCCATCGCGAACCGATAGAAGCCCGCCAGAGCAGAATGCTTTCGTTCCCAGAAACGTGTCACCGGGCCGCGGGCCCGCCAGAAAGGCCAGCACCCGATCGGCCGTCACCTCCGGCAAAGGTCTGTCACCGACGTAACGACAGAACGACTTGAGCGTGCGAGCCTCCGTGCGGAAGCGCATTCCGATTGCTTGCCGGTGATCGACAAAGCTGGCGATAATTTCTGAAAGGATCATGCCAGTCCTCCCAGATCGAACGCCCCGACCTCGCGCAGTCCGGCCAGGTCGACCCGCGCGTAGGTCCGCGTCGCATAGGCGCTTCGGTGGCCAAGGTGGTCCCCGATCTCCTTCAAGCTCAGGCCTTGCGCTACAAGGTGGGTCGCGCAGGCGTGGCGAAGGCCATGAGGGCCAAAATGCGTCGACTGAACGCCCAATGCCTTCAGTCGGCTTGCAACCACATGATACACCGCGCTCGCCGAAAGCGGCCGGTACGGGGCCTTGAGGGAGAGGAAGACCTCGGGGGGTCGGCACCGGGGACGTGCCTGCTGAAGGTAACTCACGATAGCGTCGCCGACGGAGGTAACCAGGGGGTAGTATTGCGTCTTGCGCTGCTTGGACCGGGTGACCGTGATAACCTCTCTCGTCCAATCGATGTCTTCGAGGCGAAGAGCGCGGACCTCGCCACTTCGCAGTCCGTAGATCGCGAGGAGCCTCAGAATCGCGTGGTCACGGAGGTCACGCGCGGTCCTGTCCATCGTGCTCTCAAGCAGCCGCTGGACATCGGGCCATGCCGGACCCATCGGCAAAGCCTCTTCCCTGAACAGTCGCGGCGCGTCGATTGCAGCGGCGATTCCGGGGCAACACCATTGTCGACGCTGAGCATGGCGGAAGAACGCGCGAAGGGCGTGCGCGCTCGTCGCGACCGACACCCGAGACCACCCGCCACGGCCCTTTGCCTCGAGAAAGGCGTCTACGTCTGCAACAGTGATGTCAGCGACCGAAGATTTTTCGACGCCCAAATGTTCGAGGAAAGTCTCTACCTGCCAGCGTTGGTTGGCCAGAGTGCTCGCCGACAAGCCGCGCTCATCATGTTGATAGGCAATGAAATCGCCGACCTTTTCACAATGGGCGTTCGGCTCGTTGGGAGCTGGTTCGTCAAGCTGGCCAAGAAAGCAGAGCCATGCGGCGGAGACGTCATTGAACAAACGCCTTGACCACTTCTCACCAGACGCTCTGTTTCGCGCGTGCTGGCATCGGGCCCAGGATTGAGCGGCCGCGTCGATCTCGACCTGCCTGACCCGCCTGCCGCCGGAGATGTCCAGCCGCTCCGCAATGACCAGCAGTTCCCGCGCCGTGCGCAGCAAAGTGTCACGAGCCGCACACTGATCGGCGAGATGCTTGAGATAGCCGAGCCGCTTTGGGGCCTCGGGCCCGTCACGGTGACGCGCTACGACCTTCGGGTAGGCAAATAATTCGTCGAACATGCCTCGGATCTCCAGTGAGGTGGAAGATCCGATCATCTAAATCCATTTTGTTATGTGGCGCTCGGCATCCTCACCGGCCTGCCGCCTCTGGTCTGCAGCGGCCGACGCCACATCTCTGCCCGCGCCACATTACGCACCAAATGTGTTCGAACACATTTGGTGCGGGAAAGCCGCTTGTACGGTTCTGTGCGGGGGGCGCTCAGTAATGGGCGTCCCTACCGCGAACCCTCGCCGCCTTCGGCGGCATTTCCCTCTCCCGCAAGCGGTCTAAGCGATTCACACATCTCTGAGCGTCCAGCCCTGAGCGATTGATTTGAAGTGCTCGAGGCCGTTTCGGAAGGTGATGGGCCCGGGTGGCTTTGACCTGGGATAGCCATCCCATCCGCCGAGCTTGGCGATGACCCATGCCGCCCACGCGAGCGATTCCGGTCGATGCGGGTTTTTCTGGAGGGCGGTTTTGCCCTCCAGTTTTCGGACGAGCGCGTGGAGCGTCTCGATCTCGGGCGGGGTGAAGACGATCCGGGCGTCCTCGCCGGATTTACCGTCGCGGGCCTGGACGAGTTGCATGATCTCGCAGGCGGCGCTGGCGGCCATCGCGCTCAGCTTGAGGAGGCGGTCGGCGCTCTCCAACTGGCTGTCTTCGAGACGCAGGCCCTGAAGTTTCAACGTGCGGAAAAATTGCTCGATGATCCAGCGTTGGCGATACCAGCCGATCACTTGCCACGCCATCGCCGCATCCTCGACCGGATGGGTGGTGAGCAGACGCCAGAAGATCGGCTTGACGCCCGGCGCCGCATCGACCTCGGCAACCTCGACGACGCTCACCGCGACCGTCTTGGCGAGACCCTTTTCGATCGTGTTCTTCGGGCGCTTCACTTCGACCTGCGCGAAGCTCGCCACCAGCCGCACCGTCCGCGCCGGGCGTCCCGGTTGCGCCCGCAGTTCGATCACCGCTTCGCCGGCGGGCAGCTTCGCCACGGTTGAGAGCTTGCCGCCGCCCACGACCGGGCGATCGTGCCTGGCTCGGGTCAGGATGTGGAGGCCGGGCTCGGGCAAGCTTGCCCATTTGGCGTAAAAGTCGCTCTCGCGGTCGCTCACCTCGGTGACCATCGTGGCCGCCGCCAGTACCGACTTGGCAGCTTCCCCCGTGCTCAGCCAGCATTCGATCTCCTTGTCCTTCACGAGCCGAGCAGCGCGCGCAACCTCGATGCGGCCTGTCCGTGTCCAGATCCGGCCCGCGACCAATCCCAGCAGGTTCCCACTCTCGGCATCGACGGCCAGCATCGGGTGCAGCAGCAGGCCGCAGCCGTTCCCCTTGCCGATCTCGCCCAGACCGCGCCGATGTTTTGCCGTGGTCGTGAAGTTGATCTCGCTCGTATCCCCCGCCTTCGCGGGGGCAGGCTCTGGATCGCCAGAATATGGCGCCCCTCACACGCGCGAGACGTTGCCTCGCCCCAGCCTTCGATCAACGCATCCACCGTCACCCGTTCGTTCGACAGGAACCGACCAAAACCCACAATGTCATGGCGAGCCCCTTCCGCAAGCTGACGCAGGCATACGCAGCCGCGGGCAACCATCTGACCGATGATCTGGGCCAATCTCCTGTCGAGGCGCTCGTCTCCGAACCGGCTCAACGACTGATATGCTGACATTTGCGACGCTCTCCAACAGGACGGCGCCAACCGAATCATAACTCGAACATTCGCGCTACAAACTTCTCATCCATCAACGTTTCGATCGCGAAACGAGATGTGTGCATCCCTTAGACCGCTTGCGGGAGAGGGAAAGACGCCGAAGGCGGCGAGGGTGAGGGCCCGTCGGGCGAGCCCCCGCTCAGGCCCTCACCCTGACTTGCTTCGCAAGTCTGTCCCTCTCCCGCAAGCGGTAGAGGGCTTGGGGATGCCCCAGGCTTCGTCACCGATTCTCTCGGATCTTCAAGCTGCGCGAGCGCCTCTCAGCACTAACACATCCTCGATCCCGCCCCACGACACACCATTGCCCATTTTTAAGGCACGTCTCAACGCCCTGCTCGCTATTTCGGCATTGCAGCATAAACGAAAGCGCGCAATCCTGCGCCCTCTGGCGAATCGCAGACTGGCATGAGACTTGAAGGCATGCTCGATGCGTTCGGACCTGGGGGGTTGAAAAGCGCGAATGAAGAAGATCGAAGCCATCATCAAGCCATTCAAGCTGGATGAAGTGAAGGAAGCCCTCCACGAGGTGGGCGTCAGTGGCATCACCGTCACCGAAGCGAAGGGGTTCGGCCGTCAGAAGGGCCATACCGAGCTCTACCGCGGGGCCGAATATGTCGTGGATTTCCTGCCGAAGGTGAAACTCGAAGTCGTCGTCGAGGACGCTCTGGCCGACCGCGTGGTGGAGGCGATCGCCGCCGCCGCGCAGACCGGCCGGATCGGCGACGGCAAGATATTCGTCATTCCCGTCGAAACGGCGCTCCGCATCCGCACGGGCGAACGCGACGCCGACGCGATCTGATCGCGTCCGGCCGACCAGCGGGGTCCGCGTCGCGGGCGGCCTCCGCACACATGTCCAAGAACCAGGCTAGCACGAGGAAGGTAATCTTATGGCGAATGACGCCGGCACGATCCTGAAGATGATCAAGGACCAGGAGATCGAGTGGGTCGATCTGCGTTTCACCGATCCCAAGGGCAAATGGCAGCATCTGACGATGTGCGCCGGCGTCGTCGGCGAGGACGAGCTGACCGACGGCTTCATGTTCGACGGATCCTCGATCGAGGGCTGGAAGGCGATCAACGAGTCCGACATGATCCTGAAGCCGGATCTCGACGCCGTCTGGACCGACCCCTTCTCCGCCACGCCGATGCTGATCCTCGTCTGCGACATCGTCGAGCCCTCGACCGGTGAGCTCTATGCGCGCGATCCGCGCTCCTGCGCCAAGCGCGCCGAGGCCTATGTCAAGTCGGCCGGGTTCGGCGACACGGTGTATGTCGGCCCCGAAGCCGAATTCTTCATGTTCGACGACGTCCAGTTCGATACCACCTATAATTCGAGCTATTACAAGCTCGACGACATCGAGCTGCCGACCAACACCGGGCGGTCGTACGAAGGCGGCAATATGGGCCACCGCCCGCGCGCCAAGGGCGGCTATTTCCCGGTCGCGCCGGTCGACAGCGTCGTCGACATCCGCGCCGAGATGGTCTCGACCATGCTCGAAATGGGCTTGCCCTGCGACAAGCATCACCATGAGGTCGCGGCGGCGCAGCACGAGCTGGGCCTGACCTTCGGCACGCTCGTCACCACCGCCGATCGCATGCAGATCTACAAATATGTCTGCTGGCAGGTGGCGCAGGCCTATGGCAAGACCGTCACCTTCATGCCCAAGCCGATCAAGGAAGATAATGGCTCGGGCATGCACACCCACATCTCGATCTGGGACAAGGGTGCGCCGCTGTTCGCGGGCAACGGCTATGCCGGTCTCAGCGATATGTGCCTCTATTTCATCGGCGGCGTGATCAAGCATGCCAAGGCGCTCAACGCCTTCACCAACCCGACCACCAACAGCTACAAGCGGCTGGTGCCGGGCTACGAAGCGCCGGTGCTGCTCGCTTACTCGGCGCGCAACCGTTCGGCCTCGTGCCGCATCCCCTATGGCGCCGGCGCCAAGGCGAAACGCGTCGAGTTCCGCTTCCCCGACGCGATGGCCAACCCCTATCTGTGCTACGCCGCGCTGGTGATGGCCGGCCTCGACGGCATCGAGAACAAGATCCACCCCGGCCCGGCGATGGACAAGAATCTCTATGACCTGCCGCCCGAGGAACTGGCCGAGGTCCCCACCGTCTGCGCATCGCTGCGCGAGGCGCTGGACAGCCTGATTGCCGATCACGCCTTCCTGACCAAGGGCGGCGTGTTCACCGAGGACCAGATCGAATCCTATATCGAACTCAAATGGCCGGAGGTCGCCCGCTGGGAGATGACGCCGAGCCCGGTCGAGTTCGATATGTATTATTCGAGCTGATTCGGCCGATACGGCTTTTGACGGCAAGGGGGCCGGGCGGGCGACCGCCCGGCCCCTTCGTGTTTTCAACGACGATGGCGGCCACGTCCGGGCCGATCGCGGCCGGCACGATCTGCGCTGGCGACGAGACGTTGCAACTTGTCGGTCGGCCGAACGTTGAGCCGGAAGTTGACACATGTCGTCCGCCGAACGCAGCGAGACTCGACAGCAAGGGAATTGGTCATGTCGAAGTTTCGTCCCGCCGCCATCGGCGCCTGCGCCCTGATCCTGACGCTGCCGGCGATGCCGGCGCTGGCGCAGAGCGGCGCCAGGGATCCGACCACGGGCGAGCGTGCCAAGGGCATTGCCACCCAGCCGCTCGAGGATCTCAACATCCACAAGGACACGATTCCGCCGAAACTGATCGCGATCCAGGACAAACCCTACGCGCTCGACGGCATCCGCAGCTGCGGCCAGATCAATGCCGAGATCGGCGAGCTGAACGCAGTGCTGGGCGCGGATGTCGACGCCAGCGACGAAGCGCGGCGCAAGACCGTCGATCGCGTGCTCGATGTGGGCGGGGGCATCATCGCCGGCCTGATGCCGTTCCGCGGCATCGTTCGGGAAGTCACGGGTGCGAACGCGCAGCAACGGCGCTTCCAGTCGGCGATCTTCGCCGGCGTCACCCGCCGCAGCTATCTGAAGGGCATGGGCAAGGCCAAGGGCTGCAAGCTGCTTGCGCCGGTGACCGTCGCCCAGATCGAAGGCAAGGCCGACGCCGATGACAAGGCAAAGGCCGATGCAAAGGCCAAGACCAAGGCCGACAGCAAGGCCGAGCGCGCGACGAAGGCTTCGAAATAGGACAGTCGGCCGGCGCGGGCGCATCGTCGCGCTGGCGCAATGCACCCGCGTTTGGGACAATGGCGCGGTGCCCAGTCCTCGCCTCTCGCATTTCGCCCTTTCGGGCGCGCTGATCCTGCTGGCCCAGTCATGGCCGGCCGAGGCGAAACCGCGGACCGTCCGTGACCGGGCCGGCGGCATCGCCACCCAGCCGCTGCGCGATCTCAACATGGTGCCCGCCACGATTCCCGGGGCGCTGCAATCGATCCAGACCGATCCCTATGACGCGCGGCACCTGGACAATTGTGCCGCGATCGCCCGGGAGGTCACGGCGCTCGACGCCGTCCTGCCGCCGGACGTGGACGCCGCGGTCTACACCGGCGACCCGCGCAGCGTCGGCGAAGCGCTGATGGACGTGGGCGGCGACATGATCGCCGGACTTATGCCGTTCCGCGGCGTGGTCCGGGCGGTCAGCGGCGCGAGCATCGCCGAAGCGCGGCGGCGCTATGCCGTCAACCGCGGCGAAGCGCGCCGGAGCTTTCTCAAGGGCCTCGGGCTGGCGCGTGGCTGCGCGCCACCCGCGGCGCCGGCGCCGCTGATCGCCTATGAATTCGGGCTGTAGGCCGCCCCGCTCCACCGTTTGTTCCGTGGCCCAAACGGTGGAGCGGAGAACTCACCCCTTCGCGAGTTCGCCCTCGATCACCGCCACCAGCGCCGGATCGTTGGGCGCGGTCGTCGGCGCGAAGCGTGCGGCGACGGTGCCGTCGCGCGCGATCACGAATTTCTCGAAATTCCACAGGATCTCGGGTTCCGGATTCGGCGTCATGCCATAGCCGCGCAATTTCTCGCGGAAACCATCGGCATCGCCCTCGGCCTTCGGTGCGGCCTCGGTCAGCGCCGCATAGAGCGGGTGCTTATCCGGGCCGACCACGGTCATCTTGGCGAACATCGGAAAATCGACGCCGAAATTGGTGGTGCAGAAGCTGGCGATCTCGTCATTGCTGCCCGGCTCCTGCGCGCCGAAATCATTGGCTGGAAAGCCGGCGACGACGAGGCCCTGATCCTTGTAGGTCGCATAGAGCGCCTCCAGCCCCTCATATTGCGGCGTCAACCCGCATTTGGACGCGACATTGACCGCGAGCACGACCTTGCCGGCGTGATCGGCAAGGCTGGCATCCTCGTTGGCGATGGTCTTGAGCGGGATATCCTGAAGCGCAGTGGTCATGGCGAAATCTCCTGTGGCGGGATTCGGGCTAATGGCGGGGCCGGGATTCGGCAAGCGGTGATCGCCGAACGCGCGACGCCCCCCTCGGCCAATCCGGGATGCCCCTGTAATCACTTAGAGCAGACCCCTGGCCTCGAGGTCGGCTGCGAACGTCGCCAGCGGCATGACCAGCGTGAGCGGCCTGCCTTGCAGCGGCTCGGCGCCATAGCTGGCATACCATCGAGCGGCGCGCTCGCTCTTGGCGTCGATGATCAGCAGCACCCCGCCGGCCTCGGCCGCGATCCGCAGGCACCGAAGCGCGGCCGCCGCCAGGAGTTGCCCACCCAGTCCTGCGCCGGCGACCGCCAGATCGGTCGCAATCCGCGCCAGCTTGAATCCGGCGACCTCATGCTGGGCCAGGCCCTTCGTCATCGACGCCGGCGCATCCTCGCGCGCCACCGCTGACGGTGTGATGGTGTAGAAGCCCAGGACATGGTTGGGCACGGCCGCGTCGATCGCGCAGAAGGTTTTCGAGGCGTTCTGTTCGTGGCTCTGGCGCGCGTAGCGCCGGAGAAAGTCATTCATTGCCGCATCGCCGCAGTCGAACGACTGGCGATCATGCGCTTTCGAAATGGCTTCCTCGCGCCAGTCGGGCAGGGTCACAGGGTGGCGGGCAATGCTGCGATGGCCGCCCGGAGTTTCGCATTGGCCCGGGGCGGGTTTTCGAGCAGTTCGAAGACGCGCGCGTGATCGCGGACTGAAAGGCGAACCACCTCGGCCGCCGCGATCACGGCCTCGGCCTCGCGCAAGGCGCTCTGCGTCACGAAGTTCGTGAGGTCGGTGTCGCGCAGCGCGGCGGCACGCATGAGCTTGGACTTGGCCTCGGCCGAGACACGCAGGTTCATCCGCTTGTTATCATCCACCGCGGCTCGGGGCATGTCGCCCTCCTTACATTCGTACTCTTTCAAGGAGTACGCCTGACCGACCATATTTTCAAGTGCGGGATTGAGGTAGTCCACGGGCGGGTGTCGGGTTAGCAAAGCACGATGCCACCTTTATGCCCAAGAGGTGCAGCCAATTCGTGCGTTGGGCATTATGTCCCGGATTTTCCTGAGCATGCATTCCGCCCCGGCGGTCAGCGCCCAACCTCCGTCACGAGTCCTTCACGTCTTCGCGCCTTCGCGTGATCCATTCTTCGGCCCGACACACGATCGCAGCAGCGGCGTTGGCCCATTATTGGTTCACGCGAAGGCGCGAAGACGCGAAGGCCGTGTGGCAGTTCACCAACCATCCGGTGAACTCGCGGTGCGCGGCGGCGAGTCCGAAAGGACGCAGCCCGGACTTTTCATGATCGCAAACGTGCAAGTCAATCGCACGAAAGAGCGCCCGAACAACCGTCACGAGTCCTTCGCGTCTTAGCGCCTTCGCGTGATCTATTCTTCAGTCCGACACTCGATCACAACGGCGGCGTTGGTCCATTATTGGTTCACGCGAAGACGCGAAGACGCGAAGGCCGTGTGGTTGTTCACGACGCGCCTGACACCTTCGCGATAGGTGGCAGCGCCGAAGTTCATCAGCAGACCCAGCGAGAGGTGCATCAGGCGCAGATATGTCAACACCTGCTTGGAATGGACGGGCGACAATCGCTCGACCGATTTCAGTTCGATGAGCAGTACGCCCTCGACGAGCAGGTCTGCGCGAAATCCTTCGCCGATCGTCATGCCATCGAACTCGATCGGAATCGGCTTCTGCCGTTCGACCGCCAATCCTCGGCGCGTCAGGCTGGCTGCCAGAACGGCTTCATAAACCGACTCGAGCAAACCCGGCCCGAGTCCCTCATGAATCTTGAATCCGCAATCCACCGCCACGGCAGAAAGCACTTCGACGTCCATCACGCTCCCTTCGCGTCTTCGCGCCTTCGCGTGAACAAATCACCAGCCCGACGCGCGTACGCGACTTCAGGATTGATACACCATCAATAAACCCGCGCCTTCGGCTTGATGTACTCCGCCTCGTCGGTCAGCGTATATTCGTGGACCGGGCGGTAATCGAGCGTCACCTGGCCCTTGTTGAACCACGAGATCGTGTGCTTCATCCAGTTGGCGTCGTCGCGGTTGGGGAAGTCCTCGTGCATGTGCGCGCCGCGGCTTTCCTTGCGGTTGGCGGCCGAATGCATCGTGACGACTGCCTGCGGCAGCATGTTGTCGAGCTCCAGCGTCTCGACCAGATCGGTGTTCCAGATCAAGGAGCGGTCGGTCACGCCGACGTCCTGCAGGCTCGCATAGACGGTGTCGATCAGGCCAAGACCCTCGCGCAGCAATTCGGTGTCGCGGAACACCGCGCAATGCTTCTGCATCGTGTGCTGCATGTCGAGGCGGATCTTCGCGGTCGGGCTGCCGCCCTTGGCGTTGCGATAATGATCGAGGCGCGCCAGCGCCTTTTCGTCGGCTTCGGCCACGATCTTGCCGTGCTTGCTGTTCGGCTTGACCAGTTCGGCGATGCGGAAGCCGGTCGCGCGGCCGAACACGACGAGGTCGATCAGCGAGTTCGAGCCGAGGCGGTTGGCGCCATGGACCGACACGCAGGCCGCCTCGCCGACCGCGAACAGCCCGGGGACGATGCTGTCGGGGTTGCCGTCGCGCAGGGTCACGACTTCGCCATGATAATTACACGGCACGCCGCCCATATTATAGTGGACGGTCGGCGTCACCGGCAGCGGCTGGCGGGTCAGGTCGACGCCGGCGAAAATCTTGCCAGTCTCGGTGATTCCGGGCAGGCGCTCGGCCAGCACCTTGGGATCGATGTGATCGAGGTGAAGGTAGATATAATCCTTGTTCTTGCCGACGCCGCGGCCCTCGCGCATCTCCATCGCCATCGAGCGCGAGACGACGTCGCGGCTGGCGAGATCCTTGGCGGACGGGGCATAGCGCTCCATGAAGCGCTCGCCCTCGGAGTTGGTCAGATAGCCGCCCTCGCCGCGCGCGCCCTCGGTGATCAGCACGCCGGCGCCATAGATGCCGGTCGGGTGGAACTGGACGAACTCCATGTCCTGCAGCGGCAGCCCGGCGCGCAGCACCATGCCGCCGCCGTCGCCGGTGCAGGTGTGCGCCGAGGTCGCCGAGAAATAGGTGCGGCCCGAGCCGCCGGTCGCGAGCACGACCGCGTGGCTGCGGAAGCGGTGGATGCTGCCATCCTCCATGCACAAGGCGATCACGCCCTTGCACACGCCGTCTTCCATGATCAGGTCGAGCGCGAAATATTCGACGAAGAAGTCGGCGTCGTACTTCAGGCTCTGCTGGTAGAGCGCGTGCAGCATCGCGTGGCCGGTGCGGTCGGCGGCCATGCAGAATATGGGTACCGGCGGGCCGGCACCCATATTCTGCATGTGGCCGCCGAACGGGCGCTGGTAGATCGTGCCATTGTCGTTGCGGCTGAACGGCACGCCGGCATGTTCGAGCTCGTAGACCGCGGCCGGCGCCTCGCGCACCATATATTCGATCGCGTCCTGGTCGCCCAGCCAGTCCGACCCCTTGACGGTGTCGTACATGTGCCACGTCCAGTGATCGGGCGTGTTGTTGCCGAGGCTGGCGGCGATGCCGCCCTGCGCCGCCACGGTGTGGCTGCGGGTGGGGAACACCTTGGTGATGCAGGCGGTCTTCAGGCCCTTTTCGGCGCAGCCCATCGTCGCGCGCAGGCCGGAGCCGCCGGCACCGACGACGACGGCGTCATAGACATGGTCGATGATCTTGTAGGCCGGCGCGCCGGTCCCCTTTTCGAGATCGGGCATCAGGCCGCAACTCCAGCGAAAGCGATTTTGGCGATCGAGAACAGGGCCAGAGCCGACCCGCCGATCGCGTAGAAATTGAGCAGCAGCAGGGTAAAGATCTTCGTTCCCTCCTCATGCACATAATCCTCGATCAGCACCTGCAGGCCGAGGCGCAGATGCCAGAACACGCTGATCGTCATCAGCATCAGCGGCACCGCGACGAGCGGCGCGCCGATCCAGGCGACGACGGTCGCGTGATCGAGCGCGGGCAGCAGCATGAACGAGACGATCAGCCACAGCACGAGCACGAGATTGCCCATCGCCGTCAGCCGCTGCTGCAGCCAGTGCTGCGCGCCGTGCTTCGCCGAGCCGAGGCCGCGAACGCGGCCGATTCCGGTTCCAGATCCCATGTTCCAGGCCCCCTCAGCCGCGTACGAAAATGATGTAGAGCCAGACCAACGCGGTCACCACCGGCGCCGCGGCGACGAGCGCGATCGACCAGGTCCGGTTGGTCTTCAGGTCATAGCCGGCGCCGGTATCGAGCACGAAGTGGCGCAGCCCGGAGAACATGTGCTGGAAAAAGGCCCAGGTCAGCCCGATGCCGAGGATGTAGCCGACCGCGCCGCCGAGCCAGCCGTTGAGCACGTACATGAAGCCGTCATAGGCCTCCTTGCCGCTGGCGGCCGCGACCAGCCACCAGACGAAGACGATGGCGCCGACGATGGCCATCCCGTCGCCGGCCGCCCGGTGCAGGATCGAGACCAGCATGTGCGGCCCCCATTTCCAGATGCCGAGATGCGGTGAAAGTGGACGCGCCGCTTTATGCGCCATAGCCCCAGGCCCCTTTGTCGATTGTGCCACCCCTTTAACCGAACGATGCCGCGATGCAACCGCGCCGAACGCTATCGTCAAGGCAAGTGTTCAAGCGTTTTACGCTTTCCCTCTACCGCTCGCGCTAAGCTATGCACACATCTTCGAACCGCGCTGGATTTAGCCCCTCCCCTTCAGGGGAGGGGTTGGGGTGGGGGCGAGCGAAGCGAGCATTTCCGCCATTTTTTCGCGCGTTTCGATCGACAACGAGTGGCTCTCCCGACTGCCCCACCCCAACCCCTCCCCTGAAGGGGAGGGGCTTAAGTAGCTGACATCTCATCGAAAATGAAGATGTGTGCATCGCTTAGACCGCTCGCGGGAGAGGGAGAGACGCCGCAGGCGGCGAGGGTGAGGGCCTGAGCCAGTCCAGCCCTTCAGGCCCTCACCCTGACCCGCTACGCGGGTCTGTCCCTCTCCCGCAAGCGGGAGAGGGTAGTAGTCGGACCACTGGTTAAGACTGAATTTACCGTTTCCCGCTAGCGTCCGTTCACCGGGCCGATCCAGGCATGGCCAGCCGATCCAAACCAAGGTGCGTGACAATGCGGAACTCAGGCGTCATCGAGCAGCTCGTGGACGCAGTCGATGCCAACGCGCCGACCTTGCAGCCACGGCTGCTCGATTTCGATCGCGACGGTCGCTTCGCCATCGATGGCCCCGACGTGTGGTCCGTGATCAGGGATCATGCCCGCGACATCATCCAGACATTCTGGGACCATTACAACAAGTCGCCGCACATCGCCCGAGCCGTCGACGGCGCCTATCTGGAAAAGCAGCTCGATCTCGGCGTGCATTATCTCGAAGCGAAATATTGCCACCCGCACGAAACCGAATGGGTCGAGGTCGCGCGCGGCTATGCCTGGTCGGCCGACGAAGCCGGCGTCCCCGCATTCACGTTGCTGGCCGCGTTCGCGGCGGCGCACGCCCATACGCTGCGGGTGATCCGGATCCATTTGCAGCTCGATCGTGACCGGTTGACCCGGCTGGTCGACACCGTCTTCGGCATAGCGATGCTGGAGGCCGAGGTGTTGAGCGCGCAGAGCAATGCGCTCCACACCGTCAAGGCGCAGCAGAACCGCAAGCGCTCGGCCGACCTGTTCCGCAGCGATATCGGCAACGTCGTCGAAATCGCCTCGTCCGATGGGCAGGCGCTGCGCACGCAGGCAGCAGGCGCGTCGAAATCGGCACGCGGCATGCTGGGCAAGACCTCCGAAGTCGCTGCCGCCGCCGAGCAGTCGGCGGTCGCGATGCGCGAGGCCGCACAGACCGCCGCCGGCCTGATCCGCGCAATCGAGGATGCCCGCGCCGAGGTGGAGATCGCCGCCGCCGTCGCCACGCGCGCGACCGAACAGTCGGCGCATGCAGTCGAAGTCTCCGAGGCGCTCAGCGATCATGGCCGCGCGATCGAATCGATCCTCGGTCTGATCCGCGACATTGCCGGCCAGACCAATCTGCTCGCACTCAACGCCACGATCGAGGCGGCGCGCGCCGGCGATGCCGGCCGCGGCTTCGCGGTCGTGGCGCAGGAGGTCAAGAGCCTCGCCAACCAGACCGCGCGCGCGACCGACGACATCGCGATGAAGATCTCGGCGATCCAGTCGGCCACCCGCGTTACCGTGGAAACCAACGAGACGATTCGCGACACCGTGGTCGAGGTCCAGCGCTCGGCCACCCGCATTCGCCAGGCGATGGAAGCGCAGGCGCAGACCGTGACGATGATCACCGCGGCGGTCGACGAGACCGCGCTCGCCGCCGATTCGATGTCGACCACGATCGCCGCAATCCGCAGCGACACCGAGAATGTCGCCGGCGAGATCGATGCGCTCGAGGCGGGGTTCGTCTCGGTCGAGGCCAGATTGAACAAGCTGCGGCAGGCAGCGGGGGCATTCGTCGCCAAGGTGGCCTGACAGGCATATTTGCTGACATCGCGCGCGATTCCGAGCTCACAAAGCACGTGCCGGGATTGAAGCCCTGCTCCCTTCGCGTCTTCGCGTCTTCGCGTGAGAAAACGATCTTTCCGGCTGACGAAGTCGCGGTCCGACCCGACAATGAATCTCACGCGAAGGCGCGAAGACGCGAAGGGAGCGCGATGACGATCGCATTGCCATTCGGGTTGCCATTCCCCTTCGGAACGAACGTCTCTAAACGCGCTGGATGACCAACATCCTCCTGACCGGCGCGACCCGCGGCATCGGCGCGGCCGCCGTGGTTGCGCTCGAAGCGGCCGGCGCCCATGTCGTCGGCACCGGCAGCGCCGATGGCGATCTCGCCGATCCAGCCATGCCCGCGACGCTGTGGCAGGCCGCGCTCGACCGCTGCGGCGGCCGGATCGACGTGCTGATCAACAATGCCGGCATCTTCGAAGCCGCGCCGATCGATCTCGACGATGATGCCTGGCTCGCCGCCTGGGAGCGGACGATGACCGTCAACCTCACCGCCTCAGCTGCACTCTGCCGGCTGGCGGTCAGACACTTTCTCGAGAGCGGAAGCGGCCGCATCGTCAACGTCGCCAGCCGTGCGGCCTATCGCGGCGACAGCCCCGCGCACTGGCATTATGCTGCATCGAAGGCGGGCATGGTCGCCATGACCAAGAGCATTGCCCGCGGCTATGCCGCACGGGGCATCCTCGCCTTCGCGGTCTGCCCCGGCTTCACGATGACCGGCATGGCCGAGGATTATCTGGCGAGCCGCGGTGGCGGGAAACTGCTGGCCGATATCCCGCTGGGCCGCGTCGCCGACCCGGATGAGGTCGCATCGGCGATCCGCTATCTCGCGCTCGAGGCGCCGCCGTCGATGACCGGCGCGGTAATCGACATCAATGGAGCGAGCTATGTCCGCTGACAGCTGGAAGCTCTCGATCCCCTGCACGCGCGCCGAGGCCGAAGCGGTGGCGGCGGACATCGCGCCGCTGGCGATGCTCGAACCGCCGCCGGTGCTGATGGTCACCGAGCCCGACGAGGATCAGCCCGACCGCTGGGACCTGATCGCCTATTTCGATGCCGAGCCCGACGCCGAGACGATCAGGCTGGTCAGCGCTCTGGCGCCATCCGCAGGTGCGATCGCGGCGACGCTCGAACGGCTGCCCGACGCCGACTGGGTGACCTTGAGCCAGGCCGGGATCGAACCGGTCAGTGCAGGCCGCTTCTATGTCCACACCTCGACCAACGCCGGCGCGATTCCGGCGGGCGCCAAACCCTTTGTGATCGAAGCCGGCCTCGCCTTCGGCACCGGCCAGCACCAGACGACCGCCGGCTGCCTCGAAATGCTCGACGGGCTTCGCACCAAAGGCGCGGTGTTTCGCGATCTGCTCGATCTCGGCACCGGCACCGGCCTGCTCGCCTTCGCCGCGCTCCATCTGTGGCCGCGCGCGCGGGCGATCGCTTCGGACATCGACCCGATCTCGATCGACGTCACGCGCGACAATGCGCTGGCGAATGCGGTGACGATCGGCGGCGGCCCCGGCGCGCTGGAGCTGGTGGTGGCCGATGGCATGGAACATGGCCGGCTGATCGCGCGCGCGCCCTACGACCTGATCATCGCCAACATCCTCGCCGGCCCGCTGGTGGCGATGGCGCCGCAGATCGCGGCCGCGCTGCACGAGGGCGGCACCTTGATCCTCGCCGGATTGCTCGACAGCCAGGCCGATCAGGTCGCCCACGCCTATCGCCGCCAGGGGCTGCGCCTGGCGGGCCGGATCGACAAGGGCGACTGGCCGACGTTGCGGATGGTCAAGCGGCGCCGGGTGACCCGACCTTCCGCAATTCGTCCCTGATCTCGATCAGCAGTTCGACCTCGCTCGGTCCGGCGGGCGCCGCCGGCTCGGGCTTCGCCGCCAGCTTGTTGGCCTCACGCACGAGCAGGAAGATGATGAAGGCGATGATCAGGAAGTTGAGCGCGACGGTGAAGAACTGGCCGAGGCCGAGCATCGCCACGCCCGCCGCCTTCAATTCGGCATAGCTGGTCAGCGACCCTTTGTAGTCGGCCGGAATCGCCCCGAGCAGGACGAAATTGCTGGAGAAATCGAGGCCGCCGAAGATCTTGCCGACCACCGGCATGATGATGTCGTCGGTCAGCGAGGTGACGATCTTGCCGAACGCGGCGCCGATGATCACCGCCACCGCGAGATCGAGGACATTGCCGCGTGCAACGAACGCCTTGAATTCACCGAGCATCGCTTGCTCCCTCATGGTTGATCCGGCCTTACCCTCAAAGCATCGGCCGGGCATTGCAACCCTCATTGCCGCCCTTCGTTCACTGCCCTATTCCCCGCGCAATACAGATGAGGAACCCTATCGATGCCGTTCGACCGCCGCCTCGTCGCCGCGCTGGCCGCGCCTGCCCTCGTCCTCAGCGTGTCGGGCTGCGGCATCAACAGTATCCCGACCGCCGAGGAGAATGCCAAGGCGCGCTGGGCCGATGTCGAGGCCGATTATCAGCGCCGCGCCGATCTGATCCCCAATCTGCAGGCGACGGTGAAAGGTTTCGCCGCGCAGGAGCGCACGATCCTGATCGGCGTCACCGAGGCACGCGCCAAGGCGACCTCGACCCAGCTCAGTGCTGCCGACCTCACCGATCCGGCGAAGGTCGCCGCCTATGAGCAGGCGCAGAACGGGCTGTCGGCCGCGCTCACCCAGTTCCGCTCGACCTTCACGGTCGAGAATTATCCGCAGCTCGCCTCGCAGGGGCTGTTCAAGCAATTGATGGACGAGCTCGCTTCGACCGAGAACGAGATCAAGGTCTCGCGCCGCGATTATAATGATGCCGTCCAGGCCTATAACACCGAGATCCGGACCTTCCCCGCGGTGATCGGCGCCAAGGTGATCTATGGCTCCAAGCCGATGACGCCGTTCAAGGCGGCACCGGGTTCGGAGACCGCGCCCAAAGTGTCGTTCTGATCGTGGCACAAGCCGGCCGCCTGGTGTCGGCACTGATCCTGTCGGCCCTGCTGGCGCTGTTCGCGGTGCCGGTGACGGCACAGACCTTCCCGCCGCTCAGCGGCCAGGTCGTCGATGCCGCAAACGTCATTCCCGCCGATCAGGAAGCCAAACTCATCGCCGATCTGCAGACGCTCGACAGGGAAAAGGGCCTGCAGTTCGTGATCGCGACGGTCCCCAGCCTCGAAGGCTATGCGATCGAGGATTATGGCTATCGGCTCGGCCGCCACTGGGCGATCGGGCGCAAGGGGATCGACGATGGCGTGATCCTGATCGTCGCCCCCGCCGAGCGCAAGGTCCGGATCGAGGTCGGCTATGGGCTGACACCGGTGCTGACCGCGGGACTCAGCGGCGCGATCATCGCGGACGCGATCACGCCGCGCTTCAAGGCGGGCGACCTGCCCGGCGGCATCCGCGCCGGCGCCGACGAGATCCTGACGCAGCTCCGCCTGCCGGCGCCGCAGGCCGAGGCACGCGCGAAGCGGATCCTCGCCGAGCAGGCGAAGAAGCAGGAGGGTGCGGGCGACTGGTTCGGGATATTGTTCTGGATCGTCGTGCTGCTGGTCTTCGTCGTGCCGCCGTTCTTCCGTCGCGGCTCCGGCCGGCGCTATCGCGGCGGCGGCGGTCCGGTGGTGATCTGGGGTCCGTCGAGCAGCAGCTGGGGATCGGGTTCGTCCGGCAGCAGCTGGGGCGGTGGCGGTGGCGGTGGCTTTTCTGGCGGCGGCGGCTCGTTCGGCGGCGGCGGGGCTTCGGGGAGCTGGTGATGACGGCGTTCAGGACCCTCAGCGACGCCGATCACCAATTGGTCACCGATGCGGTGCGCGACGCCGAACGCGCGACCGATGGCGAGATCGTCACGATCGTCACCGATCTGTCGGACAGCTATCACGACGCCGGGCTGCACTGGGCGATCGGCGTGACCTTCGCGGCGCTGGCGATGTTCGCCTTGTTTCCGGGCAAGATCCTGGCGATCTTCACCTGGGCGGCAAATGGCTGGCAGTATGAATTTCCGCTGCACGAGGTGCTGCCGATCCTGTTCGTCGTCCTCGTCGCCAAATTCCTGGTCGTCCGCTTTCTGCTCGCCTGGATGCCGCTGCGCCTCGCGCTGACGCCGAAGCGCACCAAGGCGCGGCGCGTGCGGCGGCGGGCGGTCCAGTTCTTCAAGGTCGGCGCAGAGCGGCGGACGGCCGCGCGCGTCGGCATCCTGATCTATCTGTCGACCGGCGAGCATATGGCCGAGATCGTCGCCGACGAAGCGATCGTGGCGGTGGTATCGCCCGACGACTGGGGCGAGGCGATGGCGGTCATGATCGATCTTGTCCGCGCCGGCAAAGCGGGCGAAGGCATGGCGGCGGCGGTCGGCAAGGTCGGCGCGGTGCTGGCCATGCAGTTCCCGAAGAGCGAGGGTGACATGAACGAACTTCCCGACCGGCTGATCGAATTATGACCTCAGAGGATTGGCGGAACACGCCCGAGGAGATCATGTGGCAGGGCCGCTTCATCACGGCGAAGCGCCGCGGCAAATGGGAATATGTCGGCCGCGCGCGCGGCATCCAGGCGGCTGTGATCGTCGCGATCGACGATGACGACCATGTCCTGCTGGTCCAGCAGTACCGCGTGCCGATCGGCGAAGACTGCCTCGAACTCCCCGCCGGCCTGGTCGGCGACGAGACCGAGGGCGAGGCGGTGGAGATCGCCGCCGGCCGCGAGCTGGAGGAAGAAACCGGCTATCGGGCGGCCGAACTGGAAAATGTCGGCCGCTTCGCCTCGTCGCCCGGCATGGTTTCGGAGACCTTCACCCTGGTCATCGCCCGCGGACTCGAGAAGGTCGGCGAGGGCGGCGGCGTGGAGGGCGAGAACATCACCGTACTGCGCGTGCCGATGGCGGGCCTGTCCGATTTCGTCGCGGCGAAGCGCGCCGAGGGCGTGGTGATCGACGTCAAGCTTTTGCTGCTGCTGGCGGCGGATCTGCTGAAGTAGCGCTTTTGTCTGCCCTCTACCGCTTGCGGGAGAGGGAAAGCCGCCGCAGGCGGCGAGGGTGAGGGCACGAAGGGCGAGACCCGCTCAGGCCCTCACCCTGACCCGCTGCGCGGGTCTGTCCCTCTCCCGCAAGCGGTAGAGGGGCGTTTTTACCGGAAATTGTCCGCGTAAGTCTGCAGCTTCAGCACATGGTTTGGTGCCGGCACGACGTGGAACGCGACGCCCATCCGCTCGGCATAGGCCTTCGCCGCATCGAGGGTTGGGAACGCCAGGCGGACTTGCTCCAGCGTATCGCTCGACCCGGCCCAGCCGGTCAGCGGATCGGCCTTCTTCGCCTCGGCTGGCTCATAGTCGAGCAGCCATGTCTGCGTGCCGGCGCGACCCGACTGCATCGCGTTCTTGGGCTTCTGATAGATGCGCGCGGCCATGACGATCCCTCGAATATTCCGCCCCCGCACTGCAGCAATCGGGCGGCGAACGTCAAGCGTTGCGCGCGTCGGCGCGCTTCGTGCGCAAGGTCGCGGCGGCGGCGGCGGGATCGTCGGGCCAGGGATGGCGCGGATAACGGCCGCGCATCTCTTTGGCGACCGCGGTCCAGCTCCCCTTCCAGAAGCCCGGCAGGTCGCGCGTGGTCTGGATCGGCCGGCCGGCCGGCGAGGTCAGGCTGAGCACCAGCGGCACCTGGCCACCCGCGATTGTCGGATGCGTCGGCAGCCCGAACAGCGCCTGCACCCGCAGTTCGACGCGCGGGCCGCCCTCGGCGCCATAGTCGATCTCGTGGCTGGAGCCGGCGGGCGACTGGAATCGCGTCGGCGCGAGCCGGTCGATTGCCTTCATCCCGTCCCAGCCGATCATCGCTTCCAGCGCGCCATGCAGCGCAGCCGGCCCGATGTCGGACAGGCGGCGACCGGTCAGCAGCGGCGGCAGCCAGTCGTCGAGTCGGGCGCGCAACCCTTCGTCGCCGAGGTCGACGTCGGGCGCGCCATGCGCGGCGGCGAAGGCGGCGCGCTGCCGCAGCGCCTGCGCGGCTTCGCCCCACGGCAATAGCCCCACGCCATGCATGCGCACGCCTTCGAGCAGAGCCTGCGCGATCACCGCCGGATCGGCCGAGTCGTCGCGTCCCGATGCCAGCCGGATCGCACCCAGCCGCCGCTCGCGCAGTGCGTCGACCGCGCCGGTCGCGGGATCGAAGGTGACGGTGCGGACGGTCGCGATGCGATCCGCACAGAGCGCGAGCACATCGGCCTCGTCGATCATCGCGGCCGACAGGATGCGCGCGCCCGACGCGGCGCCCTGCGTCTCGGCGACCGCCAGCCACTGTGCGCTCGCCAGCGGCGACGTGGGGTCGAGCCGGAAACCGCGCCCGCCCGCCGACGCCCAGTCCTCGCCCGATTGGCCGCGGCGTTTCGAGATTCGGTCGGGGAAGGCGAGCGCGATGCAGGCGGCGATTTCAGCCCCCCTTCCGCCCGCAGCCGGGTGGGAAGTCGTGACGAGACGTTCCCAGCGTTTCGCCAGCCCCCGCGCCGCCTCGGCCCGCTGCCCGCGTTCGCCGCGCCAGCGCCGCAGCCGCAGCTCGAGATCGGCATCATTGCCGCCGAGGCCGCGCTCGCCGAGCAGCACCGCCACCTCCGCCGCCGTCCGCGCCCAGCCGAGGTCGGCGGCGGCGATCAGCATGTGCGCGAGCCGCGGCGGCAGCGGCAGCGCCGCGATCGCCCTGCCATGCGCGGTCGGGCGGCCATCGGTGTCGAGTGCGCCGAGACCGGTCAGCCGCGCCCGCGCCTCGTTGACCGCAGCCTCGGGCGGCGGGTCGATCCATTTGAGCGCGCGTGGATCGGACACGCCCCAGATCGCCGCGGCCAGCATCAGCGGCGACAGATCGGCCTCCAATATCTCGGGCGGATCGAAGCGCGGCAGGCCCGCGGTCGCCGCCTCTTCCCACAGCCGATACGCGATGCCGGACGATTGCCGCGCGGCGCGGCCGGCGCGCTGGGTCACCGCCGCCTGGCTCGCACGCTCGGTCACCAGCCGGGTCATGCCGGCCGCACGATCGTAGCGCGGCCGGCGCGCCAGCCCCGAATCGACGACGATGCGGACGCCCGCCAGGGTCAGGCTGGTTTCGGCGATGCTGGTCGCCAGCACCAGCTTGCGCGTGCCGTCGGGTGCCGGCGCGATCGCCGCGCGCTGCTCGGCCGGATCGAGGCTGCCGTGGAGGCGGTGCAGCACGACGTCGCCGGGCAGGCCGGTCAGCCGCTCGGCGGTCCGTTCGATCTCGGCGACGCCGGGCAGGAAGGCGAGCACGCCGCCCTGCTCTTCCGCCAGCGCCCGGCGGATCGCGGCGGCCATCTCGTCCTCGATCCGCTTCTCGGCGGCGCGGCCGATATGGCGCAGTTCGAGCGGGAACATCCGCCCCGCGCTCTCGATCACCGGCGCATCGCCCATCAGCGCCGAGAAGCGCGCACCGTCGAGCGTCGCCGACATCGCCACCAGCCGCAGATCCGGCCGCAGCGCGGCCTGCGCATCGAGCGCGAGCGCGAGGCCGAAGTCACTGTCGAGGCTGCGTTCGTGAACCTCGTCGAACAGCACGGCGGAGATGCCGGTCAGTTCGGGATCGGCCTGGATGCGGTTGACGAAAATGCCCTCGGTCACGACGAGGATGCGAGTCGCAGCGGACTGTTTCGCATCGAGCCGGGTCGCGTAGCCGATCGTCCGGCCGACCGGCTCGCCGGCCAGCAGGGCCATGCGCTCGGCCGCGGCGCGCGCGGCGAGGCGGCGCGGGCTGAGCAGCAGAATCTGGCCGGTGCACCACGGTTCGGCGATCAATGCGGGCGCGACTGCGGTGGTCTTGCCCGCGCCCGGCGGCGCCACCAGCACTGCGCTCGAGCGTGTGCGCAGGGTCGCCAGCAGGTCGGGGAGGACGTCGTCGATGGGGAGTGGGGCGCGGTCAGGAATCTTCATCGCCACTCTTCCTTCCCCCTTGATGGGGGAAGGTTGCGCAGACTTGGGTCCGCGCCTTCGCGGTCCCTAGTCGAAGCTGGATGGGGGTGATGTTCGGCGTGGAGCTCGATGCCAAACATCACCCCCATCCAACTGCGACTAGGCCCGGCTGCGCCGGACCAAGTCTCCGTATCCTTCCCCCATCAAGGGGGAAGGGTTTGGTAAGGTGTAAGCTTGCATCAATACGCCCGCGCGACAGCGAACTCGACCGCCTCGACCATCGCCGCCTTGGCCGCGCCGGCATGGAAGCCGCCGATCGCGTCGATCGCCCGCTGGCCGTAGACGCGCGCGCGCGCCAGCGTATCGGCGATGCCGCCGCTGTCCTTGAGCAGCCTCGTCGCGTGCGCCAGATCCTCGTCGCTGACGCGGTGCCCGGAAATCGCCTCGCGCCAGAACGCCTTGTCGGCGTCCGATCCGCGCGCATAAGCGAGGATCACCGGCAAGGTGACCTTGCCGTCGCGGAAATCGTCGCCGGCATCCTTGCCCATCGTCGCCTCGTCGGACGCATAGTCGATCGCATCGTCGACCAGCTGGAAGGCGATGCCGAGGTTGCGGCCATAAGCGTCGAGCGCGAGTTCGGCGGCCTCGTCGCGCTCGGCCACCACCGCCGAAATCCGGCAGGCGGCGGCGAACAAGGCGGCGGTCTTGGCGCCGATGATCTGAAGATAGCGATCCTCGCCGAGATCGATCCTGCGCTGCGCGGTCAGCTGGTTGACCTCGCCCTCGGCGATCACCGCGCTGGCGTTCGACAGGATCTTGAGCACCTTGAGGCTGCCATCCTCGACCATCAGCTCGAACGCGCGGCTGAACAGGAAGTCGCCGACCAGCACGCTCGCCGGATTGCCCCAGATGATGTTGGCGGTACGGCGGCCGCGGCGCATGCCCGAACCGTCGACGACATCGTCGTGCAGCAGGGTCGCGGTGTGGATGAACTCGACGGTCGCCGCCAGCTTGTGATGGCGCGTGCCGGTATAATCGAGCAGCCGCGCGCTCGCGAGGGTCAGCATCGGCCGCATGCGCTTGCCGCCGCCGGCGATCAGATGGCCGGCCAGTTCGGGGATCAGCGGGATCTCCGATTGCATCCGGCTGAGGATCACCTGGTTGACGGCGTTCATCTCCCCGGCGACCAGCGAGAGCATCGCGTCGAGCGAAGGTGGGCGGGACGGGTTCAGGCGGTGGATCGTCGCGGTCATGCTGGGGCCGCATTGGCGCGCCGACGCCATGAACGCAAGCATATAGGCCTTGCAAACCAGCCCGGCCGCACCGCAAGAGCGGCGGGCGAAAAGGAAGACGGATGACCGACGAGACGCTGCAGCGCTACCGCGAGAGCATCGACAATATCGACGCGGCGCTGGTGTTCATGCTGGCGGAGCGCTTCAAGATCACGCAGGCGGTGGGCCGCCACAAGGCGGTCTCGGGCCTGCCGGCCGCCGATCCGGGACGCGAGGAGCGCCAGATCGCCCGGCTCCGCGCGCTGGCGTCGGACGCGAATCTCGACCCCGACTTCACCGAGAAATTCCTGCGCTTCATCATCGAAGAGGTGATTCGCCACCATCAGGGGATGCAGGGCTGAGCGAGTCGCGGCGGCGCGGGGGCGGCCGCGGGATCGCGCGGCCGAGCTGGCCCGGGTTCGCCCTTCACCTGTTTTCGCGCGGTGGACGTTCGACACCTGGTCTCCTCGCCACGCTTGCAGGCATGATGATTGAGCCGGACCAAAAGAAACGCGCCGCCTGAACAATATGGCCTGCACCGGACGTTCCGTTAGGTCCATCGCCATGACACGGGTTACGTCAACTCGCGCCGGAGGGTGACCGGGCGCTGGTGGCACGGCCGCTTAACTGGTCATCGCATTGCGCCATGTCACCCTCGATCCGGTTCGTGCCGGCCGACCGGCCAGACCAGCAATTGGCGCTGGTCGAGCGCTTGCGCGCATATCGCAGGGCAAGGCACTCGCTTCGTCAATGTCGCGCCGCCACTCGGGCCGGTCGGCGATTTCGCCGCATAACTGAGCGATCCTTTCGACGAGACGGTGAGCTATGCAGCCTTGCGCAAGGCCGAGAGCGTCGGCCGGCCGGTCGGATCGAACGACTGGCGGGAGGATATTGAGGCACGTTCCGGCCTGGCTCTCGCTCCCCCATGCAAAATTGGGCCGGCGCCAAAATCTGAATTTGGGGACTTGTACATATCACTCTAACCCGAACCCGGGAAGCGGAAGCTTCGCTCGAACGAGGTCCGCGCCCTCATGCAAATAGAGCAATCACGGCTCCCGTCTTTGCACGCACCTGCTCCAATGATCGTTAACCGCCCATTGGCAATATGGGTCGATCCAGATGGAGTGTGCTCGTGAAGCGCTTGATTTCCGCGATGACAAAGACTGTGCTGGCGCTGGCCCTCAAGCCTCTGCTCAAAGCGGCCGAGGTGAAAGCAAGCCTCGCCCAGGAACGGCTGCGCAGCGCCATCGACGCATTCCCCGAAGGCATCGTCTTTCTGGACCCGGACGGGCGTTACATCCTCTGGAACCAAAAATACGCGGAAATCTACCACCGATCGTCGGACCTGTTCGCTCCCGGCGTCAAGCTCAGGGATACGCTCGAGATCGGGATTGCGCGCGGTGATTATCCCGATGCCATTGGCCGTGAAGATGCGTGGCTGAGCGAGCGCATGGCGCTGCTCGAAAATCCAGGCACGCGGCATGAGCAATGGCTGTCGAGCGGCCGATGCATCATGGTGGAGGAGCGCCGCACCGCAGATAGCTGCACGATCGGGCTGCGCGTCGACATAACCCAGATGAAGAAGCGTGAAGAAGGCTTCCGCCTTCTTTTCGAGCATAATCCAGTCCCATTGTTGATCTGCCACGGTGACAAGATCCTCTCGGCCAACGAGTCTGCGTTGCACCATTACGGTTACTCGACACCTGGCGATCCGCTTGAATATATGGAAGAACTCTTTCACGCCGAGGACTGGCACGACGCGAGACGTTCGATTGCCGGCGATTGTGTCCCGTCCGATCGCATCTGGCGTCAGCGGCGCAGTGACGGCATGCAGCTGGAATCCATACTCTTTACGCGTGAGATCCAGCATGAGGGCCGGGCAGCGATCCTGGTGAGCGTTTTCGATGTCACGGAGCGGCGCCGCGCCGAGGCGCGGGTCCAGCATATGGCACGCCACGACGAACTGACCGGGCTTCCCAACCGCGCCCATCACCGCGAAGCCCTTTCAAGAATAATGGCCGAGCTCGAAGCCAAGGGTGGCAGCGTCGCCGTGCTGATGATCGACCTCGACCACTTCAAGGAAGTCAATGACTCGCTGGGCCATTCGATCGGCGATGCGCTGCTCGTGGCGGCGGCGGGGCGGATGCGATCGCTCGCCGCGGAAGACGTGATGGTAGCCCGCGTTGGCGGCGACGAGTTCGCGATGATCGTCCCCTTTGGTTGCGAGAGCCGACGTGCCACTGACCTTGCGGAAGCGCTGATCGAGGAAATCGGCAAGCCATTCAAGGTCGATGGGCATGGCCTCTCCATAGGGGCAACCGTAGGCATCGCTCTGGCGCCGATCGACTCGGCCGATCCGGAATCCCTAGTCAAATATGCCGATATGGCGCTTTATGCCGCCAAGCAGGAAGGGCGCAGCGATTGGCGCCGCTTCACGGCAGAGATGGATGTGACCGCCCAGGAGCGCCGCAGGCTCGAGATCGACCTTCGGCGCGCGATTCGAGAGGGTGAGCTCGTTGTTCATTACCAACCACTGGTCGACCTGCGATCGGGCGTAACCGATGGCTACGAGGCCCTGTTGCGCTGGCACCATCCGGAGCGCGGCCTCATCCCGCCATCGGTTTTCATTCCGCTCGCGGAAGAGATCGGATTGATTGACGTGATCGGTCAGCATGTGTTGCAGACCGCGTGCCGCCAGGCGGCACAATGGCCGGATGAAATCAAGGTCGCGGTCAATATTTCACCGATTCAGTTCAGGGACTCACGGGTACTTCAAATGACTGCCCAAGCGCTTGCCAGCTCGGGTCTCCGTCCGTCGCGTCTCGAGCTGGAAATTACCGAAGCGGTGCTGATGCAGAAGAACGGGGGAGTCATGGCGACCTTGAACGGTCTCCGCGCTCTCGGCGTCGGCATTGCCATGGACGATTTTGGCACGGGCTATAGTTCGCTCAGCTATCTCCTCAGCTTTCCATTCAGCAAGATCAAGATCGACCGCTCCTTCGTCTCCGAACTCGACCTGCGACCTAAATCGCAGGCGATCGTTGGCGCGATCATCAGTCTCGGCGCCAGCCTCGGAATGGCCGTAACCGCTGAAGGCATCGAAGAAGCATCTGTCGTCGAATATCTCAAAGCCGCCGGCTGCCTTCAAGGCCAAGGCTTCCATTTCGCGCACGCAACTTCGGCCGAAGATTTGGCGGCGGTCGCGAACCTGTCGAGAGCGGCCGCCTAGCCGAACACCAGGTTGTGAATGCCGCGCATCTGGAACCGGAGGCCGCCGGCAACTCGAAGCTGTCACCTCCGATTCACCCGTAATTCCCGGATGGGCACGCATGCCCCGGCCACGCTGTGCGGACACCAGCCGTCACCGCCAGAGCGCAGATCTCGGCCCTCACAAGAGCGCCATAGTTTCAGCGCTCCACCCGTTCTTATACATGTCACCGAAACCGGACGCAAATATTTTGGCCAGCGCTTGCTCTCCCGACGCTGAACTGACATGGTAGGGTCCGAGGAAAATAAATGATATGCGCAGCACAACTGGGCTGATCGTCGTGGCGATGTTTGTCGCCGCATTTGCGACACCTTCTCTCGCGAAGACTTTCAACGTGGGCGACAAGGTGCGGTATTACGCTCCGGGCTGGTACGACGCGACGGTTGTCGAGATCGGAACGGGCGCGAAAGCGGGATCCTATCTGGTCAAGCCGGACGCCTATGCCCGGGCCGTCTGGTCCTCCAGCGTCGAGGCCCGGCCCCGCGCCATTGCCCCGGCGGCGCGGGCCGGGCCGCCCCGGACCGGCGACTACCTGATCCTGTCCTACGGCAATCCGGCCAATCCCCTGCGCCTTGGCCGGATCAGTCTGCTGGGTGGGCAGAACTATCGCTTCTATGACAATGGCGGAACCCTCCTGGGCGAGGGCCGCTACGGTTTTACAGGCGGCCGGGTGAGTTGGTCGAGCGGAATTCTGCAAAGCTACGGCTGGGGCGGCGAGTTCAAGATCAGGCCCGATGGCCGGGAGCATTCGATCAAGTTGAACAGGACGACGTTCGCGATCAATGCCCAGTAATGGTCCCTGCTGCCCCGTGACCGTTCCCTAATTCCGAACGAATTACCCGGCGGCAATTACCGAGCCTGGTATTAGAAGAGCCGTCGCCAACTCGCCTTCGGGGTAAACGTGTCCGCCAGGCATCGTTGTACGGCAGCCGCCGTTCGCCAATGCGCGGCGGGCGCGGCCACGTGGAAATCGACATTCATGCCGCTGGGTTTGCCGGCCAGCCCTTCGGTACAAGCCTGCCCGCCCTAGGACATTGTGGAGTGGCTGCCTGTCCCGCCCGAAACCTACAATGGCCCCGACCATATGGGCACGGGGCGATGGCGATCGCCCGGTGGGCCAGCAGGATCGAGCGACCGGGGAGATGAAGGGTGACTGAAGACGTCAAATGGGACCTGGAGGCGGACGTCGTCGTGCTGGGCTCCGGCGGGGCGGCGATGACGGCGGCGATCTCCGCCTATGATTTCGGCGCCAGGGATGTGGTCATCCTGGAAAAGAGCGGGATGGTCGGCGGGACGACCGCCATGTCCGGCGGCATGCTCTGGATTCCCAACAATCCTTACCAGATCGAAGCCGGCATCGCGGACTCCGACGACGACATCGTCGCCTATCTCGACGCGCTCGCGCCGGGCCAGCTCGATCCCGATACGCTGGGGGCGTTCATGGAGAGCGGCCCGGAGATGATCCGCTATTTCACCGACAGGACGCCTGTCCGCTTCCATGCCTATGCCGACTTCCCCGACTATCAGCCCTATATGCCGGGCGCCAAGGCCGATGGCGGGCGCTCGCTAGACAATGAGGCCTTCTCCTTCGAGCTGCTCGGAAAATGGGCCACGAGGGTGAACCCCACCAAGATGGCCTATCCGGTGCGCGGCAGCCTGATGGAGGCGATCAACGACACGCTCGACGAAGCCACCCTCGCCGAGCGCGAGGCGCATGATTATCGGGGCCTGGGGCAGGCGCTGGCCGGGTCGCTGTTCAAGGCCATACTGGATCGCAACATCCCGGTCGAATTCGAAAAGCGCGCCCGCAAGCTGGTCAAGGACGGCGCCAAAGACGGTGGGCGGGTGATCGGCGTGGTCGCCGAGGACGCCGACGGCCGCGACTTTCGGGTGAGGGCCCGCCGCGGCGTCGTCATCGCCACCGGCGGCTTCGAGTGGAACGAGATGCTGGTCAAGACCTTCCTGCGCGGTCCGCTCACCGGCCCGGTCAGCGTGCCGGAAAATGAAGGCGACGGCCTGCTGATGGCGATCGAGGCCGGCGCCCAGTTGGGCAATATGCAGAACGCCTTCTGGCAGCAGAGCGTGCTCGAATTCACGCCGCAGCACCGCAACGCCAAGCCCAATTATCTGCTGGGGTCGGACGAGCGGGCGCGTCCGGGCGCGATCCTGGTCAACCGCGCCGGCAAGAGGTTCGTGAACGAGGCAGCCAATTACAACGCGATGGGCAAGGCGCTGCACGCCTTCGACGCCGGCACCCACGCTTATGCCAATTTGCCCTACTGGCTGATCATCGATCAGCGCTACAAGGACAAATATCCGACGTTCAGTTCCACGCCGGGGGCGCCGATCCCGTCCTACATGATGCAGGCGGCAACGCTGGAAGCGCTGGCCGAGAAAGCGGGGATCGACCCGCAAGGCCTGACGGCCACCGTGGCGCGGTTCAACGACCTGGTCCGCAAGGGCCATGACGACGACTTCAACCGCGGCGACAATAATTACGACAATTTCTACATGTGGGGCGATGCCGCCTTCGAGCCGCCGTACCGCACGCTGGGCGTGATCGATCAGGGTCCCTATTATGCCGTCAAGATGGAATCGGGCGCCTTGGGCACGTCCGGCGGTCCCAAGACCAATGGCGACGCACAGGTGCTGGACTGGAACGGCAACCCGATCCCGGGGCTCTATGCGGCGGGCAACGCCATGGCCGCAGTGCTGGGCGAAGCCTATGGCGGCGCCGGCGGGACGCTGGGCCCGGGCATGACCTTCGGCTACATCGCCGGACGTCACCTCGGAAAACATATACCGAACCACTGACTTCGGCGCCAGGACATGGCGTAGACCATACATCATGGTAGGGACGGCCCGCCGTGCGACACGGCGGTGTCTGTATTTCGAGGGTCATGATGTCCGATCGCCTGAAGATCCTGCTTCAGCACCTGCTTCCCAAGCAGCGACTGACCATGTTCGCGGGCCGGGTCGCCGCAGCGCAGCGCGGTGGGATGACGACCAGGCTGATCCGCTGGTTCGTGCGCAGATACGGCGTCGACATGAACGAAGCGGAGAATCCGGATATTGCCAGCTACAAGACCTTCAATGATTTCTTCACCCGCCCGCTGAAAACCGGCGTGCGCCCTTTGGCCGCCGCCGATTTCGTCTGCCCGGTGGATGGCGCGATCAGCCAGTTCGGCGCCATCGATGACGACCAGATCCTGCAGGCCAAGGGGCACCGCTTCAGCACCACGGATCTGGTCGGCGGCGACGAGGCGCTGGCGGCCCGGTTCCGGCACGGCAGCTTTGCCAATCTGTATTTGTCGCCCAGGGATTATCACCGCCTGCACATGCCCTGCGACGGCACGCTCACGCGAATGATCTACGTGCCGGGTGCGCTGTTCTCGGTGAACCCCACCACCGCGCGCGGCGTGCCGAACCTGTTCGCGCGCAACGAGCGGGTCGTCTGCGTGTTTGCGTCGCCGGACCATGGTCCGTTCGTGATGGTGCTGGTCGGTGCCACCATCGTCGGCAGCATGGCAACGGTCTGGCACGGCGTCGTCAATCCGAAGCGCACCGGCAAAGTCTCCGAATGGACCTATGCCGACCGGGACATCCTGTTGAAAAAGGGCGAGGAAATGGGCCGCTTCCTGCTCGGCTCGACGATCGTGATGCTGTTCGGGCAGGGCAGCATCGTCTTCAACCGGGACTGGGCGCCGGAACGGCCGGTGCGCCTCGGCGAACCGATGGGCAATCGACCGGCCAGAGCAGGCGGGCCGCGGGTATTGATCGGCACAGGCTGACCGATCTTTACCACATGGTGCTACAAAGTCGTTGTGAATGTCGCCCTCAATCGCTTCGTAACAAGGGCAAAATTCGGCGTGAGCGTTTGAGAATATCCTGTTCCCCAGCGAAAGCCGGGGCTCAGGAGTCGCGCATTCCGAGCGTGTGACTCCTGGGCCCCGGCTTTCGCTGGGGAACTGCCACTTTCTTTACCCGGACTTTTGCCCCTGTTACGACGCATCTGGCCAAGCTGCTGAAGGAAAAGCCGTATCCGGGGTAAGTTTCCCCTCCCGTTTACGGGCGGGGAGCTATGCCGCCGCGGGCAGTCTCAGCCGCACCATCAAACCGCCCAGATCCTCGCTCTCCTCAAGGCTCACCGTGCCCTCGTAGATCTCCGCGACATCGCGGACGATCGCCATGCCCAGCCCCGTCCCCGGCTTCGACGTATCGAGCCGCACGCCGCGATCGAAGATCCGGCTGCGTTCCGCCTCGGGGATGCCGCGGCCGTCGTCCTCGATCAGGAATTCGACGAAGCCCGCCTCGGCGCGTACGGTGACGAACACGCTGCCGCCGCCATATTTGGCGGCGTTCTCGATCAGATTGCCGAGCATCTCGTCGAGATCCTGGCGCTCGACGTGAACCGCCAGCGTCTTCGGCCCGTCCATGTCGAGCCGGACGTGACGATAGAGCCGGCCGACCGCGCGTTCGACCGCTTCGAGGCTGGGCCAGACATCGGCGCGGCTGTGCGCGCTGCCGCGGCGGCCAACGGCGCGCGCGCGGGCGAGATGATGGTCGACCTGCCGCCGCATCGTCGTCGCCTCGCGCACCACGGTGTCGCCGAGATCGGGCGCATTGGCGGTGGCGGCGTTCATGATCACGGTCAGCGGCGTCTTGAGCGCGTGAGCGAGATTGCCGGCGTGACGCCGCGCCTCCTCGGCCTGACGCTCATTATGTTCGAGCAGCGCGTTGAGTTCCTCGACCAGCGGCGTCACCTCGTCGGGCAGCGGCTCGTCGATGCGTTGCGCCTGCCCGGCGCGCATCGAGGCGATCGCGAGCCGCACCTTGCGCAGCGGCCACAGCCCGTAGAGCGTCTGCAGCGCCGCGAGCATGATCAGCCCCAGCCCGAGCAGCGCAAAGCTGCGGACCATCGTCCGGCGCAAGGTGCCGATCTGCGCGTCGAGCGTCTCGCGGCTGGCGGCGACCTGGAAACGCCATTGCACCTTCGAACCCGGCAGGCGGACATCGCGCTCCATGATGCGCAGATCCTGATCGGAGAATTCCTTGCTGTCATAGACGTGCGGGGCGGCCGCGGCGCTCGCCGGCTTGACCACCAGCGCGCGGTCCCACAGCGAGCGCGAGCGCCAATGATCATGGCCGGTGCCGCTGATCTGCCAATAAAGTCCGCTATTGGGTTCGAGGAAACGCTGGTCGGCGAGCGGACGATTGAACAGCACCTCGCCGTCGGGACCGATCTCGGCCGAAGCGATCATCGCGGTCAGCACATAATCGAGGCCATCGTCGAAATTGCGTGTGATCGCGGTGGCGAGCACGCGATCGAGCGCGACGCCGCCGCCGACCAGCAACACGAGGATCCAGCCGGCGGCGATGCCGATCATCCGCCGGCTGAGCGACCCGGTGGTCGGTTTGCGCGGGCGGCGATGCGGCGGCACCGCAGGCGGGGGCGCCGGGATCGCGTCCGGCGAATCCCCTCCCCCGGCCGACGGCATCTCGCTCATGTCAGGCGCCGGCGTGATCAGGCATCCGGATCGTCGAGGCTGTAGCCGAGACCGCGGATCGTCGTGATGACGTCCTGGCCCAGCTTCTTGCGGATGCGGGTGACGAACACCTCGATCGTGTTCGAATCACGATCGAAATCCTGATCGTAGATATGCTCGATCAGTTCGGTGCGGCTGACGACCTTGCCCTTGTGATGGAGCAGATAGCTCAGCAATTTATATTCCTGCGCGGTCAACTTCACCGGTTCGCCGGCGAGCGTGACCTTGCCCGAGCGCGTGTCCAGCCGGACGTCGCCCGCGGTGAGCTCCGACGAGGCGTTGCCCGATGCGCGGCGGATCAAGGCGCGCAGCCGGGCGATCAGTTCCTCCGACTGGAACGGCTTGGCGAGATAATCGTCGGCACCGGCGTCGAGCCCGGCGACCTTGTCCGACCAGCTGTCGCGCGCGGTCAGCACCAGCACCGGCATGACCTTGCCTTCCTTGCGCCAGCGATCGAGCACAGTCAGTCCGTCGATCTCGGGCAGGCCGAGATCGAGGATGATCGCGTCATAATTCTCGGTGCTGCCGAGGAAATGGCCTTCCTCGCCATCGGTCGCCAGATCGATCGCATAGCCTTCGCGCTCGAGCGTGTTGCGCAATTGCGTTCCCAGGCTAGGCTCGTCCTCGACGATCAATACGCGCATAAAAGTCCCCTGGTTGAGTCGCGGCCGGCAATGTCGCCGCCCGTCAGCGGCCGGACTGGCCTATCACGGCACCGGTGCGTCCGTCGACATCCACCCAGATCACCGAACCGTTGCGCATGAATTTGAGACGATAGACGCCCGAGCGCGAATCGAACTCCGGCCCGAGATAGTCGGAGCCCGGCATGCGCGGCACGACCCGGCCCTCGATCTCGCGCAGCGAACGGACTTCGCCCTTCTGGCGCGCGGCATAGGCCCCGTCCTGATCGCCGCGATTCTTGGGGACGCCGGCGAATCCCGGCGCGGTGGCCAGGCCGAGCGCAAGAAATGCCGGCAGCAAAAAGGTTCTGGTCATTGTCATCACGGGCATTGGCATAGGGCCAATCCGTTGAACAGCCCGTGAATGTGCGCCGCGGGTGGCGTTCATGTCGGGCCTGTGGCGGATGGGCCACAGTGCGGACCCTCATTGCGAGACTGGAATGTCCATCCTGCAAACCCTTCCCCCTTGATGGGGGAAGGATACGGAGGCTTGGCGGCTTTGCCGCCTAGCCGCAGTTGGATGGGGGTGATGTTTGGCGTAGGGCGTCCTATGCCAAACATCACCCCCATCCAGCTCCGACTAAGGCCCGCCAAGAGGCGGACCTAAGTCTCCACATCCTTCCCCCATCAAGGGGGAAGAAAGTGCGACAGACTCACGCCGCGCGCGCGATCACCGCGTCGGAGAATTCGCTCTCGGCCAATGCGATCAGGGCGCGATCGTCATGATTCCACGGGTGGAAGCCCGGCATGAAGTAGGACAGCCAGGCCCCGGCGATCTTGCGGACCATGCCCGGCCGGCCGAGCGCGAAGCGGGCCAGCCGCCACCAGATGCGCGGGCCGGTCAGGCCGTCCTGCCGCAGCAGTTCGAGCGTGCCGCGGGTGCGATCGGTGAAGAAGCGCTTGGTGGCGCGCAGCATCACCAGCGATTTGACCGTCCAGCGCTTGCGCCGCGTCCAATGGCGCGTCGCATGGCGCCAGGTGTCGTAGGCGACGCCCTTATGTTCGATCTCCTCCATCGCGTGCCAGCGCCACAGCCGCGCAGCCTCGCTCTCCGCACCTTCGAGATGGCGCGGATTGGCGATCAGTTCGTGCGCGATGATCGCGGTGAAATGTTCGAGCGCCATCGTCGCGGCGAGGTTGGAGATCGCCGGACGCCCCTTGGTCAGCGCCAGCGCGTCGTCGACATGCTGCTCGAGCAGGCCGATCTTGTAGCCCTGGTCGACGACGTGGCGATTGAACGCGACATGTTCGCGGCTGTGCATCACCTCCTGCTTGATGAAGGCGTTGATTTCCTGCTCCAGCTTGGGCGGCGTGCCCTCGCGGTGCATGCGCACGCTGTCGACGAAATAGGCCTCGCCCTTGGGAAAGGTCACCGACAGCGCGTTGTAGAAGGCGGTTGCGACCGGATCATTGCCGAGCCACCAGCGGGGACGCTCGACGTCGCGGCCGAATCGCCGGTCGCGCGGGGTGATCGTCAGGTCGTGGGGTGTCTTGGCGGCGGTCATGCTATGGCTCCATATCCATAATCGCTTTCATCGTGGTTACTTACATCAATGTCAATAGTGAAGAAGCGACTGACCCCCGAAGCGAGCCGCTTCGCCGCGCTGGAAGCGGCGCGGGCGATCCTGATCGAACTCGGACCGCAGGCGGTGACCCTGAAGGCGGTCGGCGACCGCATCGGCCGCACCCATGCCAATCTGCTCCACCATTTCGGTTCCGCCGCCGGCCTGCAGAAGGCGCTGGCGCAGGACATCGCCGACAGCGTGACCGCGACGATCGGCGAAGCGGTGGTGCGCACCCGCGCCGGCGAGGGCGATCCGCGCGCGATCGTCGATCTCACCTTCGACGCATTCGGCAAGCAGGGCGCCGGCGCGCTCGCGAGCTGGATGATCTTGTCGGGCAATCGCGATGCGCTCGATCCGATCCTCGACGCGATCCATCGACTGGTCGACGATCTCGGCGAAGGCCATGAGGACCAGCCGGTCCACCAGCACACTTTGTCGCTGGTGCTGATGGCGCTGGGCGACGCGCTGCTGGGCGAGCCGATGGCGCGCGCGCTGGGGCTGAAACGCGAGACCGCGCGCGACATCGCGCTGCGCCAGCTGATCGAATGGTCGGGGTTGCTGAAGAAGCAACCGGCGTAACTCATATCTTTGATCACCCCTCTACCGCTTGCGGGAGAGGGACAGGCACGCGCAGCGGGCCAGGGTGAGGGCCTGTGAGCGGGTCTCGCCCTTCAGGCCCTCACCCTCGCCGCCTGCGGCGGCTTTCCCTCTCCCGCAAGCGGTAGAGGGGATAAATGCGCGCGCACCTTCAACTCGGCGCACAAAAGCCCTAAGGGCACGCCCATGCATTTCCTAGACCAAGCCAAGATTTTCGCCCGCTCCGGCGCGGGCGGCCCGGGGGCCGTGAGCTTCCGGCGTGAAAAATATATCGAATATGGCGGCCCCGACGGCGGCAATGGCGGCAAGGGCGGCGACGTGATCTTCGAAGCCGTCGCCGGCCTGAACACGCTGATCGACTTCCGCTACACCCAGCATTTCCGCGCGCCGCGCGGCAAGGGCGGCGCCGGATCGAACCGCACCGGCGCCGGCGGCAAGGACCTCGTCATCCGCGTGCCGGTGGGCACGCAGGTGATCTCCGAAGACAAGGAGCATGTGCTGCTCGACTTCACCAAAGTCGGCCAGCGCGAGATCTTCCTCAAGGGCGGCGACGGCGGCCGCGGCAACCTGACCTACAAGACCTCCACCAACCGCGCGCCGCGCCAGCACGGTCCGGGCTGGCCGGGCGAGGAAGCCTGGGTGTGGCTGCGGCTCAAGCTGCTCGCCGATGCCGGGCTGGTCGGCCTCCCCAACGCCGGCAAGTCGACCTTCATCAACGCCGTCACCAACGCCAAGGCCAAGGTCGGCGCCTATGCCTTCACCACCACCCGCCCGCAATTGGGCGTCGTCAGCCACCGCAACCGCGAATTCGTGGTCGCCGACATCCCCGGGCTGATCGAGGGCGCGGCCGAAGGCGCCGGCATCGGCGACCGTTTCCTCGGCCATATCGAACGCTGCCGCGTGCTGCTCCATCTCGTCGACGTCACGCTCGACGATCCGATCGAGGCATATCGCGTCGTCCGCGGCGAACTCGAAGCCTATGGCGCCGGGCTGATCGACAAGCCCGAAGTGCTGGCGCTCAACAAGTCCGACACGCTCGATCCCGAGATGGTCGAGGAGATCGCGGAAGCCTTGCGCGCGGCGAGCGGCGCCGAGGTGTTCCCGATGTCGGGCGTCAGCGGCGCGGGACTCGATGCCGTGCTCGACCGGCTGGTCGCCGAGATCGGGCCGGCCGAGGCGGTCACGCATGTCGACGATGTGGAGGACGACGAGGGAGACGGCGAATGGTCGCCGATCTGATGATGTTAGCCCCTCCCCTTCAGGGGAGGGGTTGGAGTGGGGGCGAGCGAAGCGAGCCTCTGCACCGACGATCGCGCAATTCCTGGGGCATCGAACATGTTGCCGACTCCCCCACCCCAACCCCTCCCCTGAAGGGGAGGGGCTTTTAGCATGACCTTCTCCCCCGCCGCCTGTCCGCGCCTCGTCGTCAAGGTCGGCTCCTCGCTCCTCGTCGATCCGTCCGGCCAGGTCCGCCGCACATGGCTGGCGTCGCTCGTCGCCGACATCGCCGAGCGCCATGCCGCCGGCCAGCGGATCATCGTCGTTTCCTCGGGCGCGATCGCGCTCGGGGCGCGGCGGCTCGATCTGCCCAAGGGCGGCCGCGCCAGCCTCGAGGATGCGCAGGCGGCGGCGGCGACGGGCCAGATCGCGCTGTCGGGCTGCTGGGCCGAACTGCTGCACGGCCACGGCCTCACCGCCGCGCAGATGCTGGTCACGCTCGACGATCTCGAGGACCGGCGGCGTTATCTGAACGCCACCGCCACGCTCGACCGGCTGCTGACGCTCGGCGTCGTGCCGGTGATCAACGAAAATGACAGCGTCGCCACCACCGAGATCCGCTTCGGCGACAATGACCGGCTGGCAGCGCGCGTCGGCCAGGCGGCCGAGGTCCAGGGCGTGATCCTGCTGTCCGACGTCGACGGCCTGTTCGATCGCGATCCGACCGTCCATGCCGATGCCCAGCGGATCGCACGGGTCGATCGGCTCGACCGGCGAATCGTCGCGATGGGCGGCGCCGCCACCTCGTCGGGCATGGGATCGGGCGGCATGGCCTCGAAGCTGGAGGCGGCGCGGATCGCCTGCGGCGCCGGCGCGGCGCTCGCGATCGTCTCGGGCAAGCATGACCGTCCCCTCACCCGCTTCGCCAGCGGCGATTGCGGCACCATCTTCACCGCCGCCGCACGTCCGCGCGCGCGCAAGACCTGGATCGCCGGACGGCTGACGGTGCGCGGCCGGATCAGCGTCGACGACGGCGCGATCCGGGCGCTGGCCGGCGGCAAGAGCCTGCTCGCCGCCGGCGCGACCGCGGTCGACGGCCGCTTCGCGCGCGGCGATCTGATCGAGATCGTCGACGCCCAGGGCCATGCCGTCGCCCGCGGACTCTCCGAATATGACAGCGACGAGGCGGCCGCGATCATCGGCAAGCGCCGCGACGCGCTGGAGGCGATCCTCGGCTATGCGCCGCGCGCCGCGCTCGTCCATCGCGACCATATGGCGCTGGTGTGACGATCTTAGCGCTCACCGGCGCGACCGGCTTCGTCGGTTCGACTTTGATCCGGATGGCGCTTGCCGACGGCCATCATGTCCGCGCGCTGACCCGCCGGCCGCAACCGCCGCGGGATGGCGTGACCTGGATCGAGGGCGCGCTCGACCGGCCCGACGCGCTGACATTGCTCGCGACCGGCAGCGATGCGCTGATCCACGTTGCCGGCGTGGTCAATGCGCCGAACCGCGCGGGTTTCGCCGCCGGCAATATCGCGGGCACGCACGCAACCGTGCAGGCGGCGCGCGACGCCGGCGTCGCGCGCTTCATCCATGTCTCATCGCTCGCCGCGCGCGAGCCGGGATTGTCCGACTATGGCTGGTCGAAGGCGGGCGCCGAAGCCGTGGTGCGCGACAGCGGTCTCGACTGGACGATCGTGCGGCCGCCGGCGATCTACGGCCCCGGCGACGCCGACATGCTCGATTTGTTCCGCATGGCCCGGCGCGGCGTGGTGATGCTGCCACCGAAGGGCCGGCTCTCGGTGATCGAAGTCGGCGATCTCGGCCGCCTGCTGCTGACCCTCGCTGCCGGCCGCGACGGGATCGGCGACATCTACGAGGTCGACGATGGCCGCGCCAATGGCTGGAGCTATCACGACTTCGCGCGCGCGATCGGGGCCGCGGTCGGCCGCCGCGTGGCCGTGGTCCACACGCCGCGTCCGCTGCTGCGGCTCGCCTCGGCGATGGACCGAGCGGCGCGGCGCGACGGTGCCAGGCTGACCGCCGACCGCGTCAATTATTACTGCCATCCTGACTGGGTCAGCGCGCCGGTCAGGCGCCCGCCGGCTTCGCTGTGGCAGCCGGAGATCGAAACCGCAGCCGGCCTGAAGGCGACCGCCGACTGGTATCGCGCGGAGACGTGGCTCCGCTGATCCCGGTTCACAGGTGGAAGGCCGGGTTCAGATAGGCGATGATGAAGGCGATCGTCGTCACGATCAGCCCCAGCAGGAACACCCGGTAGGCGTAGCCCAGGAAGCGGTATTTCTTGTGCTGGAGCACCAGTCCGTTCTGGTAGATGTCGCGCAGCATCATCCGGTAGATGGTCTCGTCGCGCTCCAGCGCCACCAGCACATCGTCGGCGAACTCGCCGTCGGTCATCGTGGTGAACGTGCCGAAGAACAGGAGGTTGCGGTCCTCCTGGGGGGGCGGCCGCGTCGCCGGCAGCACCGCATAGACCGCCAGCAGCGCCGACACGAACGAGAACAGGGCGAGAATGATCAGCGGCAGCGCGAAGCCGCCGGCGCGCACCTGCCCGATCGAGATCGTGAACACCACGAAGGTCGCGCCCATCAGGATCGACGCCTTCTGGTCGGCCATCTGGCTCAGCGAGACGTTGATCTGTTGCGCCGTCCGCACCAAGTGGATGGCATTGGGCGAGAAAATCCGCTGCGCCTTCGGTTCGCGTTCGTCCATGCCGTCCCCTGGTCTCCAAAGCGCGACCTTAAACATGCCCACTTGCCGCCGCAATCGCTTGGCATGCGTCTCGCCATACGTTTAAGGACGCCGCATGACCGACCGCACCCGCATTTTCGACATCGTCACCGAGCAGATCGAACCGTTCAACAAGAAGGGCATCGCTCTGACCGACGAAACGTCATTCGCGGGCGATCTCGAATGGGATAGCCTGACGGTGATGGATTTCGTCGCCGCGATCGAGGACGAGTTCGACATCACGATCACGATGAACATGCAGGCCGAGATCGAGACGATCGGGCAGCTGGTCGACGCCGTTGGCCGACTGAAGGGATGAGCCTGGCCATGACCGAAGCCGCCAGCACCGCCAACGACGCCCACACCCCCGCCGAAGTGCCGGAAGCGCGCGACCTGTTCTCCAAGTTCGACGCGCTGATCGCCGAGCGGCAGGCCCTGCTCGACACCGGCGTGCGCGATCCCTTCTCGATCGTGATGGACGAGGTGAAGTCGCCGACCCTGGCGGTGATCAAGGGCAAGGAAACCATCCTGCTCGGCACCTATAATTATATGGGCATGACCTTCGACCCGGACGTGATCCAGGCCGGCAAGGACGCGCTCGACCGGTTCGGGGCCGGCACCACCGGCAGCCGCGTGCTCAACGGCACCTATCAGGGCCACCGCGAGGTCGAGGACGCGCTGAAAGAGTTCTACGGCACGGCGTATGCGATGGTGTTCTCGACCGGTTACCAGGCCAATCTGGGGATGATCTCGACGATCGCCGGCAAGGGCGATTATGTGATCCTCGACGCCGACAGCCACGCCTCGATCTATGACGGCTGCTTCCTCGGCGATGCCGAGGTCGTCCGCTTCCGCCACAACAATGTCGAGGATCTCGACAAGCGCCTCGGCCGCCTGCCGAAGGACGCGCAGAAGCTGGTCGTGCTCGAAGGCGTCTATTCGATGCTCGGCGACATCGCCCCGCTGCCGGCGATGGTCGCGGCGATCCGCAAGCATCCGAACTGCATGATCCTCTGCGACGAGGCCCATGGCATGGGTTTCTTCGGCGAACATGGCCGCGGCGTGTTCGAGGAACAGGGCGTGTCGGACGACATCGACTTCGTCGTCGGCACCTTCTCCAAGTCGGTCGGCACGGTCGGCGGCTTCTGCGTCTCGAACCATCCCAAGTTCGAGGTCCTGCGGCTGGTCTGCCGCCCCTATGTGTTCACCGCCTCGCTGCCGCCCAGCGTGGTCGCGACCGCGGCGACCTCGATCCGCAAGCTGATGCATGCCGGCAACAAGCGCGCGCATCTGTGGGAGAACAGCCGCATCTTGCACGGCGGCCTCAAGGCGCTGGGCTTCACCCTGGGCAGCGAGACGCCGCAATCGGCGATCATCGCGGTGATCCTGACCGACCAGACCCAGGCGGTGGCGATGTGGCAGGCGCTGCTGGAGTTGGGGCTGTATGTGAATATGGCGCGGCCGCCGGCGACGCCGGCCGGCATGTATCTGCTGCGCTGCTCGCTCTGCGCAGATCACAGCGCGGAGCAGGTTCAGCAGATTCTCGCGATGTTCGAACGGGCCGGCAAGGCGGTGGGGGCGATTGGCTGAGGGCGTTGGTTGGTATGGTGAAGTGGCATTGATTTTCGAAAAGTCCTGCCATTGCAATTTCGACCAATTTAGCCAATATAGCCAAACACAGCCATACTGGAGGCCCTATGTCTGAAATCATCGTGGCTTCGACCGAGTTCAAGAACCGGGCGGGGCTGTACATGGAGCAGTCGGGAAAGAGCCCGGTTTTCATCACCCGGCATAACCGGCGCGTACGCGTCCTGCTCGATATCGACGAATATGAGCGGCTCAAGGCCAGGGACACGCGCCAGGCGTATTATGCGCATGAGCTGCCGGAAGAATGGGTCAATGCGCTCGATACGGCGAACACCGGCCACCTCGACCCGCAACTCGATCGCCTGATGGACGACTGAGTGAAGAAGCCCGAGCCCGCGCCAGGGCTGGTCATCCGCTATGACTATCTCTGGCGCGATGAGGCGATGCGCGGCCGCCAGGAGGGTGCGAAGGATCGCCCCTGCGCGATCCTCGTCGCTCGGCAGGTTCGGGAGGGAAAGGACATGCACGTCCTGCTCGCCCCGATCACGCACAGCCAGCCTTCCAATCCGAAGGCCGCGATCGAGATACCGCCGGGGGTGAGACAGCATCTTGGCTTCGACGATGCGCGCTCCTGGATCATCACGGCCGAGCTCAACAGCGTCGCATGGAACGATCCCGGAATTGTCCCGGCCAGGCCAGCCCGATGGGACTATGGCTTTTTGCCGCCGAAGCTGGTCACGAGCCTGATTGACCGTGTGCGCGAGCAGCAGAGGCGGGCGCTGAAGATCGTCGATCGGACCGGAGACATTTCACCCGGCGGGCAGCAAGTGAATGATGACTGGCGCGAGCATTAGACTTTTAGGCGGCTTTGTTTGCCTCTTGGCGCGCAGAAGTCGCAGCCACAGCTACCGCACCGCCCCCGATCGCAGCAGTTTCGGCACCAGCACCACCGCTCCCAGCAGTGGCCAGCGGCGCTGCCATGGCCTGATCTCGATCGCGGTGCCGGCGTGGCGGTTGATCTTCCAGGCGAGATAATCGATGCCGCCGGCGAAGGTCAGGCTCGCCTTGGCGAGGCGCAGGACCGACAGGGTCTTGCCCTGCAGGCGGCGCAGGCGCCAGCGGCGGCGCGCGGCGGCGGGCAGCACGGTCGCGGCCGGGATCGCCGCCAGCGCGGGATCGGTGAAGCGGATGTAGCGATCGGGTTCGGCATCGACCATCGCGCCGGGGCGGGCGTTGCGCTCGGCGCGTAGTTCGGCACCATAGGTCAAGGTGAACGCCGCGCGCCAGATGTCGAGCGGGTCACCGGTGACGGGCGCGAGCGGGCAGGCCGCGGCGAGCAGGGTCGGCGCGGCGCGCGCGACCGATTCGAAAGCGCCTTGCCGCGCCGCCGCGTCGGCGAACCAGACCAGCCGGCTCGGCTGGGCGAAGCGCGCCCAGACCGAGACGTTGAGCGTCTCGGGTCCGTTGAGGCGATGGAAGTCGGCTTCGCTCAGCACCGCATATTTGGCGGCGAGGCCCTCATGCGCGAACGGGAAGACGTTGGGCGGCAGCAGCCGGTTGGCGACCGCGCGCCAGCCGCCGCCATAGGCCGCGCGATAGGAGGAGATGATCAGGTAGAAATCGAGCATCTGCCCGTCGAGATCGGCGCTGCGCAGGCAGGAGCCGTAGAACAGCACCGCGCGCGAGGCATCGCCGTGGACCGCGGCGATGGCGGTAGCCATGGCCGTCACGCGGGGATCGACCGGCCGGCCGAGTTCGGCTGCGACGAGGGCGTGGAGTTCGGACATCGCCAGTAGGTCTTTAGGCCGGTGAAGACCGATCGGCACCGCGACGAGGCCGTACCGAGCGTGTGGTGCGCCCTCCCCCTTCCGTCATCCCCGCGAAGGCGGGGACCCATTTTTGGCATGAATTGCGATATCCGTCGCCCGGACGCATGGATCCCCGCCTTCGCGGGGATGACGGGTGGGGGGAGTTTCGTGTTGAGATCATAATGCTGTCCGCAGCCACACGCTGGTGAGCGACGCAAGCCGTACCAGTTCCGCCCTCACGCCGCGAGGCGGAGGAACGGCACCGGCGCGGTCGAGGTCAGCACGATCGGGCGGCCCACCTCGGCGTGGAACAGTTCGCCGTCGAGGATCACGCTGGAGCGGTCGCCCTCGATCCGGATCATGTCGCCGCGATCGAGATGGACGCCCTGCATCGCGTTGCGGCCGAGCTTGCCGAACGCCGCCGCGGCCATCGCGCGCAGCAAGGCCAGCGGACTCTGATCGACCGCCATCAGCTTCATCCGACCGACGCTGCCGCCGGCCATCTCGGTCTTGCTGCCCAGCAGCATGCGTTCCAGCGTCGTCACGATCAGCAGGCAGAAGCGGCCGGTCAGCTGGCCGTCGCGGATCATCGACACCCGCACCGGCCGCGGCAGCGGCGGCAGGAAGCGGCCGCCGATGCCCGACAGCATGCCGAGGATCACCGCGAACACCGTGAGGACATGGCTGAGACCGTTCGAGAGTCCCAGCGGATAGATCGTGTTGCGGCAATAGAGGATCGAATCGGCCAGTCCGGCACCGCCGAGGAACATGCCGAGCACCGGCGTGCTGCCGTGACGGCCGCCCGACAATGCGATCAGTTCGCGCACCACGACATGTTGGGACATGTCGCCGCGCGCCATTTCGAGCACGCGCTCCAGCGCCACCAGCGGATCGCCGTGCGCGCCGAGATCGAGCGCGATCAGATTGGTCTTGCCGTTGGGCAGCACCGCCACCGGCGGCGGGTTGTCGCCGAAATGACCGCCCTGGTGGAGTTCGGTCAGCGCCGCCTGGACGGTGCCGTCGCCGCCGTTGATGACGATCACCTTCGGCTGGACGCGCGCGATCGTGCGCAACGCCTTGCCGATCTGTTCGACGCTCTCGACCTCGTAATGGAAAATCTCGGGATGCGCCGCGCAATAGCTGCGGACACGCGGCAACAAGGCGCGATTGCCGGTCGACCGGGGGTTCGACAGAAGCGCGACAGTTGCCATGGATTACCTTGCCGGACCGATGGGCTTGATCGAAAACCCGCTGCGATAGTTGAGGACGACGTCGATCGCCCGCGGCGTGGCGCCGACCGGGATCACGACCGCGCTGTGCTTCGGCTTGAGGCTGGTCAGCGACAGCCGTGGATTGCGCGAGAAGCCGCCGCCATCGCTCCAGCCCGACTTGCCGTTACCGTCGACATCGTGCCGCACCGCGATCGCATAATTGCCGGGCGCCGGCAGCGCGACGCACACGTCCATCCGGCCCGCCGGGGTGACCGGCAGGTCGATGCGCTTCAGCCATTTGCCCTTGGCGAGGAAGTCTTCCGGGTTGGCGCCATAGATCTGGACGCGCAGCTTGCCGGTATGGGCCTTGAATCCTTCGACGCGCACCAGCACCGCTGCGTGATTGCCGGCGTTGCAGACGCTCGAATCGGGGCCGAGCGCATCGGCATGCGCGGGGATGGCCGACGCCATGAGCGCCAGCGCGACCGCGATCTGCGAGCGCAAAAGTTTCGACATGACCTCTCTACTCCTGGAAGCTATAGCCATGCCGCAATTGACATGGCCGACCCGGTTCGCCCCATGCCATTGAAGATCGGCCCCGTTTGCGGCCAAAACATGGTCATGGGGCGTCTGAATTCGGAAATGCTGTCGTCAACCGATCGCTACATCGCCCGATTGATCGCGCTCCCGCTGCTCGGCACGCTGGTGATCGCCGCCATGCTGCTCGTGCTCGACAAGATGCTGCGGCTGTTCGATTTCGTCGCGGCCGAAGGCGGGCCGGTCAGCGTCGTGTGGCGGATGCTCGCCAACATGCTGCCCGAATATCTGTCGCTCGGCATCCCGATCGGCCTGCTGCTGGGCATCTTGCTGGCGTTCCGCAAACTCGCTCTGTCATCGGAGCTCGATGTGTTCCGCGCGGTCGGACTCAGCTATGGCCGGCTGCTGCGCGTGCCATTCCTCTATGCGTTCGCCCTCGCGCTGGTGAATCTGGCGATCGTCGGCTTCGTGCAGCCCTATTCGCGCTACGCCTATGAGGGGCTGCGCTTCGAGCTGCGCTCGGGCGCGCTGGGCGCCTCGATCAAGGTCGGCGAGTTCACCAGGCTCGGCAGCCGGATGACGATGCGAATCGAAGGCAGCCGCAATTCGGGCCGCGACCTCACCGGCATCTTCGTCCGCGCCGAAGCGCGCGACGGCAAGTCGCTGGCGGTGACCGCGCAGCACGGCACGTTCCTGGCGACCGACGATCCCGACACGATCATCCTGCGGCTGGCCAATGGCGTGCTGGTCCATGACGCGCCGGGCTACAAGACGCCGCGCGTGCTGAGCTTCACCGGCCATGATCTGCCGATCGACCTGCCCAAGATCGCCACCTTCCGCCAGCGCGGCGACAAGGATCTCGAGCTGACGATCCCCGAGCTGGTCAGGATCGGCAAGGACAAGAATCAGCCGGCGATGCTGCGGCTGGAGAGCCGCGCCAATTTCCATTTCCGCATGGTCGAGGTGGCGACGATGCTGCTGCTGCCGTTGCTGGCGGTGGCGCTGGCGGTGCCGCCCAAAAGATCGACCTCGGCGCTGGGCGTGTTCCTGTCGATCGTGATGGTGGTGACCTATCACAAGGTCAACGAATATGCCGAGGCGCTGGGCGCGCTCGGCCGGGTCGACCCGGTGATCGCGCTGTGGACGCCGTTCGCCTTGTTCGCGCTGCTGATCTGGTGGATGTACCGCACGCTCGCCCATGTCCCCGGCGGCCAGCCGATCGGCGCGCTCGAAATCGGCGCATCGAAGCTGGGCGGCGCGGCCAAGGCCTGGCTGCGACTCGGCCGCCGCAAGACGGCGGAGGTTTGACATGCAGATGAGCTTTTTCCCCTCGCGCACGATCGCGCTCTACGTCGCCAAGCTGTTCCTCGTCCGCACGCTGGCGGTGCTCGCGGCGCTGGTGCTGGTGCTGCAGGCGCTCGACCTGCTCGGCGAATCGGGGAAGATCCTTGCCTACCCCAGCAATGGCGATGCGCAGCTCTGGTATTATGTCTCGCTGCGCGCGCCGCAGATCATCGCCCGCTTCCTGCCGTTTTCGGTGCTGCTGGGCACGTTGATCACGCTGGCGACGCTCAACCAGAACAGCGAAGTGATCTCGATGAAGGCTGCCGGGCTGTCCGCGCACCAGGTGCTGGCGCCGCTGATCGTCGCCAGCCTGGGCGTCGCCGCCCTCTCCTTCACATTCAACGAACGGCTCGTGACGCGCGCCACCGCAACGCTCGCACAGTGGCAGGACGTCGATTACGGCCCGGTGCCGAAGCAGCGCCCGGCGCAGACCAATGTCTGGGTCCGCGAGGGCGGGCTGCTGATCCGCGTGGCCGAGGTCCATGGCCGCGGCACCGGCACCGTGCTGAAGGGCGTGACGATCTACGATCGCACGACCGGCGCGCTCGATCACATCCTGAGCGCGCCCGAAGCGCGCTACGCGCCGGGCGGCGGCTGGGCGCTGTCGAGCGGCACGAGTTTCAACGTCTCGCGCGGCGTCGAGACGCCGATGGGGCCGGTAACGGTGGGCCGCGAGATCCGGCCCGACCAGTTCACCCTGGCCGATGTCGATGGCGATTCGCTGTCCTATTGGGAGCTGGGCGCGGCGATCGGCGACCTCAAGGGCGCCGGCCGCCAGACCGCGGCGCTGGAGGCGAGCATGCTCCACAAGATCTCCGGCCCGCTGTCGTCGGTGCTGATGCCGCTGCTGGGCGCGGTCGCGGCGTTCGGGCTGGCGCGCTCGGGCCGGCTCTTCATCCGCGCCGTGATCGGCATGGCGCTGGGCTTCACCTATTTCGTCGCCGACAATTTCGCGCTCGCGATGGGCAATCTCTCCGCCTATCCGCCGATATTGGCCGCGTGGGCGCCGTTCGTGCTGTTCCTGCTGATCGGCGAGGCGGTGCTGGTCCGCACCGAGGAATGAGGCGGCAAAGCTGCGAATATGGCAGGCTCCGGCGGGCTCGGTCGCAAAAGCGCCGTATTGCACAGCCACTCACGGTCTCCATATAAGGGAGCCGCGCGTGCTTGCGGTGCCGAGTCCGTTCGAGGAAGTTTGACGTGAAGACTGAGCAGATTGCCCGCCCCGGATTCTGGAACCGGTCGCATTATCTGGATCGGATGACGCTCAAGGAATTGACCGTCGCCTATTTCCAGTATCCGGCGATCATCGCCTATCTGATTCTGGCCGCGGTCGGCATCGGCGTGTGGGCGTGGCGCCCGGCGGCACCGGTGCAGACCGCCGCGTCGATCGCGATCGCGCTGCTGATCTATCCGCTCGCCTGGTATGTGCTCCACCGCTGGGTGCTGCACAGCCGGTGGATGTGGAAGGTCAAACTGCTCGCGCCGACCTGGAAGCGCATCCATTACGATCATCATCAGGACCCGAATCATCTCGAGATCCTGTTCGGTGCGCTGCACACGACCCTGCCGACGATCGTCATCGCCACCGCCCCGCTCGGCTGGCTGATCGGCGGCGTCGGCGGCGCGGCGATCGCGACCGCGACCGGGCTGCTGACGACCTGCTTCTACGAGTTTTTCCACTGCATCCAGCACCTCGGCTACAAGCCCAAGAACAAGTGGGCGGCGATGATCAAGCAGCGCCACATGGCCCATCATTTCCACGACGAATCGGGCAATTTCGGCATCACCAACTTCTTCTGGGATCGCCTGTTCGGCACCTTCTACGAGAAGGCCGGCGACCGGACAAAGAGCGCGACGGTGTTCAACCTGGGCTACACCCAAGAGGTCGCGAAGCTCTATCCGTGGGTCGCCGAGCTGTCGGGCGGCGTCGCCAGCGGCCATCCGCGCAAGCGCGCCGCGGACTGAATCGGCATGCCAGGCCCGGTTGCCGTACGGCCCGCCGAGAGCGCGGCCGATCGCAAGGCGTTCATCGAGCTCGCCTACCGGCTGAACGCCGGCGACCCCAACTGGGTGCCGCCGCTGCGCAACGACGTGGCCGAACTGCTGACGCCGGGCAAGAACCCGTGGTTCGAGCATGGCGAGGCGCAATTGTTCCTCGCCGAGCGCGACGGCAGGGTGGTCGGGCGGATCTCCGCGCATGTCGACCGGCTCGCGCTCGCCCAGCCGGCCGCGCAGGGCATGGGCCCGGACACCGGCAATTGGGGCCTGTTCGAGGCCGAGGACGAGGCGGCCGGCGCGGCCCTGATCGCGGCCGCGGAAGACTGGATCCGCGGCAAAGGCCTCACCCGCGCGCTGGGACCGATCAGCATTTCGATCTGGGACGATCCCGGCCTGCTGGTCTCGGGCTTCGATCATCCGCCGACGGTGATGATGGGGCACAACAACCCCGCCTATCGCGGCTGGATCGAGGCCCGGGGCTATACGCCCGCCAAGTCGCTCTATTGCTACGACCTCAACATCGAACAGCCCTTCCCCGGCATCGTCGAGCGCATCATCGCCAGCGGCGAGCGCAATCCGCGCATCGTCATCCGCCGCGTCGACAAGAGCCGCTTCAACGAGGAGGCGACCCTGATCCTGGGCATCCTCAACGATGCCTGGTCGGACAATTGGGGGTTCGTGCCGCTGACCGACAGCGAGATCGCCTATGTCGGCAAGAAATTGAAGGACATCGTGTTCGAGGATCTGATCCGCGTCGCCGAGGTGGAGGGCGAGCCGGTGGCATTCATGATCACCTTGCCGGATCTCAACGAGAAACTGATGACGATGGGCGGGAGTCTCTGGCCGTTCAACTGGGCCAAGCTGCTGCTGTGGCTGCGCCGGCCGAAATCGCGGACGATGCGCGTGCCGCTGATGGGGGTGGTCAAGCAATTGCAGTCGAGCCGGCTCGCGAGCCAGCTCGCCTTCATGATGATCGAATATATCCGCCGCGACGCCACCGCCAAATTCGGCTCGACCCGCGGCGAGTTCGGCTGGATCCTCGCCGACAATCAGGGGATGCGCGCGATCGCCGAGGCGATCCAGGCCAGGATCAATCGGGAATATGTGATTTACGAGAAGGCGCTTTGAGGCGCTTCGCTGCGCATGCGAAATCGGGTTGGCGAACTATTTGACGATGAAAATTACATCAAGTGTTTAGTTAATTATATTGCCAAAATATTTTCTACTTCATCTCATAATTTTCAAATTGATCAAAGATATTATTGAATAAGTTCTTTTGTTCATCTGTTATAATTTTTTGCCTTATTCTTTTTGATTCCGCCAAGAAAGGCATTGTAAATCAAATATTTCTTAATTTTATAATTTTCAATTATCCAGTCATCATATCCTATATTGATGATAAGATGCACAGTCTTTCCTTTATCGACATATCGTATTTTGTCGTCGTATGATCCTAGATGCGCGGGTAAAACTACAGGGAAAAACAACAACAATTCAGGAATCCATTCAACATTATAAAATAAACTCGATCTCATCGTAAATTCTAGCAGCATTTCTGAATATAACGAAACAGATTTACCGACTTTTTCGTCCGTTATAGAACTATGATCTAATTTCATGACTCAATAATTACCTAATTGATTAATTACTTTGCGGTGTCTCGTAGGCAGTGCCGCGCGCGGGTGCCATATACCAAGTCTGCCCTAGTGAAGGCCGGAGTGCAGACAACAACCTACCCAAAGGGGGGAGGTAGTCCCTTTATATTGTATACCATTCCCCCTGTTCTTTAATCTCCAAAAATTTAAAGTCAGGAGCGTTCTTGCTCTTATTCCAATTCATTGCTCCTTTTCCCCTTAAAATTATAGTTATAGGCTTTCCCTCTCGGGAAGAACGTTCAAGACCTTCTTTCTCTATTGCCAATCCAACCTTATCAGAAAAGGAAATATGCATTCCCGGGCACCGAAGGGGAAATCGTGAATGAATCCCCAAATTTGGATCAAATGTTACGGTGACGCTAACGTAATCTTTTCTATCCTGATCTTCGGCTCGGCAGGACAAAGCCAACTGCTCGTAGTCGACTTTTGAATAACAAGATGTTATTAGTGACATCAGGCCCATCAAAAGTATAATATTTATATTTGACACCATGACCGCTCATTCCAAGCCGCCCGCTACTGAAAAGTTTTTGTCCATAACAGAATCGCAGGATGCAACTACTCTGCGTTCGACGTCAATAGACTTGAGGCCGGTTTCGGTGACAGGCGCAATTTCCCCCATTTCACCATCGCGCACATAGCTGAACGCCTCCCCCTCAGAAAAACTTCCGATCAAATTGCGGCGCCGCCGCCAGCGCCTCGTCGCGCACGGCGGTCAGCGTCCGCGACAGCATCCAGCCCTTGTCGACGAAGCGCTGCAGCAGCCGCAGGCTTTCGTCATTGGCGGCGCGCGCTTCGTCCATCGCCCATAGCCGGATGTGGATGCCGGGCAGGCGATGGTTGCAGACGATCAGTTCGGCGAGCGGGTCGGGCGCGTCGGCATGGCGCTCGTGCAATGTTCGCCGGATCTCCAGCGCCTGGGCATAGGCTTCGAGCGCATGATGCGTCTCGCTGCGATCGAGGTCGGCCAGCACGAAATCGCCCCAGCGTTCGAGGCTGAGCGCATAGTCGCGCAGCACCCAGGGATCGCCGGGCGCCATCCCCACCCGCTTGTTCTGTTCGGCCAGCGCGCCATGGTACAGCGCGCCCTTGCGCTTGAGCAGATCGGGCGCGCCAACGCTGGGCAGGCATTCGGCCAGCGCCAACTGGGCATCGGCATAGGCCTGGTGCGCGGCGCCATTCAACGGACGAGCCTCGGCCAGCGTCCGCGTCAGCCGCAGCGCGCGTTCGAGGCATTTCAGCGACTCGGCACGCTCGCCAGCCTGCGCCAGCATGGTGCCGATCTCGCGATAGAGCCGCGCAACCGCCAGATCGGCGTCTTGCAGGCCGCCTTGTCCCACGCGTGAACTGAAATGGGAGAGCGCCTCGCGATAATAGAGGAAGGCCTGGTCGTCGCCATCGGCACCGCTGCCGCGCAGACGATCGGCCTCGACGATCCACAGCGCCGCCAGATCGTCACGCGATTCGTCGTCGTCGGGGCGATCGAGCAGGCTGGCGAAGGGCGCCATGTGCAGGGCCGCCGCCGCCTCGCCATCGCCATCGCCCCCGCGGCGATCGAGGAAGGTGGCGAGCCGCTGGCGCGCGATCGCGAGCTGGCGGGCGCAGGCGGGATCGTCGGGCCGTTCGCGCACCAGCCTTTCCGCCAGCGCCAGCCGCGCCCGCAACGCTTCGAGTCCGCGCTCCGGCGCCTGCCGCGCCATCTCCAGGTCGGCGCAGAGTCCCAGCGTCTCGGCGGTGAGCGTGCCGGCATAGGGTCCGGCCGCGAGATGGCACGCCACCGTCGTCAGCATCGGCACCAGAGCAGCGAAGCCCTGTTGGTCGGCCGCCCGCCGGTCCATAGCGGTGTTGCCGAGGCCCGCGACGACTTCATCGAGCGTGGCGGCGATGTGGCGGCGGCGCGGCTCGGCCAGCGCCCGCTGGATCTGCGCCGCGACCAGCCAGCGCATATAGGCGGTCGGCTCGCCGGGCTGGTCGTGGCGCAGCAGCAGCATGCGAGCGGCGAGCCGTTCGAGCAGGTCCGCCCAGGCGGTGCCGCCGGCGGCGCGGCGATTGGCGGCCGGATCGAAGTCGGGATGTTCGGCGATCACCAGCCGCATCAGCCAGTGGGTGGGGACGAGATCGGGGGGGAAGAAGCTGGCGAATTCGAGCGCGGTGCGCATCACCGGCGACAGGCTTGCCATCGCCAGCGCGACGATCAGCCCGACGAGGCGGGTCTCGCCGGACACGTCGGCATCGCCGTCGCTCTCGCCCTCCCCCTCAATGGCGTCGGCGTCCGCCTCCAACAGCTGCAGAATATCGCCATAGCGCATGACCCGCTGCGCCCGCAGATGCGCGCCGACCAGTTCGATCGCCAGCACTGACCCATCCAGGCGCGCGACGATCTCACGCGCGGCCTTCGCTTCCTCCGCATTTTCGATCGCGCGGAAGCCGCGCAGGATCGACAGCCCCTCCTCGGCGGAGCAGTTCGGTTCGCCCCCATCGGCACGCAAGGTGGCATTGATCCATCCGGTTTCGGACTCACGCGTCGGCACCGGGTCCGTGCGCGCCGAAGAGAACAGGTCCTGATCTTTCATATGGCGCCGTCCGATCGCAAGGGGTCGATCCGTCGCAATAGACAAGACACGGGGAAAGCGGATTATTCAAGGATGTTGTTGATGTCATGACGCCAGCAACATCATCGGGCATCGGGCATCGGGCATCGGACATGGCGGGCGACATCATAAGCCAGCGTGATCGCCGCGAAGATCGTGCCGCCATATTTCGACGGCACATGTCGAATCAGTGCGCCTTCCGCTTCGCCGCCACCTTGTGCACCGCCAGCGCGATCGCGGTGCCAATCACGAGGCCGACGATGCCGAAGCCGGCAGCCTCGACCAGCCAGTGGACCAGCCCCTGCAGCGCCGGCACGGCATGGCCGGCACCTTCGGCGGCATGATCGATCCAGTCGGGGATCGGCGTGAAGTGATAGTCGTGGAAGCCGTGGACGATGATGCCGCCGCCGACCCAGATCATCGCCGCCGTGCCGATCGCCGCCAGCGCGGATAGCAATTTCGGCATCGCCTTGACCAGCCCGCGGCCGATCGCGCGCAGCGCGGCCGACGGCTTCTCGGCGAGGTGGATGCCGATATCGTCCATCTTCACGATCAAGGCGACGACGCCGTAGACGCCGATTGTCACCGCGATGCCGACGAAGGCGAGCACCACGCCCTGCTCCCAGATCGGCTTGTCGGCGACGTCGGCGAGCGCGATCGCCATGATCTCGCCCGACAGGATCAGATCGGTGCGGATCGCGCCGCTGACCTTGGATGCCTCGAGATGCGCGGGATCGTCGCTTGCCTCCTCGGCGGCGCCATGGTCGCCGCTGCCGAAGACGATCTCGATCACCTTCTCCGCGCCCTCGAAGCACAGATAGGCGCCGCCCAGCATCAGGATCGGCGTGATCGCCCAGGGTGCGAAGGCGCTGAGCAGCAGGGCGGCGGGCAGCAGGAACAGCAATTTGTTGCGCAGCGAGCCGAGCGCGATCTTGCCGATGATGGGCAGTTCGCGATCCGGCGAGAAGCCGACGACATAGCGCGGCGTGACCGCGGTATCATCGATCACCACCCCCGTCGCCTTGGCTCCCGCCTTGCCGGCGGCGGCGGTCACATCGTCGAGCGAGGCCGCTGCGAGCTTGGCGATGGCGGCAACATCGTCGAGCAGTGCGGCGAGACCGGATGACATGGAAGATCGACTCCGTTGATGATTGGCGTTTCGGCTAGCGCATCAATCCCGAATGATCGCCCAGGTCGCCGCGTGATCGCTCGCCTTCTCGCGCCCGCGAAAAGCCTTGTCGACATTGGCGTCGACCAGCCGGTCGGCGGCCTGCGGACTCAGCAGCAGATGATCGATGCGGAAACCGGCGTCACGCTGCCAGGCGCCGGCCTGATAGTCCCAGAAGGTCCAGATCGCGCCACGCGGATGGCGGCTGCGAATCGCGTCGGTCCAGCCCTGGAACAGCAAAGTGCGGAATTCCTGGCGGCTTTCGGGCTGCATCAGCGCGTCGTTCGCCATCGCCGCGACGCTATAGACATCCTCGTCGGTGGGGATGACATTATAGTCGCCGGCCAGGATCGCCGGCACTTCCTCGGCGAGGATTTCGCGCGCGCGTGCCTGCAGCCGTCGCATCCAGCGCAGCTTGAAATCGAATTTGGGTCCGGGCTGGGGATTGCCGTTGGGCAGATAGATCGACGCCACGCGCACGCCCATCACATCCGCCTCGATATAGCGGCTATGCTCGTCCTCGGGCTCACCCTCGAGGCCGCGGCGGACCTCGACCGGATCGACACCGCGCGCGAGGATCGCGACGCCATTGAAGCCCTTCTGCCCGTGCCACACCGCGCCATAGCCGGCGCCGCGGACATCAGCTTCGGGAAAGGTCTCGCTGCTGGACTTGAGTTCCTGCAGGCAGACGATGTCGGGCTTGGTCTCGTCGAGCCATTCGAGCAGGCGCGGCAGGCGCGCCTTGATGCCGTTGACGTTGTAGGTTGCGATCTTCATGCGCGCCGGTCTAGCGGCACCGAACGCGCACGTCAGCCTCTAGATCGCGAAACCGGTTCTAGATGGCAAAGCTGGAGCCGCACCCGCAACCGGAGGCCGCATTGGGGTTGGTCACGCGAAACGCGGAACCGCCGAGCGATTCGACGAAGTCGACCGCGCTGCCATTGACAAGATCGAGGCTGACCGAGTCGACCACCAGGGTGACCCCGTCGAGCTCGGTCACGCTGTCATCGCTCTCGACACCATTGGCGAGGTCGAAGCGATATTGGAAACCGGAACAGCCGCCGCCCTCGACCGCGAGGCGGAGGATTGGCGGCTTGCCGGTCTTCTGCGCGATCGCGGCGACGCGACGGGCGGCGGATTCGGTGATGGCGACGCTGGGCTGTGTCATGGCGCCAAGGTAGGAGGTTGGGGGGCCGCCTGCAATGGGACGGCCCCTCTCCTCTCCTGACTCAATCGGCCGGGCCGCCTATGGCCGCAATCTGGGTGGCACCGCCATCGTGCTTCTGGAGCGCGGCGAGGTGCTGGGCCTGCTGCATGAACGGCACCGGATTGACCGCGCGCCCGTCGATGCGGACCTCATAGTGAAGGTGGCAGCCGGTCGAACGGCCGGTGGACCCCATCAGCGCGATCAGCTGACCACGCTTCACGCGGGTGTTCGGCGCGACCAGAATCCTGGACAGATGGCCATAGCGGGTCTGGATGCCCTTGCCATGTTCCAGCTCGACCAGATTGCCATAGCCGCCCGCCCAGCCGGCGCGGCCGACGATGCCGTCGGCGGTCGCATAGACGGCCGTACCGTGGGGACCGGGGATATCGACGCCGGCGTGCATCGCGGCGGTGCCGCGGAACGGATCGGAGCGAATGCCGAAATTGGAGGTGAACTGGAGATTGTCGACCGGCTGCTGCGACGGGATCGCGATCACGCCCTGTTCGAGCTGGTCGAGCTTCTTCCACGACAGGAAGAGCGCCTTGAACTGCGGATCTGCCTCGGTGAGCGCGGTCTTCGCGGTCTTGCCGTCGACCGGCTCGAAGGGACCGCCCATCCCACCGCGGACTTGGCCACCCGGTACCTGATGGAAACGCGCGGCCGAGATGCCGAGCCGCTCGATCAGTTTGGCCGTCGTGCGATAGCGCGTTTCGGCTGCAACGCGGACCTGGGCGGCGAGTGCCGCCTGTTCGCCGGCGACGGTCTCGATCGGGGCAACGATCGGCTGCGCGGCGGCGGTGGCGGCGTCGGTTTCGGCGGGGAGCAGGGCGGCCAGCTTGGCGGGGTCCTTCTCACCGCCGAGCACGGCGGCGAGGAAGGCCTGGCGGCGCTCCATCTGCACGGCGTGGGCGGTGGCCTCGCGGCGCATCGCCTCGACGTCGGCGCGCATCGCGGCGACCTTCGACTGCATCCGCATCACTTCGGTTTCATGCGCGGCATAATCGGCAACGCTGCCGCCCAGCGCGGTGGCACCGAGCGCGAGCTGGACCAAAGCGACAAGGGTCCACACAAACAAAATCGCCGCGGCGGCAGCAGCGGCGATCTGACTCGTGGCACCAATGCGGACCCGGCGAAGGCTGGTCCCGTCATGAATGAAAAAATCGCGTGGCTTGAAAAAAGTGCGGAACCGCGAGAGCGTTCCTACGTTCAATCTGGAAATCGGCATCAAATCCCCGGCGACCTTGGACGACGCCGACGGGGATCGGTGTCGCATATTGTTTGAACCTGTTGCGGGTTTTGCCCCAACCGCATCGGATGGCGGTTTGTTTGCGTTGCAGCGGACGAGGACACAACCCCATCGGTATATTCCCGCGTCAAACCGGCTGTCGCACGCGCCGAGTCGTTGAACGGCGGCTTAACGCTACCGCGAAAATGGCGTGCAACCAGTGCATGCCAGTGTGCATGCGGCGCGAATCCATATGATTCGCATGCATTTTCGAACCATGCTGTGCCGACCGACACATGGCGGATCTCGTCGTTGAAGATGCGCTGGAGGATGCGCGCGCTGGTCCTGTCGCCTTGTGCCTCGAAGCGCGCGACCATCGCCGGCGTCACGTCCAGAGCACGCGCTTCGAGCACCATCGGCACGATTGCCAGCCGGGCCAGCGCATCGTGACGAGTCTCGTGCGCGGCCTCCCACAGGCCATCATGCGCCGGCAGCGCGCCGTAATGGCTGCCGAGCTGGTGCAGGCGACGGTCGAGCAGCGCGAAATGCATCGCCTCGTCCGCGCCCACGCCCAACCATTGATCGATGAAGCGGCGCGGGAATTGCGCACCGAAGCGGCCCGCCAGATCGAAGGCGAGATCGATCGCGCCGAACTCGATATGCGCGAGCGCGTGGAGCAAGGCGATGCGGTTGCGGTCCGATCCGCCCTTGCCCCGCCGCGGCATGCGCATCGGCGGCAAGAGTTCGGGATGCGCCGGACGGGCCGGCGAATCGGGCATCGGGACGTCGAACGCGTGGTCCAGCCGGCCGAGCCGCCAGTCGCGCGCGGCCCGGCGCGCCGCCATCAATTTGCGCCGCGGGTCGGCGGCGTCGAGCACCGCGCGGCAGGCGGTGGCTATGCTCGTCAAAGCGCCTTCGCCGCCTCCAGCACCGCGGCAGCGTGGCCGGCGACCTTCACCTTGCGCCAGACGCCGGCAATCTTGCCGCCGGCATCGATCAGGAAGGTCGCGCGTTCGATTCCCATATAGGTCTTGCCGTACAGCTTCTTTTCGACCCACGTGCCGAAGGCCTCGCAGACGCTGTCGTCCGCGTCGGTCGCGAGTTCGACCTTGAGGTCGTATTTGGCCGCGAACTTGACGTGCCTGGCCGAATTGTCCTTCGAGACCCCGACCACCGCCGTGCCCGCCGCGGCGAAATCGTCGGCCAGCGCGGTGAAGTCCCTGGCCTCGGTCGTGCAGCCGGGCGTATCGTCCTTGGGATAGAAATAGAGCACGAGCGGCTTGCCGCGCCAGGCGGAGACCGGTTTGGAACGGCCATCCGCCATCAGCAAGACGGGATCGGGCGCGGCATCGCCTGGATTCGGCATCTCATTCTTCTCCATGGGCATCGGCGGCGCCCGCGACGGTGCGCCAGCAATCGGCGACTGTCTGCCTTGCCCGCGCATAGTCTTCAAGCAGCGCATCCCAGCTTTCCGTGCGGCAGACGCGCGCGACCAGCGGCCGCGCGGTTTCGACCGGCGCGTCGCCGCCCGGCGAGACGAGGCGCAGCGTGACCAGCAGCCGTGCGAGCAGATCGTGCGCACGCGCCATCGCCCGGGGCAGCAGGCCCTCGGCGATCAACAGCCGCACCGCGCGCCCGAGATCGGGATCGAAGCCGGTGCGGTGGCGAAGCTGGAGCACATGGACGCAGAATTCGAGATCGACGAGACCGCCGTCGATCAGCTTGGCATCGAACGGCCCCGACGGCGGCTTGTGCTTCGCCATCTCGGCGCGCATCGACCGCGCATCGGCGACGAGCTTGGCGGCGTCGCGGCCCGCGCGCAGCTGCGTCGCGACGATCGCCGCGATCTCGTCCTGCGCTCGGGCCGAGCCATAGACCGGCCGCGCCCGGCACAGCGCCATATGCTCCCAGGTCCATGCGCTCTCGCGCTGATAGCGTTCGAACGCGTCGAGCGAGACCGCGAGCGGTCCCGACGTCCCCGATGGACGCAGCCGCGTGTCGACGTCGTAGAGCGGCCCGGACGCGGTCGCCACCGACATCGCCGCGCTGATCCGCTGCGCCAGGCGATTATAATAATGGAACGGCCCCAGCGGCTTGCGGCCGTCCGAATCGGTCAGGTCGAGGCCGGTGTGGAGGTAGATCAGGTCGAGATCGGACGCGTGGGTCAGCGAGCCGCCGCCGAGCCGGCCGAGCGCGAGCACGGCGAACTCGCTGCCCGGCACGCGGCCATGCACGCCCGAGAACATCGCGATCGTGGCGTCGGCGAGCACGATCAGTGCCGCCTCGGCCACGCGCGCATAGCCCGCCGCCACATCGAGCGGATCCTGCGCGCCGGTGACCAGCTGGACGCCGAGCGCGAAGCGGCGCTCACCGACCTGGCGGCGGACGCGATCGAGCACAGCCTCATAATCCTCGCCGCGCTCGCCGCGTGCGAACTCGGCGCACAACGATGCGACCGGCCCCGGCAGGTCGAGCGCGGTGGCGTCGATCAGGCCGTCGAGCAGTTCGGTGCGGCGCGCCAGATCCTTTGCCAGCGCCGGCGCGTGGCTGAGGATCGCGCCGAGCTGGAGCGCCAGCGCCGGCCGCGCCTCGAGCAGGCGGAACAGGTTGATCGCGCTCGGCAGCCGTTCGACGATGTCGTCGAGCCGGTTGAGCGCACCATGCGGATCGGGCGATTGGCCGAGTGCCTGGATGAGACCGGGCAGCACCGCCTCCAGCGCCTCGCGCGCGGCCGGACTGCGCAGCGTCCGCAGCGTGCCCGTCCGCCATTTTTCGATTCGGCCGACCGCGGGATCGCAATCGGTGAAGCCGGCGGCGGTCAGCGCCTCGGCGAGGCGGACCGGATCGTGCGGCAGCTCGCGCGCATCGGCGTCCTCGAGCGCGTCATAGATCGTGCCGACGCGCTCGACATGCGGGCGCAGCCGCTCGATCAGAGCGGCGCCATCGCCCTGGCCGTCGAGCGCGGCGACCGTCTCGAGCGCCTCGGCGGACTTGGGCAGGCTGTGGGTCTGCTGGTCGTCGACCATCTGCAGGCGATGCTCGACATTGCGGTAGAGCGTATAGGCCTCGGCCAGCGCATGCGCCTCGTCGGCCGCGATCCAGCCCGCGGCGGACAGCGATGCGAGTCCGTCGAGCGTCGCCGGCGCGCGCAGGCCGGCGTCGCGCCCGCCATGGATCAGCTGGTGGATCTGCGCGAAGAATTCGACCTCGCGGATGCCGCCGCGGCCGCGCTTGAGATCATAGCCGGGGCCGAAGACCTGGCCCTTCGAATGATGGTCGCGGATGCGGCGCGTCATCGCCCGGATCTCGCCGATCGCGCCGAAATCGAGCGCGCGGCGCCAGACGAACGGGCGGATCGCGGCGAGGAAGGATTCGCCCAGCGCCGTGTCGCCCGCGGCGGCGCGGGCGCGGATGAACGCCGCCCGCTCCCAGGCATGTGCGCTCGATTCATAATAGGTGATCGCCGCCTCGACCGGCAATGCGATCGGCGTGATCTCGGGCGTCGGCCGCAGCCGCAGGTCGACGCGGAAGACATAGCCGTCGCCGTCGCGCGCCTGCAGCAGTTCGACGACGCGGCGGCCGATCCGCACCGCCGCCTCGACCGGTTCCTCCTTGCCGCGCGTCGGCAAGGTCTCGGGATCGAAGATCAGGATCGGATCGATGTCCGACGAGTAGTTGAGTTCGCGACTGCCATGTTTGCCGAGCGCGATGACCGCGAAGCCGCGCGGTGCGGCATCGGGCGTGCGCTCGCGGATGGCGGTGGCGATCGCGACGTCGAGTGCGCGATCGGCGAAATCGGACAGGTGGGTGACGGTCTGCGTCAGATCGTGGATGCCGGCGAGATCGGCAACCGCGAGCGTCAGCGCGACCCCCTGCCGCTCGACCCTGAGCTGCGCCGCGACGCCGCCCGCCGCGGCGCCTGCGCTCCGCGCGGCCACCAGCGCATCGTCGATCCGCCCCGCTTCCAGCAGGGTCACGATGCCGGGATGGAGCGCGATCAACCGGCGGAGAAAGGGTGCGTGCGCCTCGGCGCGGGCAAGGGCATCGGCAGCGTTCATCATGTGGCTCTAAACCCGCGCGGCCGATTGCGACAGACTCCAGGCAACTTACACACAGGATGCGCGTTAGACCGGCATGAAGCATCAATACCCCAACCCCGTGCAAATGCGCGCTTCCGAGCAGGTTATGGTGCTCGCGCCGACGCGTCACGAGGGCGTCGGCCGCGCGTTGCGTTCGGCCTATCGCGGCGGAACGGATCGTCTGCCGCCCGAGTTTCAGGCACTGCTCGCCCAGCTCGACTGAGCCGGCTTCAAGCGACAATTCGCGACAATAAGCCCGTCATCCAGACATCTTCAGGCGACAGACCGGCGCGACAAAGGCCTCGTTCGAGACAGAAGGAGACTCTCACATGAAACGCACTTCCATCCTGCTGGCGAGCCTCGCCGCCGCCATCACCGTCGCCACGCCGATGGCCGCCAATGCGGCGCCCTATCAGAGCATCAATTCGCGCCAGGACAATCTGTATCAGCGGATTCACCAGGGTGTCCTCAACGGTTCGCTGACCCGCCAGGAGGCGAAGAAGCTGCAGGCCAATTATCGTCAGCTCGTCCGGCTCGAGGCAAATTATCGCAGCTCCAACGGCCTGTCGCTGCGCGAACGCAACGATCTCCAGCGGCGCTATGACCGGCTGAGCAAGGCGGTCAGGCTGCAGCGGCATGACAATCAGGACCGCTACAACCGGCGGTGATCTTAAACCCTCTCCCGCTTGCGGAGAGGGAAAGACGCCGAAGGTGGCGAGGGTGAGGGCATGTTGGGCGAGACCCTCAGGCCCTCACCCTGACCTGCGGCGCAGGCCTGTCCCTCTCCCGCAAGCGGGCGAGGGTAGAGAATCAATACCGCAGATACGCCCTGCGCTCGTCCGCCCACGCCGCTTCGTCGGGCAATGTCAGCGCATCGAGATCGTCCGGCCCTTGCGCCGGATCGTCGACCCATTGGCGCAACGCGGGGCCGCCGTTGATCACGTCGATCGCCAGCTTGCCGAATTCATATTCATAGGGAAAGTCGCGCCACAGCGGATAGTCCGGCGCGATCTGGCGGATCGCCTTGAACGCCAGCGCCTGCAGCCGCCAGGGCCGGAACGCCTGATGGTCGTAGCCCGGGGCATCGGTGTGGACGTGGACGCCGCTGCACAGCAAATGCGCATGTTTGTGGAAGGTCGGCTCGAACGCGATGTCGCGCAACGTGCAGCCGGCAAGCCAGTGCGGCGCCAGCGCGCGCATCGCCGCGATCACCTCCCGGGCTTCGATGTCGGGCGCGCCGAACAGTTCGAGCGGACGGGTGGTGCCGCGGCCCTCGGACAGGGTCGTGCCCTCGAGCATCACCGTCCCCGGATAAGCGCGCGCCATCCACAGATTGGGCGCATTGGGGCTGGGATTGATCCACGCGCGCTCACCCAGCGGCCAGCCATGGCCGGGTGCGGCCTCGGGCGCCCAGCCCTCCATCTCGACGATTCGGTAGGCGACGTCGAGCCGGTAGCGGTCGATGAACCACAGGCCGAGTTCGCCCAGGGTCAGCCCGTGGCGCATCGGCATCGGCCCGGCGCCGACGAAACTTTCCCAGCCCGGCCGCAAGGTCAGTCCCTCGACCGGCCGACCGACCGGATTGGGGCGATCGAGCACCCACACTTCCTTGCCATGCGCGGCTGCGGCCTCGAGCACGTAGAGCAAGGTCGTGACGAAGGTGTAGATGCGGCAGCCGAGATCCTGGAGGTCGACCAGCAATATGTCGAAGGTGTGCATCGACTGGCCGGTCGGACGGCGCACCTCGCCATAGAGGCTGAACACCGGGACCCCATGGACGGGATCGTCGAAGTCCGGCGACTCCATCATATTGTCCTGCTTGTCGCCGCGCAGCCCGTGCTGCGGCCCGAACGCTGCAGTGACGTCGAGTCCCGCGGCGATCAGCGCATCGAGCGAATGGGTGAGGTCGGCGGTCACCGACGCGGGGTGCGCCAGGAGCGCGATCCTCCGGCCCTCCAGCGGCTTGCGCAGATCGGGGTCGGACAGCAGGCGATCGATACCGAATTTCATGGGGTCAGCCTGCTGCCGGGAGTTCGAGGACAAAGCAATCGGGATGATGGAAATCGGGTTTGCCGGGCGGGTGCGCGAGCGCCCAATATGATTTGCGGCCGTCCTGCTCCTCGATGACGGCGGACAGACCCAGCAGCGATGGCCGATCCGTTTGCGGATAGATCACCGGATAAAGTTCGTAACCTTCGGCGATGAGAAGATCGGCAATTCTCGGCACCGCCAGTTCGGTCACCTCGCGCATGGCCTCGCGATACCGATCGAAACGGTACATCGCCCATTGCCGCGAAGGTGCGAAGTTGAACTCGAAATAGGCCTCGTCACCGACGGCACGCAAAAAGGCTTCGAAGCAGCTATGCTCCCACAGTTTGTCCGCACGCGATGGCGGCAAGGCGGCTGGCAGGACGATTTCGTCGATCGCACCCGCCAGGCGGTACGACAAGCCGAGCGCAGCGGGGCGCAGCGTCACTTCGACACTGATGCGAATGTCCGGATGGGGCAAGTCGGGATGAGGAACGAGTTCAACCTGCATTAGTCCTCCCGTCATGCCGAGCCTCCGATGTCGCTAGAGGAAGAAGAAGGGCTTCGACAAGCTCAGCCCGAACGGGTTTGTGTGAGATGCCACACATGCTAAGCGCGCCGCGCCATGACCGACCACACATCCGATCTGATCCGCCTGCTGTCCTCGCGCGGCTACATCCACCAGATGACCGACGCGGCCGCGCTCGACGCGCTCGCGACGAAGCAGATCGTGCCCGGCTATATCGGCTTCGATCCGACCGCGCCGTCGCTCCACGTCGGCAGCCTCGTCCAGATCATGATGCTGCGGCGGCTGCAGCAGGCCGGGCACAAGCCGATCGTGCTGATGGGCGGCGGCACCGGCAAGATCGGCGATCCGAGCTTCAAGGACGAAGCGCGCAAGCTGATGACGGACGAGGTGATCGCGGCCAACGTCGCCTCGATCCGCCAAGTGTTCGCACGCTTCCTGACCTTCGGTGACGGGCCGACCGATGCGATCATGCTCGACAACGCCGAGTGGCTCGACCGGCTGGAATATGTCCCGTTCCTGCGCGAGGTGGGCCAGCATTTCTCGGTCAACCGGATGCTGAGCTTCGATTCGGTCAAGCTGCGGCTCGATCGCGAGCAGTCGCTGAGCTTCCTCGAATTCAACTACATGATCCTGCAGGCCTATGACTTCCGCGAGATTTCGCAGCGTTACGGCTGCCGGCTGCAGATGGGCGGATCGGATCAGTGGGGCAATATCGTCAACGGCGTCGAGCTGGCACGGCGGATGGACGGCACCGAGGTGTTCGGTCTGACGACGCCGCTGATCACCACCGCCGATGGCGGCAAGATGGGCAAGACCGCGGCCGGCGCGGTGTGGCTCAACGCCGACATGTGCAGCCCCTATGAGTATTGGCAATTCTGGCGGAACACGCAGGACGCCGATGTCGGCCGCTTCCTCAAGCTGTTCACCGACCTGCCGCTCGACGAGATCGCCCGGCTGGAGGGGCTGGAGGGCGCCGGCATCAACGAGGCCAAGAAGGTCCTCGCCGACGCCGCGACGACGATGGCGCATGGCGCCGATGCGGCCGCGGCCGCGGCGGAGACCGCGCGGCGGACGTTCGAGGAGGGCGCGGCCGGCGAGTCGCTGCCGACGTTGGCGGTGCCGTCGGGCGCGATCGGCGTGCTCGATGCGCTGGTCGGCCTGGGTCTGGTCGCCTCCCGGGGCGAGGCGAAACGGCTGATCAAGGGCGGTGGCGCGCGGGTCGACGGCGAGCGGGTGGCCGACGAAGGACTGATGATCGCGGTGGCCGATGCGGTAGTGCGCGTCTCGGCGGGCAGGAAGGCGCATGGCGTGCTGACGCGGCAGGGCTGAAGACGGCCGATCGGCCAATCTCTTAACGGGCATTAGCCAAGCCGGTTAACCGCCATTTGACGTCACCCGATTAGCCTGAGCCTCCAGAACAAAAGAGAGGGGCACAGCATTGGCCAGTCGCGCACTTCATCGGCCTGCCCGTCCGATCAGCGACCAGCGCGGCACCGATCGCGACGAGGTGTCCTACCGCACGCAGATGACCGGCGCACAGACCGCGGCCGTCCACGTCGTCAACATCTCGGCGAACGGGCTGATGGCGCGCACCGAGGCACAGGTCGAGATCGGCGCGTGCGTGTCGTTCAGGCTTCCGGCGATCCGGACGATCGACGCCGAGGTGGTCTGGGCGCTGGGCGGCCGGATCGGCGTGCGCTTCCTCCAGCCGGTCGGCCGCGCCGACTATTCGCTGCTGCTGGCCGAACTGCTGAGGCGGACGCGATAGGCCCGCCCCCTATTTCCCGAACGTCTTCGGCGCGGGCGACACCGTCGTGAAGCCGGTCGGGTCGATCTGCTGGACCTCGAGCATGCGATCGGCGACGCCGTCCTTGCCGAAGCGGAAGGCGCCGTCGATGCCGGCGAAGCCGCCCTTGTCGTCGAGCAGGGCGGTCGGGAAGCGCTCACCGATCTTCCAGTCGCGCGCGATCCGCGTCACCAGCAGCACCGAATCATAGCCGAGGCTCGCCAGCCGGTAGGGCGCGCGGCCGTATCGCGCGCGATATTTCGCCGCGAGCTGGCCATAGAGGCCGTCGGAGACCGACGCGAACCAGGCGCCCTGCATCGCCGGCTTGCCGGCCAGCCCGCCCTCGGTGTTCCACAATTCGGTGCCGAGCACGCGCGCGCCGGCCCCGCCGTGGCGGCGCAGCAGCGGCACCGCCTGCGCGGCGAAGGTGCCGCTGTCGGCGATCAGCACCGCCTCATAAGCCGACGCCTGCGACATCTTGGTGATCGCCGCGCTGATCGAGGTCTGGCTGCGATCGAAATTCTGCATCGACACGACCTGCCCGCCCGCCGATTCGACCGCGCGCAGCAGCGCATTGGCCGAGCGCTGGCCATAGACGCCGTTGGGCACCAGCCCGGCGAATCGCGTCATGCCCTTCGATCGCGCATAGCCGACGACGCGCTGGATCGACTGCACCGGCGAGAAGCCGAGCACATAGGTGCCGTTGCCGGCGACGCCGGTATCGTTCGAGAAGCTGATCAGCGGCACGCCCTTCGCCCGGGCGACGGGGGCGACCGCGCGCACATCCTCGGCAAGCAGCGGTCCCAGGATCACGCCATTGCCGTCGGCCACCGCCCGCTGCGCGGCCGCGACCGCGCCGGTCGCGGTGTCATAGGTGGTGATCCGGATCGTCTTTCCGCCGGTATCGAGCAGCGCGAGGCTCGCCGCATTGGCGATCGACACGCCGACGCCGGCATTGGGGCCGGTCATCGGCACCAGCAGCGCGACGCGGTGTCGCTCCAGATCCTGCGGCAGGCCCGGCGTGATCGCGCCCGGTGTCGGCGTGGCCGTCGGCACCGGCGTGGGCGCAGCGACCGGCGGCGTGCCGCGTGGAATCATCGTCTGGCAGCCCGAGATCAGCAGCGCGGCCGCGACCGCACCGATCCTCAGCGTGCCGCGCCATGCCCGCCGCTGTTGCGGCCGTGCCATCGCCTCTGCCATGATTCCTCCCTATGAACACCAAACTCACGCCCGGCCTTTACATCGTCGCAACGCCAATCGGCAATCTGGGTGATCTGTCGCCGCGCGCGGCGGCGATTCTCGCCGCGGCCGACGTCATCGCGGTCGAGGACAGCCGGGTCACCGCGACCTTGCTGCGCCATATCGGCACCAAGCGGCCGATGACCCCCTATCACGACCACAGCGCCGACGGCGTGCGCCCGGGCCTGATCGCGCGGATGGCAACCGAGGCGGTCGCTTTGGTCTCCGACGCGGGCACGCCGTTGATCTCGGATCCGGGTTTCAAACTGGTCCGCGACGCGCGCGCGGCCGGCCATGCGGTGACGACGATCCCCGGCCCCTGCGCCGCGATCGCCGCGCTGACGCTCGCCGGCCTGCCCACCGACCGCTTCCTGTTCCTCGGCTTCCTGCCGTCGAAGGAGAAAGCGCGGGCCGAAGCGATCGCCGAGATCGCCAGCGTGCGTGCAACGCTGCTGCTGTACGAATCGGGTCCGCGAATCGCCGCCACCCTGGCGGCGCTCGCGGCCGGCCTCGGCGACCGCGACGCGGCGGTCACGCGCGAGATCAGCAAGATGTTCGAGGAATGCGTGACCGACAGCCTCTCGGCGCTGGCGGCGCGCTATGCCGAAAAGGCGCCGCGCGGGGAGATCGTGATCGTCGTGGCGCCACCGGGCGAGGCGCCGCCGGCCAGCGCGGACGCGATCGAGGCGGCGCTCGCCGACGCGCTGGAGCGGCTGCCGGCGGCGAAGGCGGCGGGCGAAGTCGCCAAGCGATTCGGCGTCGATCGCCGCGCGCTCTACGAACGGGCGACGGCGATGAAGGCGGGCCAGGTCGCAGGGTCGCCCGATGGTCCGTGACCGCGCCCGCGCCGAACGGCACGGCCGGCTGGGCGAGACCGTCGCGGCGTGGTGGCTGCGGCTGCACGGCTGGTCGATCCTCGCGCAACGGGTCAAGACGCGCGGCGGCGAGGTCGATCTGGTCGCGCGCCGCGGGCGGATCGTCGCCTTCGTCGAGGTCAAGACGCGCGCGACCGCCGCCGAGCTCGATTTCGCGATCGACGCATATCGGTTGCGGCGGGTAGCGATGGCGGCGGCGACACTCGCGCCGCGCTTCGCCCGCAACGGCGAGGATATCCGGATCGACGTGCTGCTGATCTCGCCGCGCAGCCTGCCACGGCATCTGGCGAATGTGTGGCACGGGTGACAATCGGCCGCGCGATCCCTAGATCGCGCATTCGAAAACGGAGACAGCTCATGGCGTTGCGCGTCGCGGTCCAGATGGACCCGCTGGAAGGCATCAATATCGCCGGCGATTCGACCTTCGCGCTGATGCTGTCGGCGCAGGATCGCGGTCACCGGCTGTTCCACTACACCGCCGACCGGCTGAACTATGTCGACGGCCGCGTCTGGACGCAGGCCGAGCCGGTGACGGTGCAGCGCGTCAAGGGCGATCATTATCGCTTCGAACCGGCGGTCGCGCTCGATCTCGGCACCGATGTCGACGTCGTGCTGATGCGCCAGGATCCGCCGTTCGACCTCGGCTACATCACCGCCACCCATCTGCTCGAGCGCATCCGCGACCAGACTCTCGTAGTCAATGATCCGGTCTCGGTGCGCAACGCGCCCGAGAAAATATTCGTGCTCGATTATGCGCGCTTCATGCCGCCAACCCTGGTGACGCGCAGCTATGACGAGGCGCGCGCCTTCCTCGACCGTCATGGCGAGATCGTCGTCAAGCCGCTGCACGGCAATGGCGGCAAGGCGATCTTCAAGGTCGGCAGCGACGGCGCCAACCTCTCGTCGCTGATCGAGGTGTTCAACACCACGTGGCGCGAGCCGCACATGATCCAGGCGTTCATCCCCGACGTGGTGCAGGGCGACAAGCGCATCGTGCTGATCGACGGCGAGGTCGCCGGCGCGGTCAACCGCATCCCCGGCGCGGGCGAGATCCGCTCCAACCTCGCGGTCGGCGGCGTCGCGGCGAAGACCGAGCTGACCGAGACCGAGCACGAGATCTGCGCCGCGCTGGGCCCGGAGCTCAAGGCGCGCGGGCTGCTGTTCGTCGGCATCGACGTGATCGGCGGCAAATGGCTGACCGAGATCAACGTCACCTCCCCCACCGGCATCGTCGCGATCGACCGCTTCAACGGCAGCGACACCGCCGGCCTGATCTGGGACGCGATCGAGCGCCGCGTGGCGGACAGGGCGGCAACGGGCCAGTGAGCGACTGGATCGTCCGCCTGATCGAGCAATCGGGCTATTTCGGCATCGCCTTGCTGATGTTCCTCGAGACGGTATTCCCGCCGATCCCGTCGGAGGTGATCATGCCGGTCGCCGGGCTGGAGGCAGCGAAGGGCGAGATGCTGCTGTGGGCGGTGATCGCCAGCGGCACCGGCGGCGCGATGCTGGGCAATTATGCCTGGTATCTGCTCGCGCGCACGATCGGCATCGACCGGTTCAAGCCGCTGATCGACCGCTGGGGCCGCTGGCTGACGATCGACTGGCCCGAGATCGAACGCGCCGACCGCCTGTTCGAACGCCATGGCGCCGCCTTCGTCTTCTTCGGCCGCATGCTGCCGACCTTGCGCTCGCTGATCTCGATCCCGGCGGGATTGCTCAGGATGAATCCGGCGCGCTTCGTCTTCTGGTCGACGATCGGCACAGCGGGCTGGACCGCCCTGCTCGCGACCGCCGGCTATGTGCTCGGCCGGCACTATGCCGAGATCGAGACCTGGATCGGCCCGGTCTCGACGGCGATCGTCATGCTGATCGGCGGCGGCTATGTCTGGCGCGTGCTGACGTGGCGGCCGAAGAGCTGACGCCGCTGCGGCGGCAATTTGGCCGGAGCGCTCATTCTGCGAGCCAAGGCCGAAGGGCTGCCCCTGCCGGCAAGCCTGATTCTGGAAACGCCGGAACTCGACCTGACGGAATCCGGCGACAGCTTCCAGACCAACGCCATCATCGATGTCGTCCTGCAGCGGAGCCTGACGCCCGTGAATCGTTTCTACGCCAACGGTCACGACCTCGCCGATCCGTATCTCTCACCGCTGTTGGGGGATTTCTCTGGCGGCTGGCCCCCGAGCCTGCTGACAGCGGGAACGCGGGACATGTTTCTGTCCAACGCCGTGCGCATGCTTCATCGCCTGCGCGCGGCGGCGGTGCCCGCCGAACTACTGGTCTACGAAGCAATGCCGCATGGTGGCTTCTTCGGCACACCAGAGGACCGAACTGTCGCACGAGACATAAAGGAATTCGCGCAGAGGTAGTGGCGGTGAATTCAGGATGCCGCAATGGACCGATATCTCGAGGCGGTAAGCATCGCCCTGGTTACGGAGATTGTGAAGCGAGCCATTGGGCCTGACCCGGTGAAGCGCCCTTGGGAGCAGCAGATGGAGAAACTCGACCTGAAGAAGGCCAGGAAGGCGCTGTTCAATGCTCCGCTCAACCGTTTCGTGCCGATCGAGGTGCCTCCGGTCGCCTATCTCATGGCCGACGGGCACGGCGATCCAAACGCCGCTCCCGAATACAAGCTCGCGCTCGCGAGCCTTTACGCGACGGCCTATTCGGTCAAGTTCGCGTGCAAGGCGAAAGGGCGTGACTTCGTGGTGTCGCCGCTGGAGGGCCTTTGGTCTGCGCCAGACCCCGAAAGCTTTACTGCGAGGCGGAAGGATGAATGGGACTGGACGATGATGATCATGGTTCCCGACTATATCGACGAGGAGATGTTTCTGGAGGCCAAGGTCCGGAGCGAATGCAAGTTGGGAAAGCTCATTGCCAGCCTCCGGCTCGAGACATTGGAGGAAGGACTTTGCCTCCAGGCGCTGCACGTGGGAAGCTATGACGATGAAGGGCCGCTTCTTGCCAAGCTGCACGACGAGATCATGCCCGAAGGCGGGTATGGCTTCGGCGGGCGGCATCACGAAATCTATCTGAGCGATCCTCGGAAGACCCCGGCGGAAAAGCTCAGGACTGTAATTCGTCAGCCCGTACGGAAGACCTGAACGTCCGATCGCCCACCAATGGCTGATCACTTTCGAGGAGCGCATGCGTGATGAAACTGCCCATCTTCAATCCGCCAAGCGTCGCGATCGCCGGCAGCAGCGGCCGCTTTCCGGTCCGCCGCATTTTCTGCGTGGGCCAGAACTATGCCGATCACGCACGTGAAATGGGATCGGATCCCGACCGGCAGCAGCCGTTCTTCTTCACCAAACCCGCGGATGCCGTCGTCGAAAGCGACGCCACCCTGCCCTTCCCCACCCGGACCGACGATCTGCATCACGAGGTCGAACTGGTGCTCGCGCTCGGCGCAGGCGGTGCAGATGTGTGCGTCGATGCGGCCGAAGCATTGATTTTCGGGTTCGCGGCGGGCGTGGACCTCACCCGCCGCGACTTGCAGGCGATCGCCAAGAAGAGCGGACGTCCCTGGGATATGGCGAAGAGCTTCGATCGTTCGGCGCCGATCGGCGCGCTCACGGTCGGCGTGCCGCCGGCGCAGGGTGCGATAGGCCTCGCGGTGAACGGCGCTGTGCGCCAGTCGGGCGACTTCGCGCAGATGATCTGGAACGTGGCGGAGATCATCGCCGATCTTTCCACCTATGTAGCGCTGGCTCCGGGCGATCTGATCTTCACGGGCACCCCGGCGGGCGTGGGACCGATCCGCCGCGGCGACACCATCCTCGCCACGGTCGAGGGCGCGGCGCCGTTGCGGGTGGTGTTCGCCGATTGATCGTGCGCCCAGGTTTACCGCGCGGGTCGTCGCGGGCGCGGTGGGCGACGACGGCGAGGAGCGCGGCATCATCATCGTCGGCGGCTATGTGAACCGCCTGATCGACGAATGGTGCGGCAACGGCTACCGCCCGCGGTGGCCCTTCCCCAGCCCGCCGCCCTGGTGGTTCCGCGCTGAAGTCAGCGCCCGCGACATCCTCGCGCTCGGCGCCAGCCTCCATGAGGCAGCCCGCCAGGCGTTCGACCCCGGAGTTAGCCGCGTGCTCGGCGATGCTGCCGGCAGGCTCGCCCAGGCAGGACTGGAGCGAATGCGCTGAAGCGGTCCGGGCTGACCGGCATCGGGGATCGATGCCGGTCAGCTGGATGATTCAGGGAGACACGATCGATTGCCCCTCGAGCGCCCGCCCGCAGAACGAAGTCATGACAGACTCCTGCGCTCAGTCCGCGCACGACCGAGTCGAAGACGAATTTAGTGTTGTGTCCGCGAAACTACGGTTCGGCCCGCACCGAGCGCAGGAGGTTGTCGCGCAGGCCGGCGACGGCCTTCTGCACCGCGGCGAAGTCGTCGCCGAGGCCTGTCGCTTCGAACAGCGACGTGCCGAGATCCTTGTCCAGCAGCTGGCGGCCGGCCGGCGTCAGGCTGATCCGCACCTGCCGCTCGTCGGCGGGGTCGCGCCGGCGGTAGAGAAAATCCATCGATTCGAGCTTCTTGAGGATCGGCGTCAGCGTGTTGGATTCGAGGAACAGCTTTTCGCCGAGCGCGCCGACGGTCAGATCGTCCTCGTCGCCCAGCGCCACCATCGTGATGTACTGGGTGTAAGTGAGGCCGAGCTGCTCGAGGATCGGCTTGTAGGCGCGGCCGAAGGCCAGGTTCGCCGAATATATCGCGAAGCACAGATAGGTCGGGAGCTTGGGGCCGTTGCCGGCGGTGGGCTTGGAAGGGGGCATTGGGTGTCTCCGCCTCGTGATCGTCTCGCCCATATATATCGCATACGATTAAATCGGAAAGGGGTTGACACGCTTCAACCGTCAACATATTTAGCTCGTATCCGCTTCAATCGGATACGATCCAAACGCGATGCAAAGGACAGAACCATGACCCCGAAAATCATCTTCACCGGCAAGACCCACACCACCGGCGGCCGCGACGGCGCCGCGCGCAGCAGCGACGGCACCCTCGACATCAAGCTGCCCGAGCCACACCCGACCGCCGAAAAGCTGTTTGCCGCCGCCTGGTCGGCCTGCTTCATCGGCGCGGTCGAACTCGCCGCCGCGCAGCGCAAGATCAAGCTGCCCGAAACGCCCTCGATCGACGCGCAGATCGACCTGCTCCACGGTGCCGGCGGTTTCTTCCTGAAGGCGCGCCTCGACGTCAGCGTGCCGGGGATCGACCGCGAGGTCGCCCGCGAGCTGGTCGATGCCGCGCACGCGATCTGCCCCTATTCGAAGGCGACCAGCGGCAACATCGACGTCGAACTCAACGTCGCCTGAGGCCAGGCACCGATGGCAACCGCGACCGGCCTGGCGCCCTCAGCGTCAGGCCGGCGCAACGTCAGGCCGGGTAGATCGGCGACATGTTCGACGATTGCGCCGTCAGGGGATCGGAATCCCCCTGGCGGTCATGAGCGCGAGGAATTGGTCCCATTCGGAACCCTGGAAGGCGCTGTCGAATTCGTCGCCTTCGGTTCCACGCTCGCGCAGGACGTCGCTATCGCGCGCCAAGCCTTTCACGCCGATGCAGAAGACGTTGCCGGTGCGGCGCAGGCGCCGTGGCCGAACCTTATACGGCGTCGCGGGTGAAGGCGCCGGCGTCCATCGCCGGTGGCAGCCCGGGGTTGGTCGTGTGCCAGGTGGGCGGCCAATATTCGGGCCAATGTCCCCACATGTTGAGCTGCCCCAGCGCGTCGAACAGCCCGAGATATTGATGATAGACGGCGCCGGGCGCGTCTTCGGCGATCGGGCAGCCCAAAGTCACGACGCGCAGACCCTGCGTCCTGTCCGGATCGAGCGAGCGCAGCGCGTTGCCGATCTGGAGCGCACCCTTGCTGTGGCCGACGACGATGCTGAACGGCTTCGCGCGCTCCTTCATCAGAGCATGCAGGACGTCGGACGAACCCGAGCCGTGGCGAAAGACCGGCGCGCCATGCAAGGTCGTGGCATCGGGCACCGACGCCGCGAGCTGGCGACCGATCGTCGCGGTGACCGGCGCGACATTGGCGAGCGCATTCTGCGTCATGCTCTTCGCACCGAGATAGTCGAACAGGCCGAACCCGAAAAATCCGCCCAGGCCCTGCAGCACCATGTCGGCGACGCCATAGCCGGGGACGATCGCCAGCACCGGCGCGCCCAGCGCGACGGACACGTCCCAGGCCAGCGCCGCGCTGCCGAGCGCCGAGCTGCCGACGCCGGTGATGGTGGCGACGGCCACGTCGCGCGTCTCCTGATATGGCGAGTTCAGAAAGGCTTCGACGTCATGATAGCGGTGGACATAGGGCGCGGTCGTCGCATCGATCAGCAGCAGCGAACCCTCCGGATCGGTCAGCGCGTCGAACGCGACGATGCGCGATGGCGGCTTCTCGTCCTGCTTCGCCATCTCGGCATCGTGCCGGCGGAGATCCGCGCGCAAGGTCGGCACGTCATAGAAGATCGAATCGAGCACGGTGTTGAACAGCCTGCACGCCATCACCGCAGGCTTCACCAGCGCGGCGGGGAGTTCGAACAGACCGAGACCCGGTGTATCGACCGTCGATGTCGGCTCGTTGCTTCCATGGACCACGACCGCTCTCCTGCCAAGTCGAATCGACATTATCACTCTTCTTGCTGTATTGCAGCAATGTTTTTCGGTCGCCGGATCATTTAATTCTGAGTCGTCCTTCGCAATCATGATCGCGCTTGAATGGCAAGTGCATTCGTTACATCCGATCGAACCGGCAATAGGCCGGCGGAATTTCGGTGACGCTATACCAATTTCTCAGACGTACCCGCGTTTAAAATTTAGTAATGTCCCTGAATTAGATGAGGTCTGAATCAGCCGTTCACCCCTGTCGTCCAGCACCAGACAGGTCAGGCATCCGGATTGATAGGCGCCAGTGTCGATACCGATCCTGTTTGTTCGGAACACCGGCTTGTCTGTAATGACATGGCCATGGACCACCTTGAACCCCCAATCCCGCTCACTACTGAGGAAAGGTTCGCGTATCCACATCAGATCTCGTTGCATCTGCGCGGTGATCGGGCGTTCCGGGTCCAGACCGGCATGGACCAGCAGATACCCACGCCATCGGATGCCGAGCAATAGCGCCGACAAGAAGCGGCGATGGCTTGCCGGCAACAATGCTTTGAGCCGGTCGCGTGAAATTTCCCAATCGCCATCACCCGGTTCAACCGGTACCGTGACACCATAGCTTTCCAGAGCCTCACGTCCGCCAAACTTCAGCCATGCGGGACCGTTTGCAATCGGGTCTGCCAGGAAATCGATCATGCGGTCTTCGTGATTGCCCTTGAGGTACACGCGCCGCAGATCATCGCCGGCATAGGAGCAGAGCCTGTCGATGACCTGTGCGGAGTGTGGACCACGGTCGATATAATCGCCCAGGTAGCAAATCAACGGTGTCTGACTGCCCGATTTGGCCATATCGACGGCAATCGCATCATTGATACTATCGAGCAGATCCAGGCGGCCATGAATGTCGCCGACGGCGTAAATAACGTCCGCCTCGACGTGAGGCAGTTGTGTTATATCAATCATATCGTCTCATAGCCCCTTTCAACGGGCGCCAGTACCGCGGAATTACGACGAAATTGCGGAACCGTGCCCGCACCGGATGGAAGCAGACATATCGAGCAGCATGCGGTGTTCAGTGGCCGCTGCGCGCCCACCGGCTGCGGGCGAGCTTCGCGACCAGCCCGCCAAGCCCCGGCCGCGCGAACAGCACATCGACGATCTCGGGGCCGGCCGCCGCGCCGATCAAGCGCTTGTAGCCGCTGTCGCCCGCGCCCCAGTCGACGCGGTCGATGCCATCGGCGATCGCGCGGACGAGGTTGCGATAATAGAGCAATTTGCCCGGACTGTGCTTGCCGACGACGGGATCATAGCTGTTGGCGATCGCATGTTTGAGCCGGCCGAGGTTGAGATCGAACGAGAAGGCGACGGGCTTGCCCTCAATGCCGAGCAGAGCGACCCACATCGCCGCGGCGATCACCGGATCCTCGGCCGCGCGCCGCCAGAAGGCGCCATGGCCCTGCGTCGTGAACTTGGCGTCGTTGCCGTCGGTGCGATCGGCAATCCAGCTGCGCTGCTCGATGTCGGCGAGCGCGTCGAACAGCGCCGGCGTCCAGTCGGCGCCGGAATGGAAGGTCCAGTCGAGCGCGCCATGGCCGGCGAGATGCTTTTCGTGGAAGCGGTTCTTCTTAAGCGTGGAGGTTCGCGGCCACGCGCCCTCGGCCTGCTGCGCGGGAATGTCGAGCCAGAAGCTGGTCGCGACGCGGCGGTCGATCCGCGTCCAGCCGCAGCGCGCGACCGCACCGGTCAGTGCGGCGAGCCCCGGATCGTCGGCATAGACCGGGCCGATCCGCAGCGCGCGCGCGGTGCGGCCGAGCTGATCGAGCAGCGCGTCGGCCTCTCGGGCGCGCAGATCGCGGGCGAGGACGAAGCTGCGATAGGGCCAAAAGCAACCGGGCACCGCGACGATGCCGAGCGGCGACAGGCCGAGCGCGACGACCGGCAGCGCCGCGACCGGCTGGTCGCCGCGGTGGACGAGGATCGTGCGCGGTGCGCGATGGCCATAAGCGGCGACGGCGGCGGCGAACCACTGGCGGCGCAGGAAGGCGCGCTCGGGCGCGACGTCGATCGCGTCGATCGCGGCGGCGATGCCGCGCACGGTGTCGGCCGTGGCAGCGACCTCGAAATCCTGGGCGGCGATCGGCCTTGTCATGACCCGCGCTCTAACGCGTCCTCCTTACCAAGCCGTGAGTCCGCTTGACCCATCGGATGCGCGTCGCCACCGTCGGGCGATGCTGAACGGACCCGCCGTCACCGATATCGCGCATACGATCCAGCTCGCGGTCGCGCCGGTGTTCCTGCTCGCCGGCATCAGCGGCATCCTTAACGTGATGGCGGGGCGGCTGCAGCGCGTCGTCGACCGGTCGCGCCAGCTTGCCGCGCTGCACGGCGCATCGTCCGGCGCGGAGCATGAACGTCATGTGTGGGAGTTGCGGCTGATCGACCGGCGCATCACCGTGGTCAGCGCGGCGATCGCGCTCAGTGTTGCCAGCGCGCTGGCGGTGTGCCTGCTGGTGGCGATGCTGTTCATCGCGTCGCTCGCCGACATCCGCGCGGGCGTGTCGGTCGCCATCCTGTTCGTGCTGGCGATGGCGCTGCTGACGGCGGCTTTGGTGTTGTTCCTGATCGAAGTGCGGCTGGCGATCCGCGGCATCCGCGTGCCGCAGGAATTGCTGGAGCATGACCGCAGATGAATCCGACGATCGAGAAAAGAGCGCTGCAGATCCTGGTCGGAATCGCCTGCCTGGTGCCGCTGTCGGCGGGATCGCTGGGCGTGCTGCACGGGCCGGGCTGGGTGAAGGGGGTGGCCGCGCCGACCGATCTCGACAGCCATTTCCGCTATCTGTCGGGCATCTTCCTGGGCGTCGGCATCGCCTTTGCGAGCTGCGTGCCGGCGATCGAGCGCAAGGGGCCGCGGCTGCGGATGCTGGGCTGCTTCGTCGTGCTCGGCGGGCTGGCACGACTGTTTTCGCTGGTCAGCGTCGGCGTGCCGTCGTTCGGGCATCTGTTCGGGCTGTGCATGGAGCTGGGCGTGACCCCTGCGCTGGTCGCGTGGCAGGCGCATGTCGCTCACCGGATCGGATCGAGCTCGGGTCCCTTGTAGACGGTCGACGAGAAATCGGGCGGCGTGCGCGGCGGAATCGCCTGTTCGAATGCGAAGCCCGCGGCGAGCAGCGCCGCTTCGCTCCACGCCGGGCCGATGAAGCTCAGCCCCACCGGCAGCCCGCCGATCTGCGCATAGGGCACGGTCAGATGCGGATAGCCGGCGACGGCGGGCAGCTGGCTGGCGCTCGGCCCCTCATATTGGTCGCCATGGATGATGTCGCTGAGCCAGGCCGGGCCGTAAGTCGGCGCGACGAGGATGGTGACACGATATTTTTTCAGCAATCGGTCGATGCCGTCGCGGCCGGCGAGCTGGCGGGCGACGGTCAGCGCGGTTTTATATTCGGGATCGCTCAGGCCCTTCGTCGCCTGCGCCTTTTCGAATGTTTCCTGCCCGAACAAAGGCATTTCGCGATCCTTGTTGGCGATATCGAATGCGATGACGTCCGCCAAAGTGCGCGTCGTCACCGCCGGCGGCGTGGTGGCGAGATAGGCGTTCAGATCGGCCTTGAGCTCGGTGTACAGGACCATCGTCTCGGCATCGTCGAGGCCCTCGCCGATCTCCGAATCGGCGATGTCGACCAGCACCGCGCCCTTGCTCTTCATGACCGCGAGCGCGGTTTCGAACGTCTGCTTCAGCGCCGGATTGCTGCCCTCCATGTCGCGCAGCACGCCGATGCGGACGCCGTTCAGCGCATCCGCCTTCAACCCGGCGGCATAATCGACCTTGTGGGCGTCGGCCTGCTTGGTCGCGGCATCGGCGGGGTCGCTGCCGGCCATCGCGTTCAGCATCACCGCCGCGTCCCACACCGTTCGCGTCATCGGTCCCGGCGTGTCCTGGCTGTGGCTGATCGGCACGACGAACGTGCGTGAGACGAGGCCGACGGTGGGCTTGAGCCCGACCAGCCCGTTGATCGACGCCGGGCAGACCACCGAACCGTCGGTTTCGGTGCCGACCGCGGCGGCGGCGAGACTGGCGGCGGTGGCAGCACCGCTACCGCTCGACGAGCCGCAGGCAGTGCGATCGAGCGCATAGGGGTTGCGCACCAGCCCGCCGACCGCGCTCCAGCCGCTGATCGACCGCGACGATCGGATGTTCGCCCATTCGCTGAGATTGGTCTTGCCGAGGATCACCGCGCCGGCGGCGCGCAGCCGCGCGACCACCGGCGCGTCGCGGCCGGTGACATTGTCCTTCAACGCGAGGCTGCCGGCAGTGGTGGCGATCGGCCCGGCGGTCTCGATATTGTCCTTGATCAACAGCGGAATGCCGTGGAGCGGGCCGCGGACCTTGCCCGCCCTGCGCTCCACATCGCGCGCGCGGGCATCGGCGAGTGCGTCCGGATCGATCGCGATCACGCTGTTGAGCCGCGGGCCGTCGCGGTCGAGCGTCCTGATCCGCGCGAGATAGGCGTAGGTGATTGCCTCGCTGCTGGTCGACCCGCCGGCCATCGCCCGCGACAGATCCTCGATCGAGCGGTTGTCGACCGATCGCAGCAGCAGCGCCTCGCCGGCGTCGGGCGCCATGGTCGGGACGGACGGCGTGGCGCAGGCCGAGAGCGCGAAGACGGCGAGCAGCAGGATCGGCCTAATCATGGTCGTCGCTCCCGACGGGACCCGAAAACGAAAAGAGGCTGCCGGGCCTCATCGACCCGGCAACCTCCTAACATGGTCAGCGGCCGGAAGTGCCGCCTCCGGAAGACTCAGGCAGCGCCTCAGGCGCGCGCCTCCCGAACGGGCTGGACCGACCTCTCTGCTGAACCATGAGACATCGGATCACCTCCTTTCGCTTAGTTGAAGCCATGTGCCGTCTGGCACGCCCTCAACATGAGTCAGAGCGGCCATGCGATCAAGCCTTGTTTTACAAAATTTTCCGGGCAAATATCTTGCCCGCGCCGGGCTGGGTGGCCTCACGCCTCACCCCCGGCAATCCTCGACGACGCGCGTGAATTCAGGCCAGGCCGGGATCACGAGATCGCGCAGGCCGGGGACCTGCACGACGAAGCGGCCGCGGCTGAAGGCGATGCGATCAAGCAGTGGATCGCGCGGCGCGAGTTCGGCCGCGACATAGGTCGAATCGCCGCCGGTGTTGCGCACCGGCTGCGCGGTGGTGCCGGCCGAGGTGCGGACGATCATCTGCGCGCCCGCCGCTGGGACGGTACCGGCGCGCGACAGATAGATGCGCCGCGCTGCGCTGTCGCAGCGAATCAGGAAATCGGCGTCGGCGCCGGTGCGGCCGTAGAGCGACAGGCTGCCGCGCACATCCTTGCGATAGACCCAGTCGCCGGGCGTCAGCGGCCAGTCCTGCCAGTCGGCGCTCAAGGGAGGCGGCGTTGGCGTTGGCGTCGGCCTGGGCGTCGGCGTCGGACTCGGCACCGGCGTCGGCGACGGTTCGGGCGACGGGGCGCCGACGCAGCCGGCGAGCAGCAGCAAAGCGAGGAACGAGATACGGGTGCGCAACATGGTGACCCTTAAGCCCGATGCGGCGTCGATTTTCAAGGAAGGCGAGCTTCATCCCGATCGATGATCGTCACGCCGCATCGTGGAAGATGACGCCGAGCGTGTGGCGCCGACCGCCGTGCAGACGGCTGACGCCATGGCGCATCTGCACGCGATGCCAGCCGCGCGCGCCTTTGGCCGGCCGCTCGCGGACCGGGAAGATCACCGCATCGCCCGCGCCCAGGGTCACGACCTCGGGCCGCGACTGCATCCGCGGACGCTGCTCGCTCAGCACGAATTCGCCGCCGGTGAAGTCGGCACCGGGCTGCGACAGCTGGATGACGGCCTGCAGCGGGAAGAGTTCGGCGCCATAGACATCCTGGTGCAGCGCGTTCCAGTCGCCCGGGCCGTAGCGCAGCAGCAGCGGCGTCGGCCGCGTCTGCCCGGCGGCGTGGCAGCGCGCGAGATAGGCGTCATGCGTGTCCGGATAGCGCGCCGGCTGTCCGAGCGCTTCGGCCCAGCGATTGGCGATCGCGGCGAGCGGCGGATACAGCGCGGCGCGCAATGCCGCGACCGGTTCGGCGAGCGGATAAGCGAAATAGCGGTAGGTCCCGCTGCCATAGCCGTGGCGTGCCATCACCACCTCCTTGCGGAAGCCCCCGGGGGCGTCCCACAACGCGCCGATGTCGGCGCATTCGGCCAGCGACAGCAACTGGGGCAGGACGGCGCAGCCATGCGCGTCGAGCGCGGCGGACGCGGCGGGCCAGTCGATGGCGGGGATGGTCATGGCTGGTCCTGTCGTCGGGAAGTCGGATGGCCGGCGTAAGCGGGGGCCGATGCCGGCGTCATCCCGCCGCTTGCGCTCGAACTCATACGATGTCGCCGAGCAGCCTGATGTCACTGTGCCGCGGGCGCGCCTTCTCCGCGAATCTCGCATCGCAGGTGACGAGCGGGCAGTTGGCGTCGATCGCCAGCATGAGGTAGAGGCAGTCCTTGAGCGGATGGCCGAGGTCGATGGCCATGAACGCCGCGCTGCCCAGCATCTGGGGAGTCGTGCGGACCTGATCGATGACGCCGCCCGACAACAACCTTATTAAGCGGTCGAGTTCGACCCGCATCGGCTGCTGCGATGCCTTGTCCACATTGGCGTTACGGACGAGTGCGCTTGCGACTTCGACGGCGAAGATATCGGGCACGACGATCGCGCCCGCATCTTGTTTGAGCAAAGCTTCAGCCTCCGCACTCTGAGCTTCTTCACGGAACCATTTGACGCCTATGCTTGCATCGACAACGATCATTCGTCGTCACGGATCGCGCGGATGAGGGCGACGCTGTCCTCTTCAGGCCAATTCAAATCCTTGTTTTTATGTCGAAACTCGGCAAGTTCTGCGAGGAATTGATCGATATTATCGACCGTCACCGGTTGATTGACCTGCTCCGCGAGAATTTGACGCACCTCCGCCTCCAGCGACCGCTTGTTGCGACGCGCTCTCACGCCGAGGGCGTGATAGACGGTGTCATCGAGTTTACGAACCGTAAGTGTAGCCATAAATACTCCTGTGCTGGCATTATGCTAGCAAAGATTCGTCAAAATGCAATATTGGACGCGCTCACCGCCCCTGCCGGCGCATGTACAATGCCCGCATCCCGGCCTCCATCGCCACGCGATCGACCGACAGGATCACACGCTGCGCCTGCTCGCCGAGATGCGGCCGCCAGGCTTCGGTCCAGGACAAAGTGTCGCCATAGGCCGCAGTCTGGCTGGTCTCGAAATCGATGTAGAGCGTGTCGGCCTTCGTCACGATGCCAGGTGTCAGCCAAGCCATCGCCGCGATCTCGTCCCACATCGGAAAGCCCGGCGCGAGCGCGGTCTGCATCAGTTCGGTCAACGGCGTGCCTGCGGGCTTCAGGCTGGCGAGGAAGTCCCTCGTCCATTGCGTGCCCGTCGAGGGATCGACCGGCACCATCGTCACTTTCTTCCACGGCGCATGGGCGACGATCCGCGCCGCCTCGGGGTCCCAGCGGACGTTGAACTCGCGGCGCGGCGAATTGACGAACTCGCGGGCGAACTGCTCGGCCGACGCGCCGGCCAGCGCCTGCCGCGGCAACAGGCTGCCGCCCATGTAGATCAGTTCCTTCACATTGGCGGCGAAACCGGGGTCGAGGCTCTGCGCGATCGCGATGTTGGTCATCGGGCCGGTCGCGAACAACGTGATTTCGCCCGGATGCGCGCGGACCATCCGGACGAGGAAGGCGGCGGCAATCTCGTCGCTGGGCCTGGTCGTGGGCTTGCCGGTCGGCAGGTCGGGCACGAATTTGGGATCGTCGGCGCCCGGATGGTCCTGGATCGTGCCGTCGGGCCAGTAATCGGTCCACGGGCCCTTGAAGACGAGGCGTCCGTACACGCTCTCCCATGCCTTCGTCGCCTCACGCGTGTTGAGCAGCGGTACGACCGCGCCGGGCACCACCGGCACGTCGGTGCGGCCGATGATCTCCAGCGTCCGCAGCGCATAGGCCGTGGCGGTGTCACGCCAGACCGAGCCGCTGGTGGTGGTGATGCCGAGCACGGTGACATCGGGCGCCTGCAGCATCAGCAGCGGCACCCCGTTGAGGCCGATTACGTCGTCGTCGACGATGACGAGGCGTTTGGCGACAGGCGCCTGCGCGGCGGCGGGCTGGGGCAGGAACAGGATGGCGGCGAGGCAGGTCAACAAACAAGCGAGCTTCATCGGCGTAGTCTCCCGAAGTGCCTCTCCTGCCTTTGCTTGGAGGCAGGCTTCGCCGTTATCGCGGGGCAAGGCAATCTCGAAGCGGTGGCTCTGCGATCAGCGGAGCGGGGATCGCGCAGGATGATCGGGGCATCTCGACCAGGCCAGCGGTCGCGGGGGAACCCGCTGCCCCGACCCGGTACCGTACCCGCAAGTTATAGTTCGTCGTACATATATTGCGCTATATTTCCTTTTGGGGCATCCGGTTCCCGATCTGCCAGCGCAGGGGAGAATCCGTTGCATCACGATCTTTCGACCGTCGAGACCGATCCCGTCATCGATCTGATCCGCACGCAGATTCCCGACGATGCCCCCGACTGGACCGAGAACATCGCCTGGTGGATGCACGATCCTGCCGCCGGCATCGCGATCTACGCGCATCTCGGCCGCCTGCAGTCCGACCGGACGATCTGGGAAGGGCTGTCGCTGATCTTCCTGCCCGACGGCGGCATGCTGGTGAACCGGTCGCTGGGCGTCAGCCCGACCGCGGCGCGCAACGGCGAATATGATTATCGGCCGTTGCTGCCGGCGAAACTGTGGCGCTTCGACTTCGACGGCGTCGCACAGCGTGTCGACCCGCGGGCGCTGCGGCAACGGCCGCTGGGCGACGAACCGTTCGAACGCGCCGCCTACGCGCTGACCTTCGAGGCGGTGCAGCCCGTGTTCAACATGCACCAGTCCGACGCGAAGTCGGAGCGGATGCACCTCGAGCATGGCGGCCGCATCAAGGGCATGGTCACGATCGGCGGCGCGCGCCACGCGATCGACTGCACCGGCTATCGCGACCATTCGGTCAGCCGTCGCACCTTCACCACGCTCGACACCGAGACCCGGTCCAACTGCGTGTTCCCCAGCGGCCGTGTCTTCTCGATCCTCGAAGTCAGCCGCGGCGAGCAGCATCTGCTCGAGGGTCAGGTCCATATCGACGGCGTGATGCAGTTCGCGAGGCCGGTCGGCGTGCCCGAACTGACCGACTCCGCCGGCGCACCGCACGAAGGCGTGATCAGCGTCGAGACGGCATCGGGACGGCACGACATCAAATGGCAGACGATCGGCCAGCGCTTCGTGCCGTTCCAGCTGTTACGACCCGTGGGCATGCGGCCGGGTATCGACCGATCGGACCCCGAGAATATGGTCGCGGTGCAATGCCCCGCCCGGTTCGAGTGGGACGGCGAGGTCGGTTTCGGCTGGATGGAGCGGACGCGTCCGCTGAAGGCACTGTGCGACTGAACCGGGGTGAGGATGATCGACGATGTGTCCCGGGACACGCACTCAGGCGGCGCGCGGAACGATCCGTTCGAGATCGCCGTTCAAGGCTCGCTTCGCTTCGAGCAGGTCATGCTGGTTCTGAAGGCGCAGGAAGAAGCCTTCGGAGAGGCCGAAATAGCGTGACAGGCGAAGGTCGAGATCGGCATCGATCGGACTTTTCCCCTTGACCGCCTGCTCTACACGAGACGTGGGCACATCGAGCGCCGAGGCGAGAGTCGCCGCATCGAGTTCGAGCGGCTCCATGAACTCGCTGACCAGCAGCTCGCCAGCATGGGCGTTGTGAAGCCATTCGGGATCAGTGGTAATCGACAATCTCGACATCGTCAGCGCCTCCGTTGCGCCAGACGAAGCATATACGCCATTGCATGTTAATGGAAACAGAGTGCTGACCCGCACGGTCTCCGGCAAGCGCGTGGAGCCGGTTGCTCGGCGGCATGGCCAGATCGGAGAGTTCGGTCGCGGCATCAACCATTCTCAGACGGTCAAGAGCCCGATTCTGGATGTCCGGCGGCAGTCTGCGACTGCGTTGACCGCTCCATATGCGTTCGGTCTCGATGTCCTTGAAACTGCGGATCATGATGAATCCCTTTCATCATCACGATAGCAATTCAGATGACGATCGTTACCGCCATCAGATCATAGCGCAGACCAACAGCAGCGTCACCGCTTCCCCGTCCCCCCGAACTTCCGCTGCGTCTTGCCGAACCGCGTCTTGCGCGTGCCCGGCTTGCCCTCGTTGCTGCGGCCCATCACCGGCGCCTTGCGCTGGTCGGCGGGCAGGCCGAGTTCTTCGGCTTCCAGCGACCGGATCTCGTCGCGCAGGCGGCCGGCTTCCTCGAATTCGAGGTCGGACGCGGCCTTGCGCATCTTCTTTTCGAGATCCTCGATATAGCTGCGCAGATTGTGGCCGACCATGTGCGGGCGGTCTTCGTCGATCTCGACCGTCACCTGATCGCGCGACGAGAGATGGCCGATCACGTCGGAGATGTTGCGCTTGATCGTCTGCGGGGTGATGCCGTTGGCCTTGTTATATTCGTGCTGCTTCTCGCGCCGGCGTTCGGTCTCGCGCATCGCGCGTTCCATGCTGCCGGTGATGCGGTCGGCATAGAGGATCACGCGGCCGTCGACATTGCGCGCGGCGCGGCCGATGGTCTGGATCAGCGAGGTTTCCGAGCGCAGGAAACCCTCCTTGTCGGCGTCGAGGATCGCCACCAGCCCGCATTCGGGGATGTCGAGCCCCTCACGCAGCAGGTTGATGCCGACGAGGACGTCGTAGACGCCCATCCTGAGATCACGGATCAGTTCGATGCGCTCGAGCGTCTCGGTGTCCGAATGCATGTAGCGGACCTTGAGTCCGGCCTCGTGCATATATTCGGTCAGATCCTCGGCCATGCGCTTGGTCAAGGTGGTGACCAGCGAACGATAGCCTTGGGCGGCGACCGCGCGGCATTCGTGGATCAGGTCGTCGACCTGATTCTCGACCGGACGCACCTCGACCGGCGGATCGATCAGCCCGGTCGGGCGGATCACCTGTTCGCTGAACACGCCGCCGGTCTGCTCCATCTCCCAGCTGCCGGGCGTGGCGGAGACATAGACGGTCTGCGGGCGCATCGCGTCCCACTCGTTGAACCGCAAAGGCCGGTTATCGATGCAGCTCGGCAGGCGGAAGCCATATTCGGCAAGCGTGATCTTGCGGCGGTGATCGCCGCGCGCCATGCCGTTGACCTGACCGATCGTCTGGTGGCTCTCGTCGACGAACAGCAAAGCGTTTTCGGGCAGATATTCGAACAGGGTCGGCGGCGGCTCGCCCGGCAGGCGGCCGGTGAGGAAGCGCGAATAATTCTCGATGCCGGCGCAGCTGCCGGTCGCCGCGATCATCTCGAGGTCGAAATGGGTGCGCTGCTCCAGCCGTTGCGCCTCGAGCAGCCGGCCTTCGTTCTGCAATTCCTTCAGCCGCTCGCCGAGTTCGAAGCGGATCGCCTCCATCGCCTGCTTGAGGGTCGGGCCCGGCGTGACGTAATGGCTGTTGGCGAAGATGCGGATCGAATTGAGCGTCGCGACCTTCTTGCCGGTCAGCGGATCGAATTCGGTGATCTCCTCGATATCGTCGCCGAAGAAGGCGACCCGCCAGGCGGTGTCGTCATAATGCGACGGGAAGATCTCGAGGCTGTCTCCGCGGACGCGGAAATTGCCGCGCTGGAAGGCGGCGTCGTTGCGCTTGTATTGCAGCGCGACCAGCTTGCGGACGATCTCGCGCTGGTCGACGGTCTGGCCCTTCTTGAGGTCGAAGATCATCGCCGAATAGGTTTCGACCGAGCCGATGCCGTAGAGGCACGAGACCGACGCGACGATCAGCACGTCGTCGCGCTCGAGCAGCGAGCGGGTGGCCGAATGGCGCATCCGGTCAATCGCCTCGTTGGTCGAGCTTTCCTTCTCGATATAGGTGTCCGAGCGCGGGACATAGGCTTCGGGCTGGTAATAATCATAATAGCTGACGAAATATTCGACGGCATTGTCGGGGAAGAAGCTCTTGAACTCGCCATAGAGCTGCGCGGCGAGGATCTTGTTGGGCGCGAGCACCAAAGCCGGGCGCTGCAGCGATTCGACCATCTTGGCCATGGTGAAGGTCTTGCCCGAACCGGTGACGCCCAGCAGCACCTGGTCGCGCTCGCCCGCCAGCGCCTGTTCGACCAGTTCGGCGATCGCGGTCGGCTGGTCGCCGGCCGGCTCATAGTCGGCGACCAGATTGAACGCCTTGCCGCCCTCGGTCTTGTCCGGCCGCTGCGGCCGGTGGGGAACGAAGCTCTGCCCGGTTTCGGGCTCGTCGAGATTGGTACGGATCTGGATCGCCATCGCCGACATATGGGTTTTGCGCACCCGCGCCGCAATATCGACATGGTCCGGCACTTTGCTATGCCGCCGCGTGAAAGGGGGCCGCCGCGCGTGACAGGGGCAGACACCAGCGACGCGACGATCCGTTACCGGCCGGACATCGACGGCCTGCGCGCGATCGCCGTGCTGGCGGTCGTCATCTTCCACTTCGCGATCTGGCGCGGCGCGACCGGCGGCTTCGTCGGCGTCGACATCTTCTTCGTCATCTCCGGCTTCCTGATCGCGCGGACGATCGCGGCGCACGAAACGGCCGGCGACGGGGGCCTGGCCAGTTTCTATGCGCGACGGTTCCGCCGGATCCTGCCGGCGGCGGCGGCGGTGATCCTGGTCTGCCTGATGGTCACGCCGTGGCTCTATTTTCCCGTCGAAGTCGCCGAGATCGGCAAGGCGGCGAGCGCCGCCGCTTTGTTCATCGCCAATTTCCATTTCGCGCGGCTGGGCAGCTATTTCAATCGCCTGGCCGATCTCAGCCCGATGCTGCACATGTGGTCGCTGTCGGTGGAGGAGCAGTTCTACCTCGTCTTCCCACTGCTGCTGGTCGCATTGCGCAAGGCCGGCCGGCCGCTTCGCGTCGCAGTGCTGGCGATCCTCGCGATCGCCAGTTTCGCCGGAACGATGCTGGTGCTGCGCGCCTATCCGTCGGCTTCATTCTATCTCGCGCCGCTGCGCGCGTGGGAGTTCCTGCTCGGCGCGCTCCTCGCCGGCGGCGCGCTGCCGCCGGTCCGCACTGCCCGGGCGGCGGCGATCGTCACCGTCGCCGGCGCGGTCCTGATCGCGGCCAGCGTGGTGCTGATCTCACGCGACCGGCCATTCCCGGGTGCGATCGCCTTGCTGCCCTGCCTCGGCGCTGCCGCCATCCTCCATGCCGGCGACGCGACGACATCGTGGCCCGGCCGGTGGCTCGGTTGCCGGCCGATGCGCTTCATCGGGCTGATCTCCTATTCGCTCTATCTCTGGCACTGGCCGATCCTCGTCTTCTACCGCCTTCACGCCGATCCCGGGCTGGTCGCCAAGCTCGTCCTGATCCTGGTCAGCATCGCCGTCGCCACGCTGTCATGGCGCTTCGTCGAGCAGCCGTTCCGGCAGCGCCCGATCCGGACCGGCGCTCGTAGGACGATCATGATCGGGCTGGTCGTCGCGCTGCTGCTGGCGGTGCTCGGCCAGGCGGCGGCGGCGATCGCGGCGCGGCTGCATCCGGTCGACGCGCGGACGGCGACGATCCTCGCGATGCGGCACTATCGGACCGCGCGGATGCGTGACGCGACTTGTTTCCTGTCGGGCTTCGACGCCGATGCGCGGCTCGATCCGCGGCAATGCCTGACGATCGATCCGCATCGCCCGAACATCCTGATCGTCGGCGACAGCCATGCCGCTCATCTCCAGCCCGGTTTCGTCCGGGTCTATCCCGAGTTCAATTTCCTCCAGGCGACGGCGTCGCTCTGCAAGCCGGTCATGGGGCAGCGCGGCGCGCCAGTCTGCAGGACGATGATCGACTGGATCTTCCGCGACGTCGTCGGCCATGCGAAACTCGATGCGGTCATCATCTCGGCGCGGTGGGACGCCGCCGACGTGCCCGATGTCGTCCGGACCGTCAGGGTGCTCGCGCCCAGGACCAGGCGGCTCTATGTGATGGGGCCGATCGTCGAATATGACCGCGCGCTGCCACTGATCCTCGCCGCCGCGCCGCGCGGACGCGAGGAAGCTGCGGCGGCGCGGCGCAGGAAGACCGATCAGCAGGCGACCGATCGGCTGATGGCGGCGGCGCTCGCCGGCACCCCGGCGATCTACGTGTCGACCTACCACGCGGTCTGCCCACTGCGGGCGCCCTGCCTGCTCTGGTCGTCGCCCGATCGGCCGCTGCAGTTCGACTATGGCCATCTGACGACCGCGGGCGCGACGATCGTGGTCCGCAGGCTCGGCCCCGAACTCGCCTTGTCCGGCCTGGCCGCGATGCGATGACGGCACGGCCCTTCCAACGCGGCCGATCCCGCTCTACGGTCGGCCGCAGAGCATAAGGGCCGCGAATCCTTCAGTCCGTTCGTGGAGAATATCATGCGTATCGCGCCAGTCGCCGCCCTTGCTCTGTTGTCGCTCGCCGCCTGCGGCAAGAGCGGCGCGGACGACGTCAAGCTGGAAAATGCGTCGATCGCCGAGGTCACGGCGAAGACGAAAGACGTTTCAGCCGAAGCCTTCCGGCCAGGGCAGTGGAAGACGACCAGTCATCTGGTTTCGACGGACATGCCCAAACCGGCGGCAGACCAGATCGCCAAGGCGATGGTGGAAAACGGCCCGCCCCTCTATTGCATGTCCCCGGAGGAGGCGAAGAATCCGATGCAGGCGCTCGCCAAGGACAATGGCGAATGCCGGTTCGACAAATTCGCGATGACCGGCGGCAAGCTCGACGGCGTGCTGCGCTGCCAGGAACCCGGCCAGCCGGCTTTCATGGTGATGACGATGAACGGCACCTATACGCGCGAACGCTATGAGACCAACTCGGAGATGAAGGTCACGGTCGCCGGCCAGACCAAGTCGATAAAGGTCAATTCGGTCGCGGAACGGATCGGGGAGTGCAAGGGCTGATCGCGCCGGACTGGTGTTCTGTCGAATCGAGGGAGACGAACGGATGACTGCCTTGCGAATCCTGTTGCCCGCCGCCGCCCTGATGCTGATCGGCGCGGCCGCCGGCGACAGTTTCGAACCCGGTGCGTGGGAAAAGCGCGTCGATTTCATCTCGGCGACGCAGAACGGCGTGGCTGTGCCGGACTTTTCCCCGCCGCCGCCCGAGATCAAGCGCCGCTGCATCTCGCCCGCGATCGCCGCCGATCCGGGAAGGTTGATCTATCCGCGCGAGCGGCCGGACTGCCGGACATCGTCGCGATCGATGGCGGATGGCCGCGTGGCGTTCACCGGCGAATGCGACGGCGAAAACAAGGCGAAGATCGCGATCTCCGCCGACGGCAGCTATGATCGCACCGGCTACACGCTCGACGCCGTCACCGAGATACCGGCGGATGGCGGCCCCGTGTTCATGACCATGCGGATCACCGCCCGCCGTCTCGGCGCATGCAAGAAGGACGATGTTCCGGTCGAGAAGGATCTCGAGGCACCGGTCCCCGCGCGTTGATGCGCGCCTGGGCCGGCGGCGCCGCTGCCGATGCTGCTGGCCGGCACCGACAGCGGGCGGCATGTGGGCGCCGGCGGCCGGGTCCGGGCAAGCGGTCGATCCGGTACGCAATACCCAAATTGAGTTACGGCGTTCCCGCCTGCATTGGGGAAGCGGCACCCATCGATCCCCCGCTCCCGCCGGCCGGCATCTGCGTCAGGCTCTTCGCGAGGCCGCGGCGGATGGGACGCTCGAGCCAGTGGGTCACGGCCAAAGCGATCGCGAACACCGCTGCAATGGCCATGGCGAGCGCAACCGCTACCGGAACGCCGTCCCGCAGCATCGTCGTGATCATGATATCGCCGATCTTCGAGTGCAGAAGATAGAGCGGATAGGTCATCAGCCCCGCGGTCTTGACGATAGTCGCCGCCCGCCCGCGGGGGCGAGGCGCGAAGACGTCTGCCAGAACGACTCCGGCGACACCGCATGCAAAGATCGTCGCGGGCCAATGCCAGACGTCGGTCATGGAACTCCAGGACGCGGACACATAGATCTGGATCAGGCAGGCGAGTCCGCACAGGATCGTGACGACGATCGACGATGCCGTCGCCTGCGAACGTCGAATGTGGCGGATGCCGGCGCCGAGCGCGAAGAAGCAGCCATGTTGCAGCAGCAGCAGCATGGCGAGCCATAATGTCGACAGCATCGACAGAGCGGCGGCCGCCGAGCCCGCAATCAAGCCGGTGCGCGCGCCCAGCCAGGCCAGCCAGAACGCCGCGGACGCCAGACCGATGCCATAGATGACGAGGTTCATCCGCCTTGGTCCGAGCGGCGACAGGCAGGCGCCGACGACGCCGTAGAAGCAGAGTTCGACGAACAGGCTCCAATAGGGTGAATCGACCCACGGATCGAAGGGAACGAGCAGCACGGTCCTGACGAACAACGACAAGCCCTGTCCGGGCAACCGGTCGCCGGCAGCCAGTGCGACCGCGGTGGTGAGCGACGCGCAGATCAGGATGGCGGGATAAAGCCGGATGAAGCGGCTTTGCAGGAAGGCCCGCCGCGAACGACCAATCGCGGACTCGGCGATCACGAAGCCCGAAAGCACGAAGAAGATCTGAACCCCGACCCAACCCGAGCGCGCAATCGGCAGCAATATCGTCGGCAGGGCAGCCGCGCGATCGCCGCTCGGTGCCTGCTGGATCGCAAGATGATAGAGTATGACGAGCAAGGCCGCCGCCACGCGAACACCGTCAAGGCCGTAAAGATGCCGCCGATTCGCATCCGATGACGGTCCGGAAGGATCGGGCAAAGCGGGTCTCGTCAAAAGTCAGCCTTCGGCATGCCGGCGCGCTTTACCATTTCATGTCCAGTCGGTTTTGCCGGAAATCTAGGCCACCGCCCTTACGAAATGCCTAATGTCCTGTTTTCGGTTGGTTTCGATCCAGGCGCAATTCATTGCCCCGGTTCGTCCCCCGGCCTATCCTGCCGGCGTGAAGCTACGCACGATCCGACTGTCGCTGGTCGCAGCGCTCATCGCCATGATCGCCGTCTTCGCCGGACGCGCGCTGTACGATCGGGGATATGCCCAGGCGGCGGCCGATGCGGAGGTCTATTTCAAATATCACATGCTGCGGGCGCAGACGCTGGAGGGCCAGGCCAGCAAGCGCCCCGCCGGCGGCGTGCTCGTGCTCGGCGACAGCATCGTCGAACTGCAGAACTTCACGTCGCTGTGCGGCTTACCGGTGTTCAATGCCGGCATTTCGGGCCTCACCACCGATCGTCTGGCCGGGCTCGCGCCGCAACTGGTGGCCGCTGCCCGCCCCCGCCTGGTGGTCGTCGCGATCGGCGCGAACGATACGCGGCGCGACGCAGCCGTCGTGCCGGAGGACCGATGGCGGGCGGCCTATCGCAAATTGTTGACGGCTGCCGGCCGCCGGCCAGTCATCGTCGTCGGCGTCCAGCCGATCGAGAAGGACAAACCGGGCGCCGCGCTGTTCGATGGACCGGCGATGGCGGCCAGAAGCGCGGTGCTTGCCAGGATCGCGCATGCGGCGGGCGCGGCCTATGTCCCGCCGCTTGCTTCAGTGCAGGGACTCACGGTGGACGGCGTCCACCTGAATGCCGAAGGGGACCGGCAGTGGCAGGCGTCGGTCGAAGCGGCCTGTGAAAAGGGCAAGACTCCGGTCACATAAACCTGCCGTGCCCCGGCGGGTCTTCGCGGAAGCCCGAACCGAATCATACGAACCGTTTCAAGCTGATTCACTCGCGATCGCCCTGAACACATCGGCGCGGGCCGCCATGAAATCGCGGAACAAGACCGGCGGCGTGCCGGTCAGCGTCGCGATGTCGTTCGACGTCACGGCCATATGCCCTTCGCGGATCGCGCGTTCGAACGACACCATGTCGTCGCTGCACCACGCGAAGCCGTCGATGTTGAACTCGCTGACCGGCTCACGTGGAATGCCGAGCGAATCGAACAGCGCGTAGAGTTCGTCGTCGGACACCACGACATAATCGATCGCTACGCCGGCGATTCCGGACACCAGAGCCGCGACCTCGCGGAACGACCAGGTCTCGTTCGCGGTGACGTTGTAGATGCGGTTCTCATGGCCCGATCCGGTCAGCACCGCGACGGCGGTGCGGATGCAGTCCTCGCGCGCGACGAAGCTGATCCGGCCCTCGGCGGCGCTCGCGAACCATTTGCCCGACCGGATCGCCTGCGGTGCGGCGGCGTCCGCCATCGCGTCGGCATATTGGCCGTCGCGCAGCGCGGTCCAGGCCAGCCCGCTTTCGCGCAGCAGCGCCTCGGTGCCGACATGGTCGAAGGACACGATGGCGGGGTTTTCGGGGGTCGCGCCGATCAGCGAGGTGTAGACGATATGGCCGACGCCGGCGGCCTTGGCGGCGTCGATCGCGCGGCCGTGCTGGGCGACGCGGTGACCGACCTTGACCGCGCTGATCAGCAACAGCCGGTCACCGCCGGCGAATGCGGCGCGCAGCGACGCGGGATCGTCGAAGTCGCCGTAGCGGACATCGGCACCGAGCGCCGCGAATTCGGCGAGCTTGTCGGGCTTGCGCGTCATCAGGATCAGGTCGCCTGGCGGAACCCGCGCGAGCAGCAGACGGACCGCGGCCTGGCCGAAACCACCCGACGCACCGGTGACGACGATCTTCATGACAACGCCTCCGCGCGCTGCGCGGCGGACACCCACCAGCCATGGACCTGTGGCCGCAGGCGGGCGGGGATGTGAATTTTGGCGACGGGTCCGGCGGCGATCTTGCCGGCGTCGACGATCCAGGCGGCATGCGCGAAATCATTGGCGCCGGTCTGGTGGTCGACGATCATGATCAGCCAGCCCTCATGGCCGGGAGTTTGCGACGGCACATGGACCGGCTCATTCAGGCAATGCGCCGGCGGCAGCGGCAACGCGTCGAGTCGGCCGGTTTCGGGCTCGATCCGCAGCAACATGTTGAACATCGCGCCGACCGGCCCGCCGACGATCGGCGGCCCCTTCACCTCGGGGTTCATCGTGCAATACCAGCCATGATGATAGGGGCGGCCCTGGTCGGCGTCGGCGATGCGCGGGAAATCGCCCGGCGGGCCGAGCGGGCGCTCGGCGATGCCCGTTCCTGGGCCGGAGCCTGGGCCGCTGCCGTTCATGTCGAACGACCAGCGGGTGAGACCGCTCTTCATTTCCCACGGCGCGATGCTGATGCCCGATGCGCGCTGGATGAAGGGAAAGGCGTTGGTCGACGACAGGCATTGATCGAGATGGACGCCGCCCGCGCCGTCCTCGAATGCGTTCATCATGTGATAGACCGACACGCCCCTGGGGCCTTCGAACCAGCGCATCTCGGACACGTCGCCATAGCGCGGCATGATGCCCACCCAGCTCGCGAGTTCGGGTTCATGGATCCAGTGCGCGCCGCCGGCCTCGATCCGCGCGCGGCTGGCGGTGGTCGGGAAGACCGGGAACAGCGCATAATGCTCGGTGATCGCGAAATCATGCATCATCGAACAATAGGGCCCGTCGAACCACTGCTCGCGCACCAGCCTGCCCTCGGCATCGGCGATGCAATAAGAGACTTTGGTGCTGGCGATGCCGTCGGCCTCGTAGCCGAAGAAGAACATCTCGCCGGTGACCGGATCGATCCGGACGTGCGCGGTCATCGTCTCGGACTTCAGCGCGCCGTCGAAATCATGGGAGCCGATCGTCGCGAGCGTGTCGGGATCGATGCGATAGGCGCGGCCGTCTTCCTTGGACATCAGCAGCTTGCCGGCATGCCAGACGGGGGTGGTGTTGGCGACGGTGCGGTCGACGCCGCGCGCCTCGGCTATGTCGGTGAACGGATTGCGGTAACGGCCGAACAGCGCGCGTCCGGCGGCCTGCTCGGCCTCGTAGCGCGCGGTGCGGACATAACGCAGGTCGAAATCGACGCCGCCATCGGCGCGGAAGTCGAGCTTCGAGATCATCCCGTCGCCCGACAGCGCGGTATCGTCCTCGAACAGCGGCGGGAACACCGGATCAGGGACCGCACGATAGAAGGTGCCGCGGACATCGTCGGGGATCGCGCCTTCAACGACGAGGTCATGATGGCTGCATTCGATGCCGACCGGCTGGTTGAGTCCGGCGAAGTCGATCGTGTTCGGGAAGCTGGTCATTGCGTCACCTTGGTGCTTGAACGCCCGACCATCAGGTGAGCGCATAATAGCGGATCAGATTGCCGTCGGGCTTGCGCGCGCCGATGCCGATGAAGACGTGCCGGGTCAGCCAGTCATGCCTGCCCTTCGAGGTCTCGAAGGTCGGTTGCGCGCGCAGATAATAATCGGCATGCGGCACCGCCGGGCCGCCCTCGAACGCCCATTGCCGCAGCCGCGCCATCGTGCCGGGCTGGCGGCCCCACAGGAAGCCCCGGTTCTGGACGTAGATCAAGGTGCCGTCGTCTTCCTCGAACATGTAGCGCGCATCGAACGCCGCGGTGTCGTCGGGCCGGAACAGCGCATAGTCGCCGCCCGAATTGGGCACCGCGCGGCCGTTGAGGCGCGGGCCCTTGATCGTCCCTTCATCGACATAGACCGCCGAGCGGAAGCCGCCCGAGGGCAGATCGGGGACGGACTGGACGCGGGTAAATTTCAGGCGGCACTCGAAGACGAATTCGAGGTTCGGCTGATCCATGGTCGAGAACATCTGGCGGCCTCTCAATAATTGGACAGGATGGCGAGGCTCAGCGCGTCGAGCGGCTTGCCGGCCTTTTGCCTGGCGAGTTCGTCGGTCCGCGTCTTCGCCTGGAGGTCGATCAGATAAGCGTGGACGGCATCGACATCCTGCGTCGTCAGGAGATCGTCCCAGCGCGGCATGCCGCCCGCGACCAGCGCGCCCTCGAGCACGATCTGGCGGAATGCCTGATGCGATCCTTCGCCCATCCGCCGCAGATCGGGGGTGATCGAGCGGTGCTGGTTCGCATGGCACATCGCGCAATTGGCGAAGAAGATCGCCTGACCCTGCGCGATCGTCGCGGGCGTGACGCCGGGCGCCTGCGCGGGCGGCGGCGGCGCGACCTCGAGCGGCGGAAGCAGCGGCGGGAGCGGCACCGCGCCGCCGCCCAGTCTGAACACCAGCAGGCGGCCCTGGTTGCCGCGCGCATAGGCCGCCGAATAGCGCGGCACATAGGGATAGCCGCCGCCGCCCCACGCAGCCATCACCGCGACATATTGGACGCCGCGCACGCGATAGGTCATCGGCGCGGCGAGGATCGAGCTGCCGGTCTCGATCGTCTTGAGCAACCTACCGCTGGTCGCGTCGTAGACGCGCAGCTTGCCCGAGAGCGAGCCGACGAACAGCAGGCCGCTCGACGTGGCCAGCACGCCGCCGCGATCCTGCCAGCCCTCGGTCGACACCGCCCAGCGCGTCTGGCCGGTCAGCGGATCGATCGCGCGAATCTCGTGGACCGCCGGCTTTTCACGCACGCGCGCCATTTCGGGCAGTGCCTCGACGGCGGCCCGCAACGGCGGCGGCAGCGTTGGCAGCGCGGCAACGACATCGGGCGTGAAGATCAGCGCGGCATCATTGTTCAGCCCCTTGCGCTTCAGCGGTTTCGCGCCGGGCGACATGAACATCAGATTGCCCATGTCGAGCACCGACCCGTAATAGAGGCCGGTCTTCGGGCTGTAGGCGGCCGGTTGCCAGTTCCGCGCGCCGGGGGTGGCGGGGTAGATGATCTTCGGGCCGGCCGCATAATCCGACGATGCGGGCGTCAGCCGCGGCCGGCCGGTCTTCAGGTCGACGCCCGATGCCCAGTTGGTGTGGACGATCGGATTGGCGCGGAGCAGCTTCCCGTCGCGGCGGTCGATCACATAGAGGAAGCCGTTCTTGGGTGCGTGGAGGATGACCGGCCGCTCGGCGCCGTCGACCTTCATCGTCGTCAGGATCATCGGCTGAGTCGCGGTGAAATCCCAGTCGTCGCCGGGGGTTTCCTGATAATGCCATTTGAGCCGGCCGGTCTGCGGATCGAGTGCGACGATCGACGACAGATAGAGATTGTCGCCGCCTTTGGGCGAGCGCCGGGCCTGATGATAGGGACCGCCATTGCCGGTGCCGACCAGGACCAGCCTGGTCTCGGCATCATAATTGATCGCGTCCCACGGCGCGCCGCCGCCGCCGACGTCCCAGCGGCTGTCGGGATCCCAGGTCTTGACCGCGGCTTCGAGGTCGGGGTGATCCTGCGGTCCGAGCTTCGGATCGCGCGGCACGACGTGGAAACGCCAGGCGAGCTTGCCGCTGTCGATATCGAATGCGCTGACATAGCCGCGCACGTCATATTCGGCGCCGGCATTGCCGATTACGACGACGTCGCCCGCGACTTCGGGCGCGCCGGTGCTGTTGGTCCCGCGCGCATGATCCTCGACCGCATCGGCCTTCCAGACAACCGTGCCGGTCCTGGCGTCGAGCGCATAGAGCATGCCGTCGAGCGCGCTGACGAAAACCTTGCCGCGCGCCAGCGCGATGCCGCGATTGGCCATGTCGCAGCACACCGAGCGGTTGACCTGCATGTCGACCTCGGGCTCGAACGCCCACAGCGGCTTGCCGGTCGCGGCATCGAACGCATAAGCGCGGCCGGCGACCCCGCTGGTGTACATCACCCCGCCGACCACCACCGGCGTCGCCTCGAGCACGCGGTTGGTGCCGAGATCGGCGCTCCAGGCGAGGCCGAGCGTGCCGACGTTGGCAGAGCTGATGTCGGTGAGTTGGGAGTAATGCGATTTGCCGGGATCGCCGCCGGGACCGGGCCAGTCGTCGGAGGCTGTCGGTGCGCCGGCCGAACAGGCGCCGAGCGCAAGCGCGAGGAGCGGGGCGAGCGCGCGCATCACGCGTCCCATGGGCTCGGCATGTGATAGGGGACGGTGATGAAGTTCGCCTCGATCTGGCGGAGCATCGCGTCCTCGATCTTGAACAGTTCGGCGAGATAGAAGCTGTGCGGGCGGCGCAGGGGTGAGGTGACGGTGCGGCCGTCGGTCAGCTGATACTCGCCGAGCCGGCCGCTATGATCGATGAAGGCATAGGCCAGCACCAGCCCGCGCTCCTCGTCGACCAGCGGATAGCGGCGCGCGCGCAGCCGGTCGTCATAGCGGTAATTGCCCATCCGGAACTGCGCTTCGCAGCCGAGCGCGGAGACCGGCACGATCCTGGCGAAATCGGGGTTGTTGGTGGTTTGAACGCCGTTTTCGACGCGGTTGCAGTCGGGATGGAATTGGGTGTGGAGCGTGCCGTCGTTGAGCTGCAAGGTCGAGAAATAGCCGTCCGACAGCGCGATCATCGCGTCGCGCGCCAGCGGCCGGGCGACGTTGGCATTGAGGATCGGCTTGTCCTCGAAGCGCTGATTCTCGAAGCGGATGCCCGAATCGGACTGCCGGACGACCAAAGTCTCGGCCTCGGTCAGCCTGCCGCGATCGTCGACCGCGAGGCGGAGCGTGAACGCCGATTCCTCGTGCGTCTCGGTCAGCGTACCGAAATAGCCGACCTGGCCGGTTTTGGGATCGGCGAAGCGCAACCGATAGCCGCCGATGCCGGTGATCGTGCCCCACAGCCCGTCGCCGACCGCGAGCATCACATTATTCTCGGACGTGCGCGCGCCCTCGGCCCAGTCGACCCGCGCCGGATTGCGCGCGCGCAAAGCCGCCAGATAGGCGTCGAGCACGCCGTAAAGCTCGGTGCGGTTCATCGAACGAACTCCGTCGGCGTCGCATCAAGCAGGATCGTCTTGGTTTCGAGATAGGCCATCAGCCCCTCCTCGCCGCCCTCGCGGCCGATGCCCGATTGCTTGAAGCCGCCGAACGGCAGTCCGAAATCCATCCGCATCCCGTTCTGGCCGACGCCGCCGGTCCGCATCCGGCGGGCGATCCGGTAGGCCGCCTCGGCGTCGTGCGTCAGCACCGAACCCGACAGGCCGTAATGGCTGTCATTGGCGATGCGGATCGCATCCTCCTCGTCCTCCGCCGGGATCAGGCTGAGCACGGGGCCGAAAATCTCTTCCTGCGCGATCCGGCTGTCGTTCTTCACATTGGCGAACAGGGTCGGCTCGATGAAATAGCCGCGATTGAGGTGCGCCGGGCGGCCGCCGCCGGTGACGAGGTCGGCGGTCGCCTTGCCCTCCGCGATATAGGTCTCGATCCGTTCGAGCTGGCGCTGCATCGCGACCGGGGCGAGCTGCGTCGCGGGATCGTCGCTATGGCCAATCACCACCTTCTTCATTTCGGCGGCGATCGCGTCGGCGAGTTCGTCGTGCCGCGCCTTGGGCACGATCGCGCGCGAGAGCATCGCGCAGATCTGCCCGCTCATCATCGTGATCGTCGACGCGAACATCTTCGCGGCGTCCGCGATCGCGAAATCGTCGCGCACGATCGCCGCCGACTTGCCGCCGAGCTCGAGCGTGCAGCGCGCGACGCGACCGCCGCAGACCGCGCCGATCCGCTTGCCGGCGACGGTCGAGCCGGTGAAACTGACCTTGTCGACATCGGCGTTGCAGACGAGATGGTCGCTCGCCCCGCGATGTCCGCAGACGAGGTTGATCACGCCCGGCGGAAGGCCCGAGGCCTCGGCGACCTCGGCGATGATATAGGCTTCGAACGGGGTCTCGGGCGAAGGCTTCATGATGACCGTGCAGCCCGCGACCAGCGCGTTGGCGACCTTCGATGCCATGATCATATAGGGCCCGTTCCACGGCGCGATCGCCGCAACGACGCCGACCGGCTCGCGCGTGATGATCGCGGTGTGGACCATCTGGCTGGGCGCGCGGCGGGCGAATTCGAAGCTGCCCGCCATCGCGGCGATGCCGGCGACGGTCATCGTCCCACCGGCCATCATGCCGGGCGCGAAGCTGGCGAGACCGCCGACCTGCGCAGTCCAGGCGCGGGCGAGCTCGGGTTCGCGGGCGCGGAGCAACTCGGCCATCCTGGCGACCAGCGCGGCGCGCTCGGCCGGGGCAGTGCGCGGCCAGGGGCCATGGTCGAACGCCGCGCGCGCGGCGGCGACCGCGGCATCCATGTCGCGCTCGTCGGCCTCGGCGACCGCGCCGACCACGCTCTCGCTGTTGGGCGAGACGACCTCGATCGCGCGCCCGCTCGACGCCGGCACCCAGGCGCCGCCGATGAAGAGTTTGTCCGGATGCCGGAGCATCACACCTTCGGGAAGCATCTTCTTTTCCTTTGCTCGGCTGGACTTACGCGAACGGCATCGCGCATTCGACGCGCGCGAATTTTCCGTTCTCGACATGGTAAAGCAGGAACTGGCGCAGAAACTGGACCTCGCCGGCGGCGATCGGGAAGAGACCGCCGCAGCCGTTCGCCGCCAATGTCTCGGCGTCGAGATCGCGAAACGCCTCGAGCCGGACATTGGCGATCACCGCGACCAGCGTGTCGCTGGCGGCGAACTTCTCGACGGTGATGCTCTCGCGGACATAGGTATGGAGGAAGGCGTAAAAGCGCTTCATGTCGTCGCGAGACCGGATGTCGATGCCGAAGAACGACATCGCCGGCGGATCGGCATAGAAATCGCAGACCGCGTCATAGTCGCAGGCGTTGAAGACCGCGACATAGCGGTCATAGGCGGCGCGATCGATCACGACCCCGCCCCGGACCAGGCCTTGCCCGTCACAGGGTTGGCATAATGAAAAGGCGGGATGAAGACCTGCGGGAATGCACCATAAGCGACGGTCTGCGTCTCGTCGGGGATCATCTCCGGCAACGGCCCCGCCAGCGGCACGCCGCCATGCGTCCAGCCCTTGTCGTAATCGACATAATAAGTGACGAAGAAGTGCAGCCTGGCGATCTTCCAGACGCCGTCCTCGCGGACATAGGCGTTCTCGTAAGTCCCCTCCCCCCACATCGACTCACGGCCGACGAAGCCGACGTTCATCCACGCGCGCCAGCGGCCGAGCGCGGTGTCGCCACCGGCGCCGAGCGTGATCAAGGGCTGGAGTTGCATATGGTTGAAGACGGTGCCTTCGGTCAGCGGCGGCAGCGCGTGGAGATAGGCGCGGATCCGGTCGATGCCGCGAAACAGTCCGCGCCCGGCGATTTCGAGCGTGGCGTGACGCGCGAACAGGTCGGCGGCCTCGTCCCACTGCGCCTTGTCGACATAATAGCCATAGGCCGATTGCAAGGTGACGATCGCGTCCTTGTCGCGCAGCCGCGCGACCTCGGCGCGCAATTGTTCCAGTTCCGCGTTAATGCTCATGCCAGTTCCCATTCGAACGGCGTTGCCCTGCCCTGCCGGCCAGACGCGATCCGCGCTTCGCGCTGCACGCGCAGCCCGTGGCGCTCGAACAGGCCACGGATCGTGACCCAGTCGGTCCAGCCGGTCATGCCGATCACCGATCCGTCGCGCGCCGCGGCGAATTCGCGCGACGCGCGCCACAGACTCTCGTCCTCGCCGGCGATATCGAGCAGCGGCAGCCGGCGCGCGCGGGCCGCGCCGGCGAAGGCACGCGATTCGGGCAGGCGGCTGTCATAGACCGCCAGCACCGGCGCGCCGGGCCGGGATCCGTTCAGCGTCAGCGTCGCGGCCGCACCCGCCGTCGCCGCGCCCGCCAGCACCGCGCGCCGCGTGACGCCGGTCATTGGCCGGCCTTTCCGAGGAAGGTCGCGATGCTGTCGAGTTCGGCGTCGCTGACATCGACCTTGGTCTGGCGCGGCATCGCGCCCTTCCCCATCCGCACCACCGACTTCACATAATCGGCGGTCAGATCCTTGCGATTGGCGAGTAGCCCCATGTCGGGCGGTTCACCCGCAGCGACGCGCTGCTTGGTCAGCAGATTGGTGCCCATGCCGCCGCGCAGATGGCAATAGCCGCACTGATGCGAGAACAAGGCCGCGCCATCGCGGCCAGCGGTGAGGCGGTCGCCCGCGGGGGCATCGGCGCGGGTCTGGTAGAGCAGGTCGGGCGGCGGGCCGCCGGGACCCGGCGCGGTCGCCGAGGGGGCGGGATTGCAAGCGGCGAGCGCGAGCGATGCGAGGAGGGCGATCCGCTTCATGCCCGCTGCTCCTTGTTCGCGAGATCGCGATAGACGGCGGGCCAGACGCCCTGCTTGCCCGGCGCCAATATGCCATTGGGATCGAGCGCGTCCTTGACGCGCTCGTTGAGCCGGCGCTGGGCATGGTTGTTAAAATCGAAGGTGTTCGCGACCGAATCCATCCAACCGAGATGCGTGCGATACTCGCCATAGCCATTGGCCGCCGCGTCGCGCACCAGCGCGTCGAACAATTCGCGCATATTCGCGACCTGCTCGGGATTGTCGCGATTGTACATCAGCATGTTGATGTTGTTCGCGAAGCGGCCGCCGATCGTGAAGCTCGCGTAGAAATCGACATCGTGGTCGGCGATGATCTTGCGGCTGCGCTTCATCTGGTCGAGCACATGCGCCGAGGTGGCGGGCACCACCGGCGAGAAGCCCATATGCGCGCCGCGGCCGCCGACCCAGTCGCCCATCTGCAGCGCGACCGCCGAGGGCACGCCCATCGTCGGATCGACCGAGACGATCGGGTCGCCCGGATGCCACCATTCCTCGGCAAAGGGCGTGGAGATGTGCGGGGCGAACGCCTTCCTGATGATCTCGGCCCTGGCCTTGTTGAGCGTCTCGTCGCCGTAGAGCCGGAGGCTGACATGCCAGTAGCCGAGCTTGTGCTCGGTCAGTATCTCCTGCACCCGGTTTTCGGGGATTGCGCCGGGCTTGTCCCAGAAATCCTTGCGCTGCCCCATCAGCACGACCTTGCCGAGCCAGCTGGGAATGAAGATCGACTGGTCGATCACGCCGCTGATCTTGAGCGGCGCGACCGTGTCGATCACCCAGCCGATATCCTCCGCCTTAGGGATGTCGATCGACAGACCGAGCACGCTGGCGGGCGCGGGCATCAGCCACATGCCGGCCTTGGTGACGATACCCATGTTCGACTGGGTGAACATCTGGTCCCAGCTGGGGCCGAAGCCGAACGGAAACAGATGCGCTGCCTTGTTGTTGGCCATCGCGCCCATGTTGGTGCGGATCATGTCGCCATCGGGCAGGACGACCTCCATGCCGCAGATGTTGCGCGCGTGCAGGCCATAGGGCGTGTAGCCGATGCCATGGTCGAGCGCGTTGCCGAGCACCGATCCCCAGGCATTGCCGGGCACCGACATCCAGAGCGGCAATTTCTCGCGCTGGATATGGTCGTAAAGGTCGAAGAAGCCGACGCCCGGTTCGATCACGCAATAGCCGAGCACCGGATCGATCTCGAGGATCCTGTTCATCCGCCCGAGATCGAGGACGACCGATCCGGGCATGCGCGGCGCATTGGCGCCATAGCCGAGATTCTTGCCGCGCGAGATCGGCCAGAGCGGCGTCTTGTGCGCGTTGGCGAGACGGACGATCGCCTGCACCTCTTCGGCGCTGGCGGGCGCGACCGCCGCGGAGGCGGGCCATTCCTCTTCGGAACCGGGCGCGTAGATATCGGCATAGGCGTCGCGGTCGGCGTCCGACGCCATGACCCAATCCTTGCCCACGACGCCTTCGAACGCCTTGATCGCGGCGCCGAACTGGGCGGGGCTGACGCGTGGAGGCAGTGTCAGTTTCATGGCGCCACCCTCATCCTATTTTATAACATTCGTTAGCATTATGCTTGCGCCGCCCGCGCGGTTTCGTCAACCGGAAATGCACAAAAAAGGGCGGCCCGAAGACCGCCCGGATGGAAGTGCGATGGTACAAAATCCTCCCCGTCGCGCAGCGATGGGGAGGGGAGGCGCCGTGCAGCGGCGTCAGAATTCGAAGAGCCGGAAACGCCGCATTTCCCCTCCACCACGACCTTCGGTCGCGGTCCCCCTCCCCGCGCCTGCGGCGCAGGGAGGATGCTTGTCCGTCAGAACTTCTTCTTGATCGAGACCGCCCATTCGCGCGGCCGGCCGGGTAAGCCGGAAATGACGCCGGCGCCGGCACCGGTGAGATCGAACTTCGACAGGAAATAATATTTGTCGAAGACGTTGGTGACTTCGACCGAGATGTCGAGATCCTTGTCGGCGTTGCGCCACGTCAGGCGCGCATTCGTGAGCGTGTAGGACGCCGTGTTGGAGAACAGGTCCGAAGGCGTGCCGGGCGCCGGGTAGGTCGCGGTGCCCGCGATGCTGCCCTGGTGCGAAACGTCGACACGCGGCGTCAGCGAGCCCGAGTCGCCGAGGTCGGCTTCATATTGGGCGCCGGCGCTCCACTGGAATTTGGTGACGCCGCGTGGCGGCGCCACGAGCAGGTCGACGTACTTGGGGTCACTCGAGCAGCCGCTGGTCGGCCCTGTCGGATCGACGACGGCGGGGACGACGCACTTCCAGTTCCAGTCGAGATAGGAGAGCGAGCCGTCGATCTGCAGTCCCTCGACGGGGCGTGCGAAGACTTCGACCTCGAAACCCTTCACGTCGGCATTGCCGGCGTTCTGCGGCAGCGCGCACGGGCCGGGTCCGCCGAATTGCGGACAGGACAGCAGGGTCAGCTGCGCGTCCTTGAACTTGTTGAAATAGGCCGACAGATTGACCCTGAGACGGCGATCGAACAGGTCGGTCTTGAGGCCGATCTCATAGGCGGTCAGCGTTTCGGGGTCGAACGGAACTGCCTGCGAGGCGTTGAACGGCCGCGGACCGACGCCGCCGCCCTTGAACCCGGTCGAGATGGTCGCATAAGCGAGCACCTCGGGCGAGAAGCGATAGTCGACGCTGGCGCGATAATCGAAGCGGTCGCCGCTGTAGCGTGCGGTCCTGCCGCTCAGCGCCTTCACGATGTCGGTCGTTCCCGCCGGCGCGATCCGGTTGAGCGTATCGGGGCCCTCATAACCGAGGCCGTAGATCGCGCCGACCGGATCGAGGAACGCATTGATCGTCGTGCCGTCGAGATTGTAGCGGAAGAAGGTGTAGGACTTCGATTCCTTGGTGTAGCGAATGCCGGCGGTGATCGTCAGCGCCTCGGTCGGCTTGACAATGACGGTACCGAATGCGGCCTTCGATTTGGTCCGCACGGGATCGTCGCCGATGAACTGCAGCGGGAACAGCGGCAGCGGTCCCCCCGGCGTCGCCACCGCGACATAGCGGATGTCCTGGATCGTCTGATAGGTCGTCTTCTCGTTCGAATAATAGCCGCCGAGGGTCAGGTCGATCATCTCGTTGACGTGGGCGTTCAGCCGCAGCTCCTGGCTGGCGAACCAGCTGTCGAGCTTGTTGGAGCCATAGCCGACATTGGCCGGCGAGAGGTCGGTATCGTTGCTGAAGCGCGAATCGAAGGCGCGATAGGCGCTGATCGAGGTGAGCGAGACCGCGTCGCTCAAGCCGGCGTCGATATTGGCCGAAAAGCCGTAACCCTCATATTCCGACCGATTGTCGCTGCCGGTCGCGGCCAGCGGGAGACCCTGCAGCGGCGGGATCGCACCGGCGACGAACGCAGCGGCGGGCTGGCCCGCCTTTGCATAGTTGCAATAGCGTCCGCATACGAACCGCGCATCGAGCGGGACGCCGGGCGCCGCGAGGACGTTGGGATTGGTATTGCTGCCGAACAGCAGCACCTCGGCCGAACTATTGCGGCTGTCGCGGATATAGTCGGCGCTCAGCATCACATCCAGCTTGTCCGAGGGATTGTAGCGGAGGATGCCGCGCAGCGCCTTGTAGCCGACGTCGCCGAATTTGGAGACGACGCAATCGCCCGCCGCGCGCGTCGACGCGACGCCGCTGCCCGGATTGGCACAGCCATAATCGATATTGTCGACATAGCCCTTCTGATCGGCGAAGGTGCCCGAAATGCGGCCGTAAAGATCCTTAGCGATCGTGAAGTCGGCGCTGGCGCGCAAGTTGATCCGGTTGCGGCTGCCATAAGTCGCCTGGACATAGCCGCCGCCGCCACCATCGGGCCGGCGCGAGATGAACTTGATTGCGCCGCCTTCGGAATTGCGGCCGGTCAACGTGCCCTGCGGCCCGCGCAGAATCTCGATGCGCGAGACGTCGAGCAGGTCGAAATTGGCGCCGGTCAGGCGCGGATAATAGACGTCGTCGACATAGAGGCCGACGCCGGGCTCATAGGCCGGGTTGAAGTCGATCTGGCCCATGCCGCGGATCGTCGCGGAGATCGCGGGACCGAAAGCTGCGGTGGTCGGGCGCAGGGTGACGCTCGGCGCCTGGTTGGCGACATCGGTGAGGTTGGTCTGGCTGCGTTGATCGAGCATCTCGCCCGACACCGCGGTGATCGCGATCGGCACGTCCTGCAGCTTCTGGTCGCGGAACTGCGCGGTGACGACGATATCGGTATTGGCGTCGCCCGCCGCCTCGGGCGCATCGGACGGCGCCGGCGCCTGCTCGCTCTGCGCCATCACCGGCGTACCGAGACACAGCGCGGCGATCGACGCGGTTGCCACGAGCGCGGTGCGCACGACGGAGTATTGACGGGTATAAGAAGTCATCTTGCATCCCCTCCTTGGATAGTGCCCGGCACCGCTTCCATGGCGGTGACATGAACGACTTTTTCGTATGTAACACTGACATTAATTGCCGGGCCGCGCAAGCCATATCGACGCCCCGCTCGCAAATTTATAGGCGCGTATGTCCTTGACGTCACTGTCGGAGATTATACCATATGTTACAATGATATGGGAGCGATGCGATGACCAGAACCGCCGCCGAGCAGGACGCGCTCGCGCTCGTTCTGGGCTTTTACGAGCAAGTGCTGATCGCGATGAATCCCGATCTGATCGAGCATTATCTGTCGCCCGCCTATATCCAGCATTCGTCGCTGGCCGAGGCCGGTCTGCCGGCCCTGAAGGCCTGGCTCGCCAACGCCCGCCGCGAGTCGCCGGACGCGCGGCAGCGGATCGTACGCAGCTTCGTCGATGGCGATCATGTCATCGTCCATGTCCATGTGGTGCGGTGGGACGATGATCCCGGCCTCGCCGTCGTCGACATCTTCCGCGTCGAAGACGGGCTGATCGTCGAGCATTGGGACGTGATCCAGAATGTGCCGGCGACACCGATCAACGCGAACGGGATGTTCTAAGATGCGTTACTCGGGCAAGACGGTGCTGATCTTCGGCGGCAATAGCGGCATCGGCCTGGCTGCGGCGAAGGGCTTCCATGCCGAAGGCGCAAGACTGGCGATCACCGGCCGGAACGCGGAGTCGCTCGCACATGCCGCCGAGCGATGCGGGGCATATGCGATCCGCAGCGACATCGCTTCGGTCAGCGACACCGAAGCGGCGATCGACCGGGCGGCGCGCGAACTGGGCGGGATCGACATCCTGTTCGTCAATGCCGGCATCGGCGGTTTCGCGCCGCTTCCCGAGATGACCGAGGCGTTCTGGGACTCGGTCCATGACGTCAATCTGCGCGGCTGCGTCTTCGCGCTGCAGAAAGCGCTGCCCGCGATGCGCGACGGCGGCGCGATCGTGATCACCGGATCGATCGGCTCGATGCTCGCGCTGCCCGGCAACATCGCCTATGCAGCCGCTAAGGCGGGTCTGCGGGCCGCCGCGCGGATCCTGGCGGCGGAACTGCTGCCGCGCCGCATCCGCGTCAACATGGTCAGCCCCGGCCCCACCGAAACCGAGATCTTCAAACGCGGCGCGCCCGAGGCCGAGATCGGCGCGTTGCGCGCGATGATGACCGCCAATGTGCCGATGAAACGGATGGGCACCGCTGAAGAGATCGCGCGCGCGGTACTGTTCCTGGCGTCCGACGAAGCCGCCTTCATCAACGGCGTCGACCTGTTCGTCGATGGCGGGTGCGTGGAATTGTAGGCGAAGCAGATGCCCGACGTAAATCTGCTCTATTCGTGAATGCGGCCGAGCAACGCAATCAGGGTCTTCACTTCCTTCGCGGTGAAGCGGTCCTTCAGCCAGCGTTCGTGCGTCAGGATGCATTCGCGCGCGCCGACTAGTGCTTCATGGCCGGCGGGGGTGAGGTGCAATGTCTGCCGGCGCTTGTCGAGCGTCGAATCGCCGCGTTCGACATAGCCGCGCTTCTGCAGCCGATTGATGATGCCCATGATCGTCGCGCGATCGATCTGCAGCCGGCGGCCGATATCGGCCTGCGCGATCTCGGGATGATCGTCGATCAGCCACAGCACCGAGACCTGCTTCTGCGTCAGATCGAGGTCGCTGAAGGTATCGGTGAAGTGCCGGTAGACCGCGCCATGCGCCAGGCGGATATGAAAACCGAGGATCGCATCGAGCTCGCCGATGTCGGCATCGGTGGTGGTCGACATCGGGTCCATGTTCAGATTTCTTTTCGCCATGGCCATTGGAACTGACGAATAACCCGCCGCGGGTCAACCGGATTGGTGGCTTGCAACGCACGGCTTTTTGGCGGAATGCTGTATGCAAGACAAACGGTCAAGCCAGATGCTGAGAGAACTGGCCGCTGAGAGAGGATCGGATTCGTGGCCCACTTCCCCGACACCCCGTCGTTCACCGGCTTCAACACGCCGTCGCGGATCGAGGCCGATATCGCCGACCTCGACGTCGTCGGCGAAATCCCGGGCGAACTGGACGGCGCCTTCTTCCGCGTCCAGCCCGATCCGCAATTTCCACCGCGTCTGGGTGACGACATCGCCTTCAATGGCGACGGCATGATCACGATGTTCCGCTTCGAACATGGCCGCTGCCATTTCCGGCAGCGCTGGGCGCAGACCGACAAGTTCAAGCTGGAGCGCGCCGCCGGCAAAGGGCTGTTCGGCGGCTATCGCAATCCGCTGACCGACGATCCCGCCGTCGCCGGGCAGATCCGCGGCACCGCCAACACCAATGCCTTCGTCCATGGCGGCCGGCTCTATGCGCTGAAGGAGGACAGTCCGGCGCTGGTGATGAATCCGGCGACGCTCGAGACCGAGGGTTATACCTGGTTCGACGGGGCGATGACCGGCCAGACCTTCACCGCCCACCCCAAGATCGATCCCGACAGCGGCGACATGATCGCGTTCGGCTATGCCGCCAAGGGCATCTGCACGAAGGACATGACCTATTATGTCGTGTCGCCCGATGGCGAACTGCGCCAGGAATTATGGTTCGAACTGCCTTATTACTGCATGATGCATGATTTCGCGATCACACCGGACTATGCGCTGTTCCACGTCGTGCCCATCACCGGATCGATCGCGCGGCTGGAGCAAGGCCTGCCGCATTTCGGCTTCGACACCACCCTTCCGGTCTATCTCGGCGTACTGCCGCGCCGCGCCGATGCGACCGCCGCAGACATACGCTGGTTCAAACGCGACAATTGCTTCGCCAGCCATGTCATGAACGCGTTCCAGGACGGCAGCAGGATCCATTTCGACACGCCCGAGGCGAAGAACAACATGTTCCCCTTCTTCCCGGACGTGCATGGCGCGCCGTTCAACGGGCCGGAGAGCGCGAGCTTCCTGAGCCGCTGGACGGTCGACATGGCGTCGAACAGCGACGCGTTCGAAAGCGTCGAGCGGCTGACCGGGATGGTGGGCGAATTCCCGCGCATCGACGACCGGATGACGGGCAGGCGCTATCGCTATGGCTGGATGCTGGTGATCGATCCGGCACAGCCGGTGGAACTGAAAGGCGGCAGCGCCGGCGGGCTGATCATGAACACGCTGGGTCTGGTCGACCTGCAGACCGGCGCCGAGCAGAGATGGTGGTGCGGTCCGGTCTCGAGCTTGCAGGAGCCCTGCTTCATACCGCGCGACAAGCAGGCGCCCGAAGGCGATGGCTGGATCGTCATGGTCTGCAACCGGCTGGCGGAACAGCGTTCCGACCTGCTGCTGTTCGACGCGACCGACATCGTCAAGGGTCCGATCGCGACGATCCGGATTCCGATCCGGCTGCGGTTCGGGCTGCATGGCAATTGGGCGGACGCGGCGGATATCGGGTTGGCGGCGTGAACGGGCGCTCTTCGTTCCCGCCAAGAGATGCACTCATCTTTTGAGCGCGCCGCACTTAGCCCCTCCCCTGAAGGGGAGGGGCTTAAGCAGCTGAAAGATCGTCGAAAAATGGACATTTAAGGCAGTTCGCTCTTTCCCGGGAAGGAAAATCACACGGTCTCCCCTGCCCCCCGCGCGCGTGCCAACACCGTCGCTTCGTCGCGCGGCAGCTGGCGGATCAGCGCCGCGGCCAGGATCACCAGCACCGGCGCCAGCCAGTAGAGCGACAGGATCGCCTCGCCCAGCCGGCCGCCATTGACGTCGCTGACGAGGCCGACCGCATAAGGCCCGGTGCCGAGGCCGAAGATCGTCATCGTCAAGATGTAGAAACTCATCACCGTGCCGCGCATCCGCGGCAGGACGAGATCCATGAAGCCGGCATAGATCGGCGGCAGCCACATCGTCAGCGCGAGGCTGTAGCAGGTGAAGGCGAGGTAGAAGGCCCCCAGAGTCGGCGCGCGATAGGTGACGAAGGCGAGGATCGGCGAGACGATCAGTGCGCCGAGGGTCACATAGATGCGACCTCCCCGAATCCGCTTCTGCATCCAGTCCGACAGCGGCCCCGCCAGCAGCGGACCGACGATGCCGATGCCGGCGACCAGCGCGCCGAATTTGAGGCCGATATCGGCCGGGCTGGCGCCGTAGGTCTTGATGATGAAGCTCGGGCTCCATGCCATCACGCCGTAATTGATCACCGATTGCAGCGCCGCGATCACGAACAACAAGGTCAGCGCCGGAGTCCTGGCGATAATCGCAAAAGCCGGCGGATCGCGCAGCTTGAGCGCCTGCAGCCAGTTGAGAATGACATAGAGGCCGAAGCCGGTGACCGCGAACTGGAGTCCGTTGCCGCTAAGTTGCATGCCCATGATCGTCAGTGGCGGCGGCGCGACCGTGCGCAGCCCGTCGGTCCAGCGGGCGAGCGCGATCATCGCGATGATGATGGCGGCGAGCCCGGCGAGATTGACCAGCCATGTCGCCGTGCCCGCCTTGCGCCGGGCGAAACCGATCCAGTTGAGAAGGGGCAATATGCTGGTCAGCGTTTCCAGGCTCGCGCGGAACGGTGCTGGATCGGGCACGTGCGTGATGCCGTCGGCGGCGCCGCGCACCGGCTCCTGCATCCGCCACAACGCTATGGCGAGCACGAGGCCTGGCAGTGCGGAGACCAGGAATGCCGCCTGCCAGCCACGAAGGCCGAGCGGCGCCGCGCCCGCGGGCCAGGCATGGTCCCACGCGTCGGCGGTCGCCCCGCCGATCCACAGCGCACCGCCGAGCCCGAGCGCGATCGACGCCGCGACCACGGCGGTGACGGTGCCGCGCCGTTCCTTGGGGAAATGGTCCGACAGCAGCGACATGCCGGCCGGCTGCACGCTCGCCTCGCCCATGCCGACGCCGAGACGCGTCAGCGCGAGCATGCCGAAGCCGTTGGCGAAGCCCGCCATCGCCGTCATCACCGACCAGCCGGCGATCGACAGTGAGAGCAGCCGCGTGCGCACCCAGCCGTCGGCGAGCCGGCCGAGCGGCAGCGAGAACAAGGCATAGAACAAGGCGAAGACGGTGCCGTAGAGCAGGCCCATCTCGGCATCGCCGACATGGAGGTCGGCCTTGATCCGCGGCACCAGGATCGCGAGGATCTGCCGGTCGACCATGCTCATCGCCTGCGTCAGCGAGATCAGGAGCAGCGCCGTCCACGCCGCCCGGCTGGTCCGCGCTCCGGTCACAGGCCGAACACGCGCTCCGCATTGGTCTGCATCAGCCGGACCCTCGTCGCCTGGGGCACGTCGAGCAGGTCGTGCGTGCGCACCTCGTCGGCAAGATATTGATAGGGATAATCCATCGCATACATCACGCGATCCTCGCCAAGCACTTGCTGCGTGTACTTGATCGCCGCGGCATCGGCCATGCCGCTGGTCGTCACGCAGACGTTCGACCGCATATATTCGGTGATCGTCTTGTTCAGCGGCTTCATCCGCGCATAACGCTGCGACCTGACCCCAGCCTGATGCATGTAATCGAGCCGGTAGAGCCAGAAGGGCAAAGCCTCGCCCATATGGCCGACGACGATCTGCAGGGCGGGATAGCGGTCGAAAATGCCGATCGTGATCAGCCGCAACAAATGCATGCCCGTCTCGACGCCGAACCCGAAGATCGCGCCATCGAGGCCGGCGTCGAGCATCGGGCCGATCATCGCATCGGGTGGCGTCGACGGATGGATGTAAAGCGGCTGGCCCGCCTCGACCAGCGCCCGGAAGATCGGATCGAACTTGGGCTCGTCGAGATACTCCCCCTGGGTGTGGCTGTTGACCATCACCCCCTTGAAGCCGAGCCGCGCGCCGCGCGCGATCTCGCTCGCCGACCAAGCGGGATCCTGCGGCGCGATCGAGGTCATCCCGACGAAGCGGGTCGGGTGGCGCGACACTGCCTCGGCAAGATGATCATTGGCGCGTGTGACGACCGCCTTGGCCTCTTCGGTGTCGAGCAAAGGTTGCACGCCGGGCGAGGTCAGCGACAGGATCGCGATGTCGATGCCGGTCGCGTCCATGTCGGCGATGCGCCGCGCATCGAGATCGAGCAGGCGATCGACGATCTCGGTCGCGCGCTCCGAGGGCGACTGCCCATAGAATCCCCAGAGCGACTCCATGCCGCGATCGGCGGTGCCGTCACGCACCATCCGCAGGTAGATATCGATCTGCTCGCGCGTGGCGAACGCCTCCTCGGTCGCGATGCGCAGATAGCCGCGATCGCCGCCGGTCTTCAGTTCGTGCGTCATGCCATCATCCTTCGTGCACGGCCTTGGTCACGAGGCAGGCCTCGATGCCTTCGGGGCCGTCCTCGGACCCATGGCCCGACCATTTGACGCCGCCGAACGGCGAATCCGATCCGCCGATCATCGTCGTGTTGATCCCCACCATCCCGCTTTCGATCTCGCGTGCGAGGCGGCGCTGGCGCTTCGAATCGGCGGTCCAGGCATAGGCCGCGAGCCCATAGGGCAGCCGGTTGGCTTCGGCGATCATCGCCTCCTCGCCGTCGAACGCGTTGATCATCGCGACCGGGCCGAACGGCTCCTCATTCATGATCGTCGCCTCCAGCGGCACATCGGACAACACCGAAGGCGCGAAGAAGAAACCGCGGTTGCCGATCCGATCGCCGCCGACATGCAGCTTCGCGCCACGCCCGGTCGCGTCGGCGATCAGCCGCTCGACCGCATCGGGGCGGCGCGGATTGGCCATTGGTCCCATCTGGCTGGCCGGATCGAGGCCGCTGCCGACGACGATCCTGCCGGCCCGCTCGACGAAACCGTCACGAAAGCGTTCGAAGACATTGTCCTGGACGATGAAGCGCGTCGGCGACACGCAGACCTGGCCGGCATTGCGATATTTGCCCGGCACCATCACATCAAGCACCTGATCGACGTCGACATCGTCGAACACCAGCACCGGGCCATGGCCGCCCAGCTCCATCGTCGTCCGCTTCATGTCGTCGGCGGCGAGCTTCGCCAGATGCTTGCCGATCACCGTTGATCCGGTGAAGCTCAGTTTGCGGATGATCGGCGAGCCGAGCAGATGCCGCGAGACCTCGTCGGGCACGCCGAACACCGCCTGCGCGACTTCTTTCGGCAAGCCCGCATCGAGCAGGCACATCAGCACGCCGATCGCGCTCGCCGGCGTTTCCTCGGCGGATTTGAGGATCACCGAACAGCCCGCCGCGATCGGCGCGCCGAGCTTGCGCCCCGGATTGCCGAGCGGAAAGTTCCACGGCGAGAAGGCGGCGACCGGCCCGACCGGCTCCTTCGTCACCGTCGATCGCGTGCCCGCCGGCCGCACCAGCGCGCGCCCGTAGAGCCGGAAGGTCTCGCCGGCATAGAAGTTGAACAGGCCGACGTTCATCATCACTTCGATGCGCGCTTCGGCGAGCGTCTTGCCTTGCTCCATCGTCGCGACGCGGGCGAGATCCTCCTGCCGCTCGAGCATCAGCCGCGCCGCGCCCTGCAGCACGGCGGCGCGCTGCTGCGGCGTCGAATGGCGCCAGATCCGGAAGCCACGCTGCGCGGTCTCCAGCGCCCGATCGAGATCGGCGGGATCGGCGAGCGGCAGTTCGCCGAGCGGATCGCCGGTCGCCGGATCGAGCACGACATGCATGCGCCGGCCGCCGCCACTGATACGCTCGCCGTCGATGACCATGCACAGGTCGGGATAGACGGTCATGTTGCACTCCACACAGAATGAGTTCGGGATCCAAATTCCTCCCCGGCACGGGGAGGGGGACCACCCGCAGGGTGGTGGAGGGGCAGTGGCCTCGCTGGAAGCATCCAGCCCTGCCCCTGCCCCTCCACCGTCTTCGACGGTCCCCCTCCCCGTTCCGGGGAGGAATTTGTTCCGCGTTTCATGCGATCAACTTCAAGCTCATCATCACATCCCTATTTCGCGGCACTTTCGCGGTCGATGTCGCCCTGCCAGCGCTCCGGCCGGATCGGTTCGCCGGTCACCGGGTGGACGTTGTGGAACGGCACGACCTTGTGCGTCGGCCACAGCCAGACGTCCGGCTTGAGTTCGTCCGGGCCGGTCGCATCCTCGGGGAATGTCGTGCTGAGGAACGGCACGTAGTTCGGCCGCGTATGCGCCCAGCCGGTCTCGTAATCGGCATGCCATTGCGGCACGTAATTGAGGATGTGGATGCGCCAGACGCCGTCCACCTTGCGGTAGGTATTTTCATAGATCCCGCCCTCGAACCACTGGCGCGGGCCGCCATAATCCTTGTGGCGGCCGGCCTGCATCACGCAGCGGAAGCGCGCGAGCGCGGTCACGCCATCGGGCTGGATATCGACGATGTCCTGATGCTGTGGATGATCGAGCAGGAAGCCGTCGATCGGCCCGTTATTGCCGTGGACGAAATTCGCCTGGAAGCGATCGACATAGAGCCGGCGCGCGCCCGCCTTGCCGCGATAGATGCCGCCGAAGAAATGCACCTCGCAATCCTCGGTGAACAGATCGACCGTCTCGTTGTAGAGGCATTTGTCGATCAGATAGCCATAGAGATGCTGCAGCTTGCGGACGGCCTGTTCGTCTTCCTGCACGGTCAAGCGCCGGGCCAGCGTTCCGACCAGCGCTTCCAGTGCGGCGATTCGATCCTGATCCTGTCCGGACATCCTGCATCTCTCCTGTCGATCGCGGGCTTGCGTATCCCGCTTGTCACGATCGTTATCGTAAGTTAGAAGTTTTTCGTATGCAAGACATACAAATGTCGGCAGAAGAAATTCGTGAGAGCCGGATCAACCGGCCGCACGCGGGAAAGGATCGAGCTTGGCCAGCGCCGTCATCGAAATGCCGTCCGACGCCGTCGCGGCCGAGCGCGCGTGGCCCAGCGCGCGTGCCGGCTGGTATGCGGTGTTCGTGCTGTCGCTGACCTTGCTGGTCAATTTCCTCGACCGGGGCATCATCGCGCTGCTGGTCCCGCAGATCAAAGCCGACCTTGCGCTCAGCGACACCCAGCTCAGCCTGGTCATGGGGTTCGCCTTCGTCATGTTCTACATGGTCGCCGGGCTACCGATCGCACGCCATGCCGACAAGGGCAACCGGCGCAACCTGATCGCGGTCGGCATGGCGCTGTGGGGCGCCGCGACCGCGCTGTGCGGCTTCGCGCGCAGCTTCGGGGGGCTGTTCGCGTTCCGCGTCGGCGTGGGCGTGGGCGAGGCCTGCACAGGACCGGCGAGCTATTCGCTGCTCGGCGATTATTTCCCGCCGGCGAAGCTGCCGCGGGCGATCGCGGTGCTCAATTTCGGCTTCATCGCCGGCAACGGGCTGGCGATCCTGATCGGCGGCACGCTGGTGGCGTGGCTGGCGAGCAGCGGCGGGATCGATCTGCCGTGGTTCGGGCCGCTGCGGGTGTGGCAGGCGGCCTTCTTCATCGTCGGCATTCCCGGCCTGCTCGTCGCGCTGCTGATGCTGACGGTCCGCGAGCCCGAGCGCCGGCAGCAGGGCGCCCCGCCCCCGCTGCGCGAGGTGATGCGCTTCGTGCTCGATCACAAGACCGTCTATCTGCCGCTGATCCTGGGCATTTCGCTCAACACGATCGTCGCCGTCGGCCATGCCAGCTGGGGTCCGGCCTTCTACATGCGCACCTATGGCTGGGACGTCGGCCTGATCGGGCTGGTTTCGGGCCTGACCTATCTGCTGGTGATGCCGTTCGGCGTGCTGATCGGCGGCACACTGGCCGAGCGCTGGAGCCGGCAGGGCAAGACCGACGCCAATATGCGTGTGACCCTGCTCGCGCTCGCTCTGGCCTTTCCGTTCATGCTGGCCGGTCCGCTGATGCCCGGCGGCGGTTTGGCGGCAGCGTGCGCGGCGGCGGGATTGTTCTTCACCTCATGGCTGTTCGGGCCGCAAAATGCCGCGATCCAGACGGTCACGCCCGGGCGGATGCGGGGCATGGTGACCGCGCTCGTGCTGTTCGGTTTCAACGTGATCGGTTATGGGCTGGGGCCGACCGTGCTCGCTCTGTTCACCGACTTCGTGTTCAACGATCCGGGCCAGATCCGCTATGCGATGGTCGCCTGTTACGCGATCATCAGCCCGATCGCCTTCATCATCCTGTGGCTGGGGCTGAAGCCCTATGGCCGCGCCGTCGCGGCCCTCCACGCCACCGATTTCAAGGGAGAGTGATTTGCAGAATCTCGAGGGCAAGACCGCGTTCGTCACCGGGGGCGCCAGCGGCATCGGTCTGGGCATCGCCAAAGCCCTGCAACGCGCGGGCATGAACATCGTCGTCGCCGACATCCGCGACGATCACCTTGCCGAGGCGCGCGCGGTGCTGGGCGAAGGCGCGCTGGCGCTGAAGCTGGACGTCACCGATCGCGCCGCCTTCGCCGCCGCCGCCGATGCCGCCGAGGCGCGGTTCGGCCGCATCCACATCCTGTGCAACAATGCCGGCGTCGCCGTGGTCGGCCCGGCCGAGCAGGCGAGTTTCGCCGACTGGGACTGGACCCTGGGCGTCAATCTGGGCGGCACGATCAACGGCGTCGTCACCATATTGCCGCGCATCCTGGCGCATGGCGAAGGCGGCCACATCGTCAACACCGCCTCGATGTCGGGCCTGCTCCCGCATCCCGGCGCGGCGATCTATGGCGTCAGCAAGGCGGCCGTGGTCGGCATGATGGAATCGATGCGCGCCGAACTCGAGCCGCGCGGCGTGATCTGCTCGGCCTTCTGCCCGGGGCCGGTGCAGTCGAACATCGCCGAGGCCGGCCGGACGCGCCCGCCCGAACTGGCCGAGACCGGCTATGCCGAAAGCGACAAGCGCCGGCAGGAGGGCGGCAGCTTCGCGCATCTCTACAAGACCGCGGACGAGATCGGCGAGCGCGTGCGCGAAGGGATCGAGCGCGACTTGCTCTATATCCTGACCCACAGCGAATTCCGCGACGGCGTCAAGGATCGTGCCGCGGCGATGGTCGCCGCGGTGCCCGATTTGCCCGAGAATCCCGAACTCAAGGCGACCTTCGCCGTGCTGTTCCGCAACCCCGTCCACGCCGCCGAGCGCGATCGGCAGGAGGCCCTGAAATGAAGGATTTCGCAGGACGCACCGCGTTCGTCACCGGCGGCGCCAACGGCATCGGACTTGGTCTGGCTCGCGCCTTGCTCGCCGAAGGCTGCAAGGTGGCGATCGCCGATATCCGCGAGGACTCGATCGAAGCGGCGCTGAAATCGCTCGGGAACCAAATGGGGATGGGGCAGATGGTGATGGGCGTCCCGCTCGACGTCGCCTCGCGCCACGGCTTCGCAGAGGCCGCCGACCTGGTCGAGGAGCGGTTCGGGCCGGTCAGCCTCGTCTTCAACAATGCCGGCATCAACCTGTTCCAGACGATCGACGATTCGAGCTACGACGATTGGGACTGGGTGATGGGGGTCAATCTCCACGGCGTGATCAACGGCGTGATGACTTTCGCGCCGCGGATGAAGGCGGCGGGACTCGGCGGCCACATCGTCAACACCGCCTCGATGGCCAGCTTCCTGTGCGGCCCCGCCCCCGGCATCTACAACACCACCAAATTCGCGGTGCGCGGCCTGACCGAGTCGCTGCGCTACAGCCTCGCCCCGCATGGCATCGGCGTGTCGGTGCTGTGCCCGGGCCTGGTCAAGAGCCATATCTTCGCCAGCGACGACGTGCGGCCCGACGATCTCAAGGCGAGCGCGAAGCCGGTCGACACGGCGTTCGTCGGCCGCCTCGCCCAAGTGCATCAGGTGGGGATGGAGCCCGACGTGATCGCCGCGCGCGTGCTCGACGCGATCCGCGCCAACCGCTTCCACATCTTCTCGCACCCCGAATTCAAGGACGAATTGCGCGGCCTGTTCGACGAGACGATCGCAGCGTTCCAGGATTATCCCGAGGATCCGGGCTATAAGCAGCGCGTGGCGTTCGAGCAGGGGCGGCGCGCGGGCTATGCGGCGGCGCGGGCGGGGAATCTGGGCGGGGGTTGAGGGGATGGGCGATCACATCCGCCCTATCGCGTAGCGATGGGGAGGGGGACCGCGACCGAAGGTCGTGGTGGAGGGGAGTCGCGTAAGCGACTTTGGCTCGGAGCGTGGCGGCACCGCCGCATTTCCCCTCCACCACCGCTTCGCGGCGGTCCCCCTCCCCATCGCATACGCGATAGGGAGGATGAAGAACGCCTCATTCTCAGTGTTTATGGGGATGAGTGGCGCCGCGTGAGCGACGCCCCCTGTCACGCCCGGCCGGTGCGCCAGCCCTGCGCATAGGTTTCACGCGCGACCTTCGAATAGGGCACCGGGCTCACAATCGCGCGGGCCTCGAATTGTGCGTGCGGCTCGACCGTGGTCTTGCGCGTGCCGCCGTCGGGTTCGCCCCACACCACCTTGATCTCGGTGCCGACCGGAATTTCGTGATCGACGGTGGCGAGGCTCAGCGCCGAGCGTTCGTTGTAGCTGTAGCCGGTGAACATCGACAGGCCGACCGTGCGCCCGCCCGCGTCGATCACGCGGTCGGCATTGGTCGACGCATAGTTGGCGAGCGGCAGATCGAAATATTTATACTGCGTATCGCCGGTGACCATCGACGCGAAGATCTTCGCGACGTCGTCGCCGTTCCAGGCGAGCGTCACCTTCTTGCGCTGGACGGTCTTGTCGAGCGCCTCGAGCGCTTCGCGGCCGTGGAAGTCATGATCGAACTTGACGAACGGGCCATAGCCAATCTCGTAAGGATTGACGTAATAATGCTCGATATTGTCGGAAACGAAACTGCCGCCGATCGCGCCGGTGGCTTCATAGCTCTCGGCGGGCAGCCATTCGCGATAGGCCTTCAATTTGTCGCCGGTGTAGATCGCGGGCAAGGGCGACGGGATCCAGCCCGATTCGAGCGTGTTGGTCGCATAGGCGCGCGATCCGACCTGGAGCAGCCCCAGATCCTTGCCGGCCTCGACGATCGCGGCGCGGATCTCATCGCCTTCCTCATAGGGACCCCAGAGTTCGAGGCCCGGCGCGCCCGACATGCCGTGACGCAGCGCGCGCACGCGGCGGCCGGCGATATTGATCGCGTCCATCGTGAAGAATTTGACGTCGGGGATCGGCCCGCCATTGAGCTTCGTCAGGATTTCCCAGGCGTTGGGGCCCTGGACCTGGTAGCGATAGAATTTCCGCGTCACCACCTTGCCCATCGGCCGCGACGGCGAGCGATCGTCCTTGACGATCTCGACGTCGTAGCCGCCGGTCGCGGCGTGGAACATCAGCCAGTTCGCGGCCGGCGCGCGGCCGACATAGACGAACGCGTTCTCGGCCAGATAGAACAGGATGCCGTCGCCGATGACGTGACCATAGGGCGTGGTCGGCACATATTGCTTGGCCTTGTTGACCGCGAAGCCCTTCATGCTGTTGATCGCCGTGTCGGACAGCAATTTGAGTGCATCGGGCCCGTTGATGAACAGGTCGACCATGTGGTGCGACTGATCGAACAGCACCGCGCTGTGCTGCCACGCCCATTGCTCGCTGCGCCAGTTCGAGAATTCGGGCGCCACGACCGGATAGACATAGGCGCCGACCTGCGAATTGCGCAGCAGCTCCACCGTGTTGCCGGCGGCGTTCAGCACCTGCTCCAGATTGCCCGGTTTCATTTCATCCAATCTCCTCATAGCATGTAGCGCGGCCCTGCGGACCGTCTGTCGATTCCATCCCGCGCCGGACTCCGGCGCAATATTTAGTGTGCATAACCTACATTTTTTTGTAGGTAACGCAAACGGTTTTGTCGAGCCGGACCGCGGTTCGCGCGGCGGCGATCACAAGGAGAGAATGTTCATGGGCCAGACCAGTGCCTGCACCCTGACCTTGTCGTGCGAAGACCGGCCCGGGCTGGTCGCCGCGGTGGCCGGCTTCTTCGCGGACCATGGCTGCAACATCCTTGAATCACAGCAGTTCGACGATGTGCCGCAGAATCGCTTCTTCATGCGGATCGTGCTCGAACGACTCGACGGTGCCCCGGATCTCGACGCGCTGGGCACCGCTTTCAGCGGACTCGCGGCGCACTACGACATGGTCTGGAAACTCCGCTCGAACGAAGAGCGGATGCGGGTGATGCTGCTGGTCTCGAAATTCGATCATTGCCTGGGCGACCTGCTCTATCGCACCCGCATCGGCGAGTTGCGGATCGATCCGGTCGGGATCATTTCGAACCATCCGCGCGAGGCGCTGCACCTCAATCTGCTGGACGACATCCCCTATCATCATCTGCCGGTGACGCGCGAGACGAAGCCGCAGCAGGAATCGCAGATCAAGCGCCTCGTCGAGGATTCAGGCGCTGAACTGGTCGTACTCGCGCGCTATATGCAGATCCTGTCGGACGATCTCGCGGCCTTCCTCTCGGGCCGCTGCATCAACATCCACCACAGCTTCCTGCCCGGCTTCAAGGGCGCGAAACCCTATCATCAGGCGCATGCGCGCGGCGTGAAGATGATCGGCGCGACCGCGCATTATGTGACCGCTGACCTCGATGAAGGGCCGATCATCCACCAAGATGTCGAGGCGATCAGCCATGCCGATTCGCCCGACAGCCTCGTGCGCAAGGGGCGCGACGTCGAAAGACGTGTGCTTGCCCGCGCCGTACACTATCATGTCGAGGATCGCGTGCTGGTCAACGGCTCGCGGACCGTCGTCTTTCGCGACTGAGGAGGCTGGGGTGCAGGTCGAAGCGCTGGATCATATCAACATCATCGCCAGCGATCTGGCGAAGTCGGCGGCATTTTACGGCGCTGTCCTGGGGCTGGACGAAAGTCCGCCGCCGTCCCCGCTGACCACCGACCAGGCGCGCTGGATGCGCGACAACGGCGGCCGGATCATGATCCACCTCAACAGCCGCGATGCACCGCGCGCCTTTCCGCGCGACATGTCGCCGGGACCGACCGGCGCGCTCCATCACGTGGCCTTGCGCTGCACCGGACATGACGAGATGGTGGCGCGGCTGGAGGGCCTGGCGCTCGATTACCAGTGCAATCACATCGAATCGATCGGCCTGCGCCAGATCTTCGTGTCGGATCCCGATCAGGTGCTGCTCGAACTGAACTTCTACGCCTGAGGGCGCGCGCTCAGCGCACGTGCCCCGTCCATGTCCGCAGCCCCGGCGCGGTGCGATCGGGCATCTCCAGCGCCGCCGCCACGCCCGGACGCGCGGTCACGCGGTCGCGCCAGTCGACCAGATTCGGTGCGCGGCCGGCGATGTCCATTTCCGGGAACATCCGCTCGACCATCATCCCGCAATGGCAATAGAAATTGATGTCGGCGAGCGTGAACATGTCGCCGGCCAGCCACGGCGTCTGTCCGAGCTGAGCCTCGACCTTGTCGACCGCAACCTCAATCTTGCGGGTGGCGTTGGCGAGATCGGCGTCCGAGAAGCCCGAGCGCGCCGTCCGCCATTTCTCGCGCTGTTCGTGGAGCGGGATGCGTTCGAGCAGTTTCTCGAATTCACCGGTCTCAACGCCGCGCGCGATCACGCCGACCATCCGGTGCCAGCCATGCATCGACACGAAATTCATCACATGTTCGTCGACGAACTTGTTCCAGTACCGCATCCTTGCCTTGCCCAGCGGGTCGGCGGGGCGCAGCGGCGCCGCATCTGGAAAGGCGTCATCGAGATATTCGTTGATCACGGTCGTGTGGGTGACGATCGCGCCGTCATGATCGAGCACCGGCACCTGGCCCTCGGGGTTGATCGCGGTGAACCAGGGCTGATGCTGATCGAATTTGTGCAGATCGATATAGACGCTTTCGAAATCCAGTCCCTTCTCCTTCAGCGGGATCATCGATTTCAGCGAATTGGCGACGGGTTCGGCGTGGTAATATTTGAGCGCCATCAAGAATCTCCGACGGAAAACGTGTTGAGGATGCCGCCGTCGACCGCCCAGTTCTGCGCGGTCACGTGCGATGCGGCGTCGGACAGCAGGAACACCGCGACCTCGGCGAGCTCTTCGGCGGTGCCGGTGCGGCGCTGCGGCGTGCGGTTGCGCATCGCCGCGAACGCCGCGTCGCCCAGCGCGTCGAGCAACGGCGTCTCGATGAAGCCGGGGATGATGCAGTTGACGCGGACATTGTGCGGCGCCGCCTCGATCGCGGCGGCGCGGACGAGGCCGAGCAGGCCGTGTTTCGAAGCGACATAGCCGGGATTGTGGCTCATGCCGCGCTCGCTCGACAGGCTGCCGGTCGCGAGGATCGCCCCGCGCCGCCGCGCGATCATGCCGGGGAGGACACGCTTGAACGCCCAGAACGGCGCGGACAGGTTCGTCCGCAGCACGGCTTCGAAGACATCGTCCGCATAGTCGGTGAAGGGGGCGAACGCGCCGCCGGTGCCGGCATTGGCGAACAGTCCGTCGACCGGACCGAGCGCCGCCTCGACCGTATCGATCGCGGCGAGCAGCGATCCACGGTCCGAAACATCGGCCGTGCAGCACGTCGCCACACCGCCATCGGCCCGGATCGCCGCCACGGCATCGGCCAGCGCGTCGGCGCGGCGCGCGATCAGCGATACGGCGGCGCCGCGTTTCGCCAGCAAGCGCGCGGTCGCCAGGCCGATGCCCGACGAGGCGCCCGTGACGACGACATGGCGTCCGCCGAAGTCGCTCACGCCAGCCCCAGCACGCGGATCGCATTGTCCTTCAGGATCAGCGGCATCACTTCGTCGCGGAAGCCCGCTTCCTTCGCGGCTGCGATCCATTTGTCAGGACGGATCAGCGGGAAGTCCGATCCGAACATCATCTTGTGCTTGAGCTGCGTATTTGCGTACTGGATCACCTGCGGCGGAAAATATTTGGGCGACCAGCCGCTGAGATCGATGAAGACATTGTCCTTGTGGAGCGCCATCGACAGGCTCTCGTCGGTCCACGGCCAGCTCGGATGGGCGAGGATGATCTTCATGTCGGGGAAATCGACGGCGACATCGTCGACCAGCATCGGCTGGCCCCATTTGAGCCGCACCCCGCCGCCGCCGCGCATGCCGGTGCCCATGCCCGAATGACCGGTATGGAAGATCGCCGGCAGTCCATATTCGGCGATCACCTCGTAGATCGGATAAGCGACGCGGTCGCCCGGATCGCAATCCTGCATGATGCCGTGGAACTTGAAGCCCCTGACCCCGTAATTCTCGACGAGGTCGCGCGCCTCGCGCGCGCCCATCTTCCCCTTGTGCGGGTCGATCGACGCGAACGGGATGACGATGTCGCTGTTCGCCGCAGCGAGTTCGGCGATCTCGTAATTGCTGACGCGCTTGGCGCCGATGCCGCTCTCGCAGTCAACCGTGAACAGGCAGAAGGCCACGTTCTGCGACCGGTAATAGTCGATCGTCTCGGGGATCGTCGGACGCTTGCGATCGGCCTTGAAATAGGCGCTGGCCGCGTCGAAGAATTTGGCCATCACCGGATCTTCCGGGTCGTGACACGACACCTCGGCGTGGACGTGAACGTCGATCGCGACGACTTTGGATGGGTCGATCATATTGCGCCTGTCGGTTGGAAGCCGGATCCCATCGGCTGATGCTGCGCGCCGTGACCGAACGAGCCCCGGCGCGCGCAACCAGGGGTCAGAGCTGGATGATCACGGACTTCAGTTCGGTATAAGCCTCGACGCCTTGGCGCGCCTGTTCACGGCCGAGGCCCGACTGCTTGTAGCCGCCGAACGGCAGCGCCGGATCGATGATCGCGTGGCAATTGCCCCACACCGTCCCCGCCTTGATCTTGGCGGCGAGCTTGTGCATCGCGGCGATATCGCGGGTCCAGATGCCGGCGCCCAGGCCGAAACAGCTGTCGTTCGCCGACTTCGCGACCTCGTCGAGATCGTCGAAGCGCTGCGCGACGACGACCGGACCGAAAATCTCTTCCTGGACGACGCTCATCTCGGGCTTCACGTCGACCAGCACGGTCGGGTTGACATAATAGCCACCGTCGGAGCTCGGCGCATCGCCGCCGATCGCGACGCTGGCGCCGGCCTTCCTGCCGGCATCGATATAGCCCATCACCCGGTCGAACTGCTCGCTCGACACCAGCGGCCCCATGTGGCCGGCGGGATCGAGCGACGGCCGTGGCGCCCAGAAGGCGGCAGCATTGGCGACGCCTTCGAGCAATTGATCGAAGATCGAGCGATGCGCATAGAGCCGCGAGCCGGCGACGCAGACCTGCCCCGAATTGAAGAAGATCGCACCGGCCGCGCCCGGCGCGGTCGCCGCGACATCGACGTCGGGCAGCACCACGACGGGCGATTTGCCGCCCAGTTCGAGCGTGACGCGCTTGAGCGTGTCGGTCGCGGTGCGGTTGATGATCTTGCCGACTTCGGTCGAGCCGGTGAACGCGACCTTGTCGACATCGGGGTGACGGACGAGCCGGTCGCCGGCGGTGTGGCCGTTGCCGGTGATGATGTTGATCACGCCCGCCGGGAAGCCCGCCTCGGCGACGAGATCGGCGAGCTTGAGCGCGGTCAGGCTGGTCTGTTCGGCCGGCTTGAGCACCAGAGTGCAGCCGGCGGCCAGTGCTGGGGCGACCTTGAGGATCGCCATCAGCAGCGGGAAGTTCCACGGCACGATCTGCGCGGCGACGCCGACCGGCTCGCGGCGCACATAACTGTGGAAGGTGCCGCGCGGCGCCGACATCGGCTCGATCATCTCGCCCGAAAGCTTCGAGGCCCAGCCGGCCATATAGTGCAGCATGCCGATCGCGCCGGGAATGTCGATGGCGGCGGCCATGCCCTTGGGCTTGCCATTGTCGATCGCCTCGAGCTCGGCGAACGCGTCGGCCTGCGCACCGATCAGGTCGGCGAGCTTGTGCATCATCGTCTCGCGGACGATCGGCGGCAGATCGGACCAGCGACCATCGTCGAACGCGGCGCGCGCGGCGGCAACCGCGCGATCGACATCGGCGTCGGAGGCATCGACGATCCGGCCGATCTCCTTGCCGCTCGACGGATCGATCACGGGGAGCGTGGCGCCGGCGGTCGAGGAGACCCATTCGTTGTTGATGAACAATGCCGGCGTGCGCGCGATCGATGCCTTGGCAGCCGCCGAATAGGCGTGCTGCGACATCGAAACCTTGGTCATCTCGTTCATGGTCGGGATCCTCTCGAAAGCCTGATTCGGCGTTGATGCGATCTTATCATTCGTTTGTAGAGCATACAATTGCGGTTGGGCTTGTGCCGTTCGGGTCGTTCATAGCTGGTTGTCCCACCGCCACCCCTCTACCGCTTGCGCTAAGCGATGCACACATCTCCGTTTTCGATGGAATGTCAGCCGCTTAAGCCCCTCCCCTTCAGGGGAGGGGTTGGGGTGGGGGACTCGGGAGAAAATTTCGATATCGACGGACGCAAACCAAGAAATGGCGGAAATGCTCGCTTCGCTCGCCACCACCCCAACCCCTCCTCTAAAGAGGAGGGGCTTATTCCGGCGCGATCCCAAAATGTGTGCATACCTTAGACCGCTTGCGGGAGAGGGCTTGCCACCTCAAGCCAGCATCGTCGGCCCCGTGGTCGCCGCCGCTTTTTCCTCGGCATCCTTGTCGCGTGGCGTCGGCACGTCGCGGCCGCGCTTGACTGCGTCGCGTTCGCCGACCCGTTCCAGCCAGCCTTCGAGATGAATCAGGCCGTCGATGCCGACCCCCGACCAGCTATGGGAATGCGCCCACGACCAGCTGGCGATGTCGGCGATCGAATAGTCGCCGGCGAGATAGTCGTTGTGCGCGAGATGGCCGTCCATCACCTCGAGCAGGCGGCGCACCTCGCGCTGATAGCGGTCGATCGCCGGCTGCAGCCGTTCGGGGAAATAGCGGAAGAACACATTGGCCTGGCCCATCATCGGCCCGAGTCCGCCCATCTGGAACATCAGCCACTGGACCACGCGGCTGCGGCCCTTGGGGTCGGCGGGCATCAGCCGGCCGCTCTTCTCGGCGAGATACATCATGATCGCGCCCGATTCGAACACCGCGAAGTCATCATTGTCGCGATCGACGATCGTCGGGATCCGGCCGTTCGGGTTCATCGCGGTGTACCATGCGTCCTTCTGCTCGTTCTTGGCGAAGTCGATCGGATGGACGGTATAAGGCAATTCGAGTTCTTCGAGCGTGATCGACACCTTCCAGCCATTGGGGGTGGCGGCGGTATAGAGATCGATCATCGGGTTTTTCCTTTCGCAGCGGCTTCGATGGCCTTGTCCTCATGGGCGCGCTTGATCACGTAGAGCCGGATCGTTTCGATCTGTTCGGGCGTCATCACGTTCGACCAGCCGACCATGCCGTTCTGGCTCAGTACGCCGTCATGCACGACCGACTGCCAGGTCGCGGCATCGCTGAGCGTCGCCGAGTGGCGCAGATCGGGATTGAGTCCGCCGGCGATCGCGGCATCGCCATGGCAGACGCCGCAGAAGCGTCCGTAATGACCGGCACCCTCATTCAATTGCGCGGCACTGCCCGCCAGCGCCGGCGGATCGAGCACGCGATCCTTTTCCGGGGGCGCGGGCGGCAATACGCCCTTTGCGCCAAGCTTGAAGACGAGCAACCGGCTGATGTTGCGGGTGCTGCCCGATTTGGTCGCGAGCACTCCCGGCGCAACATCGAACACGCCGCCCCATCCGACGAGCAGCGCGACATATTGTTCGCCCTTGACCGAATAGGTCATCGGCGCGGCGATGACCCCGGTCTGGGTGGGCACGGACCATAATGTCTTGCCGCTATCCGCGGCGTAGGCATGAAAACTGCCTCCGGCCGTGCCTTGGAAAACGAGATTGCCCGCCGTCGCCAGCGTACCACCGTTGGACGGTCCGGCATATTGGACCGACCAGGCCGCGCTCTGGCTGACCGGGTTCCAGGCGACGAGCCGCCCCGTCGTCCCCGCGGCGGCCGCGGCGCGGATCGCGGCGTCGGCCGGCATCGCGGTCTTCGCGCCGTCGATTGCGGTCTCGAATCCCTGCCCCGCCAGTTTCCAGTCCTTGGCCGCGGCGGCATAGGGGAAGCCGGCATCATTGACCGGAATATAGACCAGCCCCGTCTTCGGGCTGTACGACATCGGCTGCCAGCTGTGCGCGCCGGTTGCGCCCGGCAGGCCGACGAACACCTTGCCGGTGCGGTCGTACATCGCCTCGGGGTTGATATCGGGCTTGCCGGTGACGGGATCGAGGCCCTTCGCCCAGTTCACCGTCGTGAACGGCTTGCCCGAAATGAACCGGCCGGTCTTCGCATCCAGCACGTAGAAAAAGCCGTTCTTGGGCGCGTGCAGCAGCACGCGCGTCGGCTTGCCGGCCACGGCGATGGTCGCGGCGATGATCTGCTGGTTGGAATCGAAATCCCAGCGATCCTGCGGCGTTTCCTGGAAATGCCAGACATATTTGCCGGTGTCGGGGTTCACCGCGATGATCGACGAGGTGAACAGATTGTCACCGCCCTCAGGGCTGCGCAGCGACTGGCTCCACGGCTCGCCATTGCCGGTGCCGAAATAAAGCAGGTCGGTTTCGGGATCGTAGGTGATCGCATCCCACACCGTGCCGCCGCCGCCGAACTTCCACCACGCGCCGGTCCACGTCTTGGCCGCCTGCGCGAGTTCGGGTTGTTCGAACGGTTTGCCGGGGTCGCCGGGCACGGTGTAGAAGCGCCAGACCAGCTTGCCGGTCGCGGCGTCATAGGCCGAGATATAGCCGCGCGCGACGAATTCAGCGCCGCCATTGCCGATCACGACGCGGCCCTTCACGATCCGGGGGGCGCCGGTGATCGTGTACTGGCTGCCCGCCGCGATCGTCGGCACGTCGAACACGACCTTGCCGGACTTCGCATCGAGCGCGACCAGCCGGCCATCGAGCGTGCCGACATAGACCTTGTCGTGCCACACCGCGACGCCGCGATTGACCGCGTCGCAACATGCCTTGACCAGAGTCTCGCGCGGCACCTTGGGATCATAAGCCCATAATGGCTTTCCGGTGGCGGCGTCATAGGCCTTGACCATGCTCCACGCGGTCGAGACGTAGAGCACGCCGTCGACGACGATCGGCGTCGCTTCCTGCCCGCGCGCGGTGTCGAGATCGGAGAACCAGGCGAGGCCCAGTTGCCCGACGGTTTCGGCATTGACCTGCGTCAGCGGACTGAAGCGCTGCTCGTCGGCGGTGCGACCATAGCTCAGCCAGTTGACCCCGTCCTTCTCGGTCTGGGCGACCATGGCATCGTCGACGCCGCCTTTGCCGCCGCCATCGGCCGCGCCGCACGCGGCGACCGCCAGTGCCGCCGCCAGCCCCACCGCCGCGCGCCAGAAGCCGTTCGTCAGGCCGATCCCGTCTCGCATCCTACAGACTCCCAGCGCGAACGACGATGCATGCCGCGTCCGCTCAATTGACCAATCGATCGCCGGTCCAGTATCGCGCCCGCAGCGCCTTCTTGTCCATCTTGCCGGCCGCGGTCCGTGGTATGGCGTCGACGAAGTCGACCGATTTGGGCGCCTTGACGCCGCCCAGCCGGGCCTTGGCATGACCGATGACGTCCAACGCCGAGAGCCCGTCCGCCACGACGAGCGCGTGGACCGCCTCGCCCCATTTCTCGTGCGGAATGCCGATCACCGCGCATTCGCGGACGGCCGGAAGCTCGGTGATCGCGGCCTCCACTTCGGTGGTGAAGACGTTGAAGCCGCCAGTGACGACCATGTCCTTCTTGCGATCGACGATGAAGACATAGCCGTGTTTGTCGCGGTAGGCGACGTCGCCGGTATGGTGCCAGCCGAATTTGCGGGCTTCGGCGGTCGCTTCGGGCATTTCGAAGTAACTGTGGCTGACCAGCGCGCCACGCACGACGATCTCGCCGCGCTCGCCGTCGGGCAGCAGATTGCCGTCGTCGTCCATGATCCCGACCTGCACTGAAGCGGTCGCGACGCCGCAGCTCGCCAGCCGTTCGGGATGATCGCCCGCCGCCGCCGCCGCGACCACTTCGGGCGCCAGCCAGGTGGTGATCATCGGCGATTCGACCTGACCATAGGACTGGCACATGCACGGACCGAAGGTCTCGACCGCGATCCGCAATTTCTCGGGCGAGACCGGCGATCCGACCAGGATGAAGACGCGCAGCGAACGCATGTCGTATTGGCCGAGCAAGGGCGAACCGAGCAGGCCGTAGAGCGCGGTCGGCGGCAGGTACATGTGCGAGACGCGCTGTTCGGCGATCGCCGTCAGCACGGTGTCGGCATTGAAGCCGGGCAGGATCACCTGCGTCGCACCGAGCGCCATCGTCGCCAGCGCGACCGGGCCGGCGGCATGGGTGATCGGCGCGACCACCAGCGACACCGGATCGTCGGTCCGGCCGCCAACGGCGTGGCCGACGGTCTCGATCATCGTGCCCCAGCCGAGATTGGTGACGTTGACGCCCTTGGACGGCCCGGTCGTGCCGCCGGTGGGGAAGATGCCGACGATGTCGTCGAGGCGGCCGAACGGATCGGACATGTCGGGCAGGTCGCCGTCGGGAACATCGGCGATGAAATCGGCGAGCGACGGATCTCCGTCGAGCGGCCGGTCGAGGCAGACGAATTTCGTCAGCGTGCCCACTTTGGCGCGCAGTTCGGCGACGTCGCCGGCAAGGCTGGAATGATAGAAGATCCAGCCGCAGCGGACATAGTTCAGATAGCCGGCATTGGCATCGATCGCGTTGCGGGTGTTGACCGGGATCCACTTGCCGTTGGCGCGCCAGATGCTGAGCAGGGCGATCATGATGGCCGCGCTGTTGGGTCCGTAGAGCGCGACCGGCTGCTGGTTCTCGAAGCCGTTCGCATACATTGCGGTGGCAATCCGCTCGGTCAGTGTCCGGACTTCGGCGAAACTGTGGCGATCGCCGCTGGCACTGTCGACCAGGCAGGTCCGGTCGGGATCGCGGTCATGCCCGCGGTCGAAATAATCGATCGAGCGCATCTCTATCCCCAGCGATTGATTTCGGGACCCGGCGCCCACACGTCCTGCGGCGCGGCGGTGCGCGCGAGCGAGAGCGCGCGCGTGACCGACGGCCGCGCCTTGACGCGGGCGAGCCAGTCCCGCGTCCGCGGCGCAGCTTCGAAAGCAGAGGGCACCAGCGCGACCATGCCCGCGAGCCACGCATAGCTTTCGAGATCGGCAATGCCGAACGGCCCCATCAGCCAGTCGCGACCATCGCCGAGTTGCGCCTCGATCCGCGTCACTGCCTGGCCGATCTTGTCGCGGCTGTCGGCGATGCGGGCGTCGGGATAGTCGCCGCTGCGGACCGCCCGCCAGCGATCGGCGAGATCGGTGCTGACGATCGCGCCGGTCAGGCCGGCGAAGGCGTCATCGTCGATCGCGACGAGCGCCGGTGCGAGATGCGCCTGCGTGCCGAGGAAGGCGGCGGCCGGCGCGACGCGCTCGATCACATAACGGCACCACGCCATCATGTCCCAGCGCGCATAGGGATCGGCCGGTCGAAGCGCCGGACCGGTGCCGATCTCGTCGAAATAGCAGGCGAGGAACACGCTGTCGGTCATCGCCACGCCGTCGACCAGCAGCACCGGACCCTCGCCCTCGATCGACATGGCAACCTCGACGTCCTGCGGCATCGCCGCCGCATGGCGATCGCCCGCCGCAAGGTCGATCGGCCGCAGATCGAGCGCGACCTGCTTTTCGAACGCGGCCGCCAGCGCCGTCAGCGACGGGCCGTTGGGTTCGCCATGATAGAGGATCGGCTTCGCGGTCATGCCGGTTCACTTTCGAGAATGGTCACACGGCGTGCCATGTCGGTGCGGCCCATCGCCCAGGTCGCGCGGGTCGCCGGGCGGGCATAGATCGCGCGCAGCCAGCGCATGATGTTCGGCGTCAGCGTGTCGTTCGACAGGCCCGGCTGCGACAGCGGCAGGGCATAGGCCAGGTTGAAGCCATTGATGTCGGCCAGCGAATAGCCGTCCGACGCGAGCCATTCGCGTTCGGCCAGCGCCGCTTCGAGCAGGATGATGCCGTGTGCGACCCGCCGCTGCGATTCCGCCATCTCGGCCGCGCCGAAGCTGCCATGGATCGCCTTGCGCCACGCCACGCGGCGTTCGGGCATCGGGATGCGGTCGATCGCGGCCTCCAGCAGAGCCGGGTCTCGCGCGCGGACGGCGGGACCGATGAACACGCTCCAGCCGATCATCGAGAAACTGGGCGCTAGCCACTGGTCCATGAACTTCATCCACCAGCGCACGCGCCAGCGATCGACCGGGTCGGCCGGCATCAGCGCCGGGCCGTCGAACGCCTCGTCGACATATTCCATGATCGCGGTCGACTCGGTCAGCACCTTGTCGCCGTGCGTCATCGCCGGGATCGTGCCGAGCGGGTTGATCGCGAGATAGCCGGGCTTGTGCTGGTCGAATTCGAGCAGATCGAGATAATGGCTGTGAAACGCGACGCCCTTCTCCATCAGCGCGAGCATCGGCTTGCCCGAATTGGCGTTGGGTTCCCAATGATAGAGCGCGACATCGGTCATTCGGCGGTACCCTCGAGTTCCGGCTCCGCGCCCGCCGCTTCAGCGGCGCGGATCATCCGGGTGATGACGGCACGCGCCTTTACGCCGCCCTGATCGATGTTGTAGCCGCGCAGCCTGAGCTGCGGGTTGCGCTCGATCGAGCGCTGCTGCGCTTCCAGCAGTTCGACGTCCTCGAGGAAGACGCCCGCCTGCTGCGCCTTGAAGCGCGCGGTGAAGCCGGCGTCCTCGACGTCGAAATTGCGCGCCATGCCCCAGAAATAATGGCTCGTGGTCGCGGTCTCCGGCGTCAGCGCGTCGATCACGAAGCCGCGCACGCCCTGATCGTGATCGGCAAGGCTGGCGCCGGCCTCGACCGGAGCCACGCCGACGTCGATGATCACCGACGAGGGCGGGATGAACTGGCAGATCTGCCAGCGATCGACCAGCCCGGGCTTCTGCAGCGCCTCGCGCCAGAACGGCGGCGCATCGATATTCGGGATCCAGCGCTCGACGAAGACATGATCCTCGTCGGCGCGGGTCGCGATCGGCGCGTCCATGATCTCGAGCTGACCGATCGAACCCTGGTGCGTGTAGGTCTCGTGGGTCAGATCCATCAGATTGTCGATCGCCAGCCGATAGTCGCAGCCGATCGGATAATAGCCGCCGTCGAAGGTCCAGCCCGGCGCGCTGCACGGCCACAGATCGGGGATCGTCGCGGGATCGGCCAGCGCCTCATCGCCGATGAAGATCCAGATGAAGCGGTGGCGCTCGACCACCTGAAAGGTCTGCACGCAGATGCCGGCGTTGACCGGATCGTTCCTGAGCGGCATCTCCTTCGCGCAGCCGTCGCTGCCGATCAGCAGCCCGTGATAGCGGCAGCGGATGTCGTCGCCTTCCTTGATGCCCATCGACAAGGGCACCAGCCGATGCGGACAGGCGTCGCGCATCGCCACCAGCGAGCGATCGAGGCGGCGATAGAGCATCACCGGTTCGCCGCAGATCGTGCGCGCGAGCGGCGTGCGATCGACCTCGCAATCCCAGGCCGCGACGTACCAGTGGTTGGGAACCCAGGTCATCCATCCTCCGCCGGGCGGACTTCATATCCGCTCTATTTGTATGTGTTACATACAACAACAGGGTCGCGTCAATGGCAAATCGACGCGCACCCGGGGCGATCAGGCGAAGGCGCCTGAGCGGGTCTCGCCCTTCAGCGCAAAGGCCGCAATCGGGGTCAGCAACATTTTCATGCCGCCGGTCCCCTTCGCGCCGTCGAATCGCGGATGACCAGGCGATAGTCGAGCAATTGCACGGCCGATCCTAAATCCTCGCTGTCGCGCCGGATCAGCGCCGTGGCGGCGGCATAGGCCATTTCGGACACCGGCTGGTATACCGTCGTCAGATTGGGCCAGACCGATTTGGCGATCCAGCTGTCGTCGAAACCGGCGACGGCGACATCGTCGGGTATCTTCAGGCCAAGCTGGCCCGCCGCCGCCATCACCCCTGCCGCCGAGTCGTCGTTCGTGGCGAAAATGGCGGTGGGCCGTTCGGCCAGCGACAACAACTCCCGACCCGCCGCGAGACCGGCGTTGAACTGGAAGCCGCCATTGCTTTCGGCCACCGGGTCTATATGTCCAAGTGACCGCAGTGCCGACAGGAAACCGCCGCGACGCGTGCCGGCCGCGCCATGTTCGGGCGGGCCGTTGACGATCCCCAGCCGACGATGCCCGCGGTCCCAAAGATGCAGCGCCATTTCGCCCGCCGCCGCCGCGTCATCGATCGCAAACGCAGGCGAACGCCCTGGAAAACTGACCGGCCCGATGCGGACATAAGGGATGTCGCGGCGTTCCAGCGCATCCATCACCGCGACGCATTCCGTCAGCGGCGGGGTCACGACGAAGCCGTCCACGCGTGTATTCCGCAGCATGGCCAGGGCTTGGCCCGCCATGTCGTCCGCGTCCGAATCGAGATGCTCGATCAGCAGGTGAAAGCCATGTTCGCGGCAGGCCCGATAGGCGCCCGACTGGACGCTCATCGTATAGTTCGGACTGGGATTGTCGAACAAGACGCCGATGGTAAAGGCCCGCGCGCCGGCCAGCGAGCGCGCTGCGGTGTCGGGAACGTAGCCCAGTCGATCGATCGCACCCTGCACCCTCGCCCGGAGCTTTTCGGTGACGTTGGGTTCGCGGTTGATGACGCGCGACACGCTCTTCATCGACACGCCTGCCGCTTGTGCCACGTCGCTGATCGTAACCCTGGTCACGCCCCGTCCATTTCTGACCATTGGTAGCCCGTGATCGAAGTCGTATGACCCAACGCCCGGAAAAGACAGCATCGGCGTGCACGACAAAATTGACAGCGCAATCTTGACAGCGCTGCCAATACTGGTCAAGCTCGGCCTGTTCGATTGCGGGACCTGCAAAGGCGATGGCTGGACCGGCCACGCCCCGAACGCGTGACGGGAGAGCGGCGTGGCGATAATCAGCAGTGCGAGTCGATCATCAGCGGGCAACGGCGTTGCCGCGCCGTTTGCGATGGTTGCGGCGGTGGTGGCGCTGTTCTTCATCTGGGGCGGGCTCACCAGCCTCAACGACATCCTCATCCCCAAACTCAAGGGGCTGTTCCAGCTGTCCTATGCCGAAGCGATGCTGACCCAGTTCGCATTCTTCATGGCCTATTTCATCGTCTCGCTGCCTGCCGGTCGCCTGGTCGCGCGGGTCGGTTATCTGAAGGGGATCGTCATCGGGCTTGGCGTGATGGCGCTGGGCTGCGTGATGTTCGTGCCCGCGGCGGCATCGGGCGTTTATGCGACCTTCCTGGCAGCGCTGTTCGTGCTCGCGGCGGGCATCACCGTGCTTCAGGTCGCGGCCAATCCGCTGATCGCCAATCTGGGCCGCGCCGCGACATCGCATAGCCGGCTGACGCTCGCGCAGGCGTTCAACTCGCTGGGCACCACGCTGTTTCCGCCGATCGGCGCCGCTTTGATCCTTGGCAATGCGCAGCAGGCGAATGCGGCGTCGGTGGTGGGACATGCCTATGTCGGGATTGCGATCGCGCTGGTGCTGGTTGCGGCCTTCTTCTGGCTGAGACGGCGGCAACTGCCCGCGACGGCCGAGGCCGCGACCGATCTCGGCGGCAGCTTCGGTCTGCTCCGGCATCCGCGCCTTGGCGGCGGCGTCGCGTCGATCTTTCTCTATGTGGGCGCGGAGGTGGCGATCGGGTCGTTGCTCGTCAACTACCTCACCCAACCCGACGTGATGGCGCTGAGCAGCGAAGCGGCGGGCAAGATGCTCGCTTTCTACTGGGGCGGGGCGATGGTCGGCCGCTTCATTGGCGCGGGTGCGCTGCGCCTGTTGTCACCGGGCAAGGTTCTCGCCGGCGTCGCCGTCGGGGCGGCCGCGCTCGCCTTGCTGTCCGCGGCGTCGACCGGCAGCTTTGCCGGATGGGCATTGCTCGCGGTCGGGCTGATGAACGCCATCATGTTCCCGACGATCTTCTCGCTCGGCGTGGAGGGACTCGGCGAGCGAACCCCGCAGGGCTCCGGCCTGCTCTGCATGGCGATCGTCGGCGGTGCCTTGATCCCGCTGGCGGTGGGCGCTCTGGCCGACGCGACCAGCCTCGCCACCGCGCTCGTCATTCCCGCGGCCTGCTATCTGCTGATCGCCGCCTATGGCTGGTCGGCGCGCAGCCCGGCCCGGCCTGCCGGCGCCGACGACGCCGTTTCGATTTTTTCCTGATCATCGACTGGCCTGATTATCCAATGGAGAGCGACATGCTGACCCCGCGAAGCCATGTTGTCCTCGCGCTCGTTCTGGCGGCGCTGGGCGGAGCGGCCCAGGCCAATCCTCCGGCCGGCGATCCCGACAGCCGGGCAGCGGCGGTCGAGGCACAGATGACCGATGCCGAACGCGTGGTGCTGACCAACGGCATCATGCCGCTGCCATTGGGCGGCGATTACAAACTGCCCGACGGGGCGATCATCGGCGCAGGCTATGTGTCGGGGGTGCCACGGCTGGGCATTCCCGCCCTGACCGAAACCGACGCCAGCCTGGGCGTTGCCTGGGCCTGTGCAAGGACGATGGCGCGACGGCGCTACCCTCAGGCGTCGCGATGGGCGCGACATGGAACCCGGCACTGATCCGCGCGGGCGGCGCGATGATCGGCAGCGAGGCCCGCGCCAAGGGATTCAACGTCCTGCTCGCCGGCGGCGTCAACTTGATGCGCGACCCGCGCAACGGGCGAACCTTCGAATATCTGGGCGAAGATCCGCTGCATTCGGGCATATTGGGTGGTGAGGCGATCGCCGGCATCCAGAGCAACCACATCATTTCGACGATCAAGCATTTCGCGCTCAACGGCCAGGAAACCGGCCGGCATTTCGTCAATGCGAAAATCGGCGATGCGGCTGCGCGCGAAAGCGACCTGCTGGCGTTTCAGATCGCGATCGAGCGCGGCCAGCCCGGTGCGGTGATGTGCGCCTATAACAAGGTCAATGCCATCAGGCATGCGGCAATTCCTGGTTGCAGAACGAGGTGCTCAAGCGCGACTGGGGGTATCAGGGCTTCGTGATGTCCGATTGGGGCGCGGTCCACGATGTCGATTTCGCGCTGAAGGGGCTCGACCAGCAATCCGGCGCGCAGCTCGATCCGAAGATTTTCTTCGGCGCCGAACTGGCCGCGAAGGCGAAGGCCGATCCGGCCTATGCCGCGCGCCTGTCGGATATGAACCGCCGCATCCTCCGCTCGATCTATGCGGTGGGCGCGGACCGGCACCCCCCGGTGAAGACGGCGATCGATTTCAAGGCGCATGGCGACATAGCCGAGGCGGTGGCGCGGCAGGGCATCGTCCTGCTGCGGAACCGCAACGGCGCCTTGCCGCTCGCGGGATCGGCGAAGAGCATCGCCGTCATCGGCGGCTATGCCGATACCGGCGTGCTGTCGGGCGGCGGATCGTCACAGGTCCATGCCGATGGCGGCCCCGCCTTGTTCATTCCGCTGGGCGGCGACGGCCCCTTTGCCGGGCTCATCGGCGAAGCCTATCATCGCTCCAACCCGCTCAGGGCGATCAAGGCGCGGGCGCCGCAGGCCCGGATCAGCTTCCGAACCGGTCAATATATCGCCGATGCCGTCGAATCGGCGCGCAAGGCCGACGTCGCCATCGTCTTCGCCACGCAATGGCAGACCGAAGGACCCGACCAGCCCGACCTCAGCCTGCCGCGCGGCCAGGATGCGCTGATCGCCGCGGTGGCCGCGGCCAACCCCAATACGATCGTCGTGCTGGAAACCGGCAGCGCGGTGGCCATGCCGTGGCTCGAACAGACCGCAGCCGTGGTCGAGGCTTGGTATCCCGGCATTCGCGGGGCGGAGGCGATCACCGCCGTGCTGTTCGGCGACATCAACCCGTCCGGCCGGCTGCCGATCAGCTTTCCCGCGAGCGTCGACCAGCTGCCCCGCCGCAGGCTGGACGGCAGCGACACGGTCGAACCCGATTTCCAGGGCAAGGGCAGGCCCGGCCAGACGCTGCAGGCCGATTACGACATTGAGGGTTCGGATGTTGGCTATCGCTGGTTTGCACGGACCGGGGCAAAGCCGCTCTTCGCGTTCGGCCATGGCCTGTCCTACACCAGCTTTGCGCATTCGGGGCTGAAGCTTGCGGCGGGCAAGGCGATCACGGCCACCTTCACCGTTGCCAACACCGGTGCGCGATCCGGGGCGGATGTCGCGCAGCTTTATCTCGTCGCCGCCAACGGCGAAAAGACGCTGAGACTTGCTGCATTCGAACGTGTCGAGCTTGCCGCAGGCGCATCGCGGAACGTCACGGTCACCATCGAGCCGCGTATCCTGGCGGAATGGGAAGCCGGCAAGTGGCAGATCGCGGCGGGCCGCTATGGCTTTGCGCTCGGCACGTCCGCGGAGGCGCTGGGACCGGTCCAGTCCGTGGCGCTCAGCGCGCGTTCCTGGGGGCCATAAGCGAAACCGGCGCGGAATCATGACTTTGTCGCACACCGGTGTCATTGGGGCAAAAGCGCGGGCGAGCGTTCGAGACTTTCCTGTTCCCCGGCTGGGTTGAGACTGTTCCCAGCAATTTCAACGACGTCAACCGGTAGCGGGATGACTCCCCTTGCGATTATATCGTATGTTTTGCATACGAGATGCACTTCATTTGAACCCGGGGAATCAATGTCAGCCAAACCGCCTTTCCGCGCCGATCATGTCGGCAGTTTCCTGCGTCCCAAGGCGCTGATCGACGCGCGGGCGCGGTTCCGCGCGGGCGAGATCGACGCCGCGGCGCTGCGCTTGGTGGAGGATGAGGCGATCCGCGGCGTCGTGGCGTTCCAGCAGGATCTGGGTCTCAGGAGCATCACCGACGGCGAATTCCGCCGCACCTATTTCCACACCGATTTCCTGCTCCAGCTCGACGGCGTCGTCGAACGGGGCGGCACGCAGGTGAAGTTCCACCAGCATGGCGGCAAGGAACTCGATTATGCCCCGCCGGCGATGGTGGTCGACGGCAGGATCAGGCACGCCAGGCCGATCCAGCAGGCCGATTTCGAATTTCTGCAATCGGTGACGCGTGAAACGCCCAAGGTCACGATCCCGTCGCCGACGATGCTCCACTTCCGGGCCGGTCGCGAAGGCATTCCCGTCGACGTCTATCCCGAGATGGACGATTTCTTCGCCGATGTCGGTGCCGCCTATCGCGCCGAAGTCGCGAGCCTCGCCGATGCCGGCTGCCGCTATCTCCAGTTGGACGACACCAACCTCGCTTATCTGTGCGACGACACGCAGCGCGACAATGCCCGGAAGCGCGGCATGGACCCGGACGACGCGCCGCGGCTCTATGCCGCGCTGATCAATAGCGCGATCCGCGACAAGCCGGCCGACATGGTCACCGCGGTCCATCTGTGCCGCGGCAATTTCCGGTCGAGCTGGGCGGCCGAGGGCGGCTATGAACCGGTGGCGGAGGTGATGTTCAACGAACTGGATATCGACGCATTCTTCCTCGAATATGACGATCCGCGCTCGGGCGATTTCGCGCCGTTGCGCTTCGTTCCCAAGGGCAAGACGGTGGTGCTCGGTCTCGTCACGACCAAGCTCGGCGAACTGGAAAGCCGCGACGACGTGCTGCGGCGGATCGAGGAAGCGGCGAAGTTCCTGGCCGTCGACCAGATGGCGCTGTCGCCGCAATGCGGCTTCTCGTCGACGGTCCATGGCAATGACATTGCGGTCGAGCAGCAGGCCGCGAAGATGCGCCTGGTGCTCGATGTCGCGCGCGAGGTGTGGGGCGAGATTTGACTCGCGCAGGACGCGCCGTTCTGCTCTTATCGTAAGCAACACCTACGATAAGAGCAGGAGAGCGGCGTGATCGATGCACCGGCGCACGTGCGCCCCGAGCAGATCGTCGATTTCGATTTCTATCGTCCGTGCGCGCCGGGCGGCGATCCCTTCGACGCCTGGCGCACGCTGCAGTCCGGCGCCGCCCTGAAGTGGACGCCGCGCAATGGCGGTCACTGGATCGCGACGCGCGGCGCCGACATCAAGGCGATCCTCGGCGATTTCGACCGTTTCTCGTCGTCGAGCGCCTTCATCCCGAAGACCGATCGCCCGCGCGGGCTGCCGCTCGAATATGACCCGCCCGAGCATGCGGCGTACCGGAAGCTGCTAGTCCCCGCGTTCACGCCCAACGCGGTCAAGCGCTGGTCGGGCGAGGCGCGCGTGCTGGCGATCGACCTGATCGAGGGCTTTCGCGGGCAGGGCCGCTGCGAATTCATCGCCGATTTCGCCCAACAACTGCCGATCATCATCTTCCTGCGGATGCTCGGCCTGCCGCTCTCGGATCGCGAAGCGCTGCTCGAAGCGGTCAACGCGACCTTGCGGCCGACGAGCGAGGAACGCCGTGCCGCAGGCCGGGCCACGATGAACGCCTATATCGACACACTCGTCGCCTCGCGCCGCGCGGCGCCCGGCGACGATGTGCTGAGCGAGGCGCTGCACGCCGATATCGGCGGCCGGGTGATGAACGACGCCGAGGCGCGCGGGCTGGCCAGCGGCCTGCTGGGCGGCGGACTCGACACGGTCGCGTCGGTGATGGGCTGGGCGGCTTTGTTCCTCGCTGAAAATCCGGGCCATCGCAGGCAATTGATCGACGAGCCGGCGCTGATCCCCAAGGCGATCGAGGAATTGTTGCGGCGGTTCGCGGTGCCCAACATCGCCCGCGTCGTGCGCGCCGACATCGACTATCAGGGCGCGGACGATCAGCGCGCCGCGATGAAGGCGGGCGAACAGATTCTGATGTCGGCCTGCATGCATTCGATGGATGCGGACATCTTCGCCGATCCGCTGACGGTCGATTTCAGGCGCGGCGACAGCTACAAACATTCGAGCTTCAGCCATGGCGTCCACCGCTGCATCGGCGCGCCGCTGGCGACGCAGGAGATCCGGATCTTCCTCGAGGAATGGCTGGCGCGGATCCCCGACTTCGGCCTCGACCCCGGCGACCCGCCGGTGCGCGCGACGGGAATCGTCCATGGCCTCAACCGATTGAAGCTGATCTGGTAGCGGAACCACGCGGGAGCGACGACAGATGCTGGCCACGATCAACTATGCCGCGCGCAGCGCCGTCCGGCCGCGCTATTTCGCCAATGATTCCAGCCGCGACACGGTGGTGATCGACGCCCGCCGGATGGAGATCGCCGATGCCCGCGACCGGGCGCCGCGCCTCGATCGCGAGGGCTTCGTCCGGGTCGACCATCGCAGCACCATTGCCGATTTCGCCGACGCCGATGCGGTGATGGCGATCCACCGCGACGAGATCGCCGCGTTGATCGCCGGCCTGTCGGGCGCCGATTACGTTGCGGTGCCCAATCCCGGCATCCTGCGCTTCGCCGAGCGTTCGGCGCTGTCGGGCGCGCTCGACAATTCGCGGCCCGCGCGCTTCGCCCATGTCGACGTTTCGGACACGACCGCGGCCGCGTTCGCCGAACGCGCGGCGCCGTCGGGGCGGCAGGTCCGGCGCTTCGTCCACTTCAACATCTGGCGCGCGATCTCGCGGCCGCCGCAGGACGTCCCGCTCGCTTTGTGCGACGCCCGCTCGTTCGCGGCGACCGACCTGCTGCCCGCCGATGCGATGTTCGATCCCCCGGGCGCGCCGGCCTGGTCGTTCGAGGGTCTCGTCTTCGCCCCCGGCGACGGGCATCGCTGGCACTGGTTCAACGGTCTCGACCGCGACCAGGCGATCATCTTCAAGACGCATGACAGCGAACCCGGCCAGTCGCATTGCGTGCCGCATGTCGCGTTCGACAATCCCGACTGCCCGGCGGAAGCGCCGCCGCGTGCGAGCATCGAGATGCGCGCGACCGCTTACTGGCTGATGGACTGACGGCGATGGTGCGCGCGGCCTTGAACTATCTGCGTCCCGGCGGTCCGCCCAATCGCCGCTTCGTCGCGCCCGGCGCGGAGATGAATACCGGCAGTTACGTGGCTGTAGACGTCGAGATCGCCGATGCCCGGCCGATCGTGCCGACGCTGGCCAGTCACGGCTTCGCACTGCTGGATCATAGCAGCGCGGTCGGCGATTTCCGCGACGTGGATGAGGTCGACCGGCGCTATCCGGTGGAGGTCGACGCGCTGATCCGTGCCACGACCGGCGCCGCGCTGACGATCCCGTTCGGATGGATGCTGCGCAGCAGCACCGCGACCGGTGGCGGCCGGCAGCCACCCGCGGCCGACGTCCATGTCGACCTCACGCCCGACCGCGCCGAGCGGGTGGCGATGCTGTTTCTCGAACGCGAGGGGATGGCGGACCGGACACTGAGTCGCTTCCTGATCAGCAGCGTCTGGCGCGCCTTCTCGCCGCCACCACAGGACTGTCCGCTCGCATTGTGCGCCGGCTTCAGCGTCGGCGACGGCGAAGGCGTGCCCAATGTGATGATCAAAGTCGATGCGCTGCCTGATCCCGCGTCGGCGATCGGCCCGCTCGCCGACGAAAGCCGCTATCCGGCGGCTTCGGTGTTCGCCTGGAATCCGGCCCATCGCTGGCATTATTTCCCCGACATGACGCGGGACGAGGCGGTGCTGATCACCTTCTATGACAGCGCGCACGGGCCGAACTGGCGGGTGCCGCATACGGCGTTCGTCGATCCGGGGGTCGATGCAAACTGGCCGCGCGAGAGTATCGAGTTTCGGTCGGTCGCGTACTGGTTCGACGACGACGACGGCGCGTGACTTCGATGCTCGGCGGCTTCGGATGGCGGCTCCGAGCGCGGCGAGAATGCGGATCGGAGTTCCAGGATATCCTGTTCCCCGGCTTTCGCCGGGGAACTGCGACTTTTCACCCGACATCGGCGCATGCACTCGGCAAAATCTGTGACGGCATGTCCCTATGTCAGATCCTCCATCGTGATCGTTCGCCCGGCCGCCGCCGCGCGATTGGCGGCGCGGCGCAGATTTTCGATATGCATCCGCCCCTCCGGCACGGCCTCGTTCGGCAACGCGGCGACGCTCGCCTCGTAGATCTCGCGGAAATCGTCGGCGAATTCGGGATGGGTGAAGATCAATGCGCGATTTTCGGTCATCCCCGCGAGCGTCTTCTCGCCGACTTCGAGCGGGTCCATGCCGACGTCGAAGGCCGCGCTCATGCCTTCGAGCGCGCCGCGGTCGACCGGCCCGAAACCGCTGTCGCCGAAATCGTCGGGTCGCCGGAACGCGCTGTCCCAGGCGTTGGTTCGCGTCAGCCCCGGGCACATCAGCGAGCAGCCGATGCCGTGCGGGGCGAGGTTGTAGCGCAGTGATTCGGTCAGCCCGCGCACCGCGAACTTGCTCGCGGTATAGATGCCCGCCTGCGGCCCCGGCAGCCAGGCCGCCATCGAGGCGACGTTGACGATATGACCGCCCGGCCCGCTCCGTTTGATCAGCGGCAGCATCGCGACCAGCCCGTTGACCACGCCGCCGAAATTGACGCCCATGATCCAGTCGTAATCGGCGTGGGTCGCCGCATCGGTGGGGCCGAAGATGCTGATGCCGGCATTGTTGACGAGGACGTCGAGCCGGCCGAAATGCGCATCGATCTCGTTGGCCACCTCGGCGAAGCGCGCGCGATCGGTGACGTCGAGCCTGACGAACAAAGGCGGCGCCCGCCCCGCCTCGTCGAACCAGCGCGCGGCGGCGGCGCGATGGTCCTCGTTGCGATAGCTGAGCGCCAGTTTCATGCCCGCCGCCGCGAAGGCGCGTGCGATGCCGAAGCCGATGCCCGACACCCCGCCGGTGATCAACGCGACCTTGCCGTTCCAGTTCATCCGCATTTTCCCTCTCGCCAAGCGGTGATTTTTCGTTAGTCTTACATACAAATAATCGCTTGGGAGAGTCGAAAATGTCGGATGGGATCGATGCAGCCGCATTGCTCGCGAGGATCGATGGGCTGGAACGGCGGCTGGGCGAACTGGAGGACGTCAATGCGATCCGCCGGCTGCATCACGCCTATGGTTATTACATCGATCTCTGCCAGTATGACGAGGTCGTGGAGCTGTTCGCCGCCGACGGTGAGGTGCTGTTCCTATCGGGCGTCTATCGCGGCCATGCCGGCGTCGCCCGCCTCTACAAGGACTGGTTCCAGCTCTATTTCACGCAAGGCCGGCCCGGCCCCGAATATGGTTTCCTGCTCGATCATTTCCAGATGCAGGACATCGTCACCGTCGCCGCCGACGGGCTGACCGCCAAGGGCCGCTTCCGCTGCCTGCTCGCCGGCGGCACGCACAAGTCCCGCGAATACCAGCCCGAAGGCCTCCCCGGGCAGTTCTACGAAGCCGGCATCTATGAGAACGACTATGTCCGCGAGGGCGGCGTCTGGAAGATCAAGCGGCTCGACTATATGGTGCAATGGCAGGCCGATTATCTGGAGGGCTGGCACAACACGGTCTCGCACCTCCAGCCGCAGGTCTCGATCTGGCCCGAAAACCCGACCGGCCCCGACGAACTGCTGCCCGAACAGCGCCAGACCTGGCCGCATCGCAGCGCGATCCCGCAGCATTATGCGCATCCCGTGCTGGCCAGAGCGATGCGCGCCTGACCTCGTCCGCAACCGGCGGCTGTGCCGACCGGCGCGATCGGCTATGAGCGCTGCAAAATGACGATGGGGAGACCGGCATGAGCGAAGATCCACGGGCGCTGATCGAGGACCGGCCGATGAGCGCGATCCAGATCGCCGCGGTCGCGATCTCGGTGGGCCTCAATGCGCTCGACGGGTTCGACGTGCTCTCGATCAGCTTCGCTTCGCCCGGCATCGCCACCGAATGGGGCATCGATCGCGCCGCGCTCGGCGTGGTCCTGTCGATGGAACTGATCGGCATGGCGGTCGGCTCGGTGCTGATCGGCGGCATCGCCGACCGCATCGGCCGGCGCCCGACCATCCTCGGTTGTCTCGTCGTGATGGTGATCGGCATGGTGATGGCGACCCGCGCGCACGGCGTGACCGATCTCTCGGTCTGGCGCGTGCTGACCGGTCTCGGCATCGGCGGCATGCTGGCGGCGATCAATGCCGTCGCCGCCGAATTCTCCAACAAAAGGCGGCGCAATCTCTGCCTTGCCGTCATGGTGATCGGTTACCCGATCGGTGCGGTGGTCGGCGGCTCGATTTCAGCGCTGCTGCTCAAAGGCGGCGACTGGCGGGCGGTGTTCGAATTCGGCGCGATCGCGACCGCCTGTTTCATCCCGCTGGTCTGGTTCTTCGTGCCCGAGACCGTCCAGTTCCTGACCTCGAGACGGCCGCCGAATGCGCTGGCGCGCATCAACGCGGCGCTCGCGCGGATGCGCCATGGCGCGATCGACGCGCTGCCGCCGGCCACCGCCGCCGAAGCGAAAGCATCGCTGGTCGACATCTTCAGGCCCGCCCTGATCGCGACGACCGTGCTGGTGACGCTCGCTTATTTCGCGCATGTCATCAGCTTCTATTTCATCCTGAAATGGTCGCCCAAGATCGTCGTCGACATGGGCTTTGCGGCGAGTTCCGCGGCCGGCGTGCTGGTCTGGGCCAATGTCGGCGGCGCGATCGGCGGCGCGATCTTCGGTCTGCTGACCCAGCGTATCGGCCTGAAGCCGTTGACGATCGCGACCCTGCTCGGCTCGGCGATCATGGTGGCGGTGTTCGGAAGCGCCGGCCATTCCTCGCTTGCGCATCTGTCGGTGCTGGCCGGCGGTGCCGGCTTCTTCACCAACGGCGCCATCGTCGGACTCTACACGATGTTCGCGCGCGCCTTCCCCACCCATGTCCGCGCCACCGGCACCGGCTTCGCGATCGGCGTCGGCCGCGGCGGCGCGGCGCTGTCGCCGATCCTCGCGGGATTCCTGTTCCAGTCGGGCTTTGACCTGCAGGGCGTCGCCCTCGTGATGGCGGCGGGTTCGCTGTTCGCGCTGGGCGCGCTGACCGTCCTGAAGCTGCGGCTGGAACCCGATCTGGCGGATTGATCGATCGGCCGGCAAGGTTGCTCAGGCAGCACTTTCCAGAAAGCGGTGCAGCGCCTGCACCACGACCGACCCCTCGCCCACGCCGGACGCGACGCGCTTGACCGAGCCCGATCGCACGTCGCCGACCGCGAAGATGCCGGGAACGCTGGTCTCATAGGGCGACAGCGCGGTGCCGGTGGCGACGAAGCCGCTGTCGTCGAGCGTCAGGCAGCCATCGAGCCAGCCGGTATTGGGCGCGGCGCCGATCATCACGAACAGGGCGCCGACCTCGATGTGCGTCGTCTCGCCGCTGCGGACGTCGCGCCACGTGACCGACCGCAGGTGGGTGTCGCCGTGCAATTCGGTCACCGCGCTATGGCTGTGCAGCGTGATCCGCTCGGACGCGGCGATGCGCTCGACCAGATAGTTCGACATCGTCTCGGCGAGGCCGCGGCCGCGCACCAGCATGTGGACATGGGCGACGGTGCGCGACAGGAACATCGCCGCCTGCCCCGCCGAATTGCCGCCGCCGACCACGACCACCGCCTGGTTCGCGCACAGCCCGGCCTCCATCGCGGTCGCCGCATAATGGATACCGGCACCTTCGAACCGGTCATAATGGTCGAGATCGAGCCGGCGGTAGCGCGCGCCGCTGGCGATGATCACGCTGCGCGCCTGCACGGTGGCACCATCCTCGAGCGTCAGGCGATAGGGGCTGGTCCCGCAGTCGATCGCGGTCACATCGCGCGACACCGCCAGCCGCGCCCCGAATTTCTGCGCCTGCATCTGGGCGCGGCCCGCCAGCGCCTGCCCTGAAATGCCGGTGGGGAAACCGAGATAATTCTCGATCTTCGAGCTGGTGCCGGCCTGCCCGCCGGGCGCGGTGCCCTCGACGATCAAGGTGGCGAGTCCTTCCGACGCGGCATAGACCGCCGCGGCCAGCCCGGCCGGGCCGGCGCCGACGACGATCACGTCCGCGACATCCGCGGGATCGACGTGCAAGGTGAGGCCGAGGCAATCGGCGAGCCTGGCGTTGGTCGGATTGCGCAGCACCTTGCCGTCGCACAGCACCACCGGCAGATCAGCCGCAACGATCCCGAAGGCGTTGAGGAAACCGGCCGCGCCGCCCTCCGCCTCGGTATCGATCACGCGGTGGGGATAGGTGTTGCGCGTGAGGAAGCCGTTGAGCCGAGTCATGTCCGCCATATGACCGGGACCAACCAAGGTCACGCCGGCGGTCTGGTGCTGGAGCAGCGCGACACGGCGCAGGATGAAGGCGCGCATGATGATCTCGCCGATGTCGGGCTCGGCGGCGATCAGGCGCCGGAACGCGGTACGATCGATCCGCGCCACCCGCGCGTCGCCGGCGGCCCGGCCGCTGACGAGCGTCTTGCGATCGTTGAACAGATCGACCTCGCCGCTGAACTGGCCGGCGCGATGCGTGGTGACGAGATTGCTGCGGCCGCAATCATCATAGCTGAGAATCTGGATCGCACCGTCGAGAATGACGAAGAAATCATGCCCGCGATCGCCGCGCTGGAACAGCCAGGTTCCGTCGGGGACATCCTCCTCGGCGCCGAACGCCGCCATCCTGGCGATCATCTCGGGCGGGAGCACGGGGAAGGTCTGCGCCTCGCGCTCATAGGGGTCGGACGGGTCGCGGATCGCTGAGTCGGTGTCGGCCATGGTGGAGGTTTAGCGCATGGTTCGATTCCCCTCTACCGCTTGCGGGAGAGGGAAAGACGCCGAAGGCGGCGAGGGTGAGGGCCTGAGCTGGTCTCGCCCTTCAGGCCCTCACCCTGGTTTGCTGCGCAAACCTGTCCCTCTCCCGCAAGCGGTAGAGGGCAAAGAAAGAAGCGGCCGGAACCGAAGTTCCGGCCGCCAGGAGGACGGTGACCGTTAAGCCACCCTCGGGTCGCAAAGCGCAGTTACGGTGATATGCGCTGTGCGGATGTGCGTTTGGTCACTGGCGCCCGATTATTTCGTGCCACGGCCACGCGCGCTTGATCCAATGCCGCGATCATGACTTAACTCCGATCGGTCGCCAGAGATTCGCGGGTCACCGCCGACCGGGACGATCGATCCCGGCGCATCGTCGAAACCAAATGCGAACCAGCCGCCGCCGTGCATGGGATCGGCGGCCGGTTCCCGTTTCAAGCGGGGCATGGGCCGCCGCGCGTGGGGAGTCCGATGAGCAATATCGTCACCACCTCGAGTACCGACGGCACCGGCGACGCCGACATCATCGTCGCCGTCGAGGGCATCTCCGGCAACGGTCCGGACTTCCTCAGCGGCCTCGGCGGCAACGACGTGATCCTCGCCGATCACCATGGTCTGTTCACCGACTCGTCGGCGTCGAACGCGACGATCGCGACCGCGATCGGCATCGACGCGACGGCCAACTGGTCGACCGTTACCAACCCCGACGTGGCGAATTCCACATTGCCCTATACATCGATCCTGGGCGTCGGCGCCGGCGCGTTCGATGTCTTCGCGGTCACGGTCGGTGCCGGGCAGACGATCACGCTCGACATCGATTATGGCGGCGGCAGCCTCGGCGGCCCGCCGTTCGACAGCGTGGTCACATTGTTCGGACCGGCGTCGGGCAATCCGCAGGTGGCGGAAAGCGATGATGCCGCGATCGATCAGGGCTCGTCCTCGGGTCTCGATTCCTTCCTGAGCTTCAATGCGCCGACCGCCGGCACCTATTTCATCCGGGTCGGCCAGTTTTCGGGCGGCGGCACCACCGCGATCACGGCGGGCGCGACCTATATCCTCAACGTCTCCGTGACCGGACACGCCGTCGGCGCAGCGTCGGTCTCCGATCAGGACATCGTTTCCGGCGGCGAGGGCGACGATCTGGTGCAGGCCGGTGGCGGCGACGACGTGATCGAGGGCGGCAATGGCAATGACCAGCTGTTCGGCGGCGCCGGCAACGACCAGCTGACCGACGCCGGCGACGGCGCGACCGACGCGTTCGACGGGGGCAGCGGCAATGACGGCTATTTCCTCGCAAGCGGCGGCGGCGCGACGACGATCGTCGACAGCGCCGGGTTCGACTCGATCGACATCGAGAACGCGTCTTCGGCGGCGTGGACGATCGACCTCGGCGCCGGCAGCGGATCATCGACCGGCGCGACCATCAGCTTCGCCGGCGGCACGATCGAGCGGGCCTTCGGCGGCGCGCTGGGCGACCAGTTGATCGCCGCCTCCGGCGGGTCCAGCCTGTTCGGCGAGGATGGCGACGACACGCTCACCGGCGGCGCCGGCAACGACGTGCTCGGCGGTGGGCGCAACAACGACGTCATCACCGGCGGCGGCGGCATCGACACCGCCAGCTACGAATTCGAAAGCGCGGGCGTGACCGTCGATCTCGGCATCACGGTCCAGCAGAACACGCTCGGCGCCGGCCTCGACACGATCTCGGGCGTCGAGAATCTCACCGGATCGACGCTCGGCGACACGCTCACCGGCGACGGCGGGGCCAATACGCTGACCGGCCTCGGCGGCGGCGACATGCTGACCGGCGGCGATAGCAGCGACGTCGTGTCGGGCGGCGATGGCAACGACGTCATCGTCGATACGACCGACGGCGCCAGTGACAGCCTCGACGGCGGCGCCGGTGACGACCGCTATGTCGTCACCATCGTCAGCGCGACCAGCAGCATCACCGATGCGAGTGGCAATGATACGATCGACGCCTCCGCATCGGGCTTCGCATGGACGATCAATCTCGCCGCCGGCAGCGGCGGCACTATCGGCTCCACCCTCGCGATGTCCGCAAATGCGATCGAGAATGCGCTGGGCGGATCGGTCAACGACGTGCTGACGGCCGCCGCGGGCGGATCGCTGCTGCAGGGCAATGGCGGCGACGACGCGCTGAACGGCGGCGCCGGCAACGATACCGCCCATGGCGGCGCCGGCAACGACGTGATGACCGGCGGCGGCGGGACCGACACCGTGACCTATGCCGATGCCGCTTCGGCGGTGATCGTCAATCTCGCCGTCACCGCGCAGCAGAATACGCAGGGTGCCGGCCTCGACACGCTGTCCGGATTCGAGAATCTGACCGGTTCGGCATTCGGCGACGATCTGCGGGACAATGGCGGCGCCAATGTGATCGTCGGCGGCGACGGCAACGATCAGATCTTCGGCCTCGGCGGCGGCAGCGACACGCTGTCCGGGGGCGACGGCAACGACATTCTGGCCGACGCCGATGCCGGCTTCAGCGACGTGCTCGATGGCGGCGCCGGCAACGACGCCTTCCTGATCGTGTCGGGCACGGGTCAGACGACGATCGTCGATGCCGCGGGCTCCGACAGCATAACGGCCAATAATTCCGCATTCGGCTGGACGATCGATCTCGCCGGCGGGACCGGCTCGTCGTCGGGCGCCACGATCAGCTTCCTCGCAGGGGCGATCGAGAACGCGGCGGGCAGCGCTGTCAACGATGTACTGACCGCGAACGCAACCGGATCGCAGCTCGAGGGTCTGGCCGGCAACGACACGCTGAACGGCGGCGCCGGCAACGACACCGTCATCGGCGGCAACGGCAACGACGTCATGACCGGCGGCGCCGGTGTCGATACTGTGGCCTACTTCGACGCGGCGACCGTCGATCTGGCGATCACGACCCAGCAGAATGTCGGCGGCGAAGGCCTCGACACGATCTCCGGATTCGAGAATGTCCAGGGCTCGAACTTCGGCGATATCCTGCGCGGCGACGGCAATGATAATGTGCTCGTCGGCCTCGAGGGGGACGATCTTCTCTCCGGCGGTGCCGGCGGCGCCGACACGCTTCAGGGCGGCAACGGCTTCGACACGCTCGAGCTGAACGGCACGACCGGCGGCTGGACCGTCGACCTTGCCGCGGGCACGGGAACGACCGGCACCGCCTCGATCATTTTCGCGGACATCGAGCGGGTCATCGGATCGGACCAGTCGGACGTCTTCACCGGCAGCGGCGGCATACACCGGATCGACGGCGGCGGCGGGGCGGACCGTGTCGCCGGTGGCGACGGCGACGACCTGCTCGACGGCGGCAGCGACAACGACACCGTCGAATATCTGGGCGCCGGCGCCGCGGTTACGGCCGATCTCGCGATCACGATCCAGCAGAATACGGGCGGCGGAGGCCTCGACACGCTGACCGGCTTCGAAAATCTCGAGGGGTCGGACTTCGGCGACACGCTGGACGGCGACGAGACCGACAACATCGTCAGCGGCCATGGCGGCGACGACATCATCCATGGCGACGGCGGCGCCGATCTGCTGCTCGGCGACGAAGGCAGCGACCAGCTGTTCGGCGGGACGGGTGCCGACAGTCTGTTCGACGGCGAGGACGGCGCGAGCGACGATTTCGAGGGCGGAGCGGGCGCGGACGCCTATTCCGTCGTCGCCAATGGCGGATTGACGACGATCGTCGACGATTTGGCTGACGCCAACAGCATCCAGGCGGGGTTCTCCACGGCGGGATGGACGATCAACGCCAATGCCGGCACCGGATCGTCGGCCGGTGCAAGCGTCACCTTCGGCGCGGGCGTGATCGCCGGTCTCTTCGGCAGCGAGTTCGCCGACGTGATGACCGTGCGCGCGGCCGGCGGCAGCGCCCAGGGCCTCGGCGGCGCCGACCAGCTGAGCGGCGGCGCGGGCGCCGACAGTCTTGCCGGCGGCGACGGCAACGATACGCTCAACGGCGGCGGCGGCGCCGATCTGCTCGAAGGCGGTGGCGACGACGACATGATCGTCGGCGGCGCGGGCATCGACACGGTCACCTATGCCAATGGTTTCGGCATCGTCGTTTCACTGGCGATCACAGGCGCGCAGGATATCAACGGCGCCGGCTTCGACACGATCTCGCAGGTCGAGAATCTGATCGGTTCGGTTTTCCTGGATGTGCTGACCGGCAGCAACGGCAACAACCGCATCGAGGGCGGAGAAGGCGGCGATACGATCGAGGGTCTGAACGGCGCCGACGTGCTCATCGGCGGACTCGACGATGATAGCGCAAGCTATGCCAATGCGACCGCGCGGGTGATCGTCAGCCTCGCGCTGCAGGGCAGCGCGCAGAACACGCTGGGCGCCGGACTCGACACGCTGAGCGCGTTTGAGAACCTGACCGGCAGTGCGTTCAACGACACGCTGACCGGAGACGGCGGCGACAACAGCCTGATCGGCGGCAACGGCAACGACCTTCTGAACGGCGGCGACGGCGCCGACAGTCTGGACGGCGGCAGCGGGTTCGATACCGTCTCCTACGCCGGGGCGGCGAGCGCCGTGCAGGTCGATCTCGCCTTTCAGCTTTCTCCGCAGGACACCGGCGGCGGCGGATTCGACACCCTGATCGGGATCGAGGGCGTGATCGGCAGCAATTTCGACGACACGTTGCTCGATGCCGCCGGCGACAACAGCCTGGCCGGCGGCCTCGGCAATGATCTGATCATCGGCGACCTGGTGGGCAATGACAGCATCGACGGCGGATCGGGCGTCGACACGCTCAATTATTCGGCTGCAGGCGCGGGCGTGACGGTCAATCTGATCAGCCAGTCGGCGCAGAATACCGGCGGCGCGGGGATCGACACGATCCGCGGCATCGAAAATGTGGTCGGCACCAACTTTGCCGACACGCTGACCGGCAACGAATTCGGCAATATCTTCACCGCCGGTGCCGGCGACGACATGCTGGTCGGCAATCTGGGCAACGACACGCTGAACGGCGGCAGCGGGATCGATACCGCCAATTATTTCAGCGCGACCACGGGGGTGAAGGTCAGCCTTCTGCTCGCCGGCCCGCAGAGTACCTTGGGCGCGGGCAGCGACACTTTGATCGGTGTCGAAAATCTGGTCGGCACCGGTTTCGATGATCAGCTGACCGGCAGCGATGCCAATAATGTGCTGACCGGCAATGGCGGCGTCGACATCCTCAACGGCGGCCTCGGCAACGACCTGTTGTCCGGCGGCCAGGGCACCGACACCGCGAGCTATGCCGGCGGCGCGGCGGTCGTCGTCGACCTCGGCATTACCGCGCAGCAGGACACGCTCGGCGCCGGCTTCGACACACTGGCGTCGATCGAGAATCTGATCGGCTCGTCGTTCGGCGACCTGCTGACCGGCAGCACGGCGGCCAACATGATCGCCGGCGGCATTGGCAACGACGAACTCGACGGCGGAATCGGCTCGGCCGCCGACACGCTCGACGGCGGCAGCGGCAATGACACGCTGCGCGGACAGGTGGGCGACGACCTGCTGATCGGCGGCGCGGGCAACGACCTGCTCGACGGGGGCGCCGGCACCGGCGACACGATCAGCTATGCCGGTGCGGGCGCCGGGGTCGGCGTGACGGTCAACCTGAACATCACGACGGCGCAGGCGGTGAGCGGCGGCCAGGGCACCGACACGATCAGCGGCGTCGAGAACATCGTCGGATCGAACTTTGGCGATACGCTGACCGGCAACGCCTCGGCCAACCGTTTCACCGGAGGCGCTGGCGCGGACGTGCTGACCGGCGGCGCGGGCAATGACCGCTTCGTCTATCTGGCGATCGGCGACAGCCTGCCCGGCACGGTCGACCGCATCACCGATCTTGTGCTCGCCGACATCCTCGATCTGTCGGCAATCGACGCCAATGCCAACACGATCGGCACCAACGAGGCGTTCACCCGGGTCGCGGCGTTCACGAACGTCGCCGGACAGTTCACGCTGGCGTTCAGCGGCGGGACGACGACGTTGCTTGCCGATACCAACGGCGACGGCGCGGCGGACTTCTCGGTCCTGTTCACCGGCGACGTGACGGCGCTGACGGCGAACTGGGTGCTGTGAGCGCCCTCCCCCGGCGGCCGGCGACAGGCCATTGGGAGGGGATTCGCGCGCTGTTTTCGTCGATAACAGGACATTTTGCCCGTTCAGCAGCGGAAATCGGCGCGCCCGGCGCAATGTCCGCGACCAATAATCCAAATATTGTAAAGGCTTATGCGTTGAGATCGAAGATCCCCATGGTCGTGCGGAACAGGTGAAAAAGTCTGCATAACAGGTCGAATTCGATGTCGTAACAGGTCGGATTCCTTGCATAACAGGTCAACGTGATCTGGGGGTTCGGGCGGCATTTCGCCGCGAGCGAACGATCCCTTCTTCACCCCCCTACCGCCCCTCGACTGCGCTCGGCAGAGCCTTGCGGGAGAGAGAAATACGCCATAGGCGGCGAGGGTGAGGGCCTGAGCGGGTCTCACCCTTCGGGCCCTCACCCTGGCTCGCTGCGCGAGCGGTAAAGGGGTGGAGCGCAACCCATTGCGCCACCGCTGGAATCATGGCTTAACCGTTGCAAGGCGCCGAAGAAGCGCGGGTCGTCGGCGGCCGGGGACGATTTTCCCGGCAGATATGTGTTTCGAACGATCCGGACCCGCCGCCCGCTCATGACCATCGGCACGTGGATTCGGCGCATCGCGGTGCGTGGGGCACCGCCAGTGGGGGCCAGCATGACCATTATCGCTACGACCGCGCCGACCATCAATGGCACCGTCGACGCCGATATCATCGTCGCCGTCGAGGGCATATCGGCCAACGGACCCGATACGATCGACGGGGGAGACGGCAACGACCTGATCTTCGGCGATCACCACGCCGTGTTCACCGACACCGCCGCCGCGAACGCGACGATCGCCACTGCGCTCAATATCGATACGGCGGCGAACTGGTCGACCGATCCGACCAACGACGTCACCGATCCGGCCGTGCCCTACACTACGGTGGTCGCGACGGGCGCGGACGCGTTCGACGTCTATGCGGTGACTGTCGGCGCCGGCCAGACCATCACGATCGACGTCGATTATGGCGGCGGCACGTTCGGCGGCGCCGACATCGACAGCTTCGTGACCTTGTTCGGACCGGACGCGGGCAATCCCGAACTCGCGTCCAACGACGATGGCGTCATCTTCTTCGATCGCGGCTCCGAATCCAGCCAGGACAGCTTCCTGACCTTCAACGCGCCGACCGCCGGCATCTATTATATCCGGATCGGGCAATATGATCCGGCCGCTCCGACCCCGATCGCCGCGGGCGGCAGCTATGTGCTCAACGTCTCGGTCGGCGGCCACGCGGTCGGTGCGCCGTCGGTCGCCGATGCCGATACGGTGACGGGCGGCAATGGCGACGATCTGCTGCAGGGCGGCGCGGGCAGCGACAGCCTGTCCGGCGGCGAGGGCAATGATGTGCTGATCGACGATGGCGACGGCGCCGCCGACAGTTTCGACGGCGGCAATGGCGACGATCGCTTTCGCCTGCACGAGAATGGCGGCGTGACGACGATCGTCGATGGCGGCGGCATCGACGCCATCCGCGTGACCCAGTCGACGACCGCCTGGACGATCGACCTCGGCGGCGGGACGGCATCGTCGGTCGGCACGTCCGCGAGCTTCGCGGCCGATACGATCGAGAATGCCGTGGGCAGCATCCAGGCGGATGTGCTGATCGCCGCGTCGATCGGATCCGACCTGGCCGGCAACAGCGGGAACGACATGCTCGTCGGCGGCGCCAGCGACGATACGCTGACCGGCGACGACGGCGACGACATCATCAGCGGCGGCAGCGGAATGGATCTGGTCTATTATGCCGGCAGTGAGGCGGGCGTTACCGTCGACCTGTCGATCACCAGCCAGCAGGATACGGTCGGTGCCGGACTCGACACGATCACCGGCGTCGAGAATCTGGGTGGATCGGGTTTCGCCGACACGTTGACCGGCGACGGCAATGCCAACCGCATCGATGCCGGCAACGGCAACGACATCGTCAAGGGCGGCGGCGGCAACGACGTGTTAGCCGGCAATGCCGGCAATGACAGCCTCGATGGCGGCAGCGGCGACGATGTGCTGACAGGCTCCGCAGGTAACGACGTCCTGATCGGCGGCGCGGGGATCGACACGGCGCGCTATCTCGGCGCAGCCGGCGTCACCGTCTCACTGGCGATCACGACCGCGCAGAACACCGGCAGCGTCGGCATCGACACGATCTCGCAGGTCGAAAATCTGATCGGCTCGCAACTCGACGACGTGCTGACCGGCAATAGCGGCGCCAACCAGATCGATGGCAGCAATGGGAACGACGTGATCGAAGGCCTCGGCGGCACCGACGTTCTGAACGGCAGCGGCGGCGATCACGATGTCGCCAGCTACGCGAATGCGACCGCGCGCGTCATCGTCAGCCTTGCGCTTCAGGCCGTCGCGCAGAACACGCTGGGCGCCGGCACCGATACACTGTTCGGCTTCGAGGACCTGACCGGATCGGCGTTCGCCGACACGCTGACCGGCGACGGCAACGCCAACAGCTTGACGGGCGCGGCGGGGATCGACGCGCTCAACGGCGGCGGCGGTGCCGACACGCTGAACGGCGGCGCCGATAACGACATCCTCGCGGGTGGCGATGGCGACGACCTGATCGACGGCGGCGCGGGCACCAGCGATGTCGCGAGCTATGCCGACGCCGGCGCGGCGGTCAATGTCAGCCTGCTGCTCGCGGGGGCGCAGAACACGCTCGGTGCCGGGAGCGATACGCTGATCGGCATCGAAGGGCTGACCGGCAGTCTGTTCGGCGATTATCTGAGCGGCGACGACGGCGCGAACAGCCTGCACGGCGGCGGCGGCAACGACGTGCTCGACGGCGTCAACGGCAACGACCTGATCGATGGCGGCGGCGGCACCGACATCGCCTATTATAATCATTCGGCCGGCGGCGTGACGATCAACCTCGTCAGCCAGTCGGCGCAGGATACGATCGGCGGCGGGATCGACACGATCCGCAACGTCGAGAATATCTATGCCACCGACTTCAACGACATTCTGACCGGCAATCTGTTCGGCAATGTGCTGAGCGGTGCCGGCGGCGACGACATGCTGAACGGCGGCCTCGGCAACGACACGCTGAGCGGCGGCGACGGCATCGACACCGCCAATTATTTCGGCAGCGCGCTGGGCGTGAAGGTCAATCTGGCGCTGACGGTCGCGCAGAGCACGGTCGGTGCCGGCAGCGACACGCTGATCGACGTCGAGAATATCAACGGCACCGGCTTCGACGACCAGTTGACCGGCAGCGGCGCCAACAATGTGCTGACCGGCAATGGCGGCGTCGACATCCTCAATGGCGGCCTCGGCGACGATGTGCTGAACGGGGGCCAGGGCATCGACACGGCGAGCTATGCCGGCGGGGCGGCGGTCATGGTCAATCTGGGCGCGGCGGGCCAGCAGAACACGGTTGGTGCGGGGTTCGACACGCTGACGGCGATCGAGAATCTGTTGGGCTCGTCGTTCGGCGACACGTTGACCGGCAACACCGCGGCGAACGCGATCAGCGGCGGCCTGGGCGACGACACGCTCGACGGCGGCGCCGGGTCGGCTGCAGACACGCTCGACGGCGGCAGCGGCAACGACGTCTTGCACGGCCAGGTCGGCGACGACCTGCTGATCGGCGGCGCCGGCAACGACGCGCTCGACGGCGGCGCCGGCACCGGCGATACGATCAGCTATGCCGGTGCAGGCGCGGGTGTTGGCGTGACGGTGAATTTGAGCCTCGCAGCCGCGCAGGCGGTGGGCGGCGGCCAGGGCACCGACACGATCAGCGGCGTCGAGACGATCATCGGCTCCATCTATGGCGACACGCTGACCGGCAGCGGCGTGGCGAACGGCTTCACTGGCGGCGCCGGCAAGGATGTGCTGACGGGCGGCGGCGGCAATGACCGCTTCGTCTATCTGACGACCGGCGACAGCGTAGTCGGCGCCAATGCCGACCGGATCACCGATTTCACCGCCGGCGACATTCTCGATCTGTCGGCGATCGACGCGAATGCCAATACGATCGGCACCAACGAGGCGTTCACGCAGGTCGGGGCGTTTTCGAACGTCGCGGGGCAGTTCACGCTGGCGTTCGATACGGGCAGCAATACGACGACCTTGCTCGGTGACACGACCGGCGATGGGGTGGCCGACTTCTCGGCGCTGTTCAACGGGGATGTGACGGCGCTAACGGCGACCTGGGTGTTGTGAGAAAAGAGGAAGAACCACCCCCAGCCCCTCCACGAAGTCGTGGAGGGGAGCCAGTTGGGTACTTCACCTCAAACCGGATTCCGAATCGCCGTATGGACTCCCCTCCAGCCCTTGCTGGAGGGGCTGGGGGTGGTTCTTCTTCCTTTTCCTCATCGCCCCCGATAGCCCTCCCCTCGCCCATCGGCTAAACACGACAACCGATGGGCAACCCGCCGGCCTATGTCTTCAAGCCGCACGAACGGCCGATCCTGCCCGGATCGCCGGCCAATCCCGATCATCCGCATCACCGCCGCGCCGGTTACTTCGCCGTCGCGACGCTGATCGGCATCACCGGCGGGCTGGGCAATGCGCTGATCGCGGTCAATCTCAACTTCGCGCAGGGCACGCTGGGCCTTTACAGCAATGAGAGCGCCTGGCTGACCGCCGCCTATTTCATGACCAACACCACCGCCAATCTGCTGCTGGTCAAATATCGCCAGCAGTTCGGGCTGCAATCGTTCGTCCGCTATGTGCTGCTGGCCTATGCGCTGACCACGGTCATGCATCTGTTCCTGCACGGCTTCTGGACGTCGGTGGCGGTGCGGGCGATGAGCGGGGTCGCGGCGAGCGGCCTGACCACGTTGACGATCCTCTATTTCATGCAGGCGATGCTGCCGCCCGCCCGGCTCTACGGCCTGATGATCGGCATCGGTGTGCCGCAACTGGCGACGCCACTGGCGCGCGCGCTGTCGCCGGGGCTGCTGATCTCGGGCGACTGGCACATGCTCTACTGGTTCGAGCTGGGGCTGGCGCTGGCGACGCTGGCCGCCGTCTTCACGCTGCCGCTGCCGCCGAGCGACCGCGAGAAATCGTTCGAACCGCTCGATTTCCTCGCCTTCATACTGTTCGCGCCCGGCCTGTGGCTGCTGATCGCGGCGCTCTCCGAAGGGCGGATCGAGTGGTGGACCGATCAGCCGTGGATCGGCTGGGCGCTGGCGGGCAGCGTCGTGCTGATCGCGGCCGGCGGACTCGTCGAGCATCATCGCGCCAATCCGCTGATCAACGTCCGCTGGCTGGGCACGCGCGAGATGATCCGGCTGATGCTGGTGGCGGTGACGGTGCGGATATTGCTGTCCGAACAGAGCTTCGGGTCGGTCGGCCTGCTCAACACGCTGGGCATGATCAACGACCAGATGGTCTATCTGAACCTGATCATCGTCGCCGCCTCGATCGCCGGGCTGGCGACCTCTGTGCTGACGTTCAAGCCCGACAATGTCGTGCGGCCGATCGTGATCGCGGTGGTGCTGATCGTGATCGGATCGTTCATGGACGCCAATGCCAGCAATCTGACGCGGCCGAGCAGCTTCTACATCAGCCAGGCGCTGGTCGGCTTCGCGTCGCTGCTGTTCCTCGCGCAGGCGATGGTGATCGGCATCGCCCGGACACTGCTGGCGGGCGGGCGTCATTTCGTCTCGTTCATCGTGCTGTTCAGCCTCAGCCAGGGTGTCGGCGGCCTGGCCGGCTCGACCCTGCTCGGCACCTACCAGGTGATGCGCGAGCGCGTTCATTCGAACGAGCTGGTGCAGCAGGTGGTGCTGACCGATCCGCTGGTGGCGCAGCGGCTGCAATCCGGCGGCGCGGCGGTGGGCCGCGTGGTGGGCGACCCGACGCTGCGCAGCGCGGAAGGCGCCGCGCTGCTGGGCCAGACCGTTGCGCGCGAGGCCAATATCCTCGCCTATAATGACGTGTTCTTCCTGATCGGCGCATTGGCGATCCTGACTGCCCTGTGGGGCGTGGGCATCTATTGGGCGATGCGCTGGCGGCGCGAATCCTCGCCGGTGGTGATGCTGCAGCAGCGGATCGCGGCGGCGCAGGCGGCTGCCGCGGCCCAGGGCGCGGCGAAGCGGGAATGAGGGACAGCTGCTTGCCCTCTCCCCTCGGAGGGTGAGGGTGAGTCCGCTTCCTCGCTGGCGCTCGCACCCTCACCCCACCCAGTCCCGAGGGGAGAGGGAGAAGATCGGCGCCGAGCAGGTCGCGGCGCTGTTTCGCGCGGTCACCGCCGGCGTGATCGGCGGGACGATGGGAGCGATGGTGCTGGCGGGGACGATGGTTCAGCTCGGCTATGTCGCGCCGGCCACGGCATGGGGGTGGACCGCCTACATCGCGCTGTGCGCGGCGGTGCATATCTGGCTGCGGCGCCTTTACGAGCGGGCACGGCCCGATGTGGCGGACTGGCGGCGCTGGGCGTGGCGCTTCACCTGGGTGGCGCTGGCCGAGGGGATCGGCTGGGGCTGGGCGACGATCTGGCTGCCGGGCAATGGCGGCTTCGAGATCCAGTTGCTGGTCCATGTCGTCACCTTCGGCGTCGCGGCCGGCGCGATTCCCGGGTTCAGCCCCTATCTGCCCGCTTTCTTCGCACTCTTCCTGCCGACCACCCTGCCCTACGCGATCGCAAGCATCGGCGCCGAGAATCCGGTGCGGCAGGCGGCGTCGCTGTTGGTGTTCGTGTTCATCGCGGCGGTCGGCACGCTGAGCGTCACCACCAACCGCAGCTTCCGGCAGATCGTCAGCCTGCGCATCCGCACCGAGCAGATGGCTGAAGACCTGCGCGTGCAGAAGGAGATCGCCGAACAGGCCAGCCTCGCCAAATCGACCTTCCTCGCCGCGGCCAGCCACGACCTGCGCCAGCCGGTCCATGCGCTCGGCCTGTTCGTCGGCGCCCTGCGGCAGATCGCGCTGCCGCCCGAGGGCCGGCAGCTGGTGGAACAGATCGACGCCTCGACCACAGCGATGGACGGGCTGTTCTCCGCGCTGCTCGACATCTCGCGGCTCGATGCCGGCATCGTCGAGGTCCGTCGCCGGTCGTTCGCGATCGGCCCGCTGATCGCGCGCATCTGCCGCGATCATCAACGCGAGGCGCTGGACAAGGGCCTGACGCTGCGCTGTATGGCCACCGCTGCGATCGTCGCGTCGGACCCGGTGCTGGTCGAACGGATCCTGCGCAACCTCGTGTCGAACGCGGTCCGCCACACCCGGCGCGGGCGCATTCTGGTCGGCTGCCGGGCGCGCGGCGCGCAGATCGCCGTGCAGATCTGGGATAGCGGCCCCGGCATCGCCGTCGGCGACCGCGAACGCATCTTCCAGGAATATCATCAGCTCGGCAATTCCGAGCGCGATCGCGCCAAGGGCCTCGGACTCGGACTGGCGATCGTCCGGCGGCTGACGATCCTGCTCGATTGCCCGCTCACCCTGCACTCCGAACCGGGCCACGGTTCCTGCTTCGAGATCGCCGTGCCGCTGGCGAGCGATGCCGAGACCATCGCGGTGGAACGCGCGGAAGCGGAGGCGGACGCAGGTGCGCTCGCAACCGGTCTCGTCGTCGTCGTCGATGACGAGATCGCCATTCGCGAAGCGATGGCGAGCCTGCTCGGCGGCTGGGGCCACCAGGTCGTCACCGCCGATTCGGGCGACGACGCTATCGCGCAGCTTGCGACCTGGCCGATCCGGCCCGATCTGATCATCAGCGACTATCGCCTGCGCGACGGCGAGAACGGCATCGACATGGTCGAGCGGCTGCGGTCCGAATATAATGAGACGATCCCGGCGATGCTGATCACCGGCGACACCGCGCCCGACCGGCTGATCGAGGCGCAGGCGAGCGGCCTGCTGCTGCTCCACAAGCCGGTCTCGAACAGCCGGCTGCGCGCGGCGATCGTCAATCTGGTCGGGCTGGCGGACCCGGTTGGCGGCGATGACGCCGAGCCGGCATGATCAGATGAGGCCGGCCTCGCGACCGGCCACGGCGGCCTGCGTGCGGTTGACGACGTCGAGCGCCTTGAAGATCGCGGTGACGTGTGCCTTCACGGTCTTTTCGGAGAGATCGAGGTCGAGCGCGATGATCTTGTTGGGCTGGCCCACGCTCAGCCGCCGCAGCACCTCGATCTGCCGTTCGGTCAGGATCTCGCCATTCTCGCCGCGGCGCGACGGCTGCGCCGGCCGCGTGTTCGCCACTTCGTTGAGGATCAGCGGCGGCACGTAGCGATCGCCGTTGAGCACCAGCCGGATCGCCGACAACAGCACATGCTGGCTGGCGGACTTCGGCACATAACCGAGCGCGCCCTGCGCCAGCGCCCTGCGCGCGTCCTGGGGATCCTCCGAAGACGACAGGATGATCACCGGCAGATCGGGCCGGATCCGTCCGAACGCGGCGATCGCCGGCAGCCCGCCCGTTCCCGGCATGACGAGGTCGAGGATGACGATGTCGAGATCGGGATTCGCCTCGATCTGCTGCAGGGCTTCGGCAGCGCTGCCGGCCTGGACGATGACCGTATCCGGCCCGGCCTGCCGCAGCAGGGCGACCAGTCCTTCGCGGACCACGGGATGATCATCGACGACCAGCAGTTTCATGCCGCCATTATCGCCGATCGGCCGACGGTCACAAGATGCCGTTAGGTCTCGAATCCCGCCATGGGTCGTAGGACCGTCGCGCGACTTGCATCCAATTTACCAGGGTTCGAAAATCCGCGATCATCGCGCCATGCCCGTCAGAAGGTCGCCAAGCGGACATCACCCAGCCGGCGCTGTTCGCCGGCACGCGTTCAGGAGGGATTTCCAGCATGCCTACCTATAACGGTACCGCCGTTGGCGAAACGATCTTGGGCGATCAGGCGGGTCCTGATGCCGACACGATCAATGGCCTGGGTGGCAACGACCTGTTGCTCGGCGGCCAGCTCAACGACGTTTTGAACGGCGGCGACGACAACGACCAGCTCGATGGCGGCGACGGCAACGACCAGATGAACGGCGGAAACGGCAACGACCGCCTCGATTCCAACGCCGGCAACGACATTTTGAACGGCGACGACGGCAACGACCTCCTCTTCGTCTCGATCGGCGCGAACACGATCAACGGCGGTGCCGGCAGCGATCTGCTCCACTTCGACTATATCAATGCGACGTCCGGCATCACCGCCAATTTCACCAATGTGTGGACCGGCGGCACGGGAAGTCTCGCCGGCGGAACGGTCACGGCGATCGAGGGCTTCGACTATTTCGGCGGCACCAACTTCAACGACACCGTCATCACCGGAGAGTTCGCGACCGCCTCGTTCTATTTCGGCCAGGGCATGTATCTGAATGGCGGCAGCGACACCGCGACCGGCGGAAGCCTCGCCGATTCGTTTCACGGCGGCGCGGGCAACGATACGCTGAACGGCGGCGGCGGAAACGACATCCTGTACGGGGAAGCGGACAACGACACGCTCAACGGCGGTGACGGCGACGACCTGATCTACGTCGACGACGGCGCGGATGCGGTCAATGGCGGCAATGGCGCCGATCTGCTCTACGTCGATTATGTGAACTCGGCAACCGGACTCACCCTCGATTTCACGACCGTGGCTGCGGGCGGCACCGGATCGCTCAACGGCGCCGCGGTGACCAATATCGAGGGTTATCAGTTCTTCCGCGGCAGCAATCTGGGCGACACGGTCAAGACCGGCGAATTCACGACCACCAATTTCTATTTCGGGCTCGGCATCTTCCTGGAGAATGGCGACGACAGCGCGACCGGCGGCGGCCTCGCCGATCGCTTCAACGGCGGCAACGGCAGCGACACGCTGAGCGGCGGCGGCGGCAACGACACGCTGGCAGGGGACGCCGGCAACGACACGCTCAACGGCGGCGATGGCGACGACATCATCTACGTCACCGACGGCGCGGATATTGTCGATGGCGGCACCGGCGTCGATCTGCTCAATGTCGATTATATCAATTCGGCGACCGCCCTCACCCTCGATCTGACGACGGTGGCGGCCGGCGGCACCGGATCGCTCAACGGCGCGGCGGTGACCAATGTCGAAGGCTATCAATTCTTCCGCGGCAGCAACCAGAACGACACCGTCGCGACCGGCGAGTTCACGACGACCAGTTTCTATTTCGGACTCGGCATCTTCCTGGAGAATGGCGATGACAGCGCGACCGGCGGGAGCCTCGCCGACCGTTTCAACGGCGGCAACGGCAGCGACACGCTGAGCGGCGGCGGCGGCAACGACACGCTTTCGGGTGACGCCGGCAACGACACGCTGAACGGCGGCGGCGGCGACGACATCATCTACGTCACCGACGGTGCCGATACGGTCGATGGCGGCACCGGCGTCGATCTGCTCAACGTCGATTATATCAATTCGGCGACCGCCCTCACCCTCGATCTGACGACGGTGGCGGCCGGCGGCACCGGATCGCTCAACGGCGCGGCGGTGACCAACGTCGAAGGCTATCAATATTTCCGCGGCAGTAATCTGGGCGACACCGTCAACACCGGCGAATTCTCGACCACCAATTTCTATTTCAACCTCGGCATCTTCCTCGAAAATGGCGACGACAGCGCGACCGGCGGCGGCCTGGCCGACCGTTTCAACGGCGGTGCCGGCAGCGACACGCTCAACGGCGGCGGCGGCAACGACATATTGCGCGGCGACGCCGGCAATGATTTTCTCATCGGCGGCGACGGCGACGATTATTTCGTCGTCGACGATGGTGCCGATGCCGTGAGCGGCGGCGCCGGCACCGACACGATCGAGATCAACTATCAGAATTCGGCCGGCGCGCTGACGCTCGACTTCACCAATTTGTGGTCGGGCGGAACGGGAACGATCAACGGCGCGGCGGTCACCGGCCTCGAAGCGCTGTATTATCTGGGCGGCAGCAATCTCGCCGACAGCATCACCACCGGCAACATCGCGACCTCGACCCTGTATTTCAACAATGGCGTCAATCTGTTCGACGGCGACGATAGCGCGACCGGCGGCAATCTCGACGACCAGTTCCGCGGCGGCAACGGCAATGACACGATCAATGGCGGCGGCGGCAACGACATCTTGCGCGGCGAGGCCGGCAACGACACGCTGAACGGTGGCGACGGCGACGACCTGTTCATCCTCGACTCGGGCGCGGACAGCGTCACCGGCGGCGCGGGCATCGATCGCCTTTCGATCGAATATAGTCCCTCCGCGAGCGGAGTCGTCGTCGACCTCACCGGGCTGTGGTCGGGCGGCACGGGCTTCGTCAACGGCGGCGCGATCACGAGCGTCGAGGGACTCTATTACGTCTCCGGCAGCAATCTCGCCGACAGCATCACGATCGGCGACATCGCGACGAACACGCTTTACTTCAACAGCGGGATCCTGCTGCAGGGTGGCGACGACAGCGGCTCGGGCGGCAAATTCGCCGACCTGTTCCACGGCGGCAGCGGCAACGACACGATCAGCGGCGGCCTGGGCAACGATCTGCTGCTGGGCGAGCAGGACAATGATCTGCTGCGCGGCGACGGCGGCAATGACACGCTGGCCGGCGGCGAAGGCGACGATATTCTGGAAGGCGGCCTGGGCACCGACCTGCTCTATGGTGAGGCCGGCAGCGATACCGCCAGCTATGCGGCAGCGACGGCACGCGTGATCGTCAACCTCGGCATCACCACCGCGCAGAATACACTGGGCGCCGGCAGCGACACGCTCAACAGCATCGAGAATCTGGCCGGCTCTGCCTTCAACGACACGCTGACCGGCGATGCGAACGTCAACGCGCTGACCGGCGGCGCCGGCATCGACATCCTCAATGGACTGGCGGGCAACGACACGCTGGCCGGTGGCGACGGCAACGACACGCTGGCCGGCGGCGATGGCGACGACAGCCTCGACGGCGGCATCGGCAGCGACATCGCCAGTTACGCGACCGCGACGACCGCTGTGACCGTCAGCTTGGCTGTCGCCGGCGCGCAGAATACGCTGGGCGCCGGCAGTGACACGCTGACCGCGATCGAGGGGCTGACCGGTTCGGCGTTCAACGACACGCTGACCGGCGACGCTAACGCCAACACGCTGAACGGCGGTAACGGCAACGACCTGATCTCGGGCGATCTCGGCAATGACTTCATCGACGGCGGATCGGGTGTGGATACGCTCGATTATGCGCTGGTCGGCGCAGGCATCACGCTCAACCTGGTCAGCCAGTCTGCGCAAAATACCGGTGGTGCCGGCACCGATACGGTGCGCGGGATCGAGAATGTCATCGGCACCGCGTTCAGCGATGTGCTGACCGGCAATGAGTTCGGCAACATCTTCACCGCCGGTAATGGCAACGACACGCTGGTCGGCGGACTCGGCAACGACACGCTCGATGGCGGCGCCGGCATCGACACTGCCAATTATGCCACCGCCACCGCCGGCGTGAAGGTCAACCTCACCATATTGACCGCGCAATCGACGGTCGGCGCCGGTGGCGACACGCTCGCCGGCATCGAAAACCTCAACGGGACCGGCTTCGACGATATTTTCACCGGCAACGCCAGCGACAATGTGCTGACCGGCAATGGCGGCAACGACACTCTGCTCGGTGGCGCAGGCAACGACACGCTCAACGGGGGCGCCGCCATCGACACGATCAGCTATGTCGGCGCGGCCGCGGGCGTCACCGTCAATCTCGGCGTCGCCACCGCGCAGGATACGGTCGGCGCGGGCACCGATACGCTGGCGAGCATCGAGAACCTGATCGGTTCTGCGCTCGACGACATGCTGACCGGAAGCATCCAGATCAACATCATCTCCGGCGGCAATGGCAACGACATCATCGACGGCGGCAGTTCGAACGATACGCTCGACGGTGGCGCCGGCAACGACACGCTCAAGGGCGGCACCGGCAATGATCTGATCACGGGCGGCACCGGCAACGACAGCATCGACGGCGGCGCCAACAGCGATACGGTCAGCTATGCGGCGGCGGGATCGGGCGTACTCGTCAATCTCGCGCTGACGAGTGCGCAGGCCGTTCTCGGCGGCCAGGGCGCCGACACGATCGTCAATGTCGAGAATGTCCTCGGCTCGGCGTTCGGCGATACGCTGACCGGTTCGACGCTGGCCAATGTGCTGACCGGTGGGGCCGGCAAGGACAATCTGACCGGCGGCGCCGGTAATGACAGCTTCGTCTTCCTCGCGATCACCGACAGCGCGGTCGGCGCCAATGCCGACCGCATCCTCGACTTCGCCGCCGGCGACATCCTCGACCTGCACGTGATCGACGCCGACGCCACCAGCGCGGACACGAACGAGGCGTTCACGCAGGTCGGCGCCTTCTCCAACGTGGCCGGCCAGTTCACGCTGGCGTTCGACGGTGGAACCAATACGACGACCTTGCTGGGCGACACCAATGGCGACAGCGTGGTGGATTTCTCGGTGCTGTTCACCGGCGACGTCACCGCGCTGACGGGGACGTGGGTGCTTTGAATTCAGAAGCCAGAAGCCAGAATCCAGAAGCCTGTCGCTTTTGCTTCGAGTTGTTCTGATTTCTGATTTCCGGTTTCCGATCAGCGCTCCGCGAAGGCGCGCTCGATGACGAAGTCGCCCGGTTCGCCGCAGCCCGGCGAGATTTCGAGGCCGCGCTCGGTGAGCAAGGCGGCGGTATCGCGCAGCATCGCCAGGCTGCCGCAGATCATCGCGCGGTCGAGCGCGGGGTCGAGCGCCGGCAGGCCGAGATCCGCGAAAATCTTGCCCGAGCGCATCAGATCGGGGATGCGGCCGGTGTTGCGGAACGCCTCGCGCGTCACTGTCGGATAATAGAGCAGTTTCTTCGCGACCTCGTCGCCGATGTACGGATCGGCCTGCAGCCCGCCTTCCAGCATGCCGGCGAAAGCGAGTTCGCCGGTGGTGCGCACGCCGTGGACGACGACGATTTTCTCGAACTTTTCGTATGTCTCGGGGTCTTGGACGATGCTGAGGAACGGCGCGAGGCCGGTGCCGGTCGCCAGCAGATAGAGCACACGCCCGGGGCGCACATCACGGATCACCAGCGTGCCGACCGGCTTGCTGCTGACCAGCAGGTGCTGCCCCGGCTCGATCGCCTGCAGCCGCGAGGTCAGCTTCCCATCCGGCACCTTGATGGAGAGGAATTCGAGTTCGTCGGCGTGCGCCGGGCTGGCGATGCTGTAGGCGCGCATCAGCGGCCTGGCATTGTCGTTCATGCCGAGCATCACGAAGTGGCCGCTCTCGAAGCGGAAGCCCGGATCGCGGGTGGTGGTGAAGCTGAACAGCTGGTCGCTCCAGTGGCGAACGCTCAGAACTTTCTCGGTGCGCAGGGCCGACATCGTCATTTCTCCGTTGGGATGTCTCCTCTAGCCAGCACGCGATAAATCTGTAAAATGGGTTTAAATGATAGAGATCATCTGAATAATGGATATACGGTTCAGCCTGCGCCAGCTTCAGCTGTTCGTCGCGATCGCGCGATCGGGCGGCGTATCGACCGCCGCCGCGCAGCTCGGCATGTCGCAGTCGGCGGCGAGCACCGCGCTGATCGAACTCGAGACGCGGTACCAGCGCCCGTTGTTCGAACGCGTCGGCAAGCGGTTGCGGCTGAGCGAGATCGGCCATCAGCTGCTGCCGGTCGCGATGGAGATTCTCGATCGCGCGGCCAAGGCCGATGCGGTGCTGCGCGGACGATCAGGGCCCGGTCCGCTGCAGATCGGCGCCACCCAGACGATCGGAACCCATCTCGCGCCGCGGCTGATCGCGCGCTACCGGGCGCGGCACGCGACCAGTCCGGTGACGCTCGACATCGCCAACACCGCCGACATCGCCGGCAAGGTCGAGGATTTCACGCTCGACCTCGGTCTGATCGAAGGCGAGCATAGCGGCGCCAAATTGCTGGTCGAGGACTGGCTCGCCGACGAGATGGTGGCGATCTGCGCGCCCTCGCACCCGCTGGCGGCGTGCGCGACCTGCAGCGTCGAGCAGGTGCTGGCCGAAGAGTGGGTGGTGCGCGAACGGGGATCGGGCACGCGCCAGGCGCTCGACCACGCGATGCTGCCGCATGCCAGCCGCTGGACGATCGCGCTCGAACTCGAACAGACGCAGGCGATCGTCGAAATGGTCGCGGCCAGTCCACTGATCGGCTGCGTCTCGCGGCTGGCGTTGGAAGGGCCGCTCGCGCTGGGGCAGGTTCGCGCGTTGTCGGTGCCGGCGCTCGACCTGCGGCGGAAATTCACGATCATCCGCCACCGCGACAAATATCAGACCGAGGGCATGGATGCGATGCTGGCGCTGTGTGCGGAGATGGCGGCGGGAGCCGGCTGACCGCATATGGGAAGGCGCTTGCAATTCGCCGTTGAATGGCCCACATTATGTCCAGTATCAAGACAAGGCAATGGACATGGCAGGATCAGCCCGCAAATCGACAGCGTTTCTGCGCGAGGCGCATGCCGCCAGCTTCGTCGGCAAGCCCGCCGATCCATGGGGCATGATCTCGCGCTTCATCGATGCCGCCGGCGCGGTCGATATCGACCGGGTGGCCGAGGCATTCCATATGTCGAAGGGCCAGCTGGCCGAGACCGCCGGGCTGGGGCTCGCGACCGTGACCAAGGCCAGCCGCCGGAGCGCGCCCAAGACGCAGACGAGGGTTACCGAGATGCTCGAGATCATCAACCGCGTGAAGGACTGGGCGGGCGGCGAGGCGCAGGCGATGGCCTGGTATCGGTCACAGCCGCTGCCGGCGCTCGACGGGCGCACGCCCGAGGCGCTGGTGAAGTCGGGTCGGGCGGCGGCGGTGCGCGACTATCTCGATCATGTCGCGCTGGGCGGTTACGCCTGAGGCAAGGACCCGTGCGGTTCGATGGGCGCTGCTTTCGCGGCCATGATCCGAAATGGTCGTTCACGCCGATCTCGGGCGATGGCGCGGCGATCACCGGCGGGCGCTTCAACCGCAAGGGCGAGCGCACGCTCTATCTGTCGCTCGACATCGTCACCGCCGTCGGCGAATGCACGCAGGGTTTCAGCAACCGGCTGATGCCGCTGACGATCTGCGAATATGATGTCGACTGCGATCCCGTCGCCGATCTGCGCACCGATGCGTCGCGCCGCGCGCTGGGCATCGACATCGCCGAATTGAACTGCCCCTGGCTGAGCCTGATGCTGGCGCGCAAGCCGGCGCCGTCCTGGTTGGTCGCCGACCGGCTGAGGGCGGAGGGCCATGCCGGCATGCTCGTGCCGAGCTTCGTGCCGGGCGCTGCCGCGGACGCGATCAACCTCGTGCTGTGGCGCTGGGGACCGGACCTGCCGCATCGCGTGCATGTGTTCAATCCGGCCGGGCGGTTGCCGGCCGACCAGTCGTCATGGCCGACGCCATGACGGGCAGTGGACGCCCCTGCCCGCCGCGCCCTACACGGTGCCCCCTCATCATCGGCGGACCGGCACCAGTATCAGCATGAAGATCGACAAGCGCGAAACGATCATGGCCGCGGCCAAGCCGCTGTTCGCGGCGCGCGGACTCGACGGCGTGACGACGCGCGACATCGCCAAGGCGGGCGGCTTTCATCTCGGCTCGCTCCACCATTTCTATCCGCAGAAGACGCAGCTCTATGAAGCCGTGGTGATTTCGGCCTTCGCGGCGACCACCGCCAAGCTGATCGTCACGCTCGGCGCGGCCGGCACGGCGGAGCAGCGTTTTCGCCGCTTCGTCGAGGTTCATCTCTCGCATTTCGCCAGCGGCAACGACGATGCCCGGCTGATCGATCGCGAATATCTCGATCGCGCCGGCCGCACCCTGCCCGACGACATGATGCACCGGCTGTTCACCGAGATGCACGGCGCCTTGCATCCGGTGATCGCGTCGATCGCCCCGCCATCGCGATCGCGCGACGACATTGCCCGGGCGACCGCGATGATCTTCAGCCTGCTGTTCGGTGCGGCCAAGCTCAATCCGCTGCATCACCAGATGCTGGGCGAACGCGGATCCTGGCCCGACCCCGGCTTCGTCGACAATCTCTGCAGCTTTGCACTGGCGGCGATCGCGAGTGAACCGCGCGGCTGAGCGTTGTATCTGCCGATTGTCAGCAAGGTCGATCCCTGTTTCCGGCCGCCGCTTACGCATCATCCGCTTAAAGTGCGCAAGCGAACGAAATTTGTTGCCCGTGCGTCGATTTGGTCATATGATCAACATCGGAACCGGAGTCGGCGAACGCGCGGTTCGTGAACGAAGCGGTCAGGAGTGGATATGCTGCAGGCAGTTGCGCGCAACGATGAAGACGAATCGCCTTATGGCGACGAACTCGAAATGTACCGGCGATCGGTGCAGAGCTTCCTGAAGAAGGAAGTCGAGCCGCGCATGAAGGATTTCGAAGTCAACGGCATGGATCGCGAGATCTGGCGCAGGGCCGGCGCGGCCGGGCTGCTCGGCGTCGAGATCCCGGTCGAGGACGGCGGTGCCGGCGCGGATCCGATCGCGGTGCTCGTCGTGTCCGAGGAACAGGGTCGCGTGCCCTATGGCGCGACCCTGGGATCGGCCTTCACGACCGACATCATGACCGGCTTCCTCGTCGATTACGGCACGCGCGAGCAGCAGCTGCGCTTCTACCCCGGCATCCTCGCCGGCGACTATATCCAGTCGATGGCGATGACCGAGCCCGATTCGGGCAGCGACGCGACGTCGATCCGCACCACCGCCGTTCGCGATGGCGACGAATGGGTGATCAACGGCAATAAATGCTTCATGTCGAACGGCGCCAAGACCAATCTGATCTATGTGATCGTCAAGACCGATCCAGCCGCGGGCGGGCGCGGCATGAGCTGCATCATCGTCGAGGGCGACACGCCCGGCTTCAGCCAGAAGAAGATGAAGACGATGGGCTATGCCGGCGGCGACACCGGCGAACTCTTCTTCGACAATGTCCGCGTGCCGCTGACCAACCTCCTCGGCGAGGAGGGCGGCGCGATGAAGATGTTCAAGCGGACGATGGCGCTCGACCGGCTGCAGGTGGCGGCGCGGTCGCAGACCGCGGCCGAGGCGGCGTTCGACCTGACCATCGAGCACACCCGCAACCGCAAGATCTTCAAGCAACGCCTGCTCGACTTCCAGAACACGCAGTTCAAGCTGGCGGAGATGGAAACCGAAATCATGGTCGGCAAGATCCTGATGGACGAGATGATCAAGCGCTACCGCGCCGGCACCTTCACCGACCGCGACGGATCGATGGTCAAATTGTGGCACACCGAGATGGAAGGACGCGTGCTCGACACCTGCGTGCAATTGTGGGGCGGCAGCGGCTGGATGGACGAGAATCCGATCTCGCGCATGTTCACCGCCGCGCGCGTCACGCGGATCTTCGTCGGCTCGAACGAGCTGCAGAAGGACCTGATCGCGCGCAAATATCTCCGCGGTTGAGGACGTGACCCGGGAGGGCGCGCCTCTCCCGGGCCGCTGTTTGCCGGAACGCGCGTCGGCTTGTGCAGGGCGTCCTCGAGCCTAGACTTCTCCTGGCTCATAAGGAGAGGAAGATGGCGAATTTCGTGCTCGTCCATGGCGCATGGCATGGCGGCTGGTGCTGGCAAAAGGTTGTCGATGGGCTGCGCGAACGCGGCCATCAGGTCATCGCCCCCACGTTGACCGGACTTGCCGAACGCCGCCATCTGCTAACTGCCGACGTCGATCTCGACACGCACATCGCCGACATCGTCACCGCCGCGCGCGACGCCGGGTTCGATCGCTATGTGCTGTGCGGCCATTCCTATGGCGGGATGGTGATCACCGGTGTCGCCGAGGTCGACGAAGCGGCGATCGACGGCATCGTCTATCTCGATGCGTTCGTGCCCGGCGATGGCCAGTCCGCCGCGATGCTCGGCGCCGTCGCCGTTTCGGCGAGCGACACCGTCGATCCATTCCCGGCATCGCTCTTCGCCATCGCCGATCCCGCGCAGGAGCGCTGGGTCGATGCGATGATGACGCCGCATCCCGCACGGACGATCACGCAGGCGTTGCGCGTGACCGGCGCTTTTTCCCGCATTCCGTACCGGGCCTATATCCTCGCCGACCGTTTTCGCGCCGCCCCGCATTTCCACGACACTCATGCCGCGTTGAGCGCCGAGCCGGGCTGGAAGACGATCATCGCCGATGTCGGCCACCACATCATGATCGACGATCCCGCGCTGGTGATCGCGACGCTGGAGGAAGCGTTGCAGGGTGCGTCAAACGGAACTACAATTACCAAATAGGCGCACGGGCGCCTGATCGGCCAGAGGATGGTGTGAATGGCGACGATGCTGAACGACCTGGATATCGACCTGCAGACCGCGCCGGTGGTGCGCGGCCATGCGCTGCTCGAGGATTTCGACCGGCTGCGCGAGACCGAGCCCGTGTTCTGGAGCGACCATTCGCATTGCTGGATCCTCACCCGCCACGCCGATGTCGTCGACATGTTCCAGCGCCGGTTGCCGGTGACCAATGCCGACCGGATGTGGGCGGTGTTTCGCAACATCCCCAGGGATCAATGGGAAGCGCGCATCCCGGCATTGATCAAATATTCGCAGTTGTGGATCACCAGTTCGGAGGGGCCGCAGCACACGCGGCTGCGGTCGCTGCTGATGAAGGCACTCAACCGCCGGATCGTCGAGAGCCAGCGCCCGTCCGCGCGTGCGCGCGCCGACATGCTGATGGACCTCGCGCTGGCGAAGCCCGAGATCGAGTTCAACGAAGAGATTTCGCGGGCGATGACCGGCCATGTGCTGTTCGGCCTGATCGGCATGCCGGTTTCCAGCTATGAGTCGCTGCGCGAATGGGCGACCGGGCTGATGGAGGGCGTCGGTGCGACCAACCCATCACCTGAACAGCTCGAGCGCGCCGATCGCGCGCTGGTGGGCATGAATGAGGCGGTCACGGCGGAACTCGACAAGCGCCGGATCGCGCCGCGCGACGATCTGCTGACCGCTTTGCTCAATGCCACCGAAGGCGAGGACCGGCTGTCGCTGGACGAGATCCTGGCGCAGATGCACACGGTAATCGTCGCCGGCCACGATACGACGATGAACACGCTGACGCTGGCTGTGGAAGCGCTCTCGCGCCATCCCGACGCTTGGCGCTTCATGCGCGACAATCCCGGCAAGATGCTCGACTGCGTCAACGAGCTGCAGCGCTATGTCGCGATGTCGCTGGGCCAGGCGCGGCTGGTCTATGAGGATTTCGAGATCCACGGCAAGACGATCCGCAAGGGCGAGATGCTGATCGGCATGATCGCCGGCGCCAATCGCGATCCGGCGGTGTTCGCCGACGCCGACCGGCTGGACATGACGCGCGACAACCGCAATTCGATGGTGTTTGCGCCCGGCGTCCATTTCTGCCTGGGCCATATGCTGGCGAAGATGCAGCTGACCGAATTCCTGTCGGTGATGGTCGAGAAAGCATCGGCCGTCGAAGTGCTCGACGATCCGCTCGACTTCATGCCGATCTGGGTGTTCCGGGGGTTTTATCAGCTCAATGTGCGGTTCACGCCGCGGTGAATTGAACGATCGAGGATGACCGGCGCCTTGCGATAGAGCGGTTCCATCAGCAGGGTCGTCGGGATGAGTAACATGCGCGTTGACGTCCCGTCCTCGAGACGGCTCACGGAATCGGCCCTGATGGCTCTCGCCGCGTCGATGGCCATGCCGGGCGCGGCGCAGACGCCGACCGATCGCCCGGCCCCGCCGGCGTTCGTCGACGAACAGGGCGAGGAGGTGTTCGGACCCGGCTATCTGCCCGACTCGCCCGACGATGCCGGCGAGCCGTTGCGCGTCGGCCGGCCCACCGCCGGCTTCCAGGTTTCGACGGCCGCGGGCACACGGCTTCAGGCCGAGCTCGCCGAGGCGGCCGGCCAGCAGGCGCGCCGGCCGGCATTCGACGCGTTCCCGATCGCCGATCTGCCTTTGCGCCGGAGCGTCCGGCGATCGCTGGACCTGCCGCCGTGGAACGGATCCCACCGTGCGGCGCCGCCTGTTCCGGCCGGCGCGGGTGTGCGGCAGGAGATGCGTGTCCATTTTGTCTATGTCGGCCAGGGCGCCGGTGCGATCCTCGAATTTCCGTGCGGTGTGGCGGTGATCGATACCGGCGGCGAATTCGGATCGAAGGCCAGCGACGGCGGTCAATTGTTCGTCGATTATCTCGATCGTTTCTTCGCCGCGCGCCCGGCGCTGAACCGGACGATCGACGTGCTGTTCACCTCGCATCCGCACATGGACCACCTCTACGGCCTGTCGCGGATCTTCCCGCCGATCGGTCCGCCGCGCTACACCGTGCGCAATATCGTCGACAACGGCCAGACCGGCACCACCGGATCGCTCGACGCCCAGAGCGAGGCCCGCGCGGCCGCGCGTGCGGCCGGCGCCGGTTACAGCGCAGTGGAACTCAGGAACCAAGTGACCGCGACCGGATCGACCAACAAGGTGATCGATCCGTTCCGCTGTACCGGCGTCGACCCGGTGATCACCGCATTCTGGGGCTCACGCAACGAGGCGCTGCGCAGCGACACGCAGGCGCTGGTGCGGCAATACCGTACGCCCAACAATCACAGCCTCGTGCTGCGCGTCGATTTCGGCAAGGCCTCCTTTCTGTTTCCCGGCGACCTGCAGAAGGAAGGCGCGACCGACCTGATGGCCGAATATGCCGACAATCAAGCCGCCTTCGACGTCGACGTGCTGCAGGTCAGCCATCACGGCGCCGACAACGGCACGTCGGACGCGCTGCTGCGCTTCACCTCGCCGAAGATCGCGATCATCTCGATGGGCGACCGCAGCGCGACCGGACGCGGCAGCGCGTTCGACCATGGCCATCCGCGGATCAGCGCGATCCGGATGATGCAGGAGGCGCCGGCGATCGTGTCGCAGAGCCGGCCGCGGCGCATCTACTGGGCGGCCGACAAGCAGGAGGCGCCGTTCCGCAAGGTGGCGATCACGCGCGCGATCCATGCCACCGGCTGGGAGGGCACGCTGGTGGTGACGGCGCGGACCGACGGCACTTATGCCGTGGCGTCGGCGCGATGAGCGCTGATCAGACCACCGCCGCCCCGAAACCCGGCTCGTCCTTCGCCAACGCCGCGTCTTCGCCGCGCGAATAGGTGCCGACCAGCATGCCGGCGGCGAGGATGTTGCCGCGGATCGCCTTGACCAGATCGCCGCGCCCCGGATTGTGCCCGATCACGGGCGTGTGGGCCAAGGCGAACAGCTGGAACACATAGTCGTGGGTGCCGTGACCGGTCGGCGGATCGGGCGCCAGCCAGCCTTCGCCGAAATAGGAGTTGCGGCCGACGTCGCGGCCATCGGCAGCGTTCTCCGCGTTGGCGGCGATCGCGCCCTCTTCGAGGCGGTGCGTGTCGGCGGGCAGGCCCCAGACGATGCCGTGAACCAGCGGATGCGGCGCCGGCGCGTCGGGATCCTCGACGATCAGCGCCAGGCTGGCGGTGCCTGCGGGCAACGGCCCCCAGACCAAAGGCGGCGACACGCCGTCGCCATCGGCGGTGAACCGGATCGGCAGGCGCGTGCCACCGGCGAAGGCGGGGCTGGTCAGATCGATGAAGGCGCTATCGTCCAGCCGCGGCAAATCGAGGTGCGGATCGACGATCACCAGCTTGGAATGGCCAGCACGCACGTTGCGCATCAGCGATCCGAGCCAGGCCGGTATATGTTCGAGCATCGACCATCTCCTTGCGCCAAGAGAACGAACGGCGGCGCGCTTGTGTCCGGAACGGACCATGCCCGCCGCGGATTGACCCACTATGAAGATCGCGACCTACAATGTGAATGGCGTCAATGGCCGGCTGCCGGTGCTGCTGCGCTGGCTGGCCGAAGCGGCGCCCGACATCGTCTGCCTGCAGGAACTCAAGGCGCCCGACGAGAAATTTCCGCACGCCGCGATCGTGGCGGCCGGCTATCAGGCGATCTGGCACGGGCAGAAGAGCTGGAACGGCGTCGCGATGCTCAGCCGCGTCGGTGCACCGCACGAAACCCGGCGCGGGCTGCCCGACGATGCCGACGACGGCCACAGCCGTTACATCGAAGCGGCGATCAACGGCATCCTGATCGGCGGGCTCTATCTGCCCAACGGCAATCCGCGACCGGGGCCGAAGTTCGACTATAAGCTGACATGGTTCGACCGGCTGATCGCGCATGCCGCCGCGCTGATCGAGAGCGGCCTGCCGGTCATGCTCGCCGGCGACTTCAACGTGATGCCGACCGAGCTCGACGTCTACAAACCCGAGCGCTGGCTCGACGATGCGCTGTTCGCCCCGGAGGTTCGCGCCGCCTGGTTCCGCCTGATCGACCAGGGCTGGACCGATGCGCTGCGCGCCCGTCATCCCGAGGAAACCATCTACACCTTCTGGGATTATTTCCGAAACGCCTGGGGCCGCAACGCCGGGCTGCGGATCGACCATCTGCTGCTCAGTCCCGCGCTCGCCGACCGGCTGGTCGATGCCCGGGTCGATACCCATGTCCGCGGCTGGGAGAAGAGCAGCGACCATGCGCCGGTGTGGATCGAACTGGCCGACACGCCGCGACGCCAGCGGCGGCGCTGATCAGCCATAGCGCTGCTCCGCCCACGGGTCGCCGCGCATATGATAGCCGTTGACCTCCCAGAACCCGGGCTTGTCGCGGCCGAGGAAATCGATGCCGCTGATCCACTTCGCGCTCTTCCAGAAATAGAGATGCGGGATCACCAGCCGCACGGGGCCGCCATGGCTGCGCGTCAGCGGCTTGCCCTGCCAGCTATGGGCCAGCAGCGCGTCCGCCACCGCGAAGTCGGCGAGCGGCACGTTGGTGGTGTAGCCGTCATAGCCGTGCAGCATCAGCCAGCCGGCTTCGTCGCGCGGCTGGACGAGATCGAGCAGGTCGCGGGTCAGCACGCCGGTCCAGTCATTGTCGTAGCGCGACCAGCTGGTGACGCAGTGGATGTCCGACCGCAGCGACGTCTGCGGCAGCGCCATATACCCGGCCCAGTCGAGCGTCACCGGCCGCGCGACCATGCCGCCGATCTTGAGCCGCCAGCGCTCGCGCGCGATGTCGGGCTGCTTGCCGAGATCGAGCACCGGCCAGTCGCGGACGAGATGCTGGCCGGGCGGCAGGCGTTCTGTTTCGGACTGACCGCCCCGGCCGGTCAGAAATTTGCCCTCGTCGGCCCAGCGCCGTTTCGAGCGCGTGAGCTTGGTCTCGTCGGGGAGATCGTCGTCGGCCATCTCTCATTCCCAAACGCGGAGTGTCGCGTGCGGAGCATCGCGCCATCCTGCTGCAGTGGCAATGGTGGGTCGTGGGAGTCGCGCGCCCGAAATTCGTCAGGCGCCGGTCGCGCCGTGCGGCGCTGCCACGGCTTTCGATTCGGGTGATTCCTTTTGCCGCAGGAAAATCGAAAGGACGACCAGCACGGCGGTCGACAGGAATTCGCTTTGCCAGTTCTGCAGCGATTCGAACCAGAGCTGCGCGGACCAGAAATATTGCAGGACGGTCTCGGGCGTTTCGCCATGGGCGATGGCGTCGTCGGCGGCCGCACCGGCGCTGTTGATCCAGTGCAGCAGGAATGAAAGCAGGAAGAGCGCGAACAAAGTCAGCCCAAGCGATCGGGCGTAGAGCCAGCGTGCCGACGCCCCCGCCGCGAGAATCCTCGGCGCACCTGGCTTCGCGGCCTGCGCGGCGAGATCCGCATCGCGTTCGGGCGCATCCGGATCCTTCGATTCAGCCGAACCGCGCTGCACCAGGATTGCCGTAAGCACGACATAGACCGCCATCTGCAGGAATTCGCTCTCCCAGTTTTCGAAGACCGACGACATGAACGCGGCATCGCCGAAATAGGCCAGCGGAGCGATTGCGGCCTCGCCATGGCGCAGCAGTTCGTCGTTATTGGCGCTCCACCCCGTCAGCCACTGGCCGATCAGCGCCAGCGCGAACATCGCCATCAATGTGATCGTCAGCCCGTTGTTTCGCAAATACACCATCGCGTAAATTCCCCACCGATTGCCCTGCCCGCCTCAATCGGATCGGTCGGTCGACGTTTTCGGCACCCGCCGAACAGCATTCGGCGGGTGCCGACGGCCTTAACCGACGGGTTCGCCCAGTTCGATCTCGACGGGAGTCAGCGTCCGCGCCATGGGCGTGGGCAGGCCATTCGCCTCGAATTCGGCCTTCAACGCCGCCTTGCGCGCTGCCATCTGCTCGCCGAGAGCCTCGAGATCGACATCGGCAGCCCGCGCCTGGGCGAACATGCCTTCGCTCGGCATCTCTTCCTCATGCACGTGATGCTTGATCTCTTCGGAGAGAACCTTGACCTTGGCCTCGTAGAAATCCTCGCCGGGTTCGCTGGCGACGATCTGCCCGATCAGCAGCTTGGCGCCGTCATGCTCGACATAGGCTTCGTCGAGCATGTCGTCCTCGATCTTGCCCTTGAGCGCCGGATAGAAGATTTCTTCTTCGATGATGGTGTGGATGACCAGCTCGGTGCAGATCTGCGTCGCGAGCTTCTTCTGCTCGCGGGCCGCGGTTGCGCTCTCGAATTTCTCGAACAGCGCCTCGACGGCCCGATGATCCGCCTTCAGAAGGGCAATCGCGTCTTTTGGTGTGTCAGCCATAGGGAGTGTCCTTGTGCAAGGAGGGTCCGTTGGTGGACTTGCCTCGCAGAGCAAAACCGCCAAGTGGGCAGTTGGATGCTGTTGCAAATGACTCTCACAAATTAATTTCAGCCCAACCCATGTTAGCAAATCATGTTGAACGACGCTCTTCAGTGGGAGAACTGACGCGTGCACCGGTCAGGTGCTGCGCCACAGTGCTTCTCCGCGACGGAGATCAGGTGGCGGGCGGGCGGATGGCTCCCGACAGCGCGATTGATCAGTCAATATCTGCGACCAGCAGGATAAAAGCCGGCCTATATTTGATTTATATCAGTCTGCTTTCGGCGATACGCACGCGTCCGAGCAGTCCATTCAAAGACCCAAGGCCGCGCTGCGTCAGCACAATATCGCGCGGATCCGCGCGCCTGCGTCGAATTGGATTTCGGTACCCAAGGCGGGCCGAACGCGTTGTCGTCACCAGACCACGAGGAGACGATGACATGGCGAAGACACTCGAAACATGGAAGGTCCTGCCGCACGGCGAACTTGCCCGGGTTGCCGACAACATCCTGACCGTCGTCGGCGAGATCGAAATGCCGCTGATGACCCTGCCCCGTCGCATGACGGTCGTGCGGCTGCGCGACGACCGGCTGGTGATCTTCAGCGCGATCGCGCTCGACGAACCGGCGATGCGGACGCTCGTGGATTTCGGTGATCCCGCCTATCTGATCGTCCCCAACGACCACCACCGGATGGATGCGGGAATCTGGAAGGCACGTTACCCCGCAATGCTCGTGATCGCGCCGGACGGCGCGCGCGACAAGATCGCCGAGGCGGTACCGGTCGATGCGACGACTGCCGATTTCGACGATCCCGCCGTTCGGCTGGTGGTGGTGCCGGGAACGCAGGACCGGGAACTGGCCCTCGAAGTCAGCGGACCGGACGGGCTGACGCTCGTCCTCAACGACATCGTCGCCCATATCCAGGACGCGAAGGGGTTTGGCGGATGGCTGCTGGGCCTGATGGGCTTCGCCGGCGACGATCCGCATGTGCCGACGCCGGTGAAGCTGGCGATCGTCAGCGACAAGGCGGCGCTGCGCGATCAATTCCTGCGATGGGCCGGGGATCCGGCGCTCAGGCGCGTGCTGGTCTCGCACGGCACGACGATCGACGAGGCGCCGCGCGACGCGCTGCGCAAGCTGGCCGACACGCTGGCTTGAGCGATCGATCGCGCAGCGCCGGTCCCGCCGTCCGCGCTCATCCGGTTGCCGATGGGTCGGTTCTGACTCCCACCCTGCGCGTCCGGCCCAGCAGTGCTGTGGCCGCGATGCCGGCGAGGATCAGCGCCATACCGGCCAGGTGGTAGCCGTGGAGCCGCTCGCCCAATAGCGGCGCCGCGAGCAGAGCGCCGAACAGCGGCATCAAACTGATCGCCTGGCCGGGCCGCGCGGGGCCGAGCGTTGCAACCGCGGCATTGAACAGGAAATAGCCGATGATCGAAGGGAATATCGCGACATAGACGAAAGCGGCGATCACCGCGGGGGTGAAGCGCATCGCGGCGATCTCGCGCCATTCGGTTGCAGCCAGCGGCAGCATCGCAAGCGCGCCAATCGCAAAAGTGACGGTGAGCAGGCTGAGGCCAGGGATCGCCGGCCTCGTCTTCAGCAGGGTCGTGTAAAGCGCCCACGCCACCACCCCGCACATCACCAGCAGATCGCCGCGATTGAAATGGAGCGTGCGGACGACGGCCGGATCGCCGCGGAACACGATCGCCGCGACACCCAGCGTCGAAACGGCCACGCCGATAATGGCCGCCCGTCCCGGGCGCACGCGAAACAGCGACAAGTCGGCGACGAGCACCAGCGCCGGGATCGCCGCCTGAAGCAGCAAGGCGTTGCTCGCCGTGGTGCTGTGGAGCCCGGAATAGAGAAAGGCGTTGAACGCAGCCACGCCGGTCAGCCCCAGCACCAGGACCGGTCGCCATACCCGCAGGATCGCGCGCCGTTCGGCCATCACCTGGCGCGCGGCGAACGGCGCCAAGACGAGGACGGCCCCCGCCCAGCGGACGAAGGCCAAAGTGAACGGCGGAATCTCGTCGCGGATCGCCCGGCCGACGATCGAGTTGCCGGCCCATAGCAGCATGACCAGGCCGAGCATCGCATAGGCTTTGAGTTCGGGAGATGGCTTGCGCATCCCCCGCCTTACGCAAGCGCGGCCTGCGGCGCGAGATCAGAGATCGGAGATCGGAGGCAAACGCACCGAACTCCGATCTCCGACTGCCGATCTCCGCGTTACGCCGCGAACTGGTTCATCGTGTTGTGTGCGCCGCCGGCCTTCAGCGCGGCTTCGCCGGCGAAATATTCCTTGTGATCGTCGCCGATGTCGCTGCCCGACATGTTCTGGTGCTTGACGCAGGCAATGCCCTCGCGGATTTCCTTGCGCTGGACGCCCTTCACATAGCCGAGCATGCCGGCCTCGCCGAAATATTCCTTGGCGAGATTGTCGGTCGAGAGCGCGGCGGTGTGGTAGGTCGGCAGCGTGATCAAATGATGGAAGATGCCGGCGCGGGCAGCCGCGTCCTTCTGGAAGGTGCGGATGCGCTCGTCGGCCTCGATGCCGAGATCGGTGCCGTCATAATCGACACTCATCAGCCGCGCGCGGTCATAGGCCGAGACGTCCTTGCCGGCTTCGGCCCATGCATCGAACACCTGCTGGCGGAAGTTGAGCGTCCAGTTGAACGACGGCGAATTGTTGTAGACCAATTTGGCGTTGGGGATGACCTCGCGGATGCGGTCGACCATCGAGGCGATCTGCTCGATGTGCGGCTTCTCGGTCTCGATCCACAGCAGATCGGCGCCGTGTTGCAGCGAGGTGATGCAGTCGAGCACGCAGCGATCGGCGCCGGTGCCGGGGCGGAACTGGAACAGGTTCGACGGCAGCCGCTTGGGCTTCATCAGCTTGCCGTCGCGGTTGATGATCACGTCGCCGTTGATGCTGGAGAGGTCGGTGACCTCGTCGCAATCGAGGAAGGCGTTGTACTGATCACCGAGATCGCCCGGCTCCTTGCTGAACGCGATCTGCTTGGTCAGGCCGGCGCCGAGCGAGTCGGTGCGGGTGACGATGATGCCGTCCTCGACGCCGAGTTCGAGGAAGGCGTAACGGCAGGCGCGGACCTTGGCGAGAAAGTCCTCGTGCGGGACGGTGACCTTGCCGTCCTGGTGGCCGCACTGCTTCTCGTCGGAAACCTGGTTCTCGATCTGCAGCGCGCAGGCGCCGGCCTCGATCATCTTGCGGGCGAGCAGATAGGTCGCCTCGGCATTGCCGAAGCCCGCATCGATGTCGGCGATGATCGGCACGACATGGGTCTGGTGGTTGTCGATCGCGGTCTGGATCTGCATTTCCTTGATCTGGTCGCCGGCCGCGCGGGCGGCGTCGAGATCGCGGAACATCATGCCGAGTTCACGCGCGTCGGCCTGGCGCAGGAAGGTGTAGAGTTCCTCGATCAAAGCCGGAACCGAGGTCTTCTCGTGCATCGACTGATCGGGCAGCGGACCGAAATCCGACCGCAGCGCGGCGACCATCCAGCCCGACAGATACAGATAGCGCCGCTCGGTCGTGCCGAAATGCTTCTTGATCGAGATCATCTTCTGCTGGCCGATGAAGCCGTGCCAGCAGCCCAATGACTGGGTGTAGGCCGACGGATCGGCGTCATAGGCGGCCATGTCCCGGCGCATGATCGCGGCGGTGTAGCGCGCGATGTCGAGCCCGGTCTGGAAACGGTTCTGCAGGCGCATGCGCGCCACCGACTCCGCATCGATGCCGTCCCAGGTGCCGTTATAGCTCCGGATGAGCTGGCTGGTTTGCGCGATATGGTCCTGGTAGGTCACGATGCCGTCCTTGCTTTGTGGATTAGTTGCAAGGATGCATACAGAGAAATTGACGGACTCCTGTGCTCTTTCGCAAGCGCAAAAGGTCTCACTGTCAAGTTCACGCTGTCGGATTTGCGTGATATTGTAAATTTATTACAATACTGCGGCTGCCGGCTCCGGCGCCACCACCGCGCTGTTGACCGCGCGGGCGAGATCATCGATCTGGAATGGCTTGCGTAGCACCTGTCGGATCAGGCCGGATTCCGCCGTGTCGGTTTCGGCATAGCCGGTCGCGAGCAGGATCGGCATCGCCGGCGCGATCCGGTGTGCGACGCGCGCCACTTCGACACCGTTCATGCCCGGCATCGCGAAATCGACGACAAGCAGATCGAACATGCCGGCGGCGAGGCGGGCCAGCCCGTCGCTGCCGCTCGACGCCTCGGCAACGGTATAGCCGAGCATTTCAAGGCATTCGACGATGAAGCGCCGGACGCCGTCATCGTCGTCGATCACCATCACCTTGCCCTGCGCGGCGGCCGGGGCCGCGCTCGCAAGCGATGCCGCCTCGTTGCCCGGCGGAGGCGCCGCCGTCAGCGGCAGCCAGATGCTGACGCTGGTGCCTGCGCCCTCGACGCTCTCGACCTGCGCGATACCGCCCGACTGACGCGCGATACCGAACACCTGGCTGAGACCGAGACCCGTGCCCTTGCCCAGCGGCTTGGTCGTGAAGAACGGATCGAACACTTTGGTGAGCAAATGGGGCGGGATGCCGGTGCCGGTGTCGCGGACGCTGACGACGCCATAGCGCCCGTCGGCAAGTCCCTCGGGCGGCGCGTCACCGAATCCGGTTTCTATCGTCAGCACGCCGCCTGCCGGCATCGCGTCACGCGCATTGATCGCGAGGTTGAGCACGGCGAGTTCGAGTTGGTGGACGTCGGCCATGACCCAGGGATCGGCCGGATCGGGCAGGCGATTCTGCCGGATTTGCGGACCGATCGTGCGTTCGAGCAGGTCGTTCATGCCGTCGACCAGCGCATTGAGGCTCAACGGCGCCAGCGTCAGTTGCTGCGTCCGCGAGAAAGCGAGCAGCTGATGCGTCAGCTTGGCCGCGCGTTCGGCGGCATGGCCGGCGGCGCCCGCATAGCGTGCGATCCGCTCGTCGGCGGCGCGCCGGCCGATCAGTTCGAGATTGCCCGATATGACGGTCAGCAGATTGTTGAAATCATGGGCGATGCCGCCGGTCAACTGGCCCACCGCCTCCATCTTCTGCGATTGCACCAATGCCGCCTGCGCGCGCTCGCGCTCGGCGACCTCCTGCATCAACTGGTTGTTCGCGCGCGACAAGGCCTCGGTCCGCTCGGCGATCCGCACCTCCAACGTGGTGTTGAGCAGGGTCAGCCGTTCCTCGGCCGACTGCAGCGCGAGCAGGCGGCCGCGCGCCTCATATTGCCGGCGCCGCACGCGCAACGCCGAACTGACCGCGCTTGCCAGCGTCTCGCTGTGGATCGGCCGTTCGAGGACGACGACGTTGCCGAGTCCTTCGAGCGTGCCCATCGCTTCCCTGGGCCGCAGCCCCGCGCGCTTGGTCGCCAGCAGGATGAAGGGAAAATCGGACCATGGTTCCTGCCCTGCGAGCCACGCCTCCAGGGGCTCGCGGTCGGCGCCGACCAGCGATTCCTCGGTGATCAGCGCCGTCCCCGCCCCGCGCGCCAGCTCCTGCGCGAGCTCCCCCGCGCTGGCGCAGGCCGCGGTGACATGACCCTGCTTCGCCAGCAACTGCCCGATCACGCTCGAATCGCGCCCGCGCAGTGCGAGCAGCAAAACCCGGTCTTCCACGCCTCAGGCCTCGCTCGCCGCAGGCTCGGACGCGAGCAGCGGCGTCGCCCCGCGATAGGTCGGCAGCCCGGTCAATACGCCCTCGAAATCCCTGAGGGGTTCACCGATCCTGATGCCGCTCTGACCCAGCTGGAACTCGCGGATACTCGCTTCGTGCGCGGTCGTCCGGCTCTTGGCGATCGAGACCGCCTTGTGCATCTCGCCATGCGCCTCGAAATAGCGGAACAGGACGATCGTGTCGGACAGATAGCTGAGGTCGACGTCGGACCGGACGTCGCCGATGATGCCGTGCTGGCCGAGGATCAGCAGCGTGATTACACCCTGCTGGTTCAGATAGCTGAGCATCTCATGCATCTGCAGGACGAGATATTTCTCGCCGGGCATCGCCTGGAGGAAGGCGTTGAGGCTGTCGATGACGATGAAGCGCATGCCCTCCGCCTCCACCGCGCGGCGCACCCAGCTCGAAAATTCGCCCGGCGAAAGCTCGGCGGGATCGATCTGGACGACGTTGAGCGCGCCGCTTTCGATATGCGGGGCGAGGTCCATGCCCATCGACTTCGCGCGCATCAGCATCGTCGGCCGGCCTTCGTCGAACAGATAATAGGTCGCCTTCTCGCCGCGCGCGATCGCGCTCAGCGCGCATTGCAGCGCGGTGCTCGTCTTGCCGACGCCCGAGGGGCCGTTGAACAAGGCATTGGTGCCGGTCGACAGGCCGCCGCCGAGCATCCGATCGAGCCGGTCGAGGCCGGTCGACACGAGTTGCTTGGTGAAACTGCTGTGATGCTCGGCGGCAACGAGCCGCGGAAACACCGAAACGCCGCCGGTTTCGATCACGAAATCGTGAAAGCCGCCGCGATATTTGACGCCGCGCATCTTGACGACGCGCAGGCGCCTGCGCTCGGTGCCATAATCCTGCGCCGCCTGTTCCAGCGTGATCACGCCGTGGGCAATGCTATGCAATTGCAGGTCGCCGGGATCCGAACTGCGATCGTCGAGCATCAGCACGGTGCAGCCGCGCATCGAGAAATATTGCTTGAGGGCGAGGATCTGGCGGCGATACCGGAGCGAGTTCTGCGCGAGCAGCCGCATCTCCGACAGGCTGTCGAACACCACCCGTGCCGGCCGCAACCGGTCGACACACTCCATCACGCCCTGGATGGTCTCGCCAAGCTCGACCTCGGAGGGTTCGAGAATCGACTGTTCAGCCTCGGGATCGAGACCATCGCTGCTGACCAGCTCGAACAATTCGATGTCGGCCAGATCCCATTTGTGGCTGCGCGCGACTTCCTTGAGTTCCGCGGCAGTCTCGGACAGCGTGATATAGAGACCGCGTTCGCCGTGGCGCGCGCCTTCCAGCAGGAATTGCAGCGCGATCGTGGTCTTGCCGCTGCCGGGGGTGCCCTCGAGCAGATAGGCGCGGTTTCCGGTCAGGCCGCCGCCCAAGATATTGTCCAGATCGGCGATGCCGATCGAAATCCGCCCGGCCTCCCCGATCAAGCGCGCTGTGCTGTTCATTCGGTCCTCTCTGCATGCGGGTCCAATCGCCAATCGTTTCACCAACGGTTTGACGTCGATTTGGCTGCATCGATACGAAAGGCCGGTGCCACGCTCGCACGCGGCCGCCGATCGGCTCGGCCAGACGCGTGAAACGGACGGGCTGCCGCAATCAACGGTTGACGGGGGAGACGCCCCCGATCAGGGCGCGCATGCGTATCGCGGTCGCGTCCGCAGATCGGCAAATGATCGTGGACAACAGGAATCATGAATCCATATGAAGTTTTCGCGTCTGTTTTCGTCCCCCGGCAACGACATGGCTATCGATCTCGGCACAGTGAACACGGTCGTTTACGTGCGCGGTCGCGGTATCGTCTTGAATGAACCCTCGGTGATCGCACTGGAGACCATCGACGGCGTCAAACGCGTCAAGGTGGTCGGCAACGAAGCCAAGCTGATGATGGGTAAGACCCCCGCCAATATCCAGGCGATGCGGCCGCTGCGCGACGGCGTGATTGCCGACATCGAAGTCGCCGAGCAGATGATCAAACATTTCATCGACAAGGCGCTGGGCGGCAAACGGCGCTTCTCGGGCCGCCAGGAGATGGTGATCTGCGTGCCGAGCGGTGCGACGATGGTCGAGCGCCGCGCGATCCGCGACGCCGCCTCGAACGCGGGCGCGACCAAGGTCCATCTGATCGAGGAGCCGATGGCCGCCGCGATCGGCGCCGGCCTGCCGGTCACCGAGCCGCGCGGCGCGATGGTGGTCGACATCGGTGGCGGCACCACCGAGGTTGCCGTGCTCTCGCTGCAGGGCATCGCCTACAGCAATTCGGTGCGCATGGGCGGCGACAAGATGGACGAGGCGATCTCGTCGCACGTGCGCCGCGCGCATAATCTGATGATCGGCGAGATCACGGCCGAGCGCGTCAAGCATGGCATCGGCGCCGCGATCATGCCGTCGGGCGACGGCCGCCGGATCGCGGTCAAGGGCCGCCACCTCGTCACCGGCCGCCCTTCCGAGATCGAGATCACCGAAGCCGAGATCGCCGAAGCGCTGGCGGAGTCGGTCAGCCAGATCCGCAGCGCGGTGATGGCCGCGCTCGAACAGACCGCACCCGAACTGTCGGCCGACATCATCGACGAGGGCATCACCCTGACCGGCGGCGGCGCGCTGCTGTCGCGGATCGACGAGGCGCTGGCGGAGACCACCGGGCTGCCGGTGAAGGTGGCGGAGAATGCGCTGATCTGCGTGGCGCTGGGTGCCGGCGCGGCGCTGGAGGATCCGGCCTATCAGGGGGCGCTGACGGCGGCCTGAGGCCGGCTGCGCCGGCGCTTGCACATTCCGCCAACAACCCCCCGCCCCCGTTTACCGCTTTTTGAGTCTCTGCCGTCACAAGCGTCGGCAATGGAATATTGGCAGGCCATCGTTTCCCTGGCAGCACTGGCGATCGTCGGTACGCTGCTGCTCGGCTGGCATGACGGCTGGTTCCGGCGCGCCGAGGCGGAACCCGCCGCCCATCCGATCCACCGCGTTCGCCGCCAGTCGGTCGTGGACAATGCCAATTATGTCGGCATCGCCGAGGTGACGCGGTTCGCGGCGATGCGCCGCCGGATCGGTTACCCCGCCGCCAACTGCATCATGGCGGCGCTCGCCGCACGCATCCTGGCCGACGATCGCTTCGAGGTGGGGCGGCTCGGACGGACCGGCATCGAATTCTTCTACCGCGCCGATCATATCGCGCAGGCGCACGCGATGATGCAGGATCTCAAGCGGCGGCTCGAAGTGACGGTGACGACCACGGCGATCGACTTCGAACCGTCGATCGTGATCGGCTGCAATTCGATCCGCTCGGGCCAGTTGCGCGACGAACTGTTCGACGCGGCGGCCTGCGCGGTCGAGGATGCGCAGAAGCTGCCCGAGCGGATCCGCTTCGCCGAGGATGGGCGACAGCGCGGCGGTGTCGATCCGTCGGCGATGATGCTCCACAATCTCTATCGCGCGGTCCGCGACGATTCGCTCGAAATGCACTACATGCCCAAGCTCCGGCTGGCCGACAGCGAGATCGTCTCCGCCGAGGCGCTATGCCGCTGGACGCATCGCGACCATGGCACGGTATCACCGACGATCTTCATCAAGCTGGCCGAGGAAACCGGACTGATCGGCGACCTCACGCTGTGGACGCTCGACCGGGTGATCGCCGATCAGCAGCGCCTGCGTCAGGAGGGGATCGACCTCAACATCGACATCAACATGTCGGGCCAGTTGATCGGCGACACCGGGTTCTGCGACCTGGTCATCGCCCGCATCGGCGCCTCCGGCGGCCGCATCGGCATCGAGATCACCGAGACCGCGGTGATCGAGGACGCGCAGGCGGCGCTCGCCAATCTCGGTCGCATCTCCCAGGCCGGCGTGCGGATCGCGATCGACGATTTCGGCGTCGGCCTGTCGTCGCTCGCCTATCTGCGCGACCTGCCCGCCGACGAACTCAAGATCGATCAGACCTTCATCCGCACGCTCACCACCAGCAATCGCGATCCATTGCTCGTCCGGTCGGCGATCGACATCGGCCACGCGCTCGAGATGGAGGTGACCGCCGAAGGCGTCGAGGACGAGATCGCGCTGGCCTTGCTCAAGGTCATGCGCGTCGACCATGTCCAGGGCTATCACATCTCGATGCCGCTGCCGCTCGACCAGCTCGTCCGCTACCTTCGCGGCAAGGCACATCTGCAGATCCTCGGCGACGCGGCGCAGCTGCGCGCAAGCCTGTCACCGCTGACGATTGCGGCGACGAAGAGATAATCGCCATCGCCCGCAACGGAAATCGTTCCGACCGGTCATGCCTCTTGTCCCGCTACATTTGCTTGAGCGCAGGCAGGGCACTGGCGTCGCGCGCCGATTTCGGCATGTTGCGGATCGGCACCGGCTGGCCATCGGCAATCGAGCATCGGTCGAGCGAAAGAGAATGTAATGGAAGCGATTCTGAACAGCCTGGTCAACGGCCTGCCGGTGCTGTTGCTGCAACTGGCGGCGGCGCTGGCGGTGTTCGTCGCCGCGCTGGCCATCTATATATGGCTGACCCCGCATGACGAGATGGCGCTGATCCGCGCCGGCAATCGCGCGGCGGCAATCTCGCTGGGCGGTGCCGCAGTCGGCCTCGCCATGCCGATGGCGGCGTCGCTCCACGCCTCGGTCAACCTGATCGACATCCTCGTCTGGGGCGTCGCCATCCTGGTGGTGCAGGTGATTGCCTTCCGCGCGACCGACCTGTTCCTCAAGGAATTGCCGAAGCGGATTGAGCGCGACGAGATCGGACCCGCGATCTTCCTCGCGGCCATCAAGCTCGCGGTCGGCCTGTTCGCTGCCGCCGCCTTTGCGGGTTGAGCCGGTGGCGCGGTCGCGGCGCGGCGGATGCGGGGTCCTGCCGCTGGTGCTGCTGATCGCCCTCGTCTGGCTCTACAACCAGTTCGACACCACACCGGCCGGCGACCGCCGCCGGATCGAGCGCAGCGTCGTCGATGGCGGCAATCCGCGCCGCCCGCCGATCGCAAGCGACACCGACTATGTGATCGAGCAACCGACCCGCGCGCAGGACAGCGTCGGTACGGGCTTCGCGATCGACCGGCGCGGGCGCTGGCTGACCGCGCAGCATGTGGTCGACGGCTGCGACCGGCTCGGCATCGCCACCGGCCCGCAGAGCGCCGAGGAGAGTTTCCGCGTCGTCGAGAGCGGCAGCGCCGATGCGGCGCTGATCGAGGACGGCCTGCCCGCGCCCGAAGCGCTCGCTCTGGCCGACGAGACGCCGCGCGCCGGCGCCACCGGCTATCATATGGGCTTCCCGGCCAACACGCCCGCCGTCGTCCAGAGCATCTTGATCGGCGAGGCCAATGCCCTGCGCGGCGCCGGCGGCCGCGCCGAACCGACGCTGGCCTGGGCGGAGGAAGCGCGCTTCCCCGATTTCGATCATGCTTTGTCGGGCATCAGCGGCGGCCCGACGCTCGACGCCGGCGGCCGCGTGGTCGGCGTCAATTCGGCGGGCAGCGACCGCCGCGGGCGGGTGCTGACGACGCGGCCGGATGTCTTGCGCGGTCTGGCCGGATCCGGCGGCGCGGGTACGGCAACGCCGATCGACGGGCCGGAGGATGCCGTCCGCCGGTTCCGGCAATGGCTGTCCGACGGCGTGATCCGGCAGATCGTCTGCGACGTGGATTGACGCGGTCACATTGGTCTCGATTGCAATTTGCGGGATCGTCCGCGACTTGGCTTCGACTCCGTCGCGCGGCGAGGTCCCGCGCCGCATGAACGCGGTCAGCGCTGGATTTCAGGATCTGACAGCAGTCGGGTGAGGTCTCGTGCGCCGTGAAGCACGCGCACGATCTCGATCGTCGCCCCATGGTCGAAAAAGAATATCAGATAATTTCCATGCCGCGCGGCACGAAGACCCGGCGCGACATCGTCACGAGCCGGAAACAGACCGGGCCGCTGCGCAACCTTACGCATTCTGGCCTCGATTTCAGCGACGAAGGATGCCGCGCGGCCACGATTGTCGCGCGCGATCCAATCGCCAATCTCAACGAGGTCGCGGCGCGCTGCCGGCCGCAATAGCAGCCGGGCCAACGTCAATCCTCATGGGCAAATCGGGCACGCAATTCTGCGAAAACCTGTTCGGCGGGAATAGCCGGACCACTGTTCACCCCAACCTTGATCGCGGAACGTAGCGCATCGATATCATCAAGCTCGCCATTTTGCTTGCGAGTCCAATCGCGCAACGCCTCTCGCACGATCTCGCTCGTGGTGGCATATTCGCCTTGCTCCACCGTGGCGCGCAGGGCAGCTGCCATATCCGATGGCACGGTCACCGTGATGCGTTCGACATCGGCCATAAAGCTCTCAAATCCCGCACGTCATTGTGGATTGATATTATCATGCGGCCGGACGGTATGTCGAATGCGAATGGCAGCTCGGGACGATCGGCAAATCGGGGCTGGCTATAACTCAGTTCTGGAGCGTTGCGAGCGTGAACCCGATATCGGCCATGCGCGTGTTGCGCGGCTTCGCCTCGACCGGTGTCGCATCGGCGAACTGCGCCGCGCTGGCGGCGTGACCCGAATAGATGAAGCCGAAGGTCGGATAGCTGGTCATGCCCAGGCCGCCCTGCGACGCATACCAGACTTTCACCTTGCTCCAGTCGCCGGCCTCGGAGACGTCGATCGCCTCGACATCGGTCTCGACGCGGCCGCGGCGCGACCAGTTGGCATGGGTGAGCTTGACGGTGCGGGCATCGACGATTTGGCTGATCATCGCGACATGGCCAATGCGCATCCGGCCGCTGGGCTTGAACACCAGCACCGAACCGATCGCCGGGGCATGACCGCGATCATATTTGCCCTCGGCCTGACCCCACCAGGTACCGGCATTGCCATGGATCTGGATGCCGGACACTTCGCGCGCGAACGGTGCACATTGCCAGAACTGCGCCTCGGCGGGGATGGCTGTCGTCAGAGCGCACAAAGCCATCGCCGCACATGCGGCGCGAACAGTCCTGAGCATGAAGAGAAATCCCCGTTGCGACCTTTGTTGACTCGTCTGTGACGAGGGTCACAGCATGTGAAAAGTGCAATCGTGCTGCGCTGCGGCGAACGGTTGGCCGCACGGGACGGACCGACGAAATACGACGGAACGACATCGCCGATTCGGCATTTCGACAATTCCGGTCGCGATTCCGGCGATTCGGCGATCGAATATTGCGCGCCGGCGCCGCGAAACGCAGCTTGCCCCCGCCCGCGAGCGCCCGGATATGAGGGCGGTGACAGATGAGAGAGGCTGGTCATGCGCGCCGTCGGCTATCGTTCACCCGCGCCGATCGAGGATCCAGCGGCGCTCGAGGATATCGAGATCGCCGCGCCGCTGGCGGCGGGTCGCGACCTGCTCGTCGCGATCCGCGCGATTTCGGTGAACCCGGTCGACACCAAGGTCCGCAAATCGGCGGGTCCGCTCGATGGCGACTGGCGGATCCTGGGCTAGGACGCCGCCGGAACGGTCGTCGCAACCGGTCCCGATGCCACGCGCTTCAAACCCGGCGACGCCGTCTTCTACGCCGGCACGCTCGGCCGACCCGGCACCAATGCCGAATTTCATCTGGTCGACGAGCGCATCGTCGGTACGAAGCCAGCGACGCTCGACTGGGCCGAGGCCGCCGCGCTGCCGCTGACCGCTGCGACCGCGTGGGAGACCTTGTTCGACCGGCTCGACATACGGCGGCCGGTCTCGGGCGGCGCGCCTGCGATCCTGATCGTCGGCGGCGCGGGCGGCGTCGGGTCGATCGCGATCCAGCTTGCGCGGCAGCTGACCGACCTCGTGGTCATCGCCACCGCCTCGCGCCCCGAAACCCGCGACTGGGTGTCCACGCTCGGCGCGCATCACGTGATCGACCACAGCACGCCGTTGGCGGCACAGGTCGCGGCGCTCGGCATCGGCGCCCCATCGTTCGTGTTCTCGACCACCGGCACCGGCCAGCATCTGCCGGCGATCGCCGAACTGATCGCGCCGCAGGGCCGCTTCGCGCTGATCGACGACCCGGGGCCACTCGACATCGGGCTGCTGAAGCGCAAGAGCGTCGACCCACTGGGAATATATGTTCACGCGATCGGCGTTCGAGACGCCCGACATGGCGGAACAGGGCGCGCTGCTCGACGAGGTCTCTCGCCTGGTCGATGCCGGCACGCTGCGCACGACCCTGGCGCATCGTTTCGGCGTGATCAACGCAGCCAATCTGAAGCGCGCACATGCCCTGCTGGAGGGCGGCACGGCACGGGGCAAGATCGTGCTCGAGGGGTTCGACTGAGAGCGCGATGCTGGCGGCCCCAGCCGCCGGAACCTTGCCACTGGCTCTCCCGCTACCGCGTCGGCGCGCCGTGCCGATCGTGCGCGGCGCGCGCGAGATCCTCGCGAAACCGCGGATGCGCGATCGCGATCAACGCCGCCGCGCGCTCGGTCAGCGATTTGCCGCGCAGATTGACCCAGCCATATTCGGTAACGACGATCTGCGTGTCGTTGCGCGGGGTGGTGACCGGCCCGTCGAGCCGCGGCACGATCCGCGAGACGCTGCCCTTCGCCGCGGTCGAATGGCAGGCGATGATCGAGAAGCCGTCGCGCGCGGCGGAGGCGCCGCGGACGAAATCGAGCTGGCCGCCCGCAGCGCTGTATTGCCGCCCGCCCATGCATTCCGAATTGCAGGCGCCGTCGAGATCGACCTGGAGCGTGGCGTTGACCGAAACCATCCGGTCGTTCTGCGCGATAACCGCGGGATCGTTGACATAGTCGACCGGGTAGGCCGCGAGCACGGGATTGCCGTCGAGGAAATCATAGAGCGCGCGGTCGCCCATGGCGAAGGTGAAGACGGCGCGGCCCGGGTGCAGAGTCTTGCGGCTGTTGTCGACCACGCCCGAGCGGCACAGATCGGCGAGTCCCGGCGTCATCAATTCGGTGTGGATGCCGAGATGGCGATGACCGGCCAGCGCCGCGCAGACGGCGTCGGGCACCGCGCCGATGCCCATCTGCAGGCAGGCGCCGTCGCCGATCAGGCCGGCGATGATGCCGCCGATCGCATCGTCCTCGGGCCGGATCGACACGCGCGGCACTTCGAGCAGCGGCGCATCATGCTCGACGATCGCGCTGACCTTCGAGACATGGACGGTACAGTCGCCCTGCACGCGCGGCATGTTGCGATTGACCTCGACGATCACGCGCCCGGCGCTGCGCGATGCCGCCAGCGCATAATCGGTGTTGGTGCCGAAACTGAAATTGCCGTCGCCGTCCATCGGCGACACCATCGTCACCAAAGTGTCGACGCCGACCTCGTCGCACAGCAGGCGCGGCACCCGGCTGAACGTGGTCGGGATCAGTTCGATCGGCGCCAGCCCCTCGGCAGCGGCGCGAACGTCGAGCGCGCGCTCGATCGCACCGTGGAACAGGCTCATCGGCTTGAGGCGGTCGCGCAGCTCATGCCGCAGCACTGTGCTGCCGGCATTGCTGGTCGAAAGCAGATAATAAAGCCGGACGTCGGCGATCGCGCCCGCCGCGGCGCGGTCGGCGAGCGCGCTCAGCAGCGCCGGCGGCTGCGCGACGCCGAGCGCCAACGCGATCTTCGCGCCCGACGGGATCAGCGCGGCAGCGGCCGCGGCGGTCATCGTGCGGGACTGGTAGAGCGACTGATGACCGGGCAAAGCTCTCGTCCTGCTGTGGCGTGATCGCATGCGCGCAAATGGTCGGGCAGCATATCGCATGCGGCGGCGAATGCCATCATGCCGTCGCGTCCGGGCCGCCGCCGGGCGTCTCTGCACGGCCTTGCTGCCGCTGCGCATGGCGTTCAAAACAGATGAAACGCGATCGGCAATGTTTCGGGCGTGCCACCGTTGAGGATTTCGCGGGCCGCGGCGACCGCGCCGGCGAGACTGCGGTCACTGAACGGCTTGTGCAGGCAGCCGATCGCGAGTCCGGCGCCGGCTTCTGCCGGGCAATTGCCGGTCACGAACAGTGTCGGCGTACCCGTGGCTTTCAGCGCCGCCGCGAGCGTCAGTCCGCTCTGGCCTTCCGCAAGGTGCATGTCGACCAGAGCGAGATCGGGCCGAGTGCCGGACGCGATGGCGAGTGCGCCGTCCAGCGAGTCGGCGATCCCGACGATCTCGTAACCGACGTTGCGCAGGATGCTCTCGATCTCGAGCGCGACGAGCGCCTCGTCCTCGATGACGAGCAGGCGCAGCGGGGGACTGGCGGCGGCCATGTCAGGCATCCTGCGGCAGGGTCAGGCGGAAGCAGGCGCCGGACGCCATTGGCGGCAGGCTGAGCGTGCCGCGCAACTGGCGCGTCAGCGCGGTCACGATCCGCATGCCGAGACCGGTCGAGGCGGCGGGATCGAACCCGTCGGGGAGGCCGCGCCCGTTATCGGCGATCGAAATGCGGATCTCTTCGCCCTCGGTGTCGATCGCGACATCGATCGTCCCGGCGCCATCATCGTCGAACGCATATTTGACGGCGTTGGTCAGCAATTCGCTGACCACCAGTGCCAGCGGTACGGCGCGGTCGAGCGGCAGGAAGATTGCGTTCGGGCAGAGGAAATTCAGGTCCAACCGCCGGTTTCCGCCCAGCGCACCGATCGTATCGGCGGACAATTCGTGAATGTAGGTCGAAAGATCGACCCGGTCGTGCTGCTCGGTCGTGTAGAGCCGCTGGTGCATGCCGGCGACCACGCCGATCCGCGATCGCGCTTCGAGCAGGCTCTGCCGGAGTTCGGGCGAATTCGCCTTGCCGGCCTGCAGCATCATCAGCGAGGTCACCAGCTGCAGGCTGTTCTTGACCCGGTGATTGACCTCGTTGAGCAGGATGTCCTTGACCCGGATCGCCTCGGCCAGCTGGTCTTCGGCGGCGTGTCGCGCGGTATCGTCGCGGATGGTCAGGACGGCGCCGAGCGGCGTGCCGTCGTCGCCATAGACCGGCCGGGCGTTGCCGATCGCCAGCACCTCGCTGCCATCGGGCCGCCTGATCCGCCAGCGCGCATCCTCGACGATTTCGTGTCGGCGGACGGCACGGGTCAGCGGCAGGTTCTCGGCCGGATGCGGTTCGCCCGACTCGGTGAACAGGCTGTAGCTCCTGCTATAATCGTCGGGTCCGATATCCAGCCGCGCCACGCCATGGAGACGGCGGGCCGCTTCGTTGACGAAAGTGATCCGGCCGGCGGGATCGGTGACGACCACGCCCTCGCCCAATTGTCCGAGGATCGCTTCGCGCTCGGCGGCGACCGTCTGCAGCTTGAGATTGACCAAGCGCAGCTCCGCTTCAGCTGCGAGCTGGGCGGTCACGTCGGTGTTGACGCCGAACCAGCGCTTGATCGCGCCTTCGCCGTCGCGAAACGGATCGACCCGGGTCAGGAAGGGACGGAACACGCCATCGGCACCGCGCAGCGGAAAAATCATTTCGAACGGCGCGCCGGTCGCGATCGATGCCGTCCATTTGTCCATCACCGCCGGCAGGACCGCCGGATCGTGCACCGATTGCCAGCCCCAGCCCTCCATCCGTTCGGGGGTGGAGCCACAATAATCGTGCCAGCGGCGGTTGTACCAGAAGATGTAGCCATCGGCCTTCGCCATCCAGCACAGAATCGGGATGTTCTCGCCGAGCAGACGGAACTGGACGTCATCGACACCATCGGCCGGATCGGATGGTCCCGGATCGGCATGCACGCCATCCGGCGATCTCGAAGGATCGCCCGTCACGCCATGCGCCGTCATCTTTGTCGCCCCTGCCCGCCGGTGGTCGCACCGGTCTAGCCGAATTCAACGGTTGGATGGGCAAAAGGTTGCCCGGCGCAACAGGTGGCGATCGCGTCCGCCTCGCTGCCGCATCCAACGTCGATTTCGACTTGAAACCTCGCCGCCGGCGGGTCGTTGTGCGGCGATGGCCCGCATCGCTCATCTGTCCGACATCCATTTCGGCGCGAACGATCTCAAGATCGTCGCCGCGACCGAAGCCTGGCTGCAGGAACGCCAGCCCGATCTCGTCATCATCAGCGGCGATTTCACGCAGCGCGCGCGGATCGCGCAGTTTCGCGCGGCGTCCGCCTATCTCAACCGGTTGCGGGCAGCGGGATTCAAACTGCTCGTCGTGCCGGGCAATCACGACGTGCCGCTCTACGATGTGGTGACGCGCTTCGCGGCGCCGCTCGATCGCTACCGCAAATATATCGACAATGATCTCTGCCCCTGGTTCGAGAATGACGATGTCGCGGTGCTGGGCATCAACACCGCGCGCTCGCTGACGATCAAGGACGGGCGGATCAATCGCGAACAGCTCGCGATGCTGCGCGACCGCTTCAGCGCCGTGGCCACGCACAAGACGCGGATCCTGGTCACGCACCACCCGCTGTTCGCGATGCCGATCGGCGAGGGCAACGAGCTGAGCGAGGCGGTGGGACGGCACGAGGATGCCGTGAGCGCGGTGTGCAAGGCCGGCGTCCACCTCGCGCTCGCCGGCCATTTCCACCGCACCTATGCCGAGGCGGCGCGCAAGATGGTGGAGAATGCCGGATCGGCGCTGGTGATGCAGGCCGGCACGGCGACATCGACGCGGCTGCGCAACGACGAACTGCAGAGCTTCAACTGGATCCATGCGCATGCCCATGACGACGTGGAGCTTCAGGTCATCGCGTGGGACGGCAATGGATTCCGGCGCGGCAGCCATGTCCGCTATAATTATGACGGGTCGAACTGGACGTCGAAGACGATGGATGAGGTTGGTTGAGCGGTGAGTTATTTCATACTGCCCTCTACCGCTTGCGGGAGAGGGACAGGCACGCGCAGCGGGCCAGGGTGAGGGCCTGAGAGCGTGGTCCGCCCGTCAGGCCCTCACCCTCGCCGCCTGCGGCGTCTTTCCCTCTCCCGCAAGCGGTAGAGGGAATTGGATCGACGACCGCGTCGGCCCGAAAGAAGCCGCGATTGTGGCCGCACGAACTCGATCTTGCACGAGGTCGACGAACGCGCCGATGTCCAGCCCACGGACCATCCCGCCATCGATGAATGTCACCCTGCCTCCGATCGCCTGATCGAGGCAGGACAGACCGAGATGGGGGACGACATCCACCCGGCTCCCGGCCGCCAGATCCAGATCCGAACGGATCGTCGCGGCCAACACATCGACATCGAGCAGGCCGGTGCGGATCGTCTCCTGCCAGGGATTGGGCTGGTTGGTGGGATCGACCACCGCGAACAGCCCGCCGAGATCGCGCTGGTCGATCATCGGCCCGCGGCCGTGGCGCGTGACATAGCAGCGCGTCATGTAATGCGCGTCGATCCGGTCGACGCCCGCCTCCGCAGCGATCGCGACCATATTGGCGATCCCGGTGTTCGATCGCGTGACGAACGGAAAGTCGCGATGGTGCTGGTCAAGCATCAGCCCCTGGGCGCCCTCGAACAGCACATGCGCCGCGCTACCCAAATCGCCATCAGGTCGCATCGCGACGAACTCCAGATAGTCGCCGCAATCGGCCAGATAGCGTTCGAGCAGCCCATCCGATCGGGCGGCGACGAGGAATTCGCTCCCCGCCCCACCCGACGCGACACCCAGCGCCGCGAGCCGCGCCGGGAGCCAGCCATCGCGGATCGCGATCAGCCGTTGGCGCAGGTCGCGCCGCGCGAGATCCGCCACCGTCAACGCGTAGCCGGTCTCCTCGCAGCGCCCCACCGTTTCGCCGAAGCCGAGCCCGCAGCTGCCGTGGCGCCGGGGCCCGCGCGCGACTTCGACCGCCTGGTTCGCCATCATGTCCCATGGCGTCGTGACGAAGCCGCGCGGATCGGCGGTGATTGCGATCGTGCCACCCAGCGCCGCGACGGCGCGGAGTTCCTCGACCAGCATCATCGGTTGCGAGACCATGAAGCGCGACAGATGCGTCGCCGCGCCGGCCAGCGCGCCCGAGCCGCAATGGTGGAAGACATGACGGCGCCCGTCCGGCGCGACCACGCTGTGGCCGGCCTGCGCGCCGCCATTGCTCCGCACCACGACCGTGCCGGCGCCCAAGCCGTGCGCGATCGCATCCACCATCCGGCCCTTGCCCTCGTCGCCATAGCCGGCGCCGACGACCGCCTGTGCGCGGCTGGTCATCGCGCTCAGCCGAACAGCCGGCGCAGGCCGCCGAGACGCCCGCGCGCCACGCCGACGTCGCGCACCGCATCGGCCACGACGAGCGCGGTCGACCGGTCCCAGCTGCCGACCACCGCATCGCGATCGCGGCCCGCGACCAGTTCGATCGTGGAGACGATCGTCTCGGACAGTTTCGACGGATCGGTCAGATGGATCACGCGCTGCGGCAGGATCGGATCCCAGGTCTTGCGCACGCCGCGGAGGTCGCGGGCGGCATAGCTGCCATCGACGATGATGTGGAACACCTCATAGCTGCGGCTGGCGAGCTCGACGCAATCGCGCGCCGACAGATCACCCTGGGCGTCGACGCCCATCACCCGCTTCAGCTGATCGCGCTTGACGCCATCGAGATTGGGCTCGTCGCCGACGGTGAACAGGAAGCCCTTGGTCGCACGCTTCGTAAAGGCGTCGTGCACGGTCTTGAGACCGGCGAAGGCATGGGCGAGGCTGTAGCTCTCGCCGCGATTGCCGCCGCCGCCGCCCTCCAGCCACAGCTCGGTCAGCTGCTGCGCGATGCGGATATCGGCCTCGAACTGGGTGACCTGCAGCGGCGCGCGATCGCATTCGGCATCGCCGATCGCCATCGCCATCAGATGCGGGTCGGAGACCGGCTTGCGCGCGAGCAATTCTTTGAAAGTCGTCTCGAGGCCGCGCACGATCAATTCCTCGGCGAGGCTGCCCATCGATCCGGTGACGTCGACGCCGATGATGACCGGCGTCGACGCCGGATTGTCGGGACCATCGCAGGATTCGCGCTTGATGATCAGCCGTGGATCATAGCCGTCTTGCATGCCGCGCGCGGCGAAGATCTCCTCGCGGCTCCGTCCGTCCACATAAGAGGATGCATAATCCTCCCATTTGCCGGCATCCCAGCGTCCACCGCCCATGTCTTGTCTCCTCTCGTGGTTTCAGGCCGCCATCACGGCGGCGGGGTCGACGTCCCAACGGACGAAGCGGGGCGGCCCGAAGGACGCGTCGCGCGCGGCCTCCCAGGCGATGAAATCGGCGCGGGCATTCCCCGCGGTGGGCATCAGCAGCCAATGCGCGAACGGCCGCGGAAAATGCGGATCGGCGGCCAGCCGCGTGCCGGCAGGGTCGCCGAGCAGTTCGCGCAAGGTCAGCTTGACGAGTTCGGGGTCGAGCCGTCGGTCGAGTTCGGCAAAGGCTGCGGCGTAGCGTGGTGCAGAGTCGAGCGTGCGCTCGGGCAAAGCGGCGGGCGCAGTGCCGAAACCGCCGGCGCACAGCATCGGGCCGGTCAACGCGACGCCGTGCATTTCGGGCGACACCAGCAAGGTATCCGGTCCGATCGCGCCATGGGCGATGCCGGCCCAGCCGAGCCAGCAGGCGATGTTGAGCAGCCGCGTCGCCATCCACGCCGCGTGGCGCGGATCGAGGGGACCCAGCCGCATCAGATCGCGCATCAGCAGCTGATCCGGCCGCTTGTGCTCGACGAAGACACGGCCGGTGGCGGTCTCCAGCGTCGCCAGTCGGCGCGGCAGATAAGGCGCGACCGCGGTCTGCATGCGCGCGTCGGCGAAGCGCGGGCGGAAGGCGTCGGCAACCAGCGCGAGATCGTCGAGCACCGCCGGCACGACATGCGCGACATGGCGGTCGCCGACCAGAATCTCGCCAAAATCGCCCTCGTGCTGCGCCCGGCAGCGCAGGCGGAACGCCCGGCCCTGGCGCGTCCGGAAGCGGCGCTCGATCCGGCCCTCGGCGGCGGCGCGCATGGCGACGCCGTGCAACGCGACGATGTGCGCGAACACCGCCGTGGCCACGGAGTCGCGATTGCGATCGGGGTGCCAGACCCGCGCGAGCGCCCGGAAGCGCGCCGCGATCGCCGCGGCGTCGCCCGGGAACAGGCGGCGCGCATCGCCGGCGGTCATCGCCATCAACTGGGTCGCGGTCGGCTCGGTCATCGCTGGGCTCCTTTCGACTCGCCTGATGCACCGTCCCGATGCCAATTACAATATGCAAAATGCATTTTGCATATTGTTAGGTCGGTGGCATAGCGCCTGCCTATGGTGACCGAAACCTATCCACGCCCGATCCTGACGGTGGACATCCTGCCGCTGACGATCCGTGACGACGCCTTGTGCCTGCTGCGCCATGTGCGCGAGGCCGAGCCTTTTGCCGGGCGCGCGGCATTGATCGGCGGCTATGTCCATGTCCACGAGGATGCGACGCTCGGCGCGACCGCACGGCGGGTGCTGCGCGAAAAGGCCGGCATCACCGACCTCTATGTCGAGCAATTATCGACCTTTTCGGGACCGCACCGCGATCCGCGCGGCTGGTCGGCCAGCGCCGCTTATTATTCGCTGGCACCGCTGGCGAAGCTCGAACCAGCGCTCGCCCGCCCCGGCCTCGAATTGCTGCCGATCGCGGCCGCGACCGGCATGCCGTTCGACCACGACCTGATCGCCGCCGCCGCGGTGGCGCGCCTGCGCGGCAAGGGCGCCTATTCGGACCTGCCCGCGCGCTTCCTGCCCGAAACCTTCACCCTCACCGAACTCCACCGCACCTACCAGATCGCGCTCGGAGAAACGATCAACGCCGACGCCTTCCGCCGCAAGATCGCCGAGCGCGGCTTCCTCGAGGATCTGGGCACCAAGCGCCGCGATGAATGGGCGACCAAGCCGGGAAGGCTGTTTCGGCTGAAGCCGGGCGTGGCGGTGTTCGATCGGCGGTTGTGAGCGGGTTGCCGGCAACTTGCCACGATCGCTGGACCGGACCGCCAGCAAGCTCATCCGCGCACGATGCAAAACCGGCAGTCGTTGATCACCCCGCCGCCCATGCCGCGATAAACCTCCGCGCACGCTCCCCCACCGCCGCCGCATCCATACCCGGCGCATAAAGCGCCGAGCCAAGTCCGAACCCAGCCGCACCCGCCGCGCGCCAAGCCGCCAGCACCTCCGGCACGATTCCGCCGACCGGGAGCATGCGCGTGTCGCCTGGCAGCACCGCGTGCATCGCCTTCAGCGCCGCCGGACTCGCCGTCTCGGCCGGGAACAGCTTCAGCGCGGCCGCGTCGGCATCGAGTGCGGCGAATGCCTCGGTCGGGGTGGCGATGCCCGGAATGGCGACCAGGCCCTGCCGGGCCGCCGCCGCGATCACGCGGACATCGGCATTGGGCGCGATGATCAGGCTGCCGCCGGCCGCGCCGACCGCCTCGACATCGGCGACGCGCAGGACTGTGCCCGCGCCGATCACCGCCCGCCCGTGCAGCCGCCGCGCCAGCCGCGCGATGCTGTCGAGCGGGTCGGGCGAATTCAGCGGCACCTCGATGATCGCGAAGCCTTCTCCAACCAGCGTTTCGCCGATCGCCTCGACTTCATCCGGACGCACACCGCGTAGAATCGCGATCAGGGGGCAGCGGGCAAAGGCAGCGTCGAAGGTCTGGCGATGGGTCATGAGGCGAGGGTCCAGAGCTGGATGATGCCGGCGATGAAGGCGGCGTGGCTATCGATGCGGTGGGCGGTACCGCCGAGTTGCGCGATCGCGGCGGCATAGAGACCGCCGAGCGCCGGATCGGCGAGGACATGGACGGTCGCGCCATCGCCGATCCGTGCGGCGACATCGGCTCCGATCAGCAGGCCGCTGGCAAAGGATGCCGCGTCCCGATCGTCGGCGAGACCCAGCACGCCCCCGCGCGCGAATGCCGAACAGGCTTGCGGCGAGATCGCGGCGCGCGCCCGCCGCGACGCCGGCCTCGAACGCGGCACCGGGCACCGCATCGCCGCCGAGTTGGCGCGCGAGCAGGCCGTGGCTGCGGAGCAAGCCGAACAATTCGCCGGTCATCGCGGTCGTGAAGCTGGTGATCGCACCATCTGACAGATTGGCCCATTTGCAATGCGTGCCGGGCTGGCAGAGCAAAGCGTCGGCAGGGACGAGTCCCGCGGCGAACGCGCCGAGCAACTGCACCTCCTCGCCGCGCATGACATCCGCATGGGCGCCATCCCCGCACGCTATGCCGGGCACGATCGCGGTCTGGGCATCGATCCAGAGCATCCCCGCCGCCAACGCGGCGAGATCGGCCGGCGCCGCGACATAGGGCACGTCCTGCCAGCCCACATTCGAACCGACCATGCCCGCCAGCAGCATCGGCAGAGCGCCGAACCGTGCGCGGATCGCCGCCACTTCCGCCTCGAAACCGCCCGCCGCGATCGTCGCCGCGCCGCGATCGTCGCGCTCGGTGGCGCTGACGACTCCGTCCTCGATCAGGAAAACGCGCCGGTTGGTGGTGCCCCAATCGACTGCGAGAAAGTGCATCGCCGTCACTGGGCGAATGCGCCGGCGATCAGGACGAACCGATCGATCGCCGACAGGTCCGCGCGCGCGTCCCGCTTCATGCTTGATCCCCGACCGCCGCTTCCGTGCCCACGCCATAGCCCCGCGCGACGACTTGGCGTGAGATCGACGTCGGCGACAGTGCCTGCGTCACCACGCCGAGCGCCGCCTCCAGATCATGGCTCCGCCCGCACATGAAGATATCGAGCGCGGCATAGCCATGTTCGGGCCAGCTGTGGATCGAGATATGCGATTCCGCGAGCAAAGCGACGCCGGTCACGCCCTGCCCCGGCCCGAAACGATGGAGACAAATGTCGAGCACAGTCGCGCCGGCGGCCTGGGCGGCATCCCCCAGCATGCGTTCGATCAGTTCGGCATCGTCGAGGCCGCTGCAGCCGTGCAGGTCCGCCAGCAGATGGCGGCCATCATAAGGCGGAACGGGCAGCGGGTTCATAGCATCGTCTCATGCGCGTGGCCGAGCAGCGTCATCGCACCCTCCGCCGCCGCGGTGCCGTGGTAATGCGCTTCCTCGAACAGCGATAGGCCGCTGAGATCGGAATGCGCGAGGAAGAAGGGCGGACGCGCGGCGACGCGCGCGGCGGGTGCGGTGCCCCAGATGAAGCCGGGCACGGGGCGAGTCATCGCATGGCCCCAGCGCCACAGGTCGATCTCGCGGATCGCCCCGTCGAGATCGCGGTTCATCGCCAGCAATTCGTCTTCGATGATCCGTTTCCAGTCCTCGGCCGGGCGCTCGACGAGCAATTTGCGCGCGGCCGCGGGCGGCATCGACGAGAGCGGGAGATAGACGGTCAGCACCGTGGACGTGCGGCGCGAGTCGAGACTCTGGTGGGTGGCGACGACATAGCCGAGCGTCTCGCCGGTCGCCGACACATTGTCCCACGCCAGCTTGGCGCCCGGCCCGCCGGGCATGCGATCGACGGTGACGTTGGCGATCAGCCAGGCCGCGTAGGAGAAGCCGGCCGCCGTCGGTGCGGCCTCGGGCGCGACACGATGCGCGAGGAAATGCGGCAGCGCCAGGATCGCCGCCTTCGCGTGGGTGCGCACGCTCTGCCTGGTCGCCGCATCGAAGCTGTCGACGACGACGCCGTCGCCGTCGCGCGCCGCGCGGAAGACGATCCGGCCGCGCGCGATATTGGGTGCGAAGCGCTTCGCCATCGCCTGCGCCAGATGGGCATTGCCGTTCGGCCAGGTCAGCAGATTGTCGCCTTGCCCATCCGCCGCCCAGCCGCGCCGCCCGGCGAAATAATGGATTCCCGCCCATGCCGAGACGTCGCCGGGTTCGCAGCCATAATCGTCGCGGCAGCAATAGCGAAGATAGGCCCGCAGCACCGGCGAGCGCAGTCCCTGCGCATCGAGCCAGTGCGTGAAGGTCAGATCGTCGAGCGCAAGCACGGCCGGGTCGCGCGAACTATAGGCGATCGGCAGCGCGAAAGCCGGCTTGCCATCCTTGCCGATCAATGCGGAGAGCGCGTCCATCTTCGTTTCGAAGGCGGCGAGATCGGCCTCGTCCTGCTCGGTAATTCCCTTGCGCGGGATCAGTCCCTCCTGCCAGCGTCCCTGCCACAGCAACCGTTCCTGCGAGTCCGCGCAGAGCTGATAGGGATCATAGACCGGCGCGCCGTCCTTCTCGCCGATGATCATACCGAGCCGTCCGAGCATGTGCCGCAGCGCGCGCGCCTCGCGATTGGCGACCGGCAGATAATGCGCGCCGAGCGGAAAAGACGAAACCGCATTGCCGCCGGCGCGGGCGTTGCCGCCGATTTCGTCCTCGAGTTCGAGCAGTTTGAAGTCGTCGAAACCGGCTTCGGCGAGCGTCCACCCGGCGGCGAGACCGGCGATGCCGCCGCCTGCGATGACGATCGTTTTGGTTTCGCTGCGGCTGGGTTCGGGGAATTTGCCGTCGCGCAGACGGTGACCGCGCGCCATGTCGGCGCCCGACAGGGTGCCAGGCGGAGTCTTGCGGCAGAGGCCGAGCCAGCCAGCGGCTCCGGCTGCGATGACGCCGGCGCCTGCGAATAGGGTGCGGCGGGTGACCGTCATCGGAGGTTAAGCCCCTCCCCTGAAGGGGAGGGGCTTGAGAGCGCTAGCTTCGCGCGCGCCAAAATTGCGGAGCTACCCCTCATATTCGCCCCACTCCGCCGCGAACTCCCGCACCAATATCTGATTGTCGAGCCGGTTCACCGTCACCGGTCGCCGCGCCATGTCCGGCGGGAAATCGAACGCCCGCCGCTCGGTCGCCGGCGACAGGAAGCGGTTGCCGGCGATGATCCGTGCCGGCCCCGGAATCGGACCCTGCGCCGCGAGGATGAAGCCCCATTCGCCGAAGCTCGGCACATAGACATGGTAGGGCCGCGTCGTGAGCCCGGCCGCCTCGATCGTTGCCGCCACCGTCCAGAACGCGCGCGGCGCGACCAGAGGCGAGGTGCTCTGGACGACGGCGATGCCGCCGGGCGCGATGATCCGCGCGAGTTCGCGGTAGAAGCTTTCGGTGTAGAGCTTGCCCACCGAGAAATCGACCGGATCGGGGAAGTCGACGATGACGACGTCGTAGCGCGTGCGCGCCTCGCGCACCCAGCGGAAGGCGTCGGCATTGATCACCGTCATCCGCGGGTCGCTGAGCGATCCGCGGTTGAGCGCGGCCAGCATCGCGCTGTCGGTAAACAATCGCGTCATCGCCGGATCGAGATCGACGAGGGTGACATGACGCACCTCGCGATGGCGCAGCACTTCGCGCGCGGCCAGCCCGTCGCCGCCGCCGAGGATCAGCACTTGGGCGGGAAGGGCGACGCGGCCGATCGCCGGATGGACGAGCGCCTCGTGATAGCGATATTCGTCGCGCGACGAGAATTGCAGATTGCCGTTGATGAACAGCCGCAGGTCGCGTCCCTGGCGCGTGACGACGAGGCGCTGGAACGGTGTCGAATCGGCGTAGATCACCGGCTCGCCATAGCCGGCGACTTCGGCGAAGCGCTGCAGTCGCTCCGCCACGACGAAGCCCGAGGCCAGCACCAGCGCAACGACGATTGCGGCGATCTTTTCCAGGCGCATCGCGCCCTTGCCGGGCAGCACGAACAAGACCGCGATCGCGACGCCGACGTTGAACAGGCCGAACAGGAATCCGGTACGGATCATCCCCAGCATCGGCATCAGCACCAGCGGGAACAGCAGCGAGGCCGCGAGCGCACCGACATAGTCGAAGGTCAGCACGTTCGACACCGTCTCGCTGAACGCGAAGCGGCCGCGCAAGATGCGCATCAGCAGCGGGATCTCGAGACCGACCAGCATGCCGATCGCCAGCACCAGCGCGTAGAGCGCGAAGCGGAACTGGTCGATCACCGGGAACAGCAGGAACAAGGTCGCCGCCGTCCATCCGCCGATCAGGGCAATCAATATCTCGACACGGACGAACAGCCGCAGTTCGTCCCGCTTCACATAGCGCGAGCACCAGCTGCCGATCCCCATCGCGAACAGATAGGCGCCGATGACGGTAGAGAATTGCGTGACGCTGTCACCGAGCAGATAGCTGGCGATCGTGCCCGCGAGCAGTTCGTAGACCAGCCCGCAGGTCGCGACGACGAACACCGAGGCGAGCAAAGCCCCCGCCATCGCGGTCCCCTTCGGCGGTGTCTCTCCGGACGGATCGGGTGCCGCCGGAGCGGGTTCAGCCATGAATGGCGGCGGCGACGATGATCGCGAGCCCGATCGCGACCGCGCCGGCGAACTGGGCGACGGCGAGGTTCTGCTTCTCGCGGATCTCCTCCCACAATTTTCCGGGCGTCAGCAGATCGAGGATGAAGAAGCCGACCACGAACACGACGATGCCGAGGCCGGCATAGAGCAGCGTGCTGAGCAAGGCGGCCGTCGAGGTAATCATCGCGAATCTCCTATTTGTGGGACGGGCCGTAGACGCCGGCCACGACGGCTGAGCGACCGCCATCGGCGAACGGCGAATAGCCGAAGATCGAAGCGGCGAGAAACCCGCTGACGATGGCGAGACTCCAGACACCATAGAGGAAACTGCCGCGGCTCATTCGTCGTCATCCTGCGATATGAGACTGGCCAGCGCCGATCCCTGGTCGCTCTCCCCCATCCGCGCTGCTTCGAAGCGGGCGTGCCGCCACAGCATGAAGATCGGCGGCACGATCAGCAGGATCAGCGCCAGGAAGAAGTTCGACCAGAAGCGCCCGCCCGATGCGACGGTGATGGTCACGGTGGAGCCGTTGCTGCCCGAATAGGCCCAGCGCTGACCGCTGGCGTCGACCATCAGATCATAGTCGCCGGCGGGGACCATCGCCAGCTTGGTGGTCGCGCTGCGATCGCCCTCGGTCCAGTCGCCGTCGGAATCGCGCCCCGAATAACGTTCAGCGATGCCATAGGCCTCGAAACTCTCCTGGGTCTTGCGGTTGACCAGCGCATAATCGAGATCGACCCAGGCATTTTCCAGCCCCGGCGCCTGCGCGCTGATCGTCACCGCCTGAAAGGCACGATCGAGCGTGATCGGGCCGATCGTCGCGCTGGCCGCGCCGGCATCGCTGCGGACGTTGAAATCATAGCTCTTCGACGCGCGCGATCCACCGAACAGCAACAGGATGACGAACAAGGCCGCCACCGCCGCCAATGCCAGCTTGAACGCGGTCCCGGCGCTGGCGGCATAAGGCGAGATCTGGTGCGCCAGCGGCGGCCGGCCGCCCGGGCGCCAGCGTTGCGGCGCCATGGCAAAGCCGAACGCGGCTTCGTTGCCGTCGAGCAGTTCGCCCAGCGTCCAGTTGCGCTCCTGCGCATTGCCCTCGAACGACAGCATCCAGCCGGGCCGGACATAATCGGCGGTCTCGACCTCCTCGCCGACCGCGACGCGCCAGTAGAATTCGCCCAGGACATAATCGACCTGTGCACGGCCATGGGCGAAGAAGGATTTATAGGCCTCGCCGCCGACGCGCAGTCCATCGAAGCCGGGCTCGGGCTCGGCGGTCAGCATCGTGCCGAACGTCCAGCCGCGCCCGTCGGTCACCAGCCAGCGATAGCCGTGATAGGGATTGAACAGCAGATATTCGTCCCACGGGTAGGACCCGTTCTCCGACCGCCGCAGGAAACCGATCGCCTCCCATTCGACGCCTTTCAACGTGCCGCGCGTGCCGAGCGGGATCGCGAGCCGCTGGCTCTCCTCATTGTAGCGCGTGATGATCTGCACGTCCGGATTGGCGACGTCGAGCACGCTGCTGCAATATTGGCAGATCAGCGTAACGGTGTAACCGGCCGCGCGCAGCTCGATCGTGCCGCCGCAATTGGGGCAGGCGAGCGATTTGACCGCCGGCGCTGGGCCGGCGGCGGCGGACGCAACCGGTGTCAGCGGCGGCAATGGCGGTGGTTCGGTGGCCATGTCAGGCGGCGAAGCGCGGTACGGCCCAGCCGGCGATCTCGCGCAAGCCGGTCGGCTGGAGTTCGCCCAAGGTCACGTAGCGGCCGGTATAGAGCCCGCGTTCGCGGCCGTCGGTCTGGAAACTGGCGACCGCGCCGGTGGTCGTGCGCATGTCGACGCTGGAGATCGTCCAGCCCTTCGGCGCGGCGAACGGCAGTTCGCCCTCGCTGGCGATGCAGGTCGCCTGCTTGATGTCGGCGACGCGATAGTCGAGATCGTCGATCCGGTCCGTTTCGCCGAGTTGCGGCTCGCCGCCTTCGATCATGCGCCGGATCATCATCGATGGGATTTCGGACAGCCGGCGCTTGCGCGTCATCATGAAACTGCCCATCGCCTCGGCCAGCCAGCCATGGCTGCCGTCACCGAACAAAGCGAGCCATTCGTTCCACGACCCGTCGCTCCAGCCCCAGCGCACCCGGCCGACGATGTCGAATGCCGCGCCGTCATAACGGCCGGCGGTGCCTATCCGGATCGGGCTGACGTCGAACGGCAGCACCGCCGCCTGGCCCAGCGCGCGCAGTTCGTCGCCGATCCGCGTCACCGTCGTGCGGCAATAGTCGCACACCCGCACCGGCAGCGCCGGCGAGCGGAACACGATCTCGGCGCCGCAATTGGGGCAGGCGACCGCCAGCATCGCCGGTTTACCGGATCCGGCCGAGCAGCTCAGCCTTCTTAGCGTCGAACTCCGCCTGGGTGATCGCACCGATCGTCAGCAATTTGTGGAGCTTCTCGACCTGCGCGAACGGATCGTCGGCCGGCGCGCCAGAACTGCCCTGCCCGCCGCCGCCGCCGCCCAACGCACCCGCCATCGCCTGGCCGATCGCGATGCCGGCGCCGGCACCGGCGCCGAGGCCGGCCATGCCGCCGGGCTGCGATGCCGCCGTCTCGATCGCCTCGGCCGCCTGGAACTTGGCATAGCGATCGAGATCGCCCAGCACCCGCATCGAGCTCGACTTGTCGAGATGCTTCTGCACCTCCTCGGGCAAGGACAGGCTCTCGACGAAGAAGGTCGAGAGCGCGAGGCCATATTGCTTGAAGACCGGCTCGACCGCGGTCTTCAGCGCTTCGGACATCGCGCTCTGATTGGCAGCAAGATCGAGGAACGGGATCTTGCCGCCGCCGAGACCGGTGGCGAGCGATGTCGCGATCGCGGCGCGCAACTGCGGCTCGATGTCGGCGACGGTCACCTTCTCGAGCGTGCCGACTAGCCGCGAATAGAAGGGCGGCACTTCGAGCACGCGGAACGAGTAGCTGCCGAACGCGCGGACGCGGATCGGCCCCAGTTCGGCGTCGCGCACCGTCACCGGCTGCGCGGTGCCCCATTTGAGCGCGATCTGCTCCTTGTGGCTGAAGAAATAGACGTCGGACTTGAACGGCGATTTGAACGCCTTGTCCCAGTTCGACAGCGCGGTCAGCAGCGGCAGCGTGGAGGTTTCCAGCGTGTACATGCCCGCGCCGAACATGTCGGCGATCGACCCTTCGTTGAAGAAGGCCGCGCTCTGTCCCTCGCGGACGGTCAGCACGGCGCCGTTCTGAATCTCGCGATCCTGCATCGGAAAGCGCCAGGCGAGCACGCCGGGATCCTCGACCCAATCGATGACGTCGACGAACTGCTTCGAGAAGAAATCACGCAGGCCCATTGTTCTCGCCTCTCCCGGATGGGCAGCCAGCCTAACGACAATCGCGCGCCATATGAAATGGTTTTGCGAAGGGGCCACGTGGAGGCTTGAAATTTCCATCGGAAACGCTATCTATCGAGCAGCTAATTTTGCCTGCGACGGAACTGCGGCGCGGTCACTTGCTCCTCTCTCTCCTGACAGCTCTCTGGCTTCCGACGACGATCTCCGGCGTCGGGCACCCACGCGTCGAGGACGACATCATGGTTACTGGTACCGTTAAATTCTTCAATGCCCAGAAGGGCTTCGGCTTCATCACCCCCGACACCGGCGGCAAGGACATCTTCGTCCACATCAGCGCAGTCGAGCGCGCCGGCATGACCAACCTCAACGATGGCCAGAAGGTCAGCTTCGAAGTCGAGAGCGGCCGTGACGGCCGCGCCTCCGCCGAGAAACTGCAGGCGGCCTGAGCGCCCCGGCGCCGTCCGTCACATCAATCATCGGGAGACCGAATATGTCCAGAGTTGCCGTCCGTCCCTTCCTCGTCAAGAAAATCGCCGATGGCCATTTTCAGCTGACGGTCCGTCATACGCGCTACAATTCGCAGAACTATCCGATCGTCACCGCGACGGTCCAGGAAGAAGCCTTCAAGACCGCGACTGCGGCGAAGACCCATGCCAAGCTGCATTTCGGCGCCGAGACGGGTCAGTTCTCCACCGAATGACGTCAACGACCGGGGGCGGCGCAAGCCGGCCCCCGGTCCACGTCCAACGGCGCACCCTGTGACGGAGCATCCATGAACCAGATCGACACATACCGGGCACTGGCTTCCGCCGAGCGCGCGGCCGCCGAGAAGGCCAGTCTTGCCAATCGCCGCGTGATGCACGAGCGCTCCGCGGCGATCTGGGAATCGATGGCGGCCAGCGCCGAGGCAACCGCCGCACGCGCGGTCGTCAACGAAGCCGCGAAGGCGCAACGCTGAACGAACCTGGCGGGGCGATACGCTCCGCCATGGTTTGCGCACCGGCGAGCCGATCACACTGCAGAACCGGCTTCGGCAGGCTTAACGCACGAGGCACAAGCCGGTATCGTTCCCACCTACAGTTCAGGCCGCTACCAGCATTCCATTGATTTGATGCACGCTCTCGACGAGGATCGGTCAGTCCTGATCGGAGGGTCATCCATGAACGAGATCGAGCAGGTCCAGAAGCGGCCAGGCATGTACATCGGCGAAACCTCCGATGGCACGTATCCCTCCGGTAGCGGCCGCGATCAGGCAGCGATGAGCTGACGCTGCTCGGTCTTCCAGTTCCACGGGAGGAGTTCGCGAAGCCGGGCCTGCGGGATGTTGGCGATGCGGGTGAGGACATCGGCG